>Ga0123335_1000017_pt1 | contig 219359 bp, 206 predicted proteins | sample BiotimSIPDNA_2_FD_89707 | JGI IMG/M metagenome (GOLD analysis project Ga0123335, IMG submission 89707) | Anaerobic biogas reactor microbial communites from Washington, USA - Biogas_R2 time_0 SIP DNA | ecosystem: Engineered > Bioreactor > Anaerobic > Unclassified | place: Washington, USA... | reverse complement strand
TGCCCGCTTCCGAAATCATGTCCGGAGTCCATGGTGGATCCCACACAATGTCGACTTTGGCGGAAGTGACTCCCGGTATTTCGCGCACTCTCATTTCAACCTCTACCGGAAGCGACACCGCCACAGGACATCCCGGCGACGTCAAAGTCATTTGAATTGAGACCGCGCCTTTCGGTGTGACATCGACACTGTAGACGAGACCGAGCTCGTAAATATTCACCGGGATCTCGGGATCGTAGACTTCCCTCAGCACATCAGTAACCTGCTCCCGCAGGTCGTTGTTTTTCTTCTTTGAAGAGTTCATCGTTTTTACTCCGTCGCGACAGTCTCGGCTTTCTGATCCAGCGCCGCGTGCATCGTGTGCCAGGCGAGGGTGGCGCACTTCACACGCACCGGGTATTCACGTACGCCCGAGAAGACGGCAAGCTTCCCGATATCGGCAAATTCCGGCCCGCCGGAATGGTTTGTCACCAGCCGGTGGAACTGATCGAAGACTATTCTTGCTTCCGCTTCGGTCTTCCCTTTCAAGTGTTCGGTCATCATCGAAGCGGAAGCAGTTGAAATGGCACAGCCTGTCCCGATGAATGCAATATCGGCGAGGACTCCGTTCTCCAGCCGCATGTAGACGCTGATCTTGTCGCCGCAGAGCGGGTTGTAGCCGTCCGCCTGCCTGTTGGCATTTTCGATTCTGCGGAAATTGCGCGGCCGCTTGTGATGATCGAGGATGACTTCCTGATACAGGTTCCGCAGATCTGACATTACCGGAACACCTCTTTTACCTTTCTGAGCCCATGAACCAGGGCCTGGATATCTTCACGGGTATTGTACAGGCCGAGAGACGCCCTCGCGGTGGCGGGAGTGTGGAAGAAGTCCATCACCGGCTGTGCGCAGTGGTGGCCCGTCCTGATCGCAACCCCTTCCTTGTCGAGTATGGTGCCGATATCGTGTGGATGTATCCCTTCGATGATGAACGAAAGCACACTCGCTTTTTCCCGGGCGGTTCCGATGATCGTCAGCTCGTCCAGCGTCCAGAGTTCCATCGTGCCGTATTTCATCAGGTCGTGTTCGTGAGCCCGGATGTTCTCCAGTCCTATCGATTCGAGGTAGTCGACGGCTGCTCCCAACCCTATTCCTCCGGCGACATTAGGGGTGCCCGCCTCGAATTTGTATGGGAGGCGGTTGTACAGAGTCTTCTCGAATGTGACATAGCTGATCATATCTCCGCCCCCCTGGTAAGGAGGCATCTCTTCCAGCAGGTTCTCCTTTCCGTACAGAACGCCGATTCCGGTCGGGCCGTACATCTTGTGACCCGAAAAAGCGAGGAAGTCGCAATCCAGTGCCTGAACGTCGATTGGCACATGTTGCACGGCCTGAGCGGCGTCCAGAAGCACCGGAATGTTTCTCTCGTGCGCCAGCCGGATTATCTCCTGCACGGGGTTGATCGTTCCGAGCGCGTTCGAGATATGAGTCACGGCGACCAGCCGCGTCTTTGGACCAAGGAGCTCCCGGTATTCGTCAAGCATGAATTCTCCGGTGCGCGTGATCGGCACCGTTCGGATCCTGGCGTTCTTCTCCTCACACAGGAGCTGCCAGGGGACGATGTTGGAGTGGTGCTCCATAGCCGAAATGACAATCTCGTCGCCGGCACCGACGTGAGTGCGTCCGTATGTCTGGGCAACAAGGTTCACAGCCTCTGTCGTCCCCCGCACGAAGACGACCTCCTGAAGGGAATTGGCGTTGATGAACCGGCGGATTTTTGAACGGCTGTTTTCGTAGGACTCCGTCGCCCGTTCGCTCAGGTAATGGACCCCCCGGTGTATGTTGGCACATTCCCGGGTGTAGAACCGTGTCACCGCATCGATCACGCTCTGCGGTTTCTGGGTCGTCGCCGCATTGTCCAGGTAAACGAGGCTCCTTCCATTTACCGGCTCTCTGAAGATCGGAAAATCCTCACGTATGCTTGATACATCGTAGGCCAACTCCGGCCTCGCGGTATCTTTTCCTGTGCCCGCTGTCATGGTAAACCTCGCGTAGTCTCGTGTCTCGACAACCTGTTCATCAACACCAGGTCGATCTGGCACTGGATGGGTTTAATCTTGATTGCTGCCAGCATCTCGCTGGCGAAGGCGTACGTCAGGAGCGTCCGCGCCGCGTCCCTGTCAATCCCGCGGGACCGAAGATAGAAAAGCTCTTCTTCGTTCAACTGTCCGATTGTCGCCCCGTGGGCGCATTTTACGTCATCGGCAAAAATCTCGAGCTGCGGCGTCGTATTGATCCCTGCGTGCCTCGAGAGGAGCAGATTCTTGTTTGTCTGCCGGGCGTTGCTCTTCTGCGCGTCTTTCCTTACGACCACTCTGCCATTGAAGACTCCGGTTGAGTTCTCATCGAGAATTCCCTTGTAGAGTTCCCTGCTGGTGCAGTTGGGCATGGCATGGTCGATGGTCGTGTGATTATCGACGTGCTGATGCCCTTTTGTGACGTACAGTCCATTGAGCTCGCAATCGGCGCCGCTGCCGTTCAGCACGACATTGAAGTTGTTGCGGGTAATCGCGCCTCCCAGCGAAACGGAATGCGAGGAGTAGCTGCTGTCACGATCCTGGACTACGTGGAGTGTGGTAAGGTGGAAGGAAGAGGGGCTCTCGCGCTGCAGTTTGTAGTGCCCCACGCTGCAGTTTGGTCCAATCAGAACCTGGGTCACCGAATCGGTGAAATAAATTCCCCTGTCGAGGCCCGCGTAGCTTTCAACGATGTCGGCCTGACTCCCTTCATCCAGAACAATGATATTGCGCGGAAATGATGCCGTCGGGTCCGTACGGCTCGACGACAGAAACAGGAGGTGAATGGGTTCTTTGACCGTCGTGCCCGGAGGAAGATAGACAAAGGCACCGTCCGACATGAATGCAGTGTTCAGGGCCCGGAACGCATCATCCTCCGAAAGGCTGTTCAACAGCAAGGGCTCCAGCAGCTCCCGGTCTGTCTCGAGCGCCTTTGCGAGGCTGATGATCCGGACTCCCTTCGGCAGAAACTTCACCGTCGAGAGGTTCTCGGAATAAGAGCCGTTGAGAAAGACGAGCTGCGTGCAGCGCGCTTCGCACAGGGTGTAGCTGGAGATGTCCGCGACCGTCAATGAGTCGGGCTTCGGATCGGCCGGCCTGAACGCGGTTCCGGCTATGGGAGAGATATTGGTGAAGCGCCACTGTTCATCGCGTGTCGTTGGAAGACCGAGCGCCTCAAAGCGAGCGAGCGCATCTTTCCTGAGGGAAGCAAGCCACGGGTGGCGCCCGTTCATGCTGCGTTCAAACTCGGCGAAATTCGAGATATGGCTGTTTTTCTCGTCCACCAGATCGATCATCGTTCCTCTTACGACATCACCGCCGGTTTGCTGCCGGTTCCGTTTTCGAGCCACGCGTATCCTTTCTCTTCAAGATCCAGGGCAAGTTCCTTTCCCCCGGATTTGACAATCCGCCCGTCAAGCAGAACATGTACTTTGTCCGGAACTATATAGTTGAGCAGCCGCTGATAGTGAGTGACCAGCACTATCGACCGGTCCGGCCTCCGCAGCGCATTGACTCCATCGGCTACGGTCCTGAGGGCATCGATGTCGAGTCCGGAATCGGTTTCGTCAAGTATGGCGAGCTTCGGCTCGAGCACCGCCATCTGGAATACTTCGTTCCGCTTCTTCTCGCCGCCGGAGAACCCCTCGTTGACCGCGCGGTTGATGAGGCCTTCATCCATGTCGACCAGTTTCATCTTCTCTTTCGCGAGAACCAGGAAATCCATGGCATCGAGCTCTTCAAGGCCGTTGTGCTTTCTGATCGAGTTAAGCGCGGTCTTGAGGAAATACATGTTGCTCACTCCCGGGATTTCGACAGGGTACTGGAAACCGAGAAATATTCCTTCACGCGCGCGGTCCTCGGGCAGCATTTGAAGGAGGTCCGTCCCGTTGTACAGCACCTTGCCCCTTGTCGGGGTGTATCCTTCGCGTCCGGCCAGAACTTTGGCCAGCGTGCTCTTGCCTGAGCCGTTGGGGCCCATGATTGCGTGAATTTCGCCAGGGTTGACCACGAGGTTGATCCCGTGCAGGATTTCCTTTCCATCTATCGACACATGCAAATCTCTGATTTCCAGCATTATTTCCCCTCTCCACCAGAACGGTTCAGCCGACACTCCCCTCGAGACTGACGCTCAGCAGTTTCTGCGCTTCCACTGCGAATTCCATGGGCAGTTCCTTGAATACTTCTTTACAGAAGCCGTTGACGATCATGGAAACGGCGGCTTCGGGTGCGATACCCCGCTGCTGGCAATAGAAAAGCTGGTCTTCCCCGATCTTAGAAGTCGATGCTTCATGCTCCATCTGGGCCGTCGAATTCTTCACTTCTATGTAGGGGAAGGTGTGGGCGCCGCACTTGTCGCCTATCAGGAGAGAGTCGCAACGGGAGTAATTACGCGCACGCTCTGCATTCTTCATGATCTTGACCATTCCGCGGTAGGTGTTCTGACCACGGCCGGCGGAAATCCCCTTGGAAACTATGGTGCTGCGGGTGTTCTTTCCGAGGTGGATCATCTTGGTTCCGGTGTCGGCCTGCTGGTAGTTATTGGTCAGCGCGACTGAATAGAACTCGCCGACGGAGTTGTCCCCCATGAGGATGCAGCTGGGATACTTCCAGGTAATGGCGGAACCTGTCTCGACCTGCGTCCAGGAGATCTTCGAGTTGACCCCCTTGCATTTGCCTCTTTTGGTGACGAAGTTGTAGATCCCCCCTTTGCCGTCCTTGTCGCCCGGATACCAGTTCTGCACGGTCGAGTATTTGATTGACGCATTGTCGTGCGCGATCAGCTCGACGACAGCGGCGTGGAGCTGGTTTTCGTCCCGCATCGGCGCGGTGCACCCTTCAAGGTAACTGACGTAGCTCCCTTCCTCTGCGATGATGAGCGTTCGCTCAAACTGTCCCGTCGAAGCGGCGTTGATGCGGAAGTATGTCGACAGCTCCATCGGACAGCGCACCCCTTTAGGGATGTAACAGAAGGAGCCGTCTGAAAAGACGGCTGAATTGAGGGCCGCGAAGAAGTTATCGGTATAAGGGACGACATCGCCGAGATATTTCTGTACCAGATCCGGATGGTTCTGTACCGCATCGGAAAACGAGCAGAATATGATCCCGAGGTCGGCGAGCTTCTCCTTGAAAGTCGTTGCGACAGAGACGCTGTCGAAGACCGCATCCACCGCAACCCCGGCCAGCAGTTCGCGCTCTCTCAAAGGAATTCCGAGTTTCTCGTAAGTGGCCAGCAATTCCGGGTCGACCTCGTCCAGACTCTTCGGCTTGGACTTCATTTTCGGCGCGGCATAGTAGGAGATCCGCTGATAGTCGATCGGAGGATAGTGAACGTTGGCCCAGGTCGGCTCCTTCAGGGTCTTCCAGTGACGGAAGGCTTTCAGGCGCCACTCCAGCATAAATTCCGGCTCGTTCTTTTTCGCCGAGATAAGCCGGATGATATCTTCATCAAGTCCGGGAGGGACCATATCGGTTTCGATGTCGGTTACGAAACCGTACTTGTACTCGCGTTCGGCCAGTTCATGGATGCTTTCAGCAGTTTTCATAATCTAATCCCTTCGTTGCCGACTGACTCCAGGGAACGAGAGTAATCGTCGGACACTGCAGCGGCTGAGTCATTTGCACTAGCGTGATCTGTTCCAGGGCCGAATGGATCGCGTAATTTATCATCTGCCAGTTCGTTCGGACCGGGCATCGGGGTTCAAGGCTGCATTCGCCCGCGGTATAGGTGCATTCGGTCATGGCGATCGGCCCTTCGACGGCGCGGATTATGGAAGCAACGGTGATTTCTTCGGGTGGAAGCGCCAGGGAATAGCCACCCTTGATGCCGCGCTGTGACTTTAGTAACCCTTCTTTGCTCAATAACTTAAGTACTTTACTGATTACCGGGAGCGGCAGCTTTATCGCCTGGGCGATGTCGCGCGCGTTCCAGACCGCCTCGCGATTCCTCGCGAAGTAGGTAAGTACTATAATTCCATAATCAGCCAGTTTGGTAACCCTGAGCATCCGATCTGTCCTCAATACAGTACCGATTTGGTCCAGGATCAAAATAGTATGATTTACTCATAATGTCAACGAGAAGAAGGAAAAAAAGGTCATGCGCAACTTCACCCCTCAGGGCCGGTTAACGCTTGCTTTTTCAACGGGCAATTTCTATGATTGATGTTTTTGATATTCGGGCTGAAGCAGTCACGTGGAGAAACTAGTATCATGAAAAGGACGTTCCAACCTAACAACAGCAAGCGGAAAAAGACCCACGGCTTTATGGAGAGGATGTCAACCAAAGGCGGGCGGCTGGTGTTGAAGCGCAGGCGTGCCAAGGGCCGCAAAAGGCTGACGGTGAGTGGTTAAAACAACCTCCGAAGTGTTTCCCCACGAAGCCCGGATCGTACGTTCCTCGGACTACCGGATGCTTTACCGGGAGGGGGTGAAGGTACCTTCCAGGCGTTTTGTGCTGTTTGGCCGTGAGAATAAAGTCGGGCGCCATCGACTGGGCCTGACGGTTTCAAGAAAAGTAGGCTGCGCAGTAACACGGAATCGCATTAAGCGTCGGTTTCGGGAGATCTTCCGCAGGTTTGCGGGTGAAATCCCGGGGCATTACGACATCGTGGTCAATGTCAGGAGTGGCTGCGCTGACGCGAGCTACCACGAGCTGCGGGCTGAATTCCTGTCCGCGGCGCAGAGACTCTGCGGGAGCGGATCGGCGCCGGCGGAAAACTGGTGATAATGCGCATGAAGAGGTCCTTCCGCGAGTGGATCAGGAAACCGGCTCTTTTGCTCTTGCAGTTCTACAAGCAGTTCATTTCGCCTTTTCTCCCTCGAGCCTGCCGTTTTGAACCGACGTGTTCCGTCTACATGTACCAGGCGATCGAGAAGAGGGGTTTGCTTCGTGGGATGCTTCTCGGCGTGAGGCGTCTGCTGAGATGTCATCCGTTTTGTGCCGGTGGATTTGATCCGGTTCCTTGAGACCAGGCCGGCAGGCTTCATCTGGTCCAACATATATTGTTATCTTAAATAAATGAGGAGTGCTCCGCAGCGTCTTCTGCACAGATCATGGAAAAACGTACAATAATCGCCATAATCCTGTCCGTTCTGGTATTGATAGGCTTTCAGTTCTACCAGCAGAGTCAGATGCCCGCCCGCAGGGCCCCGGTTCCGGATAGTCAGAAACGGACCGCCGATCCAATCCGGGAAAAGCCCGAATCTGCAGCAGCACCTGAACCGGCGGTGCAGGAAACGACCGCCCCTTCTTCGGCTGGGGATACAGTCGCTGCGGCGCGTACCGTGCTGGTAAAGGGGGAACGCTACCAGGCCGTGCTGGACAACAGGGGCGGGATCCTGAAAAGCTGGGAACTGGAGCACTACCAGTCGGAGAAGAACCGGGCGTTTGAGATGATAGCGCCCGGGCGAGACCGTTCCTATCCTGGGACGTTGTTGTTTGAGGATGAAAAAGCGACGCAGCTGGCCAACGGGGAGCTGTATGAAGTTGAGATCGAGAACGGCAACACGGGGGATGAACTGGTCCCGCCGGCGACCGTAGTCCTGAGGCTCAAGCGCGGCGATCTGGTCATTACGAAGCGCTACCATTTCGAGAAGAGCAACTACATAGTCGGGCTGAAGGTGACTTCTGAGAAAGGGGGAAAGCCTCTCGAAGGAAGATTTCTGCTTGGACAGGACATAGGACCGGAAAAGGAACACGTGCTCAATCCGGCAGGGCTCAAGGCGATCTATTACGCCGATGGAGAGGTTGAACGTCAGTCGCCTCCCGATGACGAGAACATAAAGAGGATATCGGATACAATCCGGTGGGCCGGTTTGGACATGCAGTACTTCACCATGGTTGCGATTCCGTCGCAGCCGTTTCCGGAGATTGAGCTGCAGAAGAGGCCCGTCAGGGCGGTAGCGCATGACGGCAGCGAGGTCGCGCGGGATCTGCTGAGACTGACGACGCCGGTTTCCGGTTCTCTTGATTACTCACTCTACATCGGTCCCAAGAAGCAGTCGGATCTGGAGGCGGTAAGGGCGGCTGATATCACCGGGGTGATCGACTACGGGATGTTCTCAATCATCGTGCTCCCGCTGCTGGCATCGTTGAAGTGGATTTACCAGTACGTTCATAATTACGGCTACGCCATCATTATACTGACTTTCCTGCTGTCGCTTTTGCTGTTCCCCTTCAGGCTCAAGCAGATGATTTCGATGAAGAAGATGCAGGTCGTGCAGCCGAAGGTAAAGGCGATTCAGGAGAAATACCGGAAATACAAAAAGACGGATCCGAAGCGCGCGGACATGAACCGGGAGATCATGGCCCTGTACAAGGAGCACAACGTGAATCCGCTCGGCGGCTGTCTGCCGCTGCTGCTGCAGTTCCCGCTGTTGTTTGCGTTCTACTCATTGCTGGCCTATTCGATCGAGCTGCGGCATGCTCCTTTCATCCTGTGGATCCAGGATCTGTCGTCGAAAGATCCGAATTACGTCCTACCAATTGTCATGGGAATCACGGCCTTCATTTCGCAGAAGATGACCCCGATGGCCCCGGGTGCGGATCCGATGCAGTCCAGAATAATGAACATCATGCCTGTAATCTTCACGTTCATGTTCCTCAATCTTTCGGCCGGCTTGAACCTGTATTTCCTGTGCAGTAATATCTTCCAGGTTACATTCCAGAAAATTGCAGAGAGGTGGATGAGTGACGGAAAGTCAGCTGACCGGGCAAAGCCATCGAAATAGCGGGCGGGAGCGCTCGACCGAGGCGGTTGACCTTTTCTGCCGTGACCTTGTGTCGAAGCTGCAGTTGGATCTCTCGGTCGAGGTGACGCAAGAGGGCGAAAGCATTCGCGTCAATTTGACCGGGCCCGACAGGTCGTACCTTCTGTCGAACACCGCGGCGCTGCTCAACGGGATGGAATACCTGGTAAATCGCGTGTTCCGGGCCGGGAAGGAAGAAGCCCCGGGGATTGTGTTCGACTCGGACCATTACCGGCAGCACCGCGAGGCGGAGCTCATCCTGTTGGCACAGATGGCTTCAGAGAAAGTGACCGCGCTTCGCAAACCGCTGACCCTCCAGCCGATGTCCCCGCGCGAGCGACGGATCGTGCATCTTGCCCTTGCGGACAGAAACGGGGTGCACACCCAGAGCGAAGGAGAAGGGGACAACCGCAGCGTCACGATCTATCCTTCATAAGCGCCTTGTCGCGGACATCGCCGAACCCCTGTTCCATATGGGAGATCTGTCAGACACAATCTGCGCCCTGTCGACACCGCCCGGCCGTTCGGGAATCGCGGTAGTGCGGATGAGCGGCCCCGAAAGCGCTGCGCTGGCCGGGCGCATCTTTGTGCCGCAAAAGCCGTGTGAAAGCTCTGCTTCACGCCATGCACTTCTCGGCCGGATCATCGATCCGCACAACGGGTCTGAAATCGACGAGGGGATTCTTATCAGCTACCGCGCCCCGCATTCCTACACGGGCGAAGACATGGCGGAATTTTCGCTTCACGGCAGTCCGGTTCTGGCAGCCGCCCTGCTTGAATCGCTGTGCAACCTCGGAGCGCGCCTGGCCGAACCGGGCGAATTCACCATGAGAGCGTTTCTGCACGGCCGCATTGACCTGAGCCAGGCCGAAGCGGTGCGGGACATCATAGAATCGACGACACTCTACCAGGCGCAGGTGGCGGCACGACAGCGGTCCGGATCGCTTGCCAGCCGCCTCGGCCCATTGAAGAAGAGCCTGATAGACATAATTGCGCAGCTGGAGTCCGCCGTGGAGTTTGCGGAAGAGGATCTTCCGGTCGCTTCCCGCGACACGCTCTCGGACCGTCTCGAAGAAGCGCGTGCGGAACTCAAGCGCATGATCGACTCGTTTCACCGCGGCAGAATCGTGAGGAACGGCTTCAGCATGGCGGTCGTGGGCCGACCGAATGCAGGAAAGAGCAGCCTTTTCAATGCGCTCCTTGCTCAGGAACGTTCGATTGTCACCGACGTACCCGGGACTACACGGGACCTGGTATCGGAATTCACCAGTATTGGAGGAATCCCGGTCCGGATTGCAGACACCGCGGGGATCCGGGAGCCGCATGACGCAATCGAGCGACTCGGGATCGACAGAAGTCGCCAGGCGATCGCCGACGCCGATCTCGTCCTGCTTGTGGCGGACACGAGCCGACCGCTTTCGGAGGAGGACCTCGTTCTGAAGGAGCAGCTTGTGGGGATCCTGTGCGTTGCCGCGCTGAACAAGCGGGACCTGCCGTCCTGCTGGTCGGCTTTGGAGAAGAAGGAGTTTGCCGGGTTCAATCCTGCGGTCGAGGTTTCGGCAAAGACCATGGACGGCGTTGGGGAGCTTCGCGACGTCATTCTGGAGCGCCTCCTGGGTCCCGCAGCTTCGAGCCAGGAGGGGATTCTGGTAACGAACCTGCGGCACTGCAGGAACCTGGAGGAGGCGGAACTCGCGCTGACCGACTCTATAACTGCTTTGTATTCAGGTCTTTCCGAGGAGTTTGCACTCGCTGACCTTCACCGCAGCCTGCGCCATCTCGGGGCGATTACGGGAGAAACCGGAGTCGAGGATATTCTGGACGAGATTTTTTCGCAGTTCTGCGTAGGGAAATAGCATCAGGGGTTTTTGTGAGAGATCTCAGGGATTTCGACGTGGTGGTAATCGGGGGCGGCCACGCAGGGTGTGAAGCGGCGGCGGCCTCGGCCGGAATGGGGGCACGTACGCTGCTGTGCACGATGGCTCTCTCCCGCCTGGCCCAGATGTCGTGCAATCCGGCGATTGGAGGAATTGCCAAGGGACACATGGTGCGCGAGATCGATGCGCTGGGTGGGGTCATGGGGGAGCTTGCGGACAGAACCGGGATTCAATTCCGGCTTTTGAACGCCAGCCGTGGCCCGGCGGTCCAGGCACCGCGCGCACAATCGGATAAATCTAGATATATCAATGAGATGCGCAGCCTGCTCGAGTCACGGCCGAACCTTTTGCTGCACGAAGCTGAGGCTGCCGGCCTGGTGATCGAGGATGGCAGGGTAACCGGGATTACGCTTGCCGACGGCACGGAGGTGCGGTCGCGCGCGGTGATTGTCACGACCGGGACCTTCCTGAACGGGCTGATCCACATAGGAGAGAGGAGCCATCCGGCGGGGAGGGTGGGTGAAGCGCCTTCGCTGCCGATGGCGGAATCGCTGAGAAAGCTCGGACTGAGGATGGGCAGGCTGAAGACCGGGACGCCGCCGCGACTTGACCGGCGGACGATCGACTACGGGGCATTTGAGGAACAGAAGGGGGACGCAAGTCCGACTTTCTTCTCGTTGCGTACAAAGGAATGCAGGCTGCCGCAGGTATCCTGCTATCTTGGCTACACGAACGAGAAACTGCACTCGATCATCAGGGCGAATCTGAAGCGGTCGGCTCTCTACGGCGGGTATATCACCGGAATCGGGCCACGCTACTGTCCGAGCATTGAAGACAAAATCGTGAAATTCGCCGACCGTGAGCGCCACCAGATCTTTCTCGAACCGGAGGGGCTGGATACGGATGAAGTCTACGTCAACGGAATTTCGACCAGCATGCCGCTTGAGGTGCAGAAGGAGATGGTCGCGTCGATCCCTGGACTCGAGCAGGCGCGAATTCTCCAGCCCGGGTATGCGATCGAGTACGACTACGTGGATCCCACGGAACTGGACCCGTCGCTGGAAACCAAGAAGCTGGGCGGCCTCTTCCTCGCCGGCCAGATCAACGGAACCACCGGCTACGAGGAAGCGGCGGCGCAGGGGCTGGTCGCAGGAATAAACGCGGCATTGAAGGCTCAAGGAGAAGGGCCCCTTCATTTTCCCAGGCAGGAGAGCTACATCGGGATCATGATCGACGATCTGGTGACGCGCGGGGTCGACGAGCCTTACCGGATGTTCACCAGCCGCTCCGAGTTCAGGCTTCTGCTCCGCATCGACAATGCCGACCGCCGCCTCCGTCCGCTCGGATACCGCATTGGACTGGTATCAGAGAAGGAATATGGAGCTTTGTGCGCAAAATACGAACAGGTGGAGCGGCTGCGCGCCTTTCTGCGGCAGCACCGCTGGAACCCGAGCGAGGCGTTCTGCCCCTCTCTTGCGGCGAAACTCGACGTGGAAGAGGTCAAGGGGGCCACAATCGAGGAGCTTTTGCGCCGCCCCGGGATCGAGTTGAGCGATTTTACCCCGCTGCTGATACTGCACCCCCTCCCGGCACCCGGGGAGGTGTGGCGCTCGGTAGAAATCGAAATCAGGTACGAGGGATACATCCAGCAGCAGGTACGTGAAGCCGAGCGGCTGAAACGGATGAGCGCCCGGCGCATTCCCGCCGATTTTGATTACGCGGGCATCGACGGGCTGAACCGCGAGATAAAGGAGAAGCTGAGCAGGGTGCGTCCGCTCGACCTCGCCATGGCCGGGCGCATTCCCGGCGTCACCCCGGCGGCGGTATCGATTCTGAATCTGCATCTGGAACTGCTGCAGAGCGGGCGTGGCGCGGGCAATAAGGGAGGAGACGGCGCGTGAACTCCCCCGAGGGACTGAAACAGCTGCTGCAGGAAGCTCAAATCCCCGCCGATTCCAGGGAAGCGAGGAAACTGCCGGAGTACCTGACTCTGCTCAGAAAGTGGAATCCGCACATCAACCTGACCGCCTCGACCGAGTGGCACGTCCTGCGCCCTCTTTTTATGGAAGCACTCTGGGCCTCGCGCTTCCATAAAAAGACCGGCTCGCACCTTGACATAGGGAGCGGTGCCGGCTTTCCGGCTCTTTTGCTGAAGATCCTGGCGCCACAGATGACAATCGATTTGGTGGAAAGCCGCTCGAAGAAATGCGCCTTCCTTGAGAGCGCCGCAGATCTGCTACAGCTTGACGGGACACGCGTTCATTGCACACGCCTGGCGGAGTTTCTCGACAAGGAAACCCGCACCTGGGACTGCATCAGCTGGAAGGCGCTGAAACTGCAGACCCGCGACCTGCTCCGACTGCGCCGGCACGCGCATGAGCAGACAGAGTTCTGGATGTTTCACGGAGCGGAGCCGGCCGTACAGGAGCCGAAGGTTCTGAATGAGAAGTTCCGCCGGGCGCACAGGGAGGACTTTCCGGAGCGGGACAACTGGCATCTGTCGGTGTTTCACGTGAAACATGACCCGGAGTAAAAGCCGACCTTCGCCGTTTCACGTGAAACATTCTTCCTATTTCTTGCTTCGCACTTCCCTGATGTGCTACTCTCCCGCTTTCCAACATGGCTAAGATAATTGCAGTCACCAATCAGAAAGGTGGCGTGGGAAAGACAACCACCGCCATCAATCTTGCCGCGGCGCTCGCGATTGCCGATATGCGGGTCCTTGTCATCGATGCCGACGCGCAGGCCAACTGCAGCAGCGGCCTCGGAGTCGTGAGGGGCTCCCTCAAAAAGAGTATCTATGACGGTTTGATCCATTCCGAAGCTCTCGATTCCATCATCCTCGACACCGAACTCGACAATCTCAAGCTAGTCCCCGCTGACAAGACCCTTACCGGGGCCGCCGTCGAGATGCTAGACATCCCGGAACGGGAGTATCTGCTTAAACGGCTTCTCGCCCGGGTCGTGGGGAGGTTCGATTTCATCCTCATCGACAGCCCCCCCTCACTCAATATCCTGACGCTCAATGCCCTGGTGGCCGCAGACTCGGTGCTCGTCCCGATACAGTGCGAATATTTCGCCCTCGAGGGACTTACCGATCTTTTTGACACGATGGCGCGCGTGCGCCGTGCACTGAATCCCCACCTGGCCGTACAGGGGATTCTCCTGACTATGTTTGACGAAAGGACCAACCTGAGCGCGCAGGTGCGCGACGATCTCATGCACCACTTCCAGAACAAGGTGCTCAAAACCGTGATTCCGCGCAATGTCCGCCTGGCCGAAGCGCCCAGTTTCGGCCGGCCGGCACTTCTTTATGACATCCGCTCCAAAGGCGCCGAGAGTTACATACGGCTGGCAAAGGAAATTCTGAGCTATGAAAAAAAAGGTACTCGGTAGGGGGCTCGGAGCCCTGATCCCGGAAGTGAAGCCTGCGGCGCCCGAGCCGCCGGCAAGCGAAATCGACATCGACCTGATCGACCCCAATCCCGATCAGCCCCGCCTGGTGTTCGATCCGGCGAGGCTCGAGGAACTGGCGACCTCCATCCGCGAAAACGGCGTCTTGCAGCCGATCCTGGTGCGCCCTCTCGGAACCAGGTACCAGCTCGTCGCCGGGGAAAGAAGACTTTCGGCCGCTCAACGCGCCGGGCTTCTCAAGATACCCGCGATCGTGCGCGAAGTCCCCGACGAGCGGCTCCTCGAACTCGCACTTGTCGAGAACATACAGCGCGAACCTCTCAACCCGATTGAAGAAGCCCAGGCCTATCAGCACCTGATGGAGGCCACCGGCCGCACCCAGGAGCAGGTCGCCGAACGGCTTGGGAAGGACCGCAGCACCATAGCCAATTCCATCCGGCTGCTGAAACTCCCCCAACCGGTGAAGCTGCTCGTCGCCGACGGCCGGCTGTCGGCCGGCCACGCACGCGCCCTGCTCGCTTCAGCCGCCACGGCTTCGGAAATGGGGAAAATGGCCGCCCTTATCATTGAGAAGGGACTGTCGGTGCGCGACGTCGAGAACTGGGCCAGGAAACAGGCAAAGCCCTCCGTTCCGCAGAAGATCCAGGACCCGAATGAAGCCGCAGCAGCAGACCGCCTCCGTTTCGCGCTCGGGACCAAGGTGGAAATCCACTCAAGGTCCAAGCAGGCCGGCGAAATACGGATCCATTACTTCAGCCAGGAAGAGTTGATGCGCCTCTACACGATCCTAACTGAAACTGCTATCTCAAGGGAGCCAGGCCATGCCATTCAAAAAGGGAAAATCGGCAGATGAAATCGTGAGCCACCTCGGTGAAGGGGCTGAACTGATCGGCGAGATCTCCTTCACCAACAGGCTGCGCGTGAACGGCACTATAAAAGGTAAAGTCCGCTCCGAGGCGCTGCTCGAAATCGGACCCACCGGCAGGCTCGAAGCCGAAATCGACGTCAAAAAGGTCGTGATCAAAGGAGAGTTCCGCGGAGTCATACGCGCATCCGAGAGAGTCGAAATACAGAAGGATGGAAAAGTATTCGGGGATATCTTCTCCCCCTGTCTCATCATCGAGGCGGGAGCCCTCTTTGAAGGACGCTGTAACATGAGCCAGGGGAGCACCGGTGCCGAAGCCTGAGCGGCTACGGTTCGTCTACCGCTATCTTCAATGATTTCAAGAATTTAGCGTCTTCCGACGTAATCTTCAGCCGTGTCGGTCCGCTGCAGACCGCCTCCCCACGTTCTTCTTCCTTCCCCTTGCGGCTGAACCCTACTTTAGCCTCTATGACGAGAAACACCTCGTAACCCGCATTGCGGATGTCCTGAATCCGGTCGTTGATCCTGGGAGATTCCGCCAGGGTCTCGTTGATGGCTTCCCCGAGATGCTTCATGAGACGTTTGATTTCTGTTTCTGGCATCATGTTTTCTCCGGGCTTTGCGGGATGCACTTGTAATTCTACCCCCCCTCACCCGTATATGCAAATGACGGCTCCAGAACCCCTTCCGGTCCCTGACACGTGTTAAACTGGAACTCCACCGGACGATTCGGATATTCTTTTCATCCCGAAACATGAAACCTTTCGTTCGGAGAACTCGTAGTATTCGACATTGCCCCTATGGGAGGAATAGATGAGCAAGCGGAAAAAGATCTGGATTGGGTGTGGCATAGTTGCGCTGCTGGCGATTGTAGTTATCGCAAGCATCAATTCAAGCCGCAGGAATACCGTCCTCGTCCAGACTGCCAAGGTCAAGAAGAAGGATGTGCTGACCTCCAAAATAACGGCTAGCGGTGAAATCCGCGCCAAGGAATTCGTTGATCTCCAGTCTGAGATTGCTGGCATCATAACCGACATTCCCGTCCGTGAAGGGGCCGCCGTTAAAAGAGGAGACGTGTTGCTGCGCATCGACCCCATCCAGACAGAGGCCGACGCCCTGGCCAGACGGGCTCAGTATGAAGCGGCCCTCGCCGAGGTCAGGTCCCAGGAATTCGTGATCCAGAATGCCGAGGCCAATCTCCTGCGCGATGAAGCCTCCCTCAGATCGGCACGCGCCGAACTGCAGCAGGCCGAGAACAATTTCCACCGCATGCAGAACAGCTTCAGGCGCCAGCAGCAGCTCAATGAAGAGGGCCTGATTACGCGCGACGCCTACGAAGCCGCCCAGACGGACCTCAAACTGGCCCAGTCCCGGCTCGAAGTTGCAAAGGCGCAGGTCGCACAGTTCGAAACCCAACTCAAGGTGGCCAGAAACAACATCGAACAGAGCCGGACTGCGGCCAAAGCCGCGATGGCCCGCTCCCAGTCCGCCGCGGCGGATCTGACCCGCGCCAGTGACCAGCTCAAGAAGACTACCCTGGTCTCGCCCCTATCAGGTGTCATCACACAGCTTCTCGTTGAAAAAGGGGAACGCGCACAGCCGGGCATCATGTCCAATCCTCAAGCAACTTTGATGACAATTGCCGACCTCAGCGTCATCCAGGCGGAACTGAAGGTGGACGAAACCGATATCGTCAACCTCACCATCGGTGACCGCGCCGAGGTCACTGTCGACGCCCTCCCCGATCAGGTGTTCGAGGGCGAAGTTACCGAGATCGGCAACAGCCCGATTCAGGCATCCACAGGCTCAACCCAAGAGGCCAAGGATTTCAAGGTCGTCGTCACACTCAACAATCCTTCGCCCAAACTCCGGCCGGGCATGTCCTGTACGGGCGACATCACCACTGATACCAGACGCGACGTGCTCGTCATCCCGAGACAGGCCCTTACTGTGCGCGATGTCGAAGTCGATAAGGACGGCAATTACCATCCCCCGGATCTTCGAACCAAAGGGAATGTGGCGCGCGCCGACGACAGCACCGAGACCGAGAAAAAGGAGCTTGAAGGCGTCTTTGTGATTGAAGAGAATAAGATTGCTCGCTTCCGTCCGATCAAGACCGGCATCACCGGCGAATCTGATACAGAGGTTCTGGAGAACCTCAAGGAGGGCGAAGAAATCGTCTCCGGCACTTTCCAGACCCTCCGGACGATAAAGGATGGAGCGGCAATCAGGGTCGACACGAGTTCCAAATCTTCGTCGGAAAAGAATCGCTGAGAAACCGTATTTTGAAGCAAGGGGAATAGAATGACTGGTACTAATGGAACGAACGGAGCCTCTTCAGGCGATATCCTCATTGAAATCGAGGATCTCTGGAAGACCTATCAGATGGGAGCCGAAGAGATACACGCGCTGCGCGGCGTCAGCTTCAAAATCGAGCGGGGTTCCTATGTCGCCATCATGGGACCTTCGGGATCAGGAAAATCGACGATGATGAACCTCATCGGCTGTCTTGATACCCCCTCGAAAGGGAAGTACATGCTCAACAACCGCTTGGTCTCCGAGATGGATGACGATGAGCTCGCGCATATTCGCAACAAGGAAATCGGCTTCGTCTTCCAGACCTTCAACCTTCTTCCGAGAGCGTCAGCCTTACATAATGTCGAGCTTCCGCTCATCTATAACGGGACCCCAGCAAATGAGAGAAAGGAACGGGCAATGAAGGCGCTCCAGGCCGTCGAACTCGGCGAGCGCATCTACCACCGTCCCAACGAGCTTTCCGGCGGCCAGCGCCAGAGAGTCGCAATCGCCCGCGCACTCGTGAACAATCCATCGCTGATCCTGGCCGACGAGCCGACCGGCAACCTGGATTCTGCCACCAGTTACGAGATCATGGCTTTGTTCGATTCTCTCCACGCACGCGGTAACACCATAGTTCTCGTAACCCACGAACCGGATATCGCACTTCACGCGCACCGCATTATCCGGCTGCTCGACGGTCAAATCTCCACTGACGAGTTGACGCCCAAGACCGCCCCCGTAACGTCCTGAAGCGACGGCCGGAAAGACTCCAGTCCTTCCGGCCTCACATTTCACTATGGCGAACCGCCTCGACCCGCCGGTCCGTATCGGAATCTCTTCATGCCTCCTCGGAGAGAACGTCCGTTACGACGGCGGCCATAAACTTGATCCCTTTATCTCCCGAATCCTCTCCGGCTTCTTTGAATGGATTCCCGTCTGCCCGGAAACCGAGGCCGGTTTCGGCATACCACGGGAACCGATGCGACTCGAGAGACACGGAAAGTCGATCTCGCTCATCGGGCTAACCTCGCGACGCGATCTCACCCCACAGATGCGATCCTATGTCCGCCGGAGTATTCCCCTTTTCGCCCATCAGCGACTCAGCGGATACATACTCAAAACCAGATCGCCCACCTGTGGGCTCGCCGTCGCCGTCCATCCCGGCCGCAGTCGCGAACCCGGACTCTTCGCCAGGGCACTGTTGCGTCGCTTTTCCGATCTGCCGGTCGCGGAAGAAGAGGCACTGCGGGATCCTCTGGTCCGCGAGAACTGGATTCAGCGCGTGTTCGCCTACTACCGTCTCAACAGGTTCTGGAGCACACGATGGACCGTTCATACCCTTCGGGAGTTTCACACCTCCACCGAACTGACCCGCCTGTCGCATTCCCCCAGCCTGAGCCGCAGGCTTGATCGATTCACCGCCAACCCGCAGGATATCTCCCGGCTGCAATTCCGTTGCCGCTATCAGTCGGAATTCATGCGCATCATCTCGTGCCCGGCAACCCGTGCCGGAAATGCAACCGTCCTGCAGCGGGCTGCAGCCATCCTCCGGCCGTTTCTCACCCCGGCCGCCACGAGCGAAATTCTCAAGAGTCTCGATGCCTACCGCAACCGCGCGCTTCCCTTCCTGGTACCCTTCACCCTGGTCACACACTATCTCCGCCTGACCAAAATCATTCAACTTAGCGGCCAGACGTATTTCAACCCCTTTCCTGAAGAGCTGGCGCTCCTGAATCACCCGTGACAGGCAGGATTTGCTAGAAGAGCTGATTTCCAGGAAAACGTGCGTTGTTCTTCAGTTCCTCTTCTATCCGAAGAAGCTGGTTGTATTTGCAGACGCGGTCCGTCCGGCTGGCCGATCCGGTCTTGATCTGGCCGGCATTGGTCGCCACCGCGAGATCGGCGATGAATGAGTCTTCCGTCTCCCCGGACCGGTGAGAAATGACTGTCGTGTACCCGTCCACTTTCGCCAGTTCAATTGTATCCATTGTCTCGCTCAGGGTGCCGACCTGATTCAGTTTGATCAGGATGCTGTTCCCCACCCCGTCCGCGATGCCGCTCTGCAGGCGCTTGGCGTTGGTGACGAAGACATCGTCTCCCACCAGCTGGACCTTTTCACCGAGTGTCGACGTAAGCGACACCCATCCCTGCCAGTCATCCTCGGCCATCCCGTCTTCAATCGACACAATCGGATACTGCTTCGTCCAGTTCTCATACAGCTGTATGAGCTGATCAACATCCCATTCCGCCCCGGTCGACTTCTTGAAGTGATACTTGTTGTTCTCGAAAAACTCGCTTGCTGCCACGTCAAGCGCAAGGTGGATCTGTTGGCCCGGCTTGAAGCCCGCCCCCTGGATCGCTTCGAGAATCAGGTCAATGGCTTCCTCATTTGACTTACAGTTCGGGGCGAATCCCCCTTCGTCCCCGACGCCGGTGGAATACCCCTTTTTCTTCAGAACCGCCTTCAACGAGTGGAAGGTCTCCACGCCCATGCGCAGGCTTTTTGAAAACGAATCCGCTCCGGCCGGGACAATCATAAACTCCTGGATGTCCAGGTTATTGTCGGCGTGGGCGCCGCCATTGACTATGTTCATCATCGGCACCGGCAGAATGCATGCGTTGGTTCCCCCGAGATATCTGAAAAGCGGCATTCGTAATGCCGCTGCGGCGGCCCTTGCGGCCGCCATCGATACCGACAGGATCGCATTCGCGCCTAGATGCCCCTTATTTGGAGATCCGTCCAGATTGATCAGTATCTGGTCCAACGCCCGCTGCCCGAACGCGCTCTCGCCGATAATCGCAGGCGCGATGATGGTGTTGACGTTTTCCACCGCACGCAGGACCCCTTTGCCCACATACCGGTCTGCGTCTCCGTCCCTGAGCTCCAGCGCCTCGTGAATTCCAGTCGAAGCTCCGGAAGGGACTGCGGCTCGCCCTTTCGTTCCGTCTTCCAGCGTTATCTCCGTCTCGACAGTCGGGTTCCCACGTGAATCAAGAATCTCCCTCGCGACAACTGAGCGGATCGTCACTTTCATCTCCAATTCTCCCAATTTAGTCAACCACCCGGGGCAGTTCGTAAACCTGATGTATAGCATACGCCCAAAAGACTGAGAAGCTAAAATCCAAACTCCATTGAGCGCGTGTCCCCCATGCAAGACGGGCAAAATTGACACTATCCTGATGCTGTGCTAGGTTCTCCTTTCAGACCAAACGGAGGCATCATGAAGCTTTCGACCAGGAAGTCAGGGAGCGTTGTAATTCTAGACATCGAGGGCAAAATCGTTCTTGGTGAAGGAGACATCGAGATAAAACAGGCAGTCGACCGTCTCGTGGAAAAAGGGAACAGGAACTTCCTTCTGAACCTGGCCAGAGTTCCTTACATCGACAGTGCCGGACTGGGCGAGATCATCCGATGCTATACCGGGCTACGGAAAATCGGAGGAGAATTCAAGCTCCTGTCCGCCAACCAGCGCATAGTCGATTTGCTGACCATCACCAAACTGCTCAATGTTTTTGATCTTTACGACAACGAGCCTTCCGCTGTCTCCAGCTTCTCGTGACGAGTTGCCGATATCATGGAGCTGAACAAAGAAGATGTACAGGCAGGTTTTAGCATTCGCATTCTTGGCAGGGTTGCTTCTGCCCCATACCGCTTCCTCCCAGATGACAGAAGGGGTTGCGTCAGAGCATGTCCGGATAAGACTCCCGTATGAGAGGATTTCTCTAGGCAGGGACATCATCGCGGAAGTCGAACGCTGCTATCTCTTCATGAACCGGTCTACCGGGGGGAGTCTGCCGCGCAGGATTCTGATCGTCGCGGACTGGGAGACTGAGACGATTACCATCAATCCTCGCACCGCGACTATTACCATCGGCATGAGGAATCCACTGGCCTCGGGAAACGTCAGACGCTACCTGAGTCATCATGCTGCGCGTGAAATGGCCCGACTGGGACTGCTCCATCTTTCCGGAGGAAGTCAGCGGGAAGACACGAGATTTCTTTTCGAGGGTATGAGTGAACTCCTGGCGCACGAATTCGAGCACAGCACCCGCGGCCTGGAGGCCGCCTGGCTCATTTCTCAGTACCTGGACAAGATGCAGCTCCTCGGCCTGACGCCGCAGCGCTCGTGGTCCACCTTCACCACTGGATCCCAAAGCCTGAGAAATGCCGCGCCGGGGATTACCTTCCTTACGACCATCCGCGAAGCTTACGGCAGAGACAAGGCAATCAAGCTGTTTCAGTCGTTCAAGAGGTACAACAGCCTCCTGCAGAGTCTTACATCGACTTTCAGAGTCCCCCTTCCCGAACTGGAAGAGATGTGGCTCAACAGGGTGCGGGAGTACAGGGCGCCGGAAGAGATAGTCATCAGGGCCGAGGATGTTCCTCAACTCTCTAAGTCTTCCTTCACCCAGGGAGAACCCGGTGACAGCATTCGGATCCGCCTGCTCTTCAGAGATCGCACGGAAGACCTGCTGCCCGAGGGTGTGTACGTGCAGGATGAGCGTACCGGCAAGGTTTGGCCGGTTCAGCACGCAACCGAAGACGGGACCGCTTATGTGGTAGCCACCATCCCATTGGACCCAGACTCCCCGCACGGGCGGTACCGGTACCTGGTTACCGCAATCGACGAGGAAGGTAACCTGCGGCAGTGGAGCAGCCACTACCGGATCGGGCCCGAACAGCACCCGTAGCGATTACTGCAGCTTCCTGTTTTCAGTTACCCGTTCGATTGCTTCCTTGATCGCCTTTGAGGGGCTGATTTCGTTCGCTTTTCGGTAGGCGCCCAGCGCAAGATCCCACTTCTTCTGCTTTTCGTACACCAGACCCATGCGGGTGTATACATCCAGATTCCGTGGCATCAACTCTGCCGTCTTGTTCAAAGCCTTCTCGGCGTCTGCGTACTTCTTCTCGAACAGGTATGCTTCCGCCATGTTGTAATAAATGTAGCCGTTGCCCGGATCATAGTCTCTCGCCTTCATCAGCGCCTGCAAAGCAGGCTGGTACCGCCTGGCGGCCAGCTCGTCGATTCCTCTTTTCAGATAGATCTTGCTCAGAATATCGGCAATGTCCTTCTGACCCGGCATCATCGAAAGAGCCTTTTCGAGAGTCTCGACCGCCTCGGTGGTGCGCCCCAGATTGTGGTACGAGATCCCAAGCATCGAATAATCAGTCCAGTCCGACTGGCTGCTGCGCATTGCGTTCGTGAGACTCGAGACAGCATCCTGGTACCGGTTCATCCGGTAGTACGCCGTACCGCGCAGCCGGTTCAGCTTTGCCCGCTCCCGTTCCGGGTCCCGTTCCTTCGCCGCCAGCGCCTCGCCCTTATTGAGTGCGTCGATGCACTCGTTGTACTTCTTCATGTTGAAATAGGCCTGCCCCAGGCCGTAATAGGCCGAAAAGGCGGGGGATTTCAGCTCTACCGCCCGCTTCAATGAATTCGCCGCGAGCGCGTTGTTGTTCAGGCCGAGATAACAGAGCCCAAGAAGACGATGGCCGAACTCCCAGTCAGGATTCCGCTCCAGATCAGGCTTCAACTCCTGTATCGCCTTTTCGTAACGCCCCTGCGAGTAGTCCGCGACAGCCTGCTTGTAATCGGCGTACGAAAAAGGAACTGAAAGAAACAGTGACAGGAAGATTGCTGACAAATATGCTTTCATTGTTCCCCCGAAAAGAATCGGCATTCGTTAAAAGGTAACGACAAAGGCGCGCCAAGTCAACAAATCGGGAATGGAGCCGATATTGGATTGAGGGTCCGGAAACGGTCAGCGTTCTTTTATCTTCAACCGCTTCAGTTTTTCGCTGAGGGTGGTCGCATTTACCGACAGGAGTTCCGCCGCTTTCTTCTGGTTCCAATCGGTCTTTTCGAGTGCCGCAATTATGATGGATTTCTCGTAGTTCCCGACCCTCTCTTTCAGAGAGAACCGGTCCTGCGACAGTTCCGTTTCCGGATGGGAAAAAGGAGACGTGATGTTCTTTGGAAACAGCTTTGCGCTGATCCTGTTGTCCGGCGACAGCACGACAGCGCGTTCAATCACATTTTCAAGTTCGCGCACATTGCCGGGCCAGTCGTAGTCCATCAGCACCCTGAGCGCTTCCGGCTCGAGCTGCAGATCCTTGTGCTGTCCGTCCTCTGCATACTTTCTTATGAAATGCTCAGCCAGCAGCGGGATATCGTCGGTACGCTCGCGCAGCGGCGGCACCCTGATCACGATCACGTTGAGGCGGTAATAGAGATCGTCCCGGAAAGTCCCCTGACGGACTGCCGACTCCAGATCGATGTTGGTTGCGGCCAGGATGCGCACGTCAACTTTGATGTTCTCAAGTCCCCCAAGCCTCCGGAACTCCCGCTCCTGAATCACCCGCAGCAGCTTGGACTGAATCTCGAGTGAAATCGTCGCCACTTCGTCAAGGAGCAGGGTCCCCCCGTCCGCGACTTCGAACAGCCCTTTCTTGGCGTTGGTCGCGCCGGTGTAGGCGCCGCGCACGTGACCGAAAAGCTCACTCTCCAGAAGTTCCGATGGAATATTGCCGCAGTTGACCGCAACAAAGGGTGCGTCGGGCCTCCCGCTCGCAGCGTGAATGGCTTTCGCTACAAGCTCTTTCCCGGTACCACTCTCTCCCTGAATAAGGACCGTGCTGCGGCGGGGCGCGACCTGGCTGATCAGCTCAAAGACCTGCTGCATTGCGGAGCTCTTGCCGATAATGTTTTGAAAACTGTAGCGCTCGCGCAGCGACCGTCTGAGAACACGGTTCTCCGCGAGGAGCCTGTGGTGCTCTATCGCGTTCCTGACTGCCAGCAGCAGTTCGTCATTCTTGAAGGGTTTCGTGATGAAGTTGAACGCTCCGAGTTTGGTGGCCCGTACAGCCTTGTCGATCGACCCGAAGGCTGTGAGAACGACAGTAACGGGACTGTCTTCCAGCTTTTGCAGTTCCTGAAGCACCTCGAATCCGTCAAGTTCCGGCATCATGAGATCGAGCAGCAGCACCCCGTAGTCATGGTTCCTGACCATCTCGAGCGCCTGCATGCCGTTCTCGGCCAGATCGACGGCATACGATTCCGAAGACAGGAGATCAGTCAAGACCTCGCGCATTATCTCCTCGTCATCCGCAATCAGTATTCTTCCGTTCGTCCCGTTCCTGCTCATTCCTAGTTCAGTCTTGTCGGCAATTTCACCGTAAAACGCGTCCCCTTTCCTGAATCGCTGTCGACAAAAATCCTGCCGCCATGCTCCTGTATTATCCCATAACTCACCGCAAGCCCAAGTCCGGTCCCTTTTCCAATGGCCTTGGTGGTAAAGAATGGGTCGAAAATCCTGCTGACGTTCTCTTGGGAAATCCCGTTGCCCGTGTCCGTCACATCGATGATGACCATAGAGTCGTTCATGGCCGTCCGGATCCCTAGTTCACCCCCCGAGGGCATCGCGTCCTTGGCATTGAGCAAAATGTTCAGGAGCACCTGCTGGAGCTTCCCGGCATTCCCGTATACCGGCGGCAGCGACTGATCGTACCGCGATTCCACGGTGATGTGACTGCTGCTCAATTGGTGTTCCAGAAGCGTGAGGCTCTCATTCATCAGTTGGTTTATGTCGACATTCTTGAATTCACTCCCATTCATTCTCGAGAAGCTCAGGAGACCGTTGACGATTTCGGCCGCCCGAAATGTTTGTTTTTCGATCTTCTCCAGAATCTGCTTGCGTCTGTCGGTTTCGGGCGTCTGTTTCAGAAGCATTTGGGTATAACTCGAAATGCCGGCAATCGGCGTATTTACCTCATGGGCGATTCCTGCCGCGAGAAGGCCTATCGAGGAGAGCTTCTCAGCCTGCAGTAGCTGATCCTCCATACTGACTCTCTCTGTGATGTCGTCGAGCACGATGAGACATCCTTCCGCCGCATCCTGCTGCAACGGTATCAGGCTCAGATTCACTATCAGGCGTTTCCCGGCATGATTTTCAAGATATAGCTTATAAATGTTGGCAGGCGACCGCAGCGCCCATTCAGTTGTGCCGGCGGCGCTTTCTATAGACGCCACCACGTCGCTCGGGAAGAGATTCTCTATGAACGAACCCACAATCCGGGACCGGCTGCTCTGATACAGCTGTTCAAACGCCCGGTTGCAGGAAGTGATCCGGCCGCTCGAATCCAGCGCGAGCACCGCCACATTGATGCTCTCCAGTATGTTTTCCGTGTATGTCTTGATCCGTTCGAGTTCAAGCGCCTTTGATTCGATCGAACGGTAAAGCCCGGCATTCTCCAGCGCGATCGCCGCGTAGCGCGCAAGCGCCGAAAGCAGATCCAGATCCTCGCTCGAGAAATGGCTCTCGCCGGGCAGTTGTCCCAACGCAATCACGCCGACCTGTCGCCCATGCACCCTCAGGTCCTGCAGATAATGCAGCCCCCTGGCCATCAGGCCGGGTCCCGCCGCATACAAATGATCCGGACCCGCTTTCAATTCCGACAGATCCGCCGTCTTTTCCGTTTCACCCGCCAGCTCATCCTCACGGTACAACCGGTTCGCCAGCCCGGGATCCGAGCCGTACACCATCCGGAAAAATCCCGGGTGCGCCTGATCAGTGAGGAATATGGCCGCATGCTCAACCCGGAACGTCTTCAGGACTCGCTTGACGATGGTGCGCGAGAGTGGCCCGAGGCTGATCTCCGCACTCAGAGTGCGTGCGAAATCGAGCAGCGTCGCACGCGCTTCGAACTGCTCTTTGTAGAAAAGGCGGTCGAGCCATTTCTGGACCCTGTTGCGCAGCGGTGCGAACAACAGCGCTATCAGCAGCACCGAAATCGAGATGCCCAGGTACCCCGCCTGCGGGGCGATGAACTGCAGCGCTCGGCCGAGAACGAGCACGAACCCCAGGTACACGGCGAGAAGCAGAGAGCTCGATATGAAATAGGCCGCACTCCGGCGCGCAATCACCTCGACATCCATCAGCCGATAATGGATCAACGCATATCCGATTGAAAGCGGAATCAAACCGAGGAACAACATCGACCATTCAATAACCAGAGTGGACCGGGCTCCGAGAATCACCGGAACCACATAGATCAGAGCAAAAGGACCGACGCCCGCGAGAGTGCCGTAACCCACCCACTTCATCTGCTGCCGCTCAACCAGATCCTGCGTCTCGATGTGCCGCTTCAGCAGCAACCCCCCCCCGACCAGAAATCCCGCAATGAAGTAGATCAATTCAATATTGTCGATAATGCCGATCGACTGCGCTGTACGGGGGAGTCCCAGGGAAGCGAGCCGTCCCGTGAAAATCCCGAAGTGCAGCATGAGCAGAAAGAATCCGGGGAAATACAGAAGCGGGATGTGACGGCTCCCGCTGACAGCATCAGTCGGGAACCTGAGGCAGAAATGAACGAAAAGTGCTGGCAGCACCAGGAAAGCAACCACCGACAGCCCATACACCCACCAGTCGAGTACGCTCATCTGAGGAGTGTAGCTGAACAGGTAAACAACGAAGGCAGCAAGGCAGATCAGGTAGAAATGAAATGTTCGCGGGAGCCGGCCGCCGCGAAATGCAACCGCCACCCCGATGCCGAGGTAAAGAAAAGCCAGCAGCGTCCTAAATCCGTCCCTGGCTGTCAGGCTCGACCTGGACTCCGGGACAAGAATCAGGTGGCGCACCCCCTGCCGCCCCTCCACCATGTAAGCTAGGGGCTCTCCGGGTCCACTCTCAAACAGCGCATCGGCGTACACGCCGAGATTCGTAACCTCTATCCCGTTTATCGCAAGGAGTCGCTCGCCTTCTTCCAAACCGGCGATGCTCCCGGGCCCCCCCGCCTCGACTGCCACAGCGATAAGGCCCTCTCCGGATTCGCTCCAGAAGACTCCATCCGTGGGACTCGTCCACTGAATGCGCTCGCGCAGATTCAGCACCCCCACCGTCACCAGTGCGCAGGTCAGCACTGCAGCAGCAATGTGTCGGAAAGGTACGGGAAATGCATTCATAAGGACACTCTCATCCCTACAGAATTGATTCCAGCGGGACAAATGCAATTTACATGCCACCAGCCGGCCGGAGATCTGTCCGGCTGTTTTCTCTAAACCGTTGTTGAAAGCCAATTTATGCCACATCACCCGGGCGTCTGCTCCCGCCGCTTGGCCAATGCTCCAACTACTTGGATCATCACATCCAATATTTTGGACGTCTTTGACACATACTGCAACGGGAATCAGGTCCGCGACCCGGAAAAGACGCTCTGGCAGGAACTTGGGCTATTCGAAACGGAGGCTCAGGCCGAAACGCATGGAGCGGGGATTGCGGTTCAAGACGAGTTCGCCATCCTTCATGGGGAGCACCTCTCTCCCCTGGTTGAAGAGATTGCGCAGATCTATGGTCACTTCCCAGCGCCCTGCCGTTCCCATAAACTCGGGAAAAGGAATGGGCTGACGAAGTTCGAAGTTAGCCGACTTAGTCCCGATGTCCATCCGGTCGGAGAACCAGTCCACAGGCGTCAGAGGATTCCCCGAATACCATCGCAGCGTTGCCAGCACTTTCGTCCTGGTCATCGGGAGTGTCGCAGCAAGTCGGCCGGTGATGGAATGTTGATTTCGCTGTTGCAGATGGCTGCTCAGGTTATTGTTGAGGCTTTCGACGGTTACCGGTTCCTCGACACCGCCAATACCCATGGAGTCTCCAAACACGTAACTTACCGAACCATCCAGGTTTTCGATCAGCTTCTGCCTGATCGTAACCCTCACGCCCCGCTGCCTCGACTGGTCCTCATTCATCTCAACGATCTGGGATTGCTGTTCCGAAGGCGTAATGGTGGTGACCATCAGGGGAAGCCCGGGCCCCTGCATCCTGTCCTGGTAGAAGGCAAGTTCGAGCGTCGTGTCCGGAGCGATTTCCTTTTCAGTGGAAATCTCGGAATGAGCGATACGGCTCATACTGATCTCATCTCCGTACATCGTGATCAGGGTAGGTTCCGACACGTACAGAACCTCACCATCGGGCAGAACAACGCTCCCGGAATCGCCGACGCGACGTGAACTCATGGATGTCTTGATGCTCCACCCAGCGGCGGCGTTGACGACAATCTCGATCGAAGGATAGTAAAAGCTCCTGGAGCTCCCATAGTGGAGTCGCGAGTAGTCAAAGCCGTATTTCACGGAAACCAGGTCCATGAAGTTGCTGTTCCCCTCCAGTCCGAAGGCGAGCGTCTGGACGCCGGATTTCCGCACGTTCGGCTCATCCGCCAGCAGCTGTGACGAAATGCGTGAGCCCGGGTAATTGACATTCATACGGCCGTATCCTACCGACAGGCGGTAGTCGTGGTCTCTGTCGGGGCGGTAGTTGTAAGTGTTGCGCAGTCTCCAGAAGGAGCCCGCTCCGTAATCGACCTGTCCCGAAAGAATCATGCGGCTGCGGCGGCTCAATGGTTCGGCAAACGCAAAATTCGACGAGACGCCGGTCTGGCTCATCTGGGTAGGAACGGGGTAGAGCACATTCTCAGACGTTGTGCTCGACGCGATGCTCATCCAACCGCCACGATGAAATGCCTCTGCCGAACCCTCGCCGATCTGTACTTCACCAGGCTTTCCATTTCTGAAGATCATGCGTCGGTCCGACGTGCTGCGCATTACGGTCCGGGGATCCCAGTTCCGTGGATCGTCCTCTTTATAGATGAAGCCGAGGAATTCCTGGAGCATTATGTCAAATGACGTCGTGCGGTCGGGATCTACGATAAATTTTCCGGTCTTCACCGGCTGATAGCCGTGGCGCAGGACCTGCAGGTGATACACTCCGGGGGCCAGGCCCGGTGAGCGGAACATGCCCCGGCCGTCGGTCTTCGCAATTGTAAGGGTTTCCCCTTCTTCGACTTCTCGGAAAATTCGCACAACAGCATCATGCAGGGGATTGCCGGAGACGCTCAGGATTTTGCCCGCTATACGGCCATTACCTTTTCCGCTCTCGGCGGCGGCAGGAAGGGTGAAGATGAGAAGGCCGCAATAAATAAGGAACCGCGAGAAATATTTCATCGAACAGCGTCCCTCGACGCAGGTGCACCCCACACGCGCACCCAATTGTGTCCACGGTACCACAGCAGAAAAGGGCTGTCAATTAACTCTATAGGAGCCTTGACCGCCCCTCCGCTCACTGCCGGTCACCTTCGGAAGCTATTTCCCCGAACACGACCCGGCCATGCACGCTCGCTGCATGCAGCGGAATACCGCCCACGACGGCATCATCGATTTCTGCAGACCGACCGGGCTCGAGAACGCGGCTGACCGAATATCTCTTAGCCGCAACCTGGCTCCCTGCGGCGTCTCGATAGACGAACTCCAGTTGGACACTCTGGTAAGTCACTTTTCCCTCGTTGCTGAGCTCGAATTCATGACGGGCGGTACCGTCCTGCTTGAGCTTCATCTGAAGTCCGACTATGTCCAGATCGCTCGGCGCAAAGGCCCTCACGGGTGAACTCGACTCGCTCAGGAATGTGGGAGGACGCTCTGCCTGTTGCCGCTCAAGTTTCCTGCCCCGGATTACCAGGGCCACAAACGCTATCACGAGGATTAGCGTCAGTCCGAAAAAGACCGTTTTTCGAATCATAACTTTCAATGAATTCCAGCCGCCTGCAGCGGCATTATTGTACTTTGCGCCAGGCGACCTCTCCCTGCACGATTGTGCCCGTGCACTCCCCGGCTCCCTGCAGAATCTCCTCCTGCAAATGGTTCGACGCGATACCCTGCGGCAGCCCAAGCACTGTCAGATCGGCCGGCCGCCCCGGCCGCAACGCGCAAAGTTCCGCAAACCCGAGCGCCCGGGCGCCATTGACAGTCGCCGCGCGAAAAATCTCGTCTGCCGTGATGTCCCGGCGCGCTTTGTACAGATAGCGCATTTCATCCAGGATACTGAGCGAATCGTTGCTGGCAAGTGAATCCGTTCCGAGTGCGACATTGACTCCGCTGTCCAGGAGCTGCCGGACCGGATGGTCCTCGTGGCCGAAAAACGCATGGCTCCGCGGGCAGTAGACGACGCTGCTTCCACGGGCTGCGATTGCAGCGATTGCGTCTTCATCAAGGTAGTTGCAGTGAACCAGGAGGCATGGCTGCCGCATGACTCCCAGCGCGTCCAGGTACGCTATCGGAGATACTCCCGGGGGGGTCCAGTCTTCGGGGAGCGCAGACAACGAAGAAAGAAACTCGCGAAATTCGCCTGTCCCGGTTTGCAGAAACTCGAGTTCCGCCTTTGTCTCGGCAACGTGGGTCGACAGGAGCAGCCCTTTGCGGCGTGCCAGCGCCGCGGCATCGAGGTAGAGCTGCGCTGAAGCAGTGTAGGGCGCATGAGGAGATATCCCATGTGCAAGGAGGGCATTCCCGGATGAATCGAGAGACCGCTCCAGTTGCGCAATCGCATTGCCCGCGGCGCTGGACGCAAGGGCGATCGCCTCCTGAAAAACTATGCAGCGTAATCCTCCTCGTTCAGCAGCCGCATTCCAAGCCATACCGCTCGCCGTCACATCGCCTGCCAGCGTGGTGCCTGAGGCGAGCGCGAGCCGGATGCCGGTGCGGGCCGCTTCGAGTGACAGTTCATCCGGCCGTGCCCGGTTTTGGGCAACCACCTGCGCGAGCCAGCCGGTAAAGGAACCGCTCCGGCTCGTCCGGCCGCGGAGGGAGCTGAGCTCAAAATGCGTGTGCGCGTTTACGAGTCCTGGAATGATCACCGCCGACCCCCAGTCAACCATTTCCACTCCCGGTTGTGTTGAAGCAGTCCTGCGCTGTACCGACAGAATCCGGCCGGAGTCAGAGACATGAACTTCCGAGTCCTCCAGCAGGATCCCCGGTTCAACCAGCACGTATTTCGCCGCAAAGACTGTTTTCAGCATCAGGTCGGCTTTCACGATACACCCGGATCCCATTATCCCAGTTTTCAGTCAGGGCCGGAAAGACAATGTTCTATTTTGCAATCTTCTACAAACATAGGACGGATCGATATTCGTTTTTCGGCTTGGAGCAACGGATACGGTCCAGTATATTGAGGACTGAAGCATCGCTGGCATTCTGGTTATTCATGCTGGGGGCACATATGGCAATTCTACTGAGGGAATCAGACGTTGCGAAGCTGGCCACAATGACTATGGCCATAGAGGGGGTCGAACAGGCCTTCCGCTTTCAGGGTGAACAGAAAGCTGATAATGCCCCCCGGCGCCGCAGCGGACTTGACCACGGCATGCTGCACGTAATGAGCGCATCGTTGCCTTCCCTGGGGTATGCCGGACTCAAGAGCTATACGAGCGTCGCCGGAGTAACCAGGTTCCTCGTCATGCTCTACAAGGATGGAAATCTCGAAGCTGTCATTGAAGCCGACAGGTTGGGACAGTTGAGAACGGGCGCGGCCACGGCCGTTGCGACCAGGCACATGGCCCGCGAGGAGTCATCCAGGCTCGGCATCTTCGGCACCGGACTGCAGGCACGCTCGCAAGTCACTGCAGTCTGCGCCGTTCGTCCGATCAAGACGGTTCGGGCGTATTCGAGAAACCCGGAGAACTGCGCCGCATTCTGCAGGGAGATGTCCGATTTGACCGGCGCCAGCGTGACGCCTGCATCGAATCCGGAAGAAGCGGTCAGAGGCATGGACATCGTCGTGACCGCGACCACTTCGAAGGATCCTGTGTTCAGGGGCGAGTGGCTCGAGAAGGGAACTCATGTCAACGCTGTCGGCGGCAACTTCATCCAGAGAAGGGAACTTGACGTCGAGTCGGTGCGACGGAGTGCCTGTGTCGTCGTCGACTCCCTCGAGCAGGCACGCCTCGAATCGGGCGACCTCGCGCAAGCGGCCGAGGTGGAGGCGTTCTACTGGGAAGATGCGCGGGAACTGGGTCTGGTGGTCATCGGCGAGTTCCCGGGCAGGGAAGACGCAGACGAAATCACACTGTTCGAATCGCAGGGTATCGCTCTCGAAGATGTAGCTCTTGCCGCAAAGGTTTTCGAGGCGGCGGCAAAGAGCGGCGTGGGCGAACGTCTTCCCTTCTGATTTTTTCTATTTGCAGTGATCGCAGCGGACTTTCGCAATCATGTCTCACCTCTATGCCCGGCAGGACCGGACACTCTATTACGATTTTTTCCCCGCTACAGAAAGGATACAAATATGAGAGAAGCGGTGGAGTATGAAGTTGTAACCGCTGCGCCAGTCGAGGAAATAGTTGAACTTTACAAAACCGCCGGATGGTGGCAGGAAAGTCCAGAGGCACGCGCCGTCATACCACCAATGATTCGAGGGAGCCTCTGCTTCATGGTGGCCCGTTCGCTCAGCGGTCGAATCGTCGGAATTGCGCGTGTAATCTCAGATGGTTTCAGCGATGCCTACATCCAGGACGTAGTCGTTTTGCCTGACTACCGGGGTCGCGGCATCGGAACAGAACTTGTCAGGCGGCTGACCCAGTTCTGTCTGGACCGAAAGATCGCCTGGATCGGCCTGATTGCGGAGCCGGGAACACAGGATGTTTACGCAAAACTCGGATATGGACCTCTTACTGACTACCAGCCCATGCTCTATGGCAAGAAATGATGACTGATTTTTCCTTCATGGGTTTCAGGTTCAAACCCGTGAGCCTGACCGACCCCCGTCCGCTCGCAGATCTCCTCAGAAAGCATCCGCAACCGCTGGCGGGATACACTTTTGCGACCCTGGCAGCCTGGAACTCCTTTTACCAATATGGCTGGGTCACCGTCGAACCCGAAACCCTTCTTATCTCCTGTAGACTAGAATCTGACATGAACCGGCATCTCCTCCAGCCGGTGGGCCCTATGTCGGCTGAAACCGCCCGCACCCTGACAGAGAGCGCTGCTGAATTGAACTATCCCCTGAAAATCATCGGAACCAACAGCGGTTTTCTGAAGCAGTATCCCGACTTCCTGAAGTCGTTTTCAGTCGTCGAGGACCGTGCGTTCTCAAATTACCTTTACAGTGCCCATATGCTCGCCCAGCTTTCCGGGCGCAAATACGCCAAGAAACGAAACCTGCTTTCGCAGGCCTCCGGGCTCTACCGCTGGTCGTGCCACCCGATCGGGCCGGAACTCGTAGATGAGTGCTTTGCCGTGCTCGATTCGATCCGCGAGGAAGAACACCCGCGCATAGAGGGGATGCTGAAGCGGGAAATCGCCGCCCTGGAGTTCACGCTGCATCACTTCCGGGAGCTTCTGCAGCAGGGACTGCTGATCCAGGTAGAAGAAAGACCCGTTGCTTTTTCAATTTATGAGCCGATAAGTTCCACAACGGTTGCGATACATTTCGAGCGGGCGCTGCGCAGCTACAAAGGTCTCTACCAGGTGATCAACTGGGAGACATCCAGGCTGATTGCGGAACGTGGATTCCAGTTCATCAACCGCGAAGAGGACCTCGGAGACCCCGGGTTGCGTGATGCCAAGAAGTCATACCACCCGATCGAGATCGTTCCATCGTTCGAGCTGACGTACGTGAAACCGCAATACGGCACGTTACGTCGCAGCCGGTCAGCTCCCGTTGAAAGAACTGAATCAGGGAGTTTACAGAGCGACAATTTTGATTTATAGTTTCACTTTTTCACCCGAGGTTTGCTATGAACAAGAAGGATCTCAAGAGGTTTAAAACTGCCCTTGAGCAGAAGCGTGACGCCATTATCGCCACGGCCAAGAAAGCCCACTGGGATAATATGGAGGACACGCGCCACGGCGACTTTGTGGATCAGGCCAGCGACGACAATGAAGTGCACGTAAACTTGCGCCTGCTGCAAATCGACGCGAAGCTCCTTCGCGCAATCGAGGCGGCTATCGAGCGGATCGAAAACGGCAATTACGGCATATGCACCATCTGTGAAGAAGAGATCAGCCTTGCGCGTCTGAATGCCGTCCCCTGGACCTCCGTGTGCATCTCGTGCAAAGAGAAAAAGACGGCCTGATGTCGCCATCCATGGTGCGGGCGGGACACTGCTGCAGCAGCACCGCGCCGACCTAGGCATTGGGATGCCCCCCAATGGTGATTTCAGGGGGAGGCTGAGTTGGCCAGGATCTATACAAGAACCGGTGATAACGGAACGACAGGATTGATCGGGGGTAAACGCGTCTCAAAGGACTCCCCGTTCATTGAAGCGTTCGGTGCCCTGGATGAAGTGAACGCCCTGATCGGTGTTCTGCGTAGCAATACTCTCCCAGAGAGGGTTGACCGCGTTCTCGCAATTGTTCAGAACGACCTGTTCACGCTGGGAGCCCAGCTCGCCACACCGGAGGGAGTCGCCCCGAAGGCAAAACAGATCACCGATGAGTCCATCGTCCGGCTCGAGAACCAGATCGACGCTTACCAGGAAGAAATCAAACCACTCAAAGCCTTTATTCTCCCGGGCGGCACGCGTGCCGCCGCCGAACTGCACCTTGCCCGCACAGTCATCAGGCGCGCCGAACGGCTCTGTGTGACACTTTCGAAGACAGAAAACGTCGATCCGCGGGCTCTCAAATACCTCAATCGGCTCTCCGATCTCTGCTTTGTTCTGGCCCGGTATCTCAATCAACTGCACTCGGTTCCCGAAATCCATCCCGATTACGGAAACTGATCGGCCCGGAGCCGGCCCCGTTCGTCACTGTTTTTCACGACAAGCAAAATGAATGAATTTGATATTCGGATCAGAATAACTTATTCTGAAGGGCAATGAACATTTACTCGGGCGCGGATACTCACAGGTTTGGAGGATTTCATGCAAATAGAAACCTTTAAAGTCTTCTGCGACCTTGTAGAAAGCCGAAGCTTCTCGCGCGCCGCGGTGCGTAACTCCATCACTCAATCCGCAGTCAGCCAGCAGGTGAAAAACCTCGAGGCGCGATTCGAAACGCAGCTGCTGCGCCGTGACGGGAAATCGATTACTCCCACTCCGGCAGGAAGGATTTTCTACGAGCGTTCGCGCGCCATCCTCGACAGCTTTGAGCACATGCAGCTCGAGATGAAATCTATCGGGCAGGACATGGCCGGCAGCGTTCGTGTCGCAACGATCTACAGCGTAGGGCTCTACGAATTGTCGGTTGTCGTGAAGACTTTCCTCAAGATCTATCCCAAGGTCAATCTCCACCTCGAATACAGCAAAGGCTCCCGGGTATATGAAGACTGTCTCAGGGGAGCGCTGGATCTGGGGATCGTCACCTATCCGGAACCCCGCAAGGGGCTCAAGATAATCCCGCTCCCGGCAGACAAGCTCATCCTGATCTGCGCGCCCGATCATCCGCTTGCCAAGCGCCATCATGTCGACATACGCAAACTGAACGGACTCAATTACGTCGCCTTTGAGAAAGGTCTTGCGAGCCAGCGCGCCCTCGACCGGATCTTCCAGGAACACGGGATACGGGTGCGGGTGGTAATGGAGTTCGACAACATCGAGACGATAAAGCGCAGCGTTGAAATCGGTGCGGGAGTATCGATCGTTCCCCTTCTGAGTGTGCAGAAGGAAGTTCAGACCGGCACCCTCGTGCAGGTTCATTTCGACAAGACTTTCTACCGTCCCCTCGGCGCTATCGTAAGAACCAGGCAGGTGCTCTCTCCTGCAGCACTGAAATTCATAGAACTGATGAAGAATCCGCAGAAAGCTTCCTGAACAACGAAACCGTTGACGGACTCTCGCACCACCGCCGTCAGCGGCGTGATACTGCAGCCTCCGGAGCTTCGGCCTCCAACGTCAATGCGTTCTCGAGCCGCACCGAAGTAAGCAGACACAGGATCGCGAGCACCGCTCCTCCGACCAGATCGATTACGTAGTGGTACCTGAGGTACACGGTTGCGATGATCAGCAGACATCCCAGCACTGCCACATGCCGTCGTATTCTGCACCGGTACCGGTAAGCCAGCACAATCGCCATGAGAGTGATCATCGTATGGCCGCTCGGAAATACATCGCGCTGCGAGCTGGCCATCGCAACGGCATCGGACATCGCGGGAGTGATTGACTCCGCGATATTGATGAACCAGCGAAGGGCCGGGGTGAGAATAAGGCCCGGCAACTCCTGATCGATCCGGGAGAACTCGTGGATCGTGAATCTCGGCCCCAGGGCCGGAAGGAAGAAGTATCCAAGGTAGGAAACAAGAAAGCCGTAGACGATGGAGAACCTGAAATGCCGAAAAGCGGCGAGGTCCTTCCTGCTGCACAGTTCAATTCCGAGAGCGATGAAGATCGCGTAGAACAGCGAATATGAAATCTGTAGGATCTCGGTTACAACCGGATTGGAGAAACGTGCAAGCAGTTCGGTCGGATTCAGGCCGAAAAGCGCCCGGTCTGCCGCGATCAGCAGCTGATCGTAGTCCCTTCCGCCGTGTAGCGGGGAAATCATGAAGTAGAGCTGTTTGTAGGTGAAAACCACCAGCGGAAAGGCTATCCACTCGTGCGTCCAGCGCAGGACCTCAGACTCGGAGCGATTCCAGGCGAGATGCGCCAGCCAGATCACCAGGGCGCTCGCTGCTGCATTGGCGAGAATCAGGACTGGCCATAACTCGATCCTGGAGTGAAACACAATGCTGACAAGCGAAAGCACTACCCAGAAGGCTATCAGCAGAACATCCGTTGAATTCAGCAGTGCCGCCAGGCCGCGCAAACCGGCCCGCCTCGCTTCCACACGAATCAGCGTCATCGATTACCTTCACGCGAGAGTTCGCGTTATGATACTACATTGACGATGGAGTTCGGTCTATGAGTATCGGCTGCAAGGGAACCGTACGGCTCTACCTGGTGCGCCACGGTGAAACCGGAGACAACGTACAGATGCGTTATCTTGGGATACGGGATGAGCCTCTCACACCGAACGGCTTGCGGCAGGCGCTACTGGTTGCGGCCGCTCTGGCTCCGATCCGGGTGGGCGGCATCTTTTCGAGCCCCCTGGTTCGCGCGGCTGACACAGCCCTGCGGATAAAGGACGCCTGCGCGGTCGAGCTTAGACTGGACTCACGTCTGGTGGAAGGCTCTTTTGGGGAATGGGAGGGACTCACACGCGACGAAGTTTTGAAGCGCAGCGCACGCGACGCCGAAACGCTCGCGCGCTGGGAACTGGATTCCTCGATTGCGCCCCCTGGAGGAGAATCGATAGAGCACGTCCAGATGCGGGTGATCAGCCTCGTGAACGAACTCGCGGGAAGTTTTTCCAATCAGTCCGTAGTGCTCGTCAGCCACGTCGGCCCGATAAAGGCGCTCCTTGCAGCCGTGCTGGATATCCCGCTCGCGGCATCCCGCAGGCTGTTCCTCGATCCCGCCACCATTACGGTCGTGGAATGGGGAGAACGCCCGCTGGTGCGGTTGCTCAACTCGCACGCGCACCTCGGCTGGTCTTCCGCCCGATGGATGTAAAGATCCGGATCAGATCTTCCGGTAGATCTCCGAACCCGATTGGCGGAATTCGCACCCTTTCTGTTCCAGACCGCTTTCGACTGCAGCCGGTTCCCGTACCTCCCGGCTGATCTGCATTGCACAGAAGCGTGGGCCGCACATGCTGCAGAAATGAGCAAGCTGAGCCGCTTCCCCGGAAGAAGTCTGGCCGTGAAACTGTCGTGCCGTCTCCGGATCGAGCGAGAGGTTGAACTGGTCTTCCCAACGGAACTCGAACCTTGCCTTGGACAGCGCATCATCCCGAAGGGCCGTACCCGGGTGTCCCTTCGCAACATCAGCCGCATGCGCTGCTATCCTGTACGCGATCACCCCGTCTTTTACATCCTTCCTGCCGGGCAGACCAAGGTGCTCCTTCGGAGTGACATAGCAAAGAAGGGCTGTCCCGTACCACCCTGCCATGGCCGCACCGATGGCGCTGGTAATGTGATCGTATCCCGGCGCCACGTCCGTTACCACAGGACCGAGGGTATAGAAAGGCGCACCGTGGCACGCGGCGCGTTCCCGCTCAACATTCTCCCTTATCAGATTCATCGGCACATGTCCGGGACCCTCAATCATCACCTGGCAATCGTGGCTCCAGGCCTTCAGGGTGAGTTCTCCAAGGGTTTCCAGCTCAGCGAACTGCGCCGCATCATTTGCATCCGAGAGAGAGCCGGGACGCAGGCCGTCCCCAAGCGAAAAAGAGACATCGTAGGAGCGCAGGATCTCGCAGATCTCATCAAATTTCGTGTATAGAAAGTTCTCCTTGTGATGCGCGAGACACCATTTGGCCAGTATGGATCCGCCCCGGCTCACAATCCCCGCCAGCCGGCGGGCCGTAAGCGGTATATAGCGTAGAAGCAGACCCGCATGGATCGTGAAATAGTCCACTCCCTGCTCGGCCTGTTCTATGAGGGTCTCGCGGTATATCTCCCACGACAGGTCTTCGGCCTTTCCCCCCGCCTTTTCAAGTGCCTGATATATCGGAACGGTGCCGATCGGAACCGGAGAATTCCGGATTATCCACTCCCTTGTCTCGTGAATATTCGTGCCTGTCGACAGATCCATGACCGTATCGGCACCCCAGCGGATCGCCCAGGCCATTTTCTCCACTTCTTCTTCGATAGAGGAGACTCCTTCTGAGTTGCCTATATTGGCGTTGATCTTCACGAGGAAACCGGCCCCGAATGCGGCGGGTTCGAGTTCAGGATGGTTTATATTGGCCGGCAGTATGGCGCGGCCGCATGCAATCTCGTCGCGCACGAATTCGGGATTCAGGTTCTCGCGCAGTGCAACGAACTCCATCTCAGGAGTCACAATACCCTTTCTTGCGTAATGCATCTGGGTGACCGGACCGCAGCCGCGCAGCACCGTTCGCGGGCGGCGGAGTGCTGTGCAGCACTGTTCGCCGAGTTCGTACGGTCCGCGTTCGAGTATCCACTCCTTCCGCAATTCCGGCAGTCCACGCTGCAGATCAATCCCGGCGTTGGGATCGGTATAGGGTCCGGAAGTGTCGTACACCCTGACCGGGGCATTGTTCTCGAGGCTCCCTTCAAGACCCGGAGTAGGATGCAGCGAGATTTCCCGCATCGGTACGCGAATGCCTCGGGAGCCGGCAACATATACTTTTCTCGACCCTGGCGGGGGGTTCCGGTTCCCGACACCAGGATCGGACGCGGAAGAGCGGGTGTTTTTCATTCTGTGACCCTCCAAATCTTTAAACAGGCGGGAAACCCGTTGCAGCGGTTGAAAACGACATTGAGGTGACGGTGGCGTCAGGAGGCCTCGACCCTTATCATGCGGGTGGGAGCTACGATAACCCGCAGGTCATCGATTTCCCGCAGCGCCTTCTGCATGGCGCCTTCCTGAGCTTCGTGGGTCATCATTACCACGGGAACGGCCTTAGCGCGCTGCCGCACTTTCTGAATGAGGCTGGCGATGCTGATCTCGTGCCTGCCAAGAATTCCGGTCACCTGGGCCAGCACCGATGGCTGATCGAGTGCCGAAACATATAGATAGTAGGCAGATGAGATCTCCTCCATGGGTTTCAGAGCGAGCAGCTTCCGTCCGAGCACCGGAAGGTCTTGAGGCACCGCCGCCTGGCCCGCGGCTATCCTCCTTGCTATTTCCACGATGTCGGCACAAACGGAAGAAGCCGTCGGCATCTGGCCCGCGCCTCTTCCATAGAACATCAAATCATTGACCACATCGCCGCTCAGAAATACGGCGTTGAATACTCCCGACACGGCGGACATCGGGGAACTCTCCGGAATCATCGTCGGGTGCACACGCAGTTCGAGGCTGCTATCGGTCGCTTTGGCGATTGCCAGCAGTTTTATCCGGAACCCCATTTCACGGGCGAGGCCTATGTCTTCGGGAGTGATCTTCGTGATTCCCTCGACATAGATGTCCTCCAGCCTTACCGAAGTCCGGAAGGCCAGCGTTGCCAGAATCTGAAGCTTGTGCGCCGAGTCTATTCCTTCTACATCATAAGTCGGGTCTGCTTCCGCATACCCCTTCGCCTGGGCCTCTGCCAGGACCCGACTGAATTCCTGGCCCTCATCGGTCATCTTTGAAAGTATATAATTCGAAGTGCCGTTCACTATGCCGTACAGGGTTGTAATGCGATTTGCGACCAACCCTTCTTTGACGGACCGAATCAGGGGAATACCGCCGGCGACAGCGGCCTCGAACGCCAGCATCCTGCCGCAGCGGCGGGCTTCGGAGTAAAGCTCCTCGCCGTGGGTTGCAAGAAGCGCCTTATTTGCCGTCACGATATGCTTCCCGTTGGCCAGGGCACGCATGATGAAGCTGCGGGCAGGCTCGATTCCTCCGAACAGCTCCACAACGATGTCGACTGAGGGATCGTCCAGGACACTCGAGACATCGGCCGACATCGGGAGTTCGCTCACCTTCAGCCCTTTTCGCGGAGAGGTCGTATCCTTGTCCGCAATGGCTTGCAGTACAACTGAAGCGCCCGCCTTCTCCTCCAGTTCCTCCCGGTGAGAAGCGAGTACCTTGGCAACGCCCGCGCCGACCGTCCCCAATCCCAGAAGACCGACCTTTATCTCTTTCATAGACACCTCAGTGCTTCACGATTATAGAACATTACCCTCCTGAAAAAGCGTACTTGCTTTCAGGAACAATGATACGCTGCAGTATGGATGTCAAATCATCCTTCCAGGAGATTGAGTTTATGTCTGCAGACACTGATAGAGAGTTCATCGCCAGGCTCCGACGGGAGCGGGAGCTGCGCATGCGCGGCTATCGGGAACAGGCGCTCCGGCTGTTCCCGCCTGTGTGCGGGCGCTGCGGTCGTGAATTCGAAGGGAAGAGGCTGAGGGAACTCACCGTTCATCACAAAGACCACAATCATGACAATAATCCGCCGGACGGCAGCAATTGGGAACTCCTGTGCGTCTACTGTCACGAGAACGAGCATTCGAGGAACTCCGTGGCCGACTGGTATGATGAGGCCTCACCCGGAACGCAACCGGCGAGCGTATCCACCTATAATCCCTTCGCGGGCCTCGGCGCCCTGCTGAAGAAGAAGGAATAATGCCCGGAGGTCATTCCCTGACAAGCGGTTTGTACTTGATCCGGTGGGGCTGGTCTGCCAGCGACCCCAGCCTTCGTTTCCTGTCGGCTTCATACTCCTGGTAGTTGCCCTCAAACCAGACAACCTTCGAGTCGCCTTCGAAAGCCAGGATATGGGTGGCGATGCGGTCCAGAAACCAGCGGTCGTGGCTGATGACCACCGCGCAGCCCGCGAATGAAAGAAGCGCTTCTTCCAGGGAACGGAGAGTATCCACATCCAGGTCGTTGGTCGGTTCGTCAAGAAGCAGGAGATTCCCGCCGCTTTTCAGGACCTTCGCCAGGTGCACGCGGTTGCGTTCTCCTCCTGAGAGGTCCTTTACGCGTTTCTGCTGGTCTGCGCCCTTGAAATTGAAGGCAGCCGCATACGACCGCGCCGGAACCTCTCGCTTGCCGAGAAGCACGACATCCCTGCCATCGCTGATTTCCTCCCACACCTGCCTCTCTCCGACAAGCGTGTCGCGGCTCTGGTCCACGTAAGCGATCTTTACGGTATCGCCGATTCTGAGCGAGCCCCCGTCGGGCTGCTCTTCTCCCACGATCATGCGGAAAAGCGTCGTCTTCCCCGCTCCGTTTGCTCCGATGACACCGACGATGCCTCCGGGCGGCAGCCGGAACGAGAGATCATCAATAAGCAGCCTGTCGCCGTAGCCTTTCCTCAGATTTGCCGCCTCGACCACGAGATCTCCCAGCCTCGGCCCAGGGGGTATGTGAAGATCGGTAGCCTGTACCCGCTTTTCCGCCTCCATCTCTTCGGCAAGCAGTTCTTCATATGCACTCAGACGGGCTTTCCCTTTAGCCTGCCGGGCGCGCGGCGACATTCTCACCCATTCCAGTTCGCGCTGCAGTGTGCGTCTCCTCGCCGATTCCGACTTCTCTTCGGCCTGGAGACGTGCCTGTTTCTGATCGAGCCAGGAAGAGTAGTTCCCTTCCCAGGGAATACCCTCTCCACGGTCGAGTTCGAGGATCCAGCCTGCAACGTTGTCCAGGAAGTAGCGGTCATGGGTAATTGCCACCACGGTCCCCGGGTATTCTTTGAGGAATCGTTCCAGCCAGGCGACCGATTCCGCGTCGAGGTGGTTCGTAGGCTCGTCAAGAAGCAGCAAGTCCGGCCGCTCGAGCAGGAGCCGGCACAGGGCAACACGTCTGCGCTCGCCGCCGGACAGTTTTGTCACGTCGGCAGTGCCGGGAGGGAGCCGCAGGGCGTCCATTGCAATGTCGAGGGTGCGGTCGATTTCCCATCCGTTGCACGCATCTATGGCGTCCTGCAACCGCGCCTGTTCCGCGAGGAGCCGATCCATCTCTTCAGCCGTCAAATCCTCCGCAAAGCGCTCATTCACCCGGTCGAAGCTCTCAAGCAGGTCTCTTACCGGCTTGAGTCCTTCCTCGACATTCTCGAGCACGTTCTTAGCGGGATCCAACTGCGGTTCCTGCGGAAGATATCCGACCCGCACTCCGGCTGCCGGCCAGGCTTCGCCGAGAAAGTCCTTTATGACTCCCGCCATGATTTTCATCAGCGTGCTCTTCCCTGCACCATTGGCGCCGATCAGTCCGATCTTGGCGCCGGGCAGAAACGAGAGCCAGATTCCTTTCAGGACTTCCCTGTTGGGTGGATATACCTTCCTCAGATCCTTCATTACGTAAATATAGTTCTGTGCCACGATCTCTCCTCAGTTGATGACATTGGAACATGAACTAAATAGCTCATTCCGGTTTGTTGTTCAATGTGTGGAGGCCAACCGCCAGCCGGGGCCGCCGGCGTGGTTCGCATCCGCGCAAAGCATCGGAACAGCAGTACGAGCAAATATCGTTGCCATTTTTCAGGCAAGACGCTATAAGATTTCCTTTTTGATTGAGAGTTTTTCCAGCAACGATGCTTATAGTGACAAGACTCTTGATTGTTAGGTATGTTTTAGTGGAAAATACCTATTGTTCGTAGTGAGGTAGTATCTCTTGTGACTCAAAGGCGGGTGCCAGTATATGCGGCGGGCGCTTTATGCAGAGAAACTCCCGCCGGATAGCTTCACCGGGTTACCTGATCCTTCCACGAACTACTACCAACGTTTCAGTTTGATAAATGGGCGCACATCGAGAGTCAGGCTTTCTTTCCAATGCGCGCCCGCCACAGAGGGTAAAGATACAGGTAGAAGACAATGTCCACTTCATCACAACCATTAGCGCTGTCAGCCGGCACTCCGCACAACAGGTCGCTCAGTGCTCAGATACTGGACGTGACAGGGCTCGACCCGGCACGCTGTTATCAATGCGGCAAGTGTTCGGCCGGGTGCCCCATGGCATCCGAAATGGACCTGAAGACCCATGAGATCATCCGGCTTCTGCAGCTTGACATGCGGGAACGGCTCCTGGCTTCAGAATCAATCTGGATGTGCCTGACCTGCGAGACATGCACGACCCGCTGCCCAAACGTCTTCGACCCGGCCGCGGTCATCGATGCCCTGCGGGAAATCGTGCTCAGGGAGAATCCCGGGCTCGTCCCGCGGAGGATTTCCGCTTTTCATTCTGCTTTTCTGGATCAGATACGCGCCAATGGACGGGTATTCGAGTTCGGACTTGTCGCTTCCTATAAGCTGCGCAGCGGGGCGCTCTTCGCCGACGTCGATTCGGTGCCCGGCATGTTGGCCCGCGGGAAGCTTGCCCTGGCACCCAGGCGCATCGAGGCGATACAGGATATCCGAAGGATTTTCGAACAATGCGCAATGGAGAGGCCGCGATGAAGGTTGGTTATTTTCCCGGATGTTCGCTTCACGCGACGGCACGCGAATACGAAGAGAGCCTGAAAGCGATAGCTCCCGCTCTGGATTTGCAGCTGGAAGAAATAAGGGACTGGGCCTGCTGTGGCGCCACTTCCGCACACTCAACGAATCACCTGCTCAGCGTCGCGCTTCCGGCTCGCACCCTGGTGCTTGCCGCCAGGCAGAACCTGGACAGGGTGTTTGCACCATGTGCCGCATGCTACAACCGTCTCGCCTCAGCTCAACACGCAATCGAGCATGACAAGAAAGTAGCTTCGCAGGTCGAGTCGATTCTTGGCGCCTCATTCGGACATCCGATCGGCGTCCTGAGCATCGCCCAGCTGCTGAGTGAAATGACGGACCGTATCCGGAGCAAGGCGATCGTGCCGCTGAAAGAGTTGAAGGTTGCCTGCTATTACGGCTGTCTTCTGGTGCGCCCTCCTGAAATCTGCAGATTCGACGATCCGGAAGCCCCGACTTCTCTCGAAAGCATCGTGACTGCTGCGGGAGCAGTCCCGGTGAAATGGGATAAGGCTCTGGAATGTTGCGGCGGCGGCTTTTCGCTTTCGCGCACCGCTTCTGTCGTGCGTCTGGGCCGTTCCATCCTCCGGTCGGCGAAAGACTCCGGCGCGCAGGCACTCATAGTCGCCTGCCCGATGTGCCATTCGAACCTCGATTTCCGGCAGCGCGCCATCAACAGGAGCGCAGGTGACGACCGGCCGATGCCGGTTCTCTTTATCAGCCAGCTGGTCGGCTTGAGTATGGGTCTGGATCCAGTCCGACTCGGATTAAACAGACATTTCGTTAACCCGCAGCCGTTTCTCAGCACAATTTCGGCCGGCAGGGTAGAACACAGGGAGCAAGCCTGATGTCACGGATTGGAGTATTCATCTGTCACTGCGGTGAAAACATAGGTCGGACTGTGGATTGCGCACAGGTTGCGCAGGCTATGGGAGAATTGCCCGGCGTCGTTCACTCCGTGGATTACAAGTACATGTGTTCGGACCCCGGCCAGGCGCTGATCAAGCAGGCGATAAAGGAGCACAACCTCGATGGAGTGGTGGTAGGCGCGTGCTCGCCGCACATGCATGAGAAGACTTTCCGGAAAGCCGCCGCGTCGGCTGGTCTGAATCCCTACCTGTGCGAGATGGCCAACATCAGGGAGCACTGCTCGTGGATTCACGAAGACCGGGCGGAAGCGACCGAGAAGGCCAAAGGTCTTGTGCGGTTCATAGTTGAGAAGATCAAGTACAACCGTCCGCTCTCCAACATCTTTATACCGGTGAACCGGCGTGCCCTCGTCATTGGCGGCGGCATTGCCGGCATTCAAGCCGCACTCGATATCGCAGACGGCGGCCGGGAAGTAATCCTGGTCGAGAAGGAATCGTCTATCGGCGGGCACATGAGTCAGCTCTCTGAAACCTTTCCGACACTAGACTGCTCTCAGTGCATCCTGACTCCCAGGATGGTCGAAGTTGCGCAGCACCCGCGCATAAAGCTTCTCGCCTACAGCGAAGTCGAATCTGTCGACGGCTACATAGGGAACTTTGAAGTAAAGATACGGCAGAAGGCCAGGAGCATCGATGTAAGCAAGTGCAACGGATGCGGCGAGTGCACCAAGAACTGCCCTAACAAGAAGATCCCAAGCGAATTTGAACAGGGGCTGGGGTTTCGGACCGCCATTTACGTTCCGTTCCCCCAGGCCGTCCCTAACATACCGGTGCTCGACAGAGACAATTGCGCCCTGTTCAAGGGAAGGGCTAAGGGAGTCAAGAAGCAGGTCTGCGGCAAGTGCGCCACCGTGTGCGGCCGCAGGGCCATCGATTTTGATCAGCAGGATTCGTTCATCACCGAGAAAGTGGGTGCGATTATCGTAGCAACCGGCTACCAGCTCTATTGGATCGGCAAAGAGCAGGAATCCGAGATACTCCACGGATACGGCGAATACGGTTACGGGACGATTCCTGACGTCATTGACGGGCTGCAGTTTGAGCGTCTTGCATCCGCCTCGGGTCCGACAGGTGGCAAGATCCTGCGGCCTTCGGACGGCAAGGAGCCTAAGAAGATCGTCTTTCTGCAGTGCATCGGCTCCAGGGACCGTGCCAAGGGAATGGAGTACTGTTCGAAGATCTGCTGCATGTATGTCGCCAAACATACGATGCTTTACCATCACAAGGTTCACGACGGCAAAGCCATCGTCTTTTACATGGACATCCGGGCCGGGGGAAAGGGGTATGACGAATTCGTTCGCCGCGCGATCGAAGAGAGCCACGCGCTTTACCTGCGCGGCCGTGTTTCAAGCCTGACCAGAAATGGAGACACGATTCGGGTCCAGGGCGTGGACACCCTTTCCGGCGAACCGGTTTCCATCGACGCCGATATGGTGGTACTTGCGACAGCCATGCGGCCCCAGCCGGGCATAACCTCGCTGGCACAGAAACTCTCGGTTTCTTACGATCTGCACGGTTTCCTCAACGAAGCGCATCCGAAGCTGCGTCCCGTGGAAACCAACACGGCCGGGATTTTCGTCGCCGGCGCCTGCCAGGCGCCGCGGGACATACCCGATTCGGTAGCGATGGCGAGCGCGACGGCATCCAAGGTGCTCGGCCTTTTCAGCAACGAACAGCTCGAGCGGGAGCCGCTGATTGCCCGAGTGGACCGGCAGACCTGCACCGGATGCTTCCATTGCGAGCGTGTCTGCCCATACGGCGCAGTGGAACGATTCGAAGTGAAGGACAGAAAAGGAAATCTCATCAAGGTAATTGCGGAAGTAAATCAGGGAGTGTGCCAGGGATGCGGTACCTGCCAGGCCACCTGCCCGTCCAAGTCCATCGAGCTGGATGGTTTCACGGATGAGCAGATCTTTGCCGCGGTCAATGCGCTGTAAGAGCTCGCGCACCCGGGGAATTTTGTTGAGGAATGCAAATCATGTCTGTACCAGCAAAGGAAAAGGCCTCATCGTTTGAGCCGAACATTGTTGCATTTGTCTGCAACTGGTGCACGTACACGGGCGCGGACCTGGCCGGAACCAGCCGGTTGAACATGGCCCCCAATGTCCGGATTATCCGGCTCCCCTGTACCGGACGCATCGATACGCTCTTTATCCTGAAGGCGTTCGAACGCGGGGCCGACGGCGTTATCGTCAGCGGCTGCCATCCGGCCGACTGCCACTATACTGCCGGCAATTACCACGCCCGGCGCCGTTTTGCGGTTTTCCGCGAGCTCATGGAGTTCATGGGCGTGGACCCGCAGCGAATCACTTTTTCCTGGGTATCCGCTTCAGAAGGCGGAAAGTGGGCCGAGGTTGTCAATAGCACTACGGAAAAGGTACGGGAGCTCGGACCGTTCGTATCTTATCCGCGAGTTGCCCATGCGCAGGTGAAATAACAATGGAAGAGTTGAGAGAATTAGCAAAGAAGCTGCTGCAGGAAAAGCAGGTCAATGCCGTCGTCGGCTATGAATGCGACCGGCGCGGCGTGAGGCCGGCATTCGTCGATGATCCTGCAGGATGCGACCGGTTGGTCTTCGATCACCGGTGTGTTCAGAACCTTCCGGCCTACCTCTCCCCACGGCGCACGAACGTCGCAGGTCTTGGCCGCCTTGCGGTTGTGGTTAAACAGTGCGATGCCCGGGCTGTGGCAGGTCTCATCAGGGAAAGCCAGCTCAAACGTGAAAACCTGGTGCTCATTGGCGTGCGCTGCGGCGGTGTGGCGGCCAATCCCAACGAGTCACGGGAATTGGGCGCCGAAACCCTTGCACTGCGCTGCTACGGCTGCAGCGGCACCGAAACGGCCATGGCGGATTACGTAGTGGGAGAGCCGAAGACCGTTCCGGCGGCCGGCGGCGATCGCGACGCCCGGCTGGCCGAAATAGAGAAGATGAGCCCGGAAGAGCGGCTGGCCCTCTGGAAGGAATGGCTGTCGCGCTGCACACGGTGCCATGCCTGCAGGCAGGTATGTCCGATGTGCTTCTGCGAACGCTGTGTCGCAGAAAAGACTCAACCCAACTGGATTGAGAGCTCTCCTCACATCCAGGGTAATTTCTCATGGAACGTCACCCGCGCACTGCATCTTGCCGGCCGTTGCGTCGATTGCGGAGAATGTGAACGCGCCTGTCCGGCACAGATACCGCTGGGACTCTTGAACAGGAAACTTGCAAAAATCATGTCAGCCCGGTACGGGTTTGCCGTCACGGACGACCCGTCCACGCCGGCGCCGATCGGAAGTTACAGGCTGGATGACGGGCAGGAGTTCATTTTGTGATGAGAAGGATGCTCAGCAGAACAGATCTGGATGCTCTCGTACGTGACCTGCTCGGAGCCGGCACGCGTGTAATCGCGCCGGTCCGCCGCAAGGTCCAGGGACGCGAGTTCGTTGAATATGCGCCGGTACAGAATCCGGAAGAGATTGCTCTTGACGGCTCACAGCCTGTGCGTCCGTTGAAGCAAGTCGTCTTCCCCCCGACCGAGACGCTGTTCAACTATAAACAGGACAAAGGGCTGGTCCAGATACAGGAGGCCCCCACGACGTTTTCAGACACGCTAGTCATAGGGGCGCGTCCCTGCGATGCCGCCGCACTGGAAATTGTCGACCGCGTCATGGACTGGGATTATCACGACGAATTCTGGTTCGGCCACAGACAGGCCACCACCGTTGTTGCGGTCGCGTGCACCGACTCTGACGAGTCTTGCTTCTGCACCGCTGTCGGGCTTTCGCCCGAGAGCACCCGCGGCGCCGACTGGCTTCTGATTCCTGCGGGAAGCAGTTTTGAGGTTCGCGTCGTGACCCCTAAAGGGGAGGCGCTCCTCGAGAGCAACAAGTCCCGCTGTCCGGAGAGTGACGTTCCCGAAGCCGGAAAGGCCTCTTCCGCAGTCGAGGAGAAGGTCCGGGCCAATCTCGCGATGAACCCGGCGAAGTTACAGGAATGGCTCGGCGCCCATTTCGAACATCCTTTGTGGCAGAAGATAGCGCTGCGATGTCATGGCTGCGGCGCCTGTGCCTTTGTATGCCCTACCTGCCACTGCTTCGACATCGTCGACGAACTCGAAGGGGTCGGCCGCGGCGCCCGCAGGCGCAACTGGGATGCATGCCAGCCCGCCCTGTTTACCCTGCACGGATCGGGACATAACCCTCGCAAAGATCAGTCTGCGCGATTCCGCCAGCGCGTGATGCACAAATTCAGCATCTATCCGTCGCGCTTCGGGGAGATTCTCTGCACCGGGTGCGGCAGATGTATACGGGTATGCGCTGCCGGCATGGACCTGATAGCGATACTCGCGGAGATAGGCCAGAACGCAGAGGAGGCTGGTAGTACGCTATGAATCTTTATCAACCCAATCTCGTACGAATTGATGAAATCATTGAAGAGACGGCCGATACCCGCACCCTGAAGCTCTCGTTTCAGGATCCCGAAATCGCCGAAGGCTTTGACTTCAAAGCGGGTCAGTTTGGCGAATACTCAGTATTCGGTGCCGGCGAGTGCACGTTCTGCATCGCTTCGTCTCCGACACGCAAAGGATATATCGAAGCGAGTTTCAAGTCGGTCGGCAAGGTCACGCAGGCGATGCGCCGCCTGAATGTGGGCGACACCATGGGATTCCGCGGCCCGTACGGCAACCATTTCCCGATCGATGAGATGAAAGGGAAAAACGTAGTCTTCATTGCCGGCGGGATCGGGCTCGCGCCGGTTCGCTGCGTTATCTGGAACACCCTTGATTTGAGAGATCAGTTCAAGGACCTCACCATAATCTACGGTGCGCGCAGCGTGTCGGACCTGGTGTACAAGCGCGAACTTCAGGAGTGGGGAAACCGTTCCGACGTCAAACTGTATCAGTGCGTCGATCCGGGAGGAGAAACACCGGACTGGACAGGGGATGTCTGCTTCGTTCCCGCGCTGGTGGAAAAGGCTGCACCTGCGCCGCAAGACTCTTACGCCGTGGTCTGCGGTCCTCCGATCGTCATCAGCCTGACGCTGCCGCTTCTCGAGAAAATGGGATTCGCTCCCGAGCGTATCTACACGACTCTGGAGAATAGAATGAAATGCGGTCTGGGCAAGTGCGGACGCTGCAACGTGGGTCCGGTTTACGTGTGCAAGGACGGCCCCGTGTTTACCTCCGCGCAGTTGAAGACCCTCCCGCCGGAATACTGAAGACCAGCAAACCACAGATTGCGCGGATTGAATTCATGCAATCTGTGGTTTTATCTTTTCAGCAGATTCCGCAACGTGCCGCCGATTCCCTCTGATCTTCCGTTTTCACTTTCTTTCGAATCCCCTCCGAGCACGGATTTCAGAAGGCCCTGCGTTCCCGCTTTCATGTCGGGGACAAACTTCGGGTCTGACGCCAATCCTCTGACAAAGAAGGGGATTTCGAGAGAGCCGCTTTTGGCAATCCTCGACAGACCGCTCCCGAGTGCTCCTCCCGGTTTCAGCACTGCCTTCATCGTGAAATCCATCGATTGATCGTTGCCAATGCTGCCGTCGCCCGACAAACGCCCCAATGCGGGAACTATCAGGAGCAGTTCGCTTACCTGGATGCCCTCAGGGGTCATCCTCATGCCGGATTGGAATTTCTCGATTTCTGCTTCATTGCTCGAACCTATTCCGGCCAGCGCAGCCATCGACGAGAGCTTGCCGGCCAGATCGAATCCGACCAGGCGTGTCCCGGACATCTCGGCCATTCCGGTTGTAACCATTCTATCCAACGGACCTTCGGCACTCAGATCCGCATTCAGGAAGCCTCCCTGCAGGGAAGCTCCTCTAGGCAGAACGACCCCGAATGCCGGCAGCAGAGCCGCAATATCCTGGACAGGCATCCCCGCGCCATGCAGCCGCATCTTCAGATTCAGGCTGTCTCCGCTTGCATCGTAGGTCCCGTGAAGATGCGCAACTGCTTTGCCGTACTCGAGTGTCACGTCGCTGAGCGCGCCATTCCTGTTAGTCAGGTCATAATCGGCTGCATAGCCCAGCGAAACCACGCCGGCGGCAGGAGAACCGCTTCTGACCAGCTGGAGTCTTTCCGCGGCCGCTCTCCCTTTGGTTTTCACCCGGGCGCCGTCAGATTCGACAGTGCCTTTGAAATCGACCAGTCCCGCGATTCCTGAATCGGCTGGAACGAATCCCGACGCTATAACATCGAAGTCCTCAACTCCAAGTTCTGCCGATATCGGAGTCAGGACAAGATCCTCGTTGTTGAGGGGTCCGGCCTTCCCGTTCAGCTTCACGTTGCCGCCCCCCGGCAGCAAGGCGGTAATGCTGAAGGGAAACGCGCTCGTGAATGACACATCATCCGCGGTAATCTCCACTTCCTGGTACACGGACGGAGATTGCCCCTCCTTCTGTACCGTTACCTTTCCATTGGAGATTTTCAGCTGCTTTATCGAGATGTCTCCGGCGATGCCGGCGCCTGGTTCCGGGTTTCCGGCGCCTCTATTCTTATCTCCTTCTTTTCCCCCGAGATCGGAGAAATTCCAGGTGTCCTTCACCCGAATGAGGCTGATTTCCGGCGCATCAATCGAAATCCCTTTTATCTTGAGCGATTTCGAAAAAATGAGGGGCATCAGTTCCACAGCAGCCCGAAACGATCTTGCTTTCAAGAAAGGAGAGCGGCTGAAACCGGGGTTGTCGGCTATCGCAATCTCTTCCACCACGATGCTCCCCGACAACAGCGAAAGCTTGAGCGTTCCGAGGCTGACCTCGCGGCCCACCGCGTCTGAAAGGCTGGATTGAAGCTGAGGCCTGAACTGATTCGCGTCGATCAGAAAAGGAAGTGCGACGATCGCACAAATCAGCAGAACCACCACAGCAATAACTACTTTCAAGACCCGATGCTTCTTTGTTCCCGACATACCTCACCTCCTGATTCCCGAAAGAGATGTCCGGACTCGCCCGGCATTGTTGCGGCTTCTTTGTGGCGCCTACTTTACCTTCTGTGCGCTTATCGGCGCAAGCCTATTGACACAGGTGGCGACCGGGAATAGGCTAGTGTTCCTCACAACGATGGTTGCTGTCGCGGAATTGGATATTTCTCCCGGTTCGACAGAAGCGGGGACCCACCCCCTCAACAGTTCTTGACAGGAGCCAGAATCAGGCCCGGTTGCGTCCTGTTCTCAAAACCATCCTGAAACCGGAGCTGACAGTATCATTTTCGGCCCGAGGGTAACATGGCATCCAAGCGTGGACTAAATCTCGACAAAAAGCCAAATGCGTATAGAAGCAGGGGTGGTCCCCTGTCGTCGGTAGACGCCGACCGAACTGTGTCCGCTGACAAGAGCGAAAACGTCGACGAGCTCGTCTCCGAATTTCTGGAGCAACTTTCGAATATATCCTCTGAAATTGGAGAAGCAGGAGGCCCAAGGAAGCCTGAACCGGCCGGCATAGAGATTCCGAGGACGGCGCCCAAAAGTGACACATGCGAAATAGAACAGGAGATCGAGCAGTCATTATCAAAGCTGGAGCGGTTGAAAGCCCTTAGAAGCACACCGGAAGAGAAGCCGGCAACTGAATCTGAAGTCGAGTCTCAGCACATTCCCGAAGAGCAGCCTCTCAACCTGAATATGCTCGAGCTCTACCGCAACAGTCTCACCGCGCCCCCGAAGAGCTTTCTACGGCGTCGCGGCGCGCTCATCGCCTCCTCTGTGGCCGCGCTCGCGCTGGTTGCGGCCATATTCTTCTTCAGTGGTGATAACCGGGAGAATGAGGAAGCGCTGAACACCGAGACAACGGTAATTCCCGTGCTGGAGGAACCTGCAGCTTCGACGCCGCTTCCCGAAACTCCTTTGTCAACGCCGGCACCATCCGAACCTGTTGCGGAACCTGCCCGAACTGTTGCGATTAATGCACCGCGCAGCAAGCCCGAGTCAACCAGGATTTCCCCTGAAAGGTTCGAGTCGAACGAGAATCCCGAGCCCCCAGAGGTCAGGACGGCCATTGGAAGCTCAACTCAGCCTTCTCCGTCACGGCCTGAGCGGCCGCCGGCAGCCCCGCCTCAACCGGCGGTGGCCATGAATGCGGCTCCGTCACGGCCTGAGGAAGGAACGTCCGGTATTGTGCCTGTGGTCGATACGGGATCTCAGCCGAAGCTCGTCCCGCCGGCGCCCGAACCTGTCACAGGGGAGCCGCCCGCGGTCTCTCGCGAGATCCGCCCAACTCCCCCGGCACCGAAACCGACAGAGCCTTCTCCCGTGCCCAATCCGCCGCCGGCAGCGGTTAAGCCGACGGGGCCGCGGGTTGTCAGAAGCGCACCGGTTGCGGCAGAGGCGATCAAGCGGGTACAACCAACGTATCCGCCGCTTGCCAGGGCACAGAACGTCTCCGGGACGGTTGAAGTCGAAGCCGACATAAATGAAGAAGGGGACGTGGTGAAGGTGAAAGCGGTCTCGGGCCCCGTACTCCTCCGCGCTGCCGCTGAGGAAGCTCTACTCAAGTGGAAGTTCAGGCCCGCTTCGACCAACGGGATAAACGTTGCCAGCAAAGCACGAGTAAAGATGACGTTCAGCATCAAGTAAAAAGAAGGGGTTACGACCATTGAAAGAGACGGACAAGGACATGACAAGTGAGCAGAAGACCAGATATGAAGCCATGAAGCAGATGGCAAAAGACGAGATGGATCATCTCGACAAGCAGCTGAGCGAAGAGGTGATCCGGGCCAAACAACGCATCGAGGAACTCCAGACGGCAAAAAGAGCTGTGAAACAGATCTACGACAATGCCTGTTCTCTTCTGGGCATCAAGAGCGTTGTTGAAATGAAGGATTATGGACTGGACGACATAGAAAAACAGGCCTAGCGGCCAGTATGTGTATTCCGGCAAAGCGGAAGAGGGGAAATGGAAGCTCGTTTTCTTTCGCGTTTCACACCGAGCCTGATGCCTCCCAAGGCGCTTGAAGCTGTTTTTGTGCAGCGCGGGGAGCTGTTGCAGGCTGTCCTGGAGCGTATTCGCAAGAGCGCGCTTACTCCCGAAAAGCACAATACCCTTCTTGTCGGCCCGCGTGGAATCGGCAAGACACACTTGATTTCCATGACCTACTACCGGCTCCGGGCCATGGAGGAGCTGCAGAACCGTATCGTCATCGCATGGCTTCGTGAAGAGGAATGGGGGATCGCCTGCTTCCGCGATCTGCTGATCAGGATTTTGCGATCGCTTCCTGCAATTGAAGAGAACGAGTCGGCCCGGCAGCGCCTTGACTCTCTCCATTCGCTTCAGATGAAGGAGGCGGAACTTGCCGCCGCCGGCCTCATACGCGAATTTGCCGGCGATCGGACTCTTGTGATACTCGTGGAAAATCTCGACGACCTTGTCCGGAAAATCGGGAGTTCCGGGGAAATGCAGTTCTTCCAGTTTCTCAGCGGGAACCACTTCTGCTGCATGCTCGCAACTTCACCGGGACCGGTTTCAAGGGTCCTTCCACCAGGCTCCCCGTTCCGTCGGAACTTCTTTCATATCGAGCAGCTGAAAGAGCTCAGCTTCGAGGATGCAATCGAGCTGATCAGGAAAATCGCCCTTTACCAGGACAACCGGGAACTCCTCACGCTCATCGGCACGACTCGCGGGCGCACGCGCGTTCGTGCTCTGCGGTATCTCGCGGGAGGAAATCATCGCGCCTACGTGGTGTTCGCCCCGCTGCTCACACTGGAATCGATCGACAGGATGGTCGAGCCGTTCATGCGCATCATCGACGATCTGACGCCGTACTACAATTCGAAGATAGCAGCTCTTTCCATGCAGCAACGCCAGCTCATCGAGCATATCTGTGAATGCCGGCACCCGGTGCGTGCTGCAGATGTCGCGCAATCCTGTTTCCTGACCCCTGTAGCCGCTTTGACGCAACTGGAAGCGATATGTACGTTGGGGCATCTGCACTCACTCACTATTAACGGTGAAAAATACTACGAGCTGCGCGAACCGTTGATGCGCCTTTCGTTCGAAGTCAAGAAGCACCGTGGAAAGCCGATCACGCTCCTGCTCGACTTCCTCAGGCTCTGGTATTCACCGGCTGAATTGAAGCGGAAGATTTCCTCGCTTGCCTCGCAAAATGCGCCCGAGCAGAGCTACATACCGGCGGTCCAAATCCTCGAACAGAACTGGGAAGACCCCAGGATCGCGGAGTGCTGCCGGGAGTATGCCACCGCAGTCAAGCTCGGAGAGTTCCAGCGCGCTCTGGAGGCGATCGAGGAGCTTTTGGCAATACGGTCCCTCGCACAGGATTCACTTGCACAGGCATCCTGCCTCGTCCGTCTCGGCAGGGAGGAAGATGCGCTGGCGGTGTACGACCGGATGATCAGCGAGGGACAGGGGGACGCTTCGGTGTGGCAGTCGCGCGCCTGGGTGCTCAACAGGGCGGGCCGCTATGAAGATGCGGTCGTTTCCTGCAGAAAGGCGCTCGAACTCGATCCTGGTGCTGTCGAGGCGCTCTGCCAGGAGGCATCGATCTTTTTAAATCTCGGGCGCGCCGCGGACGCTCTGCGTTCCTGCGAAGAAGCGATCAGGATCAACGACAGGAATATCCTTGTCTGGGACACAATCGGCGCCGCATTCGCGGAGATGAATCTGTTCGAACAGTCTCTTTCGGCTTTTTCCCGAATCCTGACGCTGGAGCCCAGCAACCTGAGGGCGCGCCTTCACCTGTGCGCATCATTGATTGAACTGAATCGCTGGCAGGATGCACTCGAACAGGCCGAGACCACTATCGGGATCAGTCCCGGCGAGCCTGAGGCGTGGGTCCTCAAAGGATCGGCACTGGCCGGCATGAGCAGATGCGCTGATGCGCTGGAAGCTTTTGATGAGGCCGTGGCGCTTGGGGAGGATTCCTCGTACGTCCAGTTCAAGCGCGTTGAAATGCTGTTCGTGCTCGAACACTGGCGCGAGGGAATTGCCGATCTCGATAGGGCTCTCGCCCGATTTGCCAAATCGGAAAACCCCAGCGTCGGCGACACCAGGGCTCTCGTGAAGTGTCTGTTCCCGCTGATTCCGACACCCGAGATGCTTCAGCTGTCAGCCCGGCTCCTTGTCCTGGTTTACCGAAAGCATGGCATGTCCGGAGCCCTCGGACAGGGGCTGGTTGAAACGATTCCGCACACGGTCTCGGAGAAATTCAGCAATCAGGATGCTCTCAACTGGTGCGATGCGTGGGAGACAGGGACTGTGGATGCACCCGAGTTTCAGCTCCCGATACGTCTGCTCGCTGCCGCAGTCCGTTACCGCTCCACACACGATATGGGAGTTTTCATGAGTCTTCCGCAGGAAGAGCGCACAATGCTCCAGAGCCTCTTGGGAGTACACATCGAGGCAATTGCCTGACACTATCCACAGCCACAGAGACCTGGAAGGAGTAAATGATGAAGTACTTTGCCGCATTGCTTAGAATGAATGACATTGCAAAAAACAGGGATTTTCGCCAGCAGCATGTTGATTTCCTCCAGGAAAAGGAGAAGGAAGGAAAGATCTTCGCCCGCGGCCGCTTCGCCGGCGATGCAGGAGGGCTGGTCATTTATATCGCCTCCTCACTCGAGGCAGCGTCTTCCATCGCCGGCAGCGACCCTTATGTCCGGTCTGGCGCAAGAACTCTCGAGATCTACGAATGGGACATGAAACTAGCCCCGAATATCTGACGCCGTCCTCAGCGTTACAGGTACTTCTGGTAAACCCTCCCATATTCGATTTTACGGCCTTTGACTTCTGGCTGCTGCCCTACGGAATGCTGCGCGTCGCGGGGCGTATGAAGCATTCCTGCCGTATCCGGATGTTCGATTACCTGGTTTCGCGCAAAAAGGATGCATGGGGACGGGGACCTTTTGAATCCGCGCGTGCAGAAAAACCGAAGGCGCTCTCAGACATACCGCGTCGCTACAGGCGTTTCGGCAGACCGCGCAGCGAGTTCAGGGAATTCTTGCGTCGCCACAGGTTCGATGCCGCGCTGATCCAGACGATGATGACGTACTGGTATCCGGGAGTTCGGGAAGTGATCGAAGACCTTCGCGAACTGCAGCCCTCGGCAAAGATTGTCATTGGAGGAGTCTATACGACTCTGTGCCCTTCTCATGCACAGTCGCTCGGGGCAGACCTGGTCATTGAAAATGACGATCTGGCGCCTCTTTGGAACCTCCTTTCGGTGGAACCGGAAACAGGACTGCCTTACTGGCCGGCCGGTTATACCGATACAGGAGTTCTGAAGCTTACCGAGGGATGCCCCTTCCGCTGTACATACTGTTCGGCTCCACGATTCTGGCAGGGCTTTTCCGCACGGCCGCTGCGCGAATGCATCGACGAATTCGCGCAGCTGACCGCATCAGGGGCGAAAAACGTCGCCTTCTACGACGACGCTCTGCTTTTCAAACCGGACCAAGTCCTCATTCCCTTCCTGAAGGCGTGCGAAACAGCCGGAAGGAATCCGGTTTCGTTCCACACCCCCAATGCTCTGAACGCCCGGTTCGTAACCACGGATCTGGCGGAGTTGATGGTACGGTCGGGCTTCTCCAGCTTCTTTCTGGGACTGGAGAGCAGCGTCCCCGGATGGCAGCGCGAAACGGGAGCGAAAGTTGACAATCAGCAGTTTCGAAAGGCGGTGGATGCCCTAGGAAAGGCCGGCGCAAGTGCCGTCGTGACTTACGTGATTGTCGGACATCCGGATTCGGAAGATCAGGAACCGGAACTTGCTATGAGGTTCGCACACTCATGCGGCACAAGAATACTCCTTTCTGAGTATTCACCTGTCCCGGGAACTCCCGACGCTCTGAAATGCGGGCCATGGGCCGATCTGAACGAGCCACTCAGCCACAACAAAACGGCTTTCGCGATCCGCCGTCTGGGACCCGACTACCTGAACCGGCTGAAAGACCTCTGCCGCTCCCTCAACGCAGAGCTGGTGTGAGTGAAAACTTCAGGGATGTCTGTTTCCGCTCTCGATCTTATTCACTTTTGACAGCCGTCGCAGGTGACGTTCCTCGTTCGAAAAACGGGCTTGCAGGAAGATCCCCGCAAGGTCTCGTGCAAGAGCGGCCCCGATGATTCTGGCTCCAAGAACCAGGACGTTCATATCATCGTGCTCAACTCCCTGATGGGCGGAGTAGCAGTCGTGGCACAGTCCGGCGCGGATCCCAGCGATTTTGTTTGCGGCGACTGAGGCACCGACCCCGCTTCCGCAGATCAGGATTCCCCTTTCCCCTTTTCCCTCGACAATCGCTTTGCCGACGGCTTCGGCGAAATCGGGGTAATCGGAAGGCGAGGCGTCGTGCGCGCCGACATCCACGACCTGGTGTCCCAATCCCTTTACATATTCGGAAATATCCTGCTTCATTTCAAAACCGGCATGATCGGAGCCAAGTACAACGCGCATATATTGTCATCTCCTCGCGGTCATTATAGCCCGGAAGAACGGCTGCCACGCGTGATAATCAAACAAGGTTTGACATCCGGGCATGAGGCCATCTACATTTTGCCTTTTGATCAGGTTCCTCAGACCTGACATTTTCCGGGGAGCGGGGGTAAAACAAATGAACACAGCTGCGGTTTCAGATCTTGACCTGGCGTGCATCAATTCCATCAGGTTTTTAGCAGCCGACGCAGTCCAGAAAGCCAACAGCGGACACCCGGGGATGCCCATGGGTGCGGCACCCATGGGATACGTCCTCTGGACCAGATTCCTGAAACACAACCCGGCCAATCCCGCGTGGTGGGACCGTGACCGGTTTCTTCTCTCGGCGGGACATGGTTCGATGCTGCTTTACAGCCTGTTGCACCTCACGGGATACGATCTCCCGCTCTCACAGATACAACAGTTCCGGCAATGGGGAAGCAGCACGCCCGGACATCCGGAACGCGGCTTCACTCCGGGAGTCGAAATCACGACGGGGCCGCTGGGACAGGGATTTGCCAACGGAGTCGGGATGGCCATGGCTGAGGCCTATCTGGCCGCCCGGTTCAACCGTCCCGGCCACACGATAGTCGATCACTATACGTATGCGCTTGTGAGCGATGGCGACCTGATGGAAGGCGTCGCAGCTGAAGCTGCATCGCTTGCGGGTCATCTCAGGCTGGGGAAGCTGATCTATCTTTACGATGACAACAGAATATCGCTTGCCGGCTCGACAGACATCTCCTTCAGCGAAGACAGTGCGAAACGCTTCCAGGCGTACGGCTGGCACACCGTAACTGTCCCGGACGGAAACGACATTGAGGCAATCGGGAAGGCGATCGTGGCGGCGCAGGCAGAGCGGAACTGCCCCTCTCTGATTCTCGTAAGAACCCATATAGGCTATGGTTCCCCGAACAAGCAGGACTCATTCGAGTCTCACGGTTCTCCGCTCGGTGTGGATGAAGTGAAACTCACGAAGCAGAACCTCGGGTGGCCGTCCGATGCTCCGTTTTATGTCCCTGATGAGGCATTGAAACACTTCCGCAAGGCCGTTGACCGTGGGAAGAAATACGAAGCTGCATGGAATTCCGCATTTGCGGCGTATGAGAAAGAGTTCCCGGGACCGGCAGAGGAATTCCGGCAGCTGATGCGCGGCGAGCTGCCGCCCGACTGGGCATCGGACGTCCCGGTTTTTCCGGCCGATGCCAAAGGCGTCGCCACCCGGACCGCGTCGGGAAAAGTCCTGAATGCAATCGCTCCCAGAATCCCGTCCCTCATAGGCGGTTCGGCTGATCTCAATCCGTCTACCCAGACGGTTATCAAAGGAAGCGGCGACTTCCAGAATCCGGATTACGTCGCGCAGATCCGGCAGGGAACAAGTGGAGGGGATTGGGGATACCAGGGAAGAAACCTGCACTTCGGCGTGCGGGAACACGCCATGGGATCGATTGCAAACGGGCTTGCTGCACATGGCGGCATCATCCCCTACACGGCGACCTTTTTCGTATTTTCCGACTACATGCGTCCCCCGATCAGGCTGGCGTCACTCATGGAGCTGGGAGTCGTCTTTGTCTTTACACATGACAGCGTGGGGGTCGGGGAAGACGGACCTACACACCAGCCGGTGGAACACCTCGCCGCCCTTCGGGCAATACCAAGTCTTGTCGTAATCAGGCCCTGCGATGCAAATGAAACGGCCGAAGCATGGCGTATCGCGATCGAAACACGCGACCGTCCCGTTGCTCTTGTGCTCACGCGGCAGGGGGTTCCTACTCTCGACCGGACCGTCTACGGGCCTGCGGACGGCTTGAGGCGAGGCGCGTATGTTCTGGCGGACGGGCAGGGGGAAAAGTTGGATTTGATCCTGATTGCAACTGGTTCCGAAGTGAGTCTGATCACGGCCGCTCAACAGAGACTCTTGGAAAAAGGTGTGTCGGTCCGGACAGTCTCGATGCCCAGCTGGGAACTTTTTGACGCCCAGCCGCAGCAGTACAGAGACGAAGTGCTTCCTCCCTCGGTGACGGCGCGGCTTGCCGTGGAAGCCGGTATCTCGCAAGGGTGGTGCAAGTATCTGGGCGCCGGTGGACAGATGATGGGCCTCGACCACTTCGGAGCCTCCGCACCCGGAGACGTGGTTTTTGCAAAGTTCGGGTTTACGGTTGATGATGTCGTGAACCGTGCCCTCCAGCTGCTGGGCTGAAGGCCGCCGTAGTACTAGTCGGGCAGGGGCATCTCAGATCGTGTAAAGCGTGGCAGCATCTCCTGTCGCATCGCCAGATGGTATACGAGAGACGCGATGACTATCGTGCACTGCCGGAGATCTTCCTCCAATATACGTTCAAAGGTATCCAGCTCCGTGTGCCAGGTGTGGGTCCGGTATTCTATCGGGTCCTGCAGCAGGTTGATTCCAGGGAGGCCTGCCCTGTTGAAAGAGGAGTGATCAGTGCCGCCCAGGGAACGGTTTCTTATGGAATTCACGCCTGCGACTCCGAGATCCTGGAAAGGAAATAAAATCTCCCTGACCACCGAGGCGGCCTCCGGTGGTCCGAAGACCGAGCCGCCGCGAACTCGTCCTGTTCCCGAATCGAGATTGATGTAGGCCGAAAGATTCGATAACTCCCTGCCGGGAGATTCGAATGTCCCGAAGTGGTCTCGCACGTAGGCCTTTGATCCAAGCAAGCCCTGTTCTTCCCCGCCCCAGAGCGCAATTCTGATCGTGCGCCGGGGTCTTGTCCCGAGTCTCTGGAGCACGCGTCCCGCCTCCATCATGACTGCGACGCCGGCGGCATTATCGGTAGCTCCGGTCCCCGTGTGCCACGAATCGATGTGTGCCCCGATCATGACTACCTGTTCCTTCATGTCGGTCCCGGGTATTTCCGCAACAACGTTGAACGATTTTCTCCCCTCGGGATGGATGTTGTTGAGGATATCGATCTCCATTTCAACATCCATTCCACCGGCCAGGAGGCGGCAGAGCCGTCCATAATCCTCGTTCCTGATGACGATTCCGGGCAGTGCGGTGGAAGCATTGTACGTGTAATTCGTGGAAGCACGCAGCTGCCCGTGTTCCCTTGCGGAATCGGTTATCTTTACCCGCGCCCCCTGTGCCAGCAGGAAGGCATCAATCGTCTGGTCGATCTCGTAGGGCTGCAGCCGAGGCAGCATGTCCGGCGAAGCGTCTTCGCGCTCCTTCTGGCGGCCTTTCTGATCGGAATCGTATTCAGCAAGCAGTTCGGAATCATCCCTCCTCTTGGCAGGAGAGACAAACCTGACCGGCACCACTGCCGGGGCACCTGCGAGGACGATTTTCCCCCGGACTTTCTCTCCGACGCTGTGGAGATATGCATCGAGACTCTCGCGGGTAGGGCGCGAGGGAGGAATGATCAGCACCGCATTAGCTTTGATGGTACCGCTGGTGCTGGGAGTCCAGGCAATAGCGCTGGCCTCGAGCCGGCCCCTGAATGGTGACGTGACGGCGACCGAAGTCTTCTCATTCACCCATCCGAACCTCCCGAAATCCCATTCTTCAAGCTCGGCGTGCAGCCCCCATTCCTTCAGCTGACCGAGCGCCCAGCGGCACGCGGCTTCGAAGCCCGGCGAGCCGGTGAGTCGAGGCCCATACACATCCGTGAGGCGATGGATCGTATGCATGATCCGGGAGTTCGCCGACAGTTCCTGTCGGATTCTCCTGTTCATCTCAACGTCGATCTTCTCCTGCGCGGGCAGAGAGAGAACAGTGCCGGCGGCGGCAAGGACCAGGAAAGCGAAAATCCGTATCATGGGGGGAACAATAACCCCAATCATGCGAAGTTTCACACACAATTGTGGTGACAGGCGCCGAGATTGCATTCAGTTAGGACTCCGATAAACTAGAGAGAGGAGTGCAGAGATGCCGAAAAGGATCAGACAGGCCAGACTGGAAAAACTCCTTAGGGAGAGAAAACAGAAGCTGCTCAAGGGTCTTCACGACGAGCTGTTTGAAAAGCTTGGAAGTGAATACGGGAAAGAATTTGAGAGGGGCATGGATTCAGGCGACATCTCTTTTGTCGACCTGATGCAGTCGGTCGGAATAAAGCTGGTCGATATACGGCAGGAAGAGCTCATCAAGATGGACGAGGCGGAACGCAAGCTCCGCCAGGGTACGTACGGAATCTGCGAAGAGTGCGGCAGGGAAATCAGCGAAGAACGACTGGCTGCGCTCCCTTATGCGGTGCGATGCGTTGAGGATGAGGAGCGCTACGAACAGACGAAAATCCGCGGACGGGGACCAACGATGTAGACTTGTTTTTACTCTCCCGAGGGCGCACTTTCCTTGACATGCACACTGAAGTATAGAGAATAGGGTGACGTTTATGAAAAGGAGCCTATAGATGACCACGACCCGCACTGTAGACCGTTCTGCCCCATATGCATTCACCTCCGAATCAGTTACTGAAGGACATCCCGACAAAGTTTGCGATTATATCGCCGATTCGATCCTCGATGCGTATCTGCAACGGGATCCCAATAGCCGGGTAGCATGTGAAGTGCTGTGCAAGGAAGGGAACGTCGTCATAGCAGGCGAAATCACTTCGAGCGCCGAAGTGGATCACGAGGCCGTGGCAAGACAGGCTATCCGGGAGATCGGGTACACTGACCCCTCCATGTCCTTCAATGCTGAGGGGGTGCGGATAAGCCAGTTCATATCGAGACAATCTCAGGAGATCGCGCAGGGAGTCGACTTCGACCGCAACATGGAACACGAGCAGGGTGCGGGGGATCAGGGGATCATGTTCGGATATGCCACTGACGAGACTCCTGAACTGATGCCGCTGCCGATTCTTCTTGCGCACCGCCTGGCCAGCGGGTTGGCTGAAGACCGTCGCAACGGAAGCCATGCCTGGCTCCGTCCGGACGGAAAGACGCAGGTTTCTGTCCTGTATGAGGACAACAAGCCGGTTGCCGTTACCGATGTAATCGTCTCTCCGCAGCATTCGGAGGTGGTGTCCCGTGAATCGATCGTCTCGTATGTCGTGGAGTCGCTCGCTCCGCGCATCCTCGGGAACTGGTTTACGAGCAAGATCCGGTTCCACGTCAACCCTACGGGAAGCTTCGTTCTTGGGGGCCCTTCGGCGGATGCAGGCGTGACCGGCAGAAAGATCATCGTGGATACCTACGGCGGCGCAGGCAGGCATGGCGGCGGCGCCTTCAGCGGAAAGGATCCCTCAAAGGTAGACCGCAGCGGCGCCTATTTCTGCCGTTACATCGCCCGCGAACTGGTCAAGCGGAGGCTCGCTCACCGGGCGGAGATACAGATCTCTTACGCTATTGGTGAAGCTCACCCGCTTTCGGTCAAAGTGGACACATTCGGGACCGGCGATGCGGCGGAAGCTGCCGAGTTTGTCAGGAATCTTGACTTCCGGCCGGCGGCGATCATCGAGCGCTTCAAGCTCCTCAGGCCCATTTACCGGCAGACGACCAACTACGGGCATTTTGGGAAACCCGGGCTGCCGTGGGAAGAGTAATGACTAAATGATGAAGAAAATCCGGTTCCCGTTGTGAACGTTAACTCCTGAAGAGTGAACCTGAAAGCGGGAACCGGTCGAACCGCCACCCCCTTGACAGAAGTCCGCAAAAGAGTTATAAATCACTGCTTATATCTCTCGTGATAAAGGGATGTGGACATTTGGATTTGCCTCGCCAGAATAAACGAAGAAGAACACGGCTAAGCCACTTCCTGTTCCATACCACAACGCACTTATAAGAGTTCAAAAAATACGGGTCCCTATCCCGCTCTGCGGGCTGGATCTATTTCAGGAGGAATGAATGTCATTTGACGTCAACGAAACGCACCCTGCAGCTGAGGAGCCTCGTCCGGACAACGCCGGGCAGAATGAAGCGGCTGCTGGAGCCGGAGCCAAGGAGGATGAATCCTTCGAGAATCTCCTGGCAGCTTATGAAGGAAGAACCCAGAGTTTTTCCGAAGGGGAGGTAATCAGAGGCAAGGTCATCGCCATCTCAGGCGGTGGTGTTATTGTCGATGTCGGATTCAAGTCCGAGGGTATTATCCCCATTGAGCAGTTCATGAATGACCGGGGACAGGTCACAGTTCAGACGGGGGACTCCGTAGATGTCTTCCTCGAGCAAACCGAGGATGCGAATGGATATGTGGTGCTTTCCCGAGAGAAAGCCGAGCGCATGAAGATCTGGGACGAGATCGAGCGCGCTTATCGCGAAGGAACTGTGGTGAAGGGCCGTGTTATTGAGCGGATCAAAGGCGGCCTGGCCGTCGATATCGGGGTCCGCGCTTTTCTCCCCGGATCCCAGATAGATGTGAGGCCCGTGCGCAATCTCGACAGCCTGCGCGGCGAAGAGTTCGAGATGCGCGTCATCAAGGTGAACAAAAAGCGCGGCAACATCGTGCTCTCCCGCAAGGCGGTTCTTGAAGAATCGATGAAGGAAGAGAAAGCCAAAACGATGGAGGTGCTCGAAAGCGGCAAGGTCATGGAAGGCATTGTGAAGAACATCACCGACTATGGCGCCTTCATTGATCTCGGCGGGGTCGACGGGCTTCTCCACATCACGGACATGTCGTGGGGCCGCGTCAATCATCCTTCAGAACTGTTTTCGGTAGGCGACAAGATCACGGTGAAGGTCATCAAGTTCACCAGAGAAGACGGCAGGGTATCGCTGGGATACAAGCAGCTTACTGAAGATCCATGGCTTCATGCCGATGAGCGGTATCCGAAAAACATGCGTGTTCAGGGGAAGGTAGTAAGCCTCACCGACTATGGAGCATTCATCGAACTGGAGCCGGGCGTCGAAGGGTTGATACACATCTCCGAGATGACGTGGAACAAGAGGGTTAAACACCCGTCGAAAATCCTGGCCGTCGGCGATACGGTCGAATCCGTGGTGCTCGACATCGACGTCGAATCCAGGCGCATATCGCTCGGGCTGAAGCAGACTGAACCGAATCCATGGGATGTGATTGAGACCCGGTACGCCCCCGGGATGGTAATCTCCGGCAAGGTGCGCAATGTTACTGATTTCGGCGCCTTCATAGAGGTGGAGGACGGCATCGACGGGCTCGTTCATGTTTCGGACATCTCATGGACCAAACGAATGAAGCATCCGTCTGAGGTTCTGAAGAAGGGCGACGAGGTGCAGGCGGTTATTCTCAGCATAGATGCCGCCAACCAGAAGCTCTCGCTCGGAATCAAGCAGCTCGAACCCGACCGGTGGGAGGAATGGTTCAGCCGCCACAATCTTGGAGACACGGTGAAAGGCAAAGTGGTTCGAATGACGAATTTCGGAGCCTTTGTCGAACTCGAAGAGGGAATCGAGGGCTTGTGCCATGTTTCCGAGCTTGACGAGAAGCATGTTGAGAAGCCGACCGAGTTTCTTAACATCGGCCAGGAAGTGGAGATGAAGGTAATTAAGCTCAGCCTGCAGGAAAAGAAGATCGGGTTGAGTTTGAAGGCCATGAAAGAAGACGAGCCCCGTCTTGAATTCACATCGTACCTGGCCACGGCCGATTCGGGTGGAACTTCCATGGGCGAAAGGCTTGGCGAGCAGCTTTCACGCTTCAAGAAGCCCGAAACCGAATAACTGTTTTCCTATAAGGAAATGACTCAGAAGCGCACCAATCTGTTGCTCTGGATCGTCGTCGGTGGGGGAGCCTTCCTCTTTTTCATACTAGTCCTGCTTGGACTGGTGGTGTACTTTGCGGATGGAGGCTCCCGCAGCCTTTCCTTATCCGACGGCAAGGTCGCCCTGCTGAAACTGGAAGGGGTAATCTCAGATTCCAGAGAGTTTCTGGACGACCTCAAGGATTACGGCAACCGGTCGGGCGTTCGGGCGGTTGTTATTCGTGTCGACAGCCCCGGCGGCGGTGTTGCTGCGTCGCAGGAGATTTATGACGGCATCAAGAGATTCCGCTCCGAATCCGGAAAGAAGGTGGTGGTAAGCATGGCATCTGTGGCTGCATCGGGCGGATACTATATTGCTTGCGCCGCCGACAGAATCTATGCTAACCCTGGATCCATCACTGGAAGCATCGGAGTGATCGCTGAGTGGTACAATTACGGTGACCTGCTCAGGTGGGCGAAGATGCAGGATGTAGTGATCAAGACCGGTGCCTTCAAGGACGCCGGTTCCCCTACGCGTCCGCTCACGGAAGAAGAGAGAGCCTATTTTCAGGCTCTGATTGACACGATGTACGGCCAGTTCGTATCGGCCGTGGCGAGCGGCCGCGGCATGAAGGAAGAAGATGTACGCAAGCTTGCCGACGGCAGAGTGTATGCAGGTGAGCAAGCTAAGGAGGACGGTCTGGTGGACGAGCTAGGCGGTCTGGAAGATGCAATCGCAGCGGCTGCCGAAATGGGCGGAGTTTCGGGAAAACCCGGCATCGTGGAGCCTGTGAAGAAATCTTTTTCGATTCTGGATCTACTGTTCGGGGATTCAAGTTCCGCTCTCTCGCTGAACCGCGACCGTTCAGGGTCTCACATCCGGTTTGAATATCTTTGGAGATAGACTCATGACAAAAGCAGAGTTGGTAGAGGAAGTGGCAGCCCAGTCGGAACTTACCAAGAAGGACGCCGAGGTGATCGTTCAGACTGTACTGGACAGCATCACCGAGTCGCTTCAGCGTGGTGAAAAGATCGAGTTGCGCGGTTTCGGCTCGTTCCGGATCCGCAACCGTTCATCACGCCAGGGCCGAAATCCCAAGACCGGCACGGGCGTAAGCGTGCCTGCAAAGAAAGTGCCCTATTTCAAGCCCGGGAAAGAAATCAAGGATCTGGTCAATCTCTGATGGATCGCTTGTGGACTCCCTGGCGTTTCGAGTATATCCGCAACGCCGACAAAGCTCAATCGTGTGTATTCTGCGAGATTATCGACGATACACGCGATGCAGAAAACCTTGTTCTGTTCCGGGGCGCGCACGCATTCGTGCTCCTCAACCTTTTCCCCTACACTTCAGGACACCTCATGTGTGTCGCGCGCCGGCATATCTCATCCATGACTGCCGCACGTGCTGAAGAATTGCATGAGATCATCGAACTCAGCCGCAGCTGCGAGTACGCGCTAAGGGAAGAGTATCGCCCGGATGGTTTCAACATGGGCTTCAATGTCGGCCGCGCCGCCGGCGCCGGGGTTGAACACCACCTGCACATGCACGTGCTCCCCCGCTGGGTGGGCGATTCGAACTTTGTTTCCGTAATCGGTGAAACCCGCGTCCTGCCTGAAGAATTGCCCGCCACTTACAAGAGATTGCTCCCCTATTTCGAAAAACTTTAAGGCCTGGACAGGCGAGTTTGCTGTGATTCTGGTCACACTGAAGATTATTTCCAATCTGTTTTAGCTATCCTTGCCGGCAATTTCCTGCCCGACCCTTCCGTCCCAAAGGTGCTACAGGGCAGGGTATTTCCCGAATCGACGACCATCACCATGGTCAGACGATATATAATTTACTATTATTATCTTGATAGGACTTTTCATTTTATAGCACCGTTCTTTCAACCTTTGTTTGTGGGCATCTCGATGACCGAAACACGTTGAAAACCGCATGGTTACGGGCAATAATCACTACCGGCCAAAATACCAAACGAGTTATTTTTTTGTTGAATGTGCCGGAGTGCGTGTGTTAGATTTCGGGCCCGTTGTTGAGAAAAAACAGTACGCGAGGTCGCGCGAAATCCTGACATTCAGATTTTCAGGGAACAGCAAGCAGATCGAGCATTTGCTGGCCATGGGCACCTCTATGTTTTCCACAGTTGTGGAAAACTCTGTGGAAAAACCAAGAGTAGGGCAACCGGATTTTAGGGTATTGAGCTTATGGATTTCTGGCAACACGTCCTCTCAGTCATCCAGAAACATACAAACCGGCAGAGTTTTGAAACCTGGTTCAAGCCCATAGCATATCAAGGACGTGATAATGGAACACTGCGGCTGGCGGTACCGTCCGAGATGTTCAAGAACTGCCTGCTCGAGAATTATTCAGATCTGCTGATGAAGACGGCCGGTGAAATCTCCCGGTCGCCGCTTTCGCTCAGGATTTCGGTCGAGGCGCAGCAGGCGCAGGAACAGCCGCAGGCTGCTCTCGCGGCAGCGACAGCGGATTCGGGACCGAGGCTTAACCCGAAATACACCTTCGACACGTTCGTGGTCGGGGCCAGCAATCAGCTCGCACGGGCCGCCGCGCTCGCCGTTGGGGAGCGTCCTTCGATAGCGTACAATCCCCTGTACCTGTACGGCGGCGTCGGTCTTGGAAAGACACACCTGATGCATGCGGTCGGGAACCTGATTCAGAAACGGAACAAGAGCATCCGGCTGGCTTACATGTCGTCGGAAAAGTTCATGAATGAACTGGTCAACGCGATACGCTACGATCGCACCATTCAGTTCCGCCAGAAGTACCGCAATATCGATGTCCTGTTGATGGACGACATACAGTTTATCGCTGGAAAGGAAAGAACCCAGGAGGAGTTCTTCCATACTTTCAACGCCCTCTATGACGCACAGAAGCAGATTGTCATAACCAGCGACTGCGCCCCCAAACAGATCCCGACGCTGGAAGAGCGGCTCCATTCCCGGTTTGAATGGGGGCTCATTGCGGACATCCAGCCGCCGGATCTCGAAACCAAGCTTGCAATCCTCAGGAAGAAGGCGGATGCGGAGTCGTTTGCCTTGCGCGATGAAGTGGCAATCTTCATTGCCAACGGCATTCGTTCAAATGTGCGCGAACTCGAAGGCGCGCTCAATCGCCTCAGCGCGAGGGCTTCACTTGACGGTATGGATGTCGCAGATATCGATCTGCCATACGCCAGAGAAGTGCTCAAGGGATTCACCACCGAAGAAAACCCGGTCATCTCCACTGAGGCAGTCCTCCGTGCCGTCGCCTCTTTCTTTTCGCTCAGACCGGCGCAGCTCAAAGCAAAGAACAACTCCCGCCCGATTGCCGTGCCAAGGCAGATCGCTATGTATATCTGCAAGGAACTAACAAACAATTCTCTGCCACAGATCGGCAAGGATTTCGGAGGGAAGCACCACACGACCGTTCTGCATTCCATTCGAAAAATAGACTCGCTCAGAAAGAAGGATTCGGAGATTGATGCGGCTGTAAATGCAATCGTCAAGTCACTACGCTGATCCGTCCCGAAGGAGGAAGTGATGTGGATTTACGAATACAGCAGATTCGATCAATCAGGATTCTTGCCTGAAGGGCCCTATGACACACTTGAGGAGGCGTACAGGGCCATGAGAGACCACGCCGACCGTTTCGGCACCAGAGTTAAAGGCCCGAGACAGGTCGAAGACATAGAACTCCCGACACCGACAATCAACATGCAGGCGTAGAGCCTGAAAGCCTTCCCCCCTTTGATTCTGCCGGCACGACGTCTGTCTCCAGGACTTATTAACAGGATATTCACAAGACAAGTCACCACTTTTTCAGGACTTGGGCATGTTATTCACAAGCAGCGCTTCTGAATGAATTGTGGATTTTGGGGTGTCGCCTGTTTTCCACAGAAGAGCCCTTTTTTGCACAGTGGCGCCCGGCGAGCATTCACGGGGCATCTCTCCGGAATAGCGGCGATTATCCCGCTTTTCCACAAATCCACAGCTCCTACTATTTCTACTAGTTAGTAGTTTGATTGATAGATTCAGTAGAAGAAGAAAAGACCCGCGACCGACATCTGTTTTTTGATGAAACTTCAGGCTTGAGAAGCGGTATAATCACAGGTCCGGCAGTGCAGGAATGCAATCTCTCATTTCCCCAAGGAGCGTCATTCATGAAATTCACGGTAACCAGGAACGCATTGCTGAATGAACTCAATCTGGTGCAGGGCGTAGTTGAGAAAAAGACCACGATACCGATTCTTTCAAATATTCTTCTGGAAGCCGCAGGCGAGCATATCGATATAGCCGCTACAGATCTTGACGTTACTATCCGGTGCGGCTGCCCTGCTGTTGTGCAGGCTGAGGGTACGACGACGATTTCGGCGCGGCGCCTGTTCGACATAGTGAGGCTGCTCCCGGAGAGTTCGGACATAGAGTTTTCTCTTCTGGAGAACGACTGGGTCGAGCTTCGTTCCGGAAATTCCGAATACAAGATCGTGGCGCTTCTGAAGGATAATTTTCCCTCGATTCCTGAAGCCGCACCAGCCACGGCGACGATTCCCGGGGGGCTGCTGAGAAGCATGATACAGCGGAGCATGTTTGCCATCACGCAGGAGGAATCACGCTATTCGCTCAACGGGGCGCTTCTCGCACTTTTTCCAAACGAAATCCGGATGGTTGCGACTGATGGCCACAGGCTGGCGCTGGTGAGCAAGAGTATGGAGGTACCCGGGATCGATGCCGAGGTACGGGCGCTCATTCCGCGCAAGACCCTGGTAGAGATTCTGAAGCTGATCGGCGACCAGGACGTCTTCATCGAATTCGGCCGCGACGAAAACCATCTCTTTTTTGGCGTCGGTGGAAAGAGGCTTGTTTCGAGGATTCTTGCGGGCCAGTTCCCGAACTACGAGCTGGTGATTCCGCGCGACAATGACAAGCTGATCATAGCATCCACGAAAGCCCTGGGAGACGGGATCCGCAGAGCTGCTATCATGTCCGATGAGAAGCTCAGAGCCATACGTCTTTCATTCAAGACCGGCGCCCTGGAACTTACCGCGAGCTGCGCCGACGCCGGCGAGGCGAGGGAAGTGGTTCCTATCGATTACGAAGGCGAGAGCCTCGAGATCGGATTCAATCCGATGTATCTGCTCGATTTCGTCGGAGCTTCGGGTTCCGAATCGATCTCGATTTCGATTAAAGACTCGGAAACGCAGGGCCTGCTGCGGCCGGTCGGAACATCCGAGCTTGATTACCGGTATGTTGTAATGCCGATGAAGTTCTAGGCGTGCATCTCACACGACTCCGTCTGTTCAATTACAGGAATATCAGGGAACTGGAAATAGTTCCTTCTGCAGAAACGAATCTCATCTCGGGTCTGAACGGACAGGGAAAAACGAATCTGCTCGAAGCTATTTACCTGCTCGGGTATGGCAAGAGCTTCCGTACTGCCGTGCCACGGGACTGCATCCGGCACGGACAAAAGGAGTGCCGCGTCGAGGGGACAGTGCAGCATGGCACCCTGACACGCGATCTGCAGGTTTCTATTTCCATTTCCGAAAAAAAGCTCTTCGTGCTTGGAAAGCCTGTTCCGCTGGATGCCTTCGTCGGCAATCTTCAGATCCTTGCTTTCACGCATGAGCATTTGAACGTTGTAAGGGGCACACCGGCCGACAGAAGATCTTTCCTGGACCGGGCTATGGTCAACCTTTTTCCGGGCCATATAAGCGATCTGGCGGCCTATGGACGCTCACTCAGGCAGCGCAACAGACTCCTGTCGGCGGCGCGCGACGGGTCCGGGAGGATCGATGACGCTCTGCTCGACAGCTGGGATGAGGCGCTCATCAAGCCGGGCACGCGCATCATCTCCAACCGCCTGCGCTACTCAGAAATGATGAAGCAGCAACTCCCCCAGGGCCTGTTCGGCGCCGATGTCTTCAAAATACACTATCTTTCCAGTATAGGAGCCGAGAGCCCCGCTTTAGCCGAAATCGAAGGACTATTCAGGCGTAGGCTTGTCCAGGCACGTGCCTCCGACAGGAGAACTGGATACACTTCCCCGGGCCCGCACCGGGATGATCTGAAGCTGTACGTCAACGGCAAGGCGCTGGCTGATTTCGGTTCAGCGGGACAGCAGCGCTCCTGCCTGCTGTCGCTCTACTTTTCCCAGATGGAGATTCACCAAAAGGTCAATGACCACTACCCGGTGTTTCTCGTAGATGACGCTGAAGCGGAACTTGATGAGCAGAGGCTGCACACATTTCTCAGTTTCCTGGCGAGGCGAACCCAGGTTTTTCTGACTTCCGCGAAGGAATTTCTCGTCTCCTCGGTGCCCGAAAACACGCTGCGGTTCGAGGTTTGGAATGGCGCTGCGACCCCCCTCGGAACGGGCCGCCCCGGAGAAACTGGATCCCGCTGAAACTGAGACAATAAATCTTTTCTTTTGAGTAACTTAAATAGGCGATTTCGGAGACATTTTAGCTCCTTTTTGAGGCTTTCGTGTGCTATAATTCGTTGGTTGCAACGAATTAAGTAATTACCTGGAAACAATCAGTTTGTAACGATTTTCCATATCTAGAGTCTCGGCTCTCGAAAAGTGAAGAAATCTCCAGCATGAACGAAAATATTTTGCCATCGGGTGAACTGGATAATGGAAGTGTGCCTGAAGTACCCGGCAGAGTAGAGGATTACGGCGCGGACAAGATCAAGGTACTGGAAGGACTCGAAGCAGTCCGGATGCGTCCGGCCATGTACATAGGCTCAACAGGCATCGACGGACTTCATCACCTGGTTTATGAAGTGGTCGACAATTCAGTCGACGAAGCGCTTAATGGTCACTGCACGACGGTGGAAGTGACGATCCACATTAACAACAGCGTCACCGTAATCGACAACGGGCGCGGGATTCCCACCCAGTTTCACGAACAGGCCCAGAAGTACGCCGCGGAAGTCGTGATGACGGTGCTGCACGCGGGAGGCAAGTTCGATAACGATTCCTACAGGGTTTCGGGCGGGCTGCATGGGGTCGGGGTATCGGTGGTCAATGCTCTCAGCCGGCGCCTTGACCTGGAGATCTGGCGCGACGGCAACGTGTACGAACAGAGCTATGGGCGGGGAACAGCCGTTACGGAATTCCGCCAGACCGGGACGACAAAGCGCCGCGGCACCAAAGTGACTTTCCTGCCTGATGACGAGATTTTTGAAACCTGCGAGTTCAGTTACGACACGATTGCCGCAAGGCTGCGGGAACTGTCTTTTCTGAACAAGGGACTGGAAATCATACTCGAAGACCTGCGCAGTGAGCGCAGGGAGGTGTTCAAGTACGAGGGAGGCATCTCTTCGTTTGTCGAATATCTCAACAAGAACAAGAATGTGCTGCATCCCAAGCCGATCTATTTCGAGTGCACGAAGGAAGATGTGATCATCGAAGTGGCGATGCAGTACAACGACGGATACAGTGAAAGCACCTTCTCTTTTGCCAACAACATCAACACTCATGAAGGCGGAACACACCTGTCGGGATTCAAGTCAGCGCTGACCCGCACCATAAACGCATACGCGCAGGCACAGGATCTGCTGAAAGATCTGAAGGAGAACCCCACCGGAGAAGACGTGCGCGAAGGCCTGGTTTCGGTCGTGAGCGTTAAAGTCAGACATCCGCAGTTTGAAGGCCAGACCAAGACCAAGCTCGGCAACAGCGAAGTGAAGGGGATCGTCGAGAATGCGGTCAACGAAAAGCTCGGAGCGTTTCTGGAAGAGAATCCGCAGATTGCGCGCAGGATTTTGACAAAGGCGATCGAAGCCGCGCGTGCGCGCGAGGCGGCGCGTAAGGCACGCGACCTGACGAGGCGGAAAGGGGCTCTGGATACGGCGCTCCTTCCCGGAAAACTTGCCGACTGCCAGGAGCGCGATCCGCGATTCTGCGAGATCTTCATCGTCGAAGGAGACAGCGCCGGCGGCTCGGCGAAGCAGGGGCGTGACCGGAAGTTCCAGGCCATCCTTCCCATCAAAGGGAAAATCCTGAACGTGGAAAAAGCCCGTTTCGACAAGATGCTGGGCAACGCGGAAATCGCCACAATGATTTCCGCCATTGGGACCGGAATAGGGAAAGAGGACTTTTCGACCGACAAGCTGCGCTACAACCGCATCATCATCATGACCGACGCCGATGTCGACGGGTCCCATATCCGGACCCTCCTTCTGACGTTCTTCTACCGGCAGATGCCGGAGTTGCTCGAGAACGGGCACATCTACATCGCACAGCCTCCTTTGTATGGAATCAAACATGGGAAGACACTGCGGTACCTGAAGAACGAACGCGAAATGGAAGATTTCCTGATGAAGCGTGCGACCGACGGCGTGGTCGTGACGGTCGAAAAGACCGGAAAGCAGTACAGCGGCCCCGAGCTTATCGAGCTGATGAAAGCGGTGCAGGAGTACATGGCCGTCTACGGAAAACTCGAGCGGCGGCTCAAAGACAGGCGCCTGCTTGACCGGGTTCTGACATTTGTAGCTGACGAAGGAGGGTTGCTGAGTACAGGTTTTACGCTGAAGCAGCTGTTCCAGGACCGGGAGCTTCTCTCGGAACTCGGACGCATACTCGAACCGCTCAATTACGACTTCAGTACTCCGCTCGATGAGGAGCACAACCTTCATTCTCTTGAAGTTGACAGCCGGAATAACGGCAACAGAGTAACACTCAACTGGGAATCCCTCTCTTCGGCCGAATGGCAACGCCTGTTCCAGCTCCATCTGGAAGTGGCACCTGCGGCGAAGCCTCCGCTGAACGTGAGAGAAAACGGGAACAGCGTTCAGGTCGATTCCAGAGAAAAGCTCCTGGAATATCTGATCGCCCTGGGGAAGAAGGATCTGAGCATGCAGCGATACAAAGGTCTCGGAGAAATGAATCCCGAGCAGCTCTGGGAGACGACCATGAATCCAGAGACGCGGACGCTGCTGAGAGTCTCGATCGACGACGCGGTCCAGACAGACGGCATTTTTACGATTCTCATGGGAGATGCAGTTGAACCCCGGCGGCGCTTCATTGAAGACAACGCCCTGAATGTCCGGAATCTCGATATCTAAGAAAGAACGAGTCCATTTGCTTTTATGAATCAAGCCCTTGAACATACACCGGTAAACATCATCGACGAAATGCGCAAGTCCTACCTGGACTATGCCATGAGCGTCATAATCGGCCGAGCGCTGCCGGACGTGCGCGACGGGCTCAAGCCTGTGCACAGGCGCGTGCTCTATGCCATGTACGATCTTGGTAACACGTACAACAAGCCCTACAAGAAATCTGCCCGTGTGGTCGGAGACGTCATCGGCAAATACCATCCCCACGGCGACAGCGCTGTCTACGACACCATAGTCCGGCTGGTGCAGGATTTTTCGGTTCGCTATCCTCTGATAGACGGACAGGGGAATTTCGGATCAGTCGACGGGGACAGCGCGGCGGCCATGCGTTACACGGAAGTCAGGATGGCCCGGCTTTCGGACGAACTCCTCTCCGATCTGGACAAGGAAACGGTTGACTTCGGCCCCAATTACGACGAGTCTCTGACGGAACCTCTGGTGCTGCCGGCGAAATTTCCGAATCTGCTCGTCAACGGTTCCTCAGGAATCGCGGTAGGAATGGCGACCAACATTCCACCGCACAATCTCACCGAAATCATCAATGCGACGATTCTTCTGATCGAGAACCCCGATGCTACGCTCGACGATCTCATGGCCTTTGTCCCGGGCCCTGATTTTCCGACTGCGGGATTCATCTACGGGCGCGGCGGTATCAGAACCGCCTACGAAAGCGGGCGCGGCATAATCATGATGCGTGCCAGGGCTTCAGTTGAGAAGTCCGGCCGCGACCGGGAAGCCATTGTCGTCACCGAGATTCCGTACCAGATCAACAAAGCGAAGCTGATCGAGCGCATCGCCGAACTTGTGCGCGAAAAGAAAATTGAAGGGATCTCGGATCTGCGCGATGAATCGGACCGCGAAGGAATGCGCATCGTCATTGAGCTGAAAAAGGACGAACCCGCGCAGGTTGTGCTCAACAACCTCTACAAACTGACTCCGATGCAGAGCAGTTTCGGAATCATACTGCTGGCGATCGTCAACAACCAGCCGCGCATCCTGAACCTGCGTGAAACGCTGACATATTTCATCGACCACCGCAAAGACGTCGTGCGTCGCAGGACGATTTTCGAGCTAAGGAAGGCGGAAGCGCGGGCCCATATTCTCGAAGGACTCAAGCGCGCTCTCGAGATCCTCGATCAGGTCATCGCACTGATTCGGGCGTCGAAGGAACCGGCCGTGGCAAGAGAGGGACTCATCACGCAGTTTCAGTTCACTGCGGCTCAGGCGCAGGCGATCCTTGACATGAGGCTGCAGCGCCTGACCGGGTTGGAACGCGAGAAGATCGTTTCCGAATATGAGGAGATCCTGAAGCTGATCGCGCGTCTCAAGGAGATCCTGGCCAGCGAGAAAGTGCTGGAAGGAGTCATCATCGAAGAGCTGCGCGAGGTGCAGAAAACCTACGGCGACGAAAGACGGACCGAGATCGTGGACGAAGAGGTGGAACTCACGAGGGAGGACCTGATAGCCGAAGAAGATGTCGTTATAACGGTTACGCACTCGGGTTACATAAAACGTACCGCGACTTCGCTCTACCATCCGCAGGGGAGGGGAGGAAAAGGACGCATCGGGATGACGACTCGTGACGAGGATTTCATCGATCACCTGTTTGTTGCATCCACCCACAGCTATCTGCTGGTGTTTACTAATCGCGGCCAGGTTTACTGGCTTAAGGTGTACAACATACCCGACGTCGGGGCGGCCGGCAAAGGGAAGGCTATCGTGAACCTCGTCAATATCAACAAAGACGAAAAGATAGCGGATATCATTGCGGTCAAATCCTTCGATACGGACCAATATGTCGTCATGGCCACCAGGAACGGAATCATCAAGAAGACCGAGCTGAGCGAATTCAGCAACCCGCGCAGTTCCGGGATCATCGGGATCTATGTTCCGGACGATGATGAGGTTATCGGCTGCCAGCTTACCGACGGAAGCTATGACGTTCTCCTTGCCACCCGCATGGGAAAGGCAATCCGGTTCTCGGAGAAGACCGTGCGCAAAATGGGACGTGGTGCCCGCGGCGTAATAGGAATCCGGCTTTCGGGTGAAGACAAAGTAGTGGCCATGTCGGCCTTCAAGGGTCCGGGACAGTTCCTTACCGTAACCGAAAAAGGATTCGGTAAGCGTACCGACGTCGAGGAATACCCCTGTCAGGGACGCGGAGGTTCCGGTGTAATCAACATCAGGGTAGGCTCAAAAAACGGAACCGTAGTCAATACCTGCCACGTGCAGGAAGACGCTTCGGTCATGCTCATTACGGCGCAGGGGAAGCTGATTCAGCTCTATACGGATGACATCCGAAACACCCACACTCGCGCGGCAGTCGGGGTGAAATGCATCGACCTCGAAGAAGGCGACTACGTGGCAAGTGTGACACCGGTGGCCGTCGAAAACGGCGGATAGCCGCAATTCTGTTACGGGCCGGAATAGGGCATTATTACACCAGAGGGTGGTCAGGGACTTGACACCCGTGCCGACCGAGAGTAATTTTATCCCCCTCGTCACCAAAGGAGGTGAACTGGATTGGCGGAAGTTATTTTGAACGAAGGTGAATCCCTCGAGAGCGCTTTGCGGCGCTTCAAACGCAAGGTGCAGCAGGAAGATATCATCAAGGATGTAAAGAAGCACTCGTTCTATCTCAAGCCTGGTGAAAAGAAACGAATCAAACAGGCTCTGGCGCGCAAGCGGCTGCGTAAGAAGATGCGCAGTGCACACCCCTAGCTTGCAGGCTTTCCAGTTTTAGAAGGTAATGGCTGCCGGTCTCTTGAAGGATCCTGTTGAAGAACTATACAGGGGAGCCGGCAGCCTATGACGACGACGGGGATGAAAGTCCGGACGCAGGAGACGGTAGAATCGATCCAGAGAAGGTGCCGGCTGAAGCCCTGTCTGGGACTCATCTTCGGTTCAGGACTCGCGCCGATTGCCGAGTCCTTCAACGATCACGTCACGATACCCTTCCGAGATATTCCTTATTTTCCCATTCCGACCGTTCCGGGACATCCAGGCAACCTGATACTCGGCAGAATTGGAGGCGTTGCCGCAGCGGCGCTTCAGGGGCGCGTCCACGTCTACGAAGGCTATTCGATGGAGCAGGTCGCCTATCCTGCCCGCATTCTCGGCTGCCTCGGGATAAAGCAGCTGATCGTCACCAACGCAGCCGGGGGGATCAATTCCGCATTTCGCCCCGGCGACCTCATGCTGATAACCGACCACATAAACCTCATGGGAGCCAATCCGCTCGAGGGGCCCAATCTGGACGAACTGGGTCCAAGGTTTCCCGATATGAGCGAGGCGTACCACAGCCGTTTTCGGAACGCCGCTCTCGAGGCGGGCCGCGAGACAGGCATTTCGCTCCGTCAGGGGATCTATGCAGGGCTGCGTGGACCGAGCTACGAAACGCCCGCCGAAATCCGCATGTGCCGCACAATCGGCGCAGACGCAGCAGGAATGTCCAGCATCCCGGAAGTCATTGTGGCGAATCATATGGGGATCGGAGTGCTCGGGATCTCCTGCATCGCCAACATGGCCGCCGGAATCCTTCCTCGGAAGCTCAGTCATCGCGAAGTGCTGGAATGCGCCGCAATGATGAAAGACGCTGTAGCCTCACTCATTAATGCCGTCATCCCCAAACTGCTTGTTGCCGACCATCAATAACGGGATTCAGCCGGTGATCCGCAGTACCCGGATGTCGGGCAGGTTGCGGTAGCGCTGTCCGTAATCGAGTCCGTAACCGACGACGAATTCATCCGGAATCTCGAAGCCCACGTATTCGACCGGCACAGCGATCTCGCGTCGTGAAGGCTTGCTGAGCAAGGCAGCCACCTTGATCGATGACGGTCTGCGGGCGCCCAGGTTCTGCAGAAGATAGTGCAGCGTCAGGCCTGTATCGATTATGTCTTCAACCAGGAGGACGTCCTTGTTTTCAACACTGTCATCGAGATCTTTCAGAATCCTCACTTCACCGCTGCTCGTGGTCCGGGAGCCGTAGCTGCCGACCGCGATGAAATCGAAGGACAGATCGAGGTCTATCGCGCGGACGAGGTCGGCATGGAAAATGCTGGCTCCCTTCAGAATGCCTATGAGATGCAGCTTCTTTCCCCTGTAGTCGCGCGCGATCCGGATTCCAAGTTGCCGCACACGCACCCTTATCCGTCTCGCGTCCAACAGCACGGGCCCCAGCATTTCACCGGCAACAGCCATGTCTTTTCTCCTTCGCATGCTTTCTATCATAGCGTGGCTCGAGCGAACCACTGTTCGGAATTCCGGCCGGCTGGTATAATCCGCGCTTATTCTGCAGGAGGATCCTGTAAGGGTGCGCGAAAGATGCCATAATGAATCTTTCGTCAATTTTTGGGAAGGAACCGGAGTGGTTCGGGTGCGAAGACGATCAGTCGAAGTGAGCATCGGCGGAGTAGCGGTCGGCGGGACCGCCCCGATCGTGGTCCAGTCGATGACCAATACGAGCTCTGAAGATGTCGAAAGCACTGCTGCTCAGATTGCAGCTCTGGCGGCCGCAGGATCCGAGCTGGTACGGATTACAGTCAATACCCCGAAGGCTGCGCAGCGTGTTCCCGACATCGTGCGGCGGGTGGAGGAGCGGCACGGGCAGGTTCCGATCATAGGCGATTTCCATTACAACGGACACCTGCTCCTGGCGCAATATCCCGAATGCGCTCGCGTTCTTGCCAAGTACCGGATAAATCCGGGCAACGTCGGAACGGGCGGCAGGCGTCATGAAAACTTCCGCCGGATAATAGACATCGCAATCGAAAACTCAAAGCCGGTCCGGATCGGCGTGAACTGGGGATCGCTGGATCAGTCGCTCCTGGCGCGCCTGATGGACGAGAATGCCCGAAGCACCCATCCTGAGGACGTCAGAGAAGTCATGATTGAGGCGATGTGCCGCAGCGCGCTCGAATCGGCCGCGACGGCTGAGGAATATGGTCTCGCGCACGATCGTATCATCTTGAGCGCAAAGGTATCGGGCGTTCAGGACCTGATTGATACGTACCGCCGACTTGCATCGCGCTGCGATTACCCGCTCCATCTGGGGCTGACCGAAGCCGGGATGGGGGCGAAAGGAATTGTCGCATCGACCGCGGCGATGGCGGTGCTGCTGCAGGAGGGGATCGGCGATACCATACGGGTATCCCTGACTCCTTCTCCGGGAGGAGACCGCACGGAAGAGGTCCTGGTGGCGCAGCAGATTCTGCAGTCGCTCGAGATCCGCAGTTTCATGCCCCAGGTGTCGGCCTGCCCGGGATGCGGACGCACCACGTCAACGCTGTTTCAGAATATGGCTCACGAGATTCAGGCGTACATCAGGACCAGGATGCACGAATGGAAGAAGCAGTACCGTGGCGTGGAGCAGATGAAGCTGGCGGTCATGGGTTGCGTGGTCAATGGTCCGGGCGAATCGAAACACGCCAATATCGGGATCTCTCTTCCCGGGGTGGGAGAAGATCCGAAAGCCCCAGTCTATGTCGACGGCCGGCTCGACACGATACTGAGCGGCGAAAACCTTGTTCCTGAGTTCATCCGGATACTCGAGCGCTATGTTGCCTCACATTACCCTGCTGCTCCGGAAGGCAGTGTTGATGTATGTTAACGGCTTTGCTCCCTAAACTATCTGAACGGAATATCAGAATATGCTGAAGACGGAAAATTGTGGTGAACTGCGTGTTTCAGACGTCGGCAGGACGGTAAGAATCGCCGGGTGGCTGCAGCGGAGAAGAGATCATGGCGGACTCATCTTTATGGATCTTCGCGATCGCTCAGGGCTGGTACAGGTCACGGCTGATCCGAGCCTGGCCGAAGCTTTCAGCGTGGCGGAAAAGGCCCGGCACGAATATGTTCTGCAGGTCATAGGCAGAGTCAGATTAAGACCCGAAGGGAGCGCCAATCCCAATCTCGCCAGCGGAGAAGTCGAAGTCCTTGCCGAGACGATAAACATTCTCAACACCGCCAAACCGACCCCGCTTCCGATCGACGACGACGGCTACAAGACTGACGAGATGACCAGGTTGCGCTACCGCTATCTCGATCTGCGCCGGGCACGGCTTCAGCGGAATTTGATTCTTCGGCACAAGGCGATCCTGTTCATGCGCGAGTACCTTGACCGCCAGGGATTCATCGAAGTGGAAACTCCGATGCTCATCAAGTCGACGCCCGAAGGAGCGCGCGATTACGTAGTGCCGTGCCGCGTCCAGCCTGGGAAATTCTACGCGATGCCGCAAAGCCCCCAGCAGCTGAAACAGCTCCTCATGGTCGCCGGCTACGAGAAATATTTCCAGATCGCACGCTGCATGCGCGATGAGGATCTGAGGGGTGACCGGCAGCCGGAGTTTACCCAGCTTGATCTGGAGATGTCTTTTGTCGAAAGGGACGACGTGCTTGCTGTGGTCGAGGGACTCATCACGGAATTGATTCCCGCGGTCGTGCCGCACAAACGCATCATCAGCCCGTTCCCAAGGATGAGCTACGGCGAAGCAATGGCGCGTTTCGGAAACGACAAGCCGGATCTGCGCTTCGGAATGGAGATCATCGACCTCGGACCCGCGGTGCGGACTTCTGAATTCCGGATGTTTTCGGAGACACTGCAGGCCGGCGGCGTAGTCAGATGCATCGTCGCACCGGGCTGCGCTTCCTATTCCCGGAAGGACATTGACGTGATCACCGATCTTGTGAAAGGCGCAGGCGCCAAAGGCCTCGGTACACTGGCATGGACTTCGGACGGGATCAAAGGGACGGTCGCAAAATCGGTCAAGCCAGACGAAGCTGCGGAAATCGCGAGAATTACCGGGGCCAGAGAGGGAGACCTAGTCTGCATTGTCGCAGACAAAGAGCCGGCCGTATGCAAGGGGCTGGGAGCGCTTCGTCTGGAATTTCGCGACAGGCTCAAGCTTGCGGATCCGAACATGATGGCCTTCGGCTGGATTGTGGATTTTCCGATGTTCGAATGGGACGAAGATGAGAATCGCTGGAGCTTCGTCCATCACCCGTTCACGAGTCCGAAGCCCGAGCATATGGATATCCTCGAGAGCGATCCGGCCGCTGTTCTGAGCGATGCCTACGACCTGGTCTGCAACGGATACGAACTTGCAAGCGGCAGCATTCGTATTCACCGGCGGGAGCTTCAGGCAAGGATATTCAGATGTCTCGGCTACAATGATGAAGAGATTCGCCGTCGCTTCGGCCACATGCTGGATGCGTTTGAATACGGCGCGCCGCCGCACGGCGGAATGGCTCCCGGGATCGACAGGCTGGTGATGCTCATGGCCGACGAGCCGAATATACGGGAAGTGATCGCGTTTCCGAAGACTGCGAGCGGCAGCGATCTGATGTTTGACGCGCCGTCGGAACTGGAACCGAAACACTTGCGCGAGCTCCACATCAAGCTCACCGACTAGCTGCAGCGGGGAATCAGAAGCGGCTCTTCAGCTTCAGCAGCCTGACTGCATCCGTTTGCCGTATGCTGCGCAGTGCCGGGGCGAGGCTTACTGCCACGGCAATCACAAGCATGCCTGCCGACGCTGTCCCAAGAGCCGCCGGATCGAGAGGCCTGACTCTGTAGAGGAAAGCAGCGATCAACGATTCTCCCATCCATGTGAGTAGAAGTCCAATCGCCAGGCCAATGCCGACGAGTCTTGTGGTCTCTGCAATCATGGGCCGAACGAGTTGTCTGCCACGCGCTCCCAAGGCTGCCCTAATCCTCAACTCGTCCTGTCGCTGAATCGCGCTCGACGTGGCCAGGACATAGATGGCGAGCATGGAGAGGAACGCCGCAATGATGCCCAACGAGCCGAGCACGGACGCACCCAGCTGTTGTGGCCCCATCTGCATCTGCAGGCGCTGATCTATCGTACGCAACGGCGCAGCAACGACTGATCCATCCAGTTGCCTGATCACGCCCATGGCATCCTGTACCGCACGTTTCGGAGCTCCCGACGCTCGCAGCACGAGTGTCCGATCGGGAGTCGGGTGTCCGGGAACGAATGGCGAATAGACCACAATCGGTTCAAGCACATTGATGTCATCAATCACGTCCGGTGCAATTCCGACAATCTGGAGAACACGACGCTTGCCGGGCTGCCCGATTGGTTCTGTAAGAGATTTTCCTAAAGGATCGTCGCCGTGCGGGAGCAACCGCGAAAACGAATCACTCACGATCGCAACCGGAGAGCCGTTATCGACGTCGAATGTCGAGAACTCTCTGCCTCGTGTAATGTTCATGCCCATGGTCCGGAAAAAGCGGTCGTCCACAAACACGAAACGGACGTAACCCGGAGGTGTGCGCTCGATACCGTCTATCGTCAGGCTCCCTCCCTGGCTCATGCCAACGTACTCCATGCTGAAAGACGCGGACTCTATGGAGGGGTTGACGGCAAGCCTTTGCCTGAGATCCCGAAAAAGCTCTTCGCTGCGAGCCGGGGTGTAGCCGTATGGACTCAGGGAAAGACGTCCTGTGACAATCTGCCCGGTCTCGAGTTCTGAATTGAGGCGCAGTGCCTCAACAAGGCTGCGCACCAGGAGTCCTGCGCCCGACAGCAGCACGAGCGCGACTGCGACATGAGCCGCAACAAGGACGGAACGAGTCTTGCGAGTCGCGCCGGTGCGGGCACGCAAACCTGACCCTACATCGACCGAGAAGCCATAAACGGCTGCAACCAGCGCAATAAGCATGCAGGCTGCGACAGCTGCAGAACCGAGGGCGGCAAGGACTCTTCCATCGACTGCCAGGTTGATGGAACTGATTCGTATCCTTCCCGGCAGTTCAAAAGTCTGAAGTCCTTTCAACAGGATATCGGAAACGGGAAGCGCCAGCACCGCGCCCGCAAGCGAAAGCACCACTCCTTCGACCATGATTCCCTGCACCAGCCGCGCGCGGGAGGCCCCGAGTGCCAGCCGCATCGCGAACTCATCTTTACGCGCTTCCGTGCGGACGAGCAGAAGCATCCCCGTGCTCAGGCACCCGATGAGCAGAATCAACCCGACAGTCATGGCGAGCAGCTGTGAAAACTTGACTGTGCCGGAGCGATCCACGGGAATAGCCATTGTGTTGACATTCGTCAAGGTCCAGCGGCCTGAGCCCGGTTCCCTGGAAAGCAGGCTGTTGAGCCTCCGGGCAGTCTCGCCTGCGGTCATTCCAGGTTTCAGGCGTCCCGCAATCCCAATCCAGGTGGAAGGCGAAGATGCGGCCGGTGGAATAGGATCACTGAAATAGTTGGTAACACGATCGCCGACAGCGCCCACCGCGTGTATAGGCATGTAGATATCCGCCGGATTGGCCAGATTGAGACCAGGAAATTCCCGGGGCGCAATCCCTACCACGACAGCCTGTACTCCCCCAATTGTGATCGGCCGGCCGATTGCGTTACCGTCGTCGGGAAACGCACTACTCCATAATCGATGGGAGATTATCGCCGTGGGAAGAGCGCTTCGCCGATCGTCATCCGGCGAAAAATTCCTGCCCGACTGAATTTGAATGCCAAGCGTATCAAAGTAGTCATGACTTACAAAACAGACAGGCCTGGGCTGAGGGGCGCCTGCCAGGGAGACCGAGAACCAGAATACGCCGTTTGCTGCAAGTCCGTCGAAAATCTCAGCCTCTCGAATCTGTTTGTACGTTGGATAATCCACTGCGCTTGATGTGGCATCGTCCGGCTGGGACTTGGACCAGAAGAGTCTTTCGGGCTCTTTGACCGGCAATGGATGCAGAAGCAAGGCCGAAATCAACGACCAGGTCGCCGCGCATGCGCCGATTCCAATCGCCAGCGCCAGGATGGCGGCGGCGGCCATGCCCGGCTGGCGGCCAATCGTGCGTAGCGCGCAGCGAACATCGGTGGATAATGCATCCAGCCGGTAAAAGCTCCAGATCTCCCTTGAGTTTTCACGTGGAAACACCGTGTTTCCGAACTGGCGATTGGCGCTGACGGCGGCTTCCTCAGGGGAGAGTCCTTCCCGGAGTTTATCTGCCTCGAGCAAAGCTCTGTGCCCCTCCATCTCTTCGGCCAGGTCGCGCTCAAAACGGGTGCGCGCGAAAAAGAACCGAATCCTGTTGCAAAGCCGCCTCCACATATCAGGATTCCTCCATTACCAGAGCGATTGCGTCAATAAGGCGGGCGAAGCTTTCGGCCTGCTGTTCAAGATGTTTGCGTCCCAAAGGGGGGATCCGGTAGATGCGGACGCGGCGTTTCAGCTCGGATTCACCCCATTCAGCGCGCACGAAACCGTTCAGAAGCAGCCGTTGAAGGGCCGGATAGAGCGAACTTTCTCCGATTCTCAATACCTCTTTGGAAGTGCGCTCCAGATGTCTGGCGATAGCGTATCCATGAGCCGGTCCGCGGTTCAATGTCTTCAGGATCAGCATTTCAAGTGTGCCGGGCAACAGCTCTGAATTCAGGAAGGCGCGGGTTCTCATTATCTTTCTCTATACCGCGGCTATTGATGCATCACAATTAGTCAGAATGCAAGGGATTTTCTTTCTCACTGATTGCGCTCGGCATTCTATTGATGATCGCATTGGCTCGGTGCTGTATCATCTCGTATGATCGCGATGAAAACAGTACTGGCTCTTATGTCACTTCTCTGCATGGTCGTGTCTCTGGCCGAGGTTCAGAGGAATACTACGCCTGAGTACACCTATGAAGTGCTGCGATCGTATCCGCACGATACCGGCGCCTTCACTCAGGGCCTTGTTTTTCACAACGGGTTCCTCTACGAAGGTACAGGCCAATACGGCCGTTCATCCCTGCGCAAGGTTCGGCTTGAAACCGGAGAAATCCTTAAGAAAGTGGATCTGCCGCCTGAGTACTTTGGAGAAGGAATCGCGATAGTCGATAACCGGGTCGTGCAGCTAACCTGGCAAGCGCAGAAGGGATTCGTTTACGATCTTAAGGATTTCCGTCTGATGCGCCAGTTTTCCTATGCCGGGGAGGGGTGGGGACTGGCGGCACACGGCCGCGACCTCCTGATGAGCGATGGATCGGCCGCGATTCGCGTGCTTGATGGGGACACGCTGCGGGAAAAACGGCGAATCAAGGTTCACGATCGCAACGTGCCCGTCACGATGCTTAATGAACTGGAGATGGTGGATGGCCAGATTTTCGCAAACGTCTGGCACACCGAACGCATTGCCCGCATAGCCCCGGAGTCCGGCAAAGTGCTGGGCTGGATTGATCTGCGGGGACTCCTGGGCCCCATGTACCGAAAGGATCCTGAGGCGGTGCTGAATGGCATAGCTTACGATCCCGTCAGGAAAAGGCTGTTTGTGACCGGCAAGTTATGGCCCCGAATCTTCGAGATACGCCTAGTTCCGAAGAAGCGGGAGTCTCAGCCTTGACCGCGCATTGGCCCACTGCCCGCTCAGCCGGACTTCCGGCGGAGCAGATCCGCGAAACAATTCCGACGGATCAGGCCGCTGATGATGGAGAGGTCAGGCGAGATCATGCGATCGTGCTCGCGCACCAGCGAAAAGGCTCTTTTCGTCCCTGCCCCGGGCTGCAGCGGCTTGCGAAATTCCATTGCCTGGCAGGCAGCGAGAATTTCGCCCGCCAGCACCATTTCCAGGTTATCGACGATAGATCTGAGCTTCAGCGCCGCGGTCATTCCCATGCTGACATGATCTTCTTTGTTGGCGGACGTCGGGATACTGTCGACCGACGCCTGGTGCGCAAGAGGTTTATCTGCAGCTGGCGGATTTCGTCCTGCTGTATCCTGACATCACTGAGTTTGCCGAACCCTGTGGTCACACCGTAGATCGGAAGGCCGCCTGCAAGGGCTTTGTCAATGACGGCACGGCTTTCGATCACCCGTATCCGCGCCCCTTGTGTCAGTTCAACGCGCCGGCGTTGCAGCGCAACCCCGCGCCATAGCTTCGAGCGTCAGCCCTTCCCCGTCAATCTCGATCATATTCCATATTCCAAGCCGTCAGGGTCGATTGTAACTACCGGTCCGGACGATGAAAAGCTGGACAGTCTTCAGTCGATTTTGACGAGGCTGACGTTACCCGAATAGGTGAGCAGTCTTATGGGGGCGCCGCCGTCCCCGACGGTCGCTTTCAAAGACTGGGCGTTTCCGTTGATCAGGATATCAGGAGGTTGAGGTTCTCCATCGACGATCTGTTCGGGATAGTCCACGGAAATGCTCCCGTTGCGCGTCTCGAGCTGGAGAGCGGCCGAGAATCGCTCCGGAAGTCTCAGGTCAACCGAACCGTGCTGCGTCATCGCCGCAAGTTCCAGTCCCTTCCAGCGGAGGCCAGACAGTTCAACAACAATATCGCCGCGCGGCGTGATGCCCGAGAAATACCCTCCCAGCGATCTGGCCTCCAGACACCCCTCTCCGGTAGAGGTTTCGATCCAGCCGTTTACCGATTCTATACTGATGTCTCCACGCGGTATCTTCGCAATCAGGTCCGTCTTGTCGCCGGGAACGTAGACCGTCAGGTTGACTTCCATCCTTGCCGGAGCTTCCTGGACCAGCACCGAAGCGCTCGTCTGATTCCATCGCACCCGGATGGGATGCTTCTTCAACAACGATTTCGCTTCTTCCGGGGGGAGGGAGTACACGATTGTCTCCGCATCAACGCGAACCGAGCCCGTCTTCCATCCGATGATCTTCAGGCTCCCGGGTACTGCGGACGAGATTGACAGCTTGCCGCCCGGATAGAAATTGAAATTCCGTTGTTCCCGCTCCACATAGGGGATTTGAGCGGAAGAAGGAGGCGGCGCCTCCTGCGAATGGAGGCCGGATACAAGAAGGAGAAGCAACAGAATCGGGCAAATCCGCATATTATGCTCCCGCGGCTCCGATTGGGAACCGTACTAATGAGTTGTCGTCTTCAGGGCGGGAAATGATTAGTGATTTGTCCGGCGCTGCCGGTACTGAGGGATGGCGATTCGGTGTGGGCATAAAGCCCGGCCCCGCAGGGCCGGGCTCCAGAGCGGCTATTCCTCTTCTCTCCAGTGCCAGTCTCTTCCGGCCTTGAAGACATTCGCGTTCATCTCGTTGCTCTTCTGGATCAGATTCGCCTGAGGGAAGCGCGCATTCATTTCATAGTAGAACTCGGCCGCCGTACTTGTCTTCGCCAGCACCTCTTCGGTGGCGACAATGTACTCGCGAGTGAAATCGAGCGAGCTTCTGTCAAACTGCATTCCGGGTTTCTGGTGACCCGGGATGATGATGTCGGCGCCCATCGTTTCAATCTTGTCGATGTCTTTGATCCACTGCTGTCTCTCTCCCGCCGTCAGCTCGCATGTGAACGGATGCGCCTGGTTGAACAGCACGTCGCTGGCATAGAGGGCCTTGATTTCAGGAATCCAGACCATCGTGTTATATCTCATGTCGCCCATGACTTTCGAGATGATCTCGAGACGGTGCCCTTCCAGCTCGAAGTACTCCTGCTTGAGAGCGGTAACATTTACTGCCTTTCTGCAGACGTTGTGGGAGCCTATGGTACTTTCCCAGATCTCCATTTTCCCGAAGAACTGCTTGTTGATGATGTCGGCTTCCGACGGGATGGCAACTACTTCAGCTTTCGGGAAAGCCTCGGCTATCGTTCCGACTCCGAAATAGTGATCCGGATGCGCATGGGTGAGATAGATCGTCTTGAGGTTCTTCCCGGTCTCCAGTATCTCGCTGATGACCCTGTGCGCGTTCGACAGCGTCCACTGAGCGTCGATAAGAACCGCGTCTTTCTTCCCGGTGACGATTACAGAAGCGACTTCAAATCCATCCTCGTCGCTGTAGAAAACCTTGATTGCCAATGGTTTGAGCCCGCTGGCTGCATATCTGATCTCCATGGAAATTTCCTCCAGGTAATTAGTCGAAAAATAAAGCTGGGAATCTGCTCATTCCGGAAACCCCAAAATACTCACTCCCGCCTCGATTTGAATAAGAAACGTCTTGGAGTTTATCATCCGGGACCGCGAAAGCGACCAAATTTTTGCAGGAGTCGGCTTTATCGGTGACGACGGCGGCGAAGCGAAGCACGGTGTGCCGGTCTATCCCTCGAAGAACGGCCAGAGACAACGCGGCTAACGCCAGCCACCAGGCGATGCGTGCTGCAGAAGAAACCATGCGCCGGGGGACAGCCCTTACGAGGTGGTACAGAATCCAGCACTCGAGCGCGAATGGTGGGAAGCCAAGGAAACCGAGCAACGGCATTTCGAAAATCTTCGGCCGGTCGAAAAACGGGACCGAATAAATCCACTTGGCACCGGCCCAGAAATTCCAGAATTCCCATATCAATCCGCAGATGAATCCCCCTAGCATGAGGCTCCAGACCCTCGTTCGTTCGCCGCTGTGAATGCTCAACGAGAGACTCCTGATACCGAACTTCTCCAGCAGAGGATCGAGAAAGAAGATGGGCCCCAGCCAGACGGCAGCGAAGAAGTAGGTCGGCAATACCAGAGGCGCGGCCGTCAGCAAGAGCCCAACGACGATGAACAGAGGCGAGGGTGCCGGGCGTGGTTCTTCAATCGGTTCGTACTCCGAAGCGGCAGGCCGGGTGGACCGGCCGAAAACCAGTTCAACAGATCGGACGTGATGAAGATCCCGGGAAGCACCGTGGAAAAGGCCAGCGCGTAGCCGGGCCAGCGGAGCCATGTCTGAGGCGGGACCGCATCGTACGACCAGTTGTTGATCACGAAATTGTATGCTTCAAAGAGGAGCCAGATGAAAACGGAAATCGGGAGCATGCCCCAGAATTCGCGCCTGCGGCTGACCAGGAGCGACCGGCCTCGAAGCTTCAGCAGCAGATTATCGGCAAGGAGGATATAGGACCACCAGGCAAAGCAGTAGAACCATGCAGTGAAGGGCTCTATTCGACGACTGAGGAAGTATCCGGAAACGACCAGAAGCGACAGACCAAGCCAGCCGTACGTTTTCATGAATTCAGATCCAGCTGATCTTGAAACCGCCTACACCAGTGTCTACCCGCATCACGACCTTGAAGCGGGTATCGTCATAGTTATCGCTGTAGTAGTGATCGTTCCGGAGAGTGAATCCCTCGAGGTGGAGGCCGCTCAGAAAGTTTTTCTGGGCCTCGAGCCGGACCCCGACCTCTCTGGGCATCAGCACGCTGATTCCTCCGACCCCGACCCGTATCCTGATTTCTGCGTCCCGTCTCCATTCTCCGCTGAAGTCCAGATTGGCACCCCCAACTCCTCCTTCAAATTCGAACTGGCGGAAGTTGAGGTTTCCCAAACCGGTACCTTTGACGCTTCCGACGCCGTTTCTTATCCTGATATGGTCGCAGGAGACCGGGTTGGGTTCGTAGGAAGAGATCTGCGAGCCGCCGACGCCCGCGTCAAATTCCATTTCCGAAACCTTCATGCCGGAAAGTGAGAGCCGGGCACCCCCCACTCCTGCACTTACCTTCAGGCGCACCGGGACGGAGCCGTTAAAGGCGAGGCGCAGGCGGTTTTCATGCGAGTCCCGCCTGATCCCGATCATGTGCGAGCTATCGAGGTCGAATCGGAATGTTCCCGCTTCCCCGGAACCGCCGGAATCGTAATGTATCTCCGGCGTGTAGCTGGCCCTGTCATACTCCAGGTCGAGTGAATACAGGACGCCGGGATCATCCGTCGCGGTGATTTCAAGCGAACCGATATCGAAATCTATATTTGATGTGAGTTCCTTCTCATTTCCGAGCTGCTGGGTCCGGGACAGCGTGACCATATCCGTCCTCAGACGCTCATCGAAATCGCAGCCGGCCAGCAACAGCAGACCCGGCAAGAACAGCCACCCTGCTCTCTTCATGGCAACTCCCGGCCAGTAATTAGAATTTTGATCGGTCGTTTCTCCGATCACGCATACGATAGATGTTGATGTTACCGTAACGGGTCTGTACGGTGATAGCAGATCCGCCGGAATTCACAGTTGATTTCAGCATAGCGTCGCCCCCTTTCCTGACCGGCTCCAGCCCCGGGTAGCCGGAATGGATCGCTCCGTTCTGTGCCGATGCGCTGATGCTGAACGCGGCGTCGTCGGGCAGAAACAGGGTGACGGACCCGTTGTTGTTCGTGACGTCGATATCTCCCTTTCCGACCGATTGTGAAGAAATGTTGATTCCTGCGTGCTGATTGGTGACGAAGCAGCTGCTCTCGAAGCCGTCGACAAAAACATCTTTGAATGTGGTCTGGACGTCGAGAGGGCCTTTGATGGAATTTGCCCGCACGGCACTCCCTTTTCCTGCCAGCTTCACGCCGCCGCTGATATCGCTTGCGAAGACGCGATCAAAGCCTGAGTTGATGTCGAGGTTCCCTTTTATATTCCTGATCCTCAGAGTTGCATAGCTGCTTTCAATTTTGACATCCGCATCGGTGTTGGATATGTCGGCGTCTCTATGGCTGATTACCGCCTTCACGCTGTCCCTGATATTGTTCAGGCGCACGTGGCTCCCTCGAGCGACGACCGACAGAGGTTTCATGATGTTCTCAGCCCTGACGGAACCTTCAGTGACCGAAAGATCCGTTTTTCCGTCCACGTCGAAAATCTCAACGGGAGAGTACTCGTTTCTGACAGTGACATCCCCGCGTATATCCTTGATGTACGCCCTGCCGCGTGCGTCGAGGGCGAGGCTGCCTGAGAGATTGATGAGACGGCTCTCACCATAACGGTTGGAGACTGTGAAGTCGCCGCTGCAGGCCCTGACGTCCAGCTGCCCGTGCGTGGTAGTCAGATCGAGTTTTCCATGTATATTCCTGACCGTGAGATCCCCGAAACTGTTTACGACCTGCACCTGCGATTCTCTCGGCACAAACAGCTCCATGTCCGTCTTAAACATGCGAACCGGGGTGCTCAAAGACTCCCGGTTGGTCCGGACGAGAAACTGTCCGCCCGCGCTCAGTTCCCCGGAGAGCCTCAGTTGCGCTGCGAAGTTCCTGACGCGTTCTTCACTCCCATAGATCGTCTTCCTCAGACGCACCCTCAGCTCTTTGTCGTTGCCTGGAATGATCGCAACTCCTCCATGACTGTTCTCGACCTTTATCCGTCGAGACTCGAGCGGAAACGTCCTCTCTTCCACGTATGTGTGAGAGTCGCCGAGCCAGCTTCCAGGCCTCGTCAGAGTCCCCCCGATCGGTATCGGAAGCTCCCTGATCATAGCACCGACGTGGCTCTCGGATACTGCGGTGAGAGCTAGGCCCACGAGCAGGAATACCAGGATTCCGACCACTTCGCCCACCCTGATCGAGAAATCTCTGTTAAGGAAATAGTCAAGGATCTTGCCCAGACCGAGGAGAATCAGCAGAACGGGCCAGTACCGTCCGAGTAGGGTCCAGATATCGGGTCCTATTCTGAAATTGTGCAGAAGCAACAGGACTCCCAACCCGAGCCAGATCAAACCTCCCAGCAGTGATGGACGGTATCCTTTCGACATACTCTCCGGCTCCTAAGGCGCCTTGTCCGGCGCAGGTGGGATTTTGGGGAAGGTGAAGTAGTCATAAATCTTCTTCACGCCGATAATGATCAGGATAACAGGCCAATAGCGCATGATGATGCGCCAAACCGAGAAGGGCTCATAGAAGTTTTCAATCAGAAAGATTGTTCCTATAATGATCAGGATCAGGCCCGCAGTAAGGGCTCCGCTGCTCGGACGCGACATATCAGATATTCTCCCCGGAAGTTGATTCGCCGCTGTTGTCATCGCGGCTCTTTATGGCGCGATAGACGAGATATGCACCCAGAGCTATGAACAGGATCGGCCAGAAGCGGTACAACCAGTAGTACGGGATGAGGTTGTGCAGCAGGAACAGAATACCCATCACAATCAGAAGAACGCCCCAGCCGATCAAGGCCTTGTCCTGCGTTGGGCGCCGGTCTTCGACGATGCCGGTCTCGATCCGTCGACGTGCCAGATCCTCGGCGCTTCTGTAGGCATCGAAAATAGTGAAGACAAGAAAGACGAACGAGCCGAAGCCGAACACACCGCTGACTCTGGTTCCCATCGTGATGAGGGCGGCCCAGACCGCGAAGTAAGTTATGGCTTTCAGGTACTCATTGTTATAGACCGCACCCATGCCCGGTATGATTGCGCATAGCGCGGCCCGTTTGGGTGAATCCGACGGCAGGCGCAGGTCTTTGACGGTCGAGGCCCACTCCGCGCCGCGCGCGAGGCAGTCTTCGCAGTAGGGCTTGCCCTTGATCCTGTGAATGCACTCGTTGCATAAGGCCCTGCTGCATGCGCTGCAGGCTTCCTGTGTTTCGACCGCAGGATGGTTGATACATCTCATTGGCTTATACCTCATCTCCAGTGTTGCTACCCGTTCTGGATTTTCGAATTGCAGCTACCGACCAGTCGTCTCCCAGCTTGGATCGTTCGTTGTCCGGCGGTATCCGCTCTTCCAGTTCACTCGGCCTTTCGACTGGGGCCTCTATTCTCTCTACGACCGACCTCAGCTTGTTCCAGGTTGTGTTCTTGTAGAAAGTGAAACGCGCCTGCCACTCGCTTCTCGCCTCATTTATCTTGAGAGCTTCTCCATAGAGCCGGTGAACGCTTCTGTCCATGAAGCTCGCCACAGATTTGAGTGATAATTCGGAGTACTGTTCCGCAATCCTCGGGAGCAGCAGGCCGCAGGAAACAAGGACGAAGGCGGTGGCCAGTACGGCACCGGCTGCGAACCTCGGATTCAACAGCGAATATTTTAGAATTGACTGCAGCCGCTCCTGTAAGGATCGCGTTCTGGGACGGCCCGATGTTCTCAGCAGTATTCTGTCTACCAGTGATTCGTCGGGCTCCAGGACAGGGTAGCAGTCCCACATCGACTGCAGTGTCTGCAGCTCTTTCGAAAGGAGAGAGCAGTTGGCACACCCGCCAAGGTGTCTGGATATCTCCTCCATCTCTTCGGCGGGTAGGCTCGATGCGATGTACTCATCCAGCCTTTCTTCTGTGGCTCTGCACTCCATATGCCCCCTTATACCTTCATTCCTGTCCTTGCGCTGCGCTTCATCAGCAGTTTCGCCAACTCGATCCGTCCACGATTTATGCGGCTCTTGACGGTCCCCTCCGGAACCTGGCAGATTTCCGCGATATCGCTGTACGACAGGCCTTCGAGTTCTCTCAGAATCAGGGCTTCCCTGAGTTCCGGAGAAAGCGTCCCCAGTCCTTCCCTGAGGAATTTCGATGCTTCCACCCGCTCTGCGCATCTTTGCGGATCAGGGGCCCTGTCGTCGCTGATCCTGATTTCTTCAAGAAGATCGCTCCCGCCGGTCTGGGGGTACCTCCGCGATTGCCGGTAGTGATCGATGATAAGATTGCGTGCCACCTTGAGAATCCAGCTCTGGAAGCTTCCCGCTTCCGCCCGGTAACTACGCAGGTTCCGGTAGATGCGGACAAAGATGTCCTGTGTGAGATCTTCCGAAACGTCGGTGCGGTTCGTGTAACGGTAACTCAGGTTATAAATCCGCTTTCCATATGCTTTCACGACCAGCTCCCAAGCGGCTTCGTCTCCGTGCAGACAGCGCTCCACAAGTTTTTCATCCCCTGAGAGCACTGGCGGCTCCTTGTCGTTTATCCAATCCTCAGTCATTGGAACGATTAAGCGGAAGCGAAAGTTCAATGAAAGAACTGCCGCAGATCGGGCATTCCGACTCGATTCCGGCTCCCGGATTCCCCAAACCTTTTCTCTTCACGTAGTTACTAAATTGTGCCATCCTATGCGGGTCAAATGTAAGCAATCTTTGGTATCAAGATCAAAAAGGCAGCGCGATGAAGTGTCCATATTGTGGATTCCTGAAGGACCGCGTCGTCGATTCCCGTGAAAGCCGTGATGGTGATTCGATACGGCGCCGGCGTCAGTGTTTGAACTGCGGACGGCGTTTTACCAGTTATGAGCGCAGCGACGAGATTCCCTACATGGTGGTCAAGAAGGACGGTGGAAGGGAACGGTTTGACCGGAACAAGATCCTCAACGGGCTGCTTAAGGCGTGCGAGAAGAGGCCCGTCAGTCTGACCCAGTTGGAAAAGATTGTCGACAGGGTGGAGCAGACGGTGCAGGAGAGCCCGGAGCGCGAACTGGAGTCGGTGACCATAGGAAAGATCCTCCTTTCGGAACTGCGGCGCATCGACAAAGTCGCCTATCTCAGATTTGCTTCCGTCTACCTGGAATTCGAAGATGTCAGCGAGTTCATGACGGAGATCAACGAGCTCTTTGAGAAGAAGCAGTAGGTATTGAGCGCTGGTCTCGACCCCTCTATCCTGATCTCAGTTCCAGGCCTTTCACTATTCAACCTGCGCCAGCTGTGCGAAAAGATTTGAAACTTTGCTGAACCGCGGTAATCGGAATCAGTAGTCTCGGTGCGGGGGAGGAACACCGGGTCGTTGATCGCGGAACCCTCCACCCCCACAAATTTGGCGGTCAACCCCGATTGACAATTCAAACGTTTAGCGATACTTGGAGTGATGAGGATGGTTATTAATCCCGCTTCGTTGATCTGCCAAGATGAAAGGACGGTTGAACGAGCATGCCGACTCCGGACATGAATGAAAGCGGCTTCCAGAAAGACGATCTGGTAAAAGAGGAGCGCATCGAAATACCGCCTGTACTTCCCGTCCTTCCGTTGCCGGACGTGGTTACCTATCCTTACACCATCGTCCCGCTGCTGGTATCCACGGAAAAGGGGATAAGCGCGGTGGATCAGGCGCTGGCGCAGAACCGAATGGTGCTGCTGGTGACACAGCGCGACCAGGCAGGCGAAACCCCAACATCGAAGGATATGTACGAGGTAGGCACGGTCGGAGCGGTCATCCGGATGTTGAAGCTCCCGGAACAGAAGGTACGTGTCCTGGTACAGGGAATAGCGAGAGCCCAGGTGCGGAACTGGAATGATGAACTCCCCTATATCGAAGCCCATATCCAGGTGCTCGAGGAGGGTACACGCGAAATTTCCGGGCTGCAGCTAGAGGCTTTGATGCGCAACGTCAATGCTGCGCTCGAAAAGGCCTCCGCCCTGGGAAAGAATATCTCCCAGGAAGTCATGATCATCGCTGCGAACCTCGATGATCCGGGCCGCCTCGCCGATCTGGTGGCCAGCAATATTTCGCTCAGGCTGGAGGAAGCGCAGGAAATTCTTTCGATCCTCGATCCCTCGATGCGGCTCCGTCGTATATACGAGCTCCTTGCACGAGAAGTAGAACTTCTCACGGTACAGCAGCAGATCAACACCCAGGCAAAGGACGAGATTGACAAGGGGCAGCGCGAGTTCTTCCTGCGTCAACAGCTGAAGGCGATCCAGTCGGAGCTCGGCGAAGGGACCGAACTCTCTGAAGAAATCCGCAATTATGTCAGACGTGCTGATGAAGCCGGACTGCCGCAGGAGGCGCGTGAGGAATTTGACCGGCAGGTGCGCCGGCTCGAGCGCATGGCGCCAGATATGGCCGAGACCGCAACGGTCAGGACCTTCCTCGACTGGATGGTGGGGCTCCCATGGTCCGCCGGAACCCGAGACAACCTCAACCTGAAAAAGGCGCGGAAAATCCTTAACGAGGATCATTTCGGTCTGGACAAGATTAAGACGAGGATTATCGAGCATCTTGCCGTCCGTAAACTGAAGAAAGACACCAAGGGACCGATCCTCTGCTTTGTCGGCCCCCCGGGGACTGGGAAAACCTCTCTGGGAAAGTCGATCGCCCGTACCCTCGGACGCTCGTTTGTCAGGCTCAGCCTGGGCGGAGTTCATGATGAAGCCGAAATACGCGGTCACAGGCGGACCTATGTGGGCGCCATGCCCGGAAGAATCATTCAGGGTATCCATCAGGCGAAATCAAACAACCCTGTATTCATGATGGATGAAGTCGACAAACTTGGCGCGGATTTCCGCGGAGATCCTTCATCGGCACTGCTCGAAGTGCTTGATCCCGAACAGAATTATTCGTTCCGTGACAACTATCTGGGAGTCCCGTTCGATCTGTCGAACGTGCTCTTCATCACCACGGCAAACGTGCTCGACACAATCCATCCTGCGTTTCGCGACCGGATGGAGGTAATCACCCTGTCGGGCTACACCGAAGAGGAGAAGGTTCAGATCGCAAAGCGCCACATAATACCGAAGCAGCTTGAAGCGAACGGGCTCTCTGGAAAAGACCTGACGATTCCCGAAACTGTTCTTCGATCGATCATCCGCGGATATACCCGGGAGGCGGGGCTGCGCAGCCTCGAGAGAGAGATCGCGGCAATCTGCCGCAAAGTGGCGACCAGGGTGGCGATGGGGAGGAGAAAACCTGTCAGCATGACTGCTTCAAAGGTACGGAGCTACCTGGGGCCGGTGAGAATCACTTCCGAAGAGCGCCTTGTGCAGGATCAGGTCGGCATCGCGACCGGGCTTGCCTGGACCCCGTTCGGCGGGGAGCTGCTCTTTGTCGAAGCACAGGCCATGAGCGGCAAGGGAGGATTAATCCTCACCGGCCAGATGGGCGATGTTATGAAGGAGTCGGCTCATGCGGCCCTGAGCTACGCACGTGCTCATGCAAAGGAGTATGGAATTCCCGACGACTTCTTTGCCTCTCATGACTTCCACATCCACATCCCCGAAGGAGCTATTCCGAAGGACGGACCTTCAGCTGGAATCACCCTCGCATCGGCTCTCATCTCCGCCTGCACGGGGAGGCCCGTGCACAAGACCATAGCAATGACGGGCGAGATCACGCTGCGCGGCGAAGTGCTCCCCGTCGGCGGCATCAAGGAAAAGGTCCTGGCGGCACACCGCGGACAGGTCCACACTGTGATGATTCCGCGCACAAACCGGAAGGATCTTCACGATATCCCAAAACAGCTGAGGCAGGAGATTGACGTCGTCTTTATCGACAGGGTAACCGACGTGCTTCGCCGAGCGCTTGCCTGGAGCTGAGATAACAGGAACCCCCCTATGCCCCCGAAATCTCCACGAAGCTTCACTGAGAATACGCTTATACGGCAATTGCAGCAGAGATACTGTTCCCGGACTCCGCGGCTGAGGAAAGGGATAGGAGATGACGCTGCTGTTGTCGAACCGGTCAAGGGAGGGGAGTACTGGCTGGTCACGACTGACATGCTCCTTGAGAACGTCGACTTCCGGCGCCAGTGGATAACCCCGCATCTTCTGGGGCGCAAATCGATTTCGGTCAACCTCAGCGACCTTGCTGCAATGGGCGCCCGGCCACGCTTCTACACCGTTTCCCTCGCAATTCCGGATGCAACGACGCTAGCCTGGATCCATCGTTTCTACGACGGCCTCGCTGACGCTTCGCAGGGGGCTGTCCTGATTGGCGGTGACCTGTCACGCTCCGGGGATGGTATTGCCGTCTCGATAGCGGCGTTCGGAGAATCGCTGAACCGCAAGGTAGTCTATCGCTCCGGAGGAAGGGCCGGAGACGCTCTCTACGTTACAGGCGTTTTGGGAAAATCGGCCGCGGGGCTGGCTCTCTTGCGCAACGGCAACCGGATTCCCGGTGCACGCAGCCGAAGGGAAGCCGTAAGCGCGCATCTCGATCCGGAAGCCCGTTGCGAAACCGGGCTGTGGCTTGCCCAATCCGGACTTGCAAACTGCATGATCGATCTTAGTGACGGTCTCTCCATGGATCTGCCGCGCATCTGCAATGCGAGCGGCGTAGGCGCCATTATCCGCGCGGCGGACCTCCCTGTGTTCGCACAATCCGCATCGTGGGGAGGAGATCCGGTCGATCTGGCACTGCACGGCGGTGAGGATTACGAGCTCCTGTTTTCAGTGCCGGAATCGAAAACAGAGCTCTTCCAACTCTCCTATCCGGCGAAATTCCCAGCCGTGACGCGAATAGGAGAATTGACACCCGAAACCGGCAAGATCTGGCTGATAGGGCAGGACATGAAGCGGCGACGGCTTCCTGAAGCCGGCTTCGATCACTTCAAGCAAACCTGATCCCCGGACGGCTTGGCTTGATTCCGCACTTGGCTGTCCTGTATCATTCTGCTGGTGTTTGGTTGTATCTGAAGGCGTTTTTTACCGCAGTTCCCGCTCCGCTCTGCCTCAAATCAATCAGGCCGGTCCGACAACGCGTGATTCTGTGAGATTGTCTGAATGTCAGGAATGAAGTTACTCTGCAAACGCCTGTTTCTTCTTAATGACACGCCGGAGCGCCTCGCACTGGCTTTCGCTCTGGGAGTCTTTCTGGCGTTCAGTCCGCTGCTGGGTCTGCACACTATCCTGGCTTTCTGTTTCTCTTTTCTATTCGGCCTGAATCGCGTTGCCATGCTGGTGGGGGTATTCGTCAACAATCCCTGGACCCTGGTACCGATCTATGGCGCCGGCACGTGGCTTGGTGGACTCTTCGTCGGCTTCCCTTCCAGGCCCTCTCTTCCGAGCTTTGAACTGAGCGCGATCATCAGCAGCAGCTTCTGGTTGCGGCTCGCGGAACAGTGGCCGATCCTCGAGCCGATGGTCCTTGGTTCATTCATCCTGTCGGTTCTGGCTGCCATCCTTGCCTATATGGCCGCCCTTCACATGATCAGAAGACTCAGGGTGGAGCACTGCGCTAAATCATTGCAGAATTAAGATTACCGTTGAGCCGGGCTGCAGATTTCTGAATTCCCGATATTGAGGTAGAGGCAGTGGAGTCGTATCCTTAGGGAGGATTCAAACTCCAGGATGGGTACCTATGGGCGAGAACATTGAAGGCGCCGTACCGACACCGGCTCGGCTAAATGAATTGGAAAAACTGCTGGGGCACAAGTTCAGGGACCCGTCGTTGCTTCTTCAGGCCCTGACCCACAGGTCTTATGTCAACGAGCACGAGGAGGAAAACCTGAGAAACAACGAATCGCTCGAATTTCTCGGTGACGCCGTCCTCGGCTTTCTCATAAGCTCGCGTATATTTCAGTCCTACCCCGAACTGACGGAGGGGGAGCTCAGTAAAATAAAGGCCTACCTGGTCAGCGCGGTCAATCTCAAGAAGCTTGCCGAAAGGATTCGTCTGGGAGATTTCGTGCGCCTCAGCAGAGGCGAGGAGAAAACGGGCGGTCGCACGAAGCGGGCTATCGTCGTGGATGCGTACGAGGCGATTATCGGAGCGATTTACCTCGATGGAGGGGTGGAGGCCGCATCGGAATTCGTCGGACGTCAGGTTGACGAATTCCTCAAGGGGCTCGATCCGAGGGAATTAACCTACGGTGATTTCAAATCGGCTCTCCAGGAACACTTGCACAACATGGGCCGTCCAGAGCCGATCTATCGCGTGGTGGATGAGATAGGGCCGGACCACAAGAAGACCTTTGTGGTCCAGGTGATGATTCACGGCGAAGTCGTTGCCGAGTCTTCCGGCCGGACCAAGAAAGAGGCCCAGCAGTCGGCTGCCCGCCTGGCTCTCGAGAGCCTCAGCGAGCTGCATTAGCTGCCCTTTACAAACCTGTCGTCGACGCCGACCAGATTCACGGATTTGACGTACACCTTCTTCTCGGGATCTGCCACCGTATAGCCGATCGTATACGAATCGGCCTGATGTTTGCGCGCAATCGCATGTGCCGCTTCGACATCTTCCGGCGCAAGAACTATGCAGAATCCAATCCCCATGTTGTACGTGAAGTACATGTCTTCATCGCTGACGGAGCCCACCTGCTGCAGCAGCCGGAATACCGGGTGGGGTTCCGGCAGGCCGTCGAGAACGTAACCGACCGGAGCGACGGCGCGATTGAGATTAAGGAAACCGGTGCTGGTGATGTGGGCCAGCGCCTTGATCTTCAGCCCGGCATCGAACATCTCGCGAACTTCACGAACGTATATGCGCGTGGGTTCCAGAAGTTCCTCTCCGATGCTCCTGCCCAGCTCCGGCACGAAGCGGTCGGGAGCCCATCCCGCCTGCTCGAAAAAGACCTTTCTGGCGAGCGTCAGACCGTTGCTGTGCACGCCGCTTGACGCCAGTCCTACGATGGCGTCTCCTGCGGCTATACTATCTCCCGTCAGGATACGGTCGAGTGGAACCCGACCGACGCACGTCGCGACAAGATCAAAACCGTACCCCTCACGCTTCCCCTTAATCATTTCCGCGATCTGGGCTATCTCTCCGCCCGGTATCGTGATGCGTGCCAGTTCGGCGCCGCGGTAAAGGCCGCGGGCGAGACCCTCGAGGAGATCCGGGTGCGGTACCTGTACCGCAATATAGTCGAGCAGGGCCAGCGGTTCTGCACCCACGCACAGAACGTCATTAACGTTCATTGCGACGCAATCGATTCCGACCGTGTCATACCGCTCCAGCATCTCCGCCACCAGGATCTTGGTCCCCACTCCGTCGGTCGACACCGCTATGCCCATCCCGCCGCCGTCGATCACGTTGGCGAAATATCCAAGCGGTATCTTCACCTCGCCGGGACGGAGGGCAAAACTACGTTCCACCCACTCGCCGAGGCGTTGCATGGCCACATCTTTCTGTACTGAATCCACACCGGCGGCTTTATAGCTCATCGATTCTTTCTTGTTCATGCAATTAGTTACCCCGTGCCGAATTTGTCGTGACTGTCGATAGTAACACGGGTTGTCCCCAGTTCCCAGTTTCCAGTTCCCGTTCGGGCGCGGCGGCTCAAGACCTGAGCTTTTCCAGCTCTCCACGGAGTCGGTCAACTTCAGGATGGCCCGGCTTCCGGCGTGCCGCCTCCTGCAGCTGGTATTCGGCCTTCCTCGGCAGCGACACCTTGATATACAGCTTTGCCAGTTCCAGGTGGCTGCCTGCCGAAACGTCTCCCAGCTCGATGGCTTTGAGCAGATGCTCTTCTGCCTTTTTTCTGAGGTTCGGGAATTCGGCTTCGGCTACGCCAAGGTAGTGGTTGTAGGAAGCATTTTCCGGGCAGAGCCACACGCAAGTCCTGAACCGCTGAACCGCCGTCGAAAAGTCGCGCCGCGATATGGCCGCACGTCCCTCCCTGAACGCCGCCTCTGCCGATTCTTCGGGCCGCAGCGCCGTCTTTGCCTTGTCCGGGTCTTGTCCGTCGTACAAGGCTCGCATCTCCGGGTTCTTAAGTGTCAGGTAAGCCTGATTGATCCGACTGAAGACTTGCTGAGCCTTGGTGCGGAGTTCGGGAGAGTATCGATCCGACTGAAACCGGTCAGGGTGCAGCTGTTTCGCGCGTTCGTGGTAGGATGCCTGAATTTCCCTCGACTCCGCCGTAGCCGGAACTGAAAGGATCTCGTATAGAGATGCGGTCTCGAAACGGCGTAGCATCTCATCGAATTGCTGAATGAGTGCGGCCGATTCGTCTTCGCTCGAAATCCGCGGTTCGAAATCCACCAGTCCCAGGACATAGAGAGTTAGGAGTGTGCCGCGAGGAATGTTGGAAAGAAGCTCCTCAGAGCCGGTCTTGCCGTTCACCAGCGAGAGGGCCTGCGATTCGGCGCTGTCGAGCGGGAAATCCGAAGCCCTTGACTGCGCATCCATCGCGGCGGAAAACATAGCATTTTCAAATTCCAGCGGCACCTTCAGGATGCCGGTCTTCACGGCGTGTCTGACCGAGAGAAGCATCAATTCCGGCAGTTTCAGCCCCAGGCTCACCCGACTCTTCATGAGGTTTTCGCCAGGGTAGAAGCGGAGGTTGCAGTCGAGTCCAAGCAGAGAAGCGGTGATAAGCACGGCCTGTTCGAGTCTGCTCTTTTCGATGCCGGCGATGTTCAGTCCGGGAAGTGAGAGGATGGCCTCTTCGCTGGTACTCCCTTCCTTCATCATCCCGGCTATCTCCTTCAGCCGGGTCTTCTCCAGCAGTGCCATCGTTACCATGATTCGCGCGAGATGCTCTTCGGGTAGGTTGCTTTCCGCGAAAACAAGAGTGCCGCAATTAAGAATCAACTGCCTTCGTGCCGGTCCTTTTTCCGCCCGGAGAATACCGGATCGACGGCTCCGGTGCAGTTCAAGGAGCACCGTAACCAGCTTTCGGTTCACAAACATCGGATCACCCGTGTGCAAGATAGAGTCGTTATCGGCAGCCTGAGAGGATCTTTCCTGCTTTTTGTCATCGTGGGGCGAAGAACCAGTACGCGAGAAGAGCAATCGTGTTGTAGGTGCCATGGGCGACGATCGGACCGATCAGGCTCCTGGTTTTCAGATAGACGATGCCGAAGAGCAGCCCCAGCAACGTCGTGGTCGCAATCCCCTGATATCCCTGGACATAGTGCCCTGCTCCGAAAGCCAGACTCCAGACCACAAGTCCCACGACGGCTCCCCCAAGGTAGTCGCGGAACCGGTTCAGAATGAAAGCGCGCTGTAGTTCTTCTTTGATCGCACCCGCTATGAGAGCGGCGAAAATGAACAGCACCAGCTGACCCGGGCTGCGAATGGTTTTGCTCAGCGGGTTTTCCTCCAGATAGTGTTCCGGAAAGTAGTATTTGAACACCACCGCTACCACGACGTTGACGAAGAAAAGGAATGGGATCAGTCCGAGTCCCAGGGCGCTCTGAAATTTCCAGCGGTCGAGGTGCAGTCCCAGGCTGCTGAACGGCTCGCCTCGCAGCCGTAGAATCAGTATAAGGATCAGCAGCGAAAACGCCGATTCCAGCAGAAGGGACAGGGCGATGATGCGGGCATCTCCAACCAGTGATTCACCGCTTCCCTCAACGAGGGCAAACAGGGGGAAGCTGGCCAGAAAACCTGAGACAAGTCCCGACATCAGAAGGATTTCGAACAGAGCCTGAACTCGGTCAAGCCAGGATTTGCGGGGCACTGAAGGGGGAGGCGAGTTGATCATAGTAGACGCTAACAGTCCTGCGATGTCCGTCAAGAAAGGTGCGGTGCAGCCGTCGTGGCATCAGATCGTTCGAAAAAAGCTGAACCGTCCAGACCGGTTCGACATCGATTATAGTGATTGGAAGTAATTATGTTCCCGTGTAAGAATGCCAGAATGACGTTTCGTCTCATTATGCTGCAGATCATTATTTCAGCAGCACTATTGCTGCAGCCATTGGAGCTTAGGGCCGCAGACACGATTCTACCCGAAGGGACCCGCATTTCGCTGCAACTGAATGATGATCTAAGTACAAAATCCAACAGCGAGGGGGATGCATTTACCGCCATCGTCATGGCCCCGGTCAATCTTGGAGACAAGATTGTGATCCCGAAGGGAAGTGTCGTAAACGGAAGCATTTCCCGAATGATCCGGCCAGGCAGATTTAAAGGGAAAGCCGGCATGTACCTCCTCTTTCAGTCGATTTCGATTCCCGGCCGCGGTCAGCTCCCGATTTTTGCAACGGCCACCAGGATTAATTCCCCGGGGAGCGGGGATGTCGGTATCGAGGGAAGGATTGAAGGCGAAGGCTCCGGCGAGAGCGCCGGAAAGATAGTCGCGCCCGCCCTGGCAGGTGCTGGAATCGGCACACTTGCCGGCGGTGGAAAGGGCGCAGCCATCGGCACAGGCGTTGGAATCGGGATCGGGCTGGCGACCGTGTTTACCTCGCGCGGCAAGCATCTTGAATTGCGCAGAGGCTCGACTATGGACATCGCACTCGACCGGGCTCTGGCCGTGCCATCGGAATAATCAGACTTCTCTGCGAATAACCTCCATTCCTCCCATGTATGGCCGCAGCGCTTCCGGAATCACCACTGAGCCGTCCCTCTGCTGATAGTTTTCAAGTATGGCCAACCAGGTTCTCCCGATTGCTACCCCCGATCCGTTCAAGGTATGGAGTAGCTGCTTCTTCCCCTCCTTCGTTCTTACCCTGATATTTGCCCGCCTGGCCTGGAACGCTTCAAAGTTGCTGCATGACGAGATTTCCCGGAAACGGCCCTGGCTGGGAAGCCAGACCTCCAAGTCATAAGTCTTCGCGCTCGAAAATCCCATATCTCCGGTTGACAGAGTGACTACGCGGTAATGAAGCCCGAGCCGCTGCAGTATGTCCTCGGCATCGGCTGTAAGCGATTCCAGTTCGTCATACGAAGTGGAAGGGGCTACGAATTTCACGAGTTCCACCTTGTTGAACTGGTGCTGGCGGATCAGTCCACGTACATCCTTGCCGTACGATCCGGCCTCGCTGCGGAAACAGGGGGTGTAGGCAACGAACTTCTTCGGCAGCTCGGCTTCATCGAGTATCTCGTTCTGGTAGATATTGGTTACAGGCACCTCTGCAGTGGGAATCAGGTAGTAGTCGGTCCCTTCCACTTTGAACAGGTCCTGTCCGAACTTCGGCAGGTTGCCGGTGCCGAACAGGCTGTTCGAGTTTGCCATGAAAGGAGGGAGCACTTCGGTGTACCCGTGCTGCTTTGTGTGGACATCGAGCATGAAATTGACCAGAGCCCTTTCCATGAGGGCCCCTGATCTGAGCAGCAGTGAAAAGCGGGCGCCGGTGATTTTCGCCGCCCTGTCCATATCGAGAATGCCCAGGGAGGAGCCGAGATCGACATGGTCCAGCGGTTCGAAATCGAACTCCGGGGCCTTTCCCCAGCGGCGCACCTCAACGTTTGCCGTCTCGTCTGCACCGACCGGGACGGAGGAATGCGGTAGGTTCGGAATGCTGTGAAGCAGGGAGTTGAGGCGCTGTTCGGCGGCCTGTGCCGCTTCCTCGAGCGATTTGATTTCGTTCGAAATCTCTTTCACTTTCGCCTGTTGAGCCGAAGTGTCGTTGCCGGCCCGCTTGAGTTTCCCGATCTCCTCAGACTCTTCATTGCGCCGCCTGCGAAGCTCCTCGCTCTTCAGGATGATGCTTTTCCACTCCGCATCTGCGGCGATCAGTTCGTCCAGAGAGTACGTTCCCCCTCTGGCGCCCAGTCTCTCTCGAACGTACTCAAGGCTTTCCCGCACAAAATTCTTATCCAGCATAACCCGTTCCTTCTCAGGGAATGATTTCTCAACCCGAAGACTCAGGATAGAGCATTCCAGACTCCCGGGGGAGGTGGTGAACCAATTGCATTCTACCATTGACTTTAGAAGATGCCATTGTTTCAATCACTTTTGACGTCGAGGTACCATGCGGACGAGGAACTTACCCCGAGAAAAGGACAAGCGACATGACAAGAGTTCGAAGGGCCCTTTTTCCTGCTGCCGGATTAGGCACACGATTCCTTCCCGCTACCAAGGCCCAGCCCAAGGAGATGCTGCCACTGGTTGACAAGCCGATTATCCAATATGCCGTGGAGGAAGCGATCGCTTCGGGACTTGAGAATCTGGTCATCATAACAGGACGGGGAAAGAACGCCATCGAGGACCACTTCGACATTTCCTATGAGCTCGAAAAGATACTTGAGGAGCGGGGCAAATCGGATCTGCTGGACTTGGTGCGTGCTGTCTCCGAAATGGTTCATATCGCTTACGTTCGGCAGAAGGAAGCTCTTGGACTCGGACACGCTATCCTGGTCGCGCGCGATCTTATGAATGATGAGCCTTTTGCCGTATTGCTCGGAGACGACGTCATCGAGGCCAACCCTCCCTGCATCCGCCAGATGATAGATATTTACGACCGCTACCAGGTAAGCGTCGTCGCGTTGATGGAGGTCCCGGTCGAGGAAACAACGCGCTACGGCATAGTCAAAGCCAAACAGATGTCAAACGGCGACGAGGGGCTCTTTGAAATCGCAGATATGGTCGAAAAACCACCGAGGGACAAGGCGCCGTCTAACCTCGCAATCATAGGCAGGTATATCCTGACTCCTTCGGTCTTCGACGCTCTTGCCGAAACCGGCACCGGGAGCGGCGGCGAGATCCAGCTGACGGATGCGCTGCGTCGTATGCTCGCGAACGAACGGATTCTGGGATACAAGTTTCGGGGTAAGCGTCATGATGCGGGAGACAAGCTCGGGTTTCTCCAGGCCACTATCGAGTTTGCACTGAAAAATGAAGAGCTTGGCCCGGCTTTTCGCGCCTATCTCAAGTCGATTGATCTGGATAAAATCTGAAGCAGAAGATGGAGACAGACCGGCGAGTCAGCCCCTCTGGCGGAGCCGACTGTGCGGCCGGGTTACAGGAGAGGCACTATGAGAGTATTGGTTGTCGGTTCCGGCGGAAGAGAACATGCCCTCGTTTGGAAACTGAAGCAGAGCCCGCGGGTAAGAGTGGTATTCTGCGCACCCGGCAATGCAGGGATCGCCCGCAGCGCGCGCTGCGTCCCGGTTCGTCCTGACGATACGCAGGCGTTGTGCGATCTGGTGAAGAAAGAAAAGATAGATTTCGTGCTGGTCGGGCCGGAAGCTCCACTTGCATCCGGTCTGGTCAATGCCTTGAAACCCCTCGGAGCAGGAGTCCTTGGACCCACCCGGGAGGCGGCGCAGCTCGAGTCGAGCAAGGTGTTCGCAAAGGACTTCATGGCCCGGCACAAAGTTCCGACAGCCCCCTACACGGTCTACCAGGATCCCCAGATCGCTCTCGCCTATCTCGGATCGTCCGAAACCCCTTACCCGATAGTGGTGAAGGCCGATGGGCTTGCCGCGGGAAAGGGGGTGATAGTCGCCCGTGATGCAGATGAAGCAAGAGACGCCGTCACGAGGATCATGATCAATCGCGAATTCGGTGAGGCAGGTGACCGAATCGTGATTGAGGAATGCCTGCAGGGAGTCGAAGCGTCCTACATAGTCTTCACAGACGGGGAAACCATTCTTCCGGCGGTAGCTGCCAGGGACCATAAGGCGGCCTTCGACAACGATTCGGGACCGAACACCGGAGGAATGGGGGCGTACTCGACCAATGACATCCTCGGCCCGGAACTCGAGAGCGATGTGTTGAAACGCGTCATCCGTCCTGTGATCAGCGGCATGAAGGAAGAGGGATTCCCTTTCCAGGGGATACTCTATGCCGGTCTGATGTTGACGAGCAGGGGGCCTCAGGTTCTGGAATTCAACGTCCGGATGGGTGATCCTGAAGGGCAGGTTATTCTGCCTCGGCTCAGGAGCGATTTCGCCGGGCTGTGCGAGGCGCTGTGTCAGGGCCGGCTCAAGGAGTATAACGCCGAATGGGATGACGGTGCCGCAGTCTGCGTCGTGCTGGCTTCGGGAGGGTATCCGGGTCCGTATCTCAAAGGTAAGGTGATCACCGGACTCAAAATGGCTGAAGAAGACCGGCGTGTTGCCATCTTCCATGCCGGAACACGCGCAGAGGGAGATAACTTTGTCACCGAGGGAGGACGCGTCCTCGGAGTGACCGCTACGGAAAAGGACCTGGCTTCGGCCGTGATGGTGGCCTATGAGGCGGTCAATAAGATACACTTTGAAGGCATGCATCACCGCAGGGATATAGGCGCAAAAGGATTGAAGGCCAGCATGGAGGAACCACTGGTATAATTTAACGCCGATCGGAGGAAGCGTGACCCAGCCCAAGGTTTCGATAGTCCTGGGGAGTGATTCAGATTTTCCGGTGATTCAGAACATGCTCAGAATACTTGCCGATTTCGGCATCGAGCACGAAGTCACGATATCGAGCGCACACAGATCGCCGACCCGGACGCAGCGCTACGCCTCAGAACTGGAGGGGCGGGGAGTGCAGGTCGTGATTGCCTGCGCAGGCGCTGCCGCGCACCTGGCCGGCGTCATCGCCTCTCATACGACCATTCCGGTTATCGGGGTTCCGATCGATTCCTCGCCGCTGAATGGGTTGGATGCTCTGCTTTCGACGTCAATGATGCCGGCGGGCGTGCCGGTAGCCACAATGGGGATCGGCAGGTCCGGAGCAAGCAATGCCGCCGTTCTCGCCGCCCAGATACTGGCGCTGAGCGACAGCGATCTTTCGGAACGTCTTCACAGATACAAGAAGCAGCTGGCTGACAGCGTCGAACAGCGTGACACGGAATTAAGGAAGACGCGGGGTGTCTAAGTTTTCACTCGTGACCTTCGGGTGCCGCTGCAATCAGGCCGATAGCGCCGCGCTGCGCCATGGGCTCAGCCGTCTGTCGATGACGGAAACCGCTGCCCCTGCCGATGCCGACCTGATTGTGGTGAATACCTGCACCGTCACGCACGGTTCCGATCAGCAGGTGCGCCAGACCATACGCCGTCTGCACCGGGACAATCCCGGGGCGCGCCTGGTCATTACCGGCTGCTATGCGGAACGCGACCCCGATACTCTTGCCGCCATTCCGGGCGTAAACATGGTTCTCGGGAATGAAGAACGAGAGCGCCTTCCGGAACTTGTCCGGGATCTCGCCGCTCCAGGCGGGGAAGCCATAGTAGTCCACCCTCCTCTGCAGTCTCATCTCGAGTGCAGCGTCCCTTCCATGGCCCTGACAGGGGGTAAAACGCGTCCGCTCGTGAAAGTGCAGGACGGATGCGATAACTGTTGTTCCTACTGCATCGTCCCGCATGTTCGCGGCCCCGGACGCAGCGCACGACCGGAACCCATACTGGAAGAGATACGGTCCCTGGTCGAGCGGGGATTTCAGGAGATCGTAATCACCGGAATCAACCTGGGATCTTACGGACGGAAAATCAAAGGACATGCACGCCTGTACGACCTGCTGACCCGGATAATCGAAATCCCTCGAATCGGCAGGATCAGGTTGAGCAGCATAGAGCCGATCTGGCTTGAACCTTCCATCATAAGACTTGCAGCGGAAAGCCCAATCTTTGCACATCACTTTCACGTGCCGCTGCAGAGCGGCAGCGACCGCATTCTGCGCCCTATGCGGCGACCGTACACCGCTGCCAGGGTCCGGGAGTTGTTCCGGACCATAGACGAAGAAATTCCTGATGTGGCGCTAGGTACGGACGTTCTGGTGGGATTTCCGGGAGAAACCGCGCAGGATTTCGAAGAAACCTGCAGACTGATCGAAGATTCGCCCCTTGCCTATCTCCACATATTTCCGTTCTCCCCACGAGAAGGGACGGAGGCTTTCTCGCTGCCTGACCGCGTTCCGCCGGAGATTGTCAAAGAACGAATGGGCAGGCTCCTGGCGATGTCAAAGTCAAAGAATCTGGCATTCCGCAGGCGCTTTACTGGTAAGGTCCTTCCGGCCATCACGCTCTCGAACCAGGAGGAGATGGGTGAGTCGACGGTTCTGACCGGAAATTATATAGAAGCACGGGTTCCGGGTCTTACCGTTCCTCCCAATACGCTTGTCGACATCCGCATCGAGGATGTGCAACCCGGCTCAACACGTGCCGTCCTGCAGTGACTCGAGCCGATACCCCGTTTTTGTGATCTGCCTCACAAATCTGCTAACAAGGAAAGCCGATCAGGAAGATCGGGAGCGTTCAGATATGTTTTCCACAACACTGAACATGCTGGATAGAGTCCAGATGCACTCGAGGGAGATCGAGCCGCAGAGACAGGTAAAGCAGGAACCTGTGGAGGAGCCCAAGAGCGAGCAAGCCCGTCCCCTGGAGCAGGAAGAAGAGAAGACGGTCCTGCAGAGACTTGAGCAGGAAATTGCAGCTGCAGCCGGACTGGTGAGGCCGCTCAACAGCATGCAGCATCCGGATCCGGTTCCTCCGGGTCCTTTCTTTGAGGAACTGCTGCGGGCGATTGAAAACCTCCAGAAACCCGACGAGTCACGCGTCGTCGATGTCTTCGAGTAGCCGAGTCACTCCAGGATTACGAAAGCCACTGCCCAGTTGTCGGAGTGGGATAGGGTTACGTGTGCCCTGCGCGCCCCCATGGCCTGGAACCGCCGCGCCGCTTCCCCGGACAGGACGATACCCGGAGCCTCCGGTTTCTCCCTCCTGACTTCCACGTCGAGCCAGGTCACTCCTTTCGCCCATCCCGTGCCCAATGCTTTGAAGGCTGCTTCCTTGGCGGCGAACCTTACCGCATAATGCGGGACCGGGTCGCGATGGCTGCTGCAGTACTGCTGTTCCGCAGGCGTGAAAATCCGCGTGATGAACCGGTCCCTCGACCGGTCGATCGCTTTGCGAAAACGTTCAATCTCGACGATGTCCACGCCGGTGCCGATGATCATCGATTGCTCCCAATCCCGGTTGACATCAAGCCGCGCACCGCCACAGAATCTCAGGCGATGAACCGGGATGACTTCTCACTCCGTAAGCGCCAGGGTGTGCAGTACTACAGCTGCAGAGCTTTTGAATCTGTCCCGCAGCTGAGTCACGCCTTTTCCACGCGGCATGGGGACGCCGGCGCGTTGCTGTCGGCCCTGCGACTCGACGCCCTGCAGCTTGCGATGCTGCGCCAGGTGCATTCGAACACCGTCCACATCATAGATGATTACCGTAAGGATTGGAAAGCAAGAGAGGGAGATGCTCTCGCCACGCGGATGGAGAATGTCGCGGTCGCGGTCAGAACCGCGGACTGTGTGCCGGTTCTGCTGGTCGATCCGATGAAGCGTGCCATTGCAGCCGTTCACGCGGGATGGAGAGGAACTGTGAAGCGCATTCTGTCCGAGACTGTCTTTGCGCTGAACAGGGCATTCGGCAGTGATCCGGCGGACCTTCTTGTCGCGGCAGGACCGGGAATCGGAGAATGTTGTTTTGAAACGGGCGTGGAAGTGGCTGAACTGTTCGAAAAAGAGTTTCCGGGGGCATCCCTCGCCCAAGCTTCACCCGTCCAAGCAGGGAAATATCATCTTGACTTGTGGAAGGCGCTGCAAATCCAGCTGAAGAGTGCCGGAGTCCGGGAACAGAACTGCCATAATTTGAATGCCTGCACGTGTTGCGGCACCGGGCGATTCTTCTCGTACAGGGCGGAAGGAGCTGCGGCCGGACGCATGATGGCCGTGATCGCCCTTACCGCGGCGGAATAATCCGATCTATCGGGCGGGCCCGGGCGGAATTGCTGCGTCTGCAGCGGGTTCTTCCCGGCCGGCCAGCATCCCGCAGGCGGCAGATACGTCGTCTCCGCGGGACCGCCTGATGTTGACCGTGATGCAGCGGTCGACGAGAATTTTCTCGAAATCGAGAATGCGGTCCCACGAAGGAGTCTTCAACGGGATCCAGGAATCGGCATTCAGCGGTATCAGGTTGATTTTCTTTTTGAGTCCCTGGAGCAGATCGGCCAGGCGCCGGGCGTCTTCCGGCGAATCGTTTACTCCTTCGATCAAAACGTACTCAAACGTAATGCGCCTTCTCTGTTCGAGGGGAAAACCGCGGCAGGTCTCGAGCAGAGCTGCGATATTCCATTTCCGGTTGATCGGAATGAGCATGTCTCTCACGCTGTCAGTCGTTGCGTTCAGCGAAATTGCGAGATTCGGGATCACCTCCTCTTTTGCCAGCCTGCGGATTCCGGGCGCGACGCCTGATGTGGAAAGAGTTATGCGCCGCGGCGAAATAGACATTCCGTCCTTGTGCGTCATCAGCCGTATAGCCTTCATGACGTTGTCATAATTGTTGAGCGGTTCGCCCATTCCCATGATGACGATATTAAGGCGCTTTGCCGCCGTTCCCCTGTCTGACTGTAGTGCCAGTACCTGTCCCACGATCTCGCCGGAAGTAAGATTGCGGCGCAGCCCCAGTTTCCCTGTGACGCAGAAAAGGCATCCTACAGCGCACCCCGCCTGGGTCGAGATACACACCGTATCCCTCCGGTCTTCGGGTATGAAGACGGATTCTATTTTCTGTCCGGGTGGAACCTCGAAAAGATAGCGGCGCGTGCCGTCCCTGGATACGAATACCTGCCGTATCGGAGGATGCTCGATTGTGAACTGCTCCTTCAGTTTCTCGCGCAGCTGTTTTCCCAAATCGGTGAAATGATCCCACGAATGAAGCAGGCGGCGGTATATTCCCGCATAGATCTGGCGCGCGCGATACTTCGGCTCGTTCAGGCCGGAGATTGCCTCCTCGATTTCCTCCAGACTCCGGCCCATAAGGTTTACCAGTGCCATAGCAGCAAAGTGTATCATCTGCGGGACCTGGAGTTCAGGCTCCGCGACCATTTTCCTTTCAGGGCACTGCACGTTGTGATAAGAAATACGGCGTTAACAACAACAGAGCTGATGTTCGCCCGACGCTATGGATGTTCAGAAGAGACAGATGAAAAACGGCCTCACGATCGCTTCCGAGGTCATGCCGCATCTGCGCTCGGCGTCGCTCGGCGTGTGGGTGAAGTGCGGTTCACGTGTTGAACAGGCTGTCGAGACCGGCATTTCCCACTTTATCGAACACCTTCTTTTCAAGGGCACCAGAACCCGTTCCGCCGCGAAAATCGCGCAGTCGATCGATTCCGTGGGAGGCCAGCTGAACGCTTTCACCGAGAAGGAGTACGTCGGGTTTTATGCGAAGGTTCTTGATGAGCAGCTCCCTTTTGCCTTCGATCTTGTTTCCGACATAGTGCTGAATCCGGTTTTCCCTTCTGCGGAAATCGAGCGTGAGAGAAATGTGATTTTCGAAGAGATCAACATGGTCGAGGATTCTCCTCAGGAGTTGATTCTTGACCTGTATCTCGAGAATTTCTGGAAGAACCATCCGCTTGGCAGGCCGATTTCGGGGACAAAGGAATCTGTAAGCCGGATCACGCGCCGCGATGTGAAGAGGTTTTTCAGGCAGAACTACAACGCGCAAAACATGGTGGTTTCGGTTGCGGGAAATATCAAACACCGTGAGGTCTTCGAGCTGGCCGAGCGATATTTCTCCAATCTCAACCCCGGTGTCGCGGCCGACCTCGGGCAGCCGCCCGAAATCAGTTCAGGACGGCAGATCCGCCATAAAGCTCACCTTGAACAGGCCCATATATGCATGGGCACTGTTTCGCCCACCGCGGTGTCCGAAGAGCGGTATGCTGCGCACCTCCTCTGCAACATCCTGGGGGGAGGAGTGAGTTCCAGGTTGTTTCAGAACATACGCGAAAAGCGCGGGCTTGTTTACACGATCTACTCTATGCTGAACCTCTATCGCGACGCCGGTTCCATGGTCGTCTATGCGGGGAGCGCCCCGGGAAACGCGCTGCAGGTGGTCGAGCTTACGAAAAAAGAACTTCGAAAACTCCGGGAGACGCTTGTCCCTTCACAGGAGCTGAAGCGCGCCAAAGAGAACATAAAAGGCTCCTTTATGCTCGGGCTGGAGAGCTCAAGCAGCAGGATGACCCACCTCGCGCATCAGCTGATTTACTTCGGCAGATTCTACAGACTGGAAGAGATCCTCGACGCGGTCGAACGGGTGACGGCGCGACAGATCAGGGATCTGGCAAGCAGGATGCTCGAGGCATCTTCGCTCTCAATGACGGCCCTGACAGGGCGGAACGGCAGCGGGCTGCGAACAGCTGCACTGGAACTGTGACCATGGGGCTGAGCTTCACATTGCTGGGGAGCGGCAGTTCCGGGAACACCTCGCTGGTGAGCGACGGGGCCAGCAATATCCTTGTTGATGCCGGGCTGAGCGGCCGTGAGACCGCAAGAAGGCTGCGAGAGTGCGGGGTCGAACCGGGCCAGCTTTCGGCAATTGTGATTTCCCATGAACACGGAGACCACTGCCGCGGAGTCGGTCCCCTGGTGAAGAACCTGGACATACCCGTCTTCATGACTGAAGGCGCGTTCGCCGCTTCGAACATAAAACTCGATCCCAGAAATAACCTCTGCAAAATCAGCGCCGGAGAACCGTTTGAGGTCAACGGCATCACAATTACCGGTTTTTCGGTCCCCCACGATGCGAGCGATCCGCTGGGATTCGTGATCGAAAAAGATGGAGTGAAGATAGGGATTGCGCTCGACCTCGGATTTCTTTCCAATCTTGTGCTCGAACGCCTGAAAGGATGTGATGCCCTGGTGCTGGAATCAAATCACGATGTCCGGATGCTGAAGGTCGGCCCCTATCCATGGGCGCTCAAACAGCGAGTGATGAGCCGGCGCGGCCATCTTTCCAACGATTCGGTGGCGAGCTTTCTTGCAAACGATTTCGATGGAAAGGCACGGCACGTCGTCCTTGCCCATCTCAGCAAGAACAACAACCTTCCCGAACTGGCTCTGCTTTGCGCCCAAAGAGGGCTGGATTCGCGCCAGGATTCGGCCGGCCTGCACACCAGACTGGAACTGGCCGGCCCCGATCAGATCAGCAAAACGTATCGCTATTGAGCAACAGGCTCCGTCCTGTTTCTCGAACGGTGTCAGCTGGTATTCTTTTTCTGTCCTGATCTGCTGAAGAGGAACGAATATGATCGACCGCTACACGCCTGAAGATTTTGCCGCAATCTGGTCCGAAGAGAACATGTTCCGCACCTGGCTCCAGGTCGAGCTGGAAACCTGCCGTGTCCTGACGGAAAGAGGCTGGATCCCGAAGGAATCGATGGAAAACATCGAAGCGAAGGCCGCCTTTTCAGTGGAACGGATAAAGGAAATCGAAAAGGTGACTCACCACGACCTCATCGCGTTCACTACGAGCGTGGCGGAATTCCTCGGCCCCGACTCTCGCTACATTCATTGGGGACTCACGTCCACCGATGTGATCGACACTGCCAGAGGATTGCAGCTGAAGCAGGCAAGCGAAAAGATCATTGCCGCCATTGACGAACTGCGACGCGTTCTAAGGGAGCGGGCGCAGGAGCACCGCATGACCTTAATGATGGGTCGCACACACGGAGTGCATGCTGAAGTCACCACGTTCGGGCTGAAGCTCGCGGTCTGGTATGACGAGATGCGCCGCAATCGGGAGCGGATGGTGAGAGCGTCGGAAACAGTTTCGGTTGGGAAACTGTCGGGTGCTGTCGGGACTTTCGCTCACCTCGCCCCCGACGTGGAGGCTGAGGTCTGCAGGCGGCTGGGTCTGAAAGCTGCTCCGGTCTCGACCCAGACCCTCCAGCGGGACCGGCATGCGGAATACCTGTCGACGATAGCAATTATCGGCAGCTCGCTGGACAAGTATGCGACCGAGATACGCCATCTTCAGCGGACCGAGGTGAGAGAGGCGGAGGAGCCGTTTGCCACCGGCCAGAAAGGATCGTCCGCCATGCCGCACAAGCGCAATCCGGTCAAATGCGAGCAGATTTCCGGGCTGTCGCGCCTGCTGCGCGGGTACGCAGTTACCGCGATGGAGAATGTGGCACTGTGGCACGAGCGCGATATCTCCCACTCTTCGGCTGAGCGTGTGATTCTGCCCGATGCGACCTCCGTCCTCTGCTACATGCTCCGCGCGATGACCAGAATCATTTCAGGTCTCGTTGTCCATCCCGAACGCATGTTGAAGAACATAGCGCTGACGAGGGGACTCGCCTATTCGGGCCAGCTGCTCCTTGACCTGACGCGTAAAGGGGTGCTCAGGGAAGAAGCGTACAGGTGGATCCAGCGTTGTGCGATGAAGGTGTGGGACGAGGACAAGGATTTCGTCCTGACATTGCTGGAGGATCCCGATATAACAAAAGTCCTTTCGGATGAAGAGATCCGGTCTGTCGTCAATCCCGAACTTCAGCTGCGCCACATTGACGCCATCTTTGCCAGGGTATTGTGACGTTTTGTGACGCAAGCCACTGAAGCTTTCCCCGTTACGGGTAAAATTCAGCCAACATGCTTTTTGATATGTGCTAAACCACTCTTCACAAGAAGTCGACCCACAACCCACACTGTCGGGAACCCTGAAAAGGGTTCCCGACAGAAAGAATCACCAGACAAGCCAGGGGAGTTCGATGATTATCTCGTCTTCCTGTGCGAACGGAGCGCCGCAAACGGCGCAGAATCTATAAGGATACCGGGCGGGCTGATCATATTCACAGCCGCATTCGCCGCACTGAATCTCGACGCGCCTCTCGAGTTCATCCCTTTCGATGATCCTCCTGGATTCGTCGTAACGCGGTTCTCAGCCGCCGAGAGAGTGGCAGCACCACGGGCAGAAATCATAGTTTTCGTATTCCCCTTCAGGCAGGGGCAGAAGGCAGCGCTGGCAGAATCGCGTCTCGTCCGCACTCACCTGCAGATAGGCAAGCATCTCCGCTCTGAGCAGGAGCAATATGCGGCGCATCTCTTGGCGGGTGTACTTCATACTGAGGGAAGTATAACAGAGTGTGCCGGGCGAGCCGGCGGGGAGAAAATCCTCTCCCGGGGGCCGCTGAAAATATCGGCAGTTTTCATCTGAACCGAAGGCTTAACTCCTACATTCTGATATAATCAGGGATGTTCGTTGATCCCGGGCAAGGGGTGTTGGCGGTTACTGAGCCGCGGCGATATTTCCAGAAACCCCTCCCTTCAGTTACACCGGATCGATCGCAGCCTTACCTCGGGAAGACCGAAGGAAAGAAGGGAAGTGTCAAGCGAGCCGCACATCCAGGCTTGGGCGCAGAGACTTGCCGCCGGAGTTCACCCTGACAACGTGATTGATGCCGGTTAACGTAAAAACTTTCTCTGAAGCACATGCTGGAGAACATATGACGACTTTAATAAAAAACGGGACCATCATTACCGCGACTGACACATACAAAGCGGATCTCCTGGTGAAGAATGGGATCATTTCAGAAATCGGAAGAGAAATATCAAAGATCGCCAGCGAGATCATCGATGCGGCGGACAAATGGGTTCTGCCGGGCGCAGTCGATGTGCATACCCATATGGATGCACAGTGTGATGGGATGACCACGGTAGATGATTTTGAGACCGGGACTGCGGCCGCAGCGGCGGGCGGTACAACGACCGTAGTGGATTATGCTGAGCAGGTTCCGGGTGGCACGCTGAGTCAGACGCTGGAAGACTGGAAGAACAAGGCAGCTTCGAGGGCCATCGTAGATTATGGTTTCCATATGGCTGTGTGCCAGGTCAATTCGGAGATACTGGGCGAAATACCGTCGATAGTGGATGCGGGCGTGACCAGTTTCCACCTCAGACTCGATGGGAATGGGCCATGTTACATCAATGACGGGCAACTGCTCGAGTTTCTGCAGTGTGCAAGCGCGGCCGGCGCCCTCACCTGCCTGCACGCAGAAAACGGAGATATCATCGACCTGTACGTGAGGCGGCTCGTAACCGAAGGGAAGACTCTCCCGAGGTTCATACCGCATGCCCGTCCTCCGGAAGTGGAGGCCCAGGCAACCGCTAGAGCCATAAGCGTCGCGGATATGGCAAAGGCGCCGATCTGCCTGACGAGCCTCTCATCCGCTCATGCAACGGAAAAGGTGAAAGCAGCCAGGGATCGCGGCCAGGCAGTGATCGCCGAGACTTGTCCACACTATCTGACGCTGTCGTGTGACCGCTACGAGGACTCGGAAGGAGTGAAATATTACTGCACACCGCCTCTGCGTCCTTCGTGGCACAGCGACGTATTGTGGAAAGCGATCGTGAGCGGCGATATCCACATCGTATCCAGTGATCATCGGGCCTTCAACTACGCGGGACAGAAGAACCTGGGAAAAGAGAATTTCACCCTCGCTCCTCGAGGGTTTCCGGGGATACAGGAGCGGCTGGCCGTGATGTATTCGGCGGGGGTTCATACCGGCAAGATTTCGCCGAACCGCCTTGTCGATATCGCCTGCACCACTCCCGCCAGAATTTTCGGACTCTTTCCGCGCAAAGGCACCCTCGCTGTGGGGAGCGATGCCGACATGGTGATCTTCGATCCCCGGGCGGAAAACGCAATGTCCAGGGCAAATGGGTTATCACGCTCGGATTACACTCCGTACGAGGGGATGAGGGTGCGCGGAGCCACCTGGCTCGTACTGCAGCGCGGCAAGATCATCGCGCGTGAAAACAAAGTGATCGGACGTCCCGGCGGGGGAGAATTCCTCCCACGTTCGAAATTCAGCATTCCATAGGAAAAACTCTTCCGGACGGAAAACCTCGGTTCCAGGCGGTCTTCCGTCCGGAACATTGTTGATCCACACACTCTGTGATATCGTGCTAGTCCGATGAGCAACTGTCCACAATGCGGTAACAGCTATCCCGAAACTTACCAGTACTGTCCCTCCGATGGAACTCCACTGGGTGCGCGGGGTGTAGGTCGTCCCGTCCAGATCAGCGTCAAAACGCTCATGATCGGGATCGTGGTCCTGCTTCTCTGCTCGATCCTCGGGTTTGCGGGAGCTTTCCTGTATCAGTACTGGAAACCGAAACACGGAGCACTCACGATCAAGACCACTCCTCCGGGAGCCTTTGTCTCGATAGATGGCAAGTTGCGTGGCGCGACGCCGTTGACGATCTCCGATCTGCGCAGCGGGCAGCACGAACTCCGGGGGACGAAGGACGGCTACAAGGAACTGATCCAGCAGGTGACGGTGATGCCATACGCCAGTGACAATCTGCACTGGAAAATGGAGCCGCTCGTCCCACAGCTGACGAATGAACAGCTTGCCGAAGTCGAAGCCTGGCGTAAGAAACTCGACGGTGCTCTGAGAGAGAACATACTCCTGCCGCCTCCCGATGATTATAATGTGCTCTACTTCGCGGACAAGATCCTGGCTGTCGATCCCGCCAACAGCTATGCCACCGAAGTGAAAGTCAAGGTCGGCGAAACAGTGCGCAGACTGGCAGAACTTGCTTATGCCCGCGAGGACTGGCTGGAATCGGAGAAGCAGTACAAGAACCTGTCTCTCCTGTTTCCCGACGACGTCTCGATCGGGGAGCGGCTGGCAGATGTCTCAGCCAAAATCGACGCCAGCATCAAAGACCGCGAAAAACAGATACAGGACTGGAAAGCCAAGGCTGACGCCGCAATGAAGATCGGGAGTCTGGTGCCGCCCGATAAAGACAATGCGTTCGACGCAATCCGGAGCATCCAGCGGCTGGACAAGAACAACAGCTACGTGCGTGAGGGCATCGCCCGTCTCAAGGAACTGCTTCAGAATCGTGGGGACACCCGGATCGCCAATTCCGACTGGGAGGGGGCACGAAACGATTTCAGGACGATGCTGCAGTACTTTCCCGAAGACAACTACAGCAGGACCCGTCTTGCCATGGTTGAGGCGAGACTCGCCGAGGTGGCGGAACTGGAGCAGCAGCGCATCCAGCGCAGCGACCAGGAACAGGAGTCTCGCAGAAAGGTTGCACAGCTGCGCCAGTCGGCCCTGAACGCCTTTCGCTCGGGAGCCTACCAGAAGTCGATTTCAGAGTGGCAGGAATACCTGAAGTACGAGCCGAACAGCGATGAAGCATTCTTCTATATCGGGGCGAGCCACCAGGATCAGAAGCAGCTCGATACCGCAATACTGAATTTTGAAAAATGCCTCTCGCTCAACCCCGGTAACGTTCTCGCCCACCTGAACCTGGGACTTCTTTATGACTACCACCGGAACGACTTCAAACAGGCGGAGGAACACCTGCGGAAGGCAAGAGAACTGGGTGGAGCAGATCGATACACTCCCGAGCGTATTCAGTCGATGATTCAGGATCTGCGTGACCGCGCACGGGTCGGTTCAGTACTCAAGACCCCTTTTCATGTCATCCACAAACATACGTTTTCCAGCTGCCGGGGGATGCTGCTGTTCACGGAAGAGGGGCTCGAGTTCAGAACGACCGAGACCGATCACAGCTTCTACGAGGAATTCTCACAACTGCGCGGCTTCATGTTCGACAAAAATGAGCTTGTTGTCAGGACGCGCAGCAACAAGAAATACAACTTCCAGTTTTCTAATCCAGACGACGCGACCCGTATCCGGGCGTGGAACTCGTCGGCCAGACGGATTCCCGTGGCCAATATCGATTAACCCTACAGCTGCTTGGTTCCTGTGTAGGAGGACGGTGGTGCGCCCACCGGAGGTCTTCCCCGCGGACTCTTCGCTTTCGGTCGCCTGAACAGCCCGGCAATGGCGAACAGGACAAGGCCCAGCAGCACACCTGCTATCAACGGTACCGGTTGCAGGTATCCCCTGATCAGCCGCGGGATATTCGATGCCGCAACTGCATGGTCAAGCTGGAATACCGGCACTTCATTGGAGTCCTTGTTGATCACCGCCGCCGTCAATATAAGCCCGGCGTCCTGCAAACCGTCGCTGGCAAAACTCCACCGCCAGCCGGCATTCTCCCGCTCTGCAATTTCCTTCGCAGGTTCATCGTCTCCCGGGGAGATGTTCACCGCGTCTGATCCCGAGGCGAGACTTACCCGTATCTTAAGCCCCTCACCAAGTGAGCGTAGAATGTCTCGTTCCTCCGGTGTCAACTTCACCCGGTCGATCGATTCGGACGAGAAACGCGCTTCCGCCACCTTGCTTTCATTGCGGCGGATGGAGTCCGGAATGCTCCAGCTCAGTGAGCCGAGAGGTACGTTTCCGAGATAGAGATTGGTCTTTCCGGTTCTGATCCCCCCTTCCGACTTGTCCTCAACAATCTCGGTGCGCAGCGACTTTATCTGCCGCGCAAACTCGTCGAGTTTCTCCTTTTCGGTCCTGAGGCTGAAGTACTGCTTCTGCAGCGAATCTTCTTTCGAAGTGAGGACAGAAATCATGCTCTGCATTTTCTTGTTGCCGGCCTTCAGTTCATCGTTCTCGCTCACCAGGCGCGCGTTGGTTGTCTTCTGGGCATCGAGATCGGTGCGCAGTGACGCTATCTGCTTCTCGAGCCCCTGGTTCTCCTTCTGCATATTCCGCATTGCCTGTCCGAGATCCGCAATTTGTGACGAGAGATCACGCGATGTATCCACCTTCAGGTTCAACGACCGCTGTATGGTTGCGAGTTCCTTCTGGTAGCCTTGTGCACTCCCTTTTGCCTCTTTCAGTTCCTGCCCAAGTTTGGAGACCTGCGATGCCGAACTCTCGATCCTTTGCATCAGGTCGGCGTTTGCACTCTTGAGGCGGGATATCTCCGACTGCTGGTGCTTCGATTCGGTTTCGAGTTTGCGGTTTTCCGACTGCGACCGGGTCAGTTGAGAGGTCAGATCCTGGACACGGTTCCTCAGGTTATCAAGTTCGCGCTGCGCGTCCTGGTAAGCAGGGATATGGGGTGTAATGGTCTTGAGTACTGAATCCCGGCTGGTTGATGCCGAGGCGGCTATCTGGTCGAGGGACCGGTCGAACTCGTCTTTAACGAAACCCTGCTTTGCATCTTCTATATCCGTGTAACTGACTCCCTGGGTGAAAGTGGAGCGAAGGGCGCGGTCGAACGTGTCGCGATTCGGAAAATTCTCCTCCAGCGCCGCATCGAATCTGAACCCAATTTCGGCCGTTCCGGGAGACGCTATTCCGCTGAGCCGGAGTTTGATCTCGTCATTTCCGAAATCGATGACGAGAATCCTCATCTGGTCACCAACCTTGTATCTGGGGGTCCCCGAGCCGGGTTCTACCTGGATTTTATCCCCGCTGATATAAACCATTTGCTTAGCGGCATAGATTGGGATCTTCAGAAACAGAGCTTTGTTTTCATAGTTGCGCTTGTATTCCTCCTGCAGCGCGCGCGATACGCCTGCATATCCGGTGAATGCACTGAAAAAAACAAGAGAAACTGCGAGTGTAATCCGGAGTCGGAAGTCGGCTTTCATTTATGTCCTCGTGTCCTCGGGTTTGATTAGCGCGTCAATGATACCATAACCGTCGTGTTGCCCGCCCACTTCCGGGTGCGGGAAATCAGCCTTCTTCCCTTTCAAAGGTATTGGTTTGGATCTAAATTGAAGTGTATGATTGGTCTGTCGTTACAGCGAACCTGCGGCTGAGGAGACCCACACCAAACCGGAGTTTACACATTGCGCCTGGAATGTGCCGCCCGAACCGATCAGGGGAAAATCAGAACCTCGAATGAAGATTCGTGTGTTGCCAATCCCGGAACCAAACTTTTCCTTGTAGCCGATGGAATGGGCGGTCACGCCGCCGGCGAGGTTGCCAGCCGAATTGCAGCCGCCGCAATGGAAGAGATCGTCTGCGGCGCCGGTCCCGAGACTCCGATGCCCGATCTGCTCATGAGGGCGGTGCAGATGGCCAATACAAGGGTGTATGAGACCCAGAGAGCCTGTCCCGAATACCGCGGCATGGGCAGCACCCTCACGGCTTTGGCTTTCAATGAATCCGGCTACCATATCGCCCAGGTGGGAGACTCGAGGGCATATCTGCTGCGTAGCAACAGGCTCATCCAGCTGACGCGTGATCATTCATTGGTCTGGCCGCTGTATGAAAGCGGCGTTTTGACCAAGGACGACATATCGCATCACCCGCAGAAGAACCTGATCACTCGTTCGGTCGGAACGCAGCCGCATGTTGAGCCTGAAATCCAGAGTGGCGAGGCGCTTTCCGGAGATGTTTTTCTTCTCTGCTCGGATGGATTGACCGATGTCCTTTTCGACCGCGACATCCTGGGAATCCTGACTGAGAAACCCGACGTTCAGCAGGCGAGCGAATATCTCATCCAGGCCGCAAATGCACGCGGCGGTCCTGACAACATCACCGTGGTGTTGATCAGGGTTTTTTCCACACCCTGAACCCATTCCTGTGGATAAATGGGATAAACCTCATAAAACCAACGGTTAGGTGTCTGAATCCACAGCGCTTTCCACAGTTTTTTCCACAACCCGGCGGAGACCTCAGGGAGTGAGACCGGCGCGGACAAAAAAGTCGCTCCGGGATAAGCCCCTTATTTCCAGAGTCTTCTCTCTCGCTTTCAAGCCCGAGACTATCTGGATGCTCGACTTCGGGATCTCGAGAAGAGTTGCGAAAAACTCGATGACTGCGCGGTTTGCCGCATCGTCAACCGGCGGTGCGGTGACCTTTATCTTCAATGCGCCGTTATGGATACCGGCAATCCCCGGACGCTTGGCACGGGGCTGAATGTGAAGACGGACTTCGAGTCCGGTTTCAGTGGCGCGAACCTGCAGATCCGTGATATTCATTGTCTTTGTCCGAAAATCGCGCTGCCGATCCGCACGATGGTTGCTCCTTCCTCGATTGCCTGCTCGAAATCATGACTCATTCCCATCGAGAGGTGTCCTTGTCCCAGACAACCGGGCCGCTCTCGTTCGAGCGTTTCCTTCAGTCCGCGCAGTTTCGCGAAATAAGGCCGGACCTGATCCGGCTGTTCCAGGAAAGGAGGAATAGTCATAAGCCCGTCGAGTCGAAGTCCGCGGAAGGCTGAAAACGCATCCACCATCTCCGGTAGCTCCTGCAAGGCGGCACCGAACTTGGTCTCCTCCTCCCCAAGATCAACCTGGAGCAGTACTGGAAGTACTTTGCCCGTTTCGAGACAGGCTTGGTTGAGCTTGGACGCAAGCCTGATGCTGTCCACCGAATGGATCATGTCGAAAAGCTCTGCCGCCCGTCGAGCCTTGTTTGTCTGGAGATGACCCACAAGATGCCACTCGAGCCTTTGGATTTGCCTGAGTTGCGGAATCTTACGTTCCGCCTCCTGAACCCGATTCTCTCCAAACTTGAGGAGCCCCGCTCCGGCAGCCTGAGCGATTGCCTCCTCCGGGAAGGTCTTGCTGATGGCAAGCAGCGTGATTTCGTGGGGCAGACGGCCGGCCCTGGCTGCGGCCTGGGAAATCCTCTCCCAGATCTCGCGGATATTCTGCGCAATGTAGTTCATCGTGCCACTTCCCTCTGCGTCACCGCCCGATAGAAGCATTATACGTCCGCACTTCCTCCACGCTTCCTCAAGGCGGTGATTCGCGTTGAGTTGGGCTGCGGGCTCTGTTACTCTGGTTGCTCTTGAAGCAAAGGCAATTCTAAAGATCTTATTCCTGGCGGGCAAGAATTCTTGTGTTCATTACGTTTGAAGGAATCGAAGGTTCGGGCAAGAGCCTGCAGATAGCCCGGTCGGCGGCGTATCTGAAGGAGAAGGGGATAGACTGCCTCGGTACCAGGGAGCCGGGGGGCACAGGATTCGGCATTGAGCTGCGCAAAATCCTTCTGGGAACCAACGGCTACAGTATTGAACCGTGGTGCGAAGTACTCCTCTACCTGGCAGACCGGTATCAGCATCTCAGGGAGGTCATCGAACCGGCGCTCGCTCGAGGGGTCGTGGTCCTTTCAGATCGGTATCAGGACGCGACGCGGGCTTATCAGGGAGCCGCGCGCGGAGTCTCCGGTGCCGAAATCGAGAAGCTCTCGCAAGTCCTGGGAATACGGGAACCAGACAGAACTATTTTGCTCGATCTGGCTGCAGAAGAGGGACTTGGCCGGGCACGGACGCGCAACCTCCTTTCCGGCACAGCCGAGTCGGAGGGGAGATTTGAGGCGGAGGACCTGGCGTTTCATACAAGAGTGAGAGGGGCGTATCTCGAACTTGCCGCGCTGCATCCCGAGAGGATATCAATCGTCCCTGCTTCAGGTACTCCGGATGAAGTCTTTTCGAGAATCAGGGGGCTGCTTGATCAATGGCTCTGAGGAGAGTGCCCGGCAGTCTGGATGAATTCATCGGCAACGCGCGAGTCGTCGATGTTCTGAAACGCGCAATAGCCCGGGACCGTCTCCCGCATGCCATGATATTTGCCGGGCCGGAAGGGGTCGGCAAGTGCACGCTTGCGCTGCTGATCGCGCAATACCTGAACTGCCTCGCTCCACGCGATGACGGATCCTGCGGCAAGTGCTCTGTCTGCACCAGGATCATGGCCGTAATTGAAAGCCGCTATCTGAAATGCCTCAAGGCGGACGATGGATTCTGCGGCAGTTGTGCACACTGCAGGATCAGGACCCGCCGCCATCCTGATATCAGGCTTGTGGAGCCGGAGAAGACGACGATCAGTATCGGCCAGGTGCGTGAATTGATCAATGAGATCGCCTTCCAGCCTCTTGAGGCCCGGTACAGGGTTGTCATTCTCGATCCTGCCGAACAAATGCGTGCCGAAGCTCAAAACAGCCTGCTCAAGACTCTGGAGGAACCGGCGAGCCGTACGGTTATCATTCTGGTCACAACGAATCCGTACGTGCTGCTTCAGACGATACGCTCCCGGTCCCGCGTGCTGCAGTTCGGCGAAATTTCGCCGGAGCGGATCGAAAAGTACCTTTTCGAACAGCAGGGGAGAACCGTGGAAGACAGCCGCCTTGCTGCCGCGCTGAGCGGGGGCAGGCTGGCAGCCGCCCTGGGCTTCAACACCGAAGAGTACCGCGAAATCCGCAGGCTGGCGTTTCACTTTGTTGTGCTGCTCCTCAAGCAGGGTAGGTTTTCCGATGCCAGCGCCATCGCCGTTCAGGTCACAAAGGACAAAGAGCATTTCGAGCGATGGGTCGAATCGGTAGCTGCGCTCTTGCGAGACATCTACTTCGTCATGCTGGCGCCCGAACGTGTCGGCGAGAGGGAACTGCTTGGAAAAATGGAAGAAGTGGCCGCCGCCGTGGACCGCTCCAGGGTGGTAGGGGCGATAAACGCCGTAAACAAGCTCAAAGGCGATCTTCAGTTCAACGTAAACCGCCAGCTGGCTTTGGAAGCGATGTTCCTCGGATTTGCAGGAAAGCGCTGAGACCTCCCGTCAGAGTCCTTCCTCCAGGCGGGCAAGTTTCTCACGGAACTGAGGCGACTTGGGAGAGTCTGGGTACTTCTCAATAAACTCCCGGTATGTCTTGATCGCGCTTGTCCGGTCTCCTTTTTTTTCATAGGCCCGGGTAAGGGCCTCGTACACCTCGACCGAATCCGGCTGATATTCCAGTGCCTCCAGATATCTCTGGATGGCGGCGTCATAGTTCTTCCTTTTATAATAGAAATTCCCGATATTCAGGTTCTGCAGAGACAGCAGAGGATCCGGTTCCTTCTTCCCCGGCTGCTCGGGGACTACGGTCCCTTCTGCGACGTCCGTGTCCCGGATCAACTCGGGTCTCCGTGACTGAGCCGGAGCTGGGGCTGCAGACAGCAACAGGAAAATAATGAGACAATTACGAAGAACGAGTCGTGTAGTAAATGACGTGTTCCCTGTTCGCGGCTTGATTTCTAAGTTCATTATATGGCAAATTTAGCGAATTAATTTTAGCTTGTCAAAGATCGTTTGTGATACTACAATTGGCTTTAAATCGGCTTCGATCGCACGCTTCGTACTTTAAACAGTTACGTATTGCTCGCGGAAGATCGCTATATTTCTAAACCTCCCCTGGAGGACGTTAAATGGTTAACCGGAAACTTATTCGTCCGAGCTTGTCCGAAATTAAGGACCAGATGCCCCGTTATGGACCGGTGCCTCGGAAACGCGTTCCACCTGAAGTGACCAACGCGGAAAACTATTATTACATCAAACAGATGGCTGCCAAGACACCGATGATCGTCAAGTTGACTGACGGCGAGGAGATAAGGGGAGTCATCGAATGGTACGACAAGAACTGCATCAAAGTGCACCGCAGTGATGGGCCGAATCTTCTGATTTTGAAGCATGTGATCAAATACATGTACAAGCAGAACGAAGATCAGGAACTAGATGAGGTTGATCTGGAGTAGGGTACATGGATGCTCGGCATGGGAATGACTTAGCATTACACTTTCACACCGCCCGGTTTCAGGGGGTGGCAATCTCGCCAGGATTCAAGCTATTCTTCCCCAACTAGGTATCACAACAGGCGATCCAGCCGGAATAGGACCGGAGATCTCGCTGCGCGCGGCCAGCGAGCGGGAATTCAAGGGGACCTGCCGGCTGGTCTTGTTTGGCTGCTGGGAACTACTGCGGTCGCGGGCCGCAGAGATGGGGCTGTCGTTTGACTTCGAGATGCTCTCACTCGATGGACTTGCCGGAACTGACGATCTTCCTGACCGCGTGATAGTGGATGTCCCGACGGAAGCCGTCATGTCTGGCGTCGGATCAAGGGCGACCGGCGATGCCGCTGCCAGAAACATCATCCAGTGTGCTTCAGCTTGTCAACGGGGGATTCTGCACGCAATGGTGACGGCCCCTCTGAACAAGAAGCACTTCCAGGAAGCGGGCTACGAATTTCCCGGCCACACGGAGTTTCTCGCTCACATAACCCGGACTCCCGAGATCGCCATGGCATTCCTCACCGAGCGCCTGAAGGTGGTGCTCGCGACCATACATGTTCCGCTGAGGGTTGCGGTCGACCTGGCCACGTCCGACCTGCTTTACCGAAAACTGCGTGTCATATTGACCGAGTTTCCGCGTCTGCGGCTGCCGTGCAGCAGGGTGGCGGTTGCGGGACTCAATCCGCATGCCGGAGAAGGCGGAATTATGGGGAGTGAAGAAGTCGAACGATTCATTCCCGCGATCAGGAGGGCTCGGGCGGACTTTCCTGAATCAGTTATCGAGGGACCGCTGCCGGCCGACACGCTGTTCTGGAGAGCATACAACGGTGAATTCGACGTCGTTCTGGCCATATATCACGACCAGGGGCTGGCTCCCATCAAACTGGTTGGCTTCGGCGAGTCGGTCAACGTGACTCTGGGCCTGCCGTTTGTCAGGACTTCAGTAGATCACGGCACCGCATTTGAGATAGCGGGCAAAGGGATTGCCCGCCACGACAGCATGAATTCGGCTATCCGCTGGGCGCTCAGGCTTGCCACACCCCGCGTTCCGTAGAGACACTATGGTGTTGCGATCTGTGTTTACTCCAGCAACTGCACAAGCGTGCGAACGCCGTATCCGGTGGCCCCTTTGCATGCGAAGGGACGGCCCTCGGTGTCGAGATCGGTTCCTGCGATGTCGAGATGAACCCACGGAGTCTCTTCGGCAAACTCCTGCAGGAATTTTGCAGCCGTAATCGCGCCTGCCCTGCGGTCGCCGACGTTCTTCATGTCGGCGATGTCGCTACGTATCGCCTTGCGGTACTCGTCATCGAGCGGGAGCTGCCACAGTCCCTCTCCCGTGATCCGGCAGTTGCTGCGAAGCCTGTCCATGGTTTCCTGGTCTGTTCCCATCATGCCTGCGTTCACCTGTCCCAGTGCTACGATGCAGGCACCGGTGAGGGTTGCCACATCTATTATCCGGCTTGCCCCAAGGGTACGGGCGTAGGCCATGGCATCTGCAAGAATGAGTCTCCCTTCGGCATCGGTATTGATGATCTCGATAGTCTTCCCCAGATGAGATCGAACCACGTCGCCCGGTTTGGTCGCCTTCCCGCTCGGCAGATTCTCAACTGCCGGAATCAGTCCCATCACATTGCGTGGGGACGGGAGTTGTGCGAGTGCTATCATGGTCGCCAGGACCGCGGCGCCGCCTGACATGTCTCCCTTCATCTCCTCCATCTTCTCTGAGGGCTTTATTGAGATGCCGCCGCTGTCGAAAGTCACTCCTTTGCCTACCAGGGCCCACAGAGGCTCACTGTCCGCTTTTTTTCGGCCGGCGTTGTCCATTCTCAGGATGATCAGCTTTGGAGGCTCTTCGCTGCCGCGGCTGACCGCGAGCAGTGCGTTCATTCCAAGCTTCTCGATCTCTTTCCGCTCGATGATCTGAACGCTGAGACCTGCTCTGGTTCCCCTGGCGAGGGCGCGTTCTGCAAACTCCGCGGGTGTCAGGATGTTCGATGGTTCATTCCCCAGGGTGCGCGCAAAATTAGTTGCATCGCCGACGATGTTCCCCCGCCGGATCCCCTCCCGGATTTCTTCCAGGGGTTTCTCCTCTTCGAATAAGAGCAGGAAGCTTTCAAGACCCTTTTGTTCATTCTCAGTCGTTTTGTAAAAGTCTGATTCATAATCAGCGTACAGCGCCCCTTCGGTAGCCGCTCGGGCGGCGATTCCCGCCGGATGGACGCCTCGGCACATGAAAGCCACTGTCTTGCACGAACTGGATCTTGCGTTGCGCACGGCGACGCCGGCTATTTCGCGAAGTTTCGACGGCTCGAATGCAGCTTTCTTTCCGGCTCCCACCAGCAGCAGGTATCGGGCCTGAATACCTGTGGGTCGATATATCTTCAGAGACTTATGCAGTTCGGGCCTGAACTCTCCCGAGGACAGAACCGCCTTGAGAACCCCGTTCGTTATCCTGTCCAGCGGCTCCAGCGCAGTAGAATTGTCAGTCTCGTCTTCGAAAATCGGAAAAGCCAGCATGTCACATGCAATCAGGGGGTATTGTTCGACTCGCAGCTCGATCTGCATAGACTCCTCCGGTACCTGAATAGGTGAGCGGCTCCGGATTTGGGGTGCTCACGTCAATTTGATGATAAATCAGCGTCTGCTCTTCATTGCCGATCTGGCTTCACGGTCCGCTTCTTTTCGCCGCTCCGTCTCGCGCTTGTCAATCAGCTTCTTTCCCCTGGCCACTCCGAGTTCGACCTTCACCTTTCCGCGTTTCAGGTAAACGCGCAGTGGAACCAGTGTCAAACCCTTCTCCTGCGTCTTGCCGATCAGTTTTCGGATCTCCCCCTGGTGCAGCAGCAGTTTTCGGGTCCTGGTAGGTTCGTGGTTTTCCCTGTTGCCATGAGAATAGGGACTGATATGGCAGTTCAGGAGAAAAGCCTCTCCCGACCGGATCATCGCGTAACTGTCCTTCAGGTTGAGCCGCCCCTCCCGGATGGCCTTTACTTCCGTCCCGAGCAGCGAGATGCCCGCTTCATACTTCTCCAGGATGAAGTAGTCGTGGAACGCCTTCTTGTTTGATGCGATCAGTTTTTCTCCTGTCTGTTTCTTGGCCATTGCAGAATTCACAAAACTGTTCAGTATACAGAAGCGGTGGAGAGTATTTAAGCCGTCCCGTGGAATTCTTTCTCGACATATTCCCGGACAGCCGACTGCCATGGCCGCATGATGCTCAGACCCTGCTGTGCCAGCCGGCAGTTGGAAAGAACAGAATTTGACGGGCGCGGTGCGGGCCTGGGGAATTCCTGGGTTGAGACGGGGGTAATGGGCGCGTTCGGCATTCCAGACCATTCGACGGCTTTTGATGCGAGCTCAAACCACGTGCAGGATCCGCTGTTGGTTACGTGATACGTTGACCTGCAGCCGGCTTCGACCATCTTCACGGTCTGAATCGCCAGATCCTTTGCATAGGTGGGGCTACCTCTCTGGTCATCTACCACCCGAAGCATCGAGCCTTTACGGGCAAGCCCTACAATCGTGCGGACGAAGTTGGGACCGTTGGTGCCGAACAGCCAGGAAGTGCGGATGATCAGATGGTTCGGGCAGTGCTTACGTACCATCACCTCCCCAAGCAGTTTCGATTGGCCATAGACGCTCTGCGGATTGGGTGGGTCCTCCTCGACGTAGGGTTCGCCTTTGAGTCCGTCGAATACGTAATCGCTGCTGTAGTGGACGAGCAGGGCTCCCGATGCAGCGGCCGCGGCAGACAGGTTTCCTGCCCCATAGCCGTTCACCTGCAGCGCCTTATCGCGCATGGTTTCGCAGTCATCGACGCGGGTGAATGCCGCCGCATTGACTATAACCTCAGGCTTCAGGTCTTCTGCTGCCGCCAGGCACCGTCCGGGGTCTGTAATGTCGATTCTCGGCAGATCGATTCCCTCGACCTCGTGTCCGGTACCGAAAGCAGCCACGAGTTCAGTCCCCAGCATCCCACTGCAGCCGACAACGAGAATGCGCATCGTTTCTCACATCTCGGAGAGCGTTTTATGGCGCTGCCCGTACATCCGGTCGTAATACGTCAGATACGCTCCGCTGCGCACATGTTCAATCCAGTTGGAGTTGTTGCGGTACCAGTCGATCGTTTCCCGTATGCCTGAATCAAAAAGAGTTTGGGCGCGCCAGTTCAGTTCTTTCTCGATTCTGGACGGATCAATCGCGTAGCGGCGGTCATGTCCGGGGCGGTCTTCGACGAAGGTGAGGAGAGACTCATCCTTGCCGAGCAGCCGCAGGATCGTCCGGGCTACCTGGATGTTCGGCAGTTCCTGCCGAGCGCCGATATTGTAGACCTCTCCCGGTTTTCCGTTATGAAGCACGGCATCAACGGCGGAACAGTGGTCCCGGACATGGATCCAGTCCCGGACATACAGGCCATCTCCATAGATCGGAAGCGGAAAGCCGTTGATTGCATTGCTGATAAGAAGGGGGATCAGCTTTTCGGGGAACTGATAGGGACCATAGTTGTTGGAGCAGCGCGTGATGATGCCGGGAAACCCGTGCGTATGGCAATAGCTGCGGACCAGCATGTCAGCCGACGCCTTGCTTGCCGCATATGGGCTGTTCGGCTGAATCGGGCTGGCTTCGGTGAAAAACCCTGAAGATCCGAGGCTGCCGTAAACTTCATCGGTCGAGATCTGGATGTAGCGCCCGATACGGTTCTTGCGGCAGAGTTCGATCAGGTTAAGGGTGCCGACGACGTTGGTGCGGATAAACTCGGATGAGCTGAGAATGCTGCGGTCGACATGTGACTCGGCCGCGAAGTTGATGACGGAATCAATCCCTTTGCGGAGGATTCCGGCCACGGCTTCCGCGTCACATATGTCTCCCTGGATGAACTCATGGCGCGCATCATTCTCAAGGCCTGAGAGATTTTCCAGGTTTCCCGCATAGGTCAGCTTGTCCAGATTGATTACATGGTACCCGGGATACTTTGCAAGAATGTACCTGATGAAGTTGGACCCGATAAAGCCGGCTCCGCCTGTTATCAACAGTCTTTTCATATTGTCTCGGCCCGATCAGGAGACATTTCCGGCCTGCTGCTTTTTCAACCCGGAATTTTCCTTTTCCATGGCATTCTGACACACCAGGTTGGAAGCGCGAAGCAGAGATTCGAAGGTTCCCGCATCAGTCCACCATCCGTCCAGGATGTCGTACTGCATCTTCCCCTTCGCGATGTAACAGTTGTTGACGTCGGTTATTTCAAGTTCACCACGTCCGGACGGCTTCAGGGTCTTGATGATGTCGAACACCTGCGGGTCATACATGTAGATGCCGGTGACAGCGTACGAAGATGCCGGATGCGACGGCTTTTCGTCAATTCTGACTATTTTGTTCTCTTTGATTTCCGGCACACCGAAACGCTGGGGATCGGGTACTTCCTTGAGCAGAATCCGTGCGCCTGAGCCCTGTCCGGCAAAGTTCTCGACATACCGCGCGATTGATCCCTGAACGATGTTGTCTCCAAGGATTACACAGATTGGTTGGTCATCGGCGAAAAACTCGGCGAGAGAAAGAGCTGCCGCGATTCCTCCTTCCCCCTCCTGGTAGGCATAGTCTATGTGGTTGAGTCCGAATTCCCTGCCGTTGCCGAGCAGCCGCAGAAAGTCGCCGGCGTTGTTCCCTCCCGTGACGATGAGGATATCGCGTATTCCCGCTCCTACCATCGCTTCGATAGGATAGTAAATCATCGGCTTGTTATAGATGGGGAGCAGATGCTTGTTTGTTACTTTTGTCAGAGGATATAGCCTTGTACCCAGACCGCCTGCCAGTACGATTCCTTTCATCAGTCACTCCTCAGATTTGCAGGAAAAACCGAGCGAGTACTATAGCACAGTTACGTACGAAGGAGCCGTCTCAATACCCCCGGTTACCCGACACTGCCGTCAAGCTGTCTCTTCATTTCGTACAGTTTGGCATACTTGAAGAAGACCGAGACTGCGCCCATGACGGCGACGGTAAAACCGGGGATTCCGTCGAGAAAGCCGCGTTTCAGGAAATACGATTTCACGAAGGCGGCCACAGGATTGCCGGCCAGGCCGAGAAGTGTAACCTTTCTCCCTTTCCGGCTATAATCGGACGCCGCAAGCGTGGAGTATACCTCCAGTCTTTTCAGGTAGTCTGAAAGGCTGTGATAAGTGTAATGCTCGATTTCGCCCCTGAGGAGACCCGGTTTGCCTGCAAGCTTAACCGATTCGTGAACGAGCCCTCCCCCCCACCGTGCCTGGCGCCGATCGAATAGACGCAACTGGTAGTCGGGATACCACTCGCCGTGCCGGATCCAGCGTCCCAAGAACCAGGCTACCCGCGGGATCCTGTAGCCGGAATTGGTGAAACCTGCGGCTGCCAGTTCCAGGATCTCGGCGCGCAGTTCTTCGCTGGTCCGCTCATCGGCGTCGAGAGAGAAGATCCAGTCGTTGCGCGCGGCATCGACCGCGAAATTCTTCTGATCCACGTATCCGGTCCAATCGCGATGGATGATTCTATCGGTATACCTGCGGCAGATCTCGAGAGTGGCGTCGCTGCTTCCGCTGTCAATGACTACGATTTCGTCGGCCCACGACAATGATTCCAGCGAGCGGGCTATGTTACGCTCTTCGTTACAGGTGATGATGGTGGCGGAAATAGGCTGCATGGCGGCGATTGTAGCCCATTTCGCTGCCGGACAAGATTGAAATCCTTCGCGCCTTCAGGGTCCCTTTGTGATCGGGGCTGTCCGATAGAATTTGTTCAGAAGCCTCAAAACCTCACGGTCGGGGCGCACCGCCGTCTTCCTGTTCTGATCTCTCTTGCTCCGCACTTCGGCGATGTTCTTCAATCCCGTGACAAAAGCCCAGTAGAACGGCCAGTCGAGCCACAGCCAGCCAGCCAGCAGCCGTCCTGCCATTGATGCCGCGTGCATCCCGAACATACTCCTGTCGTGGAGCAGCAGCCAGTGCATCAGAATCCTGCTGCGCAGCGACAGTTTGTCCAGGGAACGCCGCGTGAACCGGCGCTTCATGCTCTGGCTGGCGTCATGATAAGCAACGCTCCGTGGCTCATACTTGATGACCCAGCCGCGCTTCCATGCCCGGTAGGATATCTCGACATCTTCATACATGGAGACGAGCGGTTCAAATCCGCCGATCCCGAGGAACTTGTCCCTGTCATACATCGAAAAAGCGCCGATTGCAGCGAAGGAGAGATAGGAAGAATCAAGCTCTGCAGGCGGAAGAACGTCATAATTCTGATAGCTGGTCCACATGCCGCGCCGGAAACGTCCGACCTTGCCGCCGTTGCAGAACATGTCCCCTTTCTGGTTGAACATCTTGCCGGTCACGGCGAAGACTTTCGCGTCTTCGAAATGTCTCACGAACGGTAAGATGCAGTTCTGCTCGATTCGGACGTCGTTGTTGAGCAGCAGTACGAGCGGGAAGCGGGCATGTTCGAATCCCGTCTGACAGGCGCCGCAGAACCCCTGGTTCTCCGCGTGTTCAATGACGGTAACCCGTCTCCCGAAATTCGAACGGACCCATGAGACGGTGTCGTCTCCTCCGGCATCCTCAACAATGATTATCTCGGTCGATGCCCCGTTCTTGCGCTGATAGTAATCGGAAGCTGCTATTGCGGACGGAAGATACGCTTCGAGCAGGTGTCTTCCACGCCATGTCGGTATCACAATCGACACATTCATAGGTTTCGGGAAATTCCTTACGGTTCGGTGGTCGGGCTCCTGCCCGACCACCGGTGCTGTGCTTGCAGCTCTAAGGATTCGACGCCGAGAGATTCTGCGGCAGTTCGTTGACCTTGAAGTCCGTTGTCGTGGTAAGGGTGCGGTTCGTTATCCTGTCGAGGACCTTTATCTCCAGCGTATACTTGCCCGGAGCGAAGCCCTCCTTGATCGGAATTTTCCCCAGAAGCACCACGCGGGGCCCATAGAAAAACTGCTCGGAGTTGATGGGACTGTCGCTGATTTCTTCAACGACCTTGCCATCGTTTCTTACGGTGAAGGTCACATCGAGCGCGGGCTTATCGCTGGTCTGATCGATCCCCATGTTGTAGATCTGCATGTAGGTGATCAGGTTCTGCCCCGGTATGTACTCGGATTTTACGTTGGGAACGACTTTCATGTCACCGATGATGTACTGTTGCAGCTGATCCGAATTCGCAGGGGCAGGTGATATCGAGTTGGCCAGAATAATAGTGCTCGACTGCAGTTCTCCATCCTCAAACTTGGGGACGTTCAATCCCAGGCTCGTCGAGCCGATATTGTTGCTGTTCATGTCCTTCAGAACAAGGTCGAGCTTGTAGCGCATACCCGGGGGCAACGCCACCGTGTGCTGATAAACCGAGCGCCTGTTCTTTCCGTAGTCGAAATTCTCATCCGTAAAGTCGGTGCTGATGGGAGATTCCCACTCAGCGATTATGCGATTGGTAAGGCTCGTAACGATGCCGTACACGTGCACCTTGGCACGGTTGAGATTGTTCTCTCTCTTGAATTCCAGCGTCTGATTGTTCAGCTCAAGACTTATCGGAACCAGAACTTTGTCCGAGGACAACCGGATGTAGTCGATCCTCATGTCATAGGGGAGCGTGTTGTACATGATCTTGGTGCTTACTACGCTCTTGAGGTCCTCGAACTTGATCTTCGGCGGACGCTGGACTGCAAAATACTGCTCCATCCTCGAGAAAGGAGAATCCTTGGCGCGGGCGAACATGCTCTGCGGGTTGTTGGGATCGTTGAAGGCACCCGGATTGAAATAGGCGCGGTCTCTTTTTTCCGCAAGGCCCATCTCTTCCGCCAGCGTCAGCCCGGCCCCTTCGACATGAAGCAGCGCATCCTTTTCATCAGGGCTCATCGCGATCCGGTACTCACCCGTGAACGAGCTGTCGACGAATTCGATCTCGATATCGTCTCCAATCCCATCAATATGCCGATACCACCACTTTTCGAAGGGGAACGTTGTGGTCCTTCCGCCCCCCTCATGGAGTGGCCGGTCGTACGTGCCGCCCGTCGGTCGGTCTTCCTTCTGATCCGGCGGACCGAACATTATGTAGATGCGTCCGCGGTCGGTCTTCCAGCCGGGAATGCCCGAATGAAAGCGCTCATTCGCATAGGCGATTCGCCGATAATGCTCTTCCTTGAAGGCATTTGTCGAGGATCTCGGGTCCGGATTCCTTCGCAGCCAGAACTGCTCGATGAAAGCCTCCCGCTCTTCATCGTTCTGCAGCGCCTTGAACGTAGCCTTCTCTTCCTCGGAAATGATCCATACGACATCTTCTTCGAGCCACTTTTTGTAATATTGACTTGTGTCGCCTTCATCTTGGACAGGTGGAGACGAATAGGAGCCTGCATTTAGAACGAGGCCGAATAAAGCCAGAAACAAAATGAACCTCGGATAACGCATAGATCCCTCCGGACAGTCAATTCGTGAGTCTGATTATAGGGATTCCGCACCCTTTAGTCAAACGGCACGACGGGGCCCCGACCCGGTCCGGATTGCCCCGCCGAAGGCCAAAAACCGGGGTGGGCCTGCGTCGGAAAAGTGGTATAACGGTTAACAGGTCCGTCCCCCCGCCATACAGGAAGGAAAAGAAGTCATGGGTGAAATGGTTACACTGGCCAGTAATGGTATGGCAGTCTCGGGCTACTTTGCTCAAACGCCGGGCAGGAAGGGCCCCGGCGTTGTTGTGATCCAAGAGTGGTGGGGACTCGTGCCTCATATCAAGAGTGTCGTCGAACGACTGGCAGGGGCCGGATTCCTGGCCCTGGCCCCGGATCTCTATCACGGCAAGTCCGCGAAATCGCCCGGGGAGGCGGAAAGGCTGATGATGGCGATGAATATCGACAAGGCGGAAAAGGATCTTTCCGCCGGCGTCTCGTACCTCCAGGAGCATACCGCGAACCCAACCGGGAAGGTCGGAGTCATCGGATTCTGCATGGGGGGAGCGCTTGCACTCTATGCGGCAACCAGGAACCCCGACATAGCGGCTTGCATCGTGTTCTATGGAGCACACCCGAAAGTCCGGCCCGACTTGCCTTCGCTCAAGGCCGCAGTTCTGGGTATTTACGGCGAAAACGACAAGTCCGTCACCGTCAAGTCTGCCCGGGATTTGGAGAAAAAGCTAAACGACCTGGGTAAGAGCGTTGAGGTTCAAATATACCCGGGTGCAGGGCACGCTTTCTTCAATGACGAGCGCCCGGAGGTCTATAACAAAAGCGCAGCCGAAGACGCATGGAATCGCTCGCTGGATTTCCTGACAAGGCATCTGAGCTGATTGAGGTAAGAGCGGCGTCAGAACGAGGTGGAATTGATGGACTCTCACAGGGTGAATGGCATGGAAGGGACTGCTCCTGCTCTAACGATCCTTTCCGAAGATGAGCAGTTGTTTCGCACCAGCATACGAGAGTTTGCCGAGGAACAGATCCGGCCGCAGGTTTCCGTGATGGACAGGGACGGCCGGATCAGTCCGGAACTAATCAGGCAGCTCTTTGATCTGGGTCTGATGGGTATCGATGTTCCCGAGCAATTCGGCGGGTCAGGCGGCACGTTTTTCATGTCCATACTCGCGGTGGAGGAGATCTCCAGGGTTGATGCCTCGCTGGGCGTGATGATGGATGTCCAGAACACTCTGGTGAATAACGCGATCATGACTTGGGGTGCCGACGATCTGAAGCGCCCCTGCCTGCCGCGTCTGTGCAAAGACGCCGTCGGCTCCTACGCTCTTTCCGAGGCCGGCTCCGGCAGCGACGCATTCGCGATGGCCACCAGAGCCTGCGAAAAAGGGGACGGTTTTGTCCTTTCCGGCCGGAAGCTGTGGATAACGAATGCCGCAGAGGCCGAGATTTTCATAGTGTTTGCCAACCAGGATCCGTCGAAAGGGTATCGCGGCATAACTGCATACGTTGTTGAACGCGACTCGCCCGGTCTGACCATCGGGAAGAGAGAGGATAAACTTGGGATTCGCGCGAGTTCGACCTGTGAGCTCATTCTCGACGACTGCTTCGTTCCGCACAACCGCGTCCTGGGCGAACCTGGAAAAGGGTATAAGGTCGCGCTGGAGACGCTCAATGGCGGCCGCATCGGAATCGGAGCCCAGATGATCGGTGTGGCCGAAGGGGCCCTGGAATACGCCATCCGTTACACCGGCGAGAGGGAACAGTTCGGCAATAAGCTTTCGAGTTTTCAGGCTGTTCAGTTCGACATTGCCCGGATGGCGACCGAGCTTGAAGCTGCGCGGCTTATGGTCTACAACGCGGCGAAGCTGAGAATGGCGGACAGGCCGTACATCAAAGAGGCGGCCATGGCTAAATACTACTCGTCGGTCATGGCGGAGCGTGTGACGAGCCAGTGCCTCGAGTTGTACGGCGGGTACGGGTATACGCGCGAATATCCGGTCGAGAAGTACTACAGGGATGCGAAAATAGGAAAGATCTACGAGGGGACCTCGAACATGCAGCTTCAGACTATCGCCAAACACATCCTGCAGACAAAATAGGAATCAGAACCATTTGCGCAGCGTCGGGGAGAGAAATCGCGTTGCAAAATACGCGTCGGGATGCGAGTATTTGCAGTTCAACCCTGACTATAACTATTCTGGAAACAGGCGAATGACCAATACCCCTCAAAAAATGATCATAGTTTCGGGTATCCAGCCCTCGGGCAATCTGCATCTGGGCAACTACTTCGGCGCGGTCCAGCAGTTCATTCAATTCATTGAGCAGGGCCACGACTGCTACTACTTTCTTGCGAACTACCATGCACTTACCTCGCTGCGCGACCCGGAACGGCTGCTGCGCTTGACGCGAAGCACGGCCGCCGACTACATCGCGCTGGGACTGGACCCGACCCGTTGTGCCCTTTACGTTCAGAGCGATCTGCGTGAGGTATGCGAACTTCAATGGATCCTGACGACTGTGACTCCAATGGGACTGCTCGAGCGGTGCCATGCGTACAAAGACAAGGTGCAGCAGGGCATTCCCTCCGATCACGGACTGTTTGCCTATCCTGTGCTGCAGGCCGCGGACATCCTGATTGTGAGTGCCAACCGTGTTCCTGTGGGGCAGGATCAGAAGCAGCATATCGAGGTCACGAGGGATATTGCGGGGTATTTCAACAACACCTATGGAGAGATCCTCACGATCCCGGAGGAATTCATTCCCGATAGTGTGGCGACTATCCCGGGGCGGGACGGGCGGAAGATGTCCAAATCCTACAATAATACGATCGAGCTCTTTGCTCCGGAACAGGAAGTACGCCAGCAGATTTTCTCGATCGTTACCGACTCGGCTTCGGTGGCCGAACCGAAGGATCCCGACAAGAGCATGCTTTTCCCGATCCTCAAACTCTTCTGTGATTCCGCAAAGCAGGCGTACTGGGCAGACCGTTTTCGCAGCGGCGGCCTGAGCTATCGTGAAGTCAAGCAGGCGATTTTCGATTCGTTCATGGAAAGATTCGGACCTGCGCGCGCCCGTCGGGCGGAACTCGAGAAGCAGCCAGAGTATGTCGATGAAATGTTTGCGCGAGGGGTGAAGAAGGCCCGGGATCTGGCGCTGCCGCTGCTCCACAGAGTACGTGAAGCCGTCGGAATACCGAATCGGTAACAATCCCGACATTCCCCCCGACTCCTGAATTCTGTATTCTTAACTGGAAAGGGGGGGAAAGTGAGCACAAATTCTTCTCAGCCGGACTGGCCGGAAATCTACAGGCAGCGCCGCAACAAGATCCGCAGACAAGTCGATGGCGTGATTCTCTGGATAGGGCATTCACTGCAGCCCAGAAACTATGCGGGAAACACCTATCCTTTCCGCCAGAATTCCCATTTCCTTTACTACACGGGGTTGTCCGAACCCGATCTCCTGATGCTCTCGTTTCCGGAACAGGACCACGACATTCTGTTTGCCAGAGAGGCGGACATCGACGACATCGTCTGGACAGGCCCCACCCGCTCGCGTGCCGAGCTTGCGCGTGATGCCGGGATCGACATCGCAGAGGAGATCGAACGCGTGAAAGAGCACCTGGCCGGCGTCCGCAGCGACGGCGCCAGGATCCATTATCTTCCGCCTTATCAGTATTCTTCCCTTTACAGGGCAGCGCAGCTGCTGAACATGGAACCGGCAGAGGTGATTGCGAATGTATCACAGGTCCTGATGGAAGAGGTCGCAAAGCAGAGGAGCATCAAGACGGAAGTTGAGATTGCGGAAATTGAGGATGCGCTCGCGATCACCGACCTGATGCACCGCGCGGCCATGGCAGAAATGGGTCCGGGAAAACGCGAAAGCGAGATTGCCGGAGTCATGCAGGGGATCGCGCTTGCACATGATCGGCAGCAGGCCTACAACCCTATCGTCACTATACGCGGGGAGGTGCTGCACAACCACTCGTACAGCGGGATAATGCAGGAAGGCCAGCTTCTGCTGATCGATGCCGGCGTGGAGTCTCCGCTGTTCTACGCATCCGACATTACGCGGACCTTCCCGGTCAGCGGCAGGTTCACAGCGAAACAGGCCGGTATCTATCAGATTGTCCTTCGCATGCAGCTCGGGACCATCGGGATGATCAAATCGGGTATTTCGTACCGCGACGTGCACCTCGCCGCCTGCAGGATCATGGCTGAAGGGCTGCGCGAAACAGGACTGATGCGGGGCAATCCGTCAGACGCCATCGAAGCCGGAGCCCATGCGCTCTTCTTTCCCCACGGCATAGGTCATATGCTTGGGCTCGATGTACACGACATGGAGGATCTGGGTGATATTGTCGGCTACGGAAAGAAGGAGAAGCGGAGCGGACAGTTCGGCCTGAATTACCTTCGTCTGAGCCGCCCGCTCGAGCACGGCTTCGTCCTCACGGTGGAACCGGGGATTTACTTCATCCCCGCACTCATTGAACGCTGGCAGAAGGAGAACCTGCACAGCGAGTTCATCGATTACGAAAAGGTAAATGGGTATTTGGGATTCGGAGGGATCAGGATAGAGGACAACATTCTTGTCACCCCGACCGGCGCGACTGTGCTTGGTCCGGGAATACCCAAGACGATTCCTGAGATCGAGTCCGCAATGGCGCAGCGTTAGGCCCGCATCGCCCTTCAGGTGCAATCCTCCGCCTGTTTCGCGATCTCCCGGGCTATGGAGATATTTGAGCTTTTCGGTCCGGGAAGCCGCTGTGACGAGAAGTCGCGCAGAAAATCGGCAACGGAGCGGATATACCTGCGTGGGTTGTTCACGAGCAGGTCTTCGTGTCCCGCTCCGGGAAAGTACACCAGTCTCTTGGGTTCGGGGATGCACTGGTAAAGCGACTCGACATCCCCCTTTTTGAGGACTTTTTCGGAATCGCCGGCAAGCACGAGGACCGGACAGCTGATCTTCTTCAGAGCTTCCGCCGGATTAAGATCCTGTATGCGCAGTTGAAACAGGTGCTCTGCCACAAATTCCATCGGCCACACGATCAGGGGGACAAACCAGGTCATCACGTGCAGCTCCAGCCGATTGGTCAGGGCTCTCCTCAGGTTGTCGTAGCAGGATTCGAGGATGACCCAGTCGGGAGTGACCAACTCATACGCGACTGCATAGGCTGCCGCCGCGGCTCCCATCGATATCCCGTCAATCCCGATTCTCACCGGCTGATCGGGATGCAGCGATTTTATGAAGTCGAACGCAGCCCTGACATCCTTACGTTCATTGAATCCGTAGGAGATGCGCGATCGCTGGCTGCTTCCGTGTCCACGGAAATGGAGCAGCAGTGTATGGTACCCGCGCCGTGCGAAGAAGCGTCGTCTCGTCTGCAGGATCTCCCTGTCGGAACGGTAGCCGTGCAGCAGCAGCACCCAGTCGTTTCCCGTCGCCACCTGTGAAAGCTGCACCCACGCGTGCAGATTCAGTCCGTCGGAGGTGATGATCGTAAACGGTTCAAGTCTTCCGTAGCTGATCCTGGGGATGCAGTCGATGCGGGCCTTCCTGGCCGGGCGAATCATCATCCAGGTCGCCACCGCGCTCGCCGAGAAAGCTCCGGTGATTCCACAGATCATGTAGAAGAAAACCTTCCCAGTCTTTCGTAACAGCGGTTCCCATTTCATATAGTGATCCGACAGGCCCGGTCGTTCCTATTAGATTAAGAGAGAAAAGAAGGCTTTCGGTTTCAAATACCTGGAGGCGAGGCTCCGGCGGGACCGATTGGCTTGACAGGACCGGGGGACCGCCTTATCGTGTAACGCTTTGGCAGGAAGGAAGAAGAGGAAATGAAATACCCGAAGGGCGGCATACAGCGGGGCTACACGAACCGGCTCCTGTGTGTGGATCTCACAACCGGGGAGATTACCGTCCCCGGGCTCGACCCTAAGGTACGGGATTACTTCCTGGGCGGCCGCAGTTTGGGACTTTACCTGCTCCATAAGGCGACGAGCTCCGCGACCAAGCCCGACGATCCCGAGAATCCGCTGATTCTGGCGAACGGCCCGCTGGGCGGAATTCCGCAGTTTCCCGGTACTGCAAAGGCTATGGCTGTTTCGCTTTCTCCAATCACCGGTATTGCGGGAGTCTCAAACTTCGGGGGATACTTCGGCGCATATCTGAAATATGCCGGATTCGATGCGCTGCAGGTGACGGGCAAGGCCGATCGCCCGGTCCTCATTGTCGTAAACGGGTACACGTGCGAAGTAACCGTCGAGGACGCTCCTTCACACGAAGAAGCCTTCGATCTGGAGCGCGAGATCGCCGAGCGCTTCACTGCAGCCGGATATGAAAAGCGCCACATCGCTTTCATGTCGACCGGCATCGGGGCCGCCAATACGAATTACGGCTGCATCAACAGTCACTATTTTGACGTAACCAAGCCTGTTGACGGGCGCAGGGGGCTGTTCCGGGTAAAACAGGCCGGCCGGACCGGGCTGGGCTCTGTCATGAGCCGCAAAGGGATCCGGGCAATCGTGGTGCTGGCCGAGAATCCCCGTGGCGAGAACCCTTACGGCGCAGCCGACTGGGAGAGGGTGAAGCGGGCGGGTGCCAAACTGCACAAAGTCGTCAGGGAAGTCGATCCGAATTCACTGCAGATGCACCGAAAAGGGAGCGCCGGCCTGATCACGTTCATGAGCAAGGCCGAGTATCAGTCGCTGCCGGTGCGCAATTTTCAAGCCGGCTCTGACCCACGCGCGCCGCAGATCTGCGGCAAGTATTATGCGGAGCATCTGTTTGATCACCGCGGCATGGACGGCTGCTTTGCCGGGTGCAATCTCCAGTGCACGAAAGGAGGCTGGGTTACCCTCACGAGCGGCGGTCACAGGGGGAAAACAGTCTGGGTGGATGGCCCCGAGTATGAAACCGCTGCCGGTTTCGGTTCCAATCTGGGAATGTGGAATCCCGAATTTATAATGGAGGCCAACTGGCACTGCGATAACTACGGCATCGACACGATTACAACCGCAGGCGTAATGGCCTTCCTGATGGAATGCACTCAGCGCGGCTACCTGGACAAAGAAGACGGAGAGGATCTGGTGCTTTCCTGGGGCGATGAAACCTCGGCGCTGGAATTCATCCACCGTATGGCCCACGGTTCGACCGGGATGGCCATAGCCGCCGGCAAAGGGATAAGGGAGCTCGTCGACTGGGTCTGGGCCAGATACAACGCCAGGACGGGAGAAGACATACGCCCGGAACTCGAAAAATTTGCCATGCAGGCGAAAGGACTGCCGTTCACCTTCTACCGGACTCACAAGTCAGTTTCCATGCAGGCGTCGTACGCGGCCGCCAGTGACATCGGCGCGCACCATGCAGCCGCCTGGCTGATCAAGGCGGATCTTCTCGGCGCATTTCCCACGTTTGAGGACAAGGCGTGGGCGCTTATCAACTATCCGCGCGTCCGGCTGGGAAACGACAATATGGGAGTCTGCAAGCTTCCCTGGGTCGACGTATTCAATCCCGACTCAGAGACCCGCACCGGCACCGACATCTATATAAATCCTGCGTCTCAGGAAATCTATGCAGAGTACTACAACGGTGTTCTTGGAAAGGACCTGACCTGGGAAGAGATCTTCGCCCAGACAGATCGGGACATCAACCTGCAGCGCGTGATGAACGTGCTTAAGTACGGCTCTGAGACAGGGAAGCACGACTGGATACCCGATCGTGCCATCGGCCCGACAGACGATGCCCTCTATGAATCGGAGCGTGAATTCAACGACAGGGACCTGGCAGAGCGCCTCGGAATGTCTGCTGAAAATTTCAACGGAATGAGCACCACGGAAAAACGCGAAAAGTTGATGCAACTGCGCCGGCAGGAGTTGCGCAGACTTATCGACGTGTACTATCAGCAGCGCGGCTGGGGCCGTTCGGGCATCCCTCTGCCCCAGACCCTGAAGCAGCTCGGGCTATGGGAATTCCTCAGCCAGGAAGCACGTTCCGTCCTGGAACGACTCGCCTCCTCCAATTGAATGCCGAGTAATGATGTGCAATGGCAGGCCGGAGTGCTACCGGATAGGCTTTCCTTCCTGTCCTTCGTGGATATCCGCTCTTTCGATCAGCCCTCTCAGCTGCTCTACTTCTTGCTGCAGCTTCTTCTCTCGCATCCGAATCGACAGGAGATAGACCGCCAGAATAATCCAGATGGCCAGATATGCTGAGAAGAGATAATTTATAGGATTCATGATTCTCACCTTTCAGGACGCCAGGTCTGCCTGGCGGTAGAGCGACTCCACCTGGTCGCGCATTCCCTCGAGACGGAAACGCCGCCGAAGCAGATAGAACATGAGAACCTGGAATACCGCCATACATATGTACAGCGCCGGACGCATCGACGGGTCCAGTCCTCCGGTCTCGAGCATCGGGCCTGGATGATGGTCGCGCCACCACCGTATCGAAAACCATACCAGAGGAGCATCCACGAAAGCGATGATGCCGAATACCGCGGAGACCAGCGCTTTTCGGTCCGGATCTCCGATATAGTTCCTGATAAGGAGATAGGCGACATAGAGCAGACACAGTACGAGAGAGGAAGTCAGGCGCGGCGACCAGGTCCACCAGATGAACCATGCCGGTTTTGCCCAGATCGGCCCCGTGATCAGCACCATGACCATGAACACAACCCCGGCTTCAGCGGCCGCCAGTGCGGCGTGATCCCACCAGCGGTTCTTCCGGATCACATACATCAGGGAAGCGGCGAAATTCACCGCAAACGCGGTCATTCCCGCGATCGCCGCCGCCACGTGGAAGTAGAAGATGCGCTGCAGGTCTCCCATCGAAGCTTCCCGGGGAGCCACGATAAAAGCCATGTACAGGGCGAGCCCCATTCCGGGGACCAGGATGATCTCAAGTGCCGTATCGAGGCGGGATCTGTATTTGTGCGTCATTCCTAATCCTCCAGGACGTGCTCAAACAGGAGATACGAAACCGTGCCGAAGACCACCGTAAAAACCGTCATTACCGTGAGCGGCAGTCTCAATGCTCCGTAGTCCGGGCCGTTCAGTATGATCCCGGTAGCCTCCACCGCGTTGACGAGGACAGGCAGAATTACCGGGAAAAGGAGAAGCGGCAGCAGAACCTCCCTCAACCTCGTATTTACCGCGATGGCGGACAGCAGCGTCCCCACGGCAGTGAACCCCAGGGTGCCGATCAGGAAAACTAAGGCCAGATAAGGGATTTCATTCCAGACCGTCAGGTTGAAGAACACAAGGCTGCAGACGAATATGATCACTTCGGCGATGAGCATGAATACCGTCGCCGCCAGCATCTTTCCAAAGTAGATGATGCCGCGGTCCACAGGAATCATCAACAGGCCCTGCAGGCAGCCATTCTCCTTTTCCGAGGCGAACATCCGGTTAAGGCCGAGTGTCCCGGAAAACGCAAACGCGACCCACAGAACTCCGGGAACTGCGGTGCGAACGGAATCGCGCAGGGATTCCATGGCGAAATTGAAGACCACGAGAACGACGACTCCAAAAAAGAGCATCGAATTCAGCGTGTCCTTCGTCCGCAACTCAACGAGCAGATCCTTCCGGAATACGGCCCATATCCTCTTCATAGGAGATTTCCTGCGTTAGGACCGACGCTGCTCCGCATGCGCGTCTGAGTGACGGCAAGGTACCTCTCCTCGAATTCCTTCAGAGTCAGGGATGTTTTCGGCACATCGAGAGCCACCACTCCTCTCTCGATAACGACAAGCCGGTCTGCCATCTCATAGCCGAGAGACGCATCGTGGATCGCGACGATGCAGGTCTTCCCTTCCGAGTGCGCCTGCGCGAGAAACCATTTGAGGAATTCGGAGCCCCCCTGGTCCAGTCCGGTGAAAGGCTCGTCCAGAAGCAGAATCTCCGGATCGTGCAGGAAGGCCCTTGCGATTGCGAGGCGCTGCTGCATTCCTCGCGAGTAATTGCGTACCGGCTCTCTTTCACGTCCGGCCAGTCCGACCAGCTCGATCTTCCGGATCAGCGACGCTTCATCCGAAGGTGCATCCATAAGTCTGGAATAGAAACCGAGATTCTCCAGCGCAGTCAAATCCGTATACAGCGAGGTGTTGTGTGAGAGATATCCGATCGCACCTCGCGCAAAGCGGAATCTCTTCTCATCCGGGAGCTGTATGCTCATGGTTCCCGAGGACGCGCGGGAAAGCCCGGCCAGAATTCGCAAAAAGGTGGTCTTCCCCGCCCCGTTTCTTCCGAAGAGCGCGACAAACTCTCCTTTTCGAATCGTCAGATCCAGGCTGCGCAGAACCGGGAACCTGCCGAAATGTTTGGCCAGTTTCCGAACTTCAATCATAGGTCGCCGAATCATTCTTTCAGGAGAAGTGAAATGCGCCGCAGCCGGCGCTTGCCTTCTTCCCGCTGCTTCAGATATTCATCCTGCCCAATCGACTCGGTGTCCTTGCGATGGTCCAGCTCGGCAAGCGACTTCAGCAGCTGCTCCCTCTGTTCCTTCAGCGTGCGGGTGCGCGCGTCCGCCTGACCGACCGCCGCCTCCGGCGAGCGGTTAAACGCGTACCAGAGAACCAGGACAAAACCCATCAGGAGGAGTGAGCCTATCATAATTGCACTCTCTCCCACGTCATTTGGGATTGCCTGTATTTCCGATCCTCCCGTGGGCTCTTCTGCGGCGTCCGGCACAGGTGTTCCCCCGGAAAACTCCCACGCTATTTCGGTTCCCGCCTTGATCGAAGGGGTGCGGTAAATGGAGAAGTTCTTCTCGCCGTCCGACTGGATCTTCGATAGTCCTTCCCCGGACAACACCATGTCCTGCGGTATCACCCCGATATTCAGCGAGCCGACATTCTGGTAGAACTTCTTGATCAGCCTGTAGCTTCGATCCTTATACGGAAGCAGCTGCTGGACTTCGAACGTGGTCTCCCCGGGCCGGAGAGGATAAAGAGTGTAATAGTTCGTGCCGTCCGCGCTCTCGAGCACGGACTGGACCACCGGCATCGATGAGCCGGGGGCCGTGACCCTCATCTGAGGAGGTTCGAGCAGCCCTGGAGATTTGGAAGTCCTGAAAGTACCTTCGGGAGCGACAAAGGTCATTGGAGGGTTCGTCTTGTTGTTGAAGGTGACCGTCTCAAGCAACTTCAAATCTTCGCCTGACTGCTGGAAAGCCAGAAATGCCTCCTGAACCTCAATCCCTGCCATCGACGTCGTGGGTTCGTACACCGTGACATCCGTGTTGGCCTTTCCTGCGGTGAATGAAAGCTGCGCGTGATAGTTGGCATCCTTGTAGTTTGCACGAACCATCATCCTCCGGTTTGGCGGGAGCCCTTCAAAGCGGAATTTCCCTGATGAATCCGTGGAACCTGCCTTGATAATGCTCATCCCGACATCAAGGCTGAGTATCTCCACTTCGACACCGCGCGCGATGATTGACGGATCAGTTCCGTTGATCAGTTTTCCTTCGGCGATCCACTGCTGTTGTGCGCGGGCTGCCGGCACAATAGCCAGGAAAAACAACAATGCTGGAATCGATAATTTTCTCATTTTGTCTACAGACGCTGGCCGCAATCGCCGCAGAATTTCTTGCCCTCGATTCTCGGTGCGCCGCACGACGGGCAACGTGATGAATCAGCAGTCCGGGTGGCTGTACCGAACAGTTTCGCTTTCTTCGCCCTGATATCCTTCTCGATCATTTCATCGAGGTGTTCCGAAGCGTCGAGCTGGTCAAGCCTCTGCAATATCAAGGCGGCTTCGTTCTTATAGCCCTCATCGAGCTGCCGGAAATCGTCCTCGGAGAGCCGGCCCATCCTGAATTCCAGCTGCAGGTCCTTGAGATTCCGGTAGACGACCGATTTCCGGTCGAGCAGCCGGTCAAGCTCCGTTTCAGACAGAAGGTCGACATCAAAATTCCCTGCGCTCTGCCTGAAGAGCGGCCTGAGAACGTATATGCCGCTTACCAGCACGACAACTGTGCATGCCACCCAAACCGCCATAGCTATACTCCCGGATTGACGCCTGCCGTCTGCCGACCGGCGAGTTCTGGCTGCGTGCTTCCGATCCTCCCCTTCTCAGGGATGAGAGCTATCAGAGCCCCAAAGAACATTACTGCCGCGCCGAACCAGATCCAGAATACCAGCGGATTCACGAACGCCTTTATGTCGACTGAACCATCTCGCGAGACGCCCGCAAGGACGAGATAAAGGTCTTCTTTCGGTGTGCTGTGAAGCGCGACCTCCGTGGTAGTCTGCTGCTGTCCCGCTGTAAACATCCTCTGTTCCGGCTCGAGCGTTCGGATGCGCTTGCCGTCTTTATACACGTCCAGAACTGCCCGGCGATACTGGTAGTTGGATCCGGCGCCTTCGCGGTAATCGACCATCTTTAAGGAATAATCCTTGATGGTCAACTCGGCGCCCTTTGCCAGCCGCCCGGAAGCTTCCTGATTGAATACATTCCCGGCGAATCCCACGAACATGAAGATTATCGACAGGTGGACAATATAGCCGCCGTAGCGTCTCCTGTTTTTGAGCGTCAGATTGACGGCTGCAAGGAGAGGATTCTCTCCTCGTGAAGACATCCGGATTCTGGTTCCCTTGTAGAACTCTTCAACAATTGTCACCAGCACGAAGGTACACAGGGTCATACAAACAACGAAGCTGAAGTTGCGCACGCCCGCCGCGAGAACCGCCGCACACGTTGCAACGGCGAAAATCGACGGCAGCAGGAATGCCTTTCTCAGGCTCTCCAGGGAAGTCTTGCGCCACGCAAACAACGGCCCCACCCCGGTCAGAAGAAGGAGCAGCAGGCCGATCGGCACATTGATGTTGTTGAAGAATGGAGGCCCGACCGTGATCTGGGTATCCCTGATCCATTCCGAAAGAACCGGAAACATGGTTCCCCAGAGGATGGCAAAACATGCGACCACCAAAATCAGGTTGTTGAATAGAAATGCGCTTTCCCTGGAGAGAATGGAATCGAGCCGGCGCTCGCTTTTCAGATACTGGAGGCGACTGGCGACGAGGATGAGGCTCACGCCGAGAACCGCGGACATATAGATAATGAAGAACTGTCCAAGATTTGAAGCGGCGAACGCGTGGACGGAGCTGACGATTCCGCTGCGCGTGATGAAGGTGCCGAAGATCCCGAGAAGATAGGTGATGATGACCAGGAGCATATTCCAGATCTTCAGCATTCCTCTTCTCTCCTGGACAATCACGGAGTGGAGAAACGCGGTACTGACGAGCCAGGGCATAAGGGACGAATTCTCCACCGGGTCCCAGGCCCAATAGCCGCCCCAGCCGAGCACGACATACGCCCATTTGCCTCCCAGAATCAGTCCGATGCCGAGGAAAAGCCAAGTCAAAAGAGTCCACCGCCGTGTAGTCCTGATCCAGGTGTCGCCAAGCTGCCTGGTGATGAGGGCCGCGATAGCGAAAGCGAATGGGACAAGGAAGCCGATGAATCCGAGGTAGAGCACGGGAGGGTGAATCACCATGGCCCAGTGCTGCAGCAGCGGATTGAGCCCGCGTCCGTCGGTGGGAAGGAAGGACTGATAGCTGCCGTCCGGAAATACTTGTGCCAGCTGCGTGAACGGATTTGAGATAAAGACGTTGAGGCAGAGGAAGAAACCGAGGTCGATCATCAGGACCGCAATGACGTAAGGCATCATATCCCTGTGCCGGAATCTGTTCAGCCAGACTACCAGCGCGCAGAAGAGGGAGGTGAAGAAGACCCAAAGGAGCATCGATCCGTCATGAGCTCCCCAGATTGCGGCGATCTTGAAAAACACCGGGAGTTCCCGACTGCTGGAATTCGCTACATGGGATACCGAAAAATCATCCGTAAGCAGAAGGTACAGGAGTGAGAACAAAGCGAGTGTAATCGCTCCCGTCGCGGCATAGACGGCGTGTTCCGCACTGCGCACAATCGTCTGCCGGCGCTGCGAGACTCCGATCAAAGCGGCGAGAAGGGCATATCCCGAAAGGCATAAGGCAAAAAGAATACAAAAGTTGCCGAAACTGGCCATGTACTTACCTGAAGGCTTCGAACTCAGAAGTATCCGAATTCGGAATTCTGGATTCTGATGTTAGGAAGTGGTTCTCTTGTCGTATTCCGCTTCGTATTTCGAGGCGCACTTTGCTTCGATATGGCGAGCATGAAAGGTTCCATCCGGTGCGGCGCTTCCTTCCACAAGCGCTGTCGATCCGTCCCTGAATGTATCGGGGATTATGTCCTTCCCGACATAGCGCACCAGGATTTCTTTGTTGTTGCTGGCAATTATGAATTCCATCTGAGGTTTGGATCTGTCGATCGAGCCGGCAACCACGTCGCCGGCAAGCTTGAAGACCCGCCCTTCCCTCGGCTCCGTCAACGCGGCGTACTCATCGACCGTGATATAGTATGCTTTGCTTTCCTCGAAGCCGACGAACCCCAGCCATCCAAGCGCCGCCACGATAACGACGCCGCCCAGAACGAATTTCGCTTTTGCAGAAACATTGTTCATGAGACTGTCTCTACCTTCCTTATGCCGGAAACGGAACCGCGGTTCCTTCAGGAGTATACCATCGAGGGCAGCCTTACCGAATGGTGAATTGAAGTCGGAGGGAGGAGCTAAATTGTTGTTTGCCTGCACCTGGAGCCATTCTGAAAACGGCTACAGACTACCATCGCCGTCCGGCTGTCCTACAGTGCCCGCATATACTCGGGGCGAAGCAATTCAGGGTCTTTTCGCTGCAGAACCTGGTGAATCAGCTGTAGCGCCTGCTCTTTCTCCGCAGGCATCCTGATCCGCAGTGGCAAATAATTCGATGCGTGGTTTGACGCGAAGAAGCAGTTGGTAAAGCGGCAGTTCGCAATCATGGTTCCCAGCTCGCGGATCAGTTCGAACGGCGTCGGAAGTACGAGCTTTCCCGACTGCATTTCTTCGTGTATCGGGGTTCCCGGGACGATCATGAGCGACAGGGCACCGACGAACTCCGGATCCATTCCGGAAAGTACTCTGCCTGTATCTTCGGCATGCGCATGGCTCAGCTCCACGCCGCCGACGCCGAGCAACACCGTGATCGAGAGCAGTATCCCGGCCTCTTTCACCCGCTTCCCCGCCCGTATCATCTGGTCCACTGTAGCGTTCTTCCTGATCCGCTTGAGAACCTCTGCGTTCCCGGATTCGAGGCCTAGATAAATGATGCCCAAGCCGAGTCGCCTGAGTTCGAAAAGCTCTTCGGTGCTCTTCTTAAGAACGTCAACGGCGTTGGCATAAATACCGACGCGCTCGAGTCCTCTGATTTTTTCCTTCAAATAGGCGAGGATCCGGACCAGTTCAGTCTGGGGAATGATCAGCGCATCTCCGTCAGCCAAGAAAACCCGCCGGATGGTTCCGTACGTGGCTGCCTCATCGATATCCTCTTTAATTTCCTCAAAAGACTTGATGCGAAAGGTCTTGCCCTGGAAGGAATGACAGAAGGTGCAGCCGTTGTATGAACACCCTACTGCCACCTGCAGTATAAGGCTGTCTGCTTCGCTTGGCGGGCGGTAGATCATCCCTTCGTACTTCATTGCTCTTCTCCATGCGTAATACGATTGCGTTCCACTTCGTACCCCCTTGCAGGGGGTATGAAGCGCGGTAGCCGTGACTAAAATAACATACACGACTGGAAAATCTGATAACCTTCTTCACTACAGGGCGTTAGTGGTGGAATTGACTAAAGCTTCCGTGCCGTTGTTACGATAAACCAGAGCGTGGGCGACTGTAGCTAAAATCCTGTTATGCAATGAAATCGACTGCTGCCTGGCAGGCCGCATGGCGTCCGGGCGAGACTATGAACGAAGAGAAGCGCGAGAAGGACCTTGCCGACGAACTGGAATCGCTGCGCCTTGAGATATCGCATCTGCTGAATCTCATCAGGCATCAGGCGGAAGAGACTCGCCCCGCGGCGTTGCCCGGCGGGACGGGCGAATCATCTTTGCCGACCGAAGTCTTCGAACGCGGGCCTTTCGGCGTTGCCCTGGCCGACGGTCAACTCCGCATTGTCAAAGCTAACCGTGCTTTCTTATCCATGTTGGACTATCCGCAAGATGCGGTGCCGGGTCTGAGCATCGGAGACATCGCAGGAGATGCGGAGCGCTGCACGCAGCTCATTTCAGAAGTGCTCGGCGGAGCGGCGCAGGTTGCCACGCTGGAAAGCCGGTTCGTAAAACGAAACCAGGAATCATCCTGGGCCCGCGTCACCATTTATTCGATCGAGGGACCCGACGGTGCACCGCTGTGTTGCCTTTTCATGGAGGGAATCAGCGAGCAGAAGAACGCCGAAATCGCCTTGAGAAGCGAGAAACGTCTCCTGGAATCGCTCATCAACAGCAGTGACGATGGCATCATGGCCTTCGACCGGGCCGGCCTGATCACTCTTTGGAATGCGGCGATGGAGCAGCTTTCCGGAGTCAGCAGGGAGGAAGCGGTCGCGAAGCCCGCGCAGGACGTATTTCCGTTTCTGAAAGATCCGGCGGAAGAGACGAATCTGGCTGCGGCGCTGGCCGGTGAAAGGCGGGTATCGAGGGGCAGACGTTTTTCAGCGGCAGGAACAACGCGGGAAGTAAGGGTCGACGCTTACTACGGTCCACTCACACGCGCCATTGGTGAGGGAGGAATCGGGGGGTTTGTCATTATCCGGGATGTTACCGTTGCCGGAAAGGATGAAGAGAAACGCCTCGATGAAGAACGCTACCGCGAGTTGTTTGAGAATTCCTGCGACATGGTGTGCACGCTTGATCTGTACGAGAAGATCACCTCGTTCAACAAGGCGGCTGAACGGATAACAGGGCGCACGCGTGCTGAAGCTCTCCAGATGCTCTTCAGCGACCTCGTTGCTCCCGAATCCCGACAGAATGCCCGGCGCATGATCCAACGTCAGATCGCCGGTGAGACTCCGGTTGTTTACGAAATCGAGCTCCTCTCAAAGGACGAAAGCCGGACCGTAGTGGAAGCGAGCTGCCGCCTTATCTTCAGACAGGGAAGAGCGGTTGGAATTCATGTCGCCGCGCGGGACATCACCGAGCGTAAGAGAACCGAAGACGCTCTGCAGAAGGAGAACCGGGCACTCGAGGAATGGGTTAACGAACTGGAACAGAGGACGCGGGAACTGACGCTGCTGAGCGAGATGGGAGACATCCTGCGTGCGTGCCTGACGACCGAAGAAGTTTATGAAGTGATTGTGCGGGTCTCACAGGAGCTGTTTCCGCGGCACGGCGGGGCGCTGTTTGTACTCGGCCCTGCACGCAACATCGTCGAGTCCGTCGCGCAGTGGGGAATCAGTTCCGTTGCCGAATCGACATTCACTCCGGACGAATGCTGGGGGCTGCGCAGGGGGAGAGTGCACTGGGTGGAAGACTGCAGCCTGGGTCTCGTCTGCAAGCACGTCCATACTCCATATCCGCATGGTTACCTGTGTGTCCCGATGATGGCCCAAGGAGAGGCGGTAGGGGTGCTGCACCTCACTCAACCCGATGATGTGAAGATGCCTGAAGCCAAACAGCGGCTGGCTACCGCCATGGCCGAGCATGTCGCAATGGCGCTGTCGAACCTGCGGCTGCACGAGAGACTGCGCACCCAGTCCATCCGCGACCAGCTGACGGGACTCTTCAACCGGAGCTTCATGGAAGAATCGCTCGAGCTGGAGCTGCGCCGGGCAGTTCGGAGCCAGCAGCAGCTGAGTGTGATCATGCTGGAGCTCGATGGTTTCCAGACTATCAATGAGAATTACGGAGTCGAGGTCGGCGATTCGATACTGCGCAGGACCGGGATGCTGCTTCAGGCCAATGTCCGCAAGGGTGACATCGCGTGCCGCTACACCGGCCAGACTTACGTTGTGATCCTTCCGCAAAGCGATCTCGACATCGGGCGAAAGCGTGCTGAAACACTCTGCGGGTTGGTCCGGACACTTGAAGTGAAATACCAGAGCACACAAGTCGGGCATATCACAGGATCATTCGGTCTTGCTGTCTTCCCCGGGCACGGCCAGACTGTCGAAAACCTCCTCCGTTCGGCTGAGGCAGCCCTCAGCCGGGCCAAGAGTGCGGGTGGCGACTCTGTCGTCGTTGCGAAGTAATTCCCCCGCACCGTTCCCTTGGCTCGAAACAGTTCAGCCGGCCCTCTCCAGATGCCGAATCGGTTTCACCACGCAGCAGATAACCCCAACGCAGAATACCAGGATCCCTGACAGGAAATACCACCCGGGAACGCCGATCCGTTCAGCTCCCGGTCCTGCAATGATCAGGCCGACCGGGGAGGCGAGGAGCATCATGCTTGTGACCATGGAAAAGACTCGTCCTTGTGCTGCGGGTGCAACCATGATCTGCAGCAGCACCGTGAAGGGTCCGCTGAACAATGGACCCGACACGCCGATCACGGCTGCAAAGACGAGAAAACTGTCGAAGCGGCTCCCCGGCAACATGCCAATTGCTATCAGGGCAGTGCTCATCAGCCCGAGACTCAGGACAATGGTGTAGACTTTTCTCGTGAAGCCGCCCCAAACGCTGAGCGCAATCGAGCCTGCCAGTAACCCGGCGCCGAAAGCGGCCTCGGCGAAGCTTGCATGAGTGGCGGTACCTTCAAAATGTTCGAACACCAACAATGGAAACAACGCGCCCACCGGCATGTAGATCACGGTAGCCATTGAAAGGGCGATCAACAGCAGGAGCAGACCGCGTGAGTGCGAGAGTTCCCTTAAGCCGGCTGCCATCTCGCGCAGCATGCCCGGCCGAACTTTACCGTGTGAGCACGCCGAAGGTCTGGGAATGTAAACTAGTGCCAGCATGCCGCACGCTATGGCGGCGCCCGAGACGTCAGCCAGCAGCACCCCCTGCATCGGAAACCTTGCGATCAGCAGCCCGGCCAGCATAGGTCCGGCAATGTTTCCAGCCGAGGAGATCGCCTGGTTGAGTCCAGCTACCCGGGTAAGGGCCTCTTGCGGGACAATCAGCGGGATTGAAGCTTGAAACGCCGGAACGTGGAATGCCGAGCCGACGGACCGCACCGCCAGAACGAGAAAGACCATCCATTGCGAGGGATCACCGAAGGCAAAGACCCCGGCGAGCGCTAGCGACGCCAGTGCTATGGACAAGTCGGCGCCGATCATGCAGGCTTTGCGACTCCACCTGTCTACCCATACCCCAACCACCGGGCCGAGCAGTGCTTGCGGCATGAAGCCCACAAGTGAGGCAATTGTAAGGACGACGGCCGAACCTGATTCGATGGTCAGCCACCAGATCAGGGCGAACTGAGCGACTGCACTCCCCAGCAGTGAGAAGAGCTGTCCTGTCCAGATCGGATAAAAGGCGCGTTGCCAACGCGGGCTTGCGGTGCGGGAAATGGCGGAAACATCGGAATGCATCGTGTACTCCTTCGATATGCAGGCGATAACAGACAGCACACCCTGCAGGCCAGGGTGTTGACGAGTGAGACGGTGTCGGGTTGTCGGTTAGCGCAAGCGCATCGCAGCAGTCACAGATACATCCTTTCTGATCTCAAGAGAGATGGAAATAGTAGCGCGGTCGAGGTCGTGTGTAAACCGCCTTTGAGCTGCCGGACGTTTCTGCCGGCAGCTCAGATTCCAGGAGGTGCAGTGGGTTCTCCATTCCCTCCCGATTTTGCAGAACAAATATACTATTTTGTATCAGTCGCGAGGAAAGACTCCTTCGCAACGGCATCCGTTAACCGGCAATAGTGCCAATGCGGATCTGAAGGCGTCCACTTTCCGTCAGCATATCCATCGCAGCTGTCTGGTTTGGCGAGCGGATACTCTTCCAGCGGATCGTTGATCAGATCAAAGAACTGACAGTTGGCCGCGCTGTCGGTACAGATGACCTTGTAGGTTGCATTCCGGGCTCCGACCATACGAGTGCCGCCCGTCATCAGGTTCTTGGTTTCCGTGAATATGTAGCCGCTGTTCGGGTCGCGTACGCTTTTCGCTTTGTCAAAAAGAATCGGTGCCAGCGACACTGTGGAAAGGGGAACCGTTTTCGTTCCTTCACTATTGGCCACCTGCTTCGGTGCAGCGAGTCCCGCCAGTTCCAGAATGGTGGAGAACAGGTCAGCTGCGTGGGCGTATTCAGTGCTTACGCTGTTGGCTGCTATCCGCGGCCCTCGAATGATCATCGGCACCAGGGCGCCGCTTTGATAGGCAGTCCCCTTTCCGCGGTCCTTCCTGGTGATGTACATGTTATCGATGAAGTTGAGATTGGGCCTGCCGTACATGGGAGTGCCGTTGTCGCTGACAACAATGACGTAGGTGTTGGGAATGCCGTCGATCACCTCCATCAGCTTACCGAAAACGGTGTCGAGTGAATTGGTCATGGCGCGGTTGAGTGCCTCGCCGCTGCACGAGCCCGGGTTATTCGATCCGAACGTGCCTCCGCATTCCTTCATCTCCTTGTGACTCGCGGCGTCGAGTGTGTCGGCATCCGGCACGGCCATCGCACTCGGCTTCTGCCTGATCGTGGTGTGCGACAGGTTGAATGCCAGCCATGCAAACCATGGCTTATTCGGGTTTTCCACCTGCCTGGCTTTAATCCATTCTATGGTGTCGGCGACTTTGACTACCGGAGCGTAATGTGTCGCAGCAATACCGGGAAGTGATTTCTTAGGCATCGGCTCGCTGCGCCATTTGTCTTCCGGAGTGTTTGCGTCCTGCACCTGATAGTCGTAGTCCCAGTATGAGTTGATTGCGGCGTGGAGATTTCCTTTGAAGAGATCGAATCCGGCCTGTTTCGGCTTCATACCGGGGTAATCGACAGGTTTGCCCGGCAACCCGGCCATGTGCCATTTGCCGAATGCTGCTGTACTGTAACCTTTGTCCTTCAACAACCGGACGAAGCTTGTGTGTTTCGGGGAGAGTGCGTCCGCATAGGTGGCTACCTTCGTTTCGGCTGCATAGAGCCCGGTCAAGATGGCTGCCCGCGTCGGCGAGCAGAATGGATGCGCCCAGACATTTGTGAATCTCATCCCCAATCTGGCGAGCTTATCCATGGCAGGCGTGGAAGCCGGCTTACCCGCAATTTCGCGATAGCCGGGGTGGTTGCGCCCGGAAGGTCCGTATTTCGTCACAAGATCGTCAATCATTCCCGGATAGATGTTGGTAGTCGCATCAATCCCGATATCGTCGGCAATAACCAGCAGGATATTGGGCCCACGGGATGCACCGCTGTTATCTTCTTCTCCTGCTGCGGCAAAACTCACAAAGAGGAAAACCGCGGCTGCCGTGAGAATCGTTCTTCTCATTGACTGCATTCACTCCTCCTTTTCATTGGTGTCTTCCTTTTATGACACTTACTTCTTTGGTCCGCAAGCTAAATCGGTTATATTCACCTCCGGCTGGAAAACGAACTGCATGCTTTGAACGAGGCTGAAATGAAGAAGACAAGATGGATCATCATACTTTTGGCGGTCGTCCTGCTTTGCGCGGCGGCGATCTTCTATCAAAGCTTGCAGTCGGTGATTCGGGGTACGGCTGGTGATTCGGCCGCCTCTGACGGCTATTCAGGGACGCAGTCCTGCCGCGAATGCCACGAAGAGTTTTACCAGCTTTGGGCCACTTCGTATCATGGGCTGGCAATGCAGCCCTTCACGGCTGAATTGTTTCGCACCAGGCTTACGCCGCAGACCGAAGATCTGGTTGTTGGAGATTCCACGTGCCGGGTGGAATTCGATGGCACACGCGCCTGGATCAGCGAGAGCGGCCCTCGAGGAAAGAAAGAATATCCTCTGGCGCACGCCCTCGGAGGAAAGAACGTCTATTATTTCCTCACGTCAATGGATCGCGGGCGTCTGCAGGTTCTTCCCCTGGCGTATGATGTCCGGAAGAAATCCTGGTTTGATACGGCGGCCAGCGGAATCCGGCATTTTCAGGACATAGAGGAAGAGCCGGTAGGGTGGAAAGATCCGGAGTATACGTTCAACACATCATGTTACGGGTGCCACGTCAGCCAGTTCACGAGAAACTACGATCAGGCAACAGATACCTACAGTTCCGTCTGGCTTGAACCGGGCATCAACTGCGAAACCTGTCATGGATCTGCGACTGAACACGTCCGTGTCTGCCGCAAGGCCGGGAAGGGGAACACTCCCGAAGATTTGAAGATTGACATAATCGGCCCGCCCAAGTACAGCACGAAAATTGGGGGCGACGCCTGCGCTACATGTCATGCCAAGGCAACTCCTCTGACTGCTTCCTACAAACCCGGAGATGATTTCTTTGACCATTTCGATCTGGGTGTTCTTGATCTGCCGGATTATCACCCCGACGGTCGCGACCTTGGTGAAAACTACACATACACACAGTGGTTGATGAGTCCCTGTGCGAAATCGGGACAGATGGATTGCATGCATTGCCACACGTCAAGCGGAAGGTTTCGATTTGCTGACGCCCGGAAGAACGACGCCTGCCTTCCGTGTCATAACGACAAAGTGGGAAATGCCTCAGCTCATTCGCACCATCCCGAAGGGAGTCCTGGGAGCCAGTGTATTTCCTGCCATATGCCGATGACCGAATTCGCCCGGATGCGCCGCAGCGATCATTCGATGCTGCCGCCGACTCCTGCGGTAACCGCAGCCTACAAGTCGCCGAATGCCTGCAACATCTGTCATACCGACAGGGACGCCAGGTGGTCGGATGGGTGGGTCCGCAAATGGCGGAAGAGGGACTACCAGGCGCCGGTTCTTCTTCGCGCCTCTCTCATCGATGCTGCACGAAGACGTGACTGGAAGAAGCTGCCGGCCATGCTCGAGTACGTGGAGAGTGAAGGGCGTGACGCGGTTTTCAGCGCATCGCTGATACGCTTGCTCCGGCCCTGCAATGACGACCGGAAATGGCCTGTCCTGATACGCGCAATGAAAGATCCTTCGCCCCTGGTTCGCGCCAGTGCCGCTGAAGCCCTGGGAGACCGCATTGACGGTGCCGCCCTGATTGTGCTGAGTGCTGCGCTCAGCGACCCATTGCGGGTTGTGCGGGTGCGCGCCGCTTCCGCAATGGCGTCAGTTCCACGGAACGTGCTGGAAGCCGGCATTGCCGGGGCCTTTGACAAGGCGGCAGAGGAATTCAAGTCGCTCCTCCAGGCTCGTCCGGACCACTGGTCCTCCTATTACAACTTGGGAAGCTTCTATCTCTCGCAGGGTGACTACCGGCAGGCCGTATCGTTTTATGAGACCGCTATACGGCTGCAACCGCGGGCGCTTCAGCCTCATGTCAATATCTCGTTCGCCTACAACGGACTCGGCATGAACGACAAAGCCGTTCACAGCCTGCGCAGAGCGAGTGAATTACAGCCTGACAGTGTTGAGGCGAACCTGAATCTCGGGTTGCTGCTTGGAGAAATGGGTAATTTGAAAGAAGCCGCCGCGCATTTGCAGAAAGCCGCAGAGCTTGACCCGGGATCCGCCGTAGCGGCCTACAATCTGGGTGTGGTGAATGCACAGTCGGGTAAGATGGCTTCAGCGATCGAATACCTGCGACGTGCCTGCACAATTCAGCCGGACAATTCGCAGTACCGCTACTCGCTGGCGTTCTACCTTCTTCAGAGCGGTGACAGTGCTGAGTCGATAGCTATATTACAGCGGCTGGCGCGAGAGAAGAGCTTCCATCTTGATGCGATACTCCTGCTCGGTGAGACCTATCTCAAACAAGGAAAGACCGATGAGGCCCGGGCGTTGTATCAAGGCATTCTGAGCAGCGGGCGGCTTCCCGTTTCCGAACGAGAGGTACTCGAAAGCCGTATCAAGGAGTTGCAGGAGCCATGACCCTGAGCAAGAATGCGTTCGCATCATTACGCCTCCGGTTCGACCACTGAACTCGTACCATATTCGCCCCGCCTCCGACGCTCAGTTCCCTGTTGCGCAGGAAGTGAAGATGTGCATCATAGTGTCAGAACGTCTCATGGAAAGCGGCTGACAAACTGAAAGGGGACGGAGCAAAATGGCTGACCTCGTTGGAGTGAACGGACAGAGAGAAAATTTCAAAGTCGTAGGGAAGGCCAATCTTCCCGGCAGGCTGTCACACGCAATCGCATCAGGGATTGCAAAATACGGCGTCGACTACACAGCCCCGGATATGCTCCATGCAAAATTCCTCAGGAGCCCGTACGCAAACGCGAAGGCTCTCAGCGTCGATACCGCTGCAGCCAGGGCAATTCCCGGAGTCGTCGATATCCTCACCTGGGAAGACGAGGATATCAGGAACCTGAGCGCCGGCGGAGGCTTTATGGGACCTCCGCTCCCATTCCTTGACAACATCGCTGACCAGGAAGGGACCGAAGTGGCGGTTATCGTTGTGGCCGAAAGCGAGGACATCTGCGACGAGGCCTTGAAGCGGCTCAAGGTGAAATGGGAGGTGCTGCCGCACGTTGTGGATCTTCTCGAGGGGAGAAAGCCCGACGTTCCGGTAATTCGACCGGAAGTTCCTGCCTCTAAAGGAAGCCCTGGCGGATTTGGCATGGGAGGAGGGAATAATCCCCCCAGGAAGGGGAACGTTTCCTATTCCAACGTCAGCGAGGGAGACATCGAAGCAGGTTTCAGAGAAGCTGACCATGTGCTGGAAGTCGATGTAAACACGGCGGCCTTCTGCAGCCATATTCCCAACCCGGTAGGCGGCGTCGCCTGGTGGTTCGACAGTCCCTATCATGGCGAAGGCAAGAACTTGAGAATTGAAGGCACTCCCTGGGGACATGATCAGGTGGGACGAATGTATGGTGTCGCTCCGGAGAAGGTCTTCCAAGAGTGCATGTTTGTCGGCGGCAGGTATTGCGATTGGGGCATCCGGAAACAGCAGCTGATCACGCCGCTCCTGGCCAGGAGAACCGGTCGGCCGGTTCGGTGCGTCAGCGAGCGCTATGGGATGTACGACTTCGCGCTGAACCAGCGCTTCGTTCATCTGAGAATCGGGTTTAAGAGCAACGGCCTGATTACGGCAATCGACGATTTTTCAATCGCCGACGGCGGTGTGCGTGGAAGCACCATGTTCGGCAATACCATGGACCAGACCTATGGCCCCTACTTCACCACCAGATGTCAGAACGTCAAACAGAACATGGATGTCGTCGACAGCAATCGCGGGAAGATGTGGCTCAGCGGCCAGCATAATCCGATGAACTGGGATTCCCTGACCGTGGCGATCCATGCGATTGCAGAAAAACTGGGCAAGGATCCGATAGAGATTGCAACGCTGAATCTCCACGGCCCGGAATCCCAGACCGACCCCAATCCTGTGCCCAGCTATGAAGCATGTGTCCAGGCTGCAAAGAAGATGATGAACTGGAAGTGGCACGGAGCGGGCGAAAAGAGGCTTCCCGACGGCAGGCTGCACGGTGCGAGCTTTCGTTACCAGCAGTGCCCGCGTCATTCCGGCACGGTGTTCAGTCCAAAGCTCGAACTCAGGAACGGCGTGGTGTACCTTCCCTCCCGAGGGCCGGTGATCGGCAACTACATCATGGAAGCGAACGCAATGGTGGTAGCCGAAGAACTGGGTTTGAAGTACGAGGACATACGGACCAGCCTTGATCATCATGAGATCTACAGGCCCTGGGGAGGCGGGAGCGACGGAACCACCGCGTCATCCTGGGCTGTGAAGGAATGTGCGAATAAGCTGAAGAAGCAGATTCTGGAGGCAGCTGTCGAGGAAGCGAATAATCCTCCCGCTGCCGGGGGATTCGGCTCCTTTGGAAAGAAGCCCACCCCCAGCCCTCTGAAGGGCCGGAAACCTGAAGAGCTCGACCTGCGCGATGGCAGAGTCATCGTCAAATCGGATCCCGGCATCGGTGTCCCGCTCGCGCAGGCTGTGCGTGCCAATCTGTTTGCAACCTACTCCGGCAAACCTCCGGATGCCCTGTGGAGCCACCGGGGCAAGAAGCTGGATACCATGAACGTGGCAATGTGCGAGGTAGCCGTCGACACCGAGACCGGTGAGGTGGAGATACTTCGCTTCGGAGTGGTCGCCGATACAGGTAAGATCATGCGTCGCACCTCTTTGGAAGGGCAGATTCATCAGGTCATGTATTTCAGCGAAGGATGCCAGTTGAAGGAAGACTTTATCTTCGACAAGGCGACCGGCGTAAGATTGAACACCAACATGATCGAATACAAAAAACCCACAATTCTGGATGTCTCGCCCGTTGACATGGAGTTGCTGGAGACGCGCGCGGGCAATGCCGCGTACGGTTCCAACGGCATCAGCCATTCCCTGGCGAACACACATCTCGTAATCTGCGCAATTCAGAATGCAATCGGCAGGTGGGTTGATCCGCCGGCCACGCCGGACAGGGTTCTCAAGGCCCTGGGCAAGGTGTAGTCTCGAGATTGCTTTTACAATCCTTTACTAACGTTCCAACTCTCGGTTGAGAGCGGCTCGGCGTAAAGTGATTTCGTCTTAGAGGGAGGGGAAGTTGCCGATGACCAGGAGTAATCGGTTGGTCCGTTTTGGCGTCTCGATGGAAGAAAGCCTGCTTTCTGAATTTGATTCTTTGTGCGCCGGCAAGGGGTATGAGAACCGTTCAGAGGCGATCCGCGATATGGTTCGGAGTCTTCTGATGGAAGACACCCTGAAGCGGGAAGACGCCGAGGGAGTCGGCACGCTGACACTCGTCTACAATCATCATCAGCGCGAATTGGAGGAGAAGCTTACCGAATATCAGCACCACCATCTGAATGCAATCATTTCTACAATCCATATCCACCTGACCCCTCATCTCTGCCTGGAGGTGCTGCTGTTGCGGGGCAGTTCAAAAGAGATCAGAAAGGTTGCCGACGGGTTGATCGCGACCAAGGGCGTGAAACATGGAAAACTGGTTCTGACCGCCGTCGCCGAAGACCACTGATACATCCGCCGGTTCCGATGAGGTCAATCGATCCTGCGCCAGGGTATTACCTGAAAATATCTGTATTGCCGGGGCATGTGAGAACCGATCGAGCCGATGACGATTACGGTCAGCAGCCAGATCACACGATATTCCCATAGCCAGATGACCAGACACATTACGCCGATCTTGGTCAGAACCATGCAGCCACGCGCCTCTCGATGCCATCGCCAGCCAGGATAAGCCTCGATCAGTATCAGGATTGCACCGGAAGCGACGGTGGCGTAAAGCCACGGAAGCAGAAGGTCAGGCGCAACAGCGAAATAGTGCCCGCCGACAAGTATGCAGGTTGCAATGATGTGCGCCGTCCGTACGCCTATGTTGCAGGCCCGGAGAGTCAGCGACTTTCTGTTCTTTTCAGCAGATCCCAAACTATCAGTCATACCGAGAGAGTTATCAGAAAAGACATTTCCTACGCAACCGATTTCAAATGCATCCCGAGCCACAGCAGGGCCGCGCTCTGCATGCGCGGGGACGGACGGTCATGTTGTCATATTTTGATTCGCGCTGTCATTCTTTATGATAACGTATGCCCGATACGTCTGACTTTCAGCAACAACCCAATTACCGGCTGAGTGCCGCCGCATAAAGCATTTGAATTCCGGGCGTGTGGTTGGACCTTCTGGAACCACAGTGCCGAGCACAAGAGGAAAGCATGCCAAACCCTGGTCCTCCAGCGTCTGCAGGACCAGCGGATGTGAGGTGCCGTTGCAACCCAACAGGAAGAAGTCAGGAGATCGAAATGCGAAATTACAGAATGTACATAAACGGCAAGTGGGTCGACGCTCTATCAGGGAAGACATTCGCTACGGTAAATCCCAGCACGGGAGAAGAACTCGGCAGAGTGCCTCTTGCGGGCAGGGAGGATGTGGACGAAGCGGTGAAAGCTGCCAGTGAAGCTTTCACCGGCTGGTCAAAAGCGATGCAGGCGGAAAGAGCGAAAGCCATTCTGCGTTTTGCCGCTTTGATCAGAGAGCATTCACAGGAACTGATCGACCTTGAAGTCAACGAGCACGGCACGCCCGTGATGCTTGCGAGAGGATTTGCAGCTGCCGCCGTGGATCAACTCGAATACATCGCATCGATCAGCCGGGGTATCATGGGGCAGGTTCTGCCGCAGTCGATGCCGCATACCGTCGGATATCTTCAGCGTGTGCCGATCGGCGTGTGCGCAGTTATTACTCCGTGGAATGTCCCTCTTATGATGATGTTGAGCATGGTTGGCCCGGCAATCGTCATGGGCAACACAGCCATACTCAAACCGGCGAGCGTAAATTCGATCCTGGCTGTGAAGTTCATGGAAATTCTTGAAAAGGCGGATCTCCCGCGAGGAGTCGTGAATCTAGTCACCGGACCCGGCGGAACTGTGGGAGACGCACTCGCATCCCATCCGGGTGTGGACGTCGTGCGTTTCACCGGCGCAACCGACACCGGAAAGGTCATTCTTCAAGCCGCAAGCCAGACCGCCAAGAAATGCATCATGGAACTCGGGGGCAACAATCCGGTGATCGTCTGCGAAGACGCCGATGTCGAAAAAGCGGCTCGGCTGCAGGCTGGGAGACATTACGGCAACAGCGCTCAGAACTGTTCGACGCCTGGGAGGTACTATGTCCATGAGAAGGTATATGACAGGTTCTTGGAGGTATTCGTCGAAGAGGTGAAGAGAATCAGGGTCGGCCTGCCCTGGGAGGAATCGACCACGATGGGACCGATGGCCAACCTCCAGCAGCTGAAAAAAGTGGAGTATTACATCAGGACGGCGAGAGAAGAAGGTGCCCGGATCGTGTACGGCGGAGCAAGGCCGACAACGCCACCCCTCGACAGAGGCTATTTCCTGATGCCGACAGTGGTGGCAGACTGCAAACACGACATGACCATAGTGAGAGAAGAGATATTCGGACCAGCGGCCTGTATTCTGGAGTATTCGTCAGACGAAGAAGCGATACGGCTTGCCAACGACTCCACTTACGGACTGTGCGCAGGCGTGTGGACCAGGGACGGGAGCAAGGCATTACGACTGGCCAACGGGCTTCAGGTGGACAGCGTATTCATCAATATGCCAAGGATGATGACCCCGGAATTCCCGTGGGGAGGTAACGTCAAGGAAAGCGGAATCGGCAAATCAGATTCAGTTTGCGGAATGGAGGAATTCACCGACCTGAAGTTCATTTGCACATCCTATTCGTGATCAGCGTCGATCCAGGGGACTCCTGACGTCCTGTCTTTCACGTCGCGACGCCTTTCGGTACCGCATGTCGGTGTGAGATACTGAATGCAGCACTCCCCGGTATGCACAATCGATGAAAGGCAATCCCATGAGCGATGAAAGATGGCCCTCCTTGCCTTTGGCAGAATGGCAGGATACCTATGCGACACTGCATATGTGGACGCAGATCATTGGTAAGATACGGCTGGCCCTTACGCCGTTGATAAACCACTGGTGGAATGTCCCGCTGTATGTCACTGCAAGGGGACTGACCACACTCCCGATGCCCTGCGGCAGGAGAATCTATCAAATTGACTTCGATTTCGTTGACCATCAACTGGTTGCGTCCCGCGACGACGGTACCCGGGATCGACTCCAGCTAAGGCCGATGTCGGTTGCCGAGTTCTACGGGGAGACGATGGCGATGCTCGGCGGTATCGGCCTGAATGTGAAGATATGGCCAGTCCCGGTGGAAGTGCAGAATCCGATCCCTTTTCTGCAGGATCACGACAACGCGGCATACGACCCGGATTACGCGAACCGATTCTGGCGCATTTTGACCCAGGCCGAGAGAGTGTTCACGGAGTTCCGTTCCCGCTTCATAGGCAAATGCAGTCCGGTGCACTTCTTCTGGGGAAGTTTCGACTTGGCGGTTACTCGTTTTTCGGGCCGCCGGGCGCCGGAACGTGAAGGAGCTGACGCGATAACCCGTGAGGCTTATTCGCACGAAGTGATCAGCCATGGATTCTGGCCGGGGATGCGGGTTGAGCGCGACCGGGCGGAAGGGAATGTGTATGAACCGGCATTCTACTCCTATACCGCCCCCGAACCTGAAGGTCTGAGCGCACAGCTGATCCGCCCGGAAAAAGCTCTTTACAACAGCACCGCGAAGGAATTCATATTCCTCTACGATGACATGAGGAAAATGGATTCGCCCGATGATGCTCTGATGGAGTTCCTCGAAAGCACATATGACGTCGGAGCCGCATTGGCCGGCTGGGATCGCGCCGAGTTGGAACGCAACCATCGTCTCGAGTAGAATCGTTCCGGACAGACCGACAAATTGCGCAGGGGCCGAAGCAGGGTTCGGCACTTGTCCGACGACAAGCCATTCCGCCTGGATTCGACGTTAAGGGAGACGCCTCTGGACTATGATGATGAGCCTGGACAGAAATTACGTTACACCGCTTACTTTCGTGCTTTTTCTTGTTCTCGCGATTACCGGCATTCTCATGTTTTTTCATCTGTTCGACGGCTACACGGAGGTCGTCCACGAGTTGATGGGACTGGGATTTGTCGTTGTGGCGACCGCTCACACGATTCTTAACTGGAAAGCCTTGCGGCGCCATTTCAGGAAGAGAGTATTTGCCTTTACGACAGTAGTTGTCCTGTTGCTCTCAATCGGATTCGTTATTCTGGAACGAACGAACATGCCCCTGGATATGGTCTTGATGAATAAAGTGGTGAAGGCTCCGCTAACTGATGCCTTAAGGGTGTTGGATGTTGATCTCGCGCAGGCATCCGAAAAACTCAAACGAAATGGAATATTCATCGAAGACGCAAGAACACTCGAAGATATCTGGATCAAGAATGGAGCGGATCCCGAGAGAATATTGCATCTGATTATGGAATAGCTCCGCCCGATCCCATTCCTCGATCTGGAAAGCCGGTCGCAATAGCGTTTCATTTTCGACCACAAAGCGCTTATCATGAAGATCCTTCACAGCTGAATTCGGGATCTCGGCTATGGATCTGCTGACAATAGGTGTTTTTGGAATTGTCCTGCTGCTCATTCTCCTGTTTCTGGGGATGAACACAGGTTTTGCAATGCTGACGGCCGGCGTGGCGGGGTTCGCAATTGCTGTCGATCCTGCCGCCGCCCTCGGTCTGCTGAAGTCGGTTCCGTTTAATACGACGGCGAGTTTCTCATTAGCGGTCATCCCGTTATTCATCATGATGGGCCAGTTCGCCTTCCACGGAGGACTCAGCGCCGACCTCTATCGAGCCTGCCACGTCTGGCTCGGGCGTATGCCCGGAGGACTGGCGATTGCCACCATAGCCGCATGCGGGGGATTCTCCGCGATCTGCGGTTCAAGCACGGCAACGGCCGCAACAATGGCAACCGTGTGCCTGCCCGAAATGGGAAAGTACAGGTATGCCGCGAGCCTGTCAGCCGGTTCAGTTGCAGCCGGCGGCACCCTCGGAATCCTGATACCACCCAGCATAGGATTCATACTGTATGGAATTACCGCTGAGCAGTCGATCGGAGTCCTGTTTGCGGCGGGCTTCGTGCCGGGCCTGCTGTTGATGGTTTACTATATGGCTACGATCGCCGTCACGGTCCGAAAGAATCCGACACTCGGGCCCAGAGGCGAGAAGTTCACGCTCAAGGAAAGAATCGCGTCCCTCAAGGGAATTGCAGCCATTCTCATGCTTTTCGTCGTGGTGATCGGCGGCATATTCGGTGGATTCTTTACGGCAAACGAGGGAGCTGCGGTCGGAGCGATCGGAGCATTTCTGTTCATGGTCTGCAGAGGGAAGTGTTCGCTCAAAACCCTGAAGGAGGCCTTGTCCGGTACGGTGCGGACCTCCTCCATGATCCTTCTGATCGTGATCGGAGCCAATATCTTCGGCTATTTCCTAAGTCTGACGCGTCTGACGTCCAGTTTCGCAGAGGCAATTCTGTCCATGGATGCACCACCTTACCTGGTGCTTGCACTCATACTCGCACTCTATCTTGCGATGGGGTGCATCATGGATTCTCTCGCAATGATCGTGCTGTTGGTTCCGATATTCCTTCCGGTGATACAAAGCCTTGGGATGAATCCGATATGGTTTGGGGTGCTGATGGTAATGATCATGGAAACCGGGTTGATCACTCCACCCGTCGGCATGAACGTGTTTATCATTAACGGCATCGCAAGAGAGATCCCGATGCAGACGATATTCCGCGGCGTATTCCCGTTCCTGATAGCGCTGTCGCTTGCGGTCATTACCGTGATGCTGGTGCCGCAGGTTGCACTCTTCCTTCCGTCGCTTCTTTATTGACCGGCGATCGTATGGGATCCGCGATTCAAGAGGTAGGTTACATTATGGCGTCGAAGGCAAAGTCAGCCGCAGTAGTCTCGTGCTTAACCGGGGTTCTGCTGGTGTTTGCCGGGTGTGGCGGGACCCGGGACCCGGTCGGAGAAAGAGTCTATGAGCTGACGCTCCACCACCACGACCCCGCAACCGCGTCGCAGGGGATGTTTTTCGATGAGTTGGCTGCGGAAGCAATCCGCAGGAGCAACGGAAGGCTGAAGATTTCGGTTTTCCACGGCGCTCAGCTCGGCAGTGCCAGAGACACCGTGGATATGGTTCTCAACGGAACATGCGATATCGGTGGAGGACTTCCCTCGTCCTTTCCCGGAGTCTTCCCGATGACGGAGGCGTTAACCCTGCCTTTGATCGGTGTTGAGAGTTCCGCACAGGCCACAGAAGCGCTCTGGGAGCTTTTTACGACGACGGATTACCTCAAAGATGAATACTCAGAGTTCAAAGTGCTGCTCCTGATAGGTATGAATTACTCGTCGATCGCTACCACCGCAAAGAAGATTACTTCCGTCGATCAGCTGAAAGGAATGAAGCTGAGAGCAAACAGCGGTCCGCCTACCGATTTCGTGATCGAGGCGGGCGCAACTCCTGTTTCAATAATGGTGGGAGAGCTCTACTCCTCACTTGAAAGAAGTGTGATCGACGGGGTTATTACCGACTGGAACGCATTCAATGCATTCAAATTGTATGATCGGCTCAATTACATCCTGGATGAGCGCGTTACCGTGAATCCCTACTTTGTCCTGATGAATCGGAAAAACTATGAGGCTCTTCCTGGTGATCTCAGGGCGATACTGGATGAGCTGACCCAGACTCCTGAGGCGAGGGCTTCATTTGCCGCCCGGTATGACCGGATTACCGATGAGATGAAAAAGAGACTAAAGGAGAGGGGCAGTGAAATCTACAACCTCTCGGCCGAACAGCGCGCACGTCTGAAAGAGATTGCGGATGCGGCCAACGCCAGATGGGTGAAGAAAAAGGCCGCCGGCGGATATCCCGCTCAGAAGGTAATGGAAAGAATCGTTGAGCTTCTCGATAAACATAGAGGGCGAGGCAGCGGAAGTGGTGAGGATGGCAACGGCGAATAAAGCGATCAGACGTGCATCGGAATTATTGCACTGCGTTTCCATGGCAGTACTGTTTCTGATGGCCCTGATGGTGTTTCTCGACATTGTCCTGAGGCATGCCGTAGGGGTTTACATTCCCGGAACATACGAAATAACAGAAATGGGTATGGTAGTCGTGATCTTCGGCAGCCTGGCCCACACGCAGGTGATCAAAGGACATGTGCGGATCACCATGTTTGTGGAGAAACTTCCGCCCACGATCCGGAGAGTCACGGAAGGGGTGTTTCTGTTAATCACGGCGCTTGTCTGCGCATGCGCCGCCTGGTCAGGGTTCGTTCAGGCCGCGGCGTATCGAGACAGGGGTGCCACGACAGCGGTTCTTGAAGTAGCTCTTTATCCTTTCGCCTACTTCATGGCGACAGGCCTGGCGCTATTTGCCATGGTGTTCTTTGTTGATGCCTGCCAGGCTCTGACGCAAAGAATCACGGACAAGACTTCAGCAGAGGCGGTACAGACATCCGGCGCCGCTCAGCCCTGAGCCTCGATTCTGGTATTCTCGTAAGGCTTCAACATGATTTCCCAGAAGCGATTCTGCGCGCGGACGAATGCATCTGTCCCGCGCTGAATCGCATCTGCCGCGCCCATGCCGGTTGTCCCGAATGTGCCGGGTTCCTGTCTCATCAATTCCGTAAATCGCTGAGTCTGTTGTGTGGCGAAATCGACAGCCTTCTTTTGCATCGAGACAAGGTATTCAGCCGAATCGTGCATTGCCCCTTTTATCTCTCTGCCATCCGTCACAAACGGGTTCGTCCGCATCGAATTCATATAAGCTGTGCTCTGGTCCAGCACGAGTTCGAGCGTACGTTTCTGCATCCTGAGCAACTCGTTCATCTCCTGTTCGGCGATTTCGAAAGAAGGCAAAGACATGACAGGAAAGAGCTCTTTTGCGGTTTGGATGGCTGCTCTTGCCTGCTGCTCATAAACGTCAAAGGCTGATCTCTGCAATTCGACGAGCTTTTCAAAGCTCTTCTGGATGATGTCTGGGTAGAAGAACGAGACTTCATGTCCCTTCAGAGCGGACCGTGTTTCTGGCAACAACTTCTGATCCTGCGTCATATGTCCTCCAGTTTCAGTTAAGCGGAAAAGGATGAGGGCCAGGGCAAAGCAAAGACAGCCCTCGTGAGTTCGTCGCTTCTCCGCTCATTCAATCACTCCTGGTTGAGAATAAGAAATCCGCTGAATTACCCATATCTCCGGAGGTAGTTTTACGCAATTGACGGCCTATGGATGGACCCTGGAATCCGCTCTGACCGGCAGAATTCGATTGCGTGCCTGCAATTCATGAACGATAATACCCCTGCTCACCTTCAAATTGCGTTTCGGTAATGATCGGCTTTTTGTGCATCGGAGGTCGTTATGCAAAATGCCGTCAAGCGACTCTGTCCCTATTGCGCGCAAGAAGTGCCGCTGGCAAGCTCCTGCTGTATCCACTGTGGACGAGACTTGCATCAGATGATGATTGCGAGGTCCACCAGTCGCCCGGCTGGTCCGGCAATGTACTATGTGGTGCCCGACGGCCTCGATTTCGGGATTGCCGTAGCCGGCGAAGTGAAAATACACGGGCTTACGTTGAACAAAGCACGCCGACTGGTCGAGCTGCTCAACAGCGTGGGCATCGTCCAGGCGGCCCGGTAACTCTGCGCATCAGGCAGCAAGGCCACATGATCGTGTAGGTCGCTGTCCATTTCCCTGAAGAAATAGTTCGTCCTTTCTGCGATCCGGCGGCGTTGGTACAATCGCGTTGGATGTTCGTTCGCGCCGCGCCCGAGAGGATCTCCCTGCGAGCGAATTCAACTAATGGAGGAGGATATTGTGGGCGAGCCGGAAGAAGAAGATTTTGCTGCTCTCTTTGAAGCGTCGCTTCAGACCAGGCAGCTTGAAAAGGGTGAACTGGTTGACGGCACGGTCGTCTCGATCGGGCCGGAAGCAGCCCTCGTCGATGTTGGAGGCAAAGGTGAGGCTGTTATCAACGTCGACGAACTGAGGAATGCCGACGGCGAGATTGAAGTTGCGGTTGGCGACCGGATTCAGGCGATGGTGGTGTCAACGGTGCGTGGAGTGACGCTGTCCCGAAAACTGGTGGCGGCGGCCGCGAGCGACCGGCAGTTCGAAGACGCCTTTCATAGCGGCCTTCCCGTGGAAGGGAAGGTTGAACGTGCAATCAAGGGAGGCTATGAGGTGCGGCTCGGACGCCATCGCGCTTTCTGCCCGATTTCCCAGATAGACGTCCGCGGCGCGGAAGCATCCGGGCACGAGGGAAACATCTATCAGTTTCGCATCATCGAATACAAAAATGGCGGATCAAACATGGTTGTTTCCCGCCGGGCGCTCCTCGAAGAGGAGCAGCGCGCAAACGCCGCCGCCGTCCGCGAGAAGATCGTTCCTGAAGCCGTGTTGAACGGACGGGTCACTTCCGTACGCGACTACGGGGCCTTCGTCGATCTGGGTGCGGGGATCCAGGGCCTGCTCCACATTTCTGAGATGTCCTGGTCGCGGGTATCGAGCCCTTCCGAAATAGTGAAACCGGGCGATGAGATCACGGTCAAGGTCCTCCGGGTGGACGAGGAAAAGCAGCAGATCTCGCTTGGTTTGAAGCAGCTCGCTGCAGATCCGTGGTCGAAGATCGACGCCTACCAGCTCGGCCAGCAGCGGACAGGCAGAATCACGCGTGTCGCGGAGTTCGGTGCATTCGTGGAGCTCGAGCCGGGAATTGAAGCCCTGGCTCATGCTTCGACATTCGCCCCGGCGTCGGAAGGCTGGTCGAGTCAGGTCGCTCCCGGCATGACGGGAACTTTCGAGATCCTGTCCATCGATCCTGAGCAAAAACGTATCGGGGTGGCGATGGTTGCGGAAGGTTCCGCTTCCGCGGAGAGAACTCCGGCCAGTCGCCCCGGTATCGTTCCGGGAGCACGTCTGACGGGAAAGGTGGAGCGGCACGAAAAATTCGGAGTTTTCGTCTTCCTCGCTCCAGGCCGAACAGGGCTCATCCCGTTCAGTGAAACCGGAATTGCTAAACAAAGTGACGTCCAGAAAGCCTTTCCGGTTGGAGCCGACGTAGAAGTCGTCGTCCTCGATGTTGATTCATCGGGCCGGCGCATCCGCCTGAGCGCCAGGGCGGTTATGGAAGCCAGCGAGGCCGAAGAAGTGCGTGAATGGGCTGAAAACCAGCCCGGCGCCGGCGGAGGTTTCGGAACCCTTGCCGACAAGCTCCGCGCGGCGCTGAAATCGCCGAAAGAGTGAAGCCTTGTTGCCGGGCGCGCCGTCTATCGTATCGAAATGCTGCCGGAGCCGGTCTGAACAGCGACCAGCATGCCGCCTCCACGTACCTTTCCCGTCAGTTGATTGCGGCTGAGAGCTCCCTTTAGTGTGACGGGGTGATCCACGTCGATACCTCCGGAACCGGTCCTTGCGTTCAGATCGAACGGAACATCATGCGGAATCACGAGGGTTACACTTCCCGAAGAGGTGTGGATTTTCCAGTCGGATCCCGGACGTCCAGCCGCCTCAATACTCCCGCTTCCCGTGCTTGCACGCAGAGACCCCGTCACTCCGGAGAAATCTATACGGCCCGAGCCGGTGTGCGCTTCGGTATCAACGAACTCAGTCGACTTTGCCGCATGGGCTATGCTGATATTTCCGCTTCCCGTGACTGCTTTGGCGGAACCGGCGATGTTGGCGGCTTTGACCGACCCGCTCCCCGTCCTCACATCGATGCTCCCCTGCACGGAGTCGAGTTGGATGCTTCCGGAACCGGTATGGGCGCTGACGTCGCCTCCAATGTTGAATATGGCTATGGATCCTGAGCCCGTTCCGGCGTTTACCGAGTCACGCAGCCGTTCAATTCGCTGGCTTCCTGATCCTGATCTTGTCACCAGCCTGGTTTCCTCCGGCACCTGGATTTCGTAGCTGATCGAGACGTTCCGGTAAATCTCTTCCGTGGTGCGGCCGATCCTGATCGTGTTGCCCGTCTGTTCAATCGGTGGATTAGCCTGGATGCGGCGCAACTTCTCTTCCCCGGCAGCCCGGTGGTCATCCCGTGCCTTCACAATCGCATACACTTTGACGACACCGGGACTTCCTGCTCTTACCTCGATTTTTCCCGAGCCGGTTGTAACTTCCAGCGAAATGGGAGCGGTTACCTCGAGCGTGCGTTGGAAACTTCCCTCAGCGGCAGGATAGACCGAAACGCATCCTGAGAGCCCCAACAGGGTTGCGGCAGTAAAGCGGCCGAAGCGCAGTAATCTCATATCCGTGTCCTCCTTTTGACCTATGAAACGGACTACGACTGCAAAAAGTTCGAAATCTTGGCCTGGATTTTTACGAATGAGGTAGTCGGGCAGGGTATGCCGAGGAGGGGAAAGAACGCAAGCCACGGACTTGCCGCATGAGTTCGGGCAAATCCGTGGCAAAAGTTGTCAGGATGCTGGACTTATTACCAGCGAGACTCCCGCCGTGGCCGGAACGAGTGCCCGCCATCGCGGCCGAAACCGCCACGGTCTTTCTTGGGCCGGGCTTCGTTGACAGTCAGCTTTCGGCCTTCAAGCAGCTTACCGTTCATTTCCGCGATAGCGCGGTCGGCTTCGTCTGCATTAGCCATTTCAAGAAACGCGAATCCGCGTGCGCGGCCCGTTTCACGATCAGTAACCATGTTGACGCTCAGAACCTGTCCATACTGTTCGAAGGCAGACCTCAGCTCGGATTCGGATACCTGAAAACTCAAGTTTCCTATAAAAATGTTTTTCATCGATTTCTCCCACTTCGCCAAGGCGAAGCTTTTTATTGGTTTCTGGCCGAGCGGAGTCCTTGTCCGCCGGCGTTCGAGATTTGAGGATTCAAGTGAATCGGAACAGTAGGAATGAGACAGGCTCAAAACTCATCAAATTTCACCAAAATGGTACCACGGGCGGTAACCACGCGCAAGCACGGGCGGGGAGCCGGTTTTCCCGACCTTATCAGATGCGGCGGGTGCTGAGGACAGAAGGGATCTCTCCGATAAGCTTCAGGGCATGCTGCAGCTGCGGTACACCGGTAACTTCAAGCGTAAAATGCATATGGGCCGTTCCGTTACGCGAGACCGTATGTACCGACGTCACGTTGATCGTCTCACGTGAGAGCACTTCCGTTATGTCGTGCAACAATCCGGTGCGGTCCTCACATTCAACGGTGATGTCGACCGGATAAGCCGCTCCGCCGTGCGCCTGCGTCAGGACATCGTCCCCCCAGTTTGCGGAAATGACCCGCTCCGGATTCAGCCTGGCCATTCCCATGAAATTCGGACATTCGACGCGATGGATAGAGATCCCCTTGCCGCGTGTGACATATCCCTGGATCCGGTCCGGAGGAGCAGGTTTGCAGCAGCGCCCGAACTGCGTCAGCAGTTTGTCCATACCGAGGACCAGGACACCCTCGCTCTTCCCGCCGGCTCTACTCTTTCGCGGAACGAATTCGGGTGTCGGTTCCGGAGCTGCCTCCGACCCTCGGAGGGCCTGTTGAATTGCGCGCTGCCCCAATTCGTTGCGTGCTGCCGCGAGAAAAAGCGCGTCAGCGCCGGTGTAGCCGAGTCGCTCCGCCAGCTCATCGATATTGGCCTGGGTCGCCCCCTCCCGTTGCAGCTCCCGCTGGACAATCGTGCGCCCCTCCGCAATCATCTGGCTCTCATCGAGTCTGGTGAAGTGCTGCTTGATCTTGTGGCGCGCGCGCGACGTCCTGACGTAACCGAGCTGCGGGTTGAGCCAATCCCGGGAAGGGCCTCCCTGCTTTACAGTTATGATTTCCACCGTCTGGCCCGACTCCAGAGGCCTGTTCAAAGCCGTCAGAACGCCGTCTACTTTTGCTCCGCGGCAGCGATGCCCGAGTTCGGTATGGACATGGTAGGCGAAATCGACCGGTGTTGCGCCACGCGGCAGATCGACAACACGTCCCTGCGGGGTCAGAACATAGATCGTATCGTCCAGTGCCGCGCGTTTGAATTGCTCGACCCAGTGCGATCCATCCGCGATGTCCTCCCGCCACGAGAGAAGTTCGCGCAGGAGAGCGACCTTGTCGCCATAGGTATCTTTCCTGGATCTGCCTCGCATCCCTTCCTTGTAGCGCCAATGCGCCGCGACGCCGAGTTCCGCATGCTCATGCATTTCCCACGTGCGTATCTGCACTTCGAGCGGCCGCTGATCCCAGGCAATCACTGCTGTGTGGAGTGACTGGTAACGGTTTCCCTTGGGTTTGGAGATGTAGTCGTCGAATTCTTTCGTGACGGGAGGCCACATCTCATGCACGATGCCGAGGACCGTGTAGCAGTCACGAACGTCATCGACAATCACCCGGATTGCGCGCAGATCGTAGACTTGTTCAAGCGGTATCTGCTTGCTCCGCATCTTTTTCCAGATGCTGTAGATATGCTTTGGACGCCCGTAAATCTCCGTTTTGATTCCGACCGCCGCACACTTCTTCCTGAGTATCTCGATGGCATCCGCAATGAAGCGTTCGCGTTCAGCACGCTTCTCATCAAGCTGGCGCGCGATCTGCCGGTATATGTCGGGATCGAGGAAGCGGAAACTCAAGTCCTCGATTTCCCATTTGAGTTCCCATACGCCGAGCCGGTTGGCGAGTGGAGCGTAGATGTCGAGGGATTCCCGGGCCATCTCGTTCCCATCGGGACCGGGATGCTCGGCATAGTAGCGCAGAGTCTGGGTGCGGCTTGCGAGGCGTAGCAGAACAACCCGCATGTCTGCCGCCATGGCAAGCATCATCTTGCGCAGGACTTCCCTCTGCGTCCTGACGTCGCGCACGCCCGATGACGGTGTGGCTGCGAGGAGCCTCAGCCCATTCAGTCTGTGCAGACCCTCGACCAGCCGTGCAACATCAGAACCGAACTCCCGCCCGATTAGATCTTCGGCATCGGGAATCATCTGATGCATGGCAAACAGCAGCGCGGCTATGCGCGTCCCGCCGTCCAGCCGCAGCGCAGCCGCAATCAGCGCCATGCCGATAACGTGCTGCGATATCTCTTCGCCGGTCCCGAGGGTGTTGTCGGCGTAAATCGGTCCCACGAATTCGAGTGCACGCCGGACAAGCGCGCCGTCGTCGGCAGAGAGGCCGGCCGTCAGTTTTTCCATCAGTGCGCTGTCCGATGGAGCTGAATTCAGTGAATAATGAACGTAAACCATCGGATATTGCCCCCGACAAGAACATCAGGAACATTAATTATACACAGATCAGATATTGCCTGAGACGAAAGGCTCCTGGCAGGTCCTGCCGGCTCACAGCGATCTGAGCAGAAACGAGCAGATATGATAGGCATCGATGAATTTGAACGGGCTCTGCCCCAGTGAATAGTGCCCGCAGGGGAGAACCACAACTTTGTGGTCGATCTGTCGTCGGCGCGCCTCGCGGAGCATCTCTTCGGAAAATACGGGCAGGAAGGTCGTGTCACAGGTACCGTAGATGAACAGCGACTGCTTTTGATTCTCCGCGAAGTGGTCCATATATGACGCGGGCGTAATCGCTTTCCAGCAGGCCCGCAGCTGTTCGAGTTCAATCTGCCCTTCGAATCCCTGGCGTATGTGTCTGGTCGTGAGGCCCGTCCAGACTACGTCTGCGAAATGAAGCGAAAACAGGTTGAACACGTTGACGCGCAGACGGGCATCGTGGGCGCTGGTCAGGAATGCATAGCACGATCCAAGGCTCGTTCCCACAATACCGAGCCGGTCGTAGCCGAGCGACTGGAGCCAGTCAACGGCGGAACGCGTATCAATGATTGCCTGCCGGGTTGCATCGACGGTCCTGGCGACGTTGGACGAAACCGCGTAATCGGCTCGGGTCAGTTCCGACGGCATGCGCAGGTCGTGATAGGGAAGACTGAGCCGCAGTGCCGAAATCCCGAGTGTTTGCAGGACGCGGCAGAGGGCGATGTGCTGCTGCAGCTGCGCATTCCAATGCGGCAGAACTATGACGGCCCTTCCCTTGGGCCGCGATGCGCGAAACCACAGACCGTGGACCGTGTTGTTTTCCGGATAGGGGGTTTGAACCGGAGACGTGAAGCGAAGCCGGTTGTTTTCGCAGCGGAAATCGGAAGGAGTCTTGTAGCCATAGAAGGCCGCGCTGTCGGATGCCGCTCTTTCGCTCAGCTCGGCCAGATAGGATGCAGGAGCGCCGTCGGATGCGGCAACCGGCCAGTTCCGCGTCCACTCAAGTCCCCATTCGAATTCACGGACGACACGGTCGGTTGTACGTGCGGCGAATGCCTCTTCCTTCCGCTCCATGAAATCTTTGTAGCGCGACCAGATCGTCCGGCGGCCGTCTCCGGACCATGATTTTCTTCCCGCACCGAACTGTTCTTCCCACATTGGAGCATTCCTCTAAAACCGCGAGGCAGTATACAACACGATTGGGATGTCTGCACATGAACCGGTCATCGGGAGTGCTGATTCAACTATGCTATCGCTGATGATCCGTCGAGGAAACAGCAGGCGGGCTTATCTGCGGTACTTTTGCTTCAGGCCGGCGTTCGGATGGGCGGCTCGGTAGTTTTCGATATCCGACTCGGTTACCGGGACAGTCTCATTGAGCAGGCAGGGGACCTCACTTCTCAAATCGGCCAACACTTTCTGAAAGCAGAGATCGGGCGCTTCCTGGAGCATCAGCTGTTTATTGCGGAAAACCGAGTTTGCAATACTCAGGACGAGCAGCCTGACGCTGTTGTCATCGTTGACGATCTTGAAACCATACTCCGTATGATCAGGCTGAGGGATAACCCCTAAATAGGTAAGCTGGGGAAGATGCGTATGCATGGCGGGACATCATCCTTTCCGGAACGTCAATTCACAGGGGCGGCGTCATTCATGAGGCCGAAACCTTATTATACACTACCTCGGCCTCGCCGGCCGTGCTGCCTGCCTGTTTGGGTGCCGTGCGCAGAGGAATCTGCAGATCAGGCAAAGGCCGCCCGGAAAAAAGTGCGACGCATGGACGGGCTATGATCCGTGCCCAGCCTACGGCCAGCGCCCGCCGGAAACCGCCTGTGGTCATTCCTGTCTTGGCGTACATCTGGCTATAGAGCTTGGAAATAAGAATGAACGCCAGTCTCGAGCGGAGCTTCGAAGTACAGCGTGACCTCCGCCATATTTTCCGGATGCCGTAGAAAGAAGCCCATGCCTGCTTTGTATGATGTTTGATCTCTTCCTCGGACATTGTTGGGTGCGGCAGGTAGACTCTGGGACGTTTGTTGGGCGGAAGGAGCCAGTACCGGCTCGAAGTCTCGTTTCCTTTCGCCCATTTCTCAAAATCGATCGTCCCGGGAAACGGAGTCAGCGGTATGAACTGTGCAAATGTCAGCCCTGCCCGGTCTGCAAGCTCCGACGTGGCCGTGAATGTCGCCGGCGTATCGCTCTGCAGTCCGAAGATGAACGATCCCAGCACATGAATACCAGACTGATTGAATCGCTGCAGGCTTGCTATCAAATCGTCGCCGCTCAGGTTGAAGCCTTTATACAGGCTTTTCAATCCGGTGACCGATACGGATTCGACACCTATCAGGGCCCCCTTAATCCGGGCAGCTTTCATTGCATTCAGAAATGCCTCGTCTTCGGCGGCTTCCATCGTGATTTGAGTGAAGAAAATGACATCTTTCGAAATCCGGGCAAGCTGTTTCATGAGCTCGAAACGCTCACTCCGAATTGAGAGGAGCCTGTCATACTGACTCTTATTACTCCGGCCGGCAGCCAGTGCAAGGTCGCGCTGTGTGACAGGATAGAAATTGTCATCGGCAAGAGCGATGAACCTGTATCCCCGACGACGAAGCATGACGACCTCTTCGACGACCGGAGAGACGGGTCGCTGTCGAGGTACCTGGCCATCTGTCCGCCAGACCGAGCAGAATGAACAGCGTTTCGGGCATCCGCGAACAGTCTGGACGGAACCCCACATGTACGAGCCCCGACTCAGAAGATCCCAGCGGGGAAATGCGAAATCGGCCGCCGCGATCGAACCGCCTTCATATATCCGCCTGGGACGGCCTGCGGCGCAATCAGAAAGCACCTCGGACCACACCAGATCTCCGTCGCCACGGACGACCGCCACTGCTCCGCCGTGCGTGTGAGATTCTTCAGGATACAGGGTGGCGTGAATGCCTCCAAATACCGGCAGGCAGCCGCGCTCTCTGACGAGCCGACCCAGTTCGTAACCACGGGAAGCGTTGCTCGTGGTGATTCCAATTCCCACCACGTCTCCCGGAGCCATCTTTTCGGGCTGCGCGGGCTGGAGGGTTTCATCAGTTATCCAGGGATCGCCGTAGCAGCGAGGTGTGGCGCCGGCGAGGACATATAACCAGCGAGGTGTGATGACACCGGCCCCAAACGAAATATCACTCGGATTAATCAGATGAACCTGCATGCGTGAGCCCCTCCTGCCTGTGGCACAAGAGATGGATTGCCGCTCAATGCAGAACAAGAATACCGGGCGCAGAAGGCTGACTTTCCACCTAGGCCTCAGAATACATCACGGGCCCGTGCGGAACAATGGCGAAATAACAGTAAAAGCCATGGCCTTTTGTCAGTCACGAACCGCCTGTTGAATCGGGCGGAAGTACGTCTTTGAAGGCGGCACCGTAGAGGTCCCACACGGTCACGAAAAGTGCCGCCAGAACCGGCCCAAGGATGAATCCAGCGGCCCCGAACAGCATAAGGCCGCCAAGGGTAGAGAGCAGGATCAGGAGATCCGGCATCCTCGTGTCTTTCCCGACGAGTTTCGGCCGCAACAGGTTGTCTATGCCACCCACCACAGCAGCGCTCCACGCAAAGAGAGCCAGCGCGGCTCCCCACCGGCCGACGAGGAGCAGGTAGGCCACCGCGGGTATCCACACAACCGCCGGACCAAGTCCGGGGATCACCGACAGTACTGCCGCTATGGCTGCCCAAAAAGCCGCGCCCTGTATTCCCGCGGCCCAAAAGGCCACTCCGGTAAGTGCACCCTGAACTACCGCAATGATCAAGGTGCCTTTGATGGTCGCTCGTGACACCGACAGGAAGCGGCTTATCAACTGATCCTCGTCTTCGGCCGGAAGCGGGAGCAGATAGAGGATGCGCCGCAGCAGACTCCGCCCATCCACGAAAAAGAAGTACACGGCATAGAGCATCACAAACAGCGAGAGCAGAAAACTGGCGGTTCCTGATGCAACCGTCGCCAGAGCCCCTACCGCGAAGGAGCCGATGTAACTTGCCAATGTTCCCAGTTTTGATAATACCTGGTCCTGATACGGGCGGATGTATTCGTAGAAAGGCATGCTCTGGAGGAGCCTGTTCAGACCGGTATCGCCGGCGAGCTGGGTTTCCACCCAGGGGCGCGCCGACTCGGCCAGCTGATAGGCCTGGGCCGCAACGAGTCCCAGAAAACCGGTGAGGGGAAGCACAAGGAGCAGAAGAATGATCAGCAGCGTCGCCGCCGAGGCCAGGCCCCTGCGTCCGTGAAAGCGTACTACGAACCAGCTGTACAGCGGATTAAACAAGCCCGCCAGTATGGCGCCGAGAAGCAGCGGCATGATGAAGCGCCTGATCATCCACAGGAATAACAGGCTGATCCCCAATGCCAGGATTACCAGAATCACTTTTCGCAATCGCGTTCCGCCTGCGTTGTTCATTTCTTTTATCTCACTGTCTTTGAGGCCGATTCGTTTGGATCCATTCTCCTGTCCGGCTATCCGTTTCCGCGCAATCGCCGCATACGACCCCAGTCGATTCGCCAGCGATTCTGCGGCATCCGCCGCCAGACCAGCGGAACAACCGGGGTACCGCGGCAATGATGATAAAGCGCGGCGATTCGCGCGTAGAACCCTCGCGTGTGATAACTGTGCGGGAAATTGAACAGCCGAATATCGAGGTGATGACAGAATTCGTGGCAAAGGGTGTTGAGCAGGGTGCCGAAGGACGTCACTTTCAATTGAACCGCCGTTCGCATCCACACCCGGATCACAGCCTTGTTGATTTGATAGTCTCCGAAGAGCTCTCCTATCCCCGCCTCATATATCCTCACCGGACGAGCGCCGAGAACCCTGACAGCCGGCGCGGTTACGTTGAAGAACGAGGATGTTTCCGCCAAAAAATCCCTGCAGGCGTGCTCAACCGCGGTCCTGGATCCCTCTGCCATGGCAGATTCAATACCCCGTGCGAGTTGCTGCAGGCGGGCGTCTGCAGGCAGGTTGAGCCGTGCGATCCTGTCGCTGCTGTCGTATTCGAGGCTTCCTGAAAGATTCCGCGGTCTGAAATCGGTGATCATATACCCTGAGAAACGTGCCTGTCAGGCCATTCCCATTGTCAGGTGAGCAAGCAGAACCTGTGCCTGATCATGACTTTGCCTGGAGCAGTACCTTTTGGTACGCCGCGGTCACGCACCGGTCGCCGCGATCGGCAACCGTCCGGCTGATCTGCGCCCGTCTTTGTGGATTGTCGCAGTAAATCGACAGTGCTTCCACGGCCGCGGCGGCGTAGTCCTGATGCTCATCCCGCACGACCTGAAGAAGATACCCGAATGCCTCATCGCACCGCGTAAGCGCAATGGGGAGAAGTAACATGCGCTTATACGCAGGTGTGATGCTCCGATTCCTGAACTCGAGCAGCCGGGCATACGCGGATTCGTGACGCGAGTTGCCGATGGCCAGTGCCGCCTCTTCTGCAGTGCTCAGATCGTCAGAAGAAAGAAACTGCTCTACAAACGTCAGGGACCGTGCAGGGGCGATCGTCATGAGGCCGTTGAAGCAGTCGCCGATGATTTCGGGCACCTTGTCTCCCTGCAGTACCTTCAATCTCAGAAGAAGTTCGCACGACTCCTGGCCCACGTCCGTCAAGATCATGATTGAAGCACGCCTTGCGACAGGCTCGCGGTCGGTCATAAGCGACACGAGTTCACACAGCAGCTCGGAGTACCCGATACGGTACAGTCCTGCGGCGCACGCAGCCCGCAGATGGTCGGCCGTGTCGACAGGCGGGCCGAACGAAGGCTCCATCTGGAAATGACGGATTCCCTTCAGGAATACGTCGGCTTCAGCGTAGTCAATCGCATTCAGGGCCTCCACCGCTGCCAGTTTCGCGCGACAGCCGGAATCGGTTTTAACCGGGTTTTCCAGGAAACGGTTGAACATGGCCACAATCTCGGGGGTGAGCCGGCAAAGCCTGAGTTTCGCCGCTCCATTTGCCGCCGCCGCCGCAATGGCGCTGCTTTTTGACGAAAGCGCCTGGCGTATCTCGTTCAAAGCGTCATCCGTGCAGGGAAGGGCTGCAAGTTCCTTCAACCGCGCCACCTTCTCCTGCAGCGATTGCCTGACCATAGCCGACCGATTATAACACGCGGTCTCCGCCGACCGGCGTGAACGAAATCTGGACACCCATTTCCTGAGAAGACGGGCTGGCAGTCCGCGGAGAATCAGCCTATGCTTTCAAGAGAGAGAACGGACAGCACAGGACGTAACGGTAAGGAAAGGATATGACCAGGTTGAGCGAAGCGACCGCGAGCAGGATTACTGAAATCCTGGATTCCAGATCTTTCACGGTGAAGTATGACGATGAACAAGGCCCTGCGGTGACCATCACTTCCGCGAGTTCCCTTGAGCACCGGTTCGTCATCAACTCAGTCGCCGGCGGCACATTCACTACGAATGAAAGTCCCGGCCTCCATTCGGATTCTTCCGAGACTTTTCAGAGAAGTGATCTCGAAAGCTGCCTCGAAGCAATCAGGAAATGGATGGAACGGATCAAAGACATGCAGGCTGACTGGATCATGGACGAATTCGGAGGGATCGCCGACCGCAATCCCTCACTACCTCTTGGGAAAACCCGTCATTGAACGGCAGCACCCGCTCTACAACAAACCCGTCTGGCTTGAATGCGAGATCTGGTCCTTGAACCACTCGATGCTTTCGGCCCGGCCGTCCAGAAGCTGCTTCAGAAATGCCGCCTGGGAATCGGTTATGAGATGGACATTTTCCAGAATGTCGCCCTCAGCCGCGCTTTTCCGCAGGTTTTCAACTCCCGTCAGCACCAGCTGAAGCAGGGCGCCGAAATCGAAAGGGGGTTCTCCGGCCTGAAAAGTGCGCAGGTATTGCTCTACATCCTCATACTTCAGCCGTCCCGCCATATTCTGCCTCCGCTCGAATGATAGAGCGCGGCCGGCGAACCGGCAACAGGGGACGACTGATTTATGTGGCCACGGCCTGATTTTCCGCCGAGAGCTTGCGGCGTTCGAACTCAATTACCCTGGTCAGAATCTGTTCGAGATCATAGTGGTTGCGATAACCTATCAGGTTCTCAATCTTGGTGATGTCTGGAACGCGACGTTCCATGTCTTCGAACCCTTCCTGGTAGGCTTCGTCGTATGGGATGTGCCGGATGGGCGAGGTGCTTCCCGCGATAGTCTTGATGCGTAAGGCAAGATCATTCATTGAAATCTCGCCCTTCCCTCCTATGTTGAAAATTTCGCCGACGGATCTCGGTTCGTCTATAAGCCCTACTATTCCACGCACCACGTCCTCGACATAAGTGAAATTTCTCGTCTGGGTTCCGCTTCCATACACCGTGATCGGCTCATTCCTCAGCGCCTGGCCGACAAAGCGCGGTATCACCATTCCGTACCGGCCGGTTTGCCCGGGGCCGACCGTATTGAAAAACCGGCCTATGATGACCGGGAGCTGCCTGGTCCGGTAATAGGCGAGTGCCATGAATTCGTCCATGGCCTTTCCGGCGGCATAGCTCCACCGCGCAATATTCGTCGGCCCGTAAACCCGTATGTCATCCTCGGATAATGGAACCCGTGAGTTCCTGCCATACACTTCGGAGGTCGAAGCCAGAAATATCTTCTTACGGAACTTGTCGGCAAACTCGAGAGCGATCTCCGTCCCCACGATATTGGTGTGAATCGATTTGAGAGGTTCATCTATGATGAGCTTGACGCCGACTGCGGCGGCCAGATGTGCGACAACATCGCATATTCCGGTAAGCTCCATCATTGCCTCACGGTCCAGGATCGTCCCCTCCATGAAGTGAAATAGCGGATTTCCGGTGAACCGACGTATATTGTCCAGGCTGCCCGTCGACAGGTCGTCGATTACATAAACTTCATCGTTGCGGTTGAGGTAGGCTTCGGCAAGATAGGATCCGATAAAGCCAGCTCCGCCGGTTATCAGGATTTTCAACAGGATTCCTCCACGCGAAGCATGAATCTAGTCTTTCGCCGGCCATCCGTCAACGGTTTCCTCCTGTCTGCGAAAATTACGCGCGCCCAGAACGGTCGACACACCGCGTCCCCTGGCTACAATTGGGGACTACGGTCCGCATTTCGGATTATAATCAGGAGCCTATGAGCCGACTACCCGACCGACAGGACGGATCCAGAACAAGGCGCTACATTGTCGCCTCGATGGCTTTCCTCATTCTCTCGCTGGTTGCCACCCAGATCTTTCTCAACATAACCTCGGTGGGGAGTCCGAGATTCATCGGCATGACCTTTCTGGTCTGGACGGCCACATTCGTCGTCGTGCTCGCAATTCTCATCCTCGCAACGGTCCTGGGACGGAACCTGATAAAGCTTTATTTCGAACGAAAGAGCGGATTGCTCGGCAGCGGCTTCAAGACAAAAATGGTCAGCACATTCATCGTTCTGTCGTTTCTGCCGGCTCTGCTGCTCTTCCTTCTCGCCTACACGTTGATAAGCACCTCCATAGAACATTGGTTTCGGGCGCCGAATGCCCAGCTGATGGAAAACAGCCGGATTCTCGCCGAGCAGTATGAAGCGGAAGCCGAACAACGCTCGAAGTACTTCGCCACCCGCATAGCCGGTTACTTCCAGTCGCCGGGAGACATGAATGCTTCGCCGGAGGTTCGGCAGCGCCTGCTTGATCTCAGCCGGGAATTCGCGCTCGACCGCGTGCGCATCTTCGACAGACGTGCGCGCTCTGTCGCGGATGCAGGTTCGGCCGTCTCCACGAGCCGACATCAGCAGGCTGTGAGAGATCTTGTTGACCAGGCTCTGGCCGGCAGGGAGGTGTATCACGTCGATCGTCTCACTCCACTCGACCCGCTGACTGAAGTAACCTGGGCTTCGTCGCCGATCCGGGACTCGAGCAGCACCGTCATCGGTGCGGTTCTCACCGAGACCATCCGTCCGTACAGCGCCAGGTTCCGAGTCGATTCCGTCCTGGAAGCATACGAGAAATACGGCCAGCTTCAGCAGGAGACCGCGACCTTCAGATTCAACACTCTCATGATGCTCGTGCTCGCCACGCTCCTGATCATCTTCGCCTTTTCCTGGTTCGGGCTCTATCTCGCGAAGCGGATCACGGTTCCGATTGAAGCGCTGGCGCGCGGCGCGGCAGCCGTTGCCGCCGGCAACCTGAACCACAGAGTCCAATGCCAGGCGTTCGATGAACTGGGGAGTCTTGTAGTGTCATTCAACAGGATGATCGGCGATCTGCAGGAAAACGAGAAACGTATCGAAGCTGCTCAAAAAAGCCTGCAGAAAACCAGCGCCGAAAACGCCGATCGACGCCGCTATATTGAGACCATTCTCCAGACAATCGGTACCGGAGTCATTTCTCTCGATCAGAAGCATCGCATCCAGACCATGAACCGGGCTGCGATCGATATGCTGCAGGCAGGTGAAATCAACGGAGAAGTCGGCCTGGACGAGATCATGCAGCCGCCGGCTTCCGATACGCTTCGTGCGCTCCTGCAGAAATCGAACGTGCTCGGAACGGCAGTGCGCAACATCGAGCTTGCGCTTCCCGGAAAGAATCTGCAGCTGGCTGCGACCGTCACTCCTCTGGTCGACAACAACGGCCGCCGCGCCGGCTGGGTAGTCGTGCTCGATGACATGACCGAACTGCTCAGGATGGAGAAAATGGCCGCATGGCAGGAGGTTGCCAGGCGCCTGGCCCACGAAATCAAGAACCCGCTGACCCCTATCCAGCTCTCGGCCGAGCGCATCCTGCGACGCTACAGACAGATCATGCCGCTGCAGTCCGATGTCCCCGAATCATGGCGGGAGGAGCTTGCGAGATTTGACAAAGTAGTCGCGGAATGCGTTCAGGTAATCATAGAGGAGGCGGGTTCTCTGAAGAGTCTGGTGGATGAGTTCTCCCGATTCTCCCGGCTCCCTGAAATCAGAGTCGAAAATGCAGACATCAACCGCATTCTGGACAATACCCTGACCCTTTACGACGGGCGCATAACCGGGATAGAGGTAAGAAAGGAATTTGACCGGAGCATACCCCCTCTGCGCCTGGATCCTGAGCAGATTAAGCGCGTTTTCATCAACCTGTTCGACAACGCGCTTGAAGCCATGGCGGACAATCCGGGGGAAAGAGCTCTTCACCTGCGCACGTGCTGCAATCAGCGGGAGAACTCCGTCCGGGTAGAGGTGGGCGACACGGGGTGCGGCTTTCCTGAAGAGTACCAGGACAGCGTTTTTCTTCCTTATTTCTCGACGCGGAAGGGAGGGACCGGGCTTGGGCTGGCCATTGTCCGGCAGATTGTCTCGGACCATCAGGGCACCGTCCGGGCCGAATCCAACAAGCCTGCAGGCACCCGGATCATAATAGAGCTCCCCCTTGCATAGCATCGCTTGCTCACGGCCGCCCTCAGCTGATACAGTCATGACTTCAAGCGTCCAAGCGGAGTTCGTATGACTCGTCCTTCAGTCCTGATAGTCGATGATGAAAAAGGGGTCCAGACTTCCATTCGCGGGATTCTTGAAGACGCCGGGTTCGACGCCGAAGCCGTCTCTACCGGCGAAGATGCCCTCGAAATATTGCTGGCAAAGGACTTTCCAGTTGTGCTCCTTGACGTGTGGCTGCCGGGCCTCGATGGACTGCAGGCGCTGGCGAAAATACGTCAGGTTGCACCCGACAGTGTAGTGATCATGATTTCGGGACACGGTTCCATCGACACGGCCGTCAGGGCAACGAAACTTGGTGCCTTCGACTTTCTCGAAAAACCGCTCCTGCTCGACAAGACCGTTCTTGTCGTCAAGAATGCACTCAACCAGTACAGATTGCAGGAGGAGAACCGGACCTTACGAAAGCAGCTCGAGCAGAAGTACATGATGATCGGCGAATCGGTTCCCATGCAGGCCTTGCGCCAGCAGATCGCCTTTGCCGCTCCTACCAACGGGCGGGTCCTCATCTGCGGTGAAAACGGCACCGGGAAAGAGCTTGTCGCGCACCTCCTGCATCTGCAGAGCCAGCGCCGCGACGGCCCGTTTGTGGAGATGAACTGCGCCGCCATTCCGGAAGAGCTGATCGAGAGCGAACTCTTCGGTCACGTCAAGGGTTCATTCACAGGAGCCTCCGAAGACAAGGAAGGCAAGTTTGTCCAGGCTGACTGCGGGACGCTCTTTCTGGATGAAGTCGGTGACATGAGTCCGAAGACGCAGGCGAAGGTGCTGAGGGTGCTTGAAGAGCAGCGTTTCACCCCTGTCGGCGGCAGCAATTCCATAAAGGTCGATGTACGGGTCATCGCCTCCACCAACAAGAACCTGGAACGCGAGATCGAGGCGGGAAATTTCCGCGAAGATCTGTATTACCGGCTCAACGTCCTCCCCTTTCAACTTCCTCCCCTCAGGGAACGAAAGGAAGACATCCCGCTCCTTACCAGCTATTTCCTTGACGATTTTGCCAGAAGATACGGGAGAAAATCGCCGGTAATCACCCGCAAGGCCATGGACATACTTGAAACCTATCCGTGGCCGGGAAATGTCCGCGAATTGCGCAATATTATGGAACGGATCGTGATTATGACGCCCCAGCCGAAAATCGACATTTACGATTTGCCGGAGCCTGTTCTGCAGCGGACTCTGCTGAACCAGGAACAGGAAGAAGACTTATCGCTTCAGGGAGCCCGCGACCGCTTTGAACGGGACTTCATACTTCAGAAGCTGATCGAATGCAAAGGAAGTGTGAGTCGTGCTGCCCAGGCCATCCGGATCGAGCGGAGCAATCTCTACCGCAAAATACGACAGCTCGGAATTCCTTATTCCGGGCGAGAGAACGGCTGCTCGGAATCCTGAACCGCCGGCTATTTTTTCCGGCTTCGGGTGCCACCTTTGGGTGGCACCTTCACACCTGCACGACGCGCCTTGGAGAGTCCGACTGCCACAGCCTGTTTTGACGACCTGGCCCCGTGCTTCCCCTCTCTCACGTGGTGCATCTCTTCTTTGACAAACTCACCGGCCTGAGTGGTGGCCGCTTTACCCTCACGTTTGGCCTTTTTTGCTTTCTGGAGGGTGCTTTTTGAAGGCATTCCTTACCTCAGGATATCGGTATCGCCGGTTCTCGTATACGGCCGTCTTGCCAGGGCGCTCATCGCCGCCACAATCGAGACCACGGCTCCGGAAATCACCTGATTCCAGACCACTGTGGCGTTCATCTGAGTGTCAAAGACAAACGCCGAGATAATCAGCCAGAGCCCTAGGATAAAGTTAATCCAGGCGAGTCCGGGGTTCCGTCGCCCCCACGCTCGTGAGGCCGCTATCGCCATGATCGCGATCCCGACGATGACGTTGTTCCACACGAGGCTCTCGAACATCGCAAAGCCCAGGACAAAGGGGGACAAAAGGACCCAGAGCCCGACGAAAAAGTTGATCATACTTGCCTTTCGTCCCGGCGAATACCGGACATCCGGTAAATCAGGCATGTCAGCTCTCATAATTCAAACCCTCCTCTACTGAAAACTTGCAAATCCCATTCCATCCCGGACCGCATCACACCGCCTTGCGCCTCGAGCTCATGACATCGAGCGATTCGGGCCACATGCGGTCGCTCCCTGCGAGATGTTGCTCCAGCTGCTGAGCCAGCTCGCGCGCCGAAGCAAACCGTTCTGCAGGATCGCGACTGAGGCACCGCATTATGGTCTTGCTGAGATTCCCCGGAATGTCGGCGAATTCTCCCGGACTTGGCGGGCGGCGCACCCCAACCTGCGGAAAGCGCCGCTCTGTCCTGTTGACCAGTTCGTCTTCAAAAGGCCAGCGGCCGGTTACCATCTCGTAAAGGACGGCTCCCAGCCCGTAAACATCGGAAGCGAACGAAAGCTCCTGCTTAAGGCACTGTTCAGGCGACATGTACGGATCGGTCCCCATTGCCCGTCGAGGTTTGTGTCCCGTCCTGAGCTTGTACGCAACCTCGAAATCGATAAGCACCGGCGCGCCCCCATGCAGAATCATGTTTGCCGGTTTGATATCGCGGTGTACGAATCCCAGCGAATGCAAGTGATCGACTGCGGCGCAGACGTGGATCATCGATTTTACGGCTTCCACCAGAGGCAGCCTGCGCCCGGGGGCGCCGTCGATTAGTTCAAACAGGGATGGTCCCTGAAGGTACTCCTGAATCAGGTAAGGCCTCTGTTCATGCACTCCTTCGCCGAACAGACGCACCACCCGCGGGTGTTTCATGCGGCGGAGCAGGTGCGATTCCTGCCGGAAGCCGCGCATCTCGAGTGACTCTGCGGAAAAGCCGGCACGCACGATTTTGCACGTCAGCGCGCAGATGGCTGAATCGCTCCAGACCTGGTAGAGCTCGGAAATTTTTCCCGCACTCAGGTGCCCGATTACGACTAAGTCTTCCCCTATCCTGTCTCCTATCCGGAAGCTGAAACACGGAGAGAGCCGGATGCGGCGAGGTACCTCCTGGTGGACTCTGATGGCTTGCACTCTTGGTTTCGCGATCCTTCCGGGGCGGGAACTCCTCATATTGTCTTCTGATGCCGACGTTCTGATGCAAGTTTCGGACGAATTCAAATGTTGGTGCCGTGCTGCACCCGGTGGATCAGAAATTGCGGTTTCTGTCGATGGCAAACTTCAACAGGGACCGGCACTTTTTGCGGCAGGTCCCTCTAAATCCCCCCGCTGAGGACACACATTCTCAGTCTCACAAAAGCATTCAAAAGGAGAGTAGCTATGGCAAACCCTGAACAGCAAGACGTCCAGAAAAGTCAGCGGACGGAGAGCCCTTCGAAGTCCATTACCCACTACGGCAGCTGGATTGCCAGTCCCTTTTCCTTTATGCGGAGATTCTCCGAGGAAATGGACCGGCTTTTCGAAGATTTCGGTTTCGGGACGCTGTCACGTTCCACCGGGGGAGAAATCTCTCCAAGGGAATTCGGCCGCGGAATCTGGCGCCCTCCGATTGAAGTCTCGACCAAAGGGGAGAATCTTATAGTGAAAGCCGACCTGCCCGGGTTGTCAAAAGATGACATCAAGGTCGAATGTACCGACGATGCAATCACGATCCAGGGTGAAAGGAAGCATGAACGGTCCGAGGAACGCGAAGGCGAGTTCCACAGCGAGCGGTTCTACGGAAAATTCTTCCGACGGGTTCCACTCCCGGAAGGGACACGTGCAGAAGATGCAAAAGCGGTGTTCCGTGACGGCGTGCTCGAAATAACCCTCAAGGCGCCGCAGAAGGAAAAGGCCCGCGAGATAACGATCGGAGAATAGTAATCGAGAGGTGATGCCCGGTGCCGGGCATCACCTCTCACTTTGAATGGAGGTGCATATGATCAGGAGGAAGGCCGATATCAACCCCTGGGTAGTGGCTGCGGGACTCGGCCTGCTGTACGCGATGCGTGTCGCGATCCGGCTCAACCGCGCTTATGACCTCAGAGGGAAGTCGGTTCTTATCGCGGGAGGATCGCGAGGGCTGGGATTGCTGCTGGCGCAGGAGTTCGCGCGCCACGGAGCTTTTCCGGCCATCTGCGCCCGCAGTGAGAAAGAGCTGTTTCATGCCGCCGAAGAACTCCGTTGCCGTGGGGTGAGCGTCGTGACATCGGTGTGCGATCTCACGCGCAAAGAGGAGGTCGACCGCATGTTGCAGGAAGTTCGCACGAATCTCGGTTCCATCGACGTGCTGGTAAACAACGCCAGCATAATCCAGGTCGGCCCGTTCGAGGTGATGGATCTCAACGACTACCGTGACGCGATAGACATTCACTTCTGGGCGCCGCTGTACACGATCCTCGGGGTTCTTCCCGAGATGATGCAGCGAAGATCGGGCCGTATTGTCAATATCAGCTCGATCGGCGGGAAGATCGCAGTGCCGCACCTGCTCCCGTATTCAGCGGGCAAATTTGCCCTCACCGGGCTGTCCGGAGGGCTGCGCGCCGAACTGCGCAAATACAATATCGCGGTCACGACTGTTTGCCCGGGATTGATGCGCACCGGCAGTCCCAGGAATGCGTTCTTCAAAGGAAAACACAGGCAGGAATACGCCTGGTTCTCGATATTTGATTCGATCCCCGGGATATCGATGAATGCCGGGAGAGCCGCACGTCTCATTGTCGAGGCATCCATCAATGGAGATGCGGAACTGGTCCTTGGCCTGCCGGCGAAAATCGCGACAGGAATCCATGGCGTTTTCCCGGCCCTGACGCAGGAGCTTATGGAATTGATGAATTTCCTGCTGCCCGGACCGGGCGGAATCGGGACAGAGCGGGCCTACGGAAGGGAGAGCCAGTCGAACCTCTCGCCGTCATGGCTGACCTTGCTTACCGAGAAGGCAGCACGGGCGCATAATCAGATCCAATGATCGTCGCGGGTCCGGGGCTTGACCTTTTTACCCTGGGCCCGGAGCCGCTGCCTGCCCCTCGCGCCACTACTCCGAATCGTCGGGCGCGCCTCGCTCCTCCGGTTTTTCCCTCTGGTTGCGGTGAATTGAACCAGCGCCGGAAATGCCGGTCGTTCCGGGCGACTTCGTTTCCACTGAAGCCCGCAGAGGCCGTTCATCGTCGTTCCTGATACCGACGGCATCCCCGATGTCCTGCACGACACTCTGGTCGGGAGTCATATTGTCGCCTCCCACCATTTCGTCACCGACATCATCCCGTTCCCAATCCGCATCAACATCCTGCGCGGCGAGGTCGGGAGTGCTGGACGTGTGCTGCCTCAGTTTTTCCTGCAGCACGCCAGAGCCCGAGCCGGCGAGGCGGCTGGCATCGGAGAACTCCTTCGCAACTTCGGGATCGGGAGGAATCCGAGATGACTCGGCTCTTCCCGCATCAATGATCTTTTTGTCCTTTTTTCTGATAAAAACTCTTTTGCGAACCATGATTTCTCCTGTGACTACATCGAGCAATTTTCGTGCCCCGGCAGGCGAGCGGAGAACCTGCCACCATTCCATGGCACGTGAATTGCTCCAAAGCATCCGCGGAAGATCTAAAGATCAATTGGCGCCGGCGACGCCATTCCGATAGAACCCATAGGGGGGAATGGTCAAATTATGGCAGAAGCAAAGAAGACGACCGACCATGATGTCGTAAGACGATGGGTGGAAGAGCGAGGAGGCTCCCCGGCCAAGGTCAAAGGGACAGGACTCCTGCGCATCGATTTTCCCGGTTACAGTGGCGGGGACAAGTTGGAGCATATCACTTGGGAAGAATTCTTTCAGAAGTTCGAAGAGAACGGACTCGCATTTCTCTACCAGGAAGACATTGAAGGCAAAACGAGCCGTTTCAGCAAGCTGGTCAGCCGCAAAGCCGCATGACCCTCCGGTCGTACGTGTGAACAACCACAGAACGACGCGGCGCCGGTCTGTGGTTGTTGCACTGTGACTACTTCGGAGATCGCGGGGTGTTCCGGGCAAGAGCACTGTGGAAAGGAGCCGTGACAGGAGAGGCTTGCCTTCGGGCTGACAGCAGCTGTCTGCCTTCGACGCCATACACGTCACGGTTTGCGCTGTTGTCGAAATCGACTACCGCACCGTCCAGGGCTACTCCGGCAAAGAGACCTTTCGAACGGGAATAGGAGTAGATTTCCGCGTTCAGGGCAACGTCGATTCCTGCTTCAGCACTCCGGCCTACAGGTCCCGCGGCCACCGTGGCGTCGGCGCCGAGCTTGAGTTTGGACCTGAGCAGAGAATCCACACCGCGGCGGTTCATGAATACCAGGACGAGGTCGGTTGCTTCCCCTCCGATCTGGAATCCGAAACTGCCGCCGGTGATATCGACAAAAACCGGCGTCCCCCATTGACCACCCTGACGTACCGACAGAAGGCCTTTGCCCCATCTTCCGCCGATTCCGAACGCGGCTTTAATCACGTGAGGGAAGACCGCAACTCCATGGGCGCGATCCAGCAGATGGCTGGGAATCCCTTCATCGGGCGTCTGTGTCAGATCCCGTAGGACCTCCGCGGCGTCGAGGGCACGTTCATACTGGTTCTCGACATCTTTCGGGATATCCGCGCGCGGCTGCTGGCGGGTGGGTCTTTGCGACCGATCCCGGTCTTGCAGACCGGCGTAAGCCGATGACAGTGTCACGGCGAATATAATCAGACTCATTCGTAAAAGAAGCTTTTTTTCAGGCATTGTCCCCATCTCCCTCCCGTGCGTCACGGGTATTACTGTATTCGTTAGCAACTCGTATGCCCATGTGCGGAGAGGATGCTTAAACCGATGAGTCGAAAGTCCGTTGAAGTTTTCGCGCATGCTCGACCGGAGTTGTGCAGGCACATTTTCCCTGACAATTTTTCCGAGACACCAATTTGCACTCCGGGTCGCCCAAAATCCCCCGGACTAAACGGCGTTTCTTGATTTGCTTCGATAGAAGAGATAAATCGCGGCAGCGGCGATCAGGGTGAACACTGCAACTGTGATCAGAACGGTGAACCCTCCCTGCACATTCTGGAGCAGGGTGCGGATCTGCCGTCCATAGACCGATGCGAGGTAGGCGACAGCGACAAAGCGGATGAATCTGGCTGCCGCGAGAGCAATCACGAATTTCCTGGCTGGGTAATTAAGTGCTCCCGCACCGGCGAGAAACGGAAGCGTAGGGAAAGGAGGCGGCAGCAGTGCGGAAACGAGCACAGTACCGAAGCCCCATTTTCCGAAAAGTCCGTAGACCTTATCCAGCCGCTCCTTCGGGAAGCGTTGTTCGAGCGTTTCTTTGCCTCCCTTGCGCGCCACCCTGTAGATGAAGTATCCCCCCGAAACGGATCCAGCGGTTGCCATCAGGGCGTAATAAAACCAAAGATTCTTATGCGTTGCGGCCAGCAGTGCAGTGCACATGTCGGTGCCGCCAGGGAGAGGGATGAGCGTTCCGTCCATCAGGCCGAGGAGGACAAGAGCCCCTCCTCCCCAACGCCTCAGCCATGAGAGGCTTACAGATGTGATTTGAAGGTAAAGCATCCCGAGACTACCTTTTGTCGTCCAGACTTCCGGGGGCGAAGACTGCATCCGTGATGCGGGGAGTATCAGGGCAATTATATCTCAGCTGTCGCAATGCTTCATATATCGCTATTGCCGCCGCCGACGAAAGGTTGAGACTTCGGACATGAACGGAACTTATCGGGATTCTAACCGTCTGGTCCCGGTTGCGCTGCAGAAGATCCGGATCAAGCCCCCTGGATTCGGAGCCGAATACCAGGCAGTCGCCGGGTCTGTACGCCACGCCCGTGTACAGCAGCTCAGCATGCACACTAAAGTAGAGGAATCTGGAGTTCGGGAGCCTGGCCCTCAGTTCTTCGAGATCCCGTTCCTGATGCAGGTCGACATAGGGCCAATAGTCGAGCCCGGCCCGTCGCACGGAACGGTCGTCGATGCGGAATCCAAGCCTTCCGACGAGGTGCAGTGGAATTCCGTTTGCAGCGCACAGCCGCGCGATGTTTCCCGTGTTCGGAGGGATTTCCGGTTTGACCAGTGCGACGTGAATCAAGTTACTCCCCGGTTAGACTCGAATTGCGCATTATACACCATCCAATTTGCGGAGCCCCACCTCATGGGAGCCTCTCATTGACCGTCATTCTCCATTCTGCTATTTTTCAGGTCGAATTACCTGTCCCCCGGCTTCCCCGTCCGAACACCACAATTTGTGGGAAGCGAAATCAAGAGATTGTCTTCGCCAGTACAGTCGAACGAGGTTTTTCATGTCCAGCCATGGATTCACGCAGGAGATGATTCGTGCAAGGGTCAGGGAACTCGGTGACTGGTTCCACAACATGAACCTGGAAGGAGTCGAGACGGCCCCCGACCATTTTCTGGGAGACTATCCGGCTGTGAAATGGAAGGCGTTCTCGCACGTCATTCCCAAGGATCTGAGCGGCAAATCGGTGCTCGACGTGGGATGCAACGCCGGATTCTACTCGATCGAGATGAAGCGGCGTGGTGCCGACCGCGTGGTCGGGATCGATCCTGATCCGGCCTACCTGGCACAGGCACGCTTCGCATCCGAGGTGTGCGGCGTCTCGATCGATTTCCGCCGTCTTTCAGTCTACGAAGTACAGAGGCTGAAGGAGAAATTCGACCTGATTCTGTTTCTTGGCGTGTTCTATCACCTCCGGTATCCCCTGCTTGCACTGGACCTCCTACGTGAGCACGTCGTGAAAGACATGCTGGTATTCCAGTCGCTGCAGCGCGGCAGCATCCAAATTGAGGTGCTCCACGATGACTATCCTTTCGCTGAGGAAGCGGTTTTCGAACGTGCCGGGTTCCCGCGGATGTTTTTTGTCGAGAAGTCCTATTCGCACGACCCGACAAACTGGTGGATTCCAAACAGGTCGTGCGTCGAAGCCCTCCTTCGCTCTGCATCATTCGAGATTCTCGCCCACGTGGAAAAGGACATTTATGTCTGCCGGAAGGCCCCCGGAAGCAAACCAGTGTTGCCATATCCCTTCAGGAGCGCGGAATGATCGAAGCGGTGATGTTCTGGAACGAACCTAATAACATGTCACACTGGGACTTCCAGATCGATTCGGATTGGAGCATCTATGCCGGCATGGTCAAATGTGCGGCGGATGCCGTGGCGGCAGAAAACAGCCGGGTTGTGCGCGTACTTGGAGGGATTTCTCCCATAGATCCGGACTTCATCGCCAATATGAGCGGCAAGGGCGTTCTGGAGCACGTTCAGGTGGTCGCCGTTCACGGTTTTCCGCTCGACTGGAACCATTGGTCGATCCACGAGTGGCCACGCAAGCTCCAGGAAATACAAGCAGTAACCGCGCTCCCGGTGTGGATCTCTGAAGTCGGCGCCTCGAGCTTTGGCGCCGAAGAGGTGCAGGATTTCGGACTGCGCAGGAGCGCGGAACTGCTCATAGGTCGATCCCGACGGATTCACTGGTACAGCCTCTTCGATCTTCCCCGCACCTGGCCCGCAACAACCAGGCACCGGGAAGCCGAAGGATCGTCGTACTACCGGCATTTCTATATGGGACTCGTGCGGGAAGAGAATGAGCCCAAGATCGCTCTGCGGCGTTTTGCCGAGTATGCTCCCGCTCTAGGAATCTGCCAGTGGTTCCATTTTGAAGATCACCGAATCGAACAGGCTGTGTCGTGGCTGAAGAAGCTTGGTGTTAAATACCTGCGCACCGGCCTGAGCTGGGCAGACAGCCGGCGTCCGAATGCAATGGCCTGGTTCGATCGGCAGATGCGGCTCCTCGACGATTTCACCGTCACCCTGACGTTCTGTTTTACCCCTGAAACGTCCGGCATCCTCCCGCACCACACGAGCCCTCCAAGGAACATCGAGCAGTACGCTGATTTCTGCGCAGCCATGATCAGACGCTACGGTGACTGAGGACCCAGGCGCCGCTACTTCAGCTTCTCGATCTCCGAACGGAGTTGCGCGGCCATTCTGGGATTGTATCCGAGCTGGACGTGGCGGACGATACCGGATTTGTCGATCAGCACATGCATCGGGATCGAACTGGTACCGTAAGCCTGCCCTGTCGATCCATCTCTATCCAGAAGAACCATGGAATTGATGTTCTGCTGCTGCACGTATTCGCGGACTACGCCATCCTTCTCCTGCAGGTTGATCGCGAGGAGGACCATGTCGTTTGGGTATTCCTTTTGAAGGTTCTCCATTACGGGCATGGTCATACGGCAAGGCCCGCACCATGTGGCCCAGAAGTCGAGCATCACGAGCTTGCCCTTGTAATCGTTGAGGGAGATCTGCTTACCGTTCAAGTCCGGTAGCTTGAAAGATGGAGCCGGACGTCCGATTTCCAGAATTTCCATTTCCCTGCGCTGGTCCGGACGCGTGCAGCTGGTAAGCAGCAGCGCCGTAAGGGAAAGGAATGCCGCCAGAACTGTTCGTGCCTTCATTAAAAGGAACCTCCTCAGGTCGCAAGCCGCGAAACGGGATTATAACCCGAAGAGATGGAGACTCGAAGGGGCGAAAGAGCTGCGATAGACTTGTCATATGATACGACAGTTCCGGTCCCAGGACGCATCGTCGTGTTGCGAGCTGATCCGCGAATGCGTGGCGAAGGACTCGTCGATCTCCCACGGCCTGCGGCAAAAGCTCTGCGGTAGCGAGAGTCCCGAGAGTATGCACGAGCGTGCGCGTCTGTTTTATGTGACGGTTTTTGAATCGGAAGAAGAGATTGAAGGAGTCGCAGGTCTTGACCTGAACGAGATCCGTCTCCTGTGCGTGCGGCCTCGGCACCAGCGCAGGGGAACAGGCAGGGCGCTTGTGGAGCATCTCCGGACGATGGTCCCGGACATTCTTTTCCGCGATATGTTTGTCTACTCCTCACCTCGAGCCGTGGGGTTTTACCGGGCGTGCGGGTTCCATGAAAGAGGACAGGTTTCGTTTAATGTGCTCGGCGAACCGATGGCCACGGTTTTCATGTCTCTCCCGCTCGTTTAGCGTGTGCCGTGCCCGGAGGACGACCGAGGAAGCCCAACCCGTCCAATTGATCGGTCGTCCCGATGGGACTTGACTATTTCTTCGTTCCTATTGATCCCGGCACTTCCGCTTCCGTGCCTATGACGGGACGCGTGGGCCCGTGATATCCGGTGCGTCTCGCAGACCACGGCGGCGGGACGAGATGAGAATAGCCCGGCACGGAAGTGCCGGGATCACGCATCAACCTATGAATCAGGTCCCGATAGGGACGACCGAACCGATTGGTCATTCCCCCAGAATTCAGTTGTCTTTCAGGCGAAAATCTATATCATGACTGACCATGCTCAATGACTGAATAGCGCAGGCAGGTGCATTGAGCAGCTCAAACGCGTCAAGCAGAAAACAGGAACCAGGACCGATTATGAAGGGAAAATCCTACGCTGTACTCCTCTGCTCAGCACTCATCATAACTTCTTTTTGCGTTTCAGGTGATTCGCAGATTTCGACCGGCTCATCCTCGAGTACGTACGTCGTCCAACGGGGGGGCGACAATCTCAGCAGGATAGCCCGTGCTTACAACACGACTCCTGAGCTCCTTCTTTCCTTCAATCGTCCTGGGAGCGACAGAATCACCATAGGGCAGGTGTTGTCGATTCCGCTGCCGCTGGCGGCGCTCCCGCAAGCCTCGTCCCCGGAAAAGAATGTCAAGGCATCCAACACGCATCCGATGCGCTACCAGCTGGTGGAGGCCGGATTCCAGTTCCTGGGCGTGCGCTACCGGCTCAGCGGTACTTCGTCCAAGAGCGGCTTCGACTGTTCCGGCCTGGTGAAAACGCTCTTTTCCAAGTTCAACATCGATGTCCCGCGGTCCTCTCGGGAGCAGTTCCGGCATGGAGAGAAGGTGGACCGTCACGCGCTCGAAGCTGGCGATCTGGTCTTCTTTTCCTCGGGAGGGACTCAGCCCACGCACGTAGGCATTTACGTCGGCGACAACAAGTTTCTCCACGCAGCCCTCAAAGCCAAGCGCGTGATCGTCAGCGACCTGAACAAGCTCTGGTACGCAGTGCGCTACCTGGGCGCGCGCCGCGTCACCGATTTGTGGAGCGACGAGCAGCCGGTCCAGGCGGTAACGTCTGAGCAATAGATGACTCCGAAGGCATAAGTTTTACGCAGAATTTTCCTTCTTTCTGAAAGTAATTTTCGCCGTCGTGTGTTATTCTCCATTTCCGCCGGAACCGAGATGGACAGGCGGCACCGGCAGCAGTAGCCTCGACTTGACGCAGCAGACTCCGTTCAAATTCGGGGATTCTTGCATAGCGCTGTTTTAAACTGCGGCAGCAGAACTGTGCGCATAAGCGGTTGAGCAGCTATCTACTGAGTGAGCAAAAGGAGTTAATCTATGGTGGATTACGTCAACATATTTATGGCCCGCCTGCAGGCGAAAAATCCTGGAGAGACTGAGTTCCATCAGGCTGTTCAGGAAGTTGTCGAATCACTCTCCCTGGTGCTGGACAGGCATCCGGAGTACCGCTCAGCAAAAATCCTGGAACGCATGGTTGAACCGGAACGGGTCATCATGTTCCGTGTCCCCTGGATGGATGATCAAGGTGAAGTCCAGGTGAACCGCGGCTTCAGAATAGAAATGAACAGCGCTATCGGCCCCTACAAGGGCGGCCTGCGCTTCCATCCTTCGGTCAATCTGGGGATTCTTAAATTCCTGGCATTCGAACAGGTCTTCAAGAACAGTCTGACCACTCTGCCGATGGGCGGCGGAAAGGGCGGCTCGGATTTCGATCCAAAGGGAAAAAGCGATAATGAAGTCATGCGCTTCTGCCAGAGCTTCATGACCGAACTGTGCAGGCACATCGGCCCCGACACGGATGTTCCTGCCGGAGACATCGGAGTGGGTGGCAGAGAGATCGGCTACCTCTTCGGCCAGTACAAGAGGATGCGCAATGAGTTTACCGGCGTCCTGACCGGCAAGGGCCTGAACTGGGGCGGCTCGCTCATCAGACCGGAGGCGACGGGTTACGGATGCGTCTACTTTGCCGCCGAGATGCTGGCAACGCGCGGCCAGACGCTCAAAGGAAAGACCTGCCTCGTTTCGGGCAGCGGCAACGTATCGCAGTACACGATCGAGAAAATCCTGCAGCTGGGCGGCAAGGTCGTCACGGTCTCCGATTCCGACGGCTATATCTATGATGAAGAAGGGATCGACCTCAACAAACTGAAGTTCATCATGGAGCTGAAGAACATCAAGCGCGGGCGAATCAAGAACTATGCCGAAAAATACAAGAACGCCGTCTATACGCCGGTAGACCGTTCCAGGGATTACAATCCGCTGTGGGACCACAAGGCGGACTGTGCTTTCCCCAGTGCCACACAGAATGAAATCAACGGCAAGGATGCGCGCAATCTGCTTAAGAACGGCGTATCGGTAGTCGCCGAGGGAGCCAACATGCCTACTCATATTGAAGGGGTACGGCTCTTTTTGGATTCCAGGATTCTCTACGCGCCTGGAAAAGCGGCCAATGCCGGCGGCGTGGCGGTTTCCGGACTGGAAATGTCCCAGAACAGCATGCGCCTTCCGTGGACACGGGAAGAAGTCGACAACCGCCTTGGCATCATCATGCGCAGCATTCACAAAACCTGCGTGGAATGCGCCGAGCGGTTCGGAACGCCGGGCAATTACGTCAACGGCGCCAACATCGGCGGCTTCCTCAAAGTGGCCGATGCCATGCTCGACCAGGGGCTCGTATAAGGGTCACCTCCGCGATCTGATCAGACAAAGGCCACGAAGGTGCCGCTCGTGCAATTCGTGGCTTTTGTTTTATACTTGGATGCCATGACTGAAAAACGCCTGGATCCCCTCTGGATCGAGCACGGATATGGAAAGCGCTTTCAGGGCTTCCAGAACCTGATGCGCCACAGAATCCGGGATGTCCTTCTTGTCTCCAGCCTGTACGATCTCTACCTCTTCGAAGAGGATGGACGTTTCGATGAACTGATCAGCAACGAATACCAGCACCTGAACCTGAGTCATTCGCCGGACCTTACACGCGTCTCGAGCGGCAAGGAGGCCATTGTACTCGCAAAGGAGGAAAGGCGCTTCGACCTGATCTTGACAACGCTCCATGTCGAAGATATGACCGCCACGCGGCTCGCGGAGAAGGCGAGAGAAGCGGGTGTGCAGATCCCGATCGTCCTTCTCGCCTACGACAGCAGGGAACTGAAGGATCTCAGGGCCCACAACTACACGCCGGCATTCGACCGCGTGTTTGTCTGGCAGGGCGATTACAGGCTCATAGTCAGCATCATCAAGCACCTCGAAGACCGTATGAACGTCGACCATGACACGCGGCTCGTGGGTGTCCAGTCGATCCTTTTCATCGAAGACAATATTCATTACTATTCCTCACTCCTGCCGGTCCTTTATACGGAGCTTCTCAATCAGTCGCAGCGGCTCCTTTCCGAGGGGCTGAATCTTTCGCATAAACTCCTCAGGACGGTCGCCCGGCCGAAGATCCTGCTGTGCCAGACGTACGAAGAGGCATGGGATTATTTCAAGATGTACGAGGAGAACATACTCGGGGTCATCTCCGATATTGATTTCCCGGTCGATGGCAGGCCCGATCACGGTGCCGGCATCAAGTTCGCCAAGGCTGTCCGGAGCAGGCACCCGGAAATGCCGGTTCTGCTGCAATCCCTGACGTCCGACTACGAGCAGAAGGCGCGAGCCCTGAACGTTTCGTTCATGACGAAAGATACGCCCAATCCCGCACTGCAGTTGCGACAGTTCATGACCGAATACTTCAGTTTCGGCGACTTCATCTTCCGCACCCCCGACGGCCATGAAGTGGCCCGGGCTTCAGACTTGAAGACTCTTCGTGAGCAGCTGGCGTACGTTCCCGACGAAAGCATTCTCTTCCATTCGGAGCGCAACCACTTCTCGAACTGGCTGAAGGCGCGAACCGAGTTCTGGCTGGCCCATAAGGTCAGGCCGCGCAAGGTGTCGGATTTTGGATCGGTCGAAGGACTCCGGAAGGATCTGATTGCGGCGCTGGGCGCGTACACGCGTCTGCAGCAGCAAGGCCTCATCACGGAGTTCAGCAAGGACACCTTCAATCCGGAGACCAGCTTTGCGCGCATCGGCGGCGGTTCGCTTGGCGGCAAGGCGCGCGGACTCGGCTTCGTCAATACACTGATCAACGACTACGACGTCCGTCGTCAGTTCGAAGGCGTCCAGATTTCGGTCCCGCCCGCAGTCGTACTTGGAACCGACCTGTTTGACCTGTTCCTCGACCGCAACAACCTGCGCAAGTTCGCGCTCGAATGCGACGACGACGTTGAAATCACCAGAAGATTTCTGGAAACCGGCCTGTTTCCGGAGGAGTTTCTAGGCGATCTTGCTTCGTTCGTACACCTGATAAGGCAGCCGCTGGCGGTCCGTTCCTCGAGCATGCTGGAGGATTCGCAATATCATCCCTTCGCCGGTGTCTACGAGACTTACATGATTCCCAACAATCATCCCGATCCGTTCGTGCGGCTCGGTCAGCTCGTGACCACGATCAAGAGGGTGTACGCATCGACCTTTTATCAGCCGGCGAAGCACTACTTCAGGATCACCGACTATCGTCTCGAGGAAGAGAAGATGTCGGTGATCGTACAGAGGATATGCGGAGCACAGCATGGCACGCGGTTCTATCCCGATTTCTCGGGCGTCGCGAAATCATACAACTTCTACCCTATCCCGCCGCAGAAGCCTCGCGACGGCATTGTTTCGGTTGCCCTGGGGCTTGGGAAAACCATAGTCGACGGGGGAGTGACGGTGCGGTTCTGCCCTAAATATCCGAACCATCTCCTGCAGTTCTTCTCCACCGCTGAAACGCTGCAGAACAACCAGAACCAGTTCTTTGCCCTCGATCTGACGGCGCCACCGGCCGGTTCCGGTGAGACGAGCGACATGATGGTCAGAAGCTTCGGACTGGGTGAAGCGGAAGAGGATGGGACCCTCAGACACGTGGCATCGACCTACTCCGCGGAAAACGATGCGCTCTATGACGGGATTTCGCGTTCAGGTGTCCGGATCGTCACGTTCGCTCCGATACTCAGGCAGAAGATTTTTCCGCTTCCTCAGATACTCGAACTCCTGATGGATATGGGGAGCTGGGGGATGGGCGCCCCGGTGGAGATGGAGTTCGCAGTCAACATGTCGGTCCCTCCTGGAGAACCCGCGGAATTTGCCCTGCTCCAGCTGCGCCCCATGGGCCTGAACAAGGAATCGGATCCGCTGGAAGTGGAGGAAGTCCCCGCCGGCAGGCTCATCTGCAAGAGCACCCAGGTGCTGGGACATGGCATCTCGGACGACATCTACGATGTCGTAGTGGTCGATGTGGACAAATTCGACCGGGCCAAGAGTCATGAGGCCGCATATGAAGTGATGAAGTTTAACGAGCGGCTGGTCTCCGAACGCCGCCCGTATCTGCTGATTGGTGTGGGCCGCTGGGGCTCCCTCGATCCCTGGCTGGGAATTCCGGTCAGATGGGACCAGATTTCCGGTGCAAAAGTCATCGTCGAAGCGGGATTCAAAGACATGGAAGTCGATCCCTCGCAGGGTTCTCACTTCTTCCACAACATCACCTCGTTTCGCGTAAGTTACTTCACGGTGAATTCGATGACTCAGGACGGGTTCGTCGACTGGGAGTGGCTCCGCACCCGGCCTGCGAAAGAAGAGAAGCGTTTCGTGCGTCATATACGGCTTGACAGGCCCGTGGTGGCGAAAGTCGACGGACACAGAAACAAAGGCATCATCTTAAAACCGGACTAGGACTACGGCCGAATGAGCGAAGAAAAACCAGACAAGCCCCGCAGGATCTATGATGCATGCCCGCACTGCGGGCATGAGCTGAGCCCCTGGCAGCAGGTGCTGCTTTCAATCGACAGAGCGCTGGTCTGCAAGAATTGCTGGTACCGGATTATTCTCAACTCGTCGGAGCGAGAGGAGGAGGACCGCCCGCGGACGCCTCCGGAGCCTCCCGCAGAGGAGGAATAAATATGCAATCATACAACTCTTTCGAAGTTGCCCAGAAACAGCTCAGATCGGTCGCGGAGTTGCTGAACCTCGACAGGGCGACTCTTGAGCTTCTGCTGTGGCCGCAGCGGGAATTCAAGTTCACGCTCCCCGTCAAAATGGACAATGGGGAAACAAACATCTTTCACGGCTACCGCATCCAGCATAATTTTGCGCGCGGACCTGCCAAGGGGGGAATACGGTTTCACCCGGATGAGACTATCGACACAATGCGCGCGCATGCCGGGTGGATGACGTGGAAGACCGCCGTAGTGGATGTGCCGCTGGGAGGAGGAAAGGGCGGAGTTGTATGCGATCCCAGAAAGATGTCGGTGAGGGAACTCGAGAACACCGCCAGGGCCTATGTGCGTGCCCTCTGGCAGCACATCGGAGTCGACAGGGATGTGCCCGCGCCTGACGTATACACGAACCCGCAGACCATGGCTTGGATGATGGACGAATACGAGACAATCACGAACCAGCACCAGCCAGGCGTCATGTCGAACAAGCCGCTGTCGCTGGGAGGGAGCCAGGGGCGCCGTGACGCCACAGCGCGCGGCGGTGTCATCGTGGTCAGAGAAGCCTGCAAGACTTTCGGGGTCGATCCGACCGGCGCATATGCGATCCAGGGATTCGGCAGCACCGGGCAGAGGCTTGCCATGTTTCATCAGAATCTGCTCGGCGGCGGAACCCTGATTGCCGTGTCAGACTCCACCGGAGCCGTCTTCAACAAGAACGGGATAAATCCGCGAGAACTGGTGAGCCACAAATTGAGGACCGGAGCCGTCGAAGGGTTTCCCGGCAGTGAGCCGATCGATCCGAAATCCATCCTGGAGCTGGAGGTCGCGGTACTGTATCCGGCGGCCCTCGAGAACGCAATCAATGTCGGAAACGCGGACCGTGTCCGGGCGCGCATCGTATGCGAGCTGGCAAACGGGCCGACGACGCCGCAAGCTGACAGGATGCTGTTCGAAAAAGGGGTGCACGTCATCCCCGACATCCTGGCAAATGCCGGGGGCGTTACCGGTTCATATCTGGAAATGGTTCAGAATCGCAGCTCCTTCTACTGGAAGGAATCAGAGTTTGACGATATGCTCGATGCCACGATGACGAAGGCCTATCACAGTGTCCTTGGTGCATCACGAGAGCGCTCGGTGACCATGCGGACGGGGGCCATGCTGGTCGCGGTAGCCCGTGTTGCGGAAGCCTGCAAGCTTCGCGGCTGGGTTTAGAGGTAAATGCTTCTCCCGGTAATCTTCTATTATCACCGCCTGAACTGTTACAGCTTCAACGCGCTGGCGGGCGCAATCGACGCTTCCCCGGAGCTCTCCGGATTGAAGATCGACATCGCGCTGAATGCCGCACGGCTGCGTGCGTGCGCTTCCGAACGTGTGCGACGGCATGGGCGCGCCGTTGTTGCGTTTTCAGTACTCACATGCCAGCTGAAAAGAACCGGCAGCATCATTCAGGAGCTACGTTCCGACCTTGGATCAAACGTGGTGATCATTGCGGGTGGTGCGCATGCGACGGCATGTCCCGAAGATCTGCTCGAGATGGGTGCCGATTGCGTCATCCGGGGCGAGGCCGAGCTGGCCTTCCCGAAACTGCTTGGAAGCATCATGCAAGGAGACTGGATCCGCGGATCGATAACGGGAGAGCCGGTCGACATCGAGGCTTTCGCTTCATTCTCTCCGGGAAGGGGGATGTTCGGGCCGATCGAGATTACACGCGGCTGCGCCTTTGCGTGCAGCTACTGCCAGACTTCGCACATCTTCGGCACACGGCTTCGGCACCGCAGCGTCGACACTATCGTGCGGCAGGCCGAAACACTCCGTTCGATAAATCGCAAAGTCGTGCGCCTTCTTTCTCCCAATGCATTTTCCTATGGATCGTCCGACGGCCGCGTGTTGAACCTGGATGCGGTGCGCGAACTCCTCCATGGACTGCGGACGCGCCTCGGACCTTCGGCGCGGATCATCTTCGCGCATTTTCCGTCGGAAGTCAGGCCGGAACATGTCACACCGGACACGCTCGATCTGTTGAAGGAATTTGCGGACAATGACGAAATCGTGATCGGCGCGCAATCGGGAAGTCGGCGCATGCTTGACGCCTGCCGGCGTTCCCATGACGTCAAGAGTGTTTTGAACGCGGTCGTGACAGCGCGCCGCTACGGATACAAGATCATCGTCGATTTCATTTTCGGCCTGCCGGATGAGACCGAAGCGGATCTGAAGGAAACGTTCTCGCTGATGGACGAGGTGGTCGGCCGGGGCGCCCGCATTCATCCTCACATCTTTGCGCCTCTTCCCCAGACGGCATTTGCAGACAGAGAGCCCGGTAGACTTTCTCCGGAAGTGAATAGCGCCCTTAACCGGATCAGATCCCGCGGCGGCCTGTACGAGAATAAGAGTCGCACCGGCGATCAAATGTGAAACAACAGTCGCCGGCAGCCGTCACCCCAGCAATTCCATAAGGTTCATCACCGTCTGCGGCTTTTCCGCCCGGCCCAGCCCGTCGATCAGCTGGAACTGGCATCCGGGGCAGGCGGTGACAACGATATCGGCTTCGGTGGAAGCGATGCTCTCCACCTTCTTATCTCCGATTTTTATCGACAGTTCCGGGTTCAGCAGGCTGAACTGCCCTCCCATGCCACAGCACCGGTCCGAATTGGGCATCTCGATAAACCTGGTGTTTTCCAGTGAGTTGAGTATCTGCCGCGGCTGCTGTTTTGCTCCCAGATGACGGTTGAGATGGCATGGATCGTGCCACGTCAGTCTTTTACCCTCGACCAGCGGCGACGTCCGGAACGCCGAGGCGGGGAGGTCGAGCACATCGATGAGAAACTGGGTTGTGTGTCTGACCTTGCCCGCGAATCGGACGTAGGCTTCTTTTCTTTCCGGTGTATCAGCCAGAAAGCGGGGATACTCCTCGAGAGCGCACGCGCATGTGGCGCAGTCGGTCACGACGTAATCGACATCATTGAATGCCGCGACGTTGGAGTCGGCGACGAGTCTGCCGGTAACGAAATCGCCGCCTCCCAGGAAGACGGCGGCTCCACAGCAGCCCTGTGCGCGGGGCATCACCACCTCGACTCTGTTGCGCACCAGGAAGTCTATGGTCTTCAGGCCGATATGGGGCGACACGAATTCGTTCACGCACCCGGAGAAGTACCCGATCCTCGTGACGGGCGTCCCGCTCGAAGGCCTGATGATTTCAGGAGTGAGCCTGCGCAGCGGCTTCTTCGCCAGTGATGGAATCTGTCTCCCTTTGGTGAGGCCGGACAGGAAGTCGGGCATATGGCGCACGCGGCCGTTGGTTGCGGGCATTATGAGTGACTGAAACAGGGAGGCGGCCGAGACAAGTCTGCCCATCATTTTTCGATTGGACAGTATATGGCGGTAGACAAGTCCGTAAGGGAATCGAAGTCCGATCTGACTTACCAGGTCGGCACGGGCGGCGACCACCAGCCTTGGCACAACCGCCTTTGCGGGGCAGGTCTCGGTGCAGGCCATGCACGCCGTGCACTTGTAGAGCCGGTCGGCGAGATCGCGCGTGAGTTCAAGCTCGCCCGCCAGAACGGCCTTCACAAGTTCGTTCTTGCCGCGCGCCACGCCGGCTTCAATCTTTTCTTCCTGGTATACCGGGCAGACGAAACTGCAGAAACCGCATTTCATGCACTGCTCGGTATCGCTCTCGTACTTCCTGATTTCAGTCAACAAAGCCTTGCTCATTAGCTTTCCCAAATCTTGTCCGGGTTCATGATGTTGTTGGGATCAAACAGAGCTTTGATCCGCTGCATCAGAGTGATTGCCATCGGATCAAGCGCCCTGGACAGCAGTCTCTTCTTTTCCAGTCCGATCCCGTGTTCTCCGGAAAGAGTTCCGCCGAGTTCGAGCGCCGCTTCGAAAATTGCCGTCAGGGTATCCTGCAGGCGATCGAGTTCCTCCTTCTCGCGGCTGTTGGTGAAAACGCTGGGATGAATGTTTCCGTCGCCGGCATGCCCGATGAGAACGATCTGGAAGCCGAACTTGCGGGAAATCCCTTCGAGCTTCTTTACGAACTCTGCAAGCTTGTCCCTGGGAACAGTGACGTCTTCGGCAATCACGGTACGTGCTGCTCCATAAACTGCGGCGAACCCGGCGCTGCGCGCTTTCCAGTACATATTTGCTTCGTCTTCGTCCTTGGCAAGCCGCGCCACCTCCGCCCCGCCGCTTTGGAGAAACTCGAGAATGTGGGCCGCTTCGCTCTCCACGGCCGCAACCGAGCCGTCAGCGTCAATCAGGAGCATTGTCTTGGCATCCACCGGAAGTCCTATCTTCATCTTCTCTTCGATGCGCCTGATGACGAAATTGTCGACAAACTCTATTTTCGCCGGAACGATCCCGTTGGCCAGGATTGTGGACACGACCGAGCTGGCGAGGGTTATGTCGTCGAATATCGCCATGATAGTTCTGCGGGCGGCAGGCTTGGGTATGAGCCTGAGAGTCACTTTGGTGATGATGCCGAGGGTTCCTTCCGAGCCGGTGAAGAGCGGAACGAGGTCGTATCCGGTGCGGTTCTTTACCGTCGATCCCCCGATGTTGAGCACGTATCCGTCCGGAAGCACGACTTCCAGTCCGAGGACATACTGCTTGGTGACGCCGTATTTGATGCAGAGCGGGCCTCCGGAGTTTTCAGCGACGGTACCGCCGACGGTGCAGCTCAGAAAGCTTTGGGGATCCGGAGGATAGAACAGGTTTTCCTTTGCCAGGAGATTATTGAAGTCCTGCAGCACCACTCCCGGTTCCACTGTAGCGGTCAGGTTGGCTTTGTTGATCTCCAGCACGCGATTCATTCTGGTCGTGCAGACGACGATTCCGCCTCTGACAGGAACCGAGCCTCCTGAAATGTTGGTTCCGGAACCGCGGGGCGTGACCGGGATCAGGTTCTCATTGGCAAGCTTCAGAATCTGTGAAACCTGCGCGGCAGTTGTCGGCATTACGACCACGTCGGGGGGATGCGCCCAGGTGGTGGTGCCGTCATAGGCATATGTCGCCAGATCCTCTTTCTTGGTCAGGATTGATCCTTTGCCGACAATTTCCTCCAACTGCCGGATAATCTCTTCTTTCAACATCGGTCAACCGTTCCTTCCTATGCTTCCGGTCTAGACAGATTACTGCCTGGCATGGGGAGCTGCGAATGCGGGTTCGATATCAGCCGCCCATTATACAGTCTGGGTAATCCTCGGGAAATTCATTTTATGTAGTTGGTCTGGATCAGGTCGCGGTAGTCCTGATAGCGTCCGGCATCGAAGTCCTTGAGAAAGACCGAAATGTACTGCAGCAGCGTGCAGAGCTTGTATCCGGGCAGCTGTGCCGGATGTCCGTAGTAGTAGAACGTGGAGCGGATCAGAATGCTGCGGTCGTTGATCGGAAGCTTCCTGATATTGTCGACGAATGCGGCAAACGAGTTGCCGGCGTTATATCCGTAGCCGAACAGGACGATTTCCACATTCGAGGCGTAAAAGACAGTGACGACGTATCGCTTCTTGCGCAGGTACTCTCCTATGGCTGCCAGGGCCTTCTTGCCGCCGAAATCCCCGACCACGGGAATGATGAGATTCCTGCGGTGCAGGGTGCGGACGAAGTCGTAGTCGTCCACGTTTGCAAGGAAGTTGCCTGTCTTCCCGTTCGGGTCTTTCTGCAGAATCAGTTCCCGCAGATTCGGCAAATGACCGAAGCGGCGGCTCCAGCGGCTGTTGACATCAAAGCCGATGTCGAATCCCTGGTTGGAAAAGCTCCGATAGACGAATTCGAGGCTCTCCTTATCCTCCCTGGAAAGGGGGAATTTGAAATCCCGTTCGATAGTCCTGCTGATAAGGGCCAGGTTCTTAGTGCAGGCTGCGCTGTTGACGGGCATCCTGGCGAAGTGCGCGACGATGTCTTCGATAGGCTGGTCCGGTCGAAGCGCTTTTCCGTTCATGGGTCTGCTCAGGAGCAGGGAGATGAACTCAGCGCGTGTCGGCGCATGATGGAAGACGGCCTTGTACATCAGGTGCTGGATTATCGCCTGGCGCCGTATGTCGACGATGAACGCGATTCGTGGCCGGACCCTGGCGATATAGGTGAAATTCTGCTCCGGTCCGACGCCGATATAGGCCCCTCCTGTCGCGCCGAGCTGTTTCATCCTGTCGACGACGGTGAGATAGGAATCTTCGTTCGAAGTGAAGTTGTCCGAGAAGAAGAATCCTCCCTCCTCGGACAGGGTCTGGACGAGGTGCGAGAACTCTGCTGCGGGAAGGCTTTCCTGTGCGACTGCCCCGGATGCGATTGCAAGGACGATAAGAACGGCTGACCACGAATTGCTGAACCGAAAGTAGGACATGGGAGCACTCCTGATTTATACGGATTATAAATCATGGCGGCCCCATTTCCAGTTCGCGTTGCGGAATCTCGATCATGGAATGGAGCCAGGGGAGACCGGCGGGCCCGCCGGTCTCCGGGTAAGGTGACGGTATCGGCTCAACCGTTTAAAAGATGGATTACCAAGGGAGTGACGCGGAAGTTGTCGATTACGTCGTCTGGTCCACCAGATAGTTTTGGATTCCCATCTGCTGAATCTGGTCCAGCTGGGCTTCGAGCCAGTCTAGGTGATCCTCTTCATCTTTGAGGATGGCTTTGAGCAGTTCGCGGCTGCCGTTGTCGCCGGCCTGGACACACTTCTGGATGGCGGCGTTGTAATCTTTGATCGCCGTCGTCTCGGAGCTCTGATCGTTCCTGTGCATGGTCTCGACATCCTGGCCGATGTTGATGGCGTTCAGTTTGTTGACTGTAGGGCTCCCGTCCAGAAAGATGATGCGCGCAATGAGTTTCTCGGCGTGCTTCATTTCGTCGATGGCCCTTTTTTCGATGGCTTTGTGCAGTTTTTCATATCCCCAGTTGGCGCACATCTCTGATTGGACCATGTACTGGTTAATGGCAGTCAGTTCGTCTGCAAGCAGATCATTGAGTGTCTGAATTACTCCAGGATCGCCTTTCATTCTTTCTCCTCCCGAATGTTAGTGAGAACATCAACGTAATCAGTTATAGATGAAAACGTGCCTGCAAGATTGTACGTCAGCACGGCTTACATCGCCGACTCGAAGGGGGAGCGGCATCCTGATCTTAGTATGGATTAACCATTTGTTCCATCCCCAAAACGCAAATTCGCCAAGGACTCTGTTAACCGCGCACCGCTGCCGGTCGTTTCAAGGTATGACGAATTGACTGAAGGAGGGCAACATGCCGGAGAGATATCTCATCCTTATGAGCTGATTTAAGAACTCCTTTTGCTCATTTTGCAATTACTTGTCAAATTCCGCAGTTTTGTTTCAACCCATTTTCGAGATATCCGCAACCCTGCTTCTGGCTATTCCCGACTGCTACGTCTATCCCAAAATCTGTACGTAATTGCATTTTTTTCTGGACATTCCGTTCGTTGCCCTATACGGTAGAAAAACAGAAAAACATGGAGGACGAGTCAATGATTCAACAACCTGTCGAGTCATCCGGTCGATCCTTTACTTCTGATGAAATCAGTCTCATTCGCCAAACCACCAGGACCTTTTCCAGCTTGAGCCTCACCGAATTGTCCAGGACCCTTTGTGAATTGCTGGAATGGAAACGGCCTAACGGAAAACTCAAGTGGGAGGAATGCCGTGCGCTGCTGGAACGGCTCAACGCCGACGGGATCATCTCCATCCCCAAGCTTCGCTCCGCCGGCTCTCCCGGACCTCGTAAGGTGAATACATCCGCACATGTCGAATCTGAGGCGCCTGTCACCGGCAGCGCCGGCCAGTTCGAACCATTGACCCTGCAGCTTGTCCAGGCTTCCAACCGCGAGCTTACCTCGATTTTCAAACAGCTCATCGAACGCTGGCATTACCTTGGCCACAAAATTCCTTTTGGCGCTCACGCTCGTTATATCGTCTCGTCTGAAAAATTGCCCGGGCGTTATCTTGCCTGCCTGCAGTTTTCGAGTCCTGCATGGAAGATGGCGCAGCGCGATGCCTGGATCGGCTGGAGCGCCGAAGAGCGCAAACGGAACCTCCAGTTCATCGTTTCGAATAGTCGCTTCCTGATTCCGCCTTACGTTTCCGTTCGCGGGCTTGCCAGCAAAATCCTTTCTCTCGCGGCTCAGCGCCTGCCCGAAGACTGGGAACGATTGTATGGCTATCGGCCTCTGTTGCTGGAGACCCTGGTTGAACGTGCACGTTACAAGGGAACCGCATACAAAGCTGCCAACTGGATTCAGCTCGGCTGCACGACCGGCCGCGGCCGCATGGATCGGGACCACGTGCTTGATGGCAAATCCGTCAAGGATGTTTACGTCTACCCGTTGTGCCGTCATGCGCAGGAAAAGCTCCGTAGTGCCAAGCCTCCGGTATTTGTTGATAACGAATCGTCGGAGGCTTTCGTCTGATTTGGGGGTGTCGCAGGAGAAGTCTTAACCAATAAAAAAGGGCTTCCGGGGAGCTGCTTACTTGGCCGTCGGCACTCTCTGGAAGCCCCTGGAGTTTCAAAGTGAGCGATAACATTCGCTTCACTACTGTACGACATCTTATCAAAAAGCTTCTCAAAAGCAATAAACTTATCAATAGCCGTAATGTCAAACCCTTCCCCAAGGAAGAGGCCCGTTGGCTTTCCCATTACAAGTTCCGGAAGGAAAATGTTTCTATCAACGACGACGGCTCCGTTCCCGGCGGCATCGCTCAGCTGATTTGTTCGACTATTGATTTCTCCTTCATCCGCTCCATTGCCGCCGTTGCCTATTCCATCTTCGGTGGTCCTTGCTACGATCCCGTCTCTCTCTTTCTTCTCGATCTGTTTCGCTGCCTCGAAAAGAGCCCTTCCGTCAAAGATTTCTGCCGGGTCTTGCACGATCCTTTTCGCGGACAGATCTTCCGGCGCCTGGCCGGCATCAGCCTTGATTGCGTCCCCTGCGAGGCTACCTTCTCCAACTTCCGTAACCGTCTCGGCGAATCCTTGTACCAGGAAATCTTTCATGCCTTGCTTTCTATTGCTGAAGAAACCGGTCTTGTAAGTTTCAACATGCTGGCCACTGACGGCACGCTCTTTCCTTCCGCCGCTCGCTATCATGGCTGCCATTGTTTCCAGGATTCCTGCGCTTCCATTTCCGTCGACAACATCATTCAAAAAATCAGAGACCGCGTCCTCTACAGGATTGAAGACCCTTCTCGCCTTATTCCAGGAAAAGAGTCCTGGGTGAGTATTGAATGCCCTTGTCCCAATTTCCCTGAGGACGTCAAGCGGCCGAAGATCAAGATGCTCTCGTTCACTCTGGAACATGCTTCCAATGAACTTTCCGCCGTCGATACGAATAACCTTCGCTTCTTCCGTGTCGAAGAACAGCTCACCAAACTCGGCATTGTCCTCAGGTTCCCTCAATCGAATGTTCACGCTATTTCGCTGTCTTCACTGTTGGGCGAAACTTCCAATACTTTCCGCTTTCGTTGCCCGAAGCTTCCGCATGATCGAACTGCTCGCATCGGCGTTCGCCGCAAACCTTCGAACCCTGATAAAATCGAGAAGATCTTCGGATATAACGCTGTGATTTGTACTTCGATTGGACCCCAATGGGGGCTTGAACTCCCTGTCGCCTGCATCACCATTGCAGGCAATGCCGAAGAAGGCAAACAGGTCATTCCTCTTCATCAACAGATTCTCAAATTTCATGGCGCGAAGACGCTGCTTCATTTGCTCGATGCGAAGTATGACGAATTGCCTAACTATGAATATGCCCGAAAGAACGGCGCTGTCGCTCTCATCTCGTACAACACCAGAAATGAAAACATTACGCATGATGCGCTGATTGAACGAGGCTACGACCGCAACGGTTGGCCTTACGTTCCTTATTGTCATCTCCCAACTCGTCCGAATGGCTTTGATTCCGCGGCTCAAAGAGTTTCCTTTTCCTGTTTCAAACAATGCGTCAAATCCAATCTCCCGGCGCATCTTGAGCTTTACCGCAACTGTCCGCATCGGTCTCGATTGTCAGGCTATTCCACTCACGTTTCTATTGCTCAGCATCCGCGGCTTATTCTGGAAATCCCAAGAGGCACCGAACGCTTTCGCCAATTGTTTGCTTTGCGCTCGGCGGCGGAACGAACGAATAGTTCGCTTAAAGAAGACTTTCCCATCTTGCGCAAACCGCCCGTTCGATCGCTTCGTCGCGCGGCGGTCGTTGCTCAATTGGGCGTCATCACGTTGTTGGTTGATCGCATTGCTGGTTTCTTTATCGATCGCATCATCAAAGAGCGCAAATTCAAGGCCAGCGGCGATGAGAAATGGGCCGATCAGCTTTCTCCTCCGGATATTCCTGCTTTCCTCAGGCCTTTCGTTAAGTTCGCCTGCTAATACACTCAACTGACGATCAGAGCAAAGCTCTGCCTTGGCGACTGTCGTTTTGTCGCCTGCATGCACCGCTAACGTCATTTCAGATCGATTCAGGCTCATTTGCTTGTTCGGCTGGGCTTTTTCGCGGATTCTTAGGCAAAAACCATTGTCAGTTCTTAAATCGGCTCATCCTTATGGTAGTGCCGCTTGCGGCAATAGTGATGGTGATAGCGATCATCTGGTTCAATCGACGGGTGCAGCACGCCAGAGTCCAGGCACAGAAAGAGGTCCGGCTGGCGTTTCTCCAGAAATTCAGTTCCGGAGATGAAATCGTACGCTTTATGGCAACTGAAGAGGGCAAGAAGTTTATTGACGGTTTGCAGCCCGTCCGAAGGCCGGTCGATCCGCGGAAAACCGCTGTCGATGAAGTGACCGGTGCGGCAGTTCTGATCTTCATCGGCGCAGGCTTCTCCCTCCTGAGAGGTATCTTCATGATCCCGGGAATCATCTGCCTTGCAACAGGCCTTGGGTTGGGGATTGCAGCGCTGCTGACGTGGCGGATCTCGAAGAAAATGGATACGCAGTAAAGTAAACTATAAGACCGCGGGAGTCTGCGCTTGATGAAAGAAGCCGTACTGACTCAGGCTGACTTCGAGGCGATCTATGACCGGTTTGGGGTGCGGCTCCGACAGTATATCCGCCACCAGGTTCACGATCCGGATCTGGCGGCAGATCTGTTGCAGGAAACCTGCCTGCGTTTACTGCGTCTCCGCTTCCAGGTCCGCGGCGAACGGGAGCTTGCAGCGTATCTGTACCGGACAGCTTATTCGGTAATTGTGGATCATTTCCGAAGAGAGAGGCGGACGCGGCGGTTCCATCTGTTCCGAACGCCCGAGCAACATGGATTCCCGCGTGAAACAACTGACGTGGAGCGTGCTTTTGGCAGGTTGAATTCGAAAGAACGTACGCTGCTCTGGCTCGCTTATGTGGAAGAGATGAACCACTCGGAGATATCTATAGTCATGGATGTAGGCGTCGGGAGCGTGAAAGTCCTGCTGTATCGGGCCCGGAAGCGGCTCGCGGCAAGGCTGGAGGAATATGGTATAAATCCTGAGGATCCGGTATGAACGAGCAAACGGCACGGCGATGGATGTCTAAGTTGAGTAGCGGCCCCGATTGCGGCGAGCCATTGCAACCGTCAAGTACATTGTGGATTCAGGCACAGCTCGAGAAACGGCTTGAACAGGCCCGTCGCACAGAGTCCTCGCTGCTGTGGATTGACTCCTTTGCTGCAGCTCTTGCCGGCCTTGGCTGCGTCTCTTTCTGCCTTTGGCTCGTCTTCCTGGCATAGGAGCACGACCGTCGACATTCCTTCCTTCCGCTGACCACCCATTGTGTCTTTGCCCACTTTCGCCGGAACCCTTGTCCATTGCCGCAAATGCATTGTCGTAGGTCCGAACCATGGATATAGGATATTATATCCGATCATGGACAAAGCAATTCTGTCGGACCCGGATCAATTCCCGTCGGAAGAGATTATCTTTTCGCACCTGGGAAGGGCGAAGCCGCTCTGGGATTCGCTGTTCGGCTACATACACGCGCATCATCCGGATGTGACTGCGGAGTGGCGATACTATCGCGACGCGAAGAGCTGGCTGCTCAAGGTCACCCACAAGAAGAAGACGATCTTCTGGAGTTCTATTGAGGAGGGATCCTTCCGGACGACCTTCTACTTTGCCGGCAAAGCCGAAGAGGCTCTCATGGCAAGCGGCCTGACCGAAGCGTTGAAAGAGCAGTTTCGGAATGCGAAGCCCGGCAGCAAAATCAGAGGAATCACCGTTCAATATGGCGGCAACCGTGACCTCGAAGACGCGAAGATCCTGATTCAATTGAAGCTTCGTATGTGAAGCGCCGGGCCAACGTCGGTGCCGGCGGCCGTACTGCCGCACTCCAGATCCGTACGAACTTAACTGGACAGCCGTACGAAAATCTGTCAGCATTCGGACGAGGTGATCGTATGGCAGCGATGGACTATCGGCAAGGCGTCGTAATCAGCGCGACCGAGCTGAAGCAGAATCTCGGGAAATACCTGGACATGGTGGAACAGCTGAATGACGTGGTGATTACGAAGAACGGCAACAAGATCGCCAGGCTGACTCCGTACGTGACGGATATCGAACAGTATCTGCTCGTGAAGGAAAGGGCGCTGGATTACCAGTACGGCGGGAAGAAGGTTTCCTACGAAGAATTCATGCAGATCTATGAGAAAAGCACCTTACGGATGGAGTTTATCAACGGAGAGATCTACCTGCTGGCTTCGCCCGGACTTCAGCATCAGGAAATTCTTGGCAGGCTACACCTGATCTTCAACCGGTATTTTCAGGGCAAGGCATGCCGGGTGTACTTCGCTCCTTTGGATGTGCATTTCCGCAAGCGGGATATCAAGGAGCCCGACGTGATGCAGCCGGATTTGGTCGTGATATGCGATCTGGCAAATAACGTCACGGAAAAGGGGCGCTACATGGGCACTCCCTCGCTGGTATTGGAGATCATTTCGGAAGGCACGCGGAGCAAGGACCTGATCGACAAGCTGAATACTTACCGACTATCCGGCGTGCAGGAGTATTGGATCGTTGATCCAAAGCAGGAAAGCATCGCAGTCTACAGCTTCAACGACTGTGAGATCGACAAGTACAAGACCTACGAAAAAGGATCCACGATCCAATCAATGCTGTTTACCGGCTTGACCGCGGAGATCTCCGACTTGTTCAACGAATTGACAGTGCCCACCGAACCGGCGTCCGACTGAAGTTGCGTTTACGAACCCGAGTGTGTTCTGCAAGGGCATCGATAACAAAGCTCAGGGGTTGGCTGCCGGCCAACCGTGGGCAGTCAGCGGTCTGTCAAGGCGAATCCCCGGGACGACGTATGGTGATGTCTCGCAATTGTGGTTCCATATTGACACCGACCACAAGGCCGTCTTCCAGGTAATAAGCTACGTAAGGTATGCCTGAACCGAAGGTAGAATCAGGCGGCCCCAGAACATTAACAATATTGAATTTCCTGTCCGGATATTTCATCGGTAGTTCTTTTACCAGCCTGGCTCGCTCTTTCAATTTGTTGTCATCAACACCCGGCGGTCTCAAAGCCTTCCAATTATCGATAGCGCGATAGAGAACCGTCTCTTTTCGGGCGTCATCGAGAAGGATGACTCTGGCGGTTTTGCCGGCAAAGAATCCCTCACCATCAAGGAGCGGCGAAATAATCAGAAAAGAGTGATCGATAGGGTAGCATTCGCTGCCCGGGTATTTCTTTGTCCTGATGAACTCACGGTAACGAAAGTCCGGCATGGATGCGAACTGCCCCGCATCGAGATAGCTCCTGCGTTTCTCGATTTCATCCGGTGAGAGCAGAGCTGGAAAATAGGAGTAGTGAGTGCTCCGATGTCCACCAGCTTGTGAATACTCAGTACAGTCTGTCAATACTTCACCATCGTATGCGAGCTCAACATACCCCTCCTTCAGCTCGTATCTGTCGATTCGCGCCACGTATGGCGTTTCACTGAAAGACCTTTCTGCCTGCCTGGTGGATGAGGGTTTTCCTGCGATTTGCAGAACCTCGGTGCGGAAGATGCCTGGGGGAAGGAGCTGGTACCATTCGGCGCTGAGGGCGGACGGGACAGTGACAAGAACAAACAGAAAGAACAGCGAACGTTTCATAACGGTCCTCCATTCCGGATTTGTCACAGCTGTTACAGCGACTGGATTGTCGCGACCATTCTGCCGCGGCAGCGCATCGTTTGTCTGCAGCGCCCTCCGATCGACGCTACGGTTTTGCTTCAGGACGCGGGCCGTAGTGCGGGATCGGAACTCCGAATTCGTACGCCCCGAGGTCAGGCGCGCTTCCTGTGAAGCCATCGGTGATGTTCGGCAGTTCAATTCCGGCATCGATGGCTGCGGCACCCTTGCGCAGCCGCAGGTCGACAGATTCCACGGCGACGACGCGCGTGATGTCGGAGTAATCCGGTTTTGGAGCGTTGACAAAGACGTCGTAGTCCACGAGCCGGCTGTGGCGATCCTGTCCGGTCGCGCGAGCGTATTCCGGGAGAGTCGCAAAGACCCGGCGGGTCAGGGCGGGCGGCGCAGTCGCCTGAGTTCTGCGGTCGGGATAGTAATTCCGGACTTCGTCAAACGGTGGAGAGTTCCACGCGAAGGCTTCTTTGGCCTCCGGATTGGGGCGGAATCCGTTATAGTCGGAGGAACTGTAGTTGGTAAAAGTATCCAGTGACAGCACGCGCGACTCCGTACCCTGACCGAGCAGCAGGTTGTTGCGCAGGTGTACGTTCGACATCGGGGTGAGCTGTTTGAACTCTCCGACAAACGTGTTGTTCAGGTAATAAACGCCGGAAGGATCTCCGTGAACCTTCACGGGCCCCCACCACGCGTTGTAAACGACATTGCGGATGAAGTATGCCGGTCCGCCGAAGATGGGCTGAGGGCTCATCGCGCCAAGCGGCGCGTTGAAGCATC
>Ga0123335_1000016_pt1 | contig 225661 bp, 211 predicted proteins | sample BiotimSIPDNA_2_FD_89707 | JGI IMG/M metagenome (GOLD analysis project Ga0123335, IMG submission 89707) | Anaerobic biogas reactor microbial communites from Washington, USA - Biogas_R2 time_0 SIP DNA | ecosystem: Engineered > Bioreactor > Anaerobic > Unclassified | place: Washington, USA... | reverse complement strand
TTACACCTGACCGAACATGACGCCGCGCGTGCCGGAGACATCCTCCGGCACGGCGGTCTTGTCGCATTTCCCACCGAAACCGTCTACGGTCTCGGCGCAAATGCTTTTGACGCCGACGCTGTGAGGCGCATCTTCGAAGCCAAAGGACGCCCCTGCGACAATCCGCTGATTGCCCACGTCTGCGACCTTGATACGCTGCCGACACTCTGGCGCGAGATTCCGGATACCGCACGCACCCTCGCGGCGGCATTCTGGCCCGGGCCGCTGACGATGATCCTCCCGCGCACTGCCGCCGTCCCGGATGCTCTGACCGCAGGGCTGGACACCGTCGCCGTCCGCTTCCCTTCCCATCCGGTGGCGCAGGCGGTCATCCGCGCGGCGGGCGTCCCGATCGCGGCACCGTCGGCGAACCTCTCCGGACATCCGTCGCCCACTACCTATGAGCATGTGCTGCACGACCTCGGCGGACGCGTCGACGCAATCGTCGAGGGCGGCATGTCGAGCGTAGGCCTTGAGAGCACCGTCGTCGCGGTCGAAGAACACCGCGTGACCGTTCTGCGCCCCGGCGGGATCTCACCGGAGATGCTCGCGGTTGTGCTCGACGACGCGGAAGTCATCATCGATCCCGGTGTCACATGTCCCGTGGAAAGCGCGCCCCGGTCTCCCGGGATGAAGTACCGCCACTACGCGCCGCTGGCGCCGATGACCGCGTTCACCGGTGACCCCGACCGTACCGCCGCCGCCATCCGGGAAAAGATCGGTATGCGTACCGACTGCGCCGCGCTTCTCTTCGATGAGTACGACGCGCCGTGCAGCGTCGTCCACTACGGCGGGCGTGCGGATTCTCTTGCACAGGCACATCGGCTCTTTGACGCGCTGCGAAAACTCGACGACTTCGCGCCCACGGAGATATTCGCCCAGTGCCCGGATGAGACGGGCGTGGGGCTTGCCGTCGCAAACCGGATTAAGCGCGCGGCGGGGTTCCATGTCGTAAACGTCCCCTGACATCACGAACGGAGGTATTCCATATGGTCATCGGTCTGACAGGACCCTCCGGCGCGGGAAAAGGTGTTGCGGCGGACGTCTTCGCACACTGCGGCGCGTATGTCATCGACTGCGACGCGCTGTACCACGAGATGCTGCTTACCGACGAGCCGCTGCGAAAGGAACTGCGTGCGGCGTTCCCTGACTGTGCGGACGATTCCGGCGGAGTAGATCGGAGAAGGCTCGCGGGCGTGGTGTTCGCCGACGCAGAGAAGCTGCGGACGCTCAACACCATCGCACACCGTGCGATCAACCGCGCGCTGACCGAGCTGCTCGCGGCGCATCGGGATGAGAACACTGTGCTCGACGCCCCGACGCTTTTTGAGGCCGGCGCGGACGCGTTATGCGATGTGACGATCGCGGTGCTCGCACCTATGGAACTGCGGCGTGAACGGCTGTGTATACGCGACGGGCTCCCACCCGCCGCTATCGATGCGCGCTTTGCCTCGCAGCATGACGACGCGTTTTTCCGCGCGCACTGTACCTACATCCTTGAGAACAACGGCGACCTCGACGCATTCCAAAAAACCGCCAAAAACCTCTATCACGCGATCACCTGAGGCGCGGGGCTGATGTTTCCGCGCTTTTAAATCATTACCCGAATAATGGAGGAGAATCCGATGAAAGAGCAACGTGCGAAACTTTTCTACACCCCGAAGAACGGCTATGACCGTGTGGATGACCAGCAGCGGCGCGGGATCGAGCGCATAGGCGAGGACTACAAGGCGTTCCTGAACCATGGCCGTACCGAACGCTGCGCCGTGCAATACACCGTGCAGCTGGCCGAAAATGCGGGCTTCGTTCCTTACCGCGAAAGTGCGCCGCTCACCGCCGGTGACCGCGTCTATATCGTCAACCGCTCGAAGTCCGTCATCCTCGCGGTGATCGGCAAGAAATCCCTGTCCGAAGGCATCCGCATCGCAGTGGCGCACATCGACTGCCCGCGCCTGGACCTCAAGCCCATGCCGCTCAATGAGGAAACCGGCGAGCTGTGTATGCTGCGTACGCACTACTACGGAGGCGTCAAGAAGTACCAGTGGACGGCGATCCCGCTGGCTTTGTCCGGCGTCGTCGCACTCCGTGACGGCAGCGTCGTGGACATCGAGATCGGCACGCATCCCGGCGACCCGGTGCTGACGATCACCGACCTGCTGCCGCATCTTGGGAAGGATCAGATGGCGAAGACTGCCGCGGAAGCAGTTACCGGAGAGAATCTGCGCGTGCTGTGCGGATCCGTTCCTGCAGGCGACCCGAAGGAGAAGGATCGCGTACGCCTCGCTGTGCTGACGCTCCTGAACGACATGTACGGCATCGTCGAGGAGGACTTCCTCTCCGCCGAGCTGTCGGTGATTCCGGCGTTCCCTGCGTGTGACGTAGGCCTTGACCGCGCGCTCGTCGGCGGCTACGGTCAGGACGACCGCTCCTGCGCATTCGCGGGGCTCGATGCCATCCTCTCGCTGCAGAATCCCGAGAAAACCGCGCTGTGTGTCATGGCCGACAAGGAGGAGATCGGCAGCGTCGGCTCAACCGGAATGCAGTCGGGTTTCTTCGACGCGTTCGTCGACAGCCTCTGCCGCGCACAGAGTGTTCCTTTGACGGTGTGCCTGGGCAACTCCGAGTGCCTGTCCGCCGATGTGAGCGCAGCATACGATCCGCTCTATGCCGACGCGTACGAGAAAGCCAATTCCGCGTTCGTCAACTACGGCATGAGCCTTGTGAAGTACGTCGGCTCGCGCGGGAAATCCGGCTCCAACGACGCGAACGCCGAGTACCTCGGACGGCTGCGCAGGGCTTTCGACGACGCCGGCGTCATCTGGCACGGCTGTGAGCTGGGGAAAGTCGACCAGGGCGGCGGCGGTACCGTCGCGGGCTTCATGGCCAACCGCAACATCGAGACGGTTGACATCGGCGTCCCGGTGCTCTCGATGCACTCGCCGTTCGAAATCGTCTCCAAGCTTGACGTCTATATGACTTCGCGCGCCATCTCAGCATTCTACCGCATGGCCGGCGACGAGAACGAGGATACACTGTAAATACATTTTCAGCAGGTGACGATCCCTCCGTGTGACCGTCACCTGCTGAATCGTTGTCCGAATGCAATGGGTATCCTTCCCAAGATTTTGTCGCAATCACCTCTTATATTCGTTTGATTCATTGTTTACAGCGGAAGAGTTCGCGCGTATAATGAATAACAAGACAATTGCCGCGCGGTTTGTGAATGGCGCGGAGGATGAAGGAGTGTTATCGTGCCGGATTATCGCAGGCTGCTGCGCGAGAAGCGTATTGAAAAGGGGATCAGTCAGTACCAACTGGCGGAGATGTCGGGGATGACACAGTCCCATATCAACAAAATCGAGAACGGCATTGCCAACCCGTCCCTGGATATTTTATTCAAACTATGTGAGATTTTGGAAATCCGTCTGTTCCCGGACGAGGTAAAATCCCGTCCGGTTTATACGCCGCGCGTAACGTCGATGGTGTGCGAAAGCATTCTCGACGCCATCGGCTACACCCCGATGATCCGACTGAGCCGTATGGGTTCGCCGGACGCCGCGCAGGTCATCGTCAAGTACGAGGGCCTGAACGTCGGCGGTTCAATCAAGACGCGCACGGCGTACAACATGATTCTCGAGGGTGAGCGCTCGGGGAAGATCACGCCCGAAACAATCATCGTCGAGCCGACCTCCGGCAACCAGGGCATCGGTCTGGCGCTCATCGGCGCGGTTCGCGGCTACCGGACAGTGATCATCATGCCCGACTCCGTCAGCGAAGAACGGCGGCTGCTCGTCTCACACTACGGCGCTGAGGTCGTGCTCATCCACGACGACGGCGACATCGGCGCGTGTATCGCCCAATGCCTGGCAACCGCCGAACGCATGGCACGCGAGAATCCGCATGTCTATATCCCGCAGCAGTTCACCAATCCCGCGAATCCGATGGTGCACAAACATCACACGGCGCTCGAGATTCTCGAGCAGGTCGCGGGCCCGATCGACGGTTTCTGCTCGGGCGTCGGCACCGGCGGCACGATTTCCGGTATCGGAGAGGTGCTGCGTGCTCTGAACCCGGGAATTGAGATCTGGGCAGTCGAACCAGAGCATGCAGCCATCCTCGCCGGCGGCAACATCGGCACCCATCTCCAGATGGGCATCGGCGACGGCTTGATCCCCGACAACCTCAACCGTACCATTTACTCCGACATCTGCATTGTGACCGACGAGGAAGCCATCGCCACCGCGCGCGACCTGGCCCGAAAAGAGGGACTGATGTGCGGCATCTCCAGCGGTACGAATGTTGCGGCGGCGCTGCGGCTTGCAAGAAAACTCGGGCCCGGCAAGACCGTCGTTACCGTCCTTCCCGACACCGCCGAACGTTACTTCTCTACGCCGCTGTTCGAGGACCCCAAAGCATAAGGTGCCGTCCTTTTTCCGGCGATGTTCTCATCCCGCCGGTATTTTGATTGAATGACATCGGAGGTTTTCTTATGGACTACGCCTTACTCAAACGTCTGGAGCATCCCGAAGAGTCGATCGACGTGGTGCTCGATACCGATACGTACAACGAAATCGACGATCAGTTCGCGCTGGCCTATTTGCTGCGCTCAGGCGAGAAGCTGCGGACGGTGGGTCTGTGCGCGGCACCGTTTTATAACCAGCGCTCCGACGGTCCTGCCGACGGAATGGAAAAGAGCTACAGCGAAATCTTAAAGCTGCTCGACCTCGCCGGATGCCCTGATCTGAAGTCGGTGACTTACCGCGGCTCGGCGGGCTATCTGCCGGACGAGACAACGCCGGTACGTTCCGACGCGGCGGAGGCGATTGTAAAGCTCGCCCGGGAGCATACGCCGGAGAAACCGCTGTACGTCGTGGCGATCGGTGCGATTACGAATGTCGCGTCAGCGATTCTGCTGGACGCGGGAATCATCGACCGCGTGGTGCTGGTATGGCTTGGCGGAAACGCGTGGGAGTGGCAGGACACGCGGGAGTTCAACATGCGTCAGGACATCGCTGCGGCGCGTGTGGTCTTTGGCTGCGGCGCTGCGCTGGTGCAGCTTCCGTGCATGGGTGTCGTATCGGCGTTCCACACGTCCGCACCGGAACTTGACCGCTGGCTGCTGCACAAGAACGCGCTGTGCGACTATCTCGTCGAAAACACCGTCGAGTACATGGGCGGACGGGAGAAGCTGTGGAGCAAGGTCATCTGGGATGTCACGGCGATTGCGTGGCTGCTCGACGAGAACTTTATGATGAGCAAACTCGCCCCTGCGCCGATCCCCACATACGACGGCTCCTATGCCTTCGACTATACCCGTCACATGATGCGTGTCGTCACACACATCAGCCGGGACGCCGTACTGCGCGATCTGTTTGAAAAACTGACGAAACAGAGATAGGAGAGCGTAAGATGTACATGATCAATAAAACCGCCGACCTCTCGCAGATGAACGAAGGCCGCATCGCGCTGACACCGTGGGGTGGCGAGTACAAGCCCGACGCCCGCTTCTACATCGGCTGGCAGGATGACCGCTTCATCGTCTATCTGCGTGCATACGAGACAAACCCCGTCGCCGACGTCACCGAGCGCAACGGGAACGTCTGCCGCGACTCGTGCCTGGAATTCTTCTTCTCCCCGAGCGCCGACTGCTCAAACGGCTACTTCAACTTCGAGATGAACTGCAATCCGACGCTTCTTCTGCACTACGGCCTGACCGCGAACCAAAAAGATCGCGTAATTGTCGACTATCCGCTCGATGCCTTCCGCCTGACCTGTACACATGATACGGACGCCTGCTCGTGCGGCGGCGGCGTGTACTGGCAGACGCGCTTCGAGGTGCCGTTCGCGCTGCTGGAGAAGTACATCCCCGGTGTCACGCTGAAGTCCGGCGACATCATCCGCGCGAACCTCTACAAGTGCGGCTCGACCCGCCAAGTTAGTCACTACCTGACCTGGGCGCCGTTTGACACCGTCAAAGTGCCGCGGCCGAACTTCCACGTTCCGGAGATGTTCGGCCGGATGCAGCTTGCGTAACGTTTTGTACAGAGAAGATTTCGACATGCAACAGCCGCCGATTGTGTGATCGGCGGCTGTTTTGTACAAGATGGGGTATTTTATTCTTCTTCTTCCTGCATGGTGCCCTTTGCATCCTCGATGACCTTGGCCTGCACCATCGGCGGGGCATCCTCGTAGCGTTCGAACTGAAGCTCGAAGCTGCCGCGGCCCTGGGAGATCGAGCGCAGGTCGATCGCGTACGACGCCATCTCGGCCATCGGCACCTCAGCCTCAATCATCTGCAGCCCGTCCTCGGTCGGGTTCATGCCCATCACGCGGCCGCGGCGCTTGTTCAGGTCGGAGATGACATCGCCCATGTTCGCGTCCGGCACGTAGACCTTCAGCGATCCGATCGGCTCCATGATGACCGGGTTCGCGATCGGCATACCGGCCTTGAACGCCAGACGCGCCGCCATCTTGAACGACAGCTCGTTGGAGTCGACCTCGTGGTACGAACCGTCGAACAGCGTCGCCTTCAGGTTGACGACCGGATAGCCCGCCAGCACACCGTGATCCATGCAGTCGCGCAGACCTTTCTCAACCGCCGGGAAAAAGTTCTTCGGTACGCTGCCTCCGAACACGCGCTCTTCAAACACCATCTCCAGCGAGTCGCACGGCTCAAACTCAATCTTGACGTGTCCGTACTGCCCGTGGCCGCCGGACTGCTTCTTGTGCTTCCCTTCAACGGAGACCTTCTTGCGGATCTTCTCGCGGTACGGGACCTTCGGCGCCGACAGCTCCGGATCCACGCCGAACTTGCTCCTCAGCTTCGAGCACAGCACATCCAGGTGCATGTCGCCTGCGCCGGATACGACATACTCATGCGTTTCCGGATCGTTGAACGCGACAAAAGTCTGATCCTCGTCGCGCAGCCTCGCCAGACCGGACGCGATCTTTTCCTCGCCGCCCTTTGTCTTCGGCTTGATCGCCTGCGAGTAGCAGGGTTTCTCAAAGACGATCGGCTGCAGCGTCACAACGTTACCCGGCGTGCACAGCGTGTCGTTGGTCTTGGTGTCGTTGAGCTTCGCCACCGCGCCCAGGTCGCCCAGGCAGATCTCCTCCACCTCGATGTTCTTCTTGCCGCGGATCATATAGATGCGTCCGAGCTTCTCCGTCTCGCCGGTGCGGGAGTTGATCAGTGACATATCGGAGGTGATCTTGCCGTTCATCACACGGAAGTACGAGAAACGGCCGTACTGGTCGGTTACAGTCTTAAAAACGAACGCGGTCGGGGGACCATCGGGGTCGGCGGCCAGCTCCTCGCCGTCGACGGTAAGCTGCGGAGCGGCGTCCAGAGGCGACGGCGCGTAGTCGATGATGGCCTGCAGCAGCGCAAGGGTTCCGTCGCCGGTCGTCGCGGCGCCGCAGAACACCGGGGCAAGCGTACCGGACTTTATGCCCTGCTTCACGCCCTTGATGAACTCATCTTCGGTAAACGGCTCCTCAGCGAAGAACTTCTCCAACAGCTCGTCATCGGTCTCGGCAACGGCTTCGGACAGTTCCATGCGGTAGGTCTCGAGAGTACCGGCGGCTTCGGCGGGCACCGGTACCTCGGTAAGCTTCATGCCGTCGGCCTTGTACGCCTTGTTGCGTACGACGTCGACGATGCAGGTGATATTCGTTCCGTTCATCACGGGGAACTGCAGCGGGCACACGGAATTGCCGAACTCGTCTCTGAGCTGCGCGGCGACTTTAGCGAAGTCGGCATGATCCTCGTCGAGCTTGGAGATGTAGAACATCCTCTCGAGCTTGCGGTCGGTGCAGTATTTCCAGGCTTTTTCGGTACCGACGACGACGCCGGACTTGGCGGTGACGACGATAAGGCCCGACTCGGAGACGCGCAGAGCCTGCATGACCTCGCCGGCGAAGTCGAAGAATCCGGGAGTATCGATGAAGTTGACTTTGAAGCCTTTATACTCGACGGGCGCGAGGGAGGCGCTGATGGAGAATTGACGGCGGATTTCCTCCGGGTCGTAGTCGCAGACGGTATTGCCATCGGAGACCTTGCCGAGCCGGTCAGTGCCTCGCGTGAGGTAAAGAAGGCTCTCGGCGAGAGACGTCTTACCGTCACCGCCGTGGCCGAGGAGGGTGATGTTTCTGATCTTGTCCGGTGTGTACCCCATGTTCATACTCCTTTAAAGGATGTTAGGTTTTGCGTATACGCATTCTAGAATATTATAACCCATCCGCTTAGGAATTGCAAGTACTAAAAAGAAATAAATGTTACTTTTTTAAAACGTTCAAGACATCCTCTCCCATGAGAGATGTCTTTCGGGAACACTGCCCTCTTTTTCACGTCCACTGGGCATCAATACAGCGGGCACGCACGGTTACGCCACATCCCGGACATGGCACGCAGTACCCTGCGAGGGTTGCTTTTTCACATCCTCGCATTTCTGTCTTCGGATATGAAAAAGGGCGGTGGGTGAAACCACCGCCCTTCGTATATGCAATTACTTTCTGGAAACAGCCTTACGGGTCTTCTCGACAATCTCCGCAGCGGTAAGCTTGAAACGCTCGCGCAGCCACGGCTCGGTGCCGACTTCGCCAAAGATGTCGGGGATACCGACGCGCTCGACGGGACAGGGGTTCGTCGAGCAGACGACCTCGCATACCGCACCGCCCAAACCACCGATGATGTTGTGGTTCTCGCAGGTGACAATGGCGCCGGTCTCGGACGCGGCAGCGGCAATGGCGGCGGCGTCGATGGGCTTCCAGGTGAAGCTGTCGAACACGCGGGCGTCGATGCCCTCATTGGCGAGTGTCGCGGCTGCCTTGAGTGCTTCGGCAACCAGAATGCCGGACGCGATGATTGTGACGTCCTTGCCTGGACGCAGCAGTGCGGCCTTACCGATTTCAAATGTAGAACCCTGCTCATAGACGGAGAACGGATTCTTGCGCATCAGACGGATATAGACGGTACCGTAGGTATCGATGATCTGCGGGAGGATGTTCTCAAGCTGTACGGGATCGGACGGCTCGACAAGCGTGATGGTCGGGCAGACGCGCAGGATGCCCATGTCCTCGAAGGGCATATGGGTCCCGCCGTTATACGCAGCCGTGACACCGGGGTCGGAGCCGATGATCTTGACGTTGAGTTTGGAATATGCGCAGGAAAGGAAAACCTGGTCATACACGCGGCGGGACACGAACGGTCCGAAGGAGTGTACAAACGGAATCTTTCCCACGGCACTCATGCCGGCGGCGACGCCGATCATGTTGGCTTCCTGGATACCGCAGTTGATGTAGCGGTCGGGGAAAGCCTTGCGGAAGGGCTTGAAGCCGGAGGAGCCGAGTGTATCGGCGTCCATGGCGACGATGGCGGGATTGGTTTTGCTTTGCTCGACGAGGGCGGCGCACAGGATATTGCGCATCTCGACGGGCGCTTTCTCAAATTCGGTTTTGACAATAGCGGACATTTTGTGCTCCCCCTCTCTTAAAGCTGCGCCATGAGCGCATCATATTCGGACTGCCAGCGGGCAATATCTCCGTCAAGTTGTCCGGCCTTGAACGCGATGTGATGGTTCGGGACGACACCCTCAGCTGCCGAGCAGCCGTAACCCTTGATCGTTTCGAGGATGATGACGGAAGGCTTGTCGGTAACGGCTTTCGCAGCGTCGATGGCGTCGTCGATGGCCTTGACGCAGTGGCCGTTGATGACCTGCACGTTGAAGCCGAACGCCTCAAACTTAGCCTTAAGATCGCCCATGTCGCAGACATCCTTCGTATTGCCGTCGAGCTGCTGCTTATTCCAGTCGACGAACCAGATGAGGTTATCGATCTTCTTGGCGGAGGCGAACATGGCGCCTTCCCAGACCTGACCTTCGTTGAGCTCACCGTCGCCGACCATGAGGTAGACACGGTTGTCTTTCCCGTCCATTTTGAAGGCAGCTGCGACGCCGAGAGCGACGGAGACACCCTGTCCGAGGGAGCCGGTGGTCATGTCAATACCAGGGGTCAGATTGCGGTCGCAGTGGGAAGGAAGACGGGTGCCGCCCTGGTTGAGGGTATTGAGCCAGGACATCGGGAAGAAGCCTTTGAGCGCGAGAGCAGCGTAAGTGGCAGGGCCGGCGTGACCCTTGGACTGGATGTACCAGTCGCGGCGATCCCAGCGGGGATCCTTCGGGTCGTACTTCATCTGCGCGTCGTAGAGAACAGCGAGCGTCTCGACGATGGACATTGCGCCGCCGACGTGGCCGAAGCCGAGGTGGGCAAGCTCTTTGAGCGTCTCGAGACGGATCTGCGCGGCAAACGCCTTAACGCGGATCAGTTCCTTTTCGTTGAGCATACTTGTGGTAACACCCCTTTGAGGATTCAGTATTCTGGTGACGGAAATCAGAAAATGCGGGAGCCGCGGGGGACTCTGCGCTTTCATCATATTATATCATTATGGAGCGCGGATTGCAAGGGCATTGTGAATAAAAAAGCGAAGTAATATCCGCGCGGTATGGGCATGCCCGGGCCCAGAGCTGCAGCTTGCCTCCGGCCGGAGCTGCCGAATGCGCCGGGGCAAAACAGAACGCGGTTATGCGCGCTCCGGGACGCCGAGTGCCTGGAGGTGATGGCCGATGTGGGATTCGACGGCGGTGGCGTACTCATCGGCGTATTTGCGCCAGAACGTGTAGAGTCGGTCATGGAAGCGCGGGGCGGAGAGGATGAGGCCGTAGGTGATATGAATGAGCTGACGGGCGTCGTTCTGGGTGAACAGCGCAGGAAGCTCAGCGTCGGAGAGTGTTGCAAGGTCCGGAATCTTTGTAAGGTCGGTGGTGACGTGGTAGTAGGTACTGGCTTCGGCAAAGGCTTCGAGGGCGTAGGCATGGATCTCACGGTAGAGGGCGGGGTCATGGACTGCGACGACACGCATGGCCTCAAGCCAGTTGGTGCCGGCAGTCTTGACGTGGAAAACGCCGTTGGTATTCCTGCCGACGGACGGAAAGACGCTGAACTTGTCCGAACCGGAGTGGACGCTGATCTTATAACCGAAGTGACGGGCAATGCGGGCATGGTCGTGCATCTCGGCGTCGAACTGCTGAAGGTCGCCGATGTAGTCTACGCCCTTCTGGAACTCTCCACAGAAACGCGGGGCTATCGTCGCGATTTTCACACCGCGGCGGGTCAGCTCATTGGCGACGAAGAAGTGTTGCAGCGGAGTGGTGGGCGTGGCAGTCTCGTCGATGGATATTTCAAAGTCGGCTTTCGCGCCGCCTTCCTTAAAAAAGCGGTCGTAGATGGATACCGCGAAGTCGATGGCTTCTCCATAAATGTAGACGATCTTCGCGAGCTCTTCCTTCGAGAAGGTCAGTTTCAGACCTTCGCCGACGTCGAAGGTTTTACCGAGGTAACGTTCCTCGTACTCCGGGCACTCGACGCTGCTGCCGTCGCCCTTGATATGCTCGGAGCAGTCGAGCGTGATCATCGTGAAGCCGAGACCGAGCGCGTACTCCACGTCCTCGGGCTTTTTGAGGTGGTCGCCGTCAGCGCCGAAGCCTTTTTCGAAGCCCTCGCGATAGACGGCAAAGGTAGCTGCGTCGAGGACGTCCTTGTAGGTGCGATGGGTCAGGTTCAGCTCACGGATGCTCTGCTGCGCGAGCACCGGCAGGGCGTCATACTTCTCGAAGACGCGGAGGTGTCCGGGGCCTGCGATTCCGAGGCGGTCACCGACGCCGACGGTACGCGGATAGGAGAGGACGGGTACGGGCGCGGTGAACGGAAAGTTCGCGCGGAGGAATCCGGCGGTCTTATGGTCGCATTCAGCGACGGTCACACCGCAGCGGGTCTTGCCCTCGAGGGCGGACTTGCCGACGCAGACGAGTACATCGGCGTCGCCGGCGTTGGCCATAAAGACAGTGGAGTCACCCAGGGCACGCACGGACTTGGGGTAGACGCCGTACTTTGCAAACTCCGTACAGCCGCCGGTTACAAAGGGTTTGTAATTCATACGCAATCTCCTCATCGTTATAAGATCGTTTTATTATATCACGAATTACGGAACTTGACAAGCCCCGGCCAGTAAATTGTGTTCGCTTATTGTGTTCGGATGTCAATGATCGGAGAAAAATCACCATGCGGCGGCGAACGCCATGATGACCTCGAGCGGCTTCTTTCACTCTTCCATTGTACCTCAACTTGCTTGACAAACACGGCGGGATATGGTATAGTTAGGATGCTGAGCAACGGATGCCACGGGGGTTTGTTTTGCAGACATACATTCCACGTTAACGGGCAGCCATATCCTCGGTGTTGTGCTAAGAATTCAGCCGCGACCTTGGACCGGGGGCGGCTATTTTCCTATCGTCCCATTATTCTTCATAGTTTCACTCCCTTTTTGACAAGGGAACGTTGCCGCCTGCCGAAACACCCGCACTTACCGTACAAAAAAGCACCTGTATCTGACCAAACCCAACCTTTAATACGCAAAACCGGAGGTCACATTATGGATACCGTAGCCCTCGCCGCGCTCCTGTTCTCACACATAACCGCGTCTCCCGCAGACATGGAGGCACGTTTCCCGCGCCGTACTCTCCCCGACGGCGCGCGCGTCACGCGCATCGCACCCTCTCCCACCGGTTTTTTACACATCGGCGCGCTTTTCAGCGCGCTCACCGACGAACGCCTCGCCCACCTCTCCGGCGGCGTCTTCTATCTGCGCATCGAGGATACCGACCGCAAGCGTGAGGTGCCCGGCGCCGTCGAGGCTTATATCCGCAACTTCGCCCGTTATGGCTTGACCTTCGACGAGGGCGTCACCATTGACGGCGATACCGGTTCCTACGGCCCCTATCGCCAGTCCCAACGTACCGAAATCTACCAGACCTTCGCCAAGTGGCTCGTCGAACAGGGACGTGCCTACCCCTGCTTCTGCACCGAGGATGAGCTGAATGCCATGCGCGAGCAGCAGGAGACTGAGAAAATCACGCCCGGCTATTACGGCACGTGGGCCGTCTGGAGAGATGCCGACGAGACCGCCGTCCGCGAAAAGCTCGCTGCCGGTGTTCCTTATGTCATACGCTTCAAATCCCTCGGCGATCCCGAGAGGCGCATCAAGTTCACCGACCAGATCAAGGGCGCGCTTGAATTCCCCGAGAACGACCAGGATATCGTGCTCCTGAAGTCCGACGGCATCCCCACCTATCACTTTGCCCACGTCGTCGACGATCACCTGATGGGTACTACCCACGTGGTACGCGGCGAGGAGTGGCTCGCGTCTCTGCCCGTACACCTCGAAATTTTCCGCGCGATGGGCTGGAAGCCGCCGAAGTTCTGCCATACCGCCACCATCATGAAGCTTGACGGTTCCTCCAAGCGCAAGATCTCCAAGCGCAAGGACCCCGAGGCCGATCTTGAATGGTACTCCCGCGAGGGCTATCCCCCCGAGAGCGTCCGCGAATACGTCATGACGCTGCTCAACTCCAACTTCGAGGACTGGCGCCGTGACCATGCAGCCGAGGACCTCACCGCGTTCCCGTTCTCATTGAATAAGATGAGCGTCTCCGGCGCACTGTTCGATCTGCAGAAGCTTGCCGACGTCTCGAAGAACGTCGTCTGCCGCATGTCCGCCGCACAGGTCTATCAGAGTGCCGCGGCGTGGGCAGAGGAATATGCCCCCGATTTCCATACGCTTCTGACCCGTGACCCTGCCTACTCCACCGCCATCCTCAACATCGGCCGCGAAGACCCCAAGCCCCGGCGCGACTATGGCGTCTGGTCGGAGTTGCCCGCGTATATGAGCTTCTTCTTCGACGAAACCTTCACCCCCGGCGGCGAATATCCCGCGAACCTCACCGCCGATGACCATCGCATGATACTCACTCGCTTCCTGGAAACCTACTGCGCGGACGACGATGTCAATGCATGGTTTGATAAGCTCAAGACGATTGCCGCGGAACTGGGACTCGCGCCGGATACGAAAACCTTCCGCAAGAATCCCGGCGCCTACCGCGGACATGTCGGCGACGTGAGTATGGTGCTGCGTGTCGCGGTCACCGGCCGGAATAACGCGCCTGACCTTTACAGCGTCATGCGCATCCTCGGCGCCGAACGAACTCGCGCACGCGTGAGAGCGGCGTTATGACGGAACCGACATCCGCGCCGGTATTCACTTTGGAACACGCGGCGTACCGGGCGTGAACGGATATAGGAAAGCCCCTGTGGATAAAGGTTAATAGTGATCAATAACGATCCTGCGATGAGGGCAGAAGACGGCGTGACTTTCGGGTCACGCCGTCTTCTGCGTTTTCAATTATCGGCGTCAGCTCCGATACCTTGATTTACCGTTTTACAAGCGCTAACGCAGTGTGACGTACCCGCAGCGACATAAATCTTTGTAAAACGCCGCAAACTGCTTCCATAACGGTTCCGACATCTCCGTTCCGCATTCCGCCGCCGTGAGCGTGTAGATCTGCCACAGGCTGCGATTCCCGTCCGTCCAGGAGATCGGTTTATCTAAAGTAAACGGGAACGCCTTTCGGTACGTTTCCGCAAGCTCCGGCGCACCGCTGAGAGTGAACCATCCCTTAGTCGTGCGCACGGGAATGATGCCGCTGTCCGACGCCGCGTACGCTGCCGGTTCGGGATACGCAACGCGCTCCGGCTCGAACGTCCCGCCGAGGAAGCGCGCGAGCGACCGTTCGGCGATATTCCGTACCTCCTGCGCGAGCGCTCCTTCCAGGTTCCGCGAGACACGCGCTGTCAGTGTCTGATAATATGGCAAATCGGAGGGCAACGCTTCAGCGAGCTTCAGCAGAAAGGTTCCCAGCAGAATGCAGGAGCGCCGGAGTACGTTCCGGTCAATCGTCTCCGGCGTATCGCCTGAGGTGTGGTAACGCAATGCCGGTGAGATGATGTATCCGACGGTCGGGATGCCGAGAGAGGGTTCACCGATGACGTTGTCGCTTCCGCTCCGGAACGGCATGTCCGACCAGGGAAACGGGTCCTTATCGGCGTACGCGGCAAAGATGTCGCTGATCAGCGTATCCGCAAGTGACGCGTTTCCCAGCGGTGCGTGCCAAAGCTCGCTCTTTGTTCGCTCGGTGATGTCGCAGCCGATCATATCCCCGACGACGCCGAAAACGGTTCTTTCGGCGATCTCCGGGTGACTCTCGAGAAACGCAGCCGAGCCGGTACACTCGTCTCCCATCGCAAAGCGGATCGAGCGCTTCGGACGCGGGAGTGTCCCGGCTTTGATCGCGGCTGTCAGACACGCCGCGATCTCCAGCGAGACGGCGCAGCCAGACGCGTTGTCATTCGCGCCCGGCTCGTAGAGATGCCCATAAATCAGCAGCTCTCCGGCATCCGGGTCCGTCCCCGGGAGAAGTCCGGATACGGTGTACTTGACGCCGTCGTACCGCGTGCAGTCCGTATATGCGTGCAGCGTGACGCTGCCACGCTCGTGGATACGTTCGCGCAGTCTGTCGGCGTTTTCCGGTGAGAGAGAAAAGCCGATCAGTCCCGTGCCATCCCTGTTCACTCCGCCAAGCGTGCTGCCGTCCCAGCGGGAGATTCCGCGCATTTCATCCCGGCTGTCGCGCGTGCCGGGAAACAGCGGGAAGTAGTCCGACAGGATGCCGACCGCGCCGGCGTCCACGGCGAGCCGCGCGACACGTCCCGGTTCCCGCGAGGTCAGCAGAAACTTACCGCGCAGTAACTCCGCATCCGCCTTCTCCGGCTCCTCGACTTCCACAACCTGCGCGGTGATGCCGTCCTTCGGGGTTGCCGCGCTGTACATCATCAGCGAACACGGCGTGCGCTCGTAGTCTGCGTAGAGGAAGCCGTCGGATGTATCGGTCAATAAGCCGCATCTTGCGTCCCAGGCGCGCTGGAGATGAAAGCCCCCATAGGCGCTCTTGCCGTCGGCGCACAGCGGCAGCAGCTCCACCTGCGTCAGCCCCAGCGAACGCATTTGATCCGCACAATACTCCGCCGTACGCGCAAACGCGTCGAAGCTGAACAGCCGGTCGTGGTTGTAAATTTTTACCAGATAATCGAAGCGGCGGTCGATATCGACGGCATTCCCGAAAAACGCGAAATATTTCTCAAACATACACGGTTGCGGTCCTTTCAACAGTATCAAATGGCTGGAGATTCCGGAATGCTGTTTTTGTCAATGCGGGACGGAAACTCGTCCGACTCACACATGAATCAACAGCGGCGGTGAGGCCATCCGCCCGTACTCATTCTCACTGTAGAGCTTGAGAAGACACTCTCCTGAATAGCCGGTCGTGAATACCGCAGCTCCGGCAGCTTTCTCCGCGTCGGTCAGCAGTCGCTGTTCAAAGGGGACGAAGTTCGGTGTCTGAAGCGATAAATAGATCGGCTGACAAAACTCACCGCTGCTGAACCGCAGCTCTACACAGCCGGGTCTTACCGTATACTCCGTGATTTCAGCGGGCTTTATCACCTGCCAATACTCCCGCGCGTTCTGTGAACTCGCTCTGTAAAAACCCGGAACAAGTCCGAACAGCTTCTTCACCGTTCCGGCCTCCGCAGTAAACGCCGTCACCTTTTCATAATCCCTGCAGAACCGCTCGACGGTAACCTCGCCCGCGTCCTTCACATAGAGGCTCACGGCCTCCCCGAACCGGTAATTCGCGTCGCAGCCGTACCCGCACATGATCCCGCCCACTCTCCGAGACTCCACACTCTCAGGCGCCGGTACAGAATCGAGCTGCCTGTAACGGTACACCACATAGCTCCCGTTGTTTCCTCTGAGCGTCGCATTGAATTCCTCGGCGGTATACCGTGTGCGCTTGACCACGGGAGGACAGCCTTCCGTGATCTCAACCGTCGTCACCTTTCCGGAGCCGTCGCGCTCAAGGCCGGTGATCAGACGGACATGACCGCCCGTCGCCACTCCGCCGCACGACGGATATCCTTCGCTCCGCGTTGTGACCGGCGCATCGCAGAGTGCAAGTCCGTCCGCGTCCTGAAGCGGTATCGGATAAAACTCCGGCGCGCAGCAAAACTCGTGCGTGGAGCGGTGCATCGGAAGCGCCAACGCGTAGTTTACGAAAGCGCTGCACACGGTGCCGTAATAAAGATAGGTATTCCTAATTTCCGCGTGGTATGCCGCATCCTCCGGGTTCGACGTATCGCGCGTATAGAGGACGCCGCGCGCGTTGTCAAGCGCCGACAAGAAGGTGGTCAGACGGATATCCCGTCCGATAAATTTGTCCTCCACTCTGACCGACGAGTACGGCACGCCCCGGACAGGCTTCGTACTCCCTGTTTCAGGAGCTCTTTGATAATAGCCCTTATTGTTGACTGTAAGCCCGGCTGCCGGCTGCCAGACAAGCTCCGCCAGCTGTGCCGCCCTCGCGAGCGCGTTCTCAAGTCCGCTGTGTTTGTTCATGTGTATATCACCTTCCCTGAATATTTTATCGGCTTATCTGCCGGTTTCCTATGCTGCGGCATCCTTTATATCGCATGTTCCGGCGCAATCGGTGCCGTCAGCCGAAGGATACCGCCAAACTGAGCGGTCAGGCATTCCGGTGCGCCGTGCAGCTCAAATACCTCGAGTGTATTGTCCTTCTCTTTTAAAAGCTCCCCGGGGACATACAGGCTCATCTGCGGCCCCGTGCACCAGTACCGGCCGATGTTAAATCCGTTGACGCGTACAAAGCCCTTGCCCCAGCCGTTCACCTCAAAGCAGGTGTCCACACCGGCCTGCGCGTCGAACATGCCCCGGTAGAATGTCGGACGGTTCTGACGAATCCCGCTCACGGGAGTGTATCGCAGCGGCTTGCGAAAATCCATCGGCAGCGTGCGAATCTCCCAGCCGAATATCCGCCTGCATCCGAGCAAAACGGCTTCGTTGATGCCCTTCCGGTCATACAGTTCTCCGAAAGAAATGCGTCCGAAATTCTCCACCAGGATAGACAGCCGGTCACCTTCGCCAAACTCCGACGTGATCGGAGCACTCTCGCGGTCGCGGAAGTATTTGCCGATGTATTCCCCGTTGCGGTAGATCAGTGCGCGGTCGGCAAGACCCCGGATGTTCACCGTTTCCTGTCCGACACACCGGCCGTGCAGTGTGGCCGTGTAGAGGATGAAGCCGTAGCCCTGCCCGAAGTATTCCATCGGACGCGGAACCGGTGATTCGAAGACGCCGGCGGATACCGTGTCGAGGTTGTCCAGAAGATCGCAGGCTTCCGTCAGACGAACCGACAGCTCCTGCGTAGGATGGGCGGGTCGTACGTGCGGACGCGGCGCTCTCCCGAAGAATGTGTCGAGAAGATCACGTGTAAGGAAATACTTCTCCGACGGAATACCGTCCTCGCTGACCATCGCGTCCACATCATAGCTGGTGACCAGCGGCCGGTAGATTTGACGGTCATCCCCGGGACGCGGGGAAAATGTCTTACCGTAATTTGCACCGCTGGTGAAGCCGAAGTTCGTGCCGCCGCAGAACATGTAGGAGTTCAGGCAGCCGCCCAGCTCGTACGCCCGGACAAACCCCCGCGCAATCTCCTCCGGCGCGCGATGGAAAAAGGTCTCGTCGTAATGCGCCGCACGGCCGTTCCAATATTCCCCCGCGAAGGGAATTTGATCCGGGCGTGCTTCCCTGGACGCGGCAAAAGCAATCTCCGTCTCGATGCGGTAGTTGACTCCCGCCCAGATACCCGGGATGCTTCCGTACTTGCTGTACGCGGCCCCGTAGCCGTCCGTCGTGTAGAGCGGCACATCCACGCCCATCGACCGGTATTTGTCCCGCAGATGCGCAAGATATGCGGCGTCATTGCCGTAGGAGCCGTACTCGTTCTCGACGCAGACCGCGATGATACAGCCGCCGCGCGTGGACAGATGCGGCAGGAACACTCTCCCGACCGCGTCCAGATAGCGATCCACCGCGGCGATGTAGCGGTCGTCCATGCACCTGACTGCCGCCCGCGGATCGCTCAGCAGCCACCACGGCAGCCCGCCGAAATCCATCTCGGAGCAGATGTACGGTCCCGGCCGCAGCATGACCTTCAGCCCGTATTCTTGGCACAGGTTCAGGAACGCGTCAAGATCAAGCCGACCCGTGAAGTCGAAGTGACCCGGCTCCGGCTCGTGCTGGTTCCAGGGCATATAGGTCTGGATCGCCGTGAGGCCAAAATCCACGGCCAGCTCCAGACGTCTGCGCCACCCGCCCGGCAGCGTGCGGAAATAATGAAAATCGCCGCATATCAGCTCGAATCGTTTCCCGTCCAGCTCGAGGTGGTCCCGAAAGACTTTCAGACAGCTCATATTGCTCCTCCGTCATCCTGTTTGAGATAAGTTGATTATACCATCCTTCACGCTTTTTGTAAATGCACAATTCTACGCAGCACACGCATTTGTAGTGACGTCGACTTGATTCTTGTCGGTCAGTACTTGTGAGATATTCGAAACCCATGTCCTGGCCGCGCGGCAATCTCTTTAAGTGTGACCAAAACAATCTCCCGTCTGTAATACTGTTCTTGTAACAAGTAAGGAATAGTTTGTCAATAGGAAACAGGCAGATTTAGTTTCATGTATGCTCTGCTGCGATAAGATGTTTTGTTAATTTATTGTGAAGTAGAGTACAGCGGCTTTACAAACTCGCACAGTCATTATATAATTAGATAGGTTATACTCGATATCTCATGAAAAAGGACAACGATGCTGACCACAGGGGAAATGAGCTTCATTCAGAGGGAACACAATGAAACACATCCATGGAAAAATTTTTCGAAAAATGTTATTGTTTTTTCTGGTGCTTTCTGTCCTGATCATCGGACTGTCCGCCTGTTTTCTACTGCGGATCGTATCACGCAGCGAATACAAGGAGATACGTGCGGCAAACCAACGTGCGGCGGATGTCGCAGCGCAGAGCATCAACCAATGTTTTGCGTCTGCGACAGCGGATCTGTCGAAACTCTACGTCGATCCGACTGTCGTGAAGCTTCACAACACCGGAACCAGCCTGTCTTCCCGCGAAGTGTATTGTGTTTATGAGTGTATGCGGAAGCTCGCGAACGTCACCGCAGGAAGTGTAGCGACGGAGGACTACTTTCTCTTTTTACCTGATCTGTCCTGTATGGTTTCCTACAATATGCGTTACGCATTCGAAAGTAACACATTGGGAACATTTGTTTATAACCCCGGCTATGAGTCACTGCGGACTGAGCTTGCAAACGCAACAACTTCCGGTATCTATGCGGTCGGCGAAGATGAACGAAGCGTCTATATTGTGCTGCTGACGCAGGACTTTTCGAAGTCCTCCATGGAAACATCGTACCGTTTGGCGGTCTGCGCAAAGCTGAATATGGATTACATCCTGAGAATCCTGGACGATGCCGCAGCCGTTGTTCAGACGCCGTTCGCTCTGATGGACGCAGACGACACAATTCTGTGCGCAACGGATGGTTTCTCGACAGATACGGAGCTGCGAGTCACGGCTCCGCTGCGAGGCGCTGGCCACAAGGTTGTTGCGTGCGTATCACGAGAGGATCTGGCGGCACATGTACGCAGCGCGATGCTGCTGCCAATTGTTATGTTACTTGTGGGCTTACTGCTGATCTTCGCGACCTGCTATTCGCTCACATGGATCCTGTACAAGCCGCTGCGCCGGGTGCTGCTCTACGCTCAGGCTCCTGAGCTGTCTCTACCTCCGCCAAAGCTTTCTGCACCGCACCGGGACGAGCTGTCTCAGATTCAGTACGCGCTCTATGATGCGCGCGTAAAAACCCAGGAGCTGAGCCACTCCGTCGAACACTACAGTACGCTCGCCTTCCCCGGTTTCTTCCGTCGCCTCTGCGAAGGCGTCTACCACGATGCCGACTTTATCCGCGCCGAATTTGCCCGATACGGCATTACGCTCGCTTACCCGTACTTTCTCGTCCATATCTTCAAGGCTGATACACAGTTTCCCTCGGGCGACAGTGCGACCGACGTGCGGGCACTTATTAACGACGTGCTCTCACGCTATCTGCTGTCGATCCCGGATGAGATCTCGTTCCTGACGGTGATTGATCCGGACAGTGTAACGGTGCTGTATAATCTCGCACGCGAGCACACGCCGGATGGCCTCAAGGACTGCTGCCACGCTATATTAGGACGCCTGGACGACGAGCTCTCACACGCGAACGGGAAACCCGCGCGGTGTATCTGCGGTTGCAGCGCGCTGTGGATGGACGTGACCGGGATTGTCGAATCTTACCGCGAAGCGAAGAAAGCACTCGAGCAGGATATTTTCTGTATGGAGTCGGAAACTGTATTCTACGCGCGGAATAATCCCGTTCCCAAACCGGACGCCTACTGCATGACCCGCGATGATGAGCGCGTCATCACTGATGCACTTCGGCGCGGCGACGACGCCACTGCGGCGCTGCGGATGCACCTAATCGTCGAGGATAATGCGCGTGCCGGCAGCTCGGAACACATCGAGCTGATCCTCACACAGCTTCTGACCCTTCCGCTACGACTGCTGCGCGAGTGCGGTTATTGCCCCAGCAACGTTTTCGGACAACCGGATGCTATTCTGTTTCAGACGCTGCGGATACCGACAAAGCTTAGCCGCCGCGTCTCGGAGATGACGGAATGGTATGAACGGACTGCTGCATTCTTCCGGCAGCAGAGCGCACACTTTCCCCTGAGTGAAGAAAGCCTTACCTGTTTCCTCGAGGAGAACTATGCCCGTGACTTTGCCGTCTCCGATGCCGCTGCGGCGTTCGGGATGTCCGTCTCCTACTTCAGCGCCAGCATCAAGCGGCTCACCGGACAAACGTTTATCGAGAATCTCAACGGCTTCCGTGTCGCACGGGCGGTTGAGTTACTGAGAGAACCGGGCGGTAAAATGAGCCTGAGCGAAATCTCCGAGAGAGTCGGCTTCCAGAACTATCGAACCTTCGCACGCGCTTTCTCACGAGAGATGAATGTCTCCCCTGAGAGTTTTCGCCGTAGAATGGACGGTCTTTAGAGAATATGACTCAAGTAAAAGAAAAGTCCACCTGAAAAAGAGACGATTTGTCCAGTTTGGAGAAATCGTCTCTTGCATTTTCATTCAGAGCATAGTAAAGTGAGTTTAGAAAACAAAGGAGGATACGCGAATGTCTTCTGCGGTTCATCGGCAACAAACGAAACCGCCTTCGGTTGGATTCCGTCACGTACGGCAGAGACCGGTACTCTACCTGATGCTGCTGCTTCCCATCGCCTACTTCCTCATCTTCTGCTATGCGCCGATGTGGGGACTTGTGATCTCCTTCCAGGAGTACAATCCCTTTAAGGGATTCCTCGCGAGCGAATGGGTAGGTCTAGCGAACTTCCGCAAATTCATCGGCGGAATGGACTTCTGGCCGCTGCTGCGCAACACCTTCATGCTCAACGTCTACTCGGTGATCTTTGCCTTTCCGTGCCCGATCTTGTTCGCGCTGGTGTTGAGCGAGGTACGTTGGCTGCCGTTCAAAAAGACCGTGCAGACAATCACCTACCTGCCGCACTTCATCTCCACCGTCGTCATCGTCAGTATGCTCACGCTGCTGTTGTCGCCGTCGGATGGCTTCGTCAACCGTGTTATCGTCCTGTTCGGAGGTGAAGCGCGCTACTTCATGGGCAGGCCGGAGTACTTCCGCTCCGTCTACATCCTCTCGGGCATCTGGTCCGGTACCGGATGGGGCAGTATCATTTACCTTGCTGCCATTACTTCCGTCGACGTCACCCTCTACGATGCCGCGCTCATCGACGGCGCCAATCGCTGGCAGCGCATCCTCCACATCACCCTCCCCTGCATCAGCGCGACAATCAGCTTTACGCTCATCATGCGGCTGGGGCAGATGTTCTCCGTCGGCTTCGAGAAGGTCTTTCTCATGGCCAATGACGCCAACCGCTCCGTCGCCGACGTTCTGTCCACCTATGTCTACCGTATCGGTATCATCAAGTCCAACTACAGCTTTTCCACCGCCGTCGGCTTCTTCAACTCGCTGATCAATCTCATCCTCGTCGTCGGCGCCAACTATGCGGTGAAGAAGATGACTGGCTCGGGGATCTGGTGAAGGAGGGCTTATGAAACAAAACCTCTCGCTTTTTGACATCCTCAACGCATTGCTTTTAACACTGTTCACTGCGTCAGTTCTGATCCCGTTCCTGAACATCATCGCGATTTCGCTGTCGTCGCGAACGCCGATCCTGCGCGGAGACGTCGGGCTGTGGCCCGTCGGCTGGACGCTCGACTCCTACGGCTTCATCGCAAAGAACCAGATGATCGTCTCCGGCTACCGCAACACCATCATCATCGTTATCGTCGGGACAGTGCTCTCGCTGGTGATGACGGTACTGACAGCATTCCCGCTGTCCCGCGCGGTGCTGTGGGGCAAGACACCGCTGACCGTCTTTCTGGCAATCACGATGTGGTTCTCCGGCGGGATGATCCCATCATTCCTGGTCGTACGGAGTATCGGACTGTACGACACACTGTGGGCACTGATCATCCCTGGCTGCCTGAGCGCGTATAACGTCTTCATCGTCCGTAACTTCTTCGCCGACATCCCCGATTCCCTCGAAGACGCCGCGCAGATCGATGGCTGTGGAGATTTGCGGATGCTGTTCACGATCTTCCTTCCGCTGTCGACGCCCGTACTCGCAACGATCGCGCTGTGGGCGGCGGTCGGCTACTGGAATAACTACCTCAGCGGCATCCTCTATATCCGCACCTCCGCTAAGTACCCACTGCAGGTCGTGCTCCGTTCGATCGTCCTCAGCGGCACCGACCTCGTACGCGACTTGACCGTCGAGGATGAGACGAACGTCCTCGAGCTGTCGCTGAAATATGCGGCGATTATCTTCACCACCCTGCCGATCCTGTGCGTGTACCCATTTTTGCAGCGGTATTTCGTCAAGGGCATCATGGTCGGTTCAATTAAAGGGTGATGTCCTGATGCCATCCGTGGGGTAGCACACGGTAGGTATAAAATAAAAAATGAAAGGAAATGTGAACATGAAAAAGAACATCGCTCTCCTGTTGTGCGTCACATTGCTGCTGACGCTTTGTGCCTGTGCTGGTAATGCCGGTACGCCGACAACCACTGCCGTAACGACTGCCGCGACCACTGCCGCAGCTACGACAGCCACGACCACTGCGGTCACAACAGCCGCTGCCACAACTGCCAAGGCCACCACGACCGCACCGCTCGCCACGACTACTGCGCCCGTGACAACCGCCGCCACCTCCGCGACCACCGCGCCGACCATCTCCGGCAGCATCTCCGTACCCTTCGAGGAGACGTTTGAGTTCAGCGTCATGTCCAATTACTCCGCGACGCTTGGAGATAAATGGACGGTTGTCCAGCAGGAACTGGAGAAGCGCATGAATGTGAAAATCGATTGGCGTAAGTACGTTGGCACCGCGTATGCCGAGGCTTTGAGCGTGACGCTCGCGTCGCAAGATCTTCCCGACCTTGTATACGGTGTCGCGTCCGACGATTCGTGGATCAGCTTCGGTGCCGTCATCCCTCTTGAGGACTACATGGAGGAGTATACTCCCAACTATGTCAGCTATCTGTCAGACGCGGACATGCCCTATATCACCTACGGTGACGGGCATATCTACGGCATATACTCCATTGTCGGGTTCAACGCGAACATGAGCACAATGATCCGCCGCGACTGGCTGGACACCCTCGACCTTGAGGAGCCGGTCACGTTGGAGGATTGGGATAAAACGCTGACAGCGTTCAAGGATGGAGACCCGAACGGCAACGGTCAGGCTGATGAAATCCCGATGATTGCGCCGCTGACGCCTATCGAATACGCGTTCGGCCTGCTTGGCTCCTACATCGAGACCGAGTACGGCCTAATCGACCGCTACGAAGCACCGTACTATATGGATTATGTAGCCTTCTGCGCGGATTGGTACAAGCGCGGTCTGATTGATATGGAGTACCTGACACGCGCGCAGAATCCGGATGCCAACCGTCAGCTTTTATACAACAGCATCGCTGGTGTATACTACGGTGCACCTTCGGAGCTGACAATCATCACAACCGCACTGCGCGAGAGTATCCCGAATGCCGTGCTCGGTGCAATCGCGCCGACGGAAGGCCCGGGCGGACGAAATGTACCGTCACGCGCGAAGTTCAACTGGCCCTTCTCCATCTCCGTTCAGGCGAAAGACGTCGAGAAACTGCTAACCTACATGGATTGGATGTTCACCGAGGATGGGTATCTGCTCAACAACTTCGGCGTCGAGGGTGAGCATTACGATATGGTCAACGGTGAGCCGATCCTCCGTGAGCCGTACTGCCTGACCTGGGTAGATCTGCGCGATGTGGGTATGAATAACGTATCTGCAATTCCACACTACTGGCACGTCTTGCAGTTCCAGCAGCTCGCGTTCGCCGGTAAAAGTGTCGATACGATGGACGAGGTGACCTATCTGTCGTATGAAGGCTACTTTGTCACGAATAATGAATTTTACTATTACTCACTTCCTTCGAGTGTCTATCAGACTGAGACCTACATCGACGGCGGCAGCGAACTGTACACGAAGCTGCAAGAGCTGGAGACAAAAGTTATTATGGGTCTGTCCCCGATTGAAGAGCTTCAGACGATGCTGGAGCTGTACAAATCGCAGGGAATTGATAAGATGGTCGAAGAGGCCAACACAAGCTGGGCAGCCTTAAACAGCTGAAGCTGTGGACATATGCGGGGGTGTGATATCCATGCCCCCGCGTGTATATTGATGGGAGGAACTGTTATGTTGGATTCCGCAGAAGTCAAACGGATTGCGCGCAGGATGGGCGCCGATCTCGTCGGCATCGCGTCGATGGATCGCTTTGAGGGTGCACCGCTTGAGATGGACCCGCGTATGATCATGCCGCGCGCGAAATCGATGATTGTCGTAGCGTTCCGCATCAACCGCGGTGCGCTGCGTGGGATTGAGGAGGGGACACATTTTACCTCCTACGCTGCTATGGGCTACGGTGCCATCAATACCGTCATTATGCCCACCTTTGTCATCAACTTCGCCCGTATCTTCGAGGATGAGGGTTATGAGGCCATTCCCTTCGGCTTCGAGTCCAACTTCGGTGGCAACATAGACCATTGGAGAAAGCCTACCGAGGACAACTCCCTGCCGTACAAGTCTGACCTGGACGGCAAGCTGCGCTCAAAGCCTGTCGCCAAGGGCAAACCCGCTCCCGATGTCACCATCCATATGCGCATCGCCGCCTATCTCGCGGGGCTTGGGGAGATCGGACTTTCGAAAGTCTTTCTGACACCGCAGTTCGGCCCGCGTCAAAGATTAGCGCTGGTAATGACGGAGCTGGAGCTGGATCCTGACCCGATCATGGAACCCGGGAGTGTCTGTCTGCACTGCGGCGCGTGCATCCGGGAGTGCCCTCCGCAGGCGTTCGATCCTGAGAAGCGGGTGCATGTGAAGCTTGCGGGACATGACGTGAGCTGGGCAGAGTTTGATCCGCAGAAGTGCCTGTGGGGCTTCCGGGGCGCGGTGCCGACGAACGAGGGCGAAAAGGGATATTACATCGCCGGCCGTAAGGACTTCAAGCCCGGCCCGATCACCCCGTTTACGCATAAGCCGGACAACGTCTATACGCACGGCGAGGCGATCTGCGGCGGCCGCGGCTGTATGCGCGCCTGCATGGTCGCGCTCGAGAAGGCCGGAACGCTGCAAAACAAATTCAAGACACCCTTCCGTACCGAAAAGCCTTGGAAGGTCGACTGGAACGACTACAATGCGGATGACCCCAAATTTCAATAAGCGGTCGGAATGCGTAACCCGCAATCCGATGTCCACACCGTCCGGTATGGACACAGCATCGTGACCATCGGAGAACATGTGTCGGACGCGGAAACAAATGCTCGCGTTGGTGCTTTTATGAGATTAATGTAGAGTGGCGATGCATATACATCGTCACTCTTTCTGCGTTGTGTAATTGCTGCTGCACTGTTTAAATTCTCGAAATACAGACGGATAATGATCACGAGTTCACCACTGCCTTGGACAATCAAAAGGCCAATCCACCCACATTCCTTGATTTGCCACTGGAAGAATCTGGGGTTTTGCACCATCTTATTCGTGTATGAACGCCGAAGCATAACGGACGTGTAGAACGCCAGAATGGTCTCAACATACAGTGCTTTTGCAAGCGTCAGCACTTCGCCTCGCTTAACACCGCAATACGTAAAATCGCCTCTTATAATTTCTGGAGTAACTCTCAAATCAAGGTTTGCTTAAACTTCTTCTCTCCTAACCAGATCATTAAGGTGTTCGCCGCCGCACGGTAATTTTCTTTCTCTGATCATGGAACCCGAACATAAAAAGCCGTGAATAATTCACATTTTTGTATTGACAAGCGCAGAAAAATAAGTTATACTAAAATAGAAATCAATCGGAACGGTCGGGTCGTCCGTTCAAAGGACGGCAGGCAAGACGAAAACCACGAAAGGGGTTATACAATATGAACGGAAAATATATCGCGAAGAAGCTGGAGGACTTCCGTGCAGTGCATCCACTGGAACTGCCGTTGCGGCGCAATGCGGAGAAACCGATCTCTAAGAAAGCGCTCGTGGCAGTCGGCGTGACCTGTGCGGTGCTCGCTGCTACAGCAGTCGCGTGCTACTTCTTCCTCAAGAAAAAGGACATCACCGTGAAGCTCTGCTGCGACATTGATGATAAGAATGACGGTACCGACGTGTGTATCAGCGACGATGAAGCGGAGACCAAACCCGCCGAGGAACCGTGCGACGAGCCGTGTGAATATGATGAACCTTGCTGCGAAGAAGAGCCCGAGAAGCCTTGCTGTGAGGAGAAGGCTGAGGAGCCCTGCTGTGAGGAAAAGACCGAGGAAGCGTAAAACTGCCTGAGCGCATAAGAGATACGCCCCGAACGTTTTTCAAGCGTCCGGGGCGTATATATCCATTTGGGGTCTTTTCAAACGGCACAGAATATGGTATAATGGCGTCAAGCGCGGGTATACCATGCCGCGCAATCTGTAAGACCCTGATATAGCGGGAGGTAAGAACATGCAAAAACTGGCACTGGGTATCATCGGCGCCGGCAACATGGGTTGGGGACATACCAACAACATCATGCAGGGGCTTGTACCCGAGGTGGAGCTGAGGGCGGTGTGCGACATCGACGAAGCGAAGCGAAATCGGGTACACGAGGCGCTGCCGAAGGTCGAGCTGTACGAGACCGCCGAACAATTCTTCGAGAACGCGAAGATCGAGGCCGTCCTCATAGCGACACCGCATTACTCCCATCCGGTCTACGCGATCGAAGCGTTCAAGCGCGGTCTGAATGTCCTGACCGAAAAGCCGGCAGGCGTCTACACGAAGGCAGTCCGTCAGATGAACGAAGCCGCCGAGAAGAGCGGAAAAGTCTTCGGTATCATGTACAACCAACGGACAAACCCCGTCTACCAGAAGGTGCGCGAGCTGATTGCAGCCGGTGAGCTGGGCGAGATCAAGCGCACCAACTGGATCATCACCAACTGGTACCGGTCTCAGGCGTATTACAACTCCGGCGGCTGGCGTGCGACGTGGTCGGGTGAAGGCGGCGGCGTACTGCTCAACCAGGACCCGCATCAGCTCGACCTGTGGCAGTGGATGTGCGGGATGCCGACGAAGGTTCGCGCGTTCATGCAGTTCGGCAAAGGCCGCGACATCGAGGTCGAGAACGACGTCACCGCGTATGTCGAGTACGCCAACGGCGCAACGGGTCTGTTCGTCACGTCGACGCATGAGACACCCGGGACGAACCGCTTCGAGGTCTCCGGCGACATGGGCAAGCTCGTTGTGGAAAACGGCAAGCTGACCTTCGACCGCAACCGCGTCAGTGAACGGGAGTTCAACGCGACGTCGACGAAGGGTGGAATGCCCGAGCACTGGCTCTGCGAGATTCCGACGGCTCCTGCGCCCAACGGTCATGCGGTCGTCCTGAGCAATTTCGCGAATGCCTGCCTGAAGGGTGACCCACTGCTGGCACCGGGAATCGAAGGCATCCGCGGCCTGACGATTTCCAACGCGATGCATCTGTCGGCTTGGACGGACACCACCGTCGATATCGCGACGCTCGACGAGGATCTGTACTACGAGCTGCTGCAGAAGCACATCCGCGAGTCGAAATTTGTCAAAGCAGACGTGAGCGCGCCGACCGACGGCGTAATCAAGGCGGTCTACTAAATAAAAACCCCGCCGCCCGCACAAAATCCGGACGGCGGTTTCTCCACCTGAACGGAGGTCTTGTATGGACGAACGCGCAGTCACCTGCTGCTTCACGGGTCACCGTCCGGAGAAGCTGCCTTTCGCGCCCGGACGCAATGAGACGACCTATCGCTTCTTCATGTCGATGGAGGAAGCCGTACAGCGCGCGATCCTGCGCGGGTATACACACTTCATCACGGGGATGGCGGAGGGGTTCGACCTGTGGGCAGCGGATATGGTGGTACGGTTTCGGCGGGCATACCCGGAACTGACGCTGGAGGCGGCGATCCCGTACCCCGGACAGGCGCGGTCGTGGACGTACGACAGCCGGGACTACTACGGGGAAATCCTCAAGGTGTGCGACAAGACGACTTACGTATCGTCCTCGTACACGAAGGACTGTATGTACAAACGGAACCGATACATGGTGGATCATGCGTCTCTGGTGATCACGGCGTTTACGGGAGGTGCGGGAGGAACGGCGTATACGCTGGACTACGCGCAGAAAAACGGCGTGGAAGTTATAAATATTTTTGAATTTTTTGAAAAATACACGCCTCAAGGCCTTGTCAAACAGGAAAATGAGGCGTATGATAAAGAAGATAACCTTTATGGAGGTGAGCCGCAGTGATTATCAGGAATGAACGCGGCAGTATTCGGATCTCGCAGGACGTCATCGCGGGAATCGTAAGCGAATGCGCAAACAACTGCTTTGGGATCCGTGGGATGGCGTATACGAACAGAACGGACGGTCTGGTGCATCTGTTGCGCCGTGACGCGTGGCGCAAAGGCGTACGCGTCACGATGACGGAAACGGGCGTGGACATCGAGCTGCACATCATCGTGCGGCATGGGATCAACATCGCTGCAACAGCGAACTCCATCATCAGCGAGATTCGGTACAAGGTGGAGAAGCTCGCCGACGTCGCGGTCGGCACCGTAACGATCTGTGTCGACGGGATCATGACAGACTGAAAGTGGGGAACACATTGAACGCGAGGATAGACGGACAGCTCTTTCGCAGGATCGTGCGGGAGGCTGCGCTTGTGATAGAGGAAAACAAGCAGAAACTCAACGATCTGAATGTGTTCCCGGTGCCGGACGGCGACACGGGGACGAACATGAGCCTGACGCTGAACGCGGCGTCGAAGGCGCTGGAGAACCGGAACGACGCGGATGTCGGGACGATCGCGGACGCGGCAGCGATGGCGCTGTTGCGCGGAGCGCGCGGAAACTCAGGCGTCATCCTGTCGCTGTTGTTCCGCGGAATCGCCAAGACGCTCAAAGGCAGCGCGGACGTCGGCGGGACACAGTTCGCGAATGCGCTGATGGCCGGTACGGACGCGGCGTACCGCGCGGTGATGAAACCGACGGAAGGCACGATCCTGACGGTGTCGAAGGTTGCGGCAGGTGCGGCGCAGATGAAGGCCGAGACGACCGACAACTGCTTCGAGATCATCATCGCGGCGTATGAAGCGGGCAAGACGGCGTTATCCGAGACAACGAAGCAGAACCCGGTACTCGCGCGCGCGGGCGTGGTTGACGCGGGCGGCGCAGGCTGGGTCATGGTGTTGTCGACAATGATGCGTGTTCTGCGCGGCGACCCGACAACGGCTCCGGCATCAGGCGCTGCGTCAGCACAGTATGCTCCCGCACAGACAGCTCCGGCAAGCGCGCAAGCGATATTCTCGGCCGACGAAATCACGTTCGCGTACTGCACGGAGTTCATCGTCGACCGCAAGGGCTCGCGCGAGCCGATGGAGCTGCGGGCATATCTCGAAGGCATCGGCGACTGCGTAGTCGTGGTGGACGACGAGGAGATCATCAAGGTTCACGTCCACACAAACGACCCGGGGCTGGCGATTCAGGAAGCGCTGACATTCGGAAGTCTTGACCGCGTGAAGATTGAGAACATGCGGCTGCAGCACACGGAAGTGATGGGGCTGCCGGGAATGCCGGAGGAATCCATGACGTTCCTGGAGGTCACGCAGCTTTCGTCGCCGGCAGAGCCGGCGGAAGAGCCGCAGGTTCCGGTGGGCTTTGTGGCAGTCGTCTCGGGTGAGGGGCTGTGCAATGTATTCCGTGACCTGGGCGTCCACCGGCTGGTCGAAGGCGGTCAGACAATGAACCCGTCGACAATGGACATCCTGGAGGCCATTGAGGCGGTACCGTCGGACATGGTGTTCGTGCTGCCGAACAACAAAAACATCATCATGGCGGCGCAGCAGGCGATCCCTCTGACGGAGAAGACGCTGTATGTGCTGCCGACGGTGTCGATCCCGCAGGGGATTACGGCGATGCTGACATACGATCCGGAGCTTCTGCCGGAAGAGAACCGGGCGGCGATGGAAGCGGCGTTCGCGACGACGCATACGGCGCAGCTCACTTATGCGGCGCGCGACTCCAACTTTGACGGGCAAATAATCCGGGAAGGCGACTATCTGTCGCTGCTGGACGGAAAGATGGTGGACGTGAGCCACACGGAGGAACGTGCGGTGGAGCGTCTGGTAGGCAGCGTCGGGAATCTGCCGGAGCTTGCGTACATTACGATCTTCTACGGCGAGGGCGTGACGGAGGAGCGTGCGGACGCGGTGCGTGCAAGTCTCGCACGGGTATGCCCGAACGCGGAATTGACGGTCCTCTACGGGGGGCAACCGATCTACTACTACATCATCTCAGCGGAATAAACGATCAAGCCCCTGTTTCCCGATAAAAACGGGAAACAGGGGCTTTTTTGTATTTACACGACTGCAAACATTCCTTCACCCTGATACTCGTCAAGGAAATCCTCGGCGGTCTTTGCTATCTTCAGGTAGACACCATCCTCAGAGAATGAAAAGATGGCGTCCATATTGCCGAAGTAGTCGTCGATGATCTGTACCTTGAGCCAGAGCGTACGGGCATCTTTCCACGCGGCGGAGACAGCGCAGTCGTAGAGCCGGTCTCCCGGAACGGATCCGATCTGATCGGCATACCCGGCCTGCGGGAACTTCTGGAACACGTTGGCGCACATACCGAACAGGAGCCGCTTATCACCCTGCGCGTTGGTATAGTCAAGTGCCCCCACATCGCCGTGGAAGGAGAGCGTAAAGCGGGTAATGTCCATCGGGTTGTCGCTGCCGGTATAACATTTGCCTGAGACAACGCTCTGGATGGGCGACGCGGCATCGCCGTAGGCAGCGAAGAGCTTCAGCGTTTTACAGTACGCGTCAAGCGACGCTCGGGCAGCGGGGTCATCGGGCAGCGGCTCACCGGCTGTCTGCACGATCATATCCCAGAAGCCGTTGAGGATAATAGCTTTCGCGTCGGGATTGCCCTGATTGTCGGCATTGCAGACGAAAATCATATCCTTTTCCGGTACGGCGACGGCGTACTGGCAGCCCATACCGCCGAAGTAATAGCCCTCGCCGTAGAACTTCCAGATGTAGTAGCCATAGCCGTTGTAATCGGCGGGACCGTCGCGTCCGGTGGAAATGAGGTTGGCGGTAGCCTCGCGGACGAAGCTGCGACTGAGAAGCTGCTTCCCGTTCCAGCGTCCGCCGTTCATCAGGAACCGGATGACAAGCAAGACATCCTCAGCGCGCATGAGAAATGCGGAGTCGCCCCAGGTATGCCCGCCAGGACTTTTCAACGCGCGCACGGGGCCGGTCACGCCGATGGGGTCAAAAAGCTTCTCGGTAAGATAGTCAACGAGCGTCTTACCGGTAAGCCGCTCAACAAGCGCACCCACGACGAAGGAGCCGGAGGAATCGTACGCAAAAGATGTACCGCCGGGACGGGTAACGGGGTTGTGGTCGGTAAAATACTGCTGTACGCGGTCTGAACAACGTGCGGTGAACCAATTACTGCAGCCTCCTGCAGTCGCCATCATGAGCATATTTCTGACCGTCAGCCCACGGACATTCGGATCGGTCACGTTTTTGGACTCGACCGGGAAGTGGTCGACGAGCTTGTCGTCGAGTGTGAGCAGCCTGTCGTCGATCGCGAAGCCGACGGCGATGGCAACGAAGCTCTTGGTCTCGGAGTAGAGGCGGTGCTCACGTACGGGAGTAAATGGCGGGTAGTAGGTTTTGAAAATGATCTCATCGCCGCGGGCGATGACAAGATTGTGCATCGCGAGGTGAGCGTCCTCGAGCGAACGGACATAGCGTTCGATGGCCGCGCTGGAAATCCCACGGCTCTCAGGCGTGACAGTACGCATAGGGTTTCCTCCTGATTTATTTGATACGACCGCGTCGGTTTTATCCGTAAATGCTTTACGTACTTCGCAAAAGCACTAAACATTCGCATCCAATATGTTTCACTCATATTCTACGGCGCACCGCCGGGCTGCGGTCAGCTCCCCCGTGTCTTAGACACAACCATCAACGCTTTGCTAAAGGGAGCGGTAATCAGTCCTTTTCCTACAGAGACTGTATCTATATCGCCCGACTGTCAATATTCTCTTGACAGTCAAACGGATTTTTCTTTTTTATGTGCTTTACGCGTAACTCTCGCCCTCAGCGTCGAGGATATTGACGCGGGTGTATTCGGCATAGGCGATCTTGCACGGGGTATACTCGTCGAGCGCACGGGTGAGGTACTCCGGGTTGAGGTTGTCGTTGCCGGCAGCCAATACGCAATCGATCAGCACGCCGTCGGGCAGCGCGGATACCTCCAGCGAGCGGATGAACGTGCAGATATCGACCTCGCTCTCGCCGCGCTTGGTTTTCTTCATCATCCGCACCGGACGGGAGAAAAGCGCACGCGTATCGTCGACGGAGAAGCCCTCACCGTGGATACCGATTCGGCAGCGTACGGCGGCGATGTCCCCGACCGGACGCGTGCGCAGGTAGACATACTGCGGGACAATCCCCTCGGGGAGCGCTGCCGTCATCCGTGTGAGAAAGTCGTCGGGCAGGCGGTCAAGCTCGACGTTGAAGTCGAGCAGCTCGCAGCGCGACGAAAAGCCTGTCGGCAAAGGCAGCACGACGCTGAGGTACGGATGCGGGTTGAAGCCCTGCGAAAACGACAGCGGCACCTCCGCTCTTGCGAACGCACGGCGGAAGACACGCATCAGGTCGAGATGCGAAATATAGCGTGCGGAACCTTCCTTGCGGTACTGCATCCGCAGCTTAAGCATGGCACGCACCTCCCATCAGCAGACTGACTGCACCGCAGCCGGTACACTGTGTCCGGCAGTCGGGCGTCGTGACGCCTGCCTTCGCCTGTTCGTACTCCCGCCACAGATACGCCTTCGTCACACCGCAGGACAGATGCTCCCACGGCAGCACCTCGTCGCGTGTCCGCTCACGGTTTGCGTACCATGTCGGATCGATGCCCGTTTCCGCGAACGCCTCACGCCACAGATTGATGCGGAAATACTCATTCCACGCGTCGAACTTACAGCCCTTCCTCCATGCGCTCACAAGTGACGCACCAAGCCGCCGGTCGCCTCTCGCGAACACGCCTTCAAGGAAACTGACGTCCGGTTCGTGCCAGTTGTACGTGACGTTCTTGATCTTCATCTGTTCACGCAGAAGCATATACTTTCTCCGGAACTCCGCGGGTGTATCCTGTGCCGCCCACTGGAACGGTGTGTGCGGTTTCGGGACAAACCCTGCGACCGATACGCTGATCTTGACGCCGCGCGCACGGTTGGGCGTACAGCGCCGCCAGATCCAGCCGATCTTCTTTGACAGATCGGGGATTCCGGCGAGGTCGTCGTCGGTCTCGGTGGGCAGACCCGCCATGAAGTACAGCTTGACCGATCCCGCGCCGCCGGTGAACGCGATCTCGCAGGCGTGCATGATGTCGTCCTCGAGGATGTTCTTGTTGATAACGTCGCGGAGCCTTTGGGTACCGGCTTCAGGAGCGAAGGTCAGACCGGTCTGCCGCACCTGCCGAAGCTGCTCGAACAGCTCGGGGGTGAAGCTGTCGGCACGCTGAGAGGGGAGGGCAAGGCTGATCTTCCGCTCCTTACAAAACTCCGACAGCGCGTCGCAGATTTCACGGATGCCGGTATGGTCGCTGGTGGACAGCGACGTCAGCGATATTTCCTCATACCCGGTCTGGATGGCGAGCGTCTTGGCCTGACGGATGATGGTTTCAGGCTTGCGCTCGCGGACGGGACGCCAGGTATAGCCGGCTTGACAGAACCGGCAGCCGCGGATACAGCCACGCATCACCTCGACCATCACGCGGTCATGGACGACCTCGGTGGACGGCACGACAAAGTAATCGGGAAAGTAGGATTTATCAAAATCCCGGACGATGCGCTTGGTGACGACAGGCGTTACACCGTCAAGCGGAGTGATTGCAGCGATCCGGCTATCCTCGCAGTAGGTGACGTTGTAAAACAGCGGGACATAGACACCCGGGATATCGGCGGCTTTTCTGAGGAAGTCACGCTTGGACCATCCGTTGTCGCGTGCTTCGACGTAGAGGCGGTACAGCTCGAGGTTGACCTCCTCACCCTCACCGATGATGAAGACGTCGATGAAGTCAACGAGCGGCTCGGGGTTATAGGTACACGGTCCGCCGGCGACGACGAGGTTGTGAAGGCCCTCGCGGTCTTTGCAGTACAACGGAATCCCGGCAAGGTCGAGCATATTGAGGACATTCGAATAGCAAAGCTCATACTGGAGCGTAAAGGCAATGATGTCGAAGTCGCGCACGAAGTCTTTGGACTCGAGCGCGTAGAGCGGCAGACCCGTCCGGCGCATCTCGGCCTCCATATCAGGCCAGGGCGTGAAGACGCGTTCGCAGCGAATCCAGTCCTCGGCATTCCACAGGCCGTAGAGGAGCTTCAGGCCGAGGTGGGACATGCCGATTTCGTATGTATCGGGAAAGCAGAAGGCGATGCTGAGCAAGACGTCGGCTTTATTCTTGATGACGGCGGCATATTCTCCGCCGGAGTAGCGCGCGGGCTTGCGGACATTCGGGAGGATTGTTTTTAACGTATCCATACGGTCGATCCTTTACGGTATTCACGGCGCTCAAGCGCCGCTATAGAGATATTATACCGCATTTTGACTGTAATGTACAGACCAAAAGTGAAAACAATCATCGAAAGTGTGATTCCGGCACCTCCGCGCGATACACTTATCTCGGTCTGCACGATAAAACGCGATGGCCTGACCGATGAGGACGCTGCCAGTGTTTCACGTGAAACACTGGCAGATGCGCGATCCCATCACTCCGGCTCCGGAAAAACCTGGCCGGCTATGGTATTTTTTGAACACATATGGTATAATGAGGCATGCTGTTTTTGGGGGAGGCATTTATATGGAGCTGAGAATCACACCGAGAGACGCGGCGTTGGGTGAACGCAGCGAACGCGCAGAGATCTACGCGGACGACGGCACGCGCATGTCCTGGGCGGGCATTCGTACGGTGCGGACGCGGTTTGCGGACAGGTGGATTTCAGGGGTCTGTTTCGGCGGTGTCGGAACGGCCCCGGAGTACCGGCGCAGCGGGTATGTCCGGCGTATCTTCGACGACACGTTTGCACGATCGGAGAAAGAAGCGTGGACGGTGGCGCTGCTGCACCCGTTCTCGTTCAGCTACTATCGCAAGTTCGGGTTTGAGCGGGTATGCGACCATCTGATCATCACACTGCCGATGACGGCGCTGTCGCATATCCCGCGGGTATCGGAGTGTAAACCGCTGACGGAGGCCCGGCTGCCGGACGTGCTGAGGATTTTCGAAGACTTTGCGAAGTACCGGAACTTAACAATCGCCCGCACGGACGCAAGCCGCTGGGATCTGTCGGGAAAGTCGCTGTGTTACATATGGTACCGTGACGGTGAGCCGCGCGCGTACGTGAGTTACACGACGGCGAAGAAATACATCGAGAACCACATGGGCGAAGGTGTGCTGAACGTGACGGAGCTGGTCTTTGTCGATCGGGAATCGTTGTGGGCGATTTTGGGTTTTTTACGGATGTACGAGGGTGAGTTGGAAACGGTGCGGTTCAACAATGTGGCAGCGGTACCGGAGCTGGAGCTGACACTCAGAGAGTACCTTGCGGAGAAACTGGAGCTGGTGCCGGATGTCGCGGCGCGGGTGCTGGACACAGCGGCGCTGCTGGACGCAAACACGTACCCAAAGGAGCGCGGGATGTTCACGGTACGGGTGAACGACACGCTGCCGAAGGTGTGCGGCGTCTGGCGAGTGCGTTACGGCGGAGGCGGACACACGGTCGAACGGCTGCCGGACGCAGCCGCGTGCGACCTGGAAATGGACGCGGCTGCATTCACTCAGACCGTCTACGGCTACAACGCGCTGACCGCAGAACTTGCACGGTACATGGAGCATGTCACGCTCTATACCGACGCGGAGGATTTTTTCCGCGCGTTCCCCAAGCGCATCTGCGGTATCTTCGAGCACTTTTGATAAACGCATTTATATCCCATCCTTTTCACACCGTCTGCCCGGACGTACTCTCCCGCATATGCGCCGCCATTCCCGGCGGCATCGGGACCGGTGCGATGACCGGAGCGTCCCGCAGTCACTCCTCCGGATGTTTCACGTGAAACACAGGATAGACCGGCGTAATACTCGCATGCTATATGTGCTTCTGTACGCGGAAACGCGATTTGCTGCCGCCGGATAACTTTCAGATACGCCCCAAAGTAGAAGCTCGCGTGCAGGCACGGTTGAGGGATGGTCAAACATGTGATGCGCATATCTGACGGGGCATGCCCATTTGGCAGGCTTGCGCGGGACGGGAAAGTATGATATAATGATGTCCGGTCGGGAGGGGTTCGTATGGCCGCGTTTCTGGACGAATATCTGTTCTATATCCTTATAGGACTGGCGGTGCTGCTGGCGATTCGCATCTTCACGCTGCCGATCAAATTCTTCTTTCGGCTTCTGTGGAACACGTTTGTGGGATTTCTGCTGCTTCTTCTGTTCAACATGCTGGGGGGATTGATCGGGCTGACGATCGGCATCAACGCGGTGACGGCATTGATTGCCGGAGTGCTTGGAATACCGGGTGTGATCCTGATGCTGTTGGTGAAATGGCTGTATCTTCAGTAGATAAAAAAAGAACCGGGGAGCTTTCGCTCCCCGGTTTGTTGTATCTCATTTGTTGCCGGTGATACGGATGGTCTTGATGACGATCGGCTCATCGGGGACGGTATCGACCTTGGTATCGGGGGCATTGGACAACTCCTCAATATAGCCCATGCCGTCGGTGATCTTGGCGAACGCGGCATAGCTGCCGTCGTAGCTATAGTAGGTCTTGCACATAATGAAGAACTGGGCGTCGGCGGAGTCGAAATCATCGCTCCAGCGCGCCATGGACATGGTGCCGCGGACATGCTGCAGGCGGTTGTTCCAGCCGTTATCGGAGAACTCACCGCGAATACTGTATTCATTGCGGTAGGTGCCGTCGCCGTTTTTATCGCCGCCCTGGATCATGGTACCGTCGACGACGCGGTGGATGGTCAGCCCATCGTAGTAGCCTTCGGAACACAGCTTTATGAAGTTTCCGCAGGTGATGGGCGCGTTATAGTAGTCCATCTCGCCGTAAACGATCCTCCCGCTGGCGAACTCGATCTCGAAATGGATGGGCTTGTTGAGGTTATAGGCAGATGTATAGGCGTCAAATTCGCTTGCGTTTTTGACGATCTTGCGCTTCGCGGAGCAGCCGGACATGAGCATTACAAACGCCAGAAGCAAAAGTACCGCGCGGTATGGAGCTTTCATAGGCGAAAAATCTCTCCCTCTTTTTTTAATAACCATACCACACATTCTCCTTTGATTCAAGCGCTAAATTGTAAACTCAGGAGTTTGTTTCGATGAACGACACGATATCTCCGACGGTGTGGAACTCCTGAGCCTGATCGTCTTCTATGGTCATCCCGAATTCGTCTTCGAGTGTCATCAGCAGCGTAACGACGTCGAGGGAATCGGCGCCGAGATCCTCGAAGATATCAGAGGACGATGAAATTTTATCCTCGTCAATCCCGAGCTGGTAGGAGAGCATTTGTACAACTTTGTCGTAAATCATGGAAACGACCCTTTCAAATGTAAGTGAAACCGGCGATGCTGGCATAAGCACACCGATCAAAGGTATCATAACCTATTCCAATGCGTTTGTCAACTGGAAAAGGCAAAAAAAGCAAAATTTACAGAAACATTCGTTTGCATTTTACTGTTTGATATGATATAATAAAAGCGTGGCGATGCAGCCCGCGAAAAACCTGACACCGAGGTACGCGTTATGGAACAATCTGCGCTTACAAAAACCCAACGAGCGATCTACGATTATATTGTGCAGATCACGAAGGAGCAGGGTTTCCCGCCGTCGGTGCGTGAAATCGGCGACGCGGTCGGCTTAAAATCTCCTTCTACGGTACACATGCACTTAAAAAAGCTCAACGCATTGGGCATAATTGACCGTCAGGAGCGCAAGACCCGGGCAATCCGTCTGGAGGGCGTGCGTGAGAAATCCCCGACGGGTGTGCGCAGCATCCCGGTGATCGGCCGGGCAGCAGCGGGCTCGCCGGTGCTGGCGGTGACGGACATCGAGGGCTACATCCCCTACGACGTCGGGCACTCTCAGGGCGACTTTTTCGCGCTGCGTATCCGCGGTGACTCGATGATCGACGCCGGTATCCTCGACGGTGACTATGTCGTCATCCGACGGCAGGAGGCTGCCGTCCACCGTGACATCGTCCTCGCGGCGATCGACGGCGAGGTGACGGTCAAGCGCTTCTACCGTCAGCGCGGGGAAGTCTGGCTGATGCCCGAGAACCCCGAGTATTCTCCCATCAGTGCGAAGGACGCATCGGTCGTCGGCAAGGTCGTTGGTCTCTACCGCAAATACTGACGCATGTATCAAACTGAAAAAGCCCTCCGGCTGCGATTACACAGCCGGAGGGCTATCCGTTCAAACACGGCGGTTTATTCTTTATCCTCAGGTTTCTTCGTGTCTGCGGCGGCTTTTTCGGCTTCCTTGCGCTGCACGAATTCCAGATACTTTGCACGGTTGCGGCGGCTTGTCCTGCGGATGATGAGCACGATCACGACGACGATCGCCGCGAGGATCAGCAGCACCGGCGACGCGCCGATGATGAAGACGAGGAGGTCCTCACCGAAGTCGGAGAGTCCGGCGACGGTGCTCTCGAACTTCTGGCTGATGCGCTGCCCGAGGGTCTTGGGCGTCTCCTGCACAACGGTCGCTTTATAGACCTCACGCAGGTACAGAGTGACGGTGCAGTAGGAAATCTGGTTGTCGAGCCTCTTCAAGGTGGAAGTATAGCTCTCAATCTCATAGATGGTTTCGGACAGCGCGTTCTCCAGCGCGATGATGTCCTCCATCTTTTTGGCCTCGTTGAGCAGCACAAGCAGGCGCTCGCGCTTGGTGTTGAGCGTTTCGAGCCGGGTCTGCATGTCCATGTAGTTGAAGGTCACGTCGTCCTGCCAGACGTTGGAGTACTGGACGACGCCGAAGGAATCCTTCTGCGCCATGAAGGCATCGAAGTTTGCGGCAGGGACACGTATCACCAGATTCAGGCTGCGTGAGCGGGATGACGACGCGCCGCTGGCATTGGAGTTTTCAATGTACGCGCCGCACGCAACGATTTGCGCATTGATGGCGGCGACACTGCCGTCATAGTCCTCCGTCTCAAGACTGACGTCGGCTCTGAGGATGAGCTTGCGGGAGTCGCCGGGATCATAGAGGCTGCTTGAGCCGGCCTCGGGGGGTGTCTCTGTTTTGACCTCAACCCCATCGTTGACGCCGTAGGCTTTTTCTGCGGAGTAGGACATGGCGGTGGCGGTGGTCGCGGCGTAGGTTCCGCCGGGGGCAAAGCCATCGCGCATGGCAGAACTCTCGGAAGAACATGCCGTGAAGGTCGTCACGCACATTACGACCAACATCAGGACTGCGAGGACTTGTACGCAGGTTTTTTTCATCTGAATAACCTCCCGTGTTTTGTTTTTTGGTTACGTAGAATCAGACGCAGGATGTTGAGCAAATGTTCCTTAGATATTAAGTTTTTTATCGTCGCCGCGTCAGCTCACCGAGAAACGTGTGTTGTTCAGCTCCAGCCCATCGACATGGAGGAATGTCGGGGACTCCGGCTGTGACGTCCTCGTGAGCACGGAGCCGTCGCTTGACCGGGTATGCTGCTCGCTGACGTCAAAGCGGCAGTCGCTGAGGGTGATGTCGCGCAGCGGCTTGTCCGGACGTCCGACGAATCGCGGCGGAAGGTTGGAGCCACTGCGGATTCCAGAAAATTCCAGCCCTCGAATCTCCTTAAGCAGCGCGGTCTTTCCGACATCTACAAAGATCGGCCGGGTATAGCAGCGGTCGATGACGATGTTGTCAAAGCGCAGGTTCTCGACGAACGTCGGGGTATCGCCCTGATCACTGCCGCGTTTTCCGGGGTCCTCGGGAACCTCGGGCAGGACGAGCGATATCCCGCAGCGGCAGTCGGCCATGACGAGGTTGGAGAAGACGCAGTTGCGCATCTGCCAGTCGTTGTACCAGCCGATGCGGATGGCGCTGGAGTGGGAGATGAGGGTGCAGTTGGTAACGGCAACGCGTTCGCACGGTGTAGGCTTTTTGAGCGGGGAGGTATACGCGCGGACGATGATGGTATCGTCGCCGCACTGGAGAAAGCAGTCGGAGACGGTGACGTCGCGGCAGCAGTTGATATGGATGCCGTCGGCGTTGGGGTAATCGAGCGCACCGACGATCCTGATGCGGTGGAAGTGGACGAACGAGCAGTCGCATACCCAGTAGGACCAGCCGGCAGCCGGCTCGCGCATCGTGACGTCCTCCACCAGGACGTTCTCGCAGCCGATGAAGAAGACCATCCGCGCGGGCGATACGGTGGTATTGCGGCGGGTAGTCCACATACCCCAGCCATCGGGGATCCGCTCGACGTACGCATGCCCCTGGCAGTCAATGACGCCGCGGCCGGTTATCGCAATATCCCGCAAGCCCTCGCCGTAGATCATGCAGCGGCGGTTGAAGCGCGGTGCGTAGCGGGTATCCCAGAACTCCGTGTCGATTTCGGGGAAGTCATAGCCGTTGGTGCTGCCCAGGAGTACTGCGTCGGACTCCAGATGCAGCTCAACGCCCGAGCGCATCCTGAGCATACCGGTGAAGTAACGGCCTTCGGTGAGGATGACGCGTCCGCCGTGCTCTCCGGCAGCGTCGATGGCACGCTGAATGCTTTCGGTGCACAACGTGACGCCGTCGCCTACGGCACCGAACTCGCGGATATCACACTGGAACATACGGATATACCTCCGTTTCAGATACTGTTCTCACGGATGAGCGGCGCATTATCGGGGTTGTTGACGACTCTCGAGCCGGGTGGTACGGAGTGCAGCAGCCAGACGTTGCCGCCGATGACGGAGCCGCGTCCGACCCGGGTATCGCCGCCGAGGATCGCAGCACCGGCATAGATGATGCAGTCATCCTCGATATCGGGGTGGCGCTTGATGCCCTTGATGGGATTGCCGTCGGGATCGAGCGCGAACGACCGCGCGCCGAGCGTAACTCCCTGGTACATCTTGACGCGGTCGCCGATGGTGGTCGTTTCGCCGATGACAACACCGGTGCCGTGGTCGATGAAGAAGCTCTTCCCGATGCGCGCGCCGGGGTGGATGTCGATGCCGGTGCGCTGGTGGGCATACTCGCTCATGATGCGCGGGATGACCGGAACGCGTTCGGTATAGAGCACATGCGCAAGGCGGTGGATGGTGATGGCCTCGATGAAGGGATAGGAGAGTAAAATTTCCTCGCGGCTGCGGACGGCGGGGTCGCCCTCGTAGGCAGCGCGGATGTCGAGGTCGAGCATCGCGCGGATGGCGGGAAGCTGCTCGAGCAGATGCGCGGTGACCTCGGCCGCACGGTCGGCACAGGCGTTACAGATATCCGTGTCTTTTTCGGCACGGCGGCATTCGTTGTAGAGCACCCGCTCGACAAGTGCCGACAGCAGCATCGCGGCCTCGCGCAGCTTCGTGGAGATGAGAATATCGATACGAGCCTCGTCGATGGGATTCTCATCGTATACGCCGGGGAACATCGCGGAGCGCAGGTGAGAGATGAGCGCGATGACCTGTTCGCGTCCGGCGCTGCCCAGAGTGCGCTCGGCGCTCATGAAATTGCGGTGCGTCCTGTCAAGGTCGGCGGTAATCTGCCCGAGATTGCCGTCAAGCCAATCGTTGAGTCTGATAGGTCAGCCCTCCTTATCCGTAGCCATGTTCGAGATACCGCTCACCGTGCATGACAGCGTCAACGGCGGTACGGCGCTTGGGAATGATATTCGCGGACAGCCGGTCAAGCTTTGAACCGCTTCTTCATCGGAAGCTCTCCAGCACACCCACCAGGTCGCGGTAGACCGCGTCGGCGATCTGCAGGTAGCCGTCGGCTGTCGGATGTACGCCGTTGGTCTGGAAGCGCTCGGCTCTCATGCAGCGCGTGTTGACGGCCTTGTGTATCTCCGGGTAGGCATTCTCGCAGTCGAACTGGCCCGCCGTGCTCACATGTCCGAGAAAGTTCCGGTACGCGGGATCGGCAGTCCAGGCCTGATATGCAAGCTCCAGACCGTTGATGTAGCGTACGAACCCATAGCGGTCGCAGTACGGGAGCACCGCGCCGTAACTTGTGCCCATCCCGCCGTTCCACGACGGCATCGCCAGTCCCAGCAGCCGTACGCATACGTCCGGGTACGCCGCCTTGAGCGCGTCGACAAAGCTCCGCGCCTTCTCGATATATGCCGCATGATCGGCGGCTTCCGGACGACGGAAGTCCGCGATCGCGTTGTATCCAAGGAAGATGCAGGCAATGTCGATGCGCGGATAGCCGTTTTTCTCGCAGTAGGCCCGGAAATCGAGTTTTCCGTCGAGATAGAATGGACTGGGAACCGTGTCGCTGCCGGGGGAGCTGTAGGTATCATACGACCAGCCGCCGTAGCCCTCATAGCCCGCGCCGTCCTTCGTACGCGTGCCGATGAAGCGGATGTTTTCGATCCCGTCGCCCGCCGGAGTCCCGTAGCGTCCGGTAAGCCGGCGGTACGCCTCGGCGGGCCAGACACCGCCTGCGGTCAGCGAATCGCCTATGCACAGCACATGCACCGGGTCTTTTGGCGTGACGGGACGCTCGCGTACCTTCAGCATCGTAACGCCCTCACCGAGCAGTGCCTTCCCCGCGTCGTATACACGCACCGTCAGCGGATATTCTCCGGGACGGTCGGGCGTACATTCGAAGTACCTGGGGAAGTGTGCGCCAATCTCACACAGGCTGAGGATATCGTACGCGTAGGGATTGGGTGCCTCAACGACGCCGGTATAAAAGAGCTGGAACGTATCGCCGACGACCAGCGGATACTCGCGGGGCAGAATCACACGGATACCCATATATAACTCCTCCGTAAGACGGTCTATTCACCGTGCGAGGCGAGCAGCTCCTGCTTGATATCCCAGAGCTTCTTGGAGAGGTCGACATAGTAGATATGGGGATTCTCGAAGCGCAGCACCTCGTCCCACAACGTCTCAATCTGTGCGGCGCAGTAGTCGCGGATGGCGTGGATGTCGGGAGAACGGTAGACCAGCTCGCCCTTACGGAAGAGCTGCACGGGCAGACGGCGTGCGGTAAAGTCGGTGACGAGCTTGCGCTTCCAGGTATGTTCGGGGTCAAAGATTAGGTAAGGCTTCGTATCGTCGATGACCTCGTCGAACAGCGTGATGACGTCGGCGATGGCACGGCCGGACGCGCAGTCATAGAGCCGCCAGACGGTCTTGAAGGCGGGGTTTGTGATCTTGCCGACGTTCTCGGAGATCTTGAGCTTGGGCTGCATGACGCCGTCGCGCTCGATACCGGAGAGCTTATAGACGCCGCCGAAAACCGGCTCAGAGCGGGAGGTAATCAGGCGCTCGCCGACACCGAAACTGTCGATGGGCGCGCCCTGGGTCATCAAATCCTTGATGATGAATTCGTCGAGCGCGTTGGATGCGACGATCTTACAGTCGGGGAACCCGGCGCGGTCGAGCATCTCGCGCATCTTCTTGCTGAGATAGGCGATATCGCCGGAATCGATGCGCACGCCCTGCGGACGATAGCCCATCGGGACAAGCACCTCTTTGAAGCAGCGGATGGCGTTGGGCATCCCGGACTTGAGGACGCTGTAGGTATCGACGAGCAGCGTGCATGCACCCGGATAGGTTTCGGCGTAAGCTTTGAAGGCCTCGTACTCGGAGTCGAAGGTCATGACCCAGGAGTGAGCCATGGTACCGGCAGCGGGAATGCCATAATCGCGGTCTGCCATGGCGTTTGCGGTGGCGGCACATCCGCCGATATAGGATGCACGGGCACCCAAGACGGCACCGTCGTAGCCCTGTGCGCGGCGGGAGCCGAACTCCATGACGACACTCTTCCCGGCGGCGCGGCAGATGCGGCAGGCTTTGGTTGCGATGAGGCTCTGGTGGTTGATGGTCAGCAGGATCATCGTCTCGACGAACTGCGCCTGGAGGATCGGGCCGCGCACGGTGACGATCGGCTCGGAGGGGAATATGGGGGTTCCCTCGGGGATGGCCCAGACGTCGCAGGCAAACCGAAAGTGGGCGAGATAATCGAGGAACGCCTCGGAGAAGCAGCCCTTGCCGCGCAGGTAGGCGATGTCCTCGTCGGAGAAGCGGAGGTTTTGGAGGTAGGTGATCATCTGTTCGACGCCGGCCATAATGGCAAAGCCGCCGCCGTCGGGAACGCTGCGGAAGAACATATCAAAGCACGCCTCGCGGTCGCCGATGCCGTGCTCGAAGTAGCCGTTGGCCATGGTCAGCTCGTAGAAGTCAGTCAGCATTGTGTAGTTGACGGTCATAATAAAAAGCACTTCCTTGTCGGAGATCTATCCCGTAGGATTAAGGATATTATATCACACTTTCCGCCAAAAGGAAAGCCGTACAGCAACAAAATACAGGGCAAAATCACTTCACACTTTCCGGCAGCACTGTGTTTCCGGGTCATCCACCAATCGCAGACAGATTTCAAGCCCGTCGACACCCAGGCTCCGCAGATTGCGTTGTGCCAGCATCAGTACTTCAGGCGCGCTGATGTTTTCGCTTGTGTACCGTTCCAGCGCCGGCTCCCGCGCGGTTTGGATCCCGATCTGCCCCAGCAAATCCCCAAACCGCGCCTGCCGATCGAACGCCCGCCGGACGCAGCAAATCTGGAAGTATCCATATACCTCCACCGTACCCATCCGCTCGCTGCTCCAGATATCGCTGAAGTAGGTTTGAAAGTCCACGCCGTCGGGGAGAATCTGCGGCAGACGGGTATAGGTCGTATCGATCAGTCTCCGGAAATCCTTCAACCGATCCGCGCCGTCCGCCAGTCTCCAATACTGCACCGCGAAGTCATTGGCATATTGCTCCTCCTCCACCGGCTGCCCCCAGACTTTCCGCATCGCACTCAGACAATGTGCGAACTCGTGGAGGATGTTGTACCAGTGGAAATACAGCTCGAACTTTGCGCGCGTGTCCTCCGTACCGAACAGCTCCCGGAACGCCTGCTGCTGTAAGGGCGTCCCCGTCTCATATCTCCCCGAAATGATTTCATATGCTGACATATGCTGTCTCCTCCTGACAATAATTCTCGCCGCTCTGAACCTGCCATACCTCCGGAGATGACAAAGCTTACACCTGCTTTACACCGACGTACTGAGTGCACAACCTTTCCGCATATATGGTCTTCCCGCTGCACAGCCTCCCGCAGATCTTTACCGCTTTCGGCTGCACAGTCTTCACCCCTTCCTGCTTTCATATAAAAAGCTGTCGCTCTGTTTGATATCCTCCACGATTTTATCCAGCACCTTTTCCCGCTCCGTCGACGTATCATAGATCGTGAATCCGTATTCCGTCAGACGGGCGGTCATCGTGCGTTGAAACGGGATCAGGTCGCGAAGGACATACTCTCTCAGTTCGTTTTCATCCAAGCCATACGTCCAGTCGTCCTCCGTATCGTATTTTCTGAAATCGCGGACAAATTCATCGGCGGTCTTTCCGTTCTGCACCAGCCCGATGAGGATGAACCGATCCTTCAGCTCTCCCGCCCCATACTGTCCGTAAACAGCAGATATCCGCTCAAAGTCAAAGTACCCGCCCTCCATCACAAACCGGTTCCCTTCCACGGCATGTGCGCGCAGGTTCAGCTCCTGTACGGTTCCGCCGGCAGACGAAAACAAATACAGGAAATGGCCCAGGAACGGCGCGAGATTCTCCGCCGTCTTCATCCTGTTCCAGTTGAGCCGGATATCAAGCTGCGGATACGCTGCTGCGAAGACCGCCGTGAGCTTGTCGAGACTGATTGCAAAGCAGTGCAGCTCCTCGTTGAGCTTCCTCGCCAGCGTCGTCTTCCCCGCCCGCGACGGTCCGACGATCAGGATGTTTTTCATGACATACTGCCTCCTGCTCCGACGTACAAAAAGGTCACCGCAGCCTTTACAAACTGCGGTGACCGACTGGTGCCGGTAGTCGGGGTCGAACCGACACGGTGTCGCCACCACTGGATTTTGAGTCCAGCACGTCTGCCATTCCATCATACCGGCGCGGTACGGTAGTTATTGTACCATACCAGGCGGGAATTTGCAAGTGTTTTTTGGCGGCGCCGTGAGATTACTTTGCGGCCTTGACCATCATCTCGGCGCTTCTTTTGATGAACGCGGTCATCTCGTCGGCGGACAGCGGCTTCTGCGCGAGTCTCGCCAGATCATAGACCTGCGCGGTGATCGCATCGGCGTCTTCGGTACGCCCGTCCTTTTTAAGCCGGTCGAGCGCCTTCACGAGCGGATGCGCGGCGTTGACGATCAGCTTCTCCTGCACAGGGAAGTCAAACCCCGCGCCCTGTCCGAAGCGGCGGGTCATCTCCTGCAGACGCCGGCCTTCCTCGGATACCGTCAGGATCGCAGGCGGCGCGCTGCCGGTCAGCGGTTCGACGGTCACTTCGGCTTCGCCGGCGAGCGCTTTGAAGGCTTCCTTCAGCGCGTCCGCATTCAGCTCCGACGCCGTGTCCGCGTCCGTCAGCGCCGACAGATCCGCGTCGATGCGCTTGAACCGCAGCCCTTCGTTCTTCCGCTCGAGCAGCGTGATGAAGTGGTTGTCGAGCACATGGTCGAGGATCACCGCGTCAAAGCCACGTTCGCGGAACATCTCGATATACTGCGCCTGCTGACGCGGGTCGGAGACGTAGTACACCGTGCGCTCTTTATACGGCTCCTTCTTCTCCTTGCACTCGTCGCAGTCGCATCCAAGCTCGTGGGCGTCATCATCCGGAATCTCGACGGGCGTGATGCTCGCGATATACTCGTCGACGGTCTTGTAGGAGCCGTCAAGCATCTTAAAGATCAGCGCGGACTTCAGGCGGTCATAGAACTTCTCATCGCGCAGCACACCGTACTTGATGAACGGGGAAACATCGTCCCAGTGCTTTTCATAGGCCTCACGCTCGTCCTTAAACATCGCGGTCAAACGGTCGGCAACCTTGCGGGTGATGTGCGCGGAGAGCTTCCTGACGGTCGCGTCGTTCTGGAGCATGGAGCGGGAGACATTCAACGGCAGGTCGGGGCTGTCGATGCATCCCTTGAGCAGCAGCAGGTACTCCGGGATGACTTCCTTGAGGTTATCGGCAACGAAGACGCGGTTGCAGTAGAGCTTGACCTGGCCCTCAATGGTGTCGAACTCGTTGCGGAGCTTGGGGAAGTAGAGGATGCCCTGCATCCTGAAGGGGTAGTCGATGTTGAGGTGGACCCAGAACAGCGCGTCCTGGGCACCGGGGAAGACCTCGCGGTAAAAGTCGCGGTACTCGTCGTCGGTGCATTCCTTGGGAGCCTTTGCCCACAGCGGCGCGGTGGGATTGATGGGTTTCTCATCGGCCTTGACTTCCTCACCGGCCTTATGGAGAAACACGGGCGTGGTGAGGTAGCGGAAGTATTTGGTGAGCACGCTGCGCACGCCCCAGACACGGGTATACTCATCGTTGACGTCGGTGGAATCGTCGAGCTCGACGGTGACAACGGTGCCGCGGGTCTCGCGGGAGCCCTCGGAGATCTCGTACTCGGTGCCGGTCTCGGAGTACCATTTGACGGGCGCGGCGTCGGGACGGAAGGAGCGTGTCTGGATCGTGACGGATTTCGCGGCGATGAAGGATGAGTAGAAGCCCAGACCGAAGTGACCGATGATGGCGGTGGAGCCTTCGGTGCCCTCAGCGGATTTGTACTGCTCAAAGAAGTCCTTCGCGCCGGAGAAGGCGACCTGGTTGATATACTTTTTAACCTCGTCCTCGGTCATGCCGATGCCGTTGTCCTCGAAGGAAATGGTATGGTTGTCCTCATCGACGGTGACGATGATGCGGTAGTCCTCGTCCTCGGGGATATCGGCCTCACCGATCGCGGACAGACGCTTGCATTTGGAGATGGCGTCGGCGCAGTTGGAACAAAGCTCTCGGATAAAAATGTCACGGTCGGCGTAGAGCCACTTGCGGATGATCGGGAACATATTTTCAGCGGTAATGGAAATGGTGCCTTTTTCGCTCATAAAATGGGTTCATCCTTTCTGACGGTTATATTCAAAAGGGGAACGCCTTCCCCTGTATTTCTTTTACGGCTCCGCATCCTCAAGCAGAGCTTTGTAAATCGCGTTGCGCGGCATATTGGTCTCACGGGACGTGACACGCACAGCCTCGGACGGACTCATCCCCTCGGCAACCCGTGCGCGCGCCGCTGCCACCGCGTCCACCGGCGGCGTCTCCGGCTCGCTCCCGCCGGCGACGATGAGCACATACTCCCCGCGCGGTTCGGTCTGCTCATACCTCTCGATCGCCCCGCCGATCGTCGTACGGAAGCTCTCTTCGTGCAGCTTCGTCAGCTCCCGCGCAATGAACAGCACGCGATCCTCCCCGAAGGTATCGCGGAAATCGGCGAGCGTCGCGCGCAGCTTGTGCGGTGCTTCATAGAAGATCATCGGACGCGTTTCGTTGACCAGTGACTGCAGGTGCGCACGGCGGGACGGCTTTGAGACGGATAAAAAGCCCTCAAAGGTGAAGCGCGCGCCTCTGAGTCCCGCGAGTGAGAACGCCGCGACCGCCGCGCAGGCTCCCGGAACCGTCACGACGGGGATTCCTTTCTCACGACACTGCGCGACCAGCTCCGCGCCGGGGTCGGAAATCGTGGGCGTACCGGCGTCGGTGGTGAGCGCGCAGTTTTCCCCGGCGGCGATGCGCGCGAGGATGACGTCGCCGCGCGCGCGTTTGTTGTGCTCGAAGTAGCTGACCAACGGTTTCTGGATTCCGAAACAGCCGAGCAGCTTCATCGCCACGCGGGTATCCTCCGCCGCGACAAAGTCGACGCTTTTCAGCACTTCCAACGCGCGCGGGGTCATGTCGCCGAGATTGCCGATCGGTGTCGAGACGACGTACAGAGTTCCGGGCATAGACACCTCCGATGAGTGGTTATACGGGGACGGGCGCGGTGACAGTCAGCCCCGGATGTCCGCCTTTGAGCATCCGGCATAACACCAGACACGGCGCGTCATCCGGAGAAGCTTGGACAAATGTCAGCGTCTTTGGCTCCAGCCCGTACCTTCGGGAGAGTGTGAGCAGATCGGTCAGACGTTCGGGCGGATAGCAGAAGTACGCCTCGCCGAAATGTCCGAGCAGCGCGGCGCTGATACGCAGGAAGTCGGAAAGCGTACCATAAAGTTCGGTACGCGCGGCGGCGGCGTCCGGATCCCGCGGCAGCCGTCCGGCGTTTTCGGGACGGTAGGGCGGGTTCATCACGACGGCGTCGAAGCGTCCGAGCGCGGGCAGCTCCCGCAGGTCGGCGGTCAGTATAACCGCGCGGGATTCGGTGCGGTTATGACGCAGGTTCTCCCTTGCGAGTTCGGCAGCATCCGTACGGCGCTCGACCCCGACGGCAGTGATGTCGGGACGGTTCGCGAGCAGCAGCAGGAGTACGCCTCCCGCACCGCAGCCGGGTTCGCAGACGCGTGCTTTCTCCGGAAGCTGTGCGGCGGCGAAGTGCGCGAGCTTGACGGCGTCCATCCCGAGCGGGAAGGAGGGGTCGTCGGTCATCTCATAGCCGTGTTCGAGCGGCAGCATAGGCATCCTCCGCGGGGACGTCATGGGATAAAGAAAAGCGGGCTGTGCGATCGCACGGCCCGCAGTTGAACAGTGTATCAGTCTTGCTGGGGCGCGCCTACCGGGCATACGCTGGCGCAGGCGCCGCATTCGACGCACGCGTCGGGATCGATCACATACTTGCCGTCGCCCTGGGAAATACAGGACACCGGGCACTCGCTCTCGCAGGCGCCGCAGGAGATGCAGTCGTCATTGATTTTAAACGCCATGATGATTACCTCCATCGTGTATTTGATTGTATCATACCATATCACATGGAAAAATCAAGTGGAATATTGTTAAAATTCGATAAGCAATAATCGCTCTGTTTTGTCGTTCTGCTACTGGGGAGGCGGGGATATGGAAAATGACCGGGAACGTGGAGCACGTCCCGCTCACTCCTTCACTCATCAAGCGTTTATGCCTTCAATGTCCTCGATATCGGGGTATTCCTCGCGGCGGATATCGGCACCGAGGTTGCGCAGTTTTTCGACGAACGACTCATAACCGCGCTCAATGTGGGCGATGCCGGAGATTTCGGTGATGCCGAAGGCGGCAAGTCCGGCGATAACAAGTGCCGCACCTGCCCGGAGGTCGCAGGCGTGGATTTTCGCACCGGTCAAGCACGAGACGCCCTCGACGATCGCGATCTGGCCGTCGGCCTGGATGCGCGCACCCATCCTGCGCAGCTCATCGACGTAGCGGAAGCGGCTGGAAAAGATGGTCTCGTTGATGATGCTGGTGCCGTCGGCGATGCTGAGAACGGCGACTGCGGGTGCCTGCATGTCGGTCGGGAAGCCGGGGTATGGCAGTGTCTTGAAGTTTGCCCTCGACAGCGACTTCACACGCTTCACAAAGACCGCGTCGCCCAGGTCGGTGATCTCAACGCCCATCTCGGTAAACTTCGTGGCAAAGCAGTCAAGGTGCTTGGGAATCACGTTGTTAACGGTGATTTCACCCCCGCAGGCGGCAACGGCAGCGATGTAGGTGCCGGCCTCGATCTGGTCGGGGATGATGGAATAGTTACAGCCGTGGAGCGTGCGTACGCCGCGGATTTTGATCACGTCGGTACCCGCACCGCGTACATCCGCGCCGCAGGTATTGAGGAAGTTTGCAAGGTCGACGACATGGGGCTCCTTGGCGGGGTTCTCGATATAAGTCATGCCCTGCGCACGGACAGCTGCGAGCATGATGTTGATGGTCGCGCCGACGGAGGGCATATCGAGGTAAATATGTGCACCGCGCAGACCCGCAGGAGCTTCTGCAACAACGCAGCCGTTCTTCGTGCTGATGTTCGCGCCGAGAGCCTCAAAGCCTTTGATGTGCTGGTCGATGGCACGGACGCCGAGGTTGCAGCCCCCGGGCATACAGACCTGGGAGGTCTTGTAACGGCCGAGGAGGGAGCCGATGAAGTAATAGGATGCACGGTTTTGACGGGCAAGCTCATCGTCGAGCACCTTGGATGAGCGAAGCCGCGAGCAGTCGATCTCCATGGCATTGGCGTTGAGCATCCGAATACGCGCGCCGAGTCTGCGGAGAATCTCAAGCTGCACGGTGATATCGCTGATCCGTGGGAGGTTATCGATCACGCAGAGGCCTTCCGTGAGCGCGGTTCCCGCAAGGATCGCAACAGCTGCATTTTTGGCGCTGCTGACAGCAACCTGCCCATGCAGCCTGCGGCCTCCCTGAATCACATACTTCGTCATCGGAACAAACCCCTTTACGGTGAGTAGTCAGGCATACACCTCATCAGATTTTGGAAACAAACGGCGTTCCCGTCAGGGCACGCGCGTCGCTTGATGAGGGCAAAAAGGGAAGAACGGCGAAACATGAAACTTTCTTCACAAAAAGCAGTCTAATAGTCCGCCATTTTCCCAGTGGCTTTATTATAGCACACTCTTTCCGGTTTGTCAAAGGTTTTTGTAACTTTTCCGAAATATTAATTTACGTAATTCGATTAACGATTCTCAGATGTGGAAACCGCACGGCGAGGAAGGCTGCACAGCGCTTTGGAACGGTACGCAGCATCCGTACATTTCACGCATTTCCCCTATTTTGGTATTGCTTTTACACGGCGTTTGTGATACAATAATGCAGAAGAAAATGCGAATTTGCGCCCATTGGCGAAAAACGATAGGAACGGCGTGCGCAAACACAATTATTTCGTTTGAAATGTCAGCAGAATGTACGTGGCTTATTCACCTAAACAGTATATACTATAGGTTGACCCTATTTCTTTGGTTTTTCAATCACCTTCAAGGAGGGCTCCCGATTTTGAACGAGCGGTCGCGCTACAAAAATATTCCCAATGCCCTGTCCTTTCTCCGCCTTCTGATGGTTCCGCTTTTTATCCTTCTGTTTTTTAAAGGCAGCTCCTACCTCTGGGCGGGGCTTGTGTTCCTGCTCGCCGGCGTGACCGACGTGCTCGACGGCTATATCGCGCGCAGCACCGGCTGTGTTACAAAGTTCGGCCGCATCATCGATCCGCTCGCCGACAAGCTGATGCAGATCAGCGCCTTTGCCTGCCTCGCCATCCGGCAGATCATCCCGGCCTGGGCCATCCTCATTCTCGCGGCCAAAGAACTGACGCTTCTGCTCGGCGGATGGATTCTGCTGCGCCGCGTACACGATGTTCCGCCGTCGAACAAATACGGCAAAGCCGCGTCCGCCGTCTTCTACTTCGTCACCATCGCCGTCATCGTCTTCGATATGCCCGAGATCCTGCAGATCTGTCTGCTGTCCGGCGCGCTGTTTCTGAGCGTCGCGGCGCTGTTGATCTACTCCTGGCAACTGAAAAAATACCTGCGGGAACGGGAGACCTCACACAAACCGCAGTGAACCGTACCATAATCCAATACCCATAATAGGAGTTCATAACAAATTATGCAAATGCAGCTTTGTTCCAGATGCCACAAAAACGTGGCAGTTGTGTTCATCACGAAAATAGAGAACGGCGTCAGCAAGAGCGAGGGCATCTGCCTCAAGTGTGCCCGCCAGCTTGGCCTGAAGCCGGTGTCCGATATCATGGACAAGATGGGCATCACCGACGAGGACCTCGATGGGATGTCCAACGAAATGGCGTCTCTTTTAGGAGACGAAGGTCAGGCGCTTCTCGAGAACCAGCTCGCCAATACCGACGATCCCGGTCAGAATCCCGACGACATGGGCAAAACTGCGACGTTCCCATTCGTCAATAAGCTGTTTGAGGGTCTGGGCGGCTTTCCCGGCACGCCCGGTTCCATCCCCACCCCACCGCCCGCGCAGGAGAATACACGCGGCGATAAGGCACCCCGTATGCAGAAGCGCAAGTTCCTCGACGTCTACACCATCTCCCTCACCGACCGCGCGAAAGACGGCAAGCTCGACCGCATCATCGGACGTGAGAGCGAGATTTCCCGGGTAATTCAGATTCTCAACCGCCGTCAGAAGAACAACCCCTGCCTCATCGGGGAACCCGGCGTCGGCAAGACCGCCATCGCCGAGGGTCTCGCCATTCGCGTCAACGAGGGGAACATCCCGTATAAGCTGCGGGATAAGGAGATTCATTTGCTCGATCTCACGTCCCTCGTCGCCGGCACGCAGTTCCGCGGCCAGTTCGAGAGCCGCATGAAAGGGCTGATCGACGAAATCAAGCGCTGCGGGAACATCATCCTGGTGATCGACGAGGTGCACAACCTGGTCGGCGCAGGCGATGCGGAAGGGTCGATGAACGCCGCGAACATCCTTAAGCCGGCGCTGTCCCGTGGAGAGATTCAGGTCATCGGCGCAACGACGTTCAACGAGTACCGCAAGAGCATCGAGAAGGATACCGCGCTCGAGCGCCGTTTCCAGCCGGTGGTCATCGCCGAGCCGTCCATCGAAGACGCCGTGAAGATCATCGAAGGCATCCGGAGCTACTACGAAAGCTACCACGGCTGCACGATCTCCGACGAGATGTGCCGCCAAAGCGTGCTGCTCTCCGAGCGCTATATCACCGACCGTTACCTGCCGGACAAGGCAATCGACCTGATCGACGAGGCGTGCTCCGACTTAAATCTCCACAATCAGGCATATGTGCGCATCGCGGAAATCGAGCATGACCTGAAGGAGATCGGCGAGCAGCGCGACGGCATCACGCAGAACGCCGCCGAGACTGACTACGCGGCGCTCGCAGAGCTCAAGAGCCGTGAGGTCAAGCTGAACGACGAGCTGGATACGCTGAAAAAGCAGCCTGTGCCGGAGCTGACGATGGAGCAGCTCGCGCGGGTCATCGAGCTGTGGACGGGCATCCCGGCGTCGCGCATTCAAGAGCAGGAGTTCGAGCGGCTGTCGAAGCTGGAGGAGCGGCTGAAATCACGCGTCGTGGGGCAGGATGAAGCGGTGCACGCGGTGGCGGCGGCAATCAAGCGCAGCCGTGTGGGCATCTCGCCGAAGCTCAAGCCGGTGTCGTTTATCTTCACGGGCCCGACGGGTGTGGGTAAAACAGAGTTGGTGCGCAGGCTCGCGGCGGATATGTTCGATACACCCGAAGCGCTCATCCGGCTCGATATGTCGGAGTACATGGAGAAGTACGCGGTGTCACGGCTCATCGGCGCACCTCCCGGATACGTGGGCTATGACGAGGCAGGGCAGCTCACCGAGAAGGTGCGGCGGCGTCCGTACAGCGTGGTCTTATTCGACGAGATCGAGAAGGCCCATCCGGACGTGCTCAACATCCTGCTGCAGATTCTTGATGACGGACGCGTGACCGACGCGCACGGGCGTACCGTAAACTTCGCAAATACGATCATCATCATGACGTCCAACGCCGGATCGGATAAGACATCCTCCGGGAGCGTGGGCTTCGGGAAGACGCTGACGGAGCAGGGACGTGACCGCGCGCTCAAGGCGCTGTCGGAGATCCTGCGGCCGGAGTTCATCAACCGCGTCGACGAGATCATCGCGTTTAACACGCTGACGGAAGACAACTTCCGCGCGATCGCCGTCATCCAGCTCGGCGACCTGCAGAAAACGCTCGCCAACCGGAACATCACGCTGACCTGGGACGACGCGTTTGTCGACTACGTGACGCAAAAGTCGTACAGCGTGAAATTCGGTGCGCGCAACCTGCAGCGTCTGCTGCAGAAGGAGGTCGAGGACGTCCTCGCCGCCCGGATGATCGAACATTACGAGCATCCGATTTCAGCGGTAGCGCTTTCGGCGAAGGACGGCGCGGCGGAGATTACCACGGTGTAATGACCGGGCACAAACACATATCGCACCGATACCGAGCATACAACCTGAACGGGAGTCAAACACCTATGAACATCCGCGACATCACACTTGCGCCGTCGGGACGCGACAAGATCGACTGGGTCAAGCCTGCGATGCCGGTGCTTTCGGGGCTGGAGCGCGAGTTCCGCAAGACGCTTCCTTTCCGCGGACTGCGCATGACCATCTCCATCCACCTCGAGGCCAAGACCGCCTACTTCGCACAAGTGCTGCGCGCGGGCGGCGCCGATGTCGCAGTCACCGGTTGTAACCCGCTGTCCACCCAGGACGACGTCGCTGCGGCCCTCGCCGCCGAGGGTTTCGACGTCTGCGGCGTCACCGGCGCGACGATGGAGCAGTATCATGAGCATCTGCTCGGCGCGCTGGCACACAAGCCTCATCTCATCATCGACGACGGCGGCGACCTCACCGAAATCCTTGCCGACGAGCGCCCCGACCTTGCCGTGAACCTCATTGCCGGTACCGAGGAGACCACCACCGGCGTCCACCGCCTCCATAGCCGCGCGAAGGCCGGCACGCTTCCTTTTCCCATGATGGCGGTCAATGACGCGAAGTGCAAGTACCTCTTTGATAACCGCTACGGCACCGGACAGTCGGTCTGGGCGTCGATTTTGCATGTCACGAACCTCGTCATTGCGTCAAAGACCGTCGTCGTCGCGGGTTACGGCTGGTGTGGACGCGGCATCGCGATGCGTGCGGACGCTCTGGGCGCAAAGGTTGTCGTCACCGAGGTCGACCCGCACCGCGCACTCGAAGCCGCGATGGACGGCTATACCGTGCTGCCGATGGAGAACGCTGCCGAGGTCGGGGATATCTTCGTCACCGCCACCGGCTGCCGCGACGTCATCCGGAAAGAGCATATGACACGCATGAAGAACGAGGCGATCCTCTGCAATGCCGGCCACTTCGACGTCGAGGTCAGCATACCCGACCTGCGCGCGCTCGCCGAAAGCGTCCGGCAGCGCAAGCCGTCCATCGAAGGATACTATCTCCCCGACGGACGCGTGCTGAACCTGCTGGCGGAGGGAAGGCTTGTGAACCTCGCAGCAGGCAACGGGCATCCGGCAGAGATCATGGATCTGTCCTTTGCGGTACAGGCGCTCACCGCCGCGCATCTGGCGGACATCGGGCGGACTCTCACTCCCGGCGTCTACAATGTCCCCGAACGCATCGACCGCGACGTCGCCGTACGCAAGCTCGCCGCAATGGGGCTGACCATCGACGTCCTGTCCCCCGGACAGCGTGCGTACCTCGGCTTCTGACCGCTTCTCCCATAAACTGGAACCATTAAAGGAGTATTGAGTATCATGATCATTACCGTCACGCTGAACCCGGCGGTCGACCGTACGATGCACGTACCGAATTTCTGCGCGGGCCGCGTCAACCGCGCAAGCTCAGCGCGCATTGATGCGGGCGGCAAGGGCATCAACGTCTCCAAAACGCTCAAGGAACTGGGCTGCGACAACATCGCCTGCGGTTTCATCGCCGGGCGCTACGGCCGCATCATCAAGGAGCAACTCAACGCCGCCGGCATCAAGTACGACTTCGTCGAGGTTCCGGGCGAGACGCGCCTGAATATCAAGATCATCAGCGACGACGGTACCCATACGGACATCAACGAACCGGGCTTTGCAGTCTCCGAAGCCGATTTCGCGCGCCTGGTCGAGCGCGTGGCTAAGAACACCCACCGCGACAGCATCGTCGTGCTTTCCGGCTCCGTTCCGCCGAACCTTCCGCTTTCCGCGTACGAGAACCTCTGCGCGATGATCGCGAGCAAGCCGGGCGTCCGGCTGATCGTCGACGCGGACGGCGTGCATCTGCGCGCGGCGCTGGGATCGCATCCGGTATTCATAAAGCCCAACATCTCCGAACTTTCGAGTGTTCTGGGGCACGAGCTGACAACGGTGCCGGAGATTGTCACCGGCGCGCGGAAGCTCATCGAGCTGGGCGCGCAGAATGTCGCCGTATCCATGGCCGGCGACGGCGCAGTCTTCGTGAGCGGGACGCGCGCGGTACTCGTGAAGCCTCCGAAGGTTCCGGTACTGGGGCCGGTCGGCGCGGGCGACGTCATGGTCGCCGGCATCGCACAATCCCTCGAGGACGACAACGACTTCGCCACCCTCGCGCGCTACGCCGCAGCCGCCGCGACTGCCTCCGTCACCATCGAAGGCACCCGCACCGCCTCCCGCCGCACCGTCCTGCAGATTTTCGAGCAGACCTCCGTCGAGGAACTTGCATAACCCCGTCAAAGCCGCCGGATTATCCGGCGGCTTTGACCGCAGCTCTCCGACACATTGTGAAAGGAGCGTACCCATGACCGGAAAACGTACGAAGAACGACATCTTTGCCGTACTGCTGGTGTGTATCGCCGCGCTCGCGGCGGTGCTTCCGGCACTGTACACGTTTGTGCTCGCGTGGAAGGATTACAGCCCGCTGCAGGGGTTGTCCGGCAGCCATTGGGTCGGCACCGCCAACTTTCGAAAGCTTTTTGCAAGCCCGGTCTTCCCGCAGCTTTTATGGAACTCGCTGCGGCTGTGGCTCGTCGGCACTGTCGGAGCCGGGGCGCTGGGACTGCTGATCGCACAGCTTGCTGCCCTCATCCGCGACCGCCGACGCCTCGCTCTCTGCGCGGGACTGCTGCTGATCCCGGCGTTCCTGCCGCCCGCAGTGTGGATGACGCTGCTGACAAGGTACATCGGCCCGGCGCTTTTACAAAATGCCGCAGCGTTTGACCTGGCATACCTGCTGACGGCAGGACTGCCGATCGCGTTCCTGACGGCATTCGCAGGTACCGCGACGGCGGCGGCATATCGGGCACGCGGGAAGTCGGGTGCATCCGGCGCGCTGACCGGAACGCTGGCGGCACTTCTGATCCGGACCTGTGCGTGTCTGTCGCCGGACTTCGAAACACTCTACCTGACCTATAACCCGCTGGTGTACGAAAAAGCGGACACGTTTTCCACCTACGCGTTCCGCATGGGGCTGCAGAACGGGGATCTTTCGGCAGCGGCGGCGGCATCGGTGACGGCAATGCTTCTGCAGGCCGTGGTTGCGGTGGTCGCGTGCGGGCTGCTGTATCTGCTGCTGCGGAAACGTCCGGACGCGTCCGCGATGCCGGAGCCGCCATCGGGGACATCCCGGCTTCCGTGGGTGATCTGCGGCGCGCTCGCAGTCGGATTTTCGCTGCTGTGCGGACTGCCCGGCGACCTCACACGGACGCTCCCCGCACTGACGTCGGCACTGCCGGCGCTGATGGGGCTCGCAGCGGCGTTCTGCGTACTCTACGCCGCGTCGGACGGAAAGAATCCGGCGTGGGTGATCTTCGCGGGCATCGCACTCGCAGCGTCGGGGATGCTGTCGGGACAGTATCTGCTGCTGCGGAGCGCGGGGCTGATCAACACGGTTTTCGCGACAGGTCTGACGACATGGCTGACCCCGGCGGCGCTGGTGTTTGTACTGACGCTTGCGTGGGTGACATGCAGCTCCCGCGGCGCGGTGCCGTGGCTGCTGGGAACGGCGGCATGCTGGCTTGCGGCGGCGGGTCTGGGACGGCTTTTCCCGGGGATCGCAATGACCATGTCCGGCGCGGGCAATCTCGCGCGGATGCTGACCGATCTGGCGCACTTCGGAAACGCTGCGGACGCCTACCTGCCGCTGACGGCGGTGTCGCTGGTCCTGGGGTTCGCGGGCGCATGGTGCGCATACCGGGCGGTAAGAAAGGTGTGATCGAAATCCGCCTCAGTGTATTTCAATACTCCCGACACTTTGTCCGGCATGTGTTATCACGATTCCATCATGGAATTTCTATGGAAAATGGTTCTGACTTTCATATTTTCAGCGGCGCAGATGCAATACTTCCTCGTTGACAAACAAAACGGCAAATAATCCCGACAAAACTACCACAAAGAGCGCTGAAAACCCCGTGATTTTTCGGTGCTCTTTTTCTTCTCACCCCCTTGACTTTCCCCGTGGAAAGAGTATAATACACATATTAATACAATCGGAGGTATATTTATGAACAAAAAGGAAATCAAAAAGATAGTCCTCGCCTATTCGGGCGGTTTGGATACGTCGATCATCATCCCGTGGCTGCATGAGAATTACCCGGGCTGCGAAGTCATCGCGGTCTGCGGCGACGTCGGTCAGGGCACCGAGCTCGACGGACTCGAGGAGAAGGCGAAGAAGACCGGCGCGTCGAAGCTGTATATCGCCGATCTGAAGAAGGAGTTCGTCGAAGATTATATCTTCCCGACCCTCAAGGCGGGCGCTGTTTATGAGGGCGAGTATCTGCTGGGCACGTCGTTCGCGCGTCCGATCATCGCCCGCCGTATCGTCGAGATTGCCAAGGCTGAGGGTGCCGACGCCATCTGCCACGGCTGTACCGGTAAGGGCAACGATCAGGTGCGTTTTGAGCTGACCATCAAGGCGTTCGCGCCCGATATGCAGATCATCGCCCCGTGGCGTGTCTGGAACATCAAGTCCCGCGAAGAGGAAATCGACTACGCCGAGGCACACAATATCCCGCTGAAAATCAACCGTCAGACCAACTACTCGAAAGATAAGAACCTGTGGCATCTCTCCCATGAGGGCATGGACCTCGAGTTCCCGGAGAACGAGCCGCAGTACAACAAGCCCGGCTTCCTGGAGATGGGCGTCGCGCCCGAACAGGCGCCCGACAAGCCCACCTACATCACCGTCAGCTTCGAGAAGGGCGTGCCGGTCGCGCTCGACGGAGAGAAGCTCGGCTCCGTGGAACTGCTTGAAAAGCTCAATGCCATCGGCGGTGCCAACGGCATCGGAATTGTCGACCTTGTCGAGAATCGCCTCGTCGGCATGAAGTCCCGCGGCGTCTATGAGACCCCCGGCGGCACGATCCTCTACCGCGCCCATCAGGTGCTCGAGACCCTGACGCTCGACCGCGATACGTCCCACTACAAAGCGCTGATCTCCCAGAGGTACGCGGAGCTTGTCTACTTCGGCCAGTGGTTCTGCCCGCTGCGTGAGGCTTTCGACGCCTTCGTCGACAAGACCCAGGAACATGTCACCGGCGACGTACGGCTTAAGCTCTATAAGGGCAACATCATCAATGCCGGCACCAGGTCCCCCTATTCCCTCTACGATCCCGAACTCGCCACTTTCGGTGAGGACGATATTTACAACCAGAACGACTCCGCCGGCTTCATCAACCTGTTCGGCCTGTCCACCAGTGTACGGGCGCGTCTCGCGGAAAAGCTCAAGAAGTAAATCCATACCATACGGCCGGGAGCCAATACAAACAGCTCCCGGCTGATGACTCCAACGAAACGAGGGTATTACGAAGATGACCCGTGTATTCATAAACGGACATGAGGGAACCACCGGACTGCGCATCGTGGAGCGGCTGTCCAATCGCGGGGACATCGAACTGATCCCCATCCCCGACGAACTGCGCAAGGATCCCGCCGCCGTCGCCGAACGCATCAACGCGTCGGACGTCACCTTCCTGTGCCTCCCCGACGCCGCTGCGCGCGAGGCCGTCGGCTATGTCACAAACCCCGATGTCACCGTCATCGACACCTCCACCGCCCACCGCACCGATCCCGCGTGGGCATACGGCTTTCCCGAGCTGTCCGCCGCGCACCGTGAGAAGCTGCGCGCGTCCGGGCGCATCGCCGTCCCCGGCTGTCACGCTTCCGGATTTGCCGCTCTCGTCTACCCGCTCATTGCGGCAGGACTGCTGCCGAAGGATTATCCGCTCGCCGTCCACTCGGTTACCGGCTACTCCGGCGGCGGTAAGAAGATGATTGCTCAGTATCTGGATCCCGACCGCCCGGCTCTCTATAACGCGCCCCGGCAGTACGCGCTCGGGCAGACACATAAACATCTGCCCGAGATGGTCGCCGTCTGCAGTCTGACCCGGAAGCCCGTGTTTATGCCCATTGTCGCAGACTTTTATGCCGGGATGGTCGTCACCGCCGCGCTGCACACCGACCTGCTCCAAAAACCCGCCACCGTCGAGAGTCTCCGCACGCTGTATGAGGCGCATTACGCCGGTCAGAAGCTCATTCACATCGGCCGGGCGGATGAGGACGGTTTGCTGTCCGCCGGCGGTTTTGCCGGACGCGACGATATGGAGATCATCGTCGCCGGCAACGACGAGCGCATCATCGTGGCCTCACGGTTTGACAACCTCGGCAAAGGCGCGTCGGGTGCCGCGGTACAGTGCATGAACCTCGCCATCGGCTGCGACGAGCTTGCGGGACTTGTGACGGAATAAGGAGAACAGCATATGAAATACATTGAAGGCGGCGTCTGCGCGGCAACCGGATATCGGGCCAACGGCATCCACTGCGGCATCCGCAAAAACCGCACCAAGCGTGACCTCGCGCTGATCGTCTCGGACGTCCGGGCAGCGGCGGCGGCAGTCTATACGACCAATAAGGTCTACGGCGCACCGATCACCGTCACGCGCGAAAACCTCAAAGACGGCTATGCGCGCGCGGTCATCTGCAACTCCGGCAACGCGAACACCTGCGCCCCGAACGGCATCGAGATCGCGCAGGGCATGTGCAAGCTCGTCGAGCAGCACACCGGCATTCCGGCGTCCGACGTCATTGTCGCGTCGACCGGTGTCATCGGTCAGGCAATGAGCCTCGAGCCGATCGCCGCCGGTATGGCGGAGCTGACAGCCGGTTTAGGTGACAACCATCTCGAGGCCGAGCTGGCTATCACGACCACCGACACCGTCCCGAAGGAGGTCGCGGTCGAGTTCACGCTCGACGGCAAGACCGTACGCCTCGGCGGTATGGCAAAGGGCTCCGGGATGATTCATCCGAACATGGCGACGATGCTGATCTTCCTGACAACCGACGCGGCAATCTCCCACGCGATGCTGCAGCGTGCGCTCGACCTCGATGTACCGGACTCCTTCAACATGGTCAGCGTCGACGGTGACACGTCCACCAACGACACCTGCTGTATCCTCGCGAACGGTCTCGCCGGCAACACGGAGATCACCTGTGAGGGCGCGGATTTCGACGTGTTTCGGGAAGCGCTCGCCGCCGTGACGACGAAGCTGTCGCGGATGCTCGCGAAGGACGGCGAGGGTGCGACGCGTCTGATGACCTGCATCGTCGACGGTGCAGGCGATCAAGCGACCGCGAAGGTGCTGGCAAAGTCGGTCATCAGCTCGGCACTTGTCAAGTCGATGCTGTTCGGCGCGGACGCCAACTGGGGACGTGTCCTCTGCGCGCTCGGCTACTCCGGTGCGGAGTTCGACGCGGCGCACGTGGATGTCGCGTTCCGGTCGAAGAAAGGCGAAATACTCGTCTGCCGTGACAGTGTCGAGATAGGCTTCTCTGAGGAAAAGGCCGCCGAGATTCTCCGCGACGATGACATCGACATTCTCGTGACGCTTCATGAGGGCGACGGAACCGCGACCGCATGGGGCTGCGATCTGACATACGAGTATGTAAAAATCAACGGCGATTACCGTACCTGATGGGTCATATGAAAGAGACACTTGCCCGAGACTTGCGCGCGTTGAGCGTCACAGCGGGGATGCGGCTCTGCGAATATACAAGAAAATAGAGTGAAAGGGCGAATCATTATGCCGACAAATGCCGAGCGCGCGCAGACTTTGATCCACGCGCTGCCTTATATCCAGAAGTACGCGGGGAAGATCGTCGTGATCAAGTACGGCGGCAACGCGATGATCGACGAGGAGCTCAAGAGCGCCGTGATGCGTGACGTGGTGCTGCTGTCGCTCGTCGGCGTGAAGGTCGTTCTGGTGCACGGCGGCGGGCCGGAGATCAGCGACCTGCTCAAGAAGATCGGCAAGAAGTCCGAGTTCATCGACGGGCTGCGCGTAACGGATGCCGAGACGATGGATGTGGTGCAGATGGTGCTGGCCGGGAAGGTCAACAAGACGCTTGTCAACCTGCTGCAGCTTGCGGGAGGCCGCGCGATCGGGCTTTCCGGCATGGACGGGCACATGCTGCAGGCCACGCGCCACAGCGACGTTCACGGCTTCGTCGGAGATGTGACGGATGTCAACGCACAGCCGATCCTGGATGTGCTGGAGATGGGATACATCCCGGTCATCTCGACGCTGGGCGTGGACGACGCGGGCGGCATCTACAACATCAACGCGGACACCGCCGCCGCGCGCATCGCGGGGAAACTCGGCGCCGAGAGCATGATCTCGATGACCGACATTGCGGGCCTGATGCGTGACCCGAAGGACGCTTCGACTCTGATGCCGGTCGTGGATATCAGCGAAGTGCCGGGACTGATGCGCGAGGGCATCATCACCGGCGGGATGATTCCAAAGGTCGAATGCTGTGTCGAGGCCATCCGTCAGGGTGTGCGCCGCGTGTTCATCGTCGACGGACGCGTTCCCCATGCCATCATCATTGAGATGCTCACCGACGAGGGCATCGGAACCATGTTTCAGTGAGCAGCGGAGGTATTTATGAATACAAAACAACTGGATTCGGACTACATCGTCCATACTTATGGACGTGCGGACGTCGTATTCACCAAGGGCAAAGGCTCGGAGCTGTACGACGAGACGGGCAAGCGCTACATCGACCTCGGCGCGGGCATCGCGGTCAACACCCTCGGTATCGGCGACACGGAATGGCTCGCGGCGGTCACAAAGCAGGCGGGAACTCTCGCGCATATATCGAATCTCTACTACACACAGCCGTGCGCACAGCTCGCGGAACTGCTGTGCACACGCACCGGGATGAAGAAAGTCTTCTTCGGCAACTCCGGCGCGGAAGCAAATGAAGGCGCGATCAAAGCCGCGCGCAAGTATGCCCATGACAAGTACGGCGACACGCGCTCGACGATCGTCACGCTGCACAACAGCTTCCACGGCCGTACAATCGCGACGCTTGCCGCGACCGGTCAGGACACATTCCATACGCACTTCGGGCCTTTCCCCGAAGGCTTTGCCTATGTCCCGGCAAATGACCTTCCGGCGATGTTAGCGCAGCTTGACGCGGTCCCGTGCGCGGCGGTGATGATGGAACTCATCCAGGGTGAGGGCGGCGTCATTGCGCTCGACCCGGCATATGTCCGCGCGGTCGAAGCGGAGTGCCGCAAGCGTGACGTGCTGCTGGTGATCGACGAAGTCCAGACCGGCAACGGACGCACCGGAGAGCTGTACGCCTATCAGATTTACGGCATCCATCCGGACATCGTAACGACGGCAAAGGGTCTCGCGGGCGGACTTCCTCTGGGCGTGGTGATGTTCAACGACCGTACGGAGAATGTGCTCGGGCGCGGCCAGCACGGCTCGACGTTCGGCGGCAACCCGGTGTGCTGCGCGGGCGCGCTGAGCGTCCTGTCGCGCATCGATGATAAGCTGCTCTCCGACGTACGCGAAAAAGCAGCGTACATCAGAACCGCGCTCGAGGGCACCCCGCATGTGCAGGCGGTCACGGGGTTGGGGCTGATGATCGGTATCGAGACGGATAAGAAAGCCGCCGACGTCGTGGGTGAATGCCTGAAGCGCGGAGTCGTCGTCCTGACCGCGCACGACCGCGTCCGGCTGCTCCCGGCGCTCAACATCCCGATGAATCTTCTGAAGGAGGCCGTCGGTATCTTGAAGGAGGTGCTTGCGTCATGAAGCATCTGCTGAAGCTCGGCGATCTGTCCACCGATGAAATTCTCGGCATCCTGAGCCTCGCCGATCAGCTTAAATATGAGAAGAAGCACGGCATCCCGCATCCCAGGCTTGCGGGCAAAACGCTCGGCATGATCTTCACGAAGTCCTCCACCCGTACGCGTGTGAGCTTTGAGGTCGGTATGTATCAGCTCGGCGGCAGCGCGCTGTTCCTCTCGAACCGCGACATCCAGCTCGGACGCGGCGAACCGATCAAGGACACCGCGCGGGTGCTCTCGCGCTACTGCGACGGCATCATGATCCGCACCTTCGCGCAGGCGGACGTCGAGGATCTCGCGAAGTACGGCTCAATCCCGATCATCAACGGTCTGACCGACTACGCACATCCGTGCCAGGTACTCGCAGATCTGCAGACAATCCGTGAATATAAACACACTCTGAAGGGTCTGAAGTTCTGCTTCGTCGGCGACGGCAACAACATGGCGAACTCGCTGATTGTAGGGTGCCTGAAGGTGGGCATGGACGTCGCGATTGCGTGTCCGGACGCCTACCGGCCCGACGCGGAGATCATCAAGTGGGCGTATTCCACCGGCCGCTTCACGATGACACCGGACATCCCGACCGCCGCAAAGGATGCGGACGTGCTGTACACGGACGTCTGGGCGTCGATGGGGCAGGAGGAAGAGGCCGCGATCCGCCGTCAGGCATTCGCGGGCTACCAGATCAACGATGCGGTGATGGCGGTCGCGAAGCCCGACGCAATGGTACTGCACTGTCTGCCGGCGCACCGTGAGGAAGAGATCACCGAAAAGGTCTTCGAGGCCCACGCGAATGAAATCTTCGACGAGGCTGAGAACCGTCTGCACGCACAGAAGGCCGTCCTTGTGAAGGTCATGGGCAGGTAGGATACAAATTTATCAGCCGTCCCCGACGTTTCATATATCTGAAACATCGGGGACGGCTTTTTCCACAGTCCTGCGACCGCCGTAAGATACCCTTGATCATGCGCAAGCCCCCTCCGGCTGAGAAGGGTACGCCTTAATCCGGACGGTACTCGAACAGATCGCCCGGCTGGCAGTCCAGCGCCGCACACAGCCGCTCCAGCGTCTCCAATCGCACCGCCTTCGCGCGGCCGTTCTTCAGGATTGACAGGTTCGCCATCGTAATCCCCACACGCTCGGAAAGCTCCGTCAGGCTCATCTTCCGCCGTGCCATCATCACGTCCAGGTTGACAACAATCATCCGCACCACCTCAGATCGTGCCGTCGTTCTCCTCTTTGAGAACGACGGCTTTGTCTACCAGGTGCGACAGCGTGAACGAGACCACCGCAATCCCCAGTCCCGCAACGATCAGACAGAACCCCAGCGGCAGAAAGTTCAGCGCGAGGATATCCAGCAGGAAGAACGCGATGATCGCAATGAACGCCGCGCCCGTGTCGCACAGCGCCAGGATGCCGATTACCCGCAGCCGTGCGGCGTTCTCATGGCAGAACGAATTGTCGCGGCCGATCTCCCGCACGATGCGCAGGAAGATCGCAAGCGCGATATAACACGGTACCGCGAGTATCCAGACGCTGACGCTGTAGAGTACCCGGTACCATGTCGGTTCGAGCGGTTGGTCTGCGTGGAACCCCACGCCCGGCATCGCCAGTACGCAGACCACGACACCCATCACCGCGACCATCCCCGCTGCGATGCGCAGCCATCTTGCAAGCGCCGCCTGTTTCATATCGTATCCCCTCCGTGAGCCTGTATCAGAATACGTTCAGTATACCACGGGAGATGCTGTCCGTCAAGCATTTATTATCGACTCACGATAAAAAGTGCCGACGGATGTTCGGTGTATATGGTAATTGTTCCGGGGATATGCCGGTTTTATGGTATATATAGGAAAACCCTTCTCCCTGATGCGACACAGGGAGAAGGGTTTTGTCGGATTGCGCCGGTTTCAGCGTTCAATATCGACGTACGGGGTGGCGATGTAGGTATCCTCGACGTTGTCGCAGATGACGGTGAACAGCCGCGCCCAGTCATCGGCATCGGGATTCTCAACGAGCGCGGATATATAGAACACAGCCATCCATTCATCCACATAACGGAAGCCGTGGATGTAGCTCTCGTCCCAGTTGATCGTTCCGTCGGTGTTGACCTCCTCGATCGCGCTCATGACCCGCTCGATATCAAAATCCAGCTTTTCTATGGCGTCGTCAAAGTCCTCCAGTTCCTCCTGCGCGATGTTGTAGTTCCAGCTGTAGATATCTCCGTCCGTACCATAGGTCGGGTACTCGTTGCACAGCATCACGATCTGCAGATAGCTCTCGTCGAGGTAGATGTCGGCACGCCAATCGAGCCACCCGCCGTCCGTGTCCTTCTCGAACTGTACGTAGTAGTCGTACATCGCCTGCAGATCCTCGTTGATCGCCTCGATCGCGTCGTTGTCCGGGCCGTAGACATAGGGAATCTCAACGATCCAGTCGCCGTCGAACTTCAACGCCAGCCAGTCGATCTCGATGCCGCCGGCAGCGAGTCCCGTCGGGATCAGCGTCAGTTCATTGCTCTGGTACTCGTAGTCCATCGGCACGCCGCTGACCAGACCCTTGTCCTCATAGCCCTTCGTCAGCAGTGTGAGGGTCAGGCAAAAGATTCCCCTGTCTTCGTCGTAGCTGCCGAGTACATGATAGGTCAGCTCAAGCTGCGCGTCGCCGTCCGCGTCGTAGACATCCATCTCAACGGTGTTGCCCTCGGTAATCTCATAGGTACCGATCAACAGCGTATGACTCTGCTCGCCGTTGTAGATGATGTCGATCCCTACGCGGCCGGTGTCGTTGAACTCGAAGATGCAAACGCCGTCTTCGCTCGCCATGCCCCAAACACCGTAGAGGAAATCCTCCGACAGCGACGGATTGAGATAGCTCAGGTCAAACGAGATGTCCAGCAGTCCGTCCGCAGGGTCCAGCATCCCGGTCGCACGGTCGACGGTCGGGCTGCAGGTGTAGACGTTCTTCGGGTTCTCCGCAACGATCTCGAAGTCCCCGTGCGTGCCGTCGGCGGAGAGGAAAATCAGATCGTTCGTATCGTTGACCTGTTCCCCGCGCTTACCGTCCCAGGAAAGCCTGTAGATGTGCAGCACCGTCTCGTCGTACTTCGGGATGATCACAAACAGATCTCTGCCCTCGAGGTCGATATACTCGTAGGAGACACTGAAGCCGTAGTCGGACATATACTTGGCGATGACGTCCTCCGGCTCCTGCGTGAAGGCACCCAGGTGGCCGACGGCAATGCTGTAGGCATCGTTGAGCGTCCCGAAGGTGCGGTAGCAGGAGAACATTTCATACGGCTCGGCGGTCGTCGCGGATGTGGTGACTCTTGTTGTCGACGTAGTCGTCGCGGCAGTCGTCGTTGCCGCAGTCGTCGCGGTATCAGATTCCATCGTCGTCTGGGAGGGAAGCTTGACGGGCGGCAGTTTGGTTGTGGTCGTCGCGTTGCCGATGCCGCCCTTGCAGCCCGCAAGTGTGCCCAGCAACGCCAATATCAACAGGAACGCAATTGCTTTTTTCATATAGGGACGCTCCTCCTATCTCAAATGGTTTTCAGCTCAAGCAAATCCGGTACTCCCACGTCTCGCAGTCGTATATGCTGACGGCGGGTGTATTTGAAAACTGTCCGAGTTTCGTCAGCCGTATCTCCAGATCGCCGGTCTCGCGATCCTCGAGGACATTAAAGTTGGACAGCTGCAGCACGTCTGCTTCGCCGGGACGTTTGGTATCGATAACGGTCAGCGTTTCTTTTCTCAGACAGCCCCACTCCTCATCGACCTCGCAGATGACCAGCGGCCAGCGCGGGCTGTTGCCGGACGTTTGTGTCGGGTCGGTGATGTTCCCGATCCAGTAGAGCCGCCCGGTCTTTTGGGCACGGATGAGCGCGGAGATCGTCGCGGAGGAATAGACCACCTCGCGCGTATCAAAATGCCAGGGCATGGCGGGTGTGAACGTTCGCCCGCCGTCGTCGGAGAGCGCGTACCACTTAAACCCCGGCGCGCACGGTGAGATGCGCGTACGGAACGGCAGGGAAACAAAGTTCGATCCGCGCAGCACCAGCAGAATCCGCCCGGTTGTCAGCTCCGCAAGCTCCGGCTCGCAAAACGCCCGTGAGCTCTGCATATCGGAGATAACGCCCGGCTCGGAATAACGCATCCGGTAGCATTTGCCGTCCCAGACGCCGCGCACAACGATGAAGCCGGTCATAATCTCCGGGCACGACGGGAATACCTTCCCGACATCCAGCCCCAGAATCCGGCAGCAGGACGCGATGTTTGCGCCGACGGGGAACAGTATGTCGCCGTTTCGCATGATCTTCAGCTTTCCGAAGTACGCTTGGTTGCGTGTGAGGTACATGGGGTCACGGGGATTGGCCGGGTCATACTCTGCGCCGTCCTCATACTTCACCAGCATGCGTGTGACCGCACCGCCCTTACCGTCCTCACCGGGCACTCGGACGCACAGATAGCAGTGGTCACGGAAACTCGGCACGCCCTCGCCCCAATAGCGACGGTAGGCATCGGTATGGCCGTTTTCGAAGATGCGCTCCATCCCGCAGCTCACCCAGTGCCGGTGCACCGGGTTCCAGACGTCCGGCTGCCATGCGTAGACCATCCGCTCGTCACCGTTCGGGAGCGTCTCGAAGGCGTCCGCGTAGGCGTCTTGCCACTCGCCCCAGGTGCGGCCGTTGTCCGGGCTCTCGCGGGTCCAGATACCGGTGGCGAAGTCACTCTCCGCCGTCACCTCCCGCCGCTCGACGCGCCGCAGCCCTTCCGCGTCCGGATACTTCTGCGCGCGTTCATCGACCGTCCCCCGATTGCGCCAGACCATGCGCCCTTCGACCGTTATTCCCATCTTTGATCCCTCCCTGCCCTTTGTTACCTACAGTTTACTATAAAAACCCGTCTGTGTCAACGGTTTTCACGGGTTTTGGGAAATATACTGCATACTTCCAAAAACTCCTTGCATTCCCGTGTTCGTTCTGATATAATAAACGTGAAATCTCAGTACCGTATCAAATGAAGGAGGCGCTTATCATGACTCTGCTTTCCAAAAAGGATTACGAGCAGTCCATCGCCGCGACCCGTGACGCCCGGATGAACTGGTGGCGTGAGGCACGTTTTGGTATGTTCGTCCACTACGGTCTCTACTCCGTGAGAGGCCGAATGGAATGGGCAATGGCGCTGGAAAACTACGACATCGCCGACTATGAGAAATACGCCGATCGGTTCGCCCCCAAGCCCGGCGCGCCGCGTGAGTGGGCGAAGCTCGCGAAGGCCGCCGGTATGAAATACATGGTGCTCACCACACGCCACCATGAAGGCTTCTCGCTCTGGGACTCGAAGGTCAACCCCTACAACAGCGTCAACTACGGTCCTCGCCGCGACATCGTCCGCGAATTCGTCGACGCCTGCCGTGAGTATGACCTCAAGATCGGCTTCTACAGCTCTCTGATGGACTGGCACCATCCCGACGGCTGGAAGTGCGCCTTCGACGCCGCCGCACGCAAACGCTTTAACGATTACCTCACCGCGCTCAATGTGGAGCTCCTCTCCAACTACGGCAAGATCGACATCCTCTGGTACGACGTCTCCGCACCGATGGAGAGCTGGGAGGGATGGGATTCGCTCGAGCGCAACCAGATCCTGCGCGCATTGCAGCCGGACATCATCATCAACAACCGCGGCAAACTTGATGAGGACTTCGGGACTCCCGAGGGGCATCTTACCCCCGTCCCCGGCCGCGACTGGGAGGCGTGCATGACCTACAACGACCTGTCCTGGGGCTATGTCGACTCCAAGCAGGCAGCGCCCTATGGCTACAACGCCAACCGCATCTTAAAGATGCTCTGGAACGTCTCGAAGGCGCGTGGCAATCTGCTGCTCAACATCGGCCCGGCGCCCGACGGCTCCGTCCCCAAGGAGGCCATCGAGCCGCTGACGAAGGTCGGACAGTGGCTTGAGCAGAACGGTGAGGCGGTCTACGGAAAGCTCGACGACAGCGCCCGCGCATCCTTCTGGGTACGCGGCTCCACGCGGAAAAAGAACGTCGTCTACCTGTGGAACTGGATCTGGCCTGACGACGGTGAGTTCACGGTCGGCGGTTACCGCACGAAGCTGCAGAAAGCCGAGCTGCTCGACGGTACCCCGCTGACGTTCGAGCAGGACGAATGGCGTCTGACGATTCACAGCGTCCCGGAGAAGTCGCCCGACCCTGTGTGCAACGTCGGAATCGTCAAGCTGACGTTCGAGAGTGAACCTGAGTTTTTGATGGGCACGCGCTTCCCGCAGCTCCACGGCGGCACCAAGGTTCTGTGGTAAACCGAGACACCGCACGGGGGACGGGTTTGTACCAGTCCCCCGTGTTTTCCTATTATACGTCAAGGAAGTTTATTATATGACCCGTTCCGACAGGTTCCGCGCGGCGGTGGACTGGCTGCAGCTCATCCTCGGCGCGTTCGTAATGGCGGCAGCGTATCCGATGTTCTTCATACCCTGCGGCATCGCGCCCGGCGGCTTCTCCGGCATCGCCACACTCATCCACGCCTGCACCGGCTTCCCCGTCGGCGTGATGAACCTGATCCTCTGCGTGCCGCTCTTTCTCGTCAGCCGTCGGACACTCGGACGCCGCTTCTTCATCCGCTCGATCACCGCGACGGCGCTCTTGAGCGTGTTCATCGATATACTGCCATTCCCGGCGGTCACGGGCAATCTGCTGATCGCAGCAATCTTCGGCGGCGTACTGCTCGGCGTCGGGCTGGGGCTTGTGATGCGCGCAGATGCCACCACCGGCGGCAGCGATATGGCAGCTGCGCTGCTGCACCACAGGCTCCCGCACATCTCCGTGGGCGCGTTTGTTTTCCTCATCGACTGCATCGTCATCGTGACGTCGGGGTTTGTGTTCTCCGTCGAGGCTGCACTCGTCGCCATTGTCGCGGTGTTCGTACAGTCCCAGGTGCTCGACCGCATCGTCGCAGGCTTCGACCGCGCGATTGCCTTCCTTATCCTCTCGCGCGACCCGGACACCGTCACCAAGCGGCTGCTGTCGGAGCTGGAACGCGGCGTCACATTGTTCGAGGCGTCCGGCGGCTACACCGGCGAGCGGCGCCCCGCCGTCCTCTGCGTCATCCGCCGCACACAGACCGCACGGCTGCGCAGAATCGTCTCGGAAACCGACCCCGCCGCATTCGTCATTGCCGCCGATGTCTCCGAGGTCACCGGCGAGGGCTGGACACCGCAGAAATAAACCGCCGTTTTTCCTTGACAGACACCGTGAGCATGTGTATACTATTGCTATCAACGATGCAGAGAAACGGCAATCCCGCACATATCTGCCGAGCGCCGGACGGAGGTTCAAACTTGAGGAAACACGCGGTCTTTCTGTTGACATTCTGCCTTTTATACACCGCATCCGGCTGCGCGGTACAGTATTCCGACCTTTCCGAGTATACCGCGGCGGCGTCTGCGGCGTATTCATCCGCGTATACGGCATATACAACCTCATCAAAACGTACGACGGTTTTGTCGACGCATGACACGCAAACGACCACACTGCCTGCGACGACAGCTGCTCCCTCCCATATGGACGATACGCCCGCGCGGTGGTGCTATGCGCTGCTGGATGAGGACGAGCGCGCGGTATACGACCAAATGTACGCGGCAGCCGAGGCGATGGAGGATACGCTGACAGGTCTGAAGCTCAACCGCAGCGCAGCTTCCCGAGTATTCGACGCGCTGCGGCTGGATTGCCCGGAGCTTTTCTGGCTCGACGGACACTCCGAGACTGTTACGCATTCACTCGACGGTGCTTTCCTGTCGCTGGACTTCCGCTTTTTCTACACATTCACTCCCGATGAACTGTCCTCCGCACGCAAGGCATTCGAGCACGCGGTCGACACGCTGGATATCCCCGACGGCTCCGATTATGACAAGGCGCTCGCGATCCATGACCTGCTCATCGGGCACGTGACGTACCGCGTGCGGGAGGGCGATCAGTCGCTGTACACGGCTCTCGTCGAAGGCGAGGGGGTCTGCCGCGCATACGCTGCCGCCGCACAGTACCTGCTCAGACGCGAAGGCATTCCGTGCCTGCTGATTACAGGCCGTGCGACAGACTCCGACGGCGTGACCGGGCCGCACGCGTGGAACCTCGTGTACCTTGATGACGACTGGTACGGCATGGACGTGACCTGGGACGACGCAGACGACGGCGTTCCGGGATATGCCTACTTCCTCGTGACATCCGGGGAGCTGGAACGCTCACGTGAGGCGGACATCTGGCCCGAGCCGCCCGTCTGCACAGCGACCGAGGGCAGCTATTTTGTCCGCGAGGGCGCATTGTTCAACGTCTATGACGAAGCGGTCGGCGCGTACATCACCCGCTCCGTACGGGAGAACCGTCCGGCGGTATCGCTCAAGTTCACATCGCGTCAGGCCCTCATCGACGCGAAATCCGCGCTGCTCGACGGTCAGGAGGTTTATACCTTCCTGCGCGATGCCGGGAACCATGCCATTGACTCCTCCTGCATCGCCCACTCCACCGACAGCCGCATGCTGGTGCTGACGCTGATGTTTACGTATTAAGGGCGCATACTCAGCAAAAAGGTCATGTGTCCATTTTGGACACATGACCTTTTGTATATCTCAGCCATTCTCCTGTCTTTTACCGTCTGACCCCGGATTCTTCTCGGGGTACTGCGGGGTGCGGACAGGAGTACGCATAAACAGGAACGCCGCGCCGGAGAGAATGTCAGCGATGATACCGGTAAACAGCGTGATGAATCCGCTTACCGCGAGGACGGACATCCAGACCGCCGCGCCGCCCTGGTAGATCATCCAGGTGGCAAAGTACGTCGACGCGACTGCGAAGGTACGGACGGCGTGAGCCGGGACGACAAAGCCCGCACATAGCCGGGTGTCACGGCTGTTCTCACGATTGACCGCAAAGATGAAAAAGCCGACGGTCAGCGCGAGAGAGGATGCGCAGCCGAGTGCCGCGCCGAGATACAGCGACGTGTACGGATTCGCGGCGGTCGGAAGCAGCAGTGACAGCACGACCGGTACCGCCATGCATCCTTCCGACAGCGCGCAGAGCAGGAACGCGGCGCGGTTGGGGATGGACTCCGTCCGGCGCGCGGCGATCAGGTACAGAACGAGAAAGCCACAGGAGAAGATTACCAGCTTGGCGATCGCGCCGACGTTGATGTAACCCGACAATGCGACGGAATCGGCGGAGTCGAGAAGCCGCGTGAGGAAGCGGTCGCCCACAGACCAGACCGCTTTGAGCCACAGAAGCGCCGTGAGCGCAATTCCAAGCCACGGTGCGTTTCCGAAGGGACACACGGCGGATGCCGCCGGGTCAGGCGACACGACGGGCGGCTCGGGAACGGGATGTACGTTCTCTAAGTTGTCCATGGCAGATCCTCCACCGTGCGACGTACGGCGTCGAGTATCACCGTCTCCGCGTCTTCGATCATGGCATCGCGCTCGGAAGTATTGTAGAGCGTGCAGCCGGCGGCGCGGGGATGTCCGCCGCCTCCGACGAGTGCGCAGATACGCGACGCATCGACTGTCTTGTCGGTACGCACGGACGCCTTGATGCCCTCATGACGCTCGTACAGCGTCACGCCGATACGAACGCCTTCGATGCGCCTGGGCAGCGAGGACAGCGACTCCATATCGTCCTCCGTGGCGCCTGTTGCATCGATGAGCGCACGGGTCACTCTTGCCACCGCAACGGCTCCGCCCGCGTAGTAGACAATCCCGCGCATCACAGCCGACTCGATGGCAACACGCGCGGGTGTGCGCATCTCGAACAGCGTGAAGTTCAGGCCCGCCGCGTCACACCCGGCGTCCATCAGATCCGCAACAATGCGATGCGTCCGGGCAGTGGTGTTGGAGTAGCGGAAGCAGCCGGTATCCGTCGAGATCGCGGCGTACAGCGCGTCCGCCATCGCGGGCGTCAGCGGCACGCCGAGCAGCCGGATGATCGCGTACACCAGCTCTCCGCACGCGGCGGCGTCCGCGTCCACGCAGTAGAGCCTTGCGAATCCGGCGTTTGTGCCGTGGTGGTCAATCGCGAGGTCGATCGCGTCCGCATAGCTCATCGCGTTGTCCGGAAGCTGCGATAATGACGGGACGTCCGTCGAGACGACCGTGTCGGGAACATAGCCTTCCGGCGGATACAGAGGCTGCAGAAAGCGCGCGTAACGCGGAGTCAGCTCGGGGTTCACATGTGCGTACGCCGACTTGCCGCATGCCCGGAGCGCGAGGGTCAATGCGCTCGCGCAGCCGATCGTGTCGCCGTCGGGACGCCGATGGGTGAGGATGAGGAAGCGGTCGCGCTCCATCAGCACGCGTGCCGTCTCCTCGGGGGTGATGCGTTTGCCGCTCACGGATACCACTTCCTTCCTGCCTGTTCAGGCGTCCGCTTCCGGAGAACGATCGGGCTTCTGTCCGATCTGGTGCAGCTTCTGAAGAAGGTCTGCGCCGCGTTTGATCGACTCGTCGATGTGGAAGGTGGGTTCGGGAGCGGCGCGCAGTGCGAGCATGGATGCAGTCTCGCGGCGCAGGTACCCGGACGCGGCTTTGAGTCCTTTGAGGACTTCCTTCTCATCGCCGCCAAGCACGCTGATATAGACCTTCGCGTGGCGCAGGTCTCCGGTGACCTCGCAGCGCGTGACCGATGTCATGCCGGTCACGCGCGGATCCTTCACCGTGCGCAGCGCGTTGGCCATCGCATGGTGATATTCCGATGAAATACGGTCGATTCGGTTGTTCATGTTTATCCCTTGATCTCCTCGATGATGTACGCTTCGAGCACGTCGTCGGTCTTGATATCGTTGAACTTGTCGATGCCGATGCCGCACTCATAGCCCTGCGCGACCTCACGGACATCGTCCTTGAAGCGCTTGAGCGAGGCAAGCTCGCCCTCGTGTACGACGACGCCGTCGCGCACCACACGCACTTTCGCGTGGCGCTCGATCTTGCCCGACTGCACATAGCAGCCGGCGACCGTGCCGACGCCGGTGATTTTGTAGACTTGCCGTACCTGCGCGCGTCCGATCGTGGTCTCCTTGAACTTCGGCGCGAGCATGCCCTTCATGGCCGCTTCCATTTCCTCCAGGCAGTCGTAAATAACACGGTAGAGGCGGACGTCGACCGACGCCTCTTCCGCAGCAGTCTCGGCAGCCGCAGACGGACGGACGTTGAACCCGACGATGATCGCGTTGGACACGGAGGCCAGCATAACGTCTGACTCGTTGATTGCGCCGACGCCCGCGTGGATGACACGTACGCGCACCTCATCGTTTGTCAGCTTTTCAAGCGATGTCTTCACCGCTTCGGCGGTACCGTTGACGTCCGCCTTGACGATAATGCTCAACTCCTTCATCTCGCCCTCCTTGATAAAGTCAAAGAGCGAGTCGAGGCTGACACGCTGCACCTGCGCAGCCTGTTCTTCCTTCTCCTCGGACTTGCGCTGCTCGACGAGTTCTCTCGCCATGCGCTCGTCCTCGACGGCGTAAAACAGATCGCCCGCCGACGGTACCTCGGACAGTCCCACAATCTCCACCGGGATGGACGGTCCCGCCTCGTCGATCTTGTCACCGCGGTCGGAGTTCATCACACGCACGCGTCCGACGCTTTTGCCCGCGATGATGACGTCGCCGGTCTTCAGCGTACCGTTCTGTACCAGAACAGTTGCGACCGGGCCGCGGCCGCGGTCGAGCTTGGCTTCGATGACGGTGCCCTTTGCAGCACGGTCAGGATTGGCCTTCAGGTCAAGCATATCGGCAGTCAGGAGCACCATTTCAAGGAGGTTGTCGATGCCCTGTCCGAGCGTCGCGGAGATGTTGCAGCAGATCGTATCGCCGCCCCACTGCTCCGGCACCAGGCCGTGCTCGGTGAGCTGCTGGAGCACGCGCTCCGGCTGGGCGTTGGGCTTGTCGATTTTATTGACCGCGACAACAATCGGCGCACCGGCGGCCTTGGAGTGGTTGATCGCTTCAATGGTCTGGGGCATGATGCCGTCGTCGGCCGCGACGACGAGGATGACGACGTCCGTGACGGATGCGCCGCGCGCGCGCATGGAGGTGAAGGCTTCATGTCCGGGTGTATCGAGGAAGGTGATATCGCGGTCGCGCACATGGACGCGGTAGGCGCCGATGTGCTGCGTGATGCCACCGGCTTCACCGGCAGCGACACGCGCGCGGCGGACGCTGTCGAGCAGAGACGTCTTGCCGTGGTCGACGTGGCCCATGACGACGACGACCGGATCGCGCGGAACAAGCGCGTCCTCGGCATCCTTCGAGTCGTCGATCAGGCGATCCTCAATGGTGACGATGACCTCGTGCTCGACCTTCGCGCCCAGCTCGATGGCGACGAGCGCGGCGGTGTCATAGTCGATAAACTGCGAGACGGATGCCATCACGCCGAGCTTCATAAGCTGCTTGATAACTTCGGCGGCGGTCTTCTTCAGACGCGTGGCAAGCTCTCCGACGGCAATCTCGTCGGGGATCATGACCTTGAGCTGCTGCTTCCTGAGCATCTCGAGGCGCAGCTTGCGCATCCGCTCGGCCTCCTCCTGACGCTTCTTCGCAGACAGGACGGGCTTTTTCTCGGTACTCTTTTTGGTGAGTTTCTGCTTGGACGGCCCGACACTCACTCCCTCTGCGGGCACAAACCTCTCGACGCGGTCGTCATAGCGCTCGAGGTTGACGCTCTGGCCGCGCGTGTCGATCTTGCGGCCCTTGGGAGATTCGGCTGCGGCAATAACGACCGGCCCGTTATCATCGATACGACCCTGAAGGGTGATGGTATTCCTCGGCGTCACGTCACGCTTCACGGCAGGTTTCCCGGCTCTCTTCGGCTTCTGTGCGGTGACGACGGGAGCCTGGAACTTCTGACGTCTGGCCTCGGCACGCGCGGTGGATTTGTCCGCACGCGGCGCGGGCTTATATTCGCCGGCTTTATTCGCCTCGGCACGGGCAGCTTCCCTCGTGGTGCGCTCTGAGGCGGCACGGGCATTCGCGGCGGCCTCGGCACGGATGGCACGCGCAGTGAGCTCGGCGTGGCTGAGCGTGGCGGGAGGCTGCGCAGACTGGGCAGCGGGTGGTACGGGCGCGCCGGGCTTCTGCGTACGCGGTTTTGCCGTACGCGACGGTTGCGGCTGACCCGGGACGCGCTGACTCTGCGTACGCGCTTTCGCCGTACGCGACGGCTGCGGCTGACTCGTGACGGGTGCGGCGGGCTTCTCGGCTTCGACGGGTTTCGCGGGAACCTTGGGCTTAGGTTTCGGAGGCTGCGCTGCCTGAGCCGCGAGCGCACCATGGATATCGGAGGTCTGTGTCTGTGCGGTCAGCCGGTCGAATAAGTAGTTCAACTGATCCGACTCCAGAACCTGCATATGATTCTTCGGCGTCACACCGATATCGCCGAGCATATCCATAATCCGCCTGGACTGCATTCCGAAATCCTTGGCCAGCTCATGAATCCTGTATTTCGTGGCCATTATACCTTACCTCCGTTTCCCCGATTCGTGCCGTTGGTTTTTTTCTTATACGCCGGCTTTCCCGTATAGGGCTTCCGGTCTCCATTGAAGGGCTTTTGTTCTCCCTTAAAGGGTTTCCGTTCACCTTTGAAAGACTTATGCTCTCCGTCAAAGGGTTTCCGTTCGCCGCTGAAAGGTTTCTGCTCTCCGTCAAAGGGTTTCCGTTCGCCGCTGAAAGGTTTCTGTCCGCCGTTAAACGGCTTCCGGTCTGCGGTATAGGGTTTACGGTCAGACGCGGCAAGATGCTCCCGCTTTTTCTCGGCGTCCTGTCTGCGGCGGTCTCCAAGCGTCGGCTTCACACCTCCGCTGCCGGGCGCCTTACCGTAGACTTTCCCCGGCGCTTCCCGGTTTGTGAAGTCACGCTTCGGCGCGAACTTCTGTGCAGCCGGCTTCGGCGCATCCTCCGACTTCGATACGGGGGACGCGGGCTTCTTCCCGCGCGGATTCTTCTTCGCCGCTTTCTCCATCTCCCGCTTCCTGCGCTGCTCGGCGAGTACCGCGTCTGCGCGCTTGCGCAGACGCTCCGATACTGCCGCGAGCTTATCGTCGTCCGGCGCATCCGCCGACAGCATCGTCCAAAGCCGCGACGCAAATCCTACATCCGTGATCCCGACCACCGCCACGCTTTCGCGTCCCAACACGCGTCCCAGCGCGCTCTTATCCGACGGCAGCACCGTATACGCCAGCCCTTCCTCCTCGGAATAGCGTGCGAATCGATCCTTTGTATTCTGCGCCGCGTCACTTGCCACGCATACCGCGACGACCTCCCTGCGGCGGATGCCGTCAGATACCGGCTCGTCTCCCACGGCGATGCGTCCGGCTTTGCGCATCAGCCCAAACAGCAGCAACTGCTTTTCCAAAATGGTTCATTCACCCCATACCAGAATTTTGTTCCCGGGTTTTTATGCTTCTTTATGCGTCATCCTCCGACGACACACTCTCGGCCAGCACTTTCGTTTCTGCAGGAAGCTGTGCCTCCAACTGTTCATAGACCGCGTCCGGGATCGCGCAGTTCAGCGCACGCTCAAGCGCATGGCTGCGGCGCACTTTCTTCAGACACTCCGCGTCCGGGCATACATATGCCCCGCGTCCCGGCTTCTTACCGCGTCCGTCCAGCGTAATCTCGCCCTCCGGTGAGCGCACAATCCGCAAAAGCTCCCGTTTCGCCTTATGCTCTCTGCAGCCCAAACACTGCCTCTGCGGTATCTTCCTCGGCTTCGGCATACTATGCACTCCCTTTCCGCTTTACTGATCCTCTTGCGTATCTGCCGCGTTCTCCGGCAATTCCTCCAAAGTCTCCTCAGCGGTTTCCCATTCGGTCTTCTGCAGCACTTCTTCCTGCGTGCGGGACTTGATGTCAATCTTCACGCCCGTCAGCTTCACCGCCAGCCGCGCGTTCTGACCTTCCTTGCCGATCGCCAGTGAGAGCTGGTCGTCCGGCACGATGACCCTGCAGCTCTTGCCGTCGTCCGCAACGTCCACTCTGAGGACGCTCGCCGGGGACAGTGCCGCCGCGACATACGCCGCAGGGTCGTCCGAGTAGCGCACGATGTCGATCTTCTCACCGCGCAGTTCGTCGACCACCGCATTAACGCGTTCACCTCGCGGACCTACACATGCACCGATCGGGTCGATATCGCTCTGCGTCGCGCTGACGGCCATCTTCGTACGCGAACCTGCCTCACGCGAAACGCTCTTGATTTCGACCAGGCCGTCGCGCAGCTCTGGTACATTCATCTCAAACAGCCGCTTCACCAGTTCCGGATGCGACCGGGAGATCAGCAGGCGCGGACGGTTCTTGATTACCTTGACCTCGACGACAAATACGCGGATGCGCTCACCCTCGCGCAGCACCTCGCCGCGTGCCTGCTCTCCGACGGGGAGTATCGCCTCGGTGCGCTCGCCGCCCATACGCCTGGCGTCAAGCTCCAGCAGCACGTTGCCGCTCGGCTCTACGCGGCTCACGACCGCTGACAGGATCTCGCGCTCGCTTCCGGTGAAGCGCTGATAAAGGATCCCGGCTTCAGCCTCGCGGATGCCCTGGATGATGACCTGCTTAGCCGTCTGCGCGGCGATGCGTCCGAAGTCCATCGTCTTGACCTCGACGCGCACGTCGTCACCGTAATCGCAGCTGCCGTCGATCTTCCGGGCTTCCTCCAGTGTAATCTCCGTCGCCGGCACTTTAACCTCCTCCACGACGGTCTTCACCGCGTAGAGTTTCAGCTCCTTCTTTTTCTCGTCCGCGTCGATTACGCAGTTCTCCGAGACTCCGTCGCTGTCGCGCTTATACGCCGTGGTCAGCGCCTGCGCGATCTTCTCGAGCATATAGGACTTCGGAATTCCCTTCTCTTTTTCCAGAAGGTCCAGCGCCGTGAAAATCTCCACGCCCGCCGCGTTTTCTTTCTTCTGCTCCTTAGCCCTGGCTTTCATTGCGTTCCATCCTCATTATGTCCTCCGGCTGTTTTGTTTGTTGGTATTCTTATTGCTTCGCGTCGTCGATCGGTGTGCTTTCGATGAAAGCGCTCACGCGCGCCACGGATGACGCAGTGAAGACCTTTTCTCCGGCGGGTGTTTCCAGTGTCACATCCGCTCCATTATAGCTCATGAGAACCCCCGTGAAAACCTTCACGCCGTTCTCGGGTTTATAGAGCTTGACCTCCGCGGGCTTTCCCATGAACGCGGCAAAGTGCTCCGGGGTACGCAGCGTACGCTCGTCCCCGCTGCTGGAGACGCTGAACGTATAGGTTTCCTCGATGGGGTCATAGCGGTCCATGAGCGGGTCGACCGCGCGGCTGACGGCTTCGCATTCGTCGATGCTGACGGGCGTCCCGTCGGTGTGATCAATGTAAAGAATCAGCTCGGAATAACCCCCGTGCTTCTCGTACACCACATCCCACAGCCGCAGTCCCAGTCGCTCAACCTCTTTCTGCGCGAAGCCCCGGACGGTCTTCTCCACGTTTTTGCTTTTTGCCATGGTCCTGCTCTCCCATTACGTTCACTCAGAAAAGAGAGAGCGGGTTTCGAACCCCACTCTCCCCTTACTCTCCTTATAGTACGAGGATAGTATACCACCCCCGCTTAAACATTGCAAGGTATATTATGACGTTTTACAAGGCTGTTTAACGGTTTTTTGCTGTTGCTTTTCACGGTTTTGACACTGTTTGCGCGTCTTTTCTCCGCTGTGACAAATGCCAGAACGTGCTGAATGCCGCAAGCCACACGCCGAGCGCCGCAATTTCCGTACCGAACGGCAGCCAAGCGTTCACCTTATACAGCACGCCTCCGAGATTATTGGCAAGCGTTGACAGCAGCGACCTCGCCGCAATGAAGACCGCGACGAACATCCCCTTATTATCTCCCTCTGCCAACTCGGTGAACTTCCCCAGGGTGAAGAACAGCGTCGAATTTTGTGCGCCGCGCAGCAGAAGTATCCCGAGCAGCAGTTTCAGTCCGCTGCCCAGCAGTCCGATATTGGCAAGTCCGTGGATCGTGCACAAGCCCGCGAGCACCGTCAGTACCGTCCGGGTCTTGCTCACGCGTTTGACCCCCAGCGTGATGAGCATCGCGCCGAGGCTGATTGCGGTATAGCCGTAGCCGATCTGTGCCGACGTCATCCCGCGCATATCGGCGAGGTACAGTGACAACACCGGCTCGGAGATATTCTCAATCGCCGGCAGCAGCAGCAGGAAGACCATCCACGCATAGAGATTTCCGTAGCGGGAGAAGTGGGCCTTCATATTGAAAGGCTCCTTCTTTTCGCCGACGCTGACGGCCTCCGCGCGGTTGGGGGGTTTTTTCGCGGGGGACATGAACATGGTGAACAGGGTGCCGACGGCGAAGAGGGCGAAGGCGATGAGGAGAGTGGGGCGCATACCGAGGGCGGTTGCGGTGAATCCGCCGAGGGTGGGGGAGAGGATGGAGGCGCAGGAACTGACCATGCTGTAGAGCAGATAGACGGAGAGTTTGTTTCCGGGAAAATCGTATTCGAAGATATAGAGCATGACGGCGGGAACGAATGCGGCGGTGAGGGAAAAGAGGAACTGTCCGGCGATGAAGCCGGCAGTATTGGTCGCAAAGGCAAAGATCAGGGGAGCCGGGACAGTGACGCCCCAGCAGAGGACAAGGAGCCATTTGACGTTGACCTTTTTGCAGAGGTAACCGCTGACGATGGCGAGAATACCGGTGACATTGCCGATGGACTGGATGAAGGAGACGATGCGGGGATCCCGGACGTAGGTATTGATATAAACGGGAAGGAGTCCTTTATACATATAAAGACCGACGACCCAAAGAACTTCCGCAACAAAGAGATAGGCGATGTCGATGTAGAAACGTGGGACAGCGGACAGGCGTGAGCGGAGAGACATGAGGGAAACCTCCAAGTAAAAAAGATAAGGGAATTGGGAGCGCTCCGCGAATCCTGCGGGTTCTCTCATTCCAAACTCCCGTGACAGGAGATTCCGCAGGAATCTCCAAGAGCTTTTTCTTGCAGCTTCTTTTTCGCGAAAAAGAAGCGCGTGTCCAAACTCCTGTACAACAAAACACCGGCGTACGAGACAAGCGAGGTGTGCATTCGGCCGGGCTTGGGCGGAAGTTCGGTTACGGCTCGTAGCTCTCCTCCAAACTCCTCCGCCTCGATATATTCTGCGTCCCGTCCGTCATGCTCTTCAGATTCTCCAGCGCTCTGCCCGTCCCATACGCCACGCAGCTCACCGCGTCATCCGCAATATGTGCCCGCAGTCCGGTCCGCTCCTCCAGCATCTTGTCAAATCCCCAGATCAGACACCCGCCGCCCGTCAGCATAGCTCCCGTCTGTGCAATGTCCGCCACCAGCTCCGGACTCGTCCGTTCCAATACCCCGTGGATCGCGTCCAGAATCCCCGTCGTGACCTCCTCCATTGCCTCGATTGTCTCCGTACTCGTCAGCTCCACCGCTCGCGGCAGTCCCGTCAGCAGGCAGCGCCCCTTCACCGTCATCGTCTTCTCCTCCGGCCGCGGGTACACGCATCCGATATTGATCTTTACTTCCTCCGCCGTCCGATCGCCGATCAGCAGATTGTACTTCCTCCGGATGTACTTGATGAGCGCCTCGTCATACTTATCCCCCGCGATCTTCACCGAGTCCGATTCAACAATCGCCCCCATCGAAATGACCGCGATGTCCGTGGTGCCGCCGCCGATGTCGATGACCATATTGCCGCGCGGTTGGTCGATATCCATCCCGGCGCCGATCGCCGCCGCCATTGGTTCCTCGATGAGGTAGACGCGCCGCGCGCCGGCGTGCATCCCGGCGTCGACCACCGCGCGCTCCTCGACCTCGGTGATGTTCGACGGGATGCAGATGACCAGATTCGGACGCAGGAACCGTGACCCCGGCGCGCGCTTGAGGAATGCCCGCAGCATCCGCTCGGTCATCTCGTAGTCGGAAATCACACCCTCACGCAGCGGCCGGATCGCCACGATGCCGCCCGGCGTACGTCCCAGCATCTTCTGCGCCTCGGTTCCGACCTCCAGCAGCGCGCCGGTGCTCCTGTCCAGCGCCACTACCGACGGCTCCCGCAGCACGATTCCCTTGCCCTTCACATATACCAAAACCGTTGCCGTTCCCAGATCGATTCCTATATCCTGTCTGAATATCATAAAAAGCCCTTCTTTTCGTTGTTTATCGGCCGTAGGCGCGGTTGACCAGCCGCCGCAGATACGACCCTGCGCTCACAAGCGTCCCTGCGAGAATATCTTCCTCCGTCACACGCGACAGCAAAATCTCCCGCGCTCCGTAACGGTCATAATCGTGGATGATGTAGAGACGTCCGTCGGCACTCTCGCACATGTCGGGGTAGCTGACATTCGTGCGGCCGTCGAGCAGCAGCCCGTCCGTCCAGGTCGCACCGTCGTCATCGGAGAGCTGCGCCGTCAGGTTGTTGCGTCCCGTAAAGTTGACATGGTTCACCAGCAGCAGACGTCCCGACCGCAGCCGGCGAATGTGGAAACGGGAGCATGGCCCGCCCCAGCCCGTGTCCCGCTCGCCGGTCCATGTACGCCCGCCGTCGCCGGAGAATGCCTCGCCGATGCCGTCCCGCGCGCGAATGAGCATCCACAGACGTCCGTCGCGGCGTTCCACCAGCATGTGTTCGTCGATGAGCCGGTTTTCGTACGCGCTGTGACCGAGAAGCGTATAGGTCACGCCGTGGTCGTAAGACACATAGACATTGGAAAAGCGCTCGTCCGGCAGGTCGAAGAGCATCTTTGGTATAAAATGCCAGATCGCGCACGGCAGCAGCCAAACCCCGTCGCGCGTCACAAGCGGTTTGTTCATCATGACGCCGTTGGCAAGCCTGCGGGGAAAGCTCCACGCCGCAGGTGAGACGTCGCCGTCGGGGTTTTTGCAGACGCTCTCCCAGACCCCGCAGCGTCCGTCATAAGTGGGATTGAAGCCCTCGCGCGCGACGGAGGTCGCCTGCGCCCAAAACAGGTGCAGCGCACCGTCGGGGTCGATCCACAGGCATGGATCATACGTCCGTACGCAGGTCTCCGGCAGGTCGACGGCAAAGCGGGTCTTCCAGGTGAAACCGTCGTCGTCGGAGGTCAACAGGAGTACGAAGTTCTCCGCATCCTCTCCGCTCCCGCCGGAGTAGAATGCCGCGAACAGGCGTCCTCCCGGAGTGCGCTCGACTGTCGGGATTCCCTGGAACCGGCGATACGCGTCAAGGTATTTTTCTCTCTCGGGGGCAATCAGGCGGGCGACTGGGTCAATGATGAACATTCCGATTTCCTCCGTTTTACGCAGCTTTCATAATACTTCTATTATAGGTTACAAACCGCGCCGCTGTCAAGCAAAATCGGATGAAAAGCCTTGCAAAATCAACGAGAGTGTGGTATGATAGAAAACATGGGGGAGATGTGCTTCGGCTGAAATATCAGTTTCCGGTTTGAGCTGCGCGGTATCACCCCCGCCTCGTTCCTGCGTGCACGGGCGTTCCCGAAGGACTGGGCCTTCTGCCCGTATGATTTTCCGCGTCTTGAAGAACATCATAAGCGCGATCGAATACCCCACATTCATATACAAATACCCCACATTCATATACATAGGAGGACATCCCATGTCAAAAGCCAAACTCAGAATCGCGATTGTCGGCAACGGCGGCATCTCCGGCTTCCATGCCTCCCACCTCGTCCAGTTCGACGATGTCGAGTTCGTCGGCATGATGGACATCCGGCGTGAAAAGGCCGTCGCACGCGCGGAGTCCGTCGGCGGCGCGCCCGTCTATGACGAGTATGTCGACATGTTGGATAAGGCCAAGCCCGACGTCCTGTATATCTGCGTACCGCCGGATCAGCACGGCACCATCGAGAGGGAAGCCATCGCCCGCAATATCCCCTTCCTCGTCGAAAAGCCCATGGCTCTGAACATGACCCTCGCACATGAGATTCGCGATCTCGTCGCCGCGAAGGGTCTTGTCACCGCCGTCGGGTTCCAGGATCGCTACCTCGACATTATCACCCAGACAAAGAAGCTGCTCGAAAACCGTACGGTGGGTCTTGTGGACGGTGCGTGGCTCGGCGGCATCCCCGGCGCGTACTGGTGGAGCACCTACGCTACCTCCGGCGGCCAGATCGTCGAGCAGAACATTCACCTGTTCGACATGCTGCGCTACCTGTTCGGCGAGCCGGAGAAGGTCTACTGCTCGGGCATGAAGGGCATTGTGAAGCGCGAGGGCTACGACCTCCACGACTACTCCAGCGCCGTCGTTACGATGAAGTCCGGCGTTATCGCCACGCTGTTCACCGGTTGCTACCTCAGCCGCAATGTTCCGAACAAAAACGGCCTCCACATCCGCTGCGTCGACGCGGACATCCGCTACATCCTGCGCCAGTCCGTCACGCTCGACACCGGTGCGATGCAGCAGACCTGGCTTAAGCAGGTCGACCAGGGCGTCACCGAGGACCGCATCTTCCTCGACGCCGTCCGCGCGGGTGACCCGACGATGGTCAAGTCCCCCTACGCCGACGCCTGCAAGTCCCTCGCCCTCACCCTCGCCTGCAACGAGAGCATGGCCACCGGTAAGGAAGTCTTTCTATAACATCCTTCGTCTCCGCGGGATGGGATAATCCCATCCCGCGGGGAGTCGTTTACGTCAACGGGCGCATATCCGTTGTGATTTTTCGGAGGTATTATGCAGCTTACGATTGACCTTTCATCCTCTCGGGACACGGTACGTCCGCTCCACGGCGTCAACAACGGGCCGAAATACAACGGTTTCTACCGAGACGCGTCGCAGCTCTTCCGTGATGCCGGCATCCCGCTCGTCCGGCTCCACGATACCGAATACCCCTTCGGTTCCGGCGCGTTCGTCGACATCCCCTGTATCTTCAAAAATTTCGACGCCGATGAGAATGACCCCGCGAGCTACGACTTCTCCCAGACCGACCTCTACCTCCAGGCCATTGTCGACGCCGGCGCCAAGCCCTTCTACCGGCTCGGCGTCAGCATTGAGCATACGCCGGTCAAGCGCAATGTATACGCGCCCCGCGACCCTGAGAAGTGGGCGCGTATCTGCGAGCACATTGTGCGCCACTATAACGACGGCTGGGCCGACGGCAAACACTTAGGCATCGAGTATTGGGAAATTTGGAACGAGCCGGAACAGACCGCCATGTGGATCGGTACAAAGGAGCAGTTCTTCGCGCTCTACGCCGCCGCCGCGCGCGTCATCAAAGCCGCCCATCCCGACGTCAAGCTCGGCGGCTATGGATCCTGCGGCTTCTATACCCTCACACGGCACAGTGACCGCGAGTCGACCAACGAAACCTGGGCGTACTTCAAAACTTACGCTGAGGACTTCCTGAAGTTTGTGCGTGAGAATAATCTGCCGCTCGACTTCTTCTCCTGGCACATCTACGACGAAGACCCCACGCATGTGGGCATCCATGCACGGTTTGTCCGGAAACTGCTCGACGACAACGGCTTCCGGAAGACCGAGAGCATCCTCGACGAGTGGAACCTGTCGGGGAAGGATATGTTCGAGCGGATGAACGGCGCGGAGGGCGCGGCGCATGTCGCGGGTGTGCTGTGCCAGATGCAGCAGAATGCCGTCGACGCCGCGACATACTACGACTCCCAGCCGCTGCTGCCGTACTGCGGCATCTTTAAAATGACCACCCTCGAGCCGACGAAAGCATATTATCCCTTCAAATACTGGAACGCGCTGTATACCGCCGGCCAGACGCTCGCGTGCGTGTCGGACGACCCCGAGCTGCGTGCCGTTGCCGCGACGGACGGCAAGAAGGTCTATGTGATCGTCTCCGTGAGAAAGCCCACCGACGAATTGCTCACCGTGAAACTCGAGGGCTTATCGGAAAAGTGCGCGTTCACCGTCCGCGCCACCGACGCTGCTCATGACAACACGCAGGTCGAGCAGGGTCACTTCTACGCCGAGTACCCCTTTGCCCGCATCATCACCGTTGGTTACTCTGCGCTGCTCATCGAAATCGGTTAAAGCATGTGCGGTTCCCGCCCTATCAGCGGTGCAAATTATGAACGTGCTTCGCAGTTTTTTACTACTTATAAGGAGGACAATGTATGTATACGCTGACCGTCCACAACTCCTGGTTCCCGGGAGAGGAATACGACCGGCCCGCTCAGGCCGCGAAGCTCGGCTTCAAGGCGATGGAGGTCTTGGGCTGGAAGGGTCTCGACCTGCCGCGTCTGAAGAAAGCCTATGACGACGCCGGTATGGTCATCTCCGCGATCAACTTCGCATCGGAAGACCCCGAAAAGCAGGCGAAGATCGCCTGGACCCACGGTCTTGTCTGGGACGATACCCGCGATGCATTTCTCGGCGCGATTGAGGAATCCATCGCCGCCGCGAAGGTGCTGGGTGTGAAAAACATCGTCATCACCTCCGGCAACGAGATCCCCGACGTCCCGCGCGAGACGCAGCATGCGTCGCTCGTGTGCAACATCCGCGCCGCCGTCCCGATGTGCGAGGCTGCCGGTGTCACCTTACAGCTCGAGCCGCTCAATCGTCTCATCTCCCATAAGGGTCACTACCTCAACACCACCGCCGAGGCCGTCGCCGTCATCCGCGAGATCGACTCCCCGAACGTCCGCGTGCTCTACGATGTCTTCCATCAGCAGATCACCGAGGGCAACATCATCAACAACATCCGCAATAACATCGCTTACATCGGTCACATCCACATCGGCGACGTGCCCGGCCGCAAACAGCCCGGCACCGGCGAGATCAACTATCCCAACGTCTTCCGCGCCATCCGCGAGACCGGCTACTCCGGCTTCGTCGTGTTCGAGTGCGGCATCACCGAGGATGTCGAGACCGTCTGCCGCAAGATGTGGGCGATGCAGATATAGTTTCCCACAAATCTAATTCATACCGATAAGGAGATCACATCCCATGGCTGAAATCATGATCGAAACCTCCGCGCGTCACCTCCATGTCACCCAGGAAGCTCTCGAAACCCTCTTCGGTAAAGGCTACGAGCTGCATCCCAAGAAGATGCTCTCCCAGCCCGGTCAGTTCCTCTGCGAAGAAAAGGTGCAGGTCAAGGGTCCGCGTTCCAGCTTCCCCGGCGTCTCCATCATCGGACCGGTGCGTTCCGCTACCCAGGTTGAAATCACGCTGACCGACTGCCGCACCATCGGCGTCACCGCGCCCGTGCGTGAGTCCGGCGATGTCAAGGGGTCCGCAGGCTGTGAGCTGATCGGACCTGCCGGTTCCATCACCATCGACGAGGGCGTCATCGTCGCCAAGCGCCACATCCACCTCACCCCCGAAGATGCCAAGGAACTCGGCCTCGAGAACGGTCAGATCGTCTCCGTAAAAACCACCGGCTCCCGTCCGGTCACCTTCGGCGATACCATCGTGCGCGTCAGTCCGAAGTACTTCAAGGCCATGCACATCGACGTCGACGAGACCAATGCCGCCGGTCTGACTCCTACGGATAAGGGCGAGATCATCGCGTAACACTCATCACCCATGCGGCACGGCAGCTTTACGGCTCCGTACCGCAAGAGAAGGTGCCGGTGAGCCCCGGCTTTGAAATCCCCCTCAATAAGGAGGGGGATTTTCATGTGTCTGCGATTAAAATAGAATTAATTTTAGGTCAGCCCTTGACAAGCATGTGAAAAGCCGTTAAAATAGTAAGAGGGACTTATGTGCCCATGATGGTTATAGATGCCCGTATCTTCTCTTCTTCCGACACACCATCCTGATATAACAAATTCATAGATAAGAGGGAGGTCGAAGCGCAATCGAACCTTGGTTGATGATTGTTATAATCGTAGCCGCTATTGTCGCGGCGGGAGGAATTGCTCTCGCGGCGTGGAATATAGGGTACCGTTATAGAAAAATGATCGGAGAGCGCGCGATCGGCAGCGCGGAGGCTGAAGCTGTCCGCATCGTCGAGGAAGCCCAGAAAACCTCTGAGGCTAAAAAGCGCGAGGCGCTCGTAGAGGCGCGTGAAGAAATCCATAAAAACCGCACGGAACTCGAACGCGAGATCCGTGACCGGCGTGCCGAGCTTCAGAAGCTGAAACGTCGTCAGCAGCAGAAGGAAGAATCCCTGGATCGTAAAATCGAAGCCCTGGAGAAGAAGGACGAGCAGTACAACCGCAAGATCAGCGAAGCGGAAGAGAAAAACGCGCAGATCGCGCAGATCCAGAAAGAGCAGATAGAGAAACTCGAGCAGATCTCCGGCATGACCTCCGATGAAGCGAAGGAATACCTCGTACGCAGCATCGCCAGCGCTGCTGAGCATGACGCGGCCATCCGCCTCAGAGAGATCGACCAACAGCTCCGCGACGACGCCGACCGCCGTGCCCGGGAACTGATTACGCAGGCCGTGCAGCGCGTCGCGTCGGATTATGTCTCCGAGGCTACCGTCAGCGTCGTCCCGCTGCCCAACGATGAGATGAAGGGCCGCATCATCGGACGTGAGGGCCGCAACATCCGCGCGCTGGAAACCATCACCGGCGTCGACCTCATCATCGACGATACGCCCGAAGCCATCACACTGTCGTGCTTTGACCCCGTGCGCCGCGAGATCGCCAGAATTACCCTCGAGAAGCTCATCATTGACGGACGCATCCACCCCGCGCGCATCGAGGAAATGGCAGAGAAGGCTAAGAAAGAAGTCGAGGCCACCATCAAGACTGAGGGCGAAAACGCTGTCTTCGATCTGAACCTCCATGGCATCCATCCGGAACTGATACGTCTGTTGGGTCGCATGCGCTACCGCACCAGTTTCGGTCAGAATGTCCTGCACCACTCCATCGAGGTTGCCCAGATCGCGGGCTTCATGGCCGAGGAGCTTGGTGTTGACCCGGCTCTCGCACGCCGCGCCGGACTGCTGCACGATATCGGCAAAGCTGCCGACCACGAGATCGAAGGCTCCCATGTCGCCATCGGCGTCGACCTCGCCCGCAAGTACAAAGAAGGCCCCGAGGTCATCCACGCAATCGAAGCGCATCACGGCGATGTGGAACCGTGTACCCTCATTGCCTGTCTCGTCGATGCCGCCGACGATATCTCTGCCGCACGTCCCGGAGCACGGCGCGAAAACCTCGAGGCGTATATCAAGCGTCTGGAGAAGCTCGAGGATATCGCGAACTCCTTCCCCGGCGTCGAGAAGAGCTTCGCCATCCAGGCCGGCCGCGAGATCCGCATCATCGTACGCCCCGAAGAACTCAGCGACGATCAGATCGTTCTGCTGTCCCACGAGCTGGTACAGAAGATCGAGGCAGAGCTTGAGTATCCCGGGCAGATTAAAATCTGCGTCATCCGCGAGACCCGCGCCGTTGCGTTCGCGAAGTAAATACGATATCGTCCGAAAAGAGGACGGAAATCAGACAACTGTTTTCCGTCCTCTTTATCACTCATCGGAGGGATTATTATGAGCTTTTTGTCCGTCACGCGTGAGAAGATCGAAGCCTATGCCCGCGATACCGCCGCTCCCGGAGGTGCCCGCCACGACGTCACCGAAGACGTCCGCGCGCTGTGGATGCCCGCTCTCAGACGCGGTGAGCTGCTGTTTTCCCGCGGTCTCAACCGCGTGAAGTACGCCTCCTTCCGCGACATAGACTTCTCCGGTCCCGAGATTCGCAACCAGGAGTGGCGCGCGCAGCTTAACCGATACTATTGGCTCGGACCGCTCGCCGCCGAGTATCTTGATACCCGCGACGAACGCTGCGCCGAGATCGCCCGCGAAACCCTCGAGGCGTGGATCGACTACCGCCGCTTCACCGGTACCGAGACCCTCAACGATGTCTGGCCCTCGACCGGCGACAACTGCCTGTCGGTCTCCATCCGGCTCGGTCAGGGAAAGCTTGCCGGATGGTGGGGCTGCGTGCCGTACTTCGAGGGAAGCCCCCATTTCGACGACGCTTTCATCGACCGTATGCGCAAATCCACGCGTGAACAGCTCAACTTCCTCTACCGCAACATCACCCGCTACGGCAACTTCCGCATCAGCCAGATGGACACCTTCCTGTTCCTCGGGCTGATTCTCCCGGACGCAGCGGAATATCTGCCCTACGCCGTGCGCGGCATCAATGAGACCTTCCGGCTGCAGGTCGGCACCGACGGCTACCACTGCGAGCATACGGCGGGCTACCACACCTGGATGCGCGATATTTACACCCGCTACGCGCTGCTCGGAAAAGCACGCCCGGAGCTGGGAATTGACCTTGACGGCGAAAAACTCAGCGGTATGTGGCGCTATGCCCTTGCGAACCACACCCCCGACGGCCGCGGCTGGGGGATCGGCGATACCGTCCGTTGGCATCCCGCCGCCAAGCCCGCCGATCTCACCGCCTTCCGCGAAAACTACGCCGCGCTGCGCAGAAATCTGGGACTGCCGGAGGAATCCCCCGACCGAACCGCGTTCCCCTCGGCCGGGCAATATTTCGTCCGAAGCGGTGATAATGCCTTTGCTCTCGACGCCACCAACTTCGGCGGCTGGCACGGACATCCGGCGCGCGGCAGCATCCTGTGCTACTACGGAGGACGGCTGCTCTTATGCGATCCCGGCTCGCTCAACTATGAGCGCTCCGATCCCTTCATGGCCGCCGGACGCCTCACACCCATGCACAACACGATCACCGTCAACGACGGCGCACAGCTTCCGCAGGCCGACGCCCGTGTCCCGTTCTTCGTCGATACCGAAGTTCTCACCTTCACCCAGTGCATCTACGCCGGCGGCTGGTCCAATACCTGTCCCTGGAAGCCCGTCGCGCCCGCCGACCTCAGAAGTACCGCCGGACGTCATACACGCACGTTTCTCTGGCTCAAAGGACATATTGCCGTCACACTCGATGTCCTTGAGGTCTACGCACCCGCCGCCCGTTTCGCAGCGCACTGGCAGCTTCAGGAAGGCCCGTCCGTCTTTGATCCCGACCGCAAATCCCTCCGTACCGACTCGGGCAACGCGAACCTGCTCGTCTGCTGCCCGTGGAGCAGCGTTCCGACCTCCGCTGTACGTTATGAGGGCGACCGTGACCGGCTGCTCGGCTACGTCTCCAACGGCACCAGCGGTCTCAACGGAGGCACGCCCGCACCGATGCTCTCCGTTGAGGGCACGCTCAACGGGAACGGCCGCACCTATCTTCTCCACGTCCTCGCGCCCTGCGGCGGCCATGTCCCGGATATCCGCGCGGAGGTCACACTCGACGATGTCCTCTATCTGCGTCTCACCGTCGACGGCACGCTCTGTGAAATCGCCGCCGATACCTGGTTCCTCGCCGGCGAGAACAACCACACCTCTGTCGGAAAGGACTGTCCGATGCCTGCCGACGGCCCCTTTGCCGTCCGTACACCGGATACGGCGTGGGTCTACCGCGGCGAGCTGCTCGTATAGCTCCGCTTCCGAGTTCCGGAATGTTCGACAAGAAATCCCTCTCCCGATACGGGAGAGGGATTTCTCATACAGCCGTCCGACTACAGACTTGCAGCGTACTTCGCTGCCTCGGCAATCGCCCGCGTCATCATGACCGCGTCGCAGGTATCCCAGAGGATGGTCGCACCCTGCGCCAGACGTTTCTTGAGATCCTCCGGATTCATCGTATAGGTGCCCGCCGATATCCCGCGCTCGCGGCAGACGGCATAGACACGTTCGATCACCTTGCTCTCCGCATCGCTCCAGGTTTCCAGCGGTGTCCCGCAGTTGATCGACAGATCGCACGGCCCGATCACCACGCCGGCGATCTCTTTCCCCCAGCGATCGAGGATCTCCGGCAGCAGATCGGCACCCTGCGGCGACTCGATCTGAATCCACAGCACACGGCTGTCGTTGTAGTGCTCAATGCTCTCGCCGGGGTAGAACTGAAACTTGCCGCCGTAGCCCTTCTTCCCTCTGGGCGGCAGACGCAGACCCTCCACTGCGACGCGTACCTGCTCCATTGTCTCCACGCGCGGAATGAGTACGCCGTCTGCGCCGAGGTCGGTTGCCCGCGCCACCAGGTGGTACACGGCATCTGCCACGCGTACGATCGTCGGGATGCCGCGCTCCCGGCAGACACGGAAGTACGGCGCGTAGTATTCTGCGTCGTGCGGTCCGTGCTCGCAGTCAAAGAGGATGTAGTCCACGCCCTCCGGTATGTACTCCGCGAGCGCATAGGTGTCCGGCAGATACGCCGTATAGCCATAGACACGCGCGCGGTTTCTGAGCTTTTCGTTGAGCCGATCAAGTGCCTGCATATCCATCCTCCGTCAGTTGTTCAGATAGTCCACGTCGCCGAACGGCTGCTCGAGCGACGGCTGGTACGCATAGCGCGCAAGCTGCAGCGTAAAGGTCGTCTTCGTCCCGGGCGCGAAGGTCATCCGGCACCACTTGTCCCCGATTTCCTCACGCGTGTCGCCGTCGATGAGTGCGACGAGCTTGTGTTCACCGTACGCGCCGCCCTGCACGACCGCCGTATGCGCACTCACCGGATCCAGGTTGCACACCGTCACCGTCACAAGGTCGCCGTCCACTTTTTCAATGAGCGCCGCCACGTCCTCCGGCAGTCCCGGACGTTCGCGGTCGGCGTCGAACCAGCGCAGCTCCGCGTGCAGCAGGCCGCCGTTGTAAATCGGCGTCATCGCGCCCATTGTCAGGTTCAGCATCGCCTCCATCGACAGCGGTGTGCGGTACAGCAGAAACGTCTGGTAGTAGGAGTGTACGACACTCTCATCGAAATTCAGCCCGTAGCGCTCCCGCAGCTCAGCCGTGATTGCGCGAAGCTGCGCCCACTGCTCTTCACCGTCCGGTGCATAGCCCAGTCCTGCCGGGACGCCCGCTCGCTCGCCGTTGAGGATGTCCGCTTGCTTGTAGACGAGGTCGATGCTGTGCCGCAGCACATCCTCCGGGTAGTCCGGATAGCGGCCTTCGAGGAATCCGACGTACGCCGCATGCTGCCCGCCCTTGAACTTCTTCATCACCGCCGACGGGGTCACATTCTCCATCATCGCAGCCGGTATGAACTTTTCCGTCAGCGAGGCGTCGCGGTCGTCGGCGTAGATGTGGCCGAGGTGCGCGGGGCTGCCGGTGCCGAACTCATACCAACCGTCCACCTGCTTATAGCGTACCAGCCCCGGATAGCTCGTCACGCGGTCGGGACGTGTCATCGGCGTGTTCTCGTTGCCGACGAACTCGATCACCGAGCCCTCATCCGCACGCTTCTGCGGGAACAGGAACCGTCCGCGCTCGTCGGTGTAGCCGTAGCGCGCGAGGTATTCGTACAGCTCTCTTGCCCACTTGAGTGTGCCGCGCTTTCCGGTCAGCAGCCGCTCGTTCTCGCCGCCGATGATCAGCGCGTCGGCGATGAAGTAGTAGCCGTGCGGATGCGTCCAGCCGTAGTGAGAACCGTAGAAGCGTCCTCCGAGCGTCGAGCCGACCTTGCCGTCCGGCCCCGCGTTGTCCGGCATCACCTCGCGCCCTTCGTACCGCTCGCGCCAGCCTCGGATATACTTGAGCGCGTAGTTTTTGTACTCCTCGCCGCCGCCCGCCATGTACGCGAGCGTCGCCATCGACGTCGCCATCAGGTTCGTCACCGTGTCGCAGCGAGACAAACGCTCGCCGTATACCTTGCCGTAGCGTGCAGCCTTCTCCGGGTCTTTCAGGTCGTAGTAAGTCGTCACGCCCGGAACATCGTAGAACGCCAGGCCGTAGAAGTCCATCCAGTTGCTGTGGAAGATCGGCCCGCCGAAGCGTTCGAACGCAGGGCCGTTTGCACCGAAGTAGCCCGACTTGAATACGTTGTGTACCGGGTCATAGTTGCGCTCGTACCCCGCCGGGTTTTCACCAAACGTATATTGCGCGAACTTCTTCACGCGCTCGGTGTTGACACGATGCCCCGGATTCGCGAGTGTCAGGTGGTACAGGAACATTGATGCCTCGCCGCTGTGCATCCAGTCGAGGTCGGGGAACCACTCGTCGACGAGCATCGTATCGCGTCCGGGCTTCTGTGACGCTCCTGCGAGGACGCCGCGCGTCTTCTTCTTCCCCGAGAACTGACGTGTCAGCACGTCGTACTCCTTTTGGGCATAGCGCAAAATGCTGTCATCGCCGCCGACCATGTAGAGAAGCGGGAAGCTCGAGAAACCCTCGAAGGCGTTGTCGACGTTGCCGTAGGCGAAGGTCTGGAAATCGGGCACGCACTCCGGCCAGAAGATTTCGCCGCCGGGCGTGAGATAGTCCGCGAGCATCTCCGGTGCACGCGACGCAAGGGTCAGGTACTGCCGCTCCAGTCCCGCCCATGCCGGCATGTGGTCACTCGGACGGTTGAATAGAAACGCTTTCATCAGTATTCCCCCTCCTTCGGATGCAGGTATTCGAACATTTCACGGGTAAACGGACATGAAAGTCCCCGCAGCGATTCCCGAAGCTGCTCCTGAGTCCGCCCGCCGAGAATCGGAAACACCGGGAACTCATACGGCTGTGACAGCAGGTAAGCAATCTGCAGCTCCACCTGCGTGTGACCGCACTCCTGGGACAGCTTCATCAGCCGCCGCGCAACTTCGCGGTTGTACGGCGTGTTATACGCTTTGTTCTGGTATGCGCTCAGCTCCGTCCCGACGCACAGCTTCGGCAGCGCACCCGCCGCGAGCGGTGAGTACGCGCCGACCGCCATCCCTGTGCGCTCGTGCCAGGCGATGTAGTCCCCGTCGAGCCACTTGATGCGGCTTTCCGCGTTGACGGCGTTGCGTTGTGTCAGGTTCATCTCGATCTCGTTCATCACAAAGCCGTGGTATCCGCGTGACTTGGCATATACGGCCGCCGCGTCCATACGCGCGGTCGACCAATTCGAGCAGCCATAGTATAAAATCTTTCCCGCGCGCTGAAACTCGTCGAGCGCATCGAGAATCTCCTCCACCGGCACGCTTTCGTCGTCCAGATGTAAAAGGCAGAACTCGATGCAGTCGTACCCGAGCCGCTCAAGCGTTTCGTCGATGTCCACGCGCAGCTCGTCGCCGCGCATCGCAAGGGCAGCCGGTGCACTGTGATCCTCGCCGATCTTCGACGTCACCGCCATCTTATTCCGTACCCCGCGCGTGCGCATCCACTTCCCAATCGTCCGCTCCGACAGTCCGTGACCGTACTCATGCGCCGTATTGAGGAAGCGCCCGCCTGCTTCATAGTAGATGTCCAGAAGCTCAAACGCGACGTCCTCCGGCTCGCGGCTCCCCAGATACGCACAGCCCATCGCCGCCTGTGAGACCGGGAACGACACGCCCGGAAGCGTTATTTTTTTCATTTGGCTATCCCCCGTGTGTGGCTTTTATTGCGTCCAGCTGCCGCATCAGTTCCTCCGTCGTATGCGCGAGGTACCACTCCCCGCGTTCCCTGCACGCTTCCTTAGCGTCGCCCACGCAGCCGACCGCCGTCAGCGCCTGCACACCCTCGCCGAAGAACTTTTCCAGCAGCTCCGGCGTCAGCGGCTCGGTGAAGCCCGGCTCCACGCGTTCCATGTGGACGAGGTGCGGCTCGAGCGCCAGCATCTCCGATGTCTCACGCTCATCCGCGTGACCGCCGTTGGTGCCGACCGGAAGGTTGTGAATGCGCTCAAGCTCTCTGAGCTCCTCCGGCTTCGGGACGTCATACACCGCCTTCACATGCGCGTACCGCTGCGCAATCTCCGCGCATGGCTTCACATTCCCGCCGTGCGACGACAGCAGCACGATCTCACGGAACCCGTGGCGCGTATAGCAGTCGATGTAATCCTCGATGAGCATCCGGAACGTCTCGGGGCGTAATGTCAGTGTGCCGGGCATCGCCATATGATGCGGTGAAATCCCCGGACGGATGACCGGTGCGACCAGCGCGTCTCCCAGACGTTCCGCAAGGCGGACGGCTGCAGCCTCGCCCAGCACCGCGTCCGTACACAGCGGAAGCTGGTATCCGTGCTGCTCAATCGACGCGACCGGCACAATCACCCGCGTGAAGCCCGCATCCATTGCTGCGCGGACGTCCGGCCAGGTCATGTACTCCATCTTCAGTGTCTTCATTTTAACTCCACTAAGAGCTCCACCTCGACGGGAATCCCGCCGGGCAGCGCATTCACACCGATCGCCGACCGCGCGTGTGCGCCGACCGCGCTCCCGAATACCTGTGTCATCAGCTCTGAAAACCCGTTGATGACCGCCGGCTGACGTCCGAAGTCCTCCGTGCAGTTGACGAATCCCAGCACCTTCACGATCTTCTTCACGCGGTTGAGGTCACCTGTCACCGCGTGGAGGATCGAAAGCTGTGTGATGCCGACACTGCGTGCAGCCTGATAAGCCGTCGCCTCGTCCATGTCGCGGCCGACCTTGCCGATGTAGTCAAACTTCCCGTCATGCTGCGTCGGACCCGCGCCCGAAAGGTACAGCAGCTTCTCTCCGAACGGCACCGCGCTCAGATACGCGCCTGCCGCCGGCGGGATCGGAGTCAGCTCGATTTTCAAGCCCTTGAGTCTCTCGTATACATCCATAAAAAGCTCTCCTTACAGGCTGTAAATGCATCTCGCGTTCAAATCCGACACCTTTTCCCACACGGTTTCTGAGAGTTCACCGCACAGCGTGCGTGTTGCCTCGACTGCCCACGCGTACGGTACGCCCAGTACCGGCCAGTCCGAGCCAAACATACAGCGATCCTCGCCGAAAGTCCGCAGCACTGTCATGACGACATCGCGGAAGAGCTCCGCGGCGTCGCTCGGCTGCGGCTTCGGGGACAGCCTGCACAGCGTGTACAGTCCCGATACCTTCATCGCCGTGTTCGGCAGCGCGGCGAAGTCCCGGCAGAACGCCGCATAGTCCTCCGCGAGCATTCCGCCGTCGAACAGATACCCGCCGACGTGCTCGACGATGAACCGCCGCTCGGGATGCGCCGCGACATAGGGCAGGAGCTTCCACGTATAGCGGTAGTTCCCCTGCAGCTCGACAATCCCCGGCGAACCGTCGAGCACACCCGGGTCGGTAATGGTCGACGCAATCACGCGGAAGCCTCGGTACTTCGGGTAGACACTCAGCTCCTGCGCGGTATCGGCAAGATGCCCGTCGCCGTCAAGCTGCCCGATGTACGCCGCGACCGTCGGGTCATCGCGCGTGGCGTCGAGGATGCAACGGTTGAGTGCCGGCTCACTTGAGCAGCCGACCACCACCGCCTGCGCACCACTTGCAGCTTCCCGAAACTGCGCGGCGGAGATGACACGGTGCCATTCCGACCCGACCGGCGGCCAAGCGTAATCTCCCCATGCGGGGTCGTACAGGTGGATGTGTGTATCGATCATATCGATTCCTCTCTGTGTACGGATGTCCTGTGTACAGTATAAAGCCAGCGTGCGGAAAAGTAAAGCCTAAAATCATGACTATTGGTATTCAATCTTGACTTTATGCGGACATCCGCCGCATATGTGCAGCCCGCGCGCAGTGACATCCGGTCAGGCGTCCTCACGCAGCAGCTCTTCGGCACGGTGCAGCAGCTCGAATGCCGCCAGTGCCAGATCCGCGTACTCCGTCGCAAGCATGTCGTACCCCAGCGCCGGGATCGGCTCCTGCGGTGTACGGCTCCCGCGCTGCGCGCAGCTCTCCGTCTTCATCGCGCACGCCGCCCGCAGGATGCCGATATCCGCGCGCTCGGCGAATGTCTCCGGCGGGACACCGAACAGCGCCTGATTCGACTGCGGGTTTGCCATGCACAAAAGCCGGAATATCTTATACACCGTCAGCGTGAAGCAGCGTTCGACCGCTTCGGTAAGCGTTTTCGACCCAATGCGCGCCAGCAGTCGGAAGATCAGCGCCACCGTATCGCACAATGCCCGGTGATCCTCCGGCTCGAGCGGTTCGCCGAACGGCTGCTCTCCGCCGCGCGCCATCGTCCGGCCGAGCAGATAGTCGGTGCTGACGCCGTAGTAGTCCGCAGCGTGTACGAGGAATTTAAGACCCGGCTCACGCGCACCCTTCTCATAGTGCGACAGCAGTGCCTGGGAGATGCCCAGCGCCGCCGCAACCTCACGCTGACTGTTGCCGCGCTCTTTGCGCAGCAGGGAGAGGGTTCTCGGAAAATCTTTAGCCATATATCTCAATATCCTTTACCTTGATTTGATGGGGATAGTATACCATCTGCGCGCGCTTTTTGCAAGGGATATTTTACAGTTTGTAATACTTTTTTGCATTGCAAAAAATCTCTCCCGTATTTTTGTCATACGGGAGAGAGTTCCGTTCACGTCGCGGCCGGAGGGGGCATGATGCGCGTCCCTGCGGGAATGGACGAGAATTGCCAGGCCTTGCCGAAGCCGTACGCCGCACGCAGCTTGCGTGCGGTCTTTGGTAGGAACGGCTCGTAGAGGATCGCAAGGTTGACGGTGAGCTGCGCGGCGTTGTAAAGTGTCTGCGCGCAGACCGGATAAGGGACGTCCTCCGGACGCTTGTCGTCGAGCCAGCAAACACAGAACCGCGCGTGGGCGTCGAGCAGGTCGAGCGCATCGGCGAGACGTCCCGCGTGCAGATGCTCGCCGACGGTGCCGTACAGTACGGCGGTCTGCATGGCAAGTGCGCCGTCTAGGCATCCCGACGGGACGCAGCCGTCGCAGCGCTCACCCAGAAGCCGCGTCACGCGCTGCTCGAAGCGCAGAAAGTCCGTACCGACAAAGCGGGCGTCCTCGCAGAGGTCGTCGTCGCCGTGCAGCCGCAAATAGCGTGCGCGGACGGTGTCGGTATAGCTGCCGATGAAAGATTCCATAACACACATCTCCCGAAGAAACAGGCTATTCCCGGAGGAGGGCATAAAAATACGCCCCGCGCCTCCGAAAACGCAATTCGGGGGCGAGAGCGTTCTTACGCATCCCGCGGTACCACCCCTGTTCACCGCTCTCCCATACGGAAGATCGGCCTTTGTGAGGCACATCGCAATGCCTCTGCGCGTTCACGGGCGCTCCCGTCGCATCCTAACCGCTTGGCTCGGTGCGCGGCTCCGGGACCATGTTCCGTACCTTCACGCCATCCTCTCTCAGCATACGAGGACTCTCTGTCGGGCGCTCCCGGATACGTACTCTTTCCCTTCATTGCCTTTTAGGGTATTGCAAAATACAGTTTTAGTATACCCGATATTCTTCAAAAAGTCAAGGATGGTTCTTGCAATTTTTGTATTTCGCTGCATTGTTTTTTTGTACAGGATGTCTTTTTTTGGCTGCACGGTATCCGCTCTCTCCGGATATCGGCACGCCCGGGACTGGACGCCGCAAACCCGCGGTGAAATACTCCCGACAGCATCAGAAAAGCTCCCCCGTATTTCTGGTACGGAGGAGCTTGCATTTTACTTTACGACGTTGACCCAGACGCCCGGGGTCTTGAGCGCCTCGAAGCCCGCCTCGCGGATGCCGATGACCGCAAGGGTCTCCGCCATCTGCACCTTGGGAACACCGGTCTCGAAGAAGTCGACCAGCTCGCGGACGAAATTCGGGAAGAAGTTGGTGAACGCGGGGACGTTGACCGCCTCGCCGTCGTCATAGCGCAGCTTCATGCCGAAGTCGCAGTTGAAATGGCCCCAGGTGGCATAGCGGCCGCCCTCGAACTCGACGACGAGCTGCGGCGCCGCCATCGTTCCCAGCGCCATCACACGCGTCGCAGCGGTGCCCATCAGTACGACAATCATTTCGATCTGGTGGATCGCGTAAATCTCGTACACACCGCCGCCGTAGGACTGGAGCGTACGCAGACCCTCGCGGCGGATGCCCGGGATCTCGTTTGAGAACCGCAGCGCCGAGGTCGAGAACATCGGCGTATGGCCCGCCTCGGCCATCGCAAAGATCTCACGGGCCATTTTGACGTCGGTCGCAAAGGTCTTGTCGATGTACGTCCGCTTGCCCGATGCCATCGCGTCACGCGACAGCTCCACATGCTGCTCCGGCGAGTTCGGCGCAAGCACCATGATGACGTCCGATTTCTCGACGACTTCTGCAGGACTTGCACACAGCTCCACGCCCATATCCCTGCACCACGTCTCGCTCGAGCGCGCGGCCTCGGAAGTCTTCGGCTTCTTGCCGTCCTGCGGCGAATAGGAGCCATAGCCGTAGCAAATTTTATACCTGTCTCCGGTCTCGTCCTTCAGCCAGCCGGGGAGATTGTTCGCGTGCCAGTTATCCAGATAATGGTCGATGATGCCGATCTTTATCATGTATATGTCTCCTTTATTCAAGTGTAAACGGCGCGGGCGGATGACCCGTCCAGCGGTACAGATACACGGTGCTGTTCTGTAACCCGGTGTTGGTGCGTCCGTGGTGCGAGATATAATACCGTCCGTCGTCGAGCGCGAACAGGCCGGTGTCGCCGTGCGGGAAGTCCCAACCCCAGACGCCGCTTTGTTTGTCCGGGATGCCGTCCTCCAGTAACGTGAGCGTCAACCCTTCGGTACCTTCCGGGAAGCCTTTGAGCTGCGCGCGGACGGGCGCTTTGCTGCCGTCGACGATGTAGAACGGATGATTCGGGTACGCCGGCTTCTTTCCCGGATACACGGCGAAGAACCAGTTGCCGGTATAGCCGTCATACTCGAGGTTCTGGACACCGTAGGTCGTGTTTCCGGTGTAGACGAAGTATCGGGCGTGGGGCTTGTCCGGCCCGCTGTGATGCAGCGCATCCTGCTTTAACGGACGCTCATAGGTTCCCCAATCGGAGGTGTCGTAGCTGAGAATGATCTGATAATCGTTGTCGCCGCGTGCGGTGTCTGCGTAGATTCCGTAGGCGACGTTGAGGTATGTCTTCCCTCCGCGTGTACCGAACGCCGGGCCGAACGCAGTGCCGTCGATCCCGCTGCAGCCGTAGCGGTGAGGCGTGACGCCGTCGACCCCGACGCCTTCGAAGTCGTCGACAACGTCTTTGAGATACACGGCGGTCATGATGCCGTCGCGCTCGGCGTCCATGTCCATACGGGTGATCTTCGATCCGTCGAATGCGGCGATGTAAAAGGCATTCTCGAGCTTCGCAGAGGAGCCGATCATGTCGAGGATTCCGCGTCCGATGGCGTCCTGCTTGTACTCGAGCGAGCCATAGACGCGTCCGTCGGCGTCGCAGAAGTCCAGGCAGCCGAGGTGTCCGACGATGCCCCCGACGCTGCCGATGATGTTTCCGCGCATGTCGGACTTCACGAGGACGGTGGTGAAGGAGTAGTAGATATATTCCCGGGCGGTGTCGATGGCGATGCCCTGAACATGACCTGTTTTCCAGTTACCGGAGAAAATCGAAGACGGCAGCATAAGGAACCTCCTTTCGCCGGCTTACAGCACGATCTCCCGGCCGCTCTCCGACGAATCGTAGATCGCCTGCATCATCTTCGCCGTGATGATCGCCGTGTCAATGTGCGACGCCAGCTTCTCACCGCTGCGCACGCATCTGAGGAACGCGTCGATTTCGTTCTGGAAGCCGTTCTCCTCCTCGAACGTCGGCTTGACCTCGATGAGCGTCTTGTGCGCGGTCGAGTACAGCGTATACCCGCCGTAATAATTCAGACGGATGCCGGCCTTGTCGCCGAGGAAGTCGATGAACATCTCCTCGACGCCGATGTTCTGCGCCCACGCGCCGTTGAACGTGATCGTCGGGCCGTCGGTGCGGATGAAGCCGGTGACCGAGTCGTCCACGTCGTAGATCCCGTCAAGCTTCGGTTTCCGCGGGTACATGCTCTTGAACACGTAGTTCGGTATATCTACGCCCAGCACCGAAAACGCCTTGCCCGAGACCGTGCGCGGCTGCGGGTCGCCTAAGCAGTACATTACCAGATCGAAGAAGTGGACACCCCAGTCTAAAAGCGCGCCGCCGCCCGCGACCGCCTTCGTCGTAAAGTCGCCGCCGATTCCGGGGATGCTGCGATGCGCACGGAACGAGACATAGACATGGTAGATATTCCCCAGTTCGCCCGCGTCGATGATTTCCTTGACCTTGTTCGGCGTCGTGCGGAAACGGTTGACTACGCCGATGTTCAAGGTCTTGCCGGTCTCATGCTGAACCTTCTGCATCTCGAGTGCCTCGGCATATGTGCGCGCGGTGGGTTTCTCGGAGAGGACATGCTTCCCTGCCCGCAGTGCGTCGATGCTGACACGCGTGTGGTTGTTCGTATGCGTACAAACGGACACGCACTCGATCTCCGGGTCGTTGAGGACCTCAAAGTAGTCGGTGACGGCCTTGCCGCAGCCATATTTCTCCACGGCGGCCTGCGCACGCTCGGGGATGAGGTCGCAGAAGTATTTGATCTCGCAGGTGGGGTTGTTCATGTACGACGGGATGTGCGCGCCGTTGGCGATGCCGCCGCAGCCGATGATGCCGACCTTGATTTTATCCATATGGACGCTCCTTTTCCTCAAAACGGGGACGTTTTATGCTTTGTCCCCGGTGATGTTTCTTTAGAACGTGATCTCGTGACCCGCGTCGGAGGAGTCGTAGATACCCTGCATGATCTTTGACGTGAGGATGGCGTAGTCGATGTGCGACGGCAGCTTCTCACCGCTGCGGCAGTTGCGCACAAACGCGTTGATTTCATTTTCGAAGTGCGGCTTCATCTCGAACTCCGGCTTGTAGGAAACCAGCGCTCCGTTCTCCGCCGTGTAGAAGGTGAACTTGTCGCCGTAGTCGAGACGGATACCGGCCTTCGTGCCCATGAAGTCGATGTACATCGCGCGCTGGTCGATGTTCTGCGCCCACGCGCCGTGGATTGTGATGACCGGCCCCGCCGTGCGGATGATGCCCGTCACGGAATCGTCGACATCGTAGGTACCGTTCAGGTCCTTCGTGTTCTCCGCCCACATCGACTTATAGGTGTAGTTCGGCATGTCGACACCCAGCTTGCAGAACGCCTGTCCGGAGACGGTCTTCGGTTCCGGATCGCCGCAGCAGTACATCACGATATCCAGGAAGTGGACGCCCCAGTCGATGAGCGCGCCGCCGCCCGCGATTGCCTTCGTCGTAAACGCACCGCCCAGTCCCGGGATCGAACGATGCGCGCGGAAGGACGCGTAGACATGGTACACCTCGCCGAGTTTGCCGGAGTCGATGTACGCCTTGATCTTGTTGACACTGTCGTTGAAGCGGTTGACGACGCCGATGTTCAGGATCTTACCGGTCTCATGCTGTGCTTTCTGCATCTCGAGCGCCTGAGCGTAGGTCCGCGCGGCGGGCTTCTCGCACAGCACATTCTTCCCCGCATGCAGCGCGTCGATCGAGATGACTGAGTGCCATAGATTCGGCGTGCAGACGGAGACGGCTTCAACCTCCGGGTCGTTCAGGACGACGTGGTAATCCTCGACCGCAATGCCGCAGCCGTATTTTTCCACGGCGGCGTTGGCGCGCTCGGGGAGGATGTCGCAGAAATACTTGATCTCGACATCCGGGTTCTTCATGTACGCCGGGATATGCGCGGAGTTCGCGATGGTTCCGCAGCCGATGATGCCGACTTTGAGTTTTTTCATTGTGTTACGCTCCTTATGCTGTTGTTGTATGTCTATTCGGTAAATCGTTGGCGGTACGTACGGGGAGCCTCCCCGGTGACACGCCGGAACGCGCGGGAAAACGCGTGGATGCTCTGGTAGCCGGTCAGTTCGGCGGTCTGCGTGACGCTCTCGCCGCGCCGCAAAAGCTCCCTTGCCCGCTCAAACCGGCGGCGGGTGTGATATTCGCGCAGGTTCTCACCGATGATCTCACGGAACTTCGACGCCAGATGCGTGTAGCTGTAACCGAACTCACGCGGCAGCGACGCCAGCGTATCCGGGTCGGCGGCATGCGCGTCAAGGTAGTGCACCAGGTCGTACACCAGCCGCTCATCCACCGCCCGTGCGTCAACCGCACGATAGGGCGCCGTATCCACACGTCCGAGCAGTCTGCACGCCGTTCCGACAACCTCCTGCATCGCGCTCTCCAAAAGCGTCCCGGCCGCCAGGTCATGCGCGCCGATTTCCCCGAACATCCGGATGAACGCATCGCCCACTGCCTCCGCGTGGGAAACCCGGCAGCCTGTGAGCGTCTCGTAGAACTCCCGCAGCGCGCCGTCCGGGGTAGGGAAGTCGAACCCGAGGTAGAAAAACCGCAGACTCTCCGATGCCGTGATCGCGTGTTCCTCGCCGCGCCGGTTGTAGAACAGCGTCCCCGGCTCCATCGGATACGTCGTCCCGCCGGTGAGTGTCTTGCCCGCACCGGAGACAACGTAGGTCAGCTCATGCACCCGCTGAACATGCGGCAGGATTGTGTAGCCCTGCTCGCAGTACAGGTCGCCCACCTGCAGCAGTGCGTACGGCCCGATCAAACGCCGATCCTCGTAGACCGTGTCGAAGTGGAAGCGCGCGCGGCGCAGCGGCATATCCCGTACCTCCTTCAGTATAAACTTAACCGTTTCAAAAGTATTTGATTATTTTGACAATCCGCTTGCTTAAAGTGCGGTTTTTCACGGTGTGCAGCACATCCCGTGAAAAACCGCATTCAGACAGATCAGTCAAGCCGTTTCGCGATCTCCCGGAGGAATCCCTCGGTACTCACCTTCGTCACGTCCGGCAGCTTCGACAGACTCGCGAGGTCGCCGGTCATAAAGCCCTCGCCGATGGTACGCAGCGCGTCGGCTTCCAGGCGGTCTGCAAAATCCATCAGCTCCGGCGTGCCGTCAAGCTCGCCGCGCTTTCTCATCGCGCCCGTCCATGCCCACAGTGTCGCCACGCAGTTCGTTGATGTTTCTTCTCCCTTGAGGTGCTTGTAGTAGTGCCGCGTCACGGTTCCGTGCGCCGCCTCGTATTCGTATGCGCCCGACGGGCTGACCAATACGCTCGACATCATCCCGAGCGAACCGAACGCCGTCGCGACCATGTCGCTCATCACGTCGCCGTCGTAGTTCTTGCATGCCCAGACGAATCCGCCCTCAGAGCGGACAACTCTGGACACCGCGTCGTCGATGAGCATGTAGTAATATGAAATACCCGCGCGCTCGAACAGCGCTCTGTACTCGCTCTCGTACAGGTCGGCGAAGATATCCTTGAAGCGATGGTCATAGGTCTTGGAGATTGTGTCCTTCGCGCCGAACCAGAGGTCTTCCTTCGTATCGAGGGCGAAGCGGAAACAGGTGTGCGCGAAGCTTTCGATGGACGCGTCGAGGTTGTGCATCCCCATTGCGATGCCGGGAGTTTTGTAGTCCTGGATCAGCGAACGGGTCTCGGTGCCGTCGGGCGCGGTGACAACCAGCTCCGCCTTCGATCCGGCGGGTACCTTTGCCTCCACGGACTTGTAGATATCGCCGTACGCGTGACGCGCGATGGTGATGGGCTTCTTCCAGGACGGAATGTACGGTGAGATGCCGGGCGCAAGGATGGGCTTACGGAAGACGGTGCCGTCAAGGATGGCGCGCAGCGTCGCGTTCGGACTTTTCCACATCTTCTTGAGGTTATACTCGGTCATGCGCTGCGCGTTGGGCGTGATCGTCGCGCACTTGACGCCGACCCCCAGACGTGCGTTGGCGTTCGCCGCGTCAATCGTCACCTGATCGTCGGTGTCGTTGCGGTTCTTCAGGCCAAGGTCATAGTACTCGGTCTTCAGGTCGACATAGGGCAGAATGAGCGTTTCCTTAAGCATCGTCCACAGGACACGCGTCATTTCGTCTCCGTCCATCTCCACGATGGGCATCTTCATTTGAATCATGGGTTTGTTGTTCCTTCCATGTGATATCGCGCCTGCTGCGCGGGACAATCAACGCGGGATCAGTCCGCCGTGTTCACCGGGTCAATGAGCAGCCGTGCCAGCGGAGAATCGGGGCCCAGGATTAAGGTCTTTTGCTCGCCGCCGAGGGAGTCCTTGAGCGCCTCGAGCGACAGGTTGAACTCATAGAAATCGCGTTTTTCGGGTGTATCGTACGCCGCCGCGAGAGTCTGCATATAGGTACGCTCGCCCTCGGCTTCAATCGCCGCAGCCTGCGCCTTCGCGTTGGAGACGATGATGTTCACCTGACGGTCGACGTCGTTGCGGATTATGCTGGCTTCGTACGCGCCGTCGGCGGTGTACTTCTCGGCAATCTGTTTGCGGTCGGAGATCATACGCGCATATACCGCCTGCTCGTTGTCCTCCGGCAGATCCAAACGCTTCACCTTCACATCCTCCACGCCGATGCCGTAGTTCGCCGCGTAGCTTGCAACCTCACCCGTGATGGCTTCGTAGATGCTGTTGCGGTCGGACGCGCCGTCCTGGTTGATGATCTGGCTCTGCGCGAGGGTACCCATCGCGTTTTTCAGTGCGTTGTAAGTGAGCGCGTTCAGACGCAGCTCCGCCTCGTTGATCGACCCGAGCGTCTGGTAAAATGTCAGCGGCTCGTTGATGTTCCACAGGATGTAGCTGTCCACCGTCATCGACTTCTGGTCGGCCGTCAACACCTCTGAGGTCGGGATGTCATAGAGCATGATCGCCTTCGAAAAGAACTTGATCGTATCGACAAACGGAATCTTAAAGTACAGCCCCGGCTCACTCACCGTGTTGACGATCGCCGAGAAGCGGACGGTGCACGCGTACTGATCCTCGCGCACGGTGTACAGGCTCGACGAGACGACAACGGCAGCCACCAGAACGAGAACGCCGAGGATAACCCACAGCGCAGTCTTTTTCTTTTTCATCATTCGCCCTCCTTCGCCGTGTCGGCCTTAGGCGCCGTCGGGGTGATCTGCGGAGCTGTATTCCCGCCGACGAAATCCTCCAGCGGCAGAATCATTTCGATGCCGCTGCCGCCGGTCGCATTGATATAGATCTTCGTGTCCGGGAACACCGCACGGATGGCCTCATAGTACATGCGCGTACGGGTGATCTCCGGGTTGAGCGTGTATTCAGAGAACATCGCCTCGAACAGTGCGACCTGCTCGACGGCCTCATTGATGCGCTTCTGCTTGATGTACTCGGCGTTCTGCAGCAGCTTATCGGCTTCGGCCTGCGCCTGCGGGAGCTGCGCGTTTTCGTAGGCCTTGGCTTCGTTGATCGCGGTCTCGGCACCCTGCTTCGCCGTCTCGACGTTCTTGAACGCCTCGATGACCTCTTCTGTCGGCGGTTCAGCATCCTGAATCTTCACATCGGTCAGCATCAGCCCGATGTCGTACTCCTCAAGCTCCGCGGCAATCAGCTCCTTGACGCGAATCTGAATCTCCGCCTTGCCCGTCGTCAGCACACTGTCGACGGTCGCCGAGCCGATGACGTTGCGCACCTGGCTCTGCACAAGGTTTTTCAGCACCAGCTCCGGCTGCTGCGACGCGAACAGATACTTCACCGGGTCGGAAATCTTATACTCGACGAAGAAGTCCACGTTGACGATGTTGTAGTCTCCGGTGATCATCTTGGCTTCCTCATCGACGACTTCGAAGGTCTCGCCGCTCGCGTCGGAGCGGTAGCCCAGCTCGATTTTCTGATAGACGTTCTCCTCAACGAGATAGACGCGCTGGATGCCGAACGGCAGCTTGAAGTGCATGCCCGCACCGGTCGTATCCGTGACGCGTCCGAAGGTTGTCACGACGGCGGTCTCCTTGTTATCCACCGTGTATATGCTGGTGAACCCCAGAATCAGCGCGAACAGTACAATAATCCCGGCAATGATAAAGCCGCGTATCTTTCTGCCGTTGAAGTTGATATTGATTGTTTTGGGCGGGGGGCGGTTGTAATCCATACCCGGTCACTCCTTTTCCTGCGATGTCGGTACGATCTATTATATCATCATTCCCCGCCGGTGTAAAGGGCTTTTCATTTGACAACATGTGAACATTGTACTATAATACGCCTATCACCCCAAGGAGGTGCCTGCCCATGCGCACGCTTCCCGAAGCCTTCCTCGCACGTCTGCGAACCCAGCTCCCGTCGCTCTACCCCGCACTCCATGACAGTCTCATATACGGCGCACCCTCCCGCGGTCTGCGTGTCAACACGCTCAAGCTCCCCGACGGCGTGTCACCGCTGTCCGGGCTGAAGATAAACCCTCTCTGCCCGGACGCCGGCTATCTGCTGCCGGAGACCTCCGACGCGGGGAAGCATCCGTATCACGCGGCAGGCCTCTACTATCTGCAGGAACCGTCGGCACAGGCAGTCGGCGCGGTCTGCCCGGTCGCATCCGGGATGCGCGTGCTCGACCTGTGTGCCGCACCCGGCGGCAAGTCTACCCATCTCTCCGCACGGCTGGCTCACACCGGGCTGCTCATCTCCAACGAGTGCATATCCTCCCGCGCCCGCATCCTCGCCGGGAACCTTGAGCGGATCGGTGCGCGTGCATACTCTGTCACCACCTGTATGCCCGACGTCCTCGCGGCAGCCGTGCCCGGGGCGTTTGACCTTGTGCTCGTCGATGCGCCCTGCTCCGGTGAGGGCATGTTCCGACGGGAACCCCGCGCCGTCACCGAGTGGTCTCCCGAGCATGCCGCCGCCTGCGCACTCCGCGGACGCCGCATCCTCGACTGCGCCGCGCGGCTCGTCTCACCCGGCGGCACCCTCGTCTACTCCACCTGTACCTACAACCCCGATGAGAATGACGGTGCCATCACCTGGCTCACCGAAACCTATCCCTCCTTCAGTGTCCAAACCTCCCGTCTGCTTACCCCGCTCGACGGCGGCGAAGGGCAATACTACGCCGTCCTGCAAAATTCCGACGGTGTCGCGGGTATTCTGCCGCCGTGTACACTGCCGTCCCCTGACCGCGCCGCCCTCGCCGCGTTTCAATCCTTCTGGGATAACACCTTCACGATCCCGCCCTGGTACTCTCCGCGTATCCTGCGCGATACGGTCTGGCTTGCACCCGACGCCTCTCTCCCGCAGACCCTCGCGTACGGCGTAGCAGCCGGTATCCTGCGGCCCGGACGTTTTGAGCCATCCCACACCCTCTTTCTGTCTATCCCCGCCGCATGTATCCGTCGTACGCTCTCGTTCGAGCCGGATGACCCCGCGCTCACCGCGTTCTTTCGCGGCGAAACACTCTCCTGTACTCTTCCCGCCGGTTATGCCGCCGTCTGCGTGAATGCTCTGGGTAAATCCTTTCCCGTCGGCTTCGGGAAGGTTTCCGGCGGTATTCTTAAAAACAAGCTGCCCTCCGGTCTGCGTATTCGATAACCGTTGTCTTCTCCTATTGACAATATTCACCATTTGTGTTAAAATAATCCTATCATACAAAAAGGAGTTTGCGGGATGAAAGCTACAGGAATTGTCCGTCGCGTGGATGAGCTGGGCCGCGTCGTGCTGCCCATCGAGCTGCGGCGTACGCTGGATATCGCCGAACGGGATACGCTGGAGATTTATACGCAGGATGATATGATCATTCTGAAAAAGTACGAGCCGACGTGCATTTTCTGCGGAAACTCGGACGGTATTGTCGGCTTCAAAGGAAAGAACATCTGCGCAGCGTGTACAAAAGAGCTGAAAAGCTGAAAAAGACGCCCTTCCTTATCCCGGAAGGGCGTCTTTTTTACTTGGATCGACAGGTGCGGCAGCGGTTTTCACCGCGGCAGAAGGCGGCGCAGGATTCAACGCCGCAGAGAAGTTCATTCACCAGGACATCTCTGCGTATGGTGTAACCCAAAATCAGGGAAATATACATCGCGTCCAAAACTTCTGCACGAAGGTTGGAACGAGGCGCACCTGACGCAAATGAAGCTGCAATATACAGCCGGGCCGTGTTGACCCACTGTATGTTGCAGCTTCATTTCAACCAGCAGCTTCATCCGCGTACCCTGCGTCCGCTGCCGGCCTCCTCAAGACAGCTTACACCAATTCGATGATCGCCATCTCCGCAGCATCACCCCGGCGCGGCCCGATGCGGATGATCCGCACGTAACCGCCGTTGCGCTCCGCGTACTTCGGCGCGATATCGTCAAACAGCTTCTTCACGACGTCTTCCTTTGTGATAAAGCTCATCGCCTGACGCCTCGCAGCAAGCGTGTTTTTCTTGCCAACCGTAATCATTTTTTCAACCAGCGGACGGACTTCCTTCGCGCGGGTGACAGTCGTCTCAATCTTGCCGTTCTCCAGCAAATAAGTGACCATCGCGCGCAGCATGGCGGTTCTCACGTCCTTGGCGCGGCCAAGCTTGCGTGGCATTTCTATTACCTCCCTATTGGGTAACTATTCATCGTTCTTGGATAAGGACAATCCCATGCTGTGCAGCTTGTTCATGACCTCTTCCAGCGATTTTCGCCCGAGATTGCGGACCTTCATCATGTCTTCTTCCGTCTTGGCGATCAGATCCTCGACCGTGTTGATCCCCGCGCGCTTCAGGCAGTTGAAGCTGCGCACCGACAGATCCAGCTCCTCGATCGTCATCTCCAGAACCTTGTTGGTATGCGCCTCGTTCTTCTCCACGACGGTCGTCTTATCGCCGACCTCCTCGGACAGATCCACGAAGTGCTGCAGCAGATCGGAGAGGATCTTCGCCGCCCAGGACACCGCTTCCTGAGCGGTGAGCGTGCAGTTGGTCCAGACCTCGAGCGTGAGCTTGTCGTAGTCGGTGATGTTGCCGACACGGGTATTTGCAACGGTGTAGTTAACCTTGTAGACGGGGGTGTAAATCGAGTCGACGGGAATCAGACCGATGATGTTCTGTGTGGGCTTGTTGCGTTCGGCCGGAACGTAGCCGCGGCCATGGTTGAGCACGAGCTCCATCGAAAGACGTGCGTTGGAGGTCAGCGTGGCCAGATGCAGATCGGGGTTGAGAATCTCGACCTCGCCGTCGGCCTTGATGTCGCCGGCGCAGACTTCGCACTCGCCGACGACGTTGATGTACACCGTCTTCGCGCCGGGGCTGTGCAGCTTCGCTACAATCCCCTTGACGTTCAGCACAATCTCCGTCACATCCTCTTTCACTCCGGGGATGGTGGTGAACTCATGCTGTACGCCGTTGATTTTGATGCTGGTAACCGCCGTTCCGGGCAGTGAGGAGAGCAGGATACGCCGCAACGAGTTCCCAAGCGTGGTGCCGTAACCCCGTTCCAGCGGCTCTACCACGAAACGACCGTACGATCCGTCCTCGGAAAGCTCTTCGCATTCAATACGGGGCTTTTCGATCTCAATCATTACCTGTCATACCCTCCTTTGACAACTTGTGACATGCCTGGCGATTGTATAGCGATTACTTCGAATACAACTCAACGATCAGGTGCTCCTCAACCGGCAGATCGATGTCCTCGCGCGCCGGCAGATTGATGATGCGTCCGGTCAGTGTGTTGCGATCCAGATCCAACCACTTCGGAATCGGCTTGGAAGCATTGGCCTCGATGACGCTCTTGAGTTTGTCGGACGACTTGCTGGTTTCCTTGAGCGTAATCACGTCTCCGGCACGGCACAGATACGAGGGAATGTTGACCTTCTTGCCGTTGATGGTGAAGTGGCCGTGGCGCAAGAGCTGGCGTGCCTCGGGACGGCTCATCGCGAAGCCCAGGCGGTAGATGATGTTGTCGAAGCGGCTCTCCAGAAGCTGCAGGAGGTTTTCGCCGGTGACGCCCTGCTTGCGGGCAGCCATCTCATAATACTCTGCAAACTGCTTCTCGAGCATGCCGTAGTAACGCTTGGTCTTCTGCTTCTCACGAAGCTGGAGCAAATACTCGCTCTTCTTCTTTCGGCTCTGACCGTGCTGGCCGGGAGCTGCCTCGCGGCGGACAATCGAGCACTTGCCGGTATAGCAGCGGTCGCCCTTGAGGAACAGCTTTTGACCCTCGCGGCGGCACAGCTTGCACACGGCATCGGTATATCTGGCCATATGAATCCTCCTTCTCGATTACACGCGGCGGCGCTTGGGCGGGCGGCAGCCATTGTGCGGGATCGGCGTGACATCCTTGATCATGCTGACCTCGAGGCCCGTGGCCTGCAGTGCGCGGATAGCAGCCTCACGGCCGGAACCGGGGCCTTTGACATAGACCTCGACGGTCTTCAGTCCATGTTCCATCGCGTTCCTCGCGGCGGTTTCGGCGGCGGTCTGCGCGGCATAGGGGGTGCTCTTACGCGATCCGCGGAATCCCAGTCCGCCGGCCGATGCCCACGCCAGAGCATTGCCCTGCACGTCGGTAATCGTCACGATGGTATTGTTGAAGGAAGAGCGGATATGAGCGGTGCCCTTCTCGATATTTTTGCGTTCGCGGCGCTTCTTGATGGTCGTCGCGGCGCCTTTCCTGACTTGCTTCGCCATGATATCCCCTCCTTACTTTCTCTTGTTCGCGATGGTCTTCGCCGGACCCTTACGGGTACGTGCGTTGGTCTGGGTACGCTGTCCGCGCACCGGCAGACCCTTACGGTGACGGACGCCTCTATACGAGCCGATCTCGATGAGGCGCTTGATGTCCAGCGCGACGTCACGGCGCAGATCGCCTTCGACGTGCTCATGGTCGATTACCTCGCGGAGCTTGGCGATATCGTCCTCGGACAGATCCTTCACACGCGTATCGGGGTTGACGCCGGTCGCCTTGAGGATATTCCCCGAGAGCGTACGGCCGATGCCGAAGATATAAGTGAGCGCGATTTCAATGCGCTTTTCACGCGGCAGGTCTACGCCGGCTATACGTGCCATTGTTTTTGTACCTCCATTAACCCTGTCTCTGCTTATGCTTGGGATTCTTGCAGATGATCATTAAGCGGCCCTTGCGATGTACGAATTTGCACTTCTCGCAAATCGGTTTGACGGACGGTCTTACCTTCATGTTCTTCAGTCCTCCGTATCGTTTACTATTTGCTGCGCCATGTGATGCGCCCGCGCGTCAGATCATATGGCGACATTTGGATGGTCACGCGGTCTCCCGGCAGGATGCGGATGAAGTTCATGCGCAGCTTCCCTGAGATATGCGCCAGGATCCTGTGCTTGTTGGGGAGCTCCACGGTGAACATCGCGTTGGGCAGTGCCTCTACGACAGTGCCTTCCAGTTCGATTGCTTCTTCTTTTGCCATTTTCGGTCTCCCCTTTCTTTATATATCCTGTTCATTCCGGGTCAGCAGAACCGGGTCTCCAGACGTGATCAGGATGGTGTTTTCATAATGTGCGGCGAGCTTCCCGTCCTCGGTGACAACCGTCCACCCGTTGCCGAGTATCCGGACCTTCCAGGTCCCCTCGCTGATCATTGGTTCGACCGCGATGGTCATACCGGGTCTGAGGCGGGGGCCACGGTCAGGATCTCCGAAGTTCGGCACCTCCGGCTCCTCGTGGAGTCTGCGTCCGACACCGTGGCCGACGAAGTCACGGATGACTCCGTAGCCGCGGCTCTCCGCGTACTCCTGAACGGCGTGGGAGATATCCGACAGCCGGTATCCGACACGCGCGTAGGAAAGTGCCGCGTAGAACGATTCGCGCGTGACCTGCGCGAGTCTGACGGCGTTCTCCTTCGGTGTGCCGACGAAGAAAGTCGCGGCACAGTCTCCGACGAAGCCGTCGAGGGTGGCTCCCACGTCCACAGACACGAGATCGCCGTCATTGAGGATGCGACGTCCGGGGATGCCGTGGATGACCTCCTCGTTGACGGAGACACAGGAGCTTGCCGGGAAGCCGTTGTAGTTGAGGAACGTAGCCGCCGCGCCCCATTTACGGATCTCGCGGGCGACCGCACGGTCGACGTCGGCGGTGGTCAGAATGCCGGGCGTTCCTTGCTCCACGCATTTCTTCGCCGCCTCCAGCGCTGCCGCTGCCACGCGTCCGGCGTTCCTCATTTTTACGATTTCGTTTTCGTTTTTGATTATAATCATGCCAAAGCCTGCAGTGTCAGCCGCGTGGTATCTTCCAGACGATCCTGCCCTTCGACAACCTTGAGCAATCCCTTTGCCTTATAGTAGGCAATGAGCGGCTCGGTCTGTTCGTGGTATACGCGCAGACGGTCGCGCACAACCTCCTCGCGGTCGTCCTTACGCACGGTCAGCTCCTCTCCGCATGCGTCACAGATACCCTCGATTTTGGGAGGATTGTTGACGACATGGTACGTTGCGTCGCAGCCGGGGCAGGTACGCCGTCCGGAAATCCGGCTGATGATCCTCTCGTCGGTGACGTGGAGCTCGAGTACGACGTCGATGCTCGCGAACGTATCAAGCGCTTCAGCCTGTGCCAGATTCCGCGGAAAGCCGTCGAGGATGAAACCGTTCTTGCAGTCATCGTCCTTGAGGCGTTCTTGCACCAGCGCAATGACGATCTCCTCGGGGACCAGCTGACCGGCTTCGATGATGTCCTGAACCTTACGGCCGAGCTCGGAGCCGCGCTTAATCTCGCTGCGGAGGATTTTGCCGGAGGATATCTGGGGAATGTCGTAAACCCTGGAGATGTTGTCGGCCTGAGTACCCTTACCGGCGCCCGGCGCACCCAAAAGTATCAGTTTCATAAACTCAGGTCTCCTTATTCAAGGAATCCCTTGTAGTGACGCATCATCATCTGGGCTTCCATCTGCTGGTAGATCTCAAGCGCGACGCCGACAGCAATCAGCAGCGACGTACCGCCGATATTGATTCCCCGGATGTTCGTGACGATCCCGAGAACAACCGGCAGGAGCGCAATGATGATCAGGAATATGGAGCCGACAAAGGTGATCTTAGAAAGGATGCGCGCGAGGAAGTCGGACGTCGGCTTACCAGGACGGTAGCCCATGACGAAACCGCCGTTCTTCTTCAGATTGTTGGCAACTTCCACGGGATTAAACTGGATGATGGAATAAAAGTATCCGAAACCGATGATCAGCAGTGTATACATGATGACGTAGGACCACGAGCCGGGATTGAAGAATTGTTCGACCTTCCGCCAGAAGGAACCCTCCGCCGGGTTGAGGAAGCTGATGATGGTACCGGGGAACATGAGCAGGGTGGAGGCGAAGATGACGGGCAGGACGCCGGTCATGTTGACCTTCATCGGGAGGTTGGTGGACTGGCCGCCGTACATCTTGCGTCCGACCACACGCTTGGCATATTGGACGGGGATGCGGCGTTCGGCACCGGTGACCCAGACGATAAAGACGATGAGCGCGAGCGCGGCGGGGATGATGGCAATCATGCCGATCAGGTAACCGACACTCTGCTGCGCGTAGGAGATCATGTACATGATCGTATTGGGGATGCGGGAGATGATGCCGACGAACAGCAGGATGGAGATACCGTTGCCGATACCATTCTCGGTGATGGCCTCGCCGAGCCACATGACGACCGCAGCGCCGGCGGTGAAGCTGAGGACGATGACGATGGCGCTCCAGAAGTCGGTGCGGATGAGTATGGACTGGTTCTTGAGCATGACATAGTAGGTAAAGCCCTGCAGCAGAGCGATGCCGACGGTGGAATAGCGGGTGATCGCGGCGAGTTTCTTCTTACCCTCTTCGCCGCCGTCCTTCTGCATACGCTCGAGGGCAGGGATCGCGATGGTAAGGAGCTGAATGATGATGGACGCGTTGATGTACGGCGTGATGGACATCGAGAACAGAGTCGCGCTGGACAGCGCGCCGCCGGTCAACACGTTGAAGTAGCCGAGGAGGTTCCCCGACTGGGTATACTGATCGAACAGCAGCCGCACCTGCTCAACGTCCACGAACGGAACGGTGAGCACGACGGAACCAAAGCGGTAGACCGCGATGATCAACAGCGTGAAGAGAATCTTCTTTCGCAGTTCGGGAATACGCCACGCGTTTACGAAGGTCTTAAACATGCGCTAGACCTCCTCCACCGTGCCCCCGGCCGCCTCTATTTTCTGTTTTGCGGATTCGGAGAAAGCGTTCGCACGTACTGTCAGCTTGCGGGACAGGTCGCCGTTTCCCAGAATTTTGACGCCGCCGTTCGCGGTTTTTTTGATTATGCCGGCGTCTTTGAGAGCCTGCACATCCACGACGGATCCGCTGTCGAAGCGCTCGAGGAGCGAGACATTGATGCCGGTATAATTGACGGAAAAGTAGTTCTTGAAACCGCGTTTCGGGAGCTGGCGAATCAGAGGCATCTGACCGCCTTCGAATCCCGGGCGGACGCCTCCGCCGGAGCGCGCGTTCTGACCTTTATGGCCACGGCCGCCGGTTTTACCTTTGCCGCTGCCGATTCCGCGTCCTTTGCGTTTGGACCGGGTCGTCGAGCCGGCTGCCGGAGACAGTTCATATAACTTCAACGCTTACACATCCTTCCTTAGATCTTTTCTGCCTTGACCAGGTAGTCGATCTGCGTGAGCTTCCCCTTCGTGGCTTCGTTATCGGGCTGCTCGGTGCAGTCGCCGATCTTACGAAGTCCGAGGGAATGTGCGGTCGCGATGTGCTTCTTGAGTCTGCCGTTAAGACTCTTGATCAACGTAACCTTCAGCATGTCGCACATCCTCCCTTACTGCTCGTCGCGTCCGAGGACGGCTGCCGGACTCTTGCCGCGGATCTGTGCCACCTGGGACACGTCGCGCAGGCTTTCGAGCCCCTTCATGGTCGCGGTCACAACGTTCTGCGGGTTATTCGAACGCAGGCACTTGGTACGGATATCGCGGATGCCGGCAACCTCCAGCACGGCACGCACCGGTCCGCCGGCGATAACGCCGGTACCGGGGGCAGCGGGCTTCAGGAGTACGCGGCCCGCGCCGAACTCGCCGATCACCTCATGCGGGATCGTCGTGCCCTTGCGGGAAATTTTCTTAAGGTTCTTTCGGGCGTCGTCCATTCCCTTGCGGATGGCGTCCGGAACTTCGGCGGCTTTGCCCAGCCCGAAGCCCACGGTTCCGTTTCCGTCGCCCACGACGACAAGCGCCGTGAACTTGAAGATACGACCGCCCTTGACGGTCTTGCTGACGCGGTTGAGCGAAACGACTCTTTCCTGCAGATCCAACGTGGAGGCATCAATCAATTTTCTCATTCTTCTTTCCTCCCTTAAAACTGCAGTCCCGCTTTACGCGCGGCTTCTGCCAGTGCCTTGACGCGGCCGGTATAGACGAAACCAGCGCGGTCGAACACGACGTTCGTCACGCCCTTTTCCAGCGCACGCTTGGCAATGACTTCTCCGACCTTTTCGGCTGCTGCCTTATTGCCGCCGTAGGCCGCAAAATCCTTCTCCGTCGAGGACGCGGCGCACAGGGTCTTGCCTGCCTCGTCGTCTATAACCTGAACGTAGATATTCGCGAGACTTCTGTTCACGCAAAGACGGGGACGTGCCGCCGTACCGGAAAGCTTTCCGCGAACACGCAGGTGGCGCTTCTGGCGCTGTTTCTTTGAATCAACTTTGGATACCATCTAAAGCACCCCTTCCTTACTTCTTCTTGCCGCCGGTCTTGCCTTCCTTGCGCAGGATGGTCTCGTCAGCGTACTTAATGCCCTTGCCCTGATAGGGTTCCGGCGGTCTCTTTTCGCGCACTTCTGCGGCGAACTGTCCGACGGCCTGCTTGTCCGGCCCCTTGATGGTGATGTGTGTCTGGTCGCGCACTTCGATGGTGATCCCGGGAATCTCCGGCATGATGACCTGATGCGAGAACCCGAGGTTCATCACAAGGTTCTTGCCATCCTTGGACGCGCGGTATCCGACGCCGTTGATCTCCAGCTTCTTCTCGAAGCCTGTGGAGACGCCGTGAACCATGTTGGCAAGGAGGGAACGCTCGAGGCCGTGAATGGCCGCGTCGTCATCCTTCGCGCGGGTGACGTGCAGCACGCCGTCCTCAAGCTTGACGGTGATTGCGTGGTTGACTGTATGGGTGAGTTCACCCAGCTTGCCCTTGACCGCAACATGCGCGCCGTCGATTTTGACCTCGACGCCGGCCGGGACGGGGATGGGCATTCTTCCGATTCTCGACATATCTTCTCCTCCTTACCAGACGAACGCGAGGACTTCGCCGCCGACGCGGTTCTGGCGCGCCTTCTTGTCTGTCATGACGCCCTTGGAGGTGGAGATGATCGCAATTCCGAGACCCCGAAGGACTTCGGGAAGCTCCTCCGCCGACGCGTAGACGCGCAGGCCGGGCTTGGACACACGGCGCAGTCCCGCAATTGCGCGCTCGTTCCCCGGAAGGTACTTAAGCACGACGCGGATGATACCTTGACCGCCGTCGTCGATAATCTGATAGTTCTTGATATACCCCTCTTCCAGGAGGATTTCCGCTATGGCCTTCTTCATATTGGAGGCCGGGATATCCACCGTGTCATGCTTCGCGCCGGACGCATTGCGTACGCGGGTGAGCATATCGGCGATTGGATCCGTGATTTGCATATTGTCTCCTCCTTCTTTAGAAGCTGGCTTTGCGGACGCCCGGGATCTGACCCTTATGGGCGAGTTCGCGGAAGCAGATGCGGCAGACACCATAGTTGCGCAGGTAGGCACGGGGTCTTCCGCACAGCTTGCAGCGGTTATACCCACGCGTTGAGAACTTCGGGGTTTTCTTCTGCTTGAGGATCATTGATTTCTTAGCCATATTCTGTTCTCCCCCTTATGCCTTCGCAAACGGCGCGCCGAGCTGAGTCAGAAGCTCGCGGGCTTCCTCGTCGGTATTGGCGGTCGTGACCATGATGATATCCATGCCGCGGATTTTATCGATCTTATCGAAGTTGATTTCCGGGAAGATAAGCTGTTCTTTCAGGCCGAGAGCATAGTTGCCGCGGCCGTCGAACGCAGCCGCATTGATGCCGCGGAAGTCGCGGACACGGGGCAGCGCCACATTGAACAGACGGTCAAGGAACTCCCACATACGGTCGGAGCGCAGGGTGACCTTAGCGCCGATGGCCATGCCTTCGCGCAGCTTGAAGTTTGCGACGGATTTCTTGGCGTGGGTGATGACGGGCTTCTGCCCGGTAATCGCAGTGAGGTCGGCGACGACGGCTTCGAGCGCCTTGGCGTTCTCACGCGCATCTCCGCAGCCTACGTTGATGACAATCTTCTCGAGGCGCGGAATCTGCATCGGGCTTTTATACTCGAACTTCTTCATCAGCGCCGGAGCTACTTCTTTGTTATATTTATCCTTCAAACGTGCCATTATACGACTGCCTCCCTTATATGGCGGCGCCGCAGTGGCGGCAGACGCGCGTTTTGGCACCATCGTCGTCGATCTTCATCGCGACGCGGGTGGGCTCGTGGCACTTCGGGCACACAGCCATGACCTTGCAGGCATACAGGGGCGCTTCGGTCTTGACGATGCCGCCCTCTTCACCCTGCTTACGCGGCCTCTTGTGCATGGTCGCCATGTTGACGCCTTCGACGACCAGCTTGCCGCTTTTGGCCTCCGTACGGACGACCTTGCCCCGCTTGCCGCGGTCCTTGCCGGCGATTACCACAACGGTATCGCCCTTCTTGATTTTCAGTGCGTTCATTCCTGTCGCCCCTCCTTACAGGACCTCGGGCGCAAGCGAGAGGATCTTCATGTAATCATGATCTCTCAGCTCTCTTGCCACCGGCCCAAAGATGCGGGTGCCCTGCGGGTTTTTATCTTCCTTGATCAGAACGGCCGCGTTATCATCAAAGCGGACGTAGCTGCCGTCGGCACGGCGCGTCGCCTTCGCGGTGCGCACGATAACGGCCCTCACGACGTCGCCCTTTTTGACCTGTCCGCCGGGAGTCGCGCGGCGCACGGACGCCACGATAACGTCGCCGATTGCGCCGTAGCGGACTACGGAGCCGCCCAGCACGCGGATGCACTTGAGCTCTTTCGCACCCGAGTTATCGGCTACGCGCAGTCTGGATTCTTGCTGTACCATGACTCACCCTCCCTTAGCGTGCTTTCTCGACGATCTCGACCACGCGCCATCTCTTATCCTTCGACAGCGGGCGGGTCTCCATGACCGCCACTTTATCGCCGATGCCGCAGGCGTTTTCTTCGTCATGCGCCTTGAGCTTATACGTCGACTTGATATACTTCTTATACAGCGGATGCTGGCGGCGGCCTTCGATCGCGACGACGACGGTCTTATCCATCTTATCCGACACCACGACACCGGTTCTGGTTTTACGGAAAGCTCTGTCCATATTCTCTTACCTCCCGTTTTTCTCGCGCAGGATCGTCTTGACACGCGCGATGTCGCGGCGTACTTCAACGATTTTCAGCGGATTGTCGATCTGTTTGGTCGCATTCTGGAACCGAAGGTCAAAAAGCTGACGCTTCAGGTCGCCGAGCTTCTTGTTCAGATCCTCCGGTGACAGCTCTCTTACTTGTTTAGCCTTCATTATCGTCACCGCCTGTCACATCTTCCACAAAGCCCTCGCGCTTGCAGAACTTCGTCTTGATCGGCAGCTTATAGCCGGCCAGACGCATTGCTTCGCGCGCTTCTTCCTCGGTCACTCCGTTCATCTCGAACAGCACGCGGCCGGGCTTCACGACGGCTACCCAGTACTCGGGCGAGCCCTTACCGGAACCCATGCGGGTTTCTGCCGGCTTCTTCGTGATCGGCTTATCCGGGAAGATCTTTATAAACACCTGACCGCCACGCTTGACGTAGCGGGTCATGGCGATACGCGCCGCCTCGATCTGTGCCGAGGTAATCCACGCGCATTCCATCGCCATCAGGCCATAATCGCCGCTGCTCACGAAGTTCCCGCGCATCGCGCGGCCCTTCATGCGCCCTCTGTGTACACGGCGATATTTGACTCTTTTTGGCATCAACATCAGTTATTGCCTCCTTCCGGTTTCTTCGGCTCGGCCTGCGGAGCAGCCGGTGCCGCCGGAGCCGCTGTGGGTCTGGGAGCCTGCGGCGCTCTGTTGAAGCCGCCGGGTGCGCGGTTAAAGCCGCCCTGACCCGGGGCGCGATTGAATCCCTGACCCGGAGCTCTGTTGAAACTGCCGGCGGGTGCGGAACCGGGCGCGCGGCTGAAGCCGCCCTGACCCGGAGCGCGGTTGAAGCTTTGACCGGACGCGCGGTCACGGCTGAAGCCCTGACCCGGGGCGCGGTCGCGGCTGAAGCCGCCCTGACGACGTTCTGAACGATCGGAACGGTCGCGGCGGTCGCGGCGATCGGCGCGCGGGGGTTCAACGGTGCTCTGACGGGGGCCTCCTGTGAGGATTTCTCCGCGGTAGATCCATACCTTGCAGCCGATGCGGCCGTAGGTGGTCTTTGCCTCCGCGAAGCCGTAGTCGATGTCGGCGCGGAGAGTCTGCAGCGGAATGGTACCCTCGTGGTAATGCTCGGTACGAGCGATTTCGGCGCCGCCGAGGCGTCCGCTGACGGCGGTCTTGATGCCGCGGGCGCCGGCCTTCGTCGCGCGACCCATGGCCTGCTTCATAGCGCGGCGGAACGAGGTGCGCTTCTCGAGCTGGGAAGCGATGCTCTCGGCGACGAGCTGCGCGTTGAGGTCGGGGTTACGGATCTCTACGATATTGATCGCAACGCTCTTGCCGATGAGGGATTCGAGGGTGAGGCGGAGCTTTTCGATATCCGCGCCGCCGCGGCCGATGACGATGCCGGGACGGGCGCAGTGAATAAAGACGCGAACCTTCGCGGGGCTTCTCTCGATTTCAATCTTCGGAACACCTGCGGTATAGAGGGTGTCTTTCAGATACTTACGGATCTTAAAATCCTCAACGAGCAGATCGCCGACCTTCTCGTTTTTGGCGTACCAGCGGGAATCCCAATCGGAGATGACGCCGACGCGCAGACCGCGCGGATTGACTTTCTGACCCATCTGATTAGACCTCCCTTTCAGCGACCGCGATGGTGATATGCGAGGTACGCTTCAAGATACGCGACGCGGATCCTCTTGCACGGGGCATAATACGCTTGAGTGTCGGCCCGGGGCAGGAGAAGCAGTCGGTGACGTAGAGCTTGTTGACATCCATCTCGAAGTTATTCTCGGCATTTGCAAGCGCGCTCTTCAGCAGCTTGAGCAGCAGCTCGGATGCGGCTTTTGGGGTATGCGAGAGGATCGCGGCGGCCTCGGAAACGTCTTTGCCCCGAACCAGGTCGCAGACGATCTTGACCTTGCGCGGCGAAATCCGCGCGTGTCTCAAATAAGCATATGCTTTATCCATTCTAATGTATCCTCCCGTTACTTGTTCGCGGACGCGGCGCCGGTGGTCTTCGAGCCGGCGTGACCTCTGAACAGGCGTGTCGGCGCGAACTCGCCGAGCTTATGGCCGACCATATCCTCTGTGATATAGACCGGTACATGCTTACGTCCGTCATGAACGGCGATCGTATGACCGACAAACTCCGGGAAGATGGTGGAGGACCGAGACCAGGTCTTCAGTACGCGCTTTTCGCCGGTCTGATTCATGGCCTCTATGCGCTTATAAAGCTCCGGCGCCACAAACGGCCCCTTCTTGATGCTTCTGGACATGTACTCTCCTCCTTACTTGCTTCCGCGGCGTTTGATGATGAATTTATTCGTGCGGTTCTTCTTCTTCCTCGTCTTGTATCCGAGCGCCGGCTTGCCCCACGGGGTCATCGGGCCGGGATGTCCGATAGGCGCCTTGCCTTCACCGCCGCCGTGCGGGTGGTCGACCGGGTTCATGGCGGAGCCGCGGACGGTTGGCCGGACTCCCATATGACGCTTACGTCCTGCCTTGCCGATCTGGACGTTCTCGTGGTCGAGGTTTCCGACCTGGCCGATGGTGACGCGGCAGTTGAGGGAGATCAGGCGGGTCTCGCCGGAGGGCAGACGGATCTGAGCGTAGCCGTTCTCCTTGGCCATCAGCTGAGCCGCACCGCCGGCTGCACGCACCAGCTGCGCGCCGCGTCCGGGGTAGAGCTCAACGTTGTGCACGAACGTACCGACCGGCACCGCGTTGACGGGCATGGAGTTGCCGGACTTGATGTCGGCGGCTGCGGCGGAGACGATCTTCTCGCCGACAGCAAGGTCGACGGGCGCGAGGATATAACGCAGCTCACCGTCGTCGTACTTAAGAAGCGCAATGTTGGCGGAGCGGTTGGGGTCATACTCAATGCTCATGACTTCGGCGGGAATATCGAACTTATCGCGCTTGAAGTCGATGATGCGGTACTTTCTGCGCTCGCCGCCGCCCTTATGACGCACGGTGATTCTGCCATAGTTGTTGCGTCCGCCTTTCTTCTTCATCGGCTCGAGCAGGGACTTGGCCGGTCCTTTCTTGGAAAGCTCGGGATTGGACACAACCGTCATGTGACGGCGGGAGGGTGTCGTCGGACTGTATTTCTTTATCGGCATCTTTTACTCACTCCCTTAGATCATCGTCTCGAAGAACTCGATGGGCTTGGACTTCTCGGTGATCGAAACGATCGCCTTCTTCCACGCGGGGCGGCGTCCGGAGGTAGCTCCCTGGCGCTTGACCTTGCCGTCGTAGTTCATCGTGTTGACGCTTTCGACCTCGCAGCCGAAGATAGCCTCGGCGGCTTCCTTGATCTCGAGCTTGGTAGCGGTCTTCTCGACCGCAAACGTATACCGGCGTGCGCGGGCGTCTTCCATTGAGCGCTCCGTGACGATCGGCTTCTTTATTACATCGTAGACCGATTTCATTTCCCGAATACCTCCTCGAGCTTAGCCACGGCGTCGCGGTCGAGAACCAGCTTGCCGCTGTTGAGGATGTCGTAGGTGTTGACCAGGTTCGCGGTCTCGGTGCGGGCACCAGGGATATTGCGGGCGCTGAGCACGACGTTCTTCCGCAGCTCCGGAGTAATGACGTAGGGTTTATTGGCCGCGTCGATGGCGCCGAGGAATTTCGCAAAAGCCTTGGTCTTGATCTCCGCGCAGTCAAGCTTGTCGATGACGACGATGTCTCCGGACGCTGCCTTATCGGACAGAGCGGAGAGCAGCGCAAGGCGCTTGAGCTTGCGGTTGAGGGAGTAGCTGTAATCGCGGGGCTTGGGAGCAAAGACGACGCCGCCGTGGGTCCACTGCGGAGCGCGGGTAGAACCATGACGGGCGCGGCCGGTGCCCTTCTGGCGCCACGGCTTCCTGCCGCCGCCTCTGACTTCCGCGCGGGTGAGGGTGCTCTGGGTACCCTGACGGCGGTTGGCGAGGTGATTCTTGACCGCCTCATGCATGGCGGCCTTGTTCGGCTCAATTCCGAAGACGCTTTCAGGAAGCTCCAGCTCGCCGATGCGCGTGCCGGCCATATTATAAAGCTGTGCCTTAGGCATATTCCATTTCCTCCTTTACCGTCTTCTTATTTATTCTTAACGGTGTTCTTGATGTAGACGATGCCGCCGCGCGGACCGGGGACAGCGCCCCGTACGCAGATGACATTCAGCTCGTCGTCCACCTTGACAACGTCAAGATTCTGGATCGTGACCTGCTCGACGCCCATGTGTCCGGGCATTTTCTTGCCCCGAAAGACACGTGACGGGTCGGAATTGGCTCCCGTAGAGCCAACCGAGCGGTGAACCGGGCCTACGCCGTGGGTATGGGGCTGAACAGCATAACCCCAACGCTTGACGACGCCCGCGTAGCCCTTACCTTTGCTGATTCCGGTAACGTCCACGCAGTCGCCGACGGCGAAGGTGGAGGCTTTGAGGACATCGCCCACGTTCATGGACGCGGCATCCTCGAGACGGAACTCATGCAGCTCCTTCATCGGAGCGACGCCGGCTTTCTTGATGTGCCCGAGCTCCGGGCGGGTCAGCTTCTTTTCCGCGACCTCGGCGAACCCGAGCTGTACGGAATCGTACCCATCGCGGTCGGCCTGCTTCTTCTGTACGACGACGCACGGACCCGCCTCGATGACGGTGACCGGGATGACTTTACCCTCGTCGGTAAAAATCTGCGTCATGCCGACCTTACGGCCGATGATTGCCTTCTTCATGAAGAATATTTCCTCCTTGGACTGCCTCCGTGTGACGGAAGCGCCCGGTTATTGGTCGGCGCTTTTTCACACCGACATGACCTTTGTAAGTGACCGTGCGGAATCATTCCCGGGAACCTCTCGGGGTTATTCGGAGAAATCCCGCGCGGCTGCGATTACACCATTTTGATTTCGATCTCGACGCCGGCGGGGAGGTCGAGAGACATCATCGCGTCGACGGTCTTGCCGGACGGGGCGGTGATGTCGATGAGGCGCTTATGGGTGCGACGCTCGAACTGCTCGCGGGAGTCCTTATATTTATGGACAGCGCGGAGGATCGTGACAATCTCGGTCTTGGTGGGCAGCGGGATCGGGCCGGAAACCTTCGAGCCGGTACGCTTTGAGGCTTCGACGATACGCTGCGCAGTCTGATCAATAAGCTGATGGTCGTAGGCTTTGAGACGTATTCTCATCTTTTCCATAGTGGTTTTCCTTCCTGCACGAATGAAATTGTCCGTGAATACCCGCCGTGCAACTCTCCGGGCCGGACATTTTCGTTCGGTTGAGCATTGTGCAACGTTGCCGTGCGTCCAAATAAAGGGCAAAAATAAAACCGGATTTTTCGCGCCCCTGAAAGCTCACACTTCCGGTTGGCGCTTTCGCGATAACTGCGCGCAGTTATGCCTTCATCCGGTCATCCCCGCGTGTTGGTCCGTCTCCCTTGCGTGTTCCGTAAGGTACCCACGTACGCACGACATTGCAGTTTTCTCATCCGCCCGACATACTCGCCGTACTTTTTATACGGCGCGCGGACATACTCGGCCTGAGTTCCCCGTCACTCTGGACGGCAATCTCCGGCTTCATCGCGGTGCTCACACATGGTCGCCCATTGGGCAAGCCTTCATAGTTTAACGCATTTCTCCCGATTTGTCAAGGGGTATGGACAGGTTTCCGAAAAATTATTGCACAAACTTTCGCTTGATGTATGCGTCCGGCGGTGGAATCTGCCCAAAAAGGCAAAATAGCTATAGGGAACGCCCCTGCTGTCGGCTTCATGAACAGCAGGGGCATGCACATAACAGCCGGTCAGCGTTCCGGACAGCTCCAGTCGTGCAGCGGCTGCATGTCGTCATACGGGACGCGGGTGAGCGCGGCCGGCATCGGCGTTTCGAAGCGCGACGCGTCGATGAAGTCAAACAGCGCCGTAAAATCCTCAAAGCCCTGCTTGTGCCAGCCCGTTCGGTACCAGGTCTGACAGCGTTCCGGCACCCCGTACAGCTTCCACGCCTCCCGCGCCGCCAGCCACGACAGATACGACCCGCGCGGATTTCCCCAGATGTCCCCGTAGGCGTTCGTCTCAAGGAATCGGCGCGGTGCGATCAGCGCCTTGATGAAATGGGTGTCGTACGGCAGCTCCTCCTCACGCCCGATATACTCCCGCAGACCATCGCCCATCCAGTACGGCACATGTTCGAACATGTAGTCGAGCGTCTCCGACTGCGCATTGACCATCCCGCCTGCCGGCTCGCGCTGGATGAAGCGGTAGCAGCCGCAGCCGTGCGTGCCGGAGTCGTTGGGGTTGACGTATGCGATGCGCTCGTCTGTCGCACCGGCCAGCAGCACGGTCTTCCCGCCGCGTGAGTGTCCGGTGATGGCAATCTGCGCAGGATCCACGTAGTCGAGCTGTGTCAGAACATCCACCACCCGCTGGTATCCCCACGCCCACGCGGAGATCGCACTGAAGCGCAGCTCCGGCCACATCGGGTAGATGCCCGATGTGCGGTCGGTATTGTACATATCCGGCGCCAACTCTACGCGGTTGAACTTCGCCACGACAAATCCGCGCCGCTTTGCCTCCGCGATCACCCGGTCGTCCATATTCGTATCGTACAGTGCGTCGCCGGTCAGGATCACCGGGCAGCGGCCGTCGCAGTCGGGCCGCCAGGTCATGAAGCAGAAGGTGAAGGGGTATGCGGATGTCCCGCAATGGATACGATAGGTGTTGGTGAAGCGCCGGCCATGCAGGTCGAGCGCCTCATAGCGCAGATTCTCCGGCTTCGGCGGCATCCCGCCGAACTCAGTCACCACCGCGTCATCCAGAATCTCCGTGCGCCGGCGTGCCCAGTCCGACGTATCCCGCACGCGGCTCCCGTCGCGAAACACGAACGGATCCGGCAACATCCCTTTGATTATGTCTTTTCTCACAGATATCCTCCTCTTCCTGCTTGTCTGCTCATCAGCAGACGATATCCTCCTGCGTATTGTCATTTCTCTCCCGTCCGGGCAAACGCACGGTGTATAAGGAATACGGCGCGGTCGGTGAGTGTGAATACCGCCGCCGTCGCAAGCACCGCCGCAAGGTACCAAGCCGGCGGCACCGCGCACAGCTCGAAGAAATCCGGGAATCCGAAGTAACCGGCGCAAAACGCCGCTGTCATCCCTATAAAGATTGCCGCGCGCACCCTGTCAAACGGCATACAGGTGCGCAGGATCGTCGCGATACCCGCAAGCCCCAGACACAGCACGCAGACCGACGAGAGCTGCGCGGGTGTAAGAGAGGTGCCGAGAAGCTGCGCCGCCGTGACCGTGACGACCGCCGAGACCGCGCCGGGCAGGGAACGCCGCAGGACGTTCTCGAGAAAGCGTCCGCTGACGCGCTCCCGGTTGGGGCCGAGCGCCAGCAGGAACGACGGGATGCCGATGGTCGTGGTACTGACGAGCGTGAGCTGGATGGGGACGAACGGATATGCCCACGGCACCAGCGCGAACAGCACCGCGAAGACCGTCGCATACATGGTCTTGACGAGGAACAGCGACGCGGAGCGCTGGAGGTTGTTGATGCAGCGGCGTCCTTCGGCGACGACCTTGGGCAGCGCGTCGAAGTTGGAGTCGAGCAGCACGAGCTTCGCCACCGCGCGCGCAGCGTCGGTACCGGAGGCCATCGCGATGCCGCAGTCGGCTTCTCTCAGCGCTGGAACGTCGTTCACCCCGTCGCCGGTCATCGCGGTCGTATAGCCGAGAAGTCTGAATGCCTCGACCAGCTCGCGCTTTCTCTCGGGTGTCACGCGTCCGAAAACGGTGTATCGCTCCGCTGCCGCGAGAACGTCCGACCGGCTCTCGAGCGTGGAGGCGTCTATGTACCGCTCGGCGTTCGGGATACCGGCGCGCACAGCGACCTGAGAGACCGTGACGGGATTGTCTCCGGAAATCACCCGCAGCCCGACGCCTTCCTGCAGGAAGAAGGAGAACGTCTCTTTGGCGGTTTCGCGTACCTGATCTCGCAAGGCAACCAGTGCGACGGGTACCGGGTGTTCGACCGGTGCGTCGCCGTCAGGCAGATGTGCGCAGCGTACGAGCAGGAGGACCCGTGCGTCTGGCCGGAGCTGTCCGTTTTCGTAATATGGTGTGATATCCAGATGGGGCATCAGCCATTCCGGTGCGCCGAGGACATAGGCGACATCTCCAAACGCCGCGCCGGAGCGTTTGGTACGGCTCGAGAACGGCATCTTCACGGTTGCGGGATACAATTCGCAGGGAGTTCTTTCACTTCGTGTGCCCCACCGTCGGATTGCGGAAAACGTCGCGGAATCGTCGTCGAGCGCGGAGGTCAGCATCCGCAGAGCGCGCGCGGCGTCTTCGGCGTCGGTCATCGGGATGAGCGTCGAAAACTCCATCTCGCCGCTGGTAATGGTGCCGGTCTTATCAAGGCACAGCAGGTTCACGCGCGCGAGGCTCTCGATGCTGGCAAGCTCGCGGACGAGCACCCGGTACTTCGACAGCCGGATGACGCCGACCGCGAAGACGGTCGAGGTCAGCAGCATCAGACCCTCGGGGATCATGCCGATGAGCGCGGCGGTGACGTTGACAACGGCGAGCGAGAAGTCCTGCAGCCGGAGCTGCCGCCACATGAGCACCGCGCCGACCGGAATGATCGCCGCCGCCAGGACGGAGATCACACGATTCAGCGTGCGCATGATCTCCGACGGCGCGAGCTTCGACTCCTTCGCCGACGCCGCGATCGCCGCCATCCGGCACGCACTCCCAACGCCGGTAGCCTCGGCATATACGGAGCCGGAGGTCAGAAACGATCCCGCCCACAGCATCTCCCCGACGTCCGGCGTCTCCGGCACGCTCTCGCCGGTCAGTGCGGACGCGTCGGCCTCGCACGCGCCGTCGAGGATGCGGCAGTCGCACGGCACCCTCTCGCCCGTATGCAGCCGCAGCGTATCGCCCAGCACAATCTCCGTACGCGGCAGCGGTGTCTCGACGCCTCCGCGCAGGACTCTTACCGGCGCGTCGGCCAGCAGTGTCAGTTTCTCCACCACCGCCCTGGCCCGCAGCTCCTGTACAACGCCGATTGCGAGGTTCATCAGCACAATCCCCATGAACAGAATGTTCTTAATCGGCGCCCCTACGCTGATCACGCAGATCGCAAGCACCAGGTTCACCAGGTTGAACACCGTCAGCGCGTTCTCACAGAGGATGCGTCCGACCGATTTCGTGTGGGATTTCGGGTCGCGGTTTACCGTCGGATGCTGCGGCGTATCCTCCATGGCACGCGCAGCGGCTTCCCCGGGGGTCAGTCCCGTAAAAGGTTTCATCTTCATCCTCCCAGCAATGCCCTCGCATATTTCGAGCGGGGCTCCGGTGTCAGACGGTACTTCTCCGCGAGCATTCCTGCGAGCTTCGTCACCGGTTCGAACGCGCCGTCCTTCAGCTCCAGCTCCAGTTCCCGCAGCATCTCATGCCCAATCGTCCCGCGGTCGACACACAGCGTGCACACCGCACCGCCGAACGTCAGCCTATATTCCCAACGCGTGTAGGCAAGCGACGCTATAATGATCAGCCCACACTCCCTTGCGGCGATGAGGTCGGCGGCATAGGGCGCGGCATCCGGATACGTCAGCAGCGCGGATACACCGGTTCCGATATCGGGCGCTTCACGCTCCAGCTCCACGTGTCTTTTCAGCGCCGGGTCGGATTCCTCGCCGTACGGCGCCTTCAGGCAGCACATCGTCCGGGTTTTCCCACCCCGTATGCGCTCCTCTCGCAGCCGCAGCGTCAGATACTTCTCCCGCAGCGCATGGTCAGGCGTATCGTAGTAGTACGTGGACATTTCGATCACTTCGGGAGTGCCCCACACCTGCGCATCGCGTACGATTGCATCAGCCGTCGGGTCGTCGGGGACGGCGTATTTATACTCAAGCTCCATTTTCCGTATAACCTTTCGATTTCCTGCGAACCTAATACTTTTTTATTATATCCTGAAAGGACACGATTTGTAAAGCGGTAATGGCGAATATTTTTTTGCAGGCTGATAAAATTTCGGCAAAAAGCACGCGGCGGCTCTTGCAAAATCTGCCGAAATCCAGTATAATAATATGAACGCGGTTTTACATGGGATAAACCGTACCGCGTACTGACGTATTTCCCACAATAAATGTAGAGGTGACCTATATGAGAGCTTCCTTTCGCGGAGGGATTCATCCCGACCCGCACAAGGAGCTGACCTCCAAGAAGCGCGTCGAGGTTTTAGTGCCGCCGAGTGAGATCATCATCCCGATGTCCATGCACATCGGTGTTCCCTGTACACCGACGGTGAAGAAGGGCGACACGGTGCTGATGGGACAGAAGGTCGGCGACTCGACCGCGTTCATCTCTGTCCCGATTCACGCGAGTGTCTCGGGAACTGTGAAGGCTGTTGAGCCGCGGCTGCATCCGTCGGGCGCGAAGCTGATGTCCGTCGTCATCGAGAATGACGGACTGGACACGCTCTGCGAGCCGACGCCCGTTCCCGACTGGGAGCATGCCGATGCCGAGACCATCATCCGGGCCATCCGCGAGGCCGGCATCGTCGGACACGGCGGTGCCGCATTCCCGACGCATGCCAAGCTCCGTTCGGCACTGGGGCCGGTCGACACGCTCATCGCCAACGCCGCCGAGTGTGAGCCGTACATCACCGCCGACCACCGCGCGCTGCTGGAATACACCGATGACATCGTCGGCGGTCTGTATGTGCTGATGCGTGTGTTCCCGAACGTCCGCGTGAGTGTGGCCATCGAGCACAACAAGCCCGACGCCATCGCGATGATGAAGCGCGCCACACGCGGTGATGAGCGCATCAACGTCGTCGAGCTGGAAACAAAGTATCCACAGGGCAGCGAGAAGCAACTCATCCGCGCGATCACCGGGCGCGAAGTGCCCCCCGGAAAGCTGCCGTCGGAGGCCGGGTGCTGCGTGCTCAACGTCGACACCATCGGCGCGATCTACAGAGCCATCGTCAATGGGATGCCCGATATCCGCCGCATCGTGACGGTTTCCGGCTCCGCAATCGCCGTGCCAAAGAATCTGCTCGTGCGCGTCGGCACGCCGATCTCCGCGCTGGTCGAAGCGTGCGGCGGATTCACCGATCAGCCGCAGAAGATCATCATGGGCGGCCCGATGATGGGCAGCGCTCAGTTCTCATTGGACGTTCCGGTACTCAAGGCCTCCAACGCCGTACTGTTCTTCTCGGAGAACGAGGATCGTCGTGTGAAAACCCCGGTCTGCATCCGCTGCGGACGCTGCATCGAGGCGTGCCCGATGCGCCTGCTGCCGACGTACATGTATATGAACGCTACGCACGAGCGGTGGGATGAGTGCGAGGCACTCAACGTCCTCGACTGCATGGAGTGCGGCGCCTGCACCTACGAGTGCCCCGGCAGCCTGCACCTGACTCAAACCTTCTGTGTCGCTAAGGCGCGCGTCATGGAGAGGAGGAAGAAATAACATGGACAAGCCGAACCGTCTTTTTATCGTCACCTCCTCGCCGCATGTCCGCAGCACCGATTCCACCCATTCCCTCATGCTCGACGTGCTCATCGCCCTGTTTCCCGCGCTCGTCGTTTCGGCGTTCACCTTCGGACTGCGCGCGCTGTCCCTCACGGCGATCTCCGTCGCGGCATGTATCTTCTTCGAGTGGCTCTACTGCAAGCTGATGAAGAAATCCATCCCGGTCAGTGACCTCTCCGCCGCCGTCACGGGCGTGCTACTTGCGTTTAACCTGCCGGTCAGTGTGCCGATCTGGATGCCCATTGTCGGCGCGGCGTTCGCCATCGTCATTGTCAAGCAGCTTTACGGCGGCATGGGCAAGAATATCTTCAACCCCGCCCTTGCCGCGCGCGTATTCCTGATGTTGTCGTGGCCGGCGTATATGACCCGCTTCACCGCTCCGCACACCGTGCTCCCGCTGCTGGGCAACGTCGACGCCGTGTCCTCCGCCACTCCGCTCGGCATCCTCAAGGAGGGCGGAAGCGTCACCCTCAGCGTTATGGAGACCCTGCTCGGTCAGGTCGGCGGCTGCCTGGGTGAGACATCCGCTTTGGCTCTGCTCGCGGGGGGACTGTACTTACTCTACCGCCGCGTCATCTCCTACCGCATCCCCGTCACGTACATCGCAACCGTCGCGGTCTTGGCACTGCTGTTCCCGCGCGGCGGCATGGCCGCGCTTGACTATACCGCTCTCGCCGTCACCGGAGGCGGACTGCTCCTCGGCGCCATCTACATGGCAACCGACTACACAAGCTCCCCCGTCACACCCGGCGGACAGCTCATCTATGGTTTCGGCTGCGGCTTGCTGACTGTCTTCATCCGCTACTTCGGCTCCTACGCCGAGGGTGTCAGCTTTTCCATCCTCGTGATGAACGCGCTCGTGTGGATGATCGACGCCAACTTCAAACCCAAACGCTACGGAACCTCCCGGATGGAGAACTTCAAGAAGCTGATGAAGAATGCCTTCGTGAAAAACGAAGATACCGGAGATAAGGGGGGACATGCGTGAAAGACGAAAACTCCTCCGCGCGCCTGATCATCACGCTGACTTTGATTACACTGGCGGTCGCGGGACTCCTGGGATTGGTCAACTCCGTCACCGCCGCACCGATCGCCCGGAAGCAGGCGGAGACGAAGGAAGCCGCGATGCACGCGGTACTTCCCGACGCCGATACGTTCACCGCGCTCGACGCGGAGAACGGCGTCACGGCACTTTATGAAGCGAAAAAGGGCGACACACTCGTCGGTTGGGTCTGCGAGACTGCACCGTCGGGCTTCGGCGGCAAGATCGGCATCACCGTGGGTATCGCGGTTGACCACACCGTTGCGGGCATCAAGGTCTCAAGCCATTCGGAGACCGCCGGCCTCGGTGCACGGCTCGTCGAGAGCTGGTTTACCGAGCAGTATAAGGGACTGTCCGCCGGTATTCATGTGCGCAAAGCCGGACAGACTGCCGACAACGGCATCGACGCAATCTCCGGCGCGACCGTCACCTCGAAGGCCGTCACACAGGGTGTTGAGCAAGCCTTAGCCGCAACTTCCGCGTTGGGAGGGAAATAACGATGGACTTCAAAAAAGAGGCTCGCGACTTCTTCTCCGGCATGATCAACAACAACCCCACTCTCGTACAGCTTCTGGGTATGTGCCCGACGATGGCTGTCTCGACCTCCGTGGAGAACGCGATCGGCATGGGGCTCGCCGCGACGGCCGTCCTCATCGGCTCCAATACCGCCATCTCGCTGCTGCGGAAACTCATCCCGTCGAAAATCCGCATCGCCGCATATGTCGTGCTGATCTCCGGCTTCGTCACGATCATCGATCTGCTGATGCGGGCATACATGCCGGCGCTGTCGGCACGCCTGGGTCTGTATATCCCGCTGATCGTCGTCAACTGCATCATCCTCGCGCGCGCCGAGGCGTTTGCGTCGAACAACAGCCCCGGACGCTCCGCGCTCGACGGACTGTCGATGGGACTCGGGTTCACGCTCGCGCTCTCCGTCCTCGCGGTCATCCGTGAGCTTCTCGGAAACGGCACGATTCTGGGCATCAACATCCTCGGGTCGAATTACCCCTCCGCCACGTTCTTCCTGCTGCCTCCGGGAGGCTTCCTCACATTGGGAATGCTCATCGCGCTGGTTGCGGCGATCAAAAACCGTAAGAAGAACGTCACGATCGCCGAGAAGGTCGCCGAAGACATCCAGCAGGGAGGTAATGCGCAATGACACTCACAGAACTTCTCGCAATGTCCCTCTCCGCGATCCTCGTGGAAAACTTTGTACTCGTCAAGTTCCTCGGCATCTGCCCCTTCCTCGGTGTCTCTAAGTCCACCTCCACCGCCACCGGTATGGGTCTCGCCGTCGTCTTCGTCATGGGAGTCTCCTCCGCGTGTACCTGGTGTGTCAACCGCTTCATCCTGGAACCGTTCGGGCTTGAGTATATGCAGACCCTTGCGTTCATCCTCGTGATTGCAGCGCTGGTGCAGTTTGTAGAGATGTTCCTCCAGAAGGCGCTGCCGTCGCTGTACCAGGCACTCGGTATCTACCTGCCGCTGATCACAACCAACTGCGCGGTGCTGGGCGTAGCGCTTCTGAACGTCGAGCGCAGCTATAACTTCATCGAGAGCGTCGTGTATGCGACAACCGCCGGCATCGGCTTCCTGCTGGCGATTACGATCTTCGCGTCGATCCGCGAGCGTCTGGAGTACGCAGACTATCCCAAGGCGTTCGAGGGCTTCCCGATCGCGCTGGTGACGGCTGCGCTGCTGTCCATCGCGTTCATGGGCTTCCAGGGTCTGAAGGTTTGGTGAGTGGTATGGATTATATGAACATTGTATACGCGGTCATCGCGCTGGGAACGCTGGGTCTGGTATTGGGCGCGCTGCTGGCGGTGGCGTCAAAGGTCTTCGCGGTCAAAACCGACCGGCGCGTGGAGAAAATCATAGAAGTTTTACCGGGCGCGAACTGTGGCGGATGCGGTTTCGCGGGCTGCGGCGCGTTCGCGGGCGCGGTCGTCAGCGGCGCCGCGTCACCGTCCGGATGCACCGCAGTCGACGCGGCGGTCATCGAAAAGATCGCCGCCATCCTCGGTACGACCGTGCAGATTCCCGAGCGCAAGGTCGCGGTCATCCAGTGCAGCGGCGGCGGCAGCATCCTTTGGCGTTATGAGTACGTCGGCATCCAGAGCTGCTTCGCGGCGATGCGCATCACCGGAGGTCCGACCGAGTGCGCCTACGCGTGCCTGGGGCTCGGCGACTGCGTGAAGGCCTGCAAGTTCGGAAGCCTGCGCATCGAACGCGGCGTGGCTGCCGTCACCGAGAGCCTGTGCGTGGGCTGCGGAATCTGCGCGAAGGTCTGTCCGCGCCGCCTCATCGACCTCCTGCCCGCCGCGAGTACGCTCAGAGTCGTCAGCTGCTCTTCGCGCGACCGCGGCAACATCACGCATTCGGTGTGCGATGCCGGCTGCATCGGCTGCGGACTGTGCGTGAAGGCATGTGAGGCCGGTGCCATCACGATCACCGACAACCTCGCGCGCATCGATCCGAAGCTGTGCGTCGGCTGCGGGAAATGCGAGACCGTCTGCCCGCGCAAGATCATCCACAGTATGCCGGAGCTGACCGCGCTGATCAGATAAGCGCAACACTATAGGAGAGCGTCATGGCCTATCGGAGCTATCGCGGTTCGGGCCGCAGGAAAAGAAACGCCGGGAAGATCGCGGGGATGATTGTCGCCGCGTTTCTCGTTGTGGTCATACTGGTAGGCGTTTTCGTACTGCAGGATGCCCTGGTCTTCACATCCGACGGCGTACAGCTTGACGCGTCGGCACTGTTCGGTACGACAACGGCGAAGAGTGCCGCGACCCTTCCGCCCGTGACCCTCCCGCCCGCGACGACCGGAGCGGCCGAGAAGGCCGAGCTGGTCACCTTCAAGCCGACTGTCCAGCCGTCCGTCGACGTGGAGGATGCCGTCCTGCCGTCGGGCGAGCGGCTCGTCGGACAGATCGGGCGGCTGTTGTCGCGGGCGAATCTGCGAGCCGCCGACTTCGCCTCTACCGCGAGGCTCCTCAAGGCGTCGAAGGAGACCGTCGCGGTGCTCGAAGTGAAGACGCCCGACGGACGGCTGTCGTTCCTGTCGAGCACGTCGATTGCCTCACGTGCCGGTGCGAACGCGTCGGCGACAGAGGATTTCTATCTGCGCGACGCGATCTCGCTCCTGAAGGAAAACGGCATAACGGTCGTCGGACGGCTTTCGTGCCTGAGCGATGACCTCATGGCTGAGGTGGACGAGAACTGGGTCTTATACGGCTCTGACGGCAGCGCGGTGAAGAACGCTGCGGGCCACACAATCCTGAATCCTGCGAGCGGTGAGGTGCGCGGCTACCTGACGGCGATCGCGACAGAGGCGGCGGTGCTGGGGTTTGACGTGCTGCTGCTGTCCGACCTCGGCATCCCGGCCGGGGTTGAGATGAATGAGGAGCTGGAGGACGCGCTGGTCTCGCTGATGAAAGACATCGACAATGTCTTGGGAACCCGGGGACTGGCACTGACGCTCTACTTTGAGCGGGACTACGCACAGCCGGGAGGCTTGCGTGAACCGGCAGACGAGTTCTGGGCGTCGCAGAAGGGGCTTGGCGCGCGTTATCTGCTCGACGCGTCGGGCGTCGTATCTGACACACGAAAATAACTGGAGGAACGTATGAAAGAAAAACTCAAAATTGGCTACGTCGGCATGGGCGGACGCGGCTACGGACAGATGATCCTGTCGCTGGACATGGATGACATCGACGTTTTGGCGGTCTGTGACGTATACGACGACCGTGTGAAGCGGGCACTGGATAAGATTCGGGAGAAACGCCCGGATCTTGCCCCCGAGGGCTACGCGGACTACCGCAAGCTGGTGGCGCGTCCCGACCTGGATGCGGTGGTGGTGACGTCGTCGTGGCAGACCCACGTGCGGATCACCGAAGCCGCGATGCGTGCGGGCAAGTACACGGCGTTTGAGGTCGGCGGCGCGTCGAGCATCGAGGAATGCTGGCGCCTGGTGCGGGCGTACGAGGAGACCGGCGTACCGTGTATGTTATTGGAAAACTGCTGCTACGGCCGTGAGGAGCTGGCACTTCTGGACATGGTCAAGAAGAACATCTTCGGCGAGCTTCTGCACCTCGACGGCGCGTACGCGCACGACCTGCGCGACGAGATCACCGGCGGCCTGATCCGCCGTCACTATCGTTTCCGCAACTTCCAGCGCAGAAACGGCGAGCTGTACCCGACCCACGCGCTCGGCCCGATCGCGAACATGCTGAACATCAACCGCGGCAACCGCTTCATCGCTCTGACGAGCATGGCGACCAAGGCGCGCGGACTGACGGAGTTTGCCAAGAATAAGTACGGCGCGGATCATGAGTACGCGAAGATGGACTGGAACGAGGGCGACATCGTCACGACGCTGATCAAGTGCGCCAACGGCGAGACGATCCGCCTGCAGCATGACGACTGTCTGCCGCGTATCTACTCGCGTGAGCTGACGGTCCGCGGCACGCGCGGCATGTACGGCGAGGACGGCGACCGCCTGATGATCGAAGGCCTGAATGAGCATGTCGAGGGCGAATGGGAGCCGCGGTGGATGAAGTTCAAGGATGAGCTTCCGAAGTACGACCATCCGCTGTGGAAGTGGTTCCAGAGTGCGGGCGTCAGAGGCGGTCATGGGGGGATGGATTACCTGGTGCAGCGCGCGTTCTTCGAAAGCGTCAAGAACGGCACCGACACCCCGATTGACGCGTATGACTCCGCTGCATGGATGAGCATCACTACACTGTCCGAGCAGAGCATCGCGATGGGTTCGATGCCCGTCCCGGTACCGGACTTCACCAACGGCCTGTGGATCGACCGCGGCCCCGACCCGAAGTCGCGCTACAGCCTCGACGCAGTGCATTACGACCTGTTTGACTAAATGATCAAAGGGCGGCGGTTTTCATCACCGCCGCCCTTCTTTTCATTGTCAGTATTTCCCGATGAACGGTTCCGAGACCTTCCCGACGACGCGTCCGTCTGCGGGTCATCCGCTGCCTGCATCATAAACACCCTTTTTGGCTGCACTCCCGGTTTTCCCGCAATCCGGAGAATGAAACTCAGGAGTTGATCCCTATGCGCGCTGCCCTTCTTCAGATGCCCGTCGTACGGGAGAAGACCGAGAACATCGACACCGCTTACCGGTACCTCCTGCGTGCACGGGACATGGGCGCGCAGCTTGCCGTCCTGCCGGAGATGTGGTGCTGTCCGTATGAGACGTCCTTATTTGCCGCGAACGCCGAAAGTACCCCCGATGCACCCGCCCGCCGGATGCTCTCGGATGCCGCGCGGGAGCTGAACCTCTATATTGTCGGCGGCTCCATCCCCGAGCGCGATGGAAATACGCTTTATAACACGTCTTTCGTCTATGCACCCTCGGGTGAGCCGCTCGCGCGGCATCGGAAGACCTACCTATTCGATATTGACATCCCGGGCCGCCAAACCTACCGTGAGTCGGACGTGTTCACGCACGGTGACGGCGCGACGGTGTTTCCCACGCCCTGGGGAATGCTCGGCGTGGAAATCTGCTTCGACCTGCGCTTCCCGGAACTGGCGCGCGAGACGGTTCTCAAAGGAGCGTGGGCAATCTGCGCGCCGTCGATGTTCAATCCGACCACCAGTCCCGCGCATTGGGAGCTGACCCTCCGTGCGCGGGCTTTGGATAACCAGTGCTATATGCTTGGCGTGGAGTCTGCGCCCGACCCGTCCATGCGCTATGTCTCCCACGGACACAGTCTCGCCGTAAATCCGTGGGGAGAGGTGATGTGCGACCTTGGGGATGCGCCGGATGTATGCGTGGTAGAGATCGATCCGGAGGAAGTTAAGCGTGTACGGCGGGAGCTGCCGCTGCTTTCCGTGCTGAAAAGGTAAGCGTTCCTTTCATTTTCCTGACAGATTCGGTCAATATGCTCTTGACGAACCCGGTACGCGCGTGTATAATGAAGACATGAACGAAGGCTCGGAGGATAGGTATGTTTACATCACCGGTTTGCAGTCTCACCGATATGCTGGGCGGGGAATACACGGAATACGTCCGGCGTGCGGCCGCGTTTTTCGGCGTCACGGACGCGGACGCGCTGATACGGGAGAAAGTCGCGTTCTACCCGGAGCATGTACAGCGGGAGAATGACCGGCTGCTGAGGAAGGTCGGGACGCAGGTGCTCCCGGCATTCGACGGCCCGTCGGACGGTGCGGCGACGTCGGCGTTCTCGAAAGCGCTCCATAAAAACGCCGCGCCGCTGAGCGGATACGGCTGTTACCGACTCGGCGAGGACGGGCGGCTGTATCTGCTGGGGAAATCGGAGCACTACCACGCGTCGCTCGGCCACGCGTTTCCCGGCTACCGGCTGGTTGACCGCGCGCGGCGTCTGGGTATTCCGAACGCAACGCACAACACGACACGCGGCTATATCACGCGGCTGTTGGAGAAGAGGCTCTCCGATGCGGCGGGCGGCGGGTACCGGGTGGTAAATCTGGAAACCGGGTCGCTCGGTGTCGAGGCGGGTGTGAAGCAGATGCTGTCGCGGTTTTATAAGCTGGAGGACATCTCCGACACGCCGCCGTACTTGGGACGCGTGCCGGTGTTCCTGGTGATGGCGGACGACCACGACGGACGTGAGGGAAACTACCACGGTACGACCGTCCTGACGCAGACAATGCGCGGGCTGTGGCCGGACTTCGCGAAGAGGCTGGAGGATGCGAATATTTACCGCGTGGTGCCGGTGCTGCCGAACAACGCTGCGGATTTTCGGGAAAAGCTGACGGCGTACAACAGACCTCCTTATAAGACAGCGGGGTTCCTGCACGAATTGGTGATGATGAACTACGGCGCGGTCAGACTTACAGATGCATACATCCGGGAGGTGTACGCGCTGTGCCGGGAAACGGATACGCCGACGCTGTGCGACGAGATACAGACGGGGATGTGGTACGACGGGCTGTTCCTGTTCCTTCAGTACGGGATCAGCCCGGATATGGCGGTGATCGGGAAAGGTTTCCCCGGCGGGGAATATCCGGCGAGCCGTCTGCTTGTACGCGAGAGCTGCGACCGTCTGAACCTGTTCGGCGCGCTGGTAACGAACGGTCAGGAGGAACTTGCGAGCCTGAGCTATCTGATCACAATGCGCTTTGCAGAGGAAAACGGCACAGAACTGACGCGTCTGGGAACCCTCTTCGAGGACGGGATGCGCGATCTTGCCGTTCAATACGCAGGTGTGGTATCGCACGCGGAGGGCCGCGGGCATCTGGCGGCGCTGCACTTCCGCGACACGGAAGAAGCGGCACGGTTTGCGAAGCTGCTCAACGCGCGGTGCATCGACGCGTCGGCGCAGCTCTATAAGACGCACTGTCCGCCGGCGGTGCTGTTCAAGCCGCCGGTCATCGCGAGTGAGGCGGTGCTGCGGTACATTCTGACGGCATGCGCAGACGCGCTGGACGGGATGAAGGGGTAACTATATGCTGTATCTGGGCTTAGATGTCGGGACGACGGCTGTCAAGGCGCTCATCTGCGACGCGGCGGGGCATATTCGCGGGACGGGCAGCGCAGGCTATCCGCTCCACTCCGACGGCGTACGGTCGGAGCAGGACGCGCGCGACTGGTACACGGCGTCGGCTCGGGCGGTACGGCAGGCGTTGACGCAAGTCGACGCGGGCGAGGTCTGCGCGATGTCGCTGTCGACGCAGGGCGGCACGACGGTTCCTCTGGATGCGTCCGGCGAGCCGCTGCGGTATGCGCTCACCTGGATGGATGCTCGTGCCGCAGAGGAAGCCGCATACGTCCGGGAAGCCTACGGCGCGGATGCGTTCTACCATACAACCGGCTGGGACGCGGCGGCGTTCGGTGACCCATGCAAGCTGCGGTGGCTGCAAAAACACGAACCGGAAGTCTGCCGTGCAGCGCGGTACTGGGTGACAACACCGGCGTACATGAACCTGAAGCTGACGGGGAACTGTGCGGTTGACCCGACGAACGCGGCGATGCGGCTGCTGTACGATTTCCGCGCGGGGACATGGGACGCGCGGCTGCTGGAATACGCGGGCGTGACGGATACGCAGCTCCCGACGCTGCTCCCGTCCGGAGCATATGTGGGAACTCTGACGCGGGAAGCCGCCGACGCTTTCGGGCTGACCGGGCGTGTCCGGGTATACAACGGGATCCATGACCAATACTGCGCATCGCTGGGATGCGGGTCGCGGGAGGCCGGGGATGTGCTGCTGTCAGCCGGGACAACGTGGGTACTGATGGCAGTGACGGAGCGTCCGATGTACACGGCTTCACGGGTCGGGGTCGGGCGTCACGCTCTGCCGGGGCTATACGGCGCGATTGCGAGCCTGGTGGGATCAGGCGCATCGATGGAGTGGCTGTCACAGCTGACGGGGCTGACGCCGCGGGAGCTGGATGTCGGAGCGGCGCAGCGGCGCAGTGAGCCGGGGTTGTTCTTTTATCCGTTCCTGGCGGGTGAGAGCTTCACGCATCGGGGTGAAGGACTGCTCGGCGGAATCGAGGGACTGACGCTGCGGCACGACCGGTATGATCTGGCGCGGGCGCTGATGGAGTGCGTGGCGTTTGAGGTAAAGCTGGGGCTGCGGGAGTTTGACGCAAAGCGGCTGGTGATGGTTGGCGGTGCGGCGAGGAGCGAGGTATGGAGCGGGATCGTGGCGGATGTGACGGGGTTGACGGTAAGGAAAGGCAGCGGGGATATCTGCGCATTGGGCGCGGCAATGATCGCGGCGGCGGGTGAAGGCGGGTATTGCCTGAGGCGTGCGGCGGAAGAAATGGCGGGAGAAGGAGAGGTCATCCGACCGCAAGGAAGCTATGCGGAAAAATACGACCGCTACCGCCTGCGCCTTACAAACCTTTCGGGTACACTCCAGCTCCCGTGAACTGTGGAACGGGGCATACCGGAGGCGGTCTCGGGGTACAGGGACGTAAGGGAGATGCATCCTGATCGGACATCGGGCACACATCCGGCAGAGAATGTCACATGCGTATCCCGGCTTGTCAGAAAATTTCCGAATCATTCACACGGCAGTGGTTGCATCTTCCGAAAAACGCGGTATAATAGAGCTATCCCCGGATAAATGACTTTACAAAACAGAAAGGTGCGTTGTGTATGAACCGATTTATCCTGAATGAGACCTCCTACCACGGCAGCGGCGCGATTGCGGCGCTCCCGGAGGAGATCACCAGGCGCGGGTTTAAAAAGGCGTTCGTGGCGTCGGATCCCGACCTCGTAAAGTTCGGCGTGTCGAAAAAGGTGACCGACCTGCTCGAACGCGCCGGCATTCCTTACACGCTCTACAGCGACATCAAGCCCAACCCCACCATCGAGAACGTTCAGAACGGCGTGCGTGACTTCAACGCGTGCGGCGCGGACTGCATCGTAGCCATCGGCGGCGGGTCGTCAATTGATACCGCCAAGGCCATCGGCATCGTCGTGGCCAACCCTGAGTTTGCCGACATCCGCTCGCTCGAAGGCGTCGCGCCGACAAAGCATCCCTGCGTCCCGATCCTTGCCGTCCCCACCACCGCCGGTACTGCCGCCGAGGTCACGATCAACTACGTCATCACGGACGTCGAGAGAAAGCGCAAGTTCGTCTGCGTCGATCCGCACGATATCCCGATCGTCGCGTTCGTCGACCCGGACATGATGTCGACGATGCCGAAGGGTCTGACCGCCGCGACCGGCATGGACGCACTGACCCACGCGATCGAGGGCTATATCACGCTGGGCGCATGGGAACTGTCGGACATGTTCCACATCAAAGCCATCGAGATCATCGCACGCGGGCTGCGGGCTGCGGTCAAGGGTGACAAGCAGGGCCGTGAGGACATGGCGCTGGGTCAGTACATCGCGGGTATGGGCTTTTCGAACGTCGGCCTGGGCGTCGACCACTCGATGGCGCATACATTGTCGGCATACTACGACATGCCGCACGGCAAAGCGTGCGCAATCCTGCTGCCGACGGTCATGGCATACAACGCGCCGTACACCGGAGAGAAGTACCGCGAGATTGCCCGCGCCATGGGCGTGCCGGGTGTCGACACAATGAGCCGGGATGAGTACCGCAAAGCCGCTGTCGACGCGGTGCGCAAACTCTCCGAGGATATCGGCATTCCGTCAACGCTCCGGGGCATCGTCCGCGAGGAGGATATCCCCGCACTCGCGCAGTCGGCGTATGATGACGCCTGCCGTCCGGGCAACCCGCGCGAGACCTCCGTCGAGGAGATCGCCGCGCTCTATCGCGAACTGCTGTAAATGTATAGCTGCCGTCTGTATGGGCGGCTTGGAAGGAACCGACAGTATATCGGTTCCTTTTCAATTATTACATACGGGATTACGGGGTATTGCGGATGAAACGCTATTATTACGCAGGGAATGTATGTGATTTTCTTTTGGAAGACTTTTACTCTGTCTTTGGAAAGCTGACGAGTGAGGACGCGTTTGAAGCGGACGATCTGCAGAAAAACACATGGAAGGAAGAAATCAACATTCTGAAACGGGAGCTGCGGGGATTCTCCGATGGGACGCTGCTGCTGGAATACACGATCCCGCGGGTCGGTGCCCGCGTGGACGGTGTGCTGCTGTACGAGGGAATCGTTTTCCTGCTGGAGTTTAAGGTGGGAGAGCGTACATACCCGCGCGCTGCGTTGGAGCAGGTGACGGATTATGCGCTGGACCTGCGCTGCTTCCATCGGGAGAGCCGGAACGCGTTTCTTGTGCCGCTGCTCATCTGCACACAGGCGCCTGAACGGCAGATACAGCTCGGAATGCTGGATGAACAGGCGCTTTTGCCGCTGTGCTGTAATGAGCACAACCTCGGGAAGACCATTCGCACGGTTGCCCGGTCCTACCGGCGAGAGGCGTTGTCGGCGCAGGCGTGGGCGGACTCCGTCTACGCGCCGACACCGACCATCATCGAAGCCGCGCGGGCGCTGTACCGGGGCCATGATGTGCGGGATATCTCACGCAGCGATGCGGGGGCAGCCAACCTCAGTCAGACGACCGACGCGGTCAACCGCATCATCGAGCGCAGCAAGGCTTCGGGGCGCAAGGCAATCTGCTTCGTGACAGGTGTACCGGGCGCGGGAAAGACGCTCGCCGGCCTGAACCTGTCGGTAGAGCGTCAGCATGCGGATATGGACGAGCACGCGGTGTTTCTGTCGGGGAACTTCCCGCTGGTCGCGGTGCTGCAGGAAGCTCTGGCGAGAGATCAGAGTGAGCGGGAGCATATCAGGAAGACTGCGGCACAACGTAAAGTGAAGTCGTTCATTCAAATCATCCATCGTTTCCGGGATGAAGCGGTGCTGTCGGACGCGCCGCCGTGTGAAAGAGTGGCGATCTTCGATGAGGCGCAGCGCGCTTGGACACGGGAACAGCTCGCGCACTTCATGGAGCGCAAAAAGGGGGTGCGGGATTTCCGGCAGTCGGAACCGGAGTTCCTCATCCGCTACATGGATCGTCACCCAGACTGGGCGGTGATCGTCTGTCTCGTCGGAGGCGGTCAGGAGATCAACACGGGAGAGGCAGGACTCGCCGCATGGTTCGACGCGCTGCGGGAGCACTTTCCGCACTGGGACGTCTACATCTCCGACCGGATCACAGACAGCGAGTACACCGGCGGCGCGGCTGTGGCGGAGCTGATCGGGACGGCGGACATCGTACCGGAGCTGCACCTGGCGGTTTCACTGCGGTCATTCAGAAGCGAGCGGGTGGCCGACTTTGTGAAGGCGCTGCTGGACTGTGAGGACATGCGCGCGCGGTCCTTATACACGGCGTTCCGGAAGGACTATCCGATCGTGCTGACGCGGGAGCTTGCGTGCGCGAAGGACTGGGTACGGCAAAAGGCGAAGGGGTCGCAAAGCTACGGCCTGACGGCAAGCTCCGGCGCGCTGCGGCTGCGGCCGTACGGGGTATGGGTGGAGAACAAGATCGATGCGCCGGTGTGGTTCCTCAACGGGCGTGAGGACGTACGGGCGGCGCGGTATCTGGAGGAGGCTGCGACGGAGTTCGATATCCAGGGGCTGGAGCTGGACTGGAGCGTGGTCTGTTGGGACGCAAACCTGCGGCATGACGGCACGGAGTTCCAATACCACCGCTTCCAGGGCAGTGTCTGGCAGAATATCCGTGATCCGACGCGCCGTGCGTACCTGAAGAACGCGTACCGGGTGCTGCTGACACGCGCGCGGCAGGGATTTGTGATCTTCATCCCGCGCGGTAGTCTCGCCGACCCGACCTGCCTGCCGCAGTTCTATGACGGTATCTACCGGTATCTGAAGAAGATCGGTATCGAGGAAATCTGAATTGTCCTATGGATCTCTTTCACTCCGGTTCCCTTGACACCGCCCGCCCCACAGCGTATAATATCTTATACCGCTCGACGAGAGAACGCCCCATATGTATTCTTTATGCGGCTTCACACCATCCGGTCTCACGGACATGAGGGATGAACATGAAGACGCGGAACTGTAACACCTACATGAAAGGACACATACCCATGGAAAAACAGTCAATCAGTCTGATCATCGACGACCCGGCGCCGCGCGTCCATGTCTACCGGGAGCACGCGAAATCTCCCTGCACCCGCGACGGCCGTCCGTTGCTGGACAACATACCCAACGACTTCCTCTCGGACTTCTGCGATGTCTGCGAACAGTACGGCCTGGCGGGGAAGTTCAGCATCGTACCGAATCCCGGCTGCCGCGGGGAGATTTCACACGGCGTGGAGGGTTTCCCTTACTCCGAAATTCTCGAGTGGCTGGACATCGCCAAGCGCCGGCTCGGGGAGCGTTTCACGTTCGGGCCGGAAATGCTCACCCATCACAAAGCGGTCAACCTGAAGACGGGCGCGTGCTACGACTGCAATGAGATGGAGTGGGCCGCGACGCAGACGCGTGAAAGCCTGGCGGAGTACATCGCGCATGCGCTGCAAATTCTGCGTGACGTGGGAATCCGCGCGGTGGGCGTGACGTCGCCGTGGGCATTCGGCATCGAGCTGGAGGATATCTACACGGCGGCGATCTCCGACGCGGTATACCGGGTCTGGGGAGAGACGCGCGCGTGGTACTTCCTCAGGGGGATGCGCGGAGTGCCGAAAGCGGGCCCGTGGCGGGCATACTGGACGGCTGAGCGGAGCGTAATTTCCATTCCGGCGACGCTGAACGACGAGTTCTGGGAGACGATCGAAAATCCGGACACGTCGGAGGCGCATGTAAAGGAGCGTGCCGACCGGATTCTGACGGAGGACGGAAAGCATGGCAGCTTCGCGGACGCGCTGCAGATCGGGGCGATGCCGGTGCTGATCTCGCATTGGCAAAGCCTGTACTCCAACGGCAAGCGGACGGGTCTGCGCGCGCTGGCGGAGACAGCCCGGCGGATAGAGAAAAACTACGGCAGGGAAGTCGAGTGGCAGAGCTTCGAGGAGATTATGCGCCGGTACTGACAGAGATACACCCCCGTACCTTTCCGTAAGGGAAGGTACGGGGGTGTACATATGGACGCGGACGCGTGCCGGCAGCCCTCCGCCTCGCCCGGGCAGATTTGCGAAGACGATATGATTGAAGGATGAGCGCAGTCTGCACAAATGGCAGCTGTGAGCGTCACCCCGCGGAGCAAATGCTATCGGTTGGTGCGCAGACGCCGCATCACGTCATTGCCGCCTCTTCCGAAGTAATCGTGCAGCTCCTTATACTCCCGGAACAGCTTCTCATACTTGCCCATTGCTTCCGCATCCGGTGTATAGCACAGATCGCTCAGCGCACCCATCCGCTCCGCAGCTTCGCCTACATTTTTGTAAACCCCGCCGCATACCGCCGCAAAGATTGCACTCCCCAACGCGCACGCCTGCTGTGACGCCCCTACCCGGATCGGCATCCCCAGCACATCCGCGTATATCTGCATCACCATCGGATTCTTCTGCGCAATTCCGCCTGCCGCAATCAGCGTGTCTACCCGTACCCCGGCATCCCGGAATGCCTCCACAATCACCCGCGTCCCGTATGCCGTCGCCTCGATCAGCGCCCGATAGATCTCCTCCGGCTTCGTCCGCAGCGTCATCCCGACGATCAGCCCCGTCAGCTCTGCGTCCACCAGCACCGACCGATTCCCGTTCCACCAGTCCAGCGCCACCAGCCCGCTCTCTCCGGGTGCCAGCTTCTCCGCCAGTTCCGTCAGATACGCGTGGATATTCAGACCCCTCTCCCGCGCCGCGATCTCATACTTCTCCGGTACGCAGTTTTCTGCAAACCATGCAAAGTGGTCCCCGACACAGCACTGTCCGGCTTCCAGCGCGTAGTATCCCGGTACCGCACCGTCCGCCGCCACGCCGCAGAATCCCGGCACGATTGTTTCGTGCTCGTCCAGCGTGATATGGCAGCCCGACGTCCCCATGATCTCGCACAGTTTCCCCGGCTCGGTGATCTTCACCGCCGGCAGGGTCACATGCGCGTCCATATGCGCCGCCGCGACCGCCGTCCCCTTACGCAGCCCCGTCAGCGAGGACGCCGCGTCCGTCACGTATCCCGCAAGCGTCCCCGACGGGATCACCGGCGCAGCGAACTTCTCCGTTACGTCTGCAAGCTCCGGCGCAAGCGCCGCGAAGAAATCCCGCGACGGGTACCCGTCTGACGGAGACCAGAACGCCTTGTATCCCGCCATCGCCGCGTTGCGTACCTGGACTCCCGTGAGCTGCCACACCAGCCAGTCGCCCGCCTCGAGGAAGTACACTGCGTCTCGATAGACCTCCGGAGACTCCGCGAGCGTCTGCCACACCTTCGGGAATGCCCACTCTGAGCTGAACCGCCCGCCGTAGCGTGCCGCGAACCTCTCTCCGCGCTCCGCGGCGAGATTCGTCATCCTCGTCGCATGCTTCTGCGCCGCATGATGCTTCCACAGCTTCACATACGCGTGCGGCTCCGACGCATACTGCGGCAGGAAGCACAGCGGCGTCCCGTCTGCCTTCACCGGCAGCAGCGTGCAGGTTGTAAAATCCACCCCTACGCCCACAACATCCTCCGGCGATACCCCTGCCTTCCGCAGCACCTCCGGCACGATATACCCGAGAACCTGGATGTAGTCGCCAGGATGCTGCAGCGCCCAGTCCGTCCCGAGCGGCGTGCCGTCCGGCAGTGCACGATCCATCACACCGTGCGGGTAGTCCATTGCCACCGTCGCCACCTCGCGGCCATTCTCCGTGTCCACCAGCAGCGCGCGGCCCGAGAGCGTTCCGAAATCAAGACCCAGTGTGTACTTTCCCATAGCTTCCTCCATAACGGACAAAGGGGCAGGAGTATGATTTTCCCGTCTCTTCTTTATGTTTTACAGCATCTATCCGGCTTTTTCAACGCTCTCCGCAATGTTGTACCACCCGGCCTCGACGCCGCTGTCCGTTACAGAGTAGTACAGCCCGAAGCCAGCCGTAGAGGATGCTGCCGCCAAAGCCTGCGACGCGGGAATCAGGTTCACCGTGCCGGACGCGCGATAGCTTGTCAGGCATACATCCGCGGCCACCAGCTCCGCTCCCCGGAACTCGACGCGCGCGGTGAAGCCCGGCTCACCCAGGATGCGGATGCCGTCATATGCCGCGCCGAAGCGCACGGTATACAGACCCGTCTGCGCGTCGTACGAACCGCTCTGCAGATACAGCCGCGCGTCGCCAAGTGTCGGGGTCAGCATTTCCGACACCAGCCGCGCCGCCTCAGCGATACGTGCCGTACGCGCCTCTCCCGTCGGCGCCGTATCGGACGACAGTTTCGCCGGATTGTAATACGTCACGTACCCGTCCGCACTTACACGCAGCGTACGCTCCTCGTCCACATACACCTGCGTCCCATCCTTCTCACGGTAGGCACGGGCAGTGTAGGCGTTGAAACCGAAGCCCTCCAGCACCGCCGTCATGATGCGGTTTGTGTCCGACTCCGATGCGATTGCCGTCACGCTCTGCGCCGTCAGGCCCGTACACGTCAACTCCGGCCGCAGCAGAAGCACATCACGCGCGTCGGCCAGATTCTCCTCATATGCAAACCGGCTCCCGTTCCCCACGTAGTCACCGCACAACTTCCGCAGATACTCCGCGTCGCTCTCGGTATCCATACAGTAGATCGTACGCTCGTCGGTCTTATAGTAGAGCACCACACGATCCTCACGAATCGAAAGCACGATGTAGCGCGCATCGGCGGTCAGGTAATCCGGCGGCTCCGCACCGATGAGCCGCGCCAGTGTGTCCAGCGGGAAGCAGCCGTCGAAATCCAGGAACACCATCGTTCCCGAAAGCGCCTCCCTCCACTGGTACGACGTTGACAGGATCGGCTCGCCCGCCGTCTCCAGCGCCTCGGCAAGTACCACCTGCGCAGTCTCAAAGCATGTCGACGCCGTATCCCCGTCCGGCGTACTGTACAGACCGGCGCCCTCCGACGCACGTACCGCACACTTCAGCGGGGTCACCACCCGCAGCGCATAGCTCAGCTCCGCGTAGTTGGGGTACAGCACCGTCTCCTGGCGCTCTCTGCCCAACGCGCGGTTTATCAGCTCAATTTCCGAAACGCCCATCGTATATGACCACACCAGGGTGGTCATATACAGCGCGCTCAGGATCAGCAGCACCACCAACAGATTTTTGCACAGGTTTTTGATCTTTCCCATATCTACACCTGTCGCGTATCCTGCACATCGGGTAGATCCTCCCGGATCGGCAGCCGGACGGTCATTGTCGTCCCGACATCGACCTCCGACTCGACGCTGATGGTACCGTTGTGGTAGCGCACGATCTCCGCCGCGATCGCGAGCCCCAGGCCCGTGCCGCCTTTATCCCGCGTGCGCGCTTTCTCCACGCGGTAGAAGCGCTCGAACAGCCTCGACTGATCCTCCTTCGGAATCCCCACGCCGTTGTCCGATACGGAGATGACGAGCATCCCGTTCTCCACATGACCGGAGAGGGTGATCGTGCCGCCGTTTGGCGTGTATTTCACGGAGTTTGCCAGGATGTTCACCACCACCTGCTCGATGCGTTCCCGGTCGGCGGTGATGACGGGGAGATTGTCGCCAAGGTCCAGTGTGAGGGTATGGAATCGGTTCTTCGCCTCAAAGACCATCGCGTCGTAGACGCTGGTGAGCATTTTAGAGCTGGGGAAGCGTGACAGCTTCAGATCAAACTTACCGTAGTCGAGCCGTGAGAGGGTCAGCAGATCCTTGACGATGCGCGCCATACGGTCGGCTTCGTTGTTGATCACGCCGAGGAAGCGCGCGGAGGTCTGGGGCGGCAGGTCGGACGTCTCCATGAGCGTCTCGGTGTAGCTCTTGATGCTCGTCAGCGGTGTGCGCAGCTCGTGGGAGACGTTGGCGACGAACTCACGCCGGGCACTCTCGAGTTTCTGCTGCGCGGTGACATCGTGGATAACGACCATCGTCCCGCGTTCGTTTTCCGTCACACCCAGCGGTGCGAGGAATACCTGCAGCGTCCGTTCGCCGCGCTTGTACTCTACGGACGGCGTCTGATCTTCCTCTGTGGGTGTGCCCGGCTGCGGCAGATCGCCGAGCACCTCGTCATACGTCAGCGTCTCGGAGAACGGGATGCCCAGAAGCACCTCCGCTGCGGGGTTCATGTGGACGATCGCGCCGTTCTTGTCAAACGCCGCTACGCCGTCGGTCATATGCAGAAACAGCGTCCCGAGCTTGTTGCGCTCGCCCTCGACGTCTGCGAGCGTCTCCTGCAGCGTCTTGGCCATGTGGTTGAACGTCCGCGTCAGCTCTCCGATCTCGTCGGCACTCTGTACCTCAAGCATCCGGTCAAATTTGCCCGAAGCAAGCCGCGCCGCACCCTTTGTCACATTCTCCAGCGGCATTGTCATTGTCTTTGAAAGCAAGAAGCTTAAGAGCACCGCAAACAGCAGGCCGAACAGAATCACCTGCACGGTGATCTTGAACAGCATCCATTTCAGCTCGTCGAGTTCCGCGTTGGAATCCTTGATGTAGATGATATAGATCGTATCCCCTGCGGAGAGCGGGATGGCAATGTCCATGTAGCTTTCGGCAAGATACATGCGGTCGCCGATCTCGCCGCCGAGTGCACGGATGATGTTGGAGGTAACCTCGAGCTTCGGTCCGGAGACGGCGTCGGACCCGGCGAGATAGCTGCCGGCTGCGTCGAGAATGTAATACTGGCGGTAGGTGTCGATGCCGAGAGGGCCGGCGTAAGCATAGAGCATGTCGCGCAGACGGGTCGCCGCGTCGGCGCCATTCGCCTCATCGCGCAGCTCCCCTAAAAACTGCGTGGTGAACACATCCTCCATCTGCGTACGGAATTCCGACAGATAGAACGATGTCACCCGATTCATCATCAGCGTCCCGACGACGAGCATTACCGACAGAATCAGCAGAATCAGGATCAGCACCAGTTTCATGTGCAGACTGCGAAACATACCTTACCCCCGAACCGGTCAGACGAAATTCTCCTGCGACGAGAAATAGTACCCGACGCCGCGCCGGGTCAGAATGTACTTCGGTGTCGGCGGATCGTCCTCGAGTTTCTCGCGCAAACGACGCATCGCCACGTCCACCGCGCGCAGGTCACCGTAATATTCGTATCCCCAAACTCTCTGCAGAAGCTCCTCACGGGAGTAGGCACGGTCGGGCGTCGCGGCCATCATACGCAAAAGCGAAAATTCCCGCGCGGTCAGGTCGACGGACTCTCCGCGCTTCTTGACATCGTGCGCTGCAAAGTAGATAGCAATGTCGCCCTGTTCGATATCGGGCTTCATCGCATCCGTCTCGGGCTTCACAGTACGCCGCAGGTTCGCCTGCACGCGCGCCAGAAGCTCCCGCATCGAAAAGGGCTTTGTGATATAGTCGTCCGCGCCGATCTCGAGACCGAAGACCTTGTCAGTCTCCTCCTCACGCGCGGTCAGCATGATGATCGGCACGTTCGAGCACTCACGGACGCGGCGGCAAATTTCGAAGCCGTCCATCCCGGGCAGCATCACATCCAGCAGCAACAGGTCGAAGTCGCCGTTCAGCGCGCGGTCGAGGCCGGTCAGCCCGTCGTACACCGCCTCAACGGTGTTCTTCTCGCGCTCGAGGTTGAACGATACAATATCCGCAATCGCAGCCTCGTCCTCGACGATCAATATTTTAGCCATGCTTTACACCTCCGCTATAACACTTTCCGTTATAACAACTACAGATAGTTCAATGTACGAAGAAGAAATATCCAAAAGAAGATTGTTGCGACGCTGGCGACGGTGGTAAGGACGACGACCTGACCGGCGAGATCTCCGTCGTTGCCGGTCTGCTGCGCCATGACATAACTCGACACGGCGGTGGGCGAGCCGGAGAGCGCGAGCAGCGCACCGATGGTGCTGCCGCGATATCCAATGAGGATCGCGGCGGGGAGGACCAAAAGCGGCATGAGTACGAGTTTGCCGAGCATCACACCCGCGAGGATCTTCCGGTTGGCGCGCATACTGGAGAAGGTCAGCGTACCGCCGAGCGCGATGAGCGCCAGCGGCGTGCCCATACTTTTCAGGTTTTTGAGTGTAGCATAAATCGCCGACGGCAGCGGAATCTTCAGAAATATAAACAGATACGACAATATGGACGCAATGATGAGGGGGTTTTTGATGATGTCGAGGAATGTCTCCCGCACACGTTTTCCGCCGTGCTGATCGCTCATATGCCAGGTCAGCGCGAATACGGCAAGCACATTGAAGACGGGGATGACGAACGGCAGCAGCATCGTCGTGGTCCAAAGCTCCCCCTCTCCGAACATATTGGTGACGACGGGGACGCCGAAAATGATGAAGTTGGAGCGGAAGATGCCTTGGACAACAACACCGATGCGCTTTTTATCACGGACGATCAGCGGGATCATGAGCATCAGCAATATAAACGCAAGACAGATCGTGCCGACGGCGATACCGACGTACTTCCAGTCGAAGTCCGAGACTGCAGCAGCGTTGTCGCAGATGTTGCAGAAGAGCATCACCGGCAGAAGGATGCTGTAGGAGAGCTTATTTGCCTTGGAGAAAAAGTCCTCGGACAGGAACTTCCGCCACTTGAGAACGCCCCCCAGCGCCATCAATAAAGCGAGCGGTGCGACGGCGTTGAGTGAAAATACAAGCGTATCGAGCAACGCGTAAGCCCTCCTTTGAGGATTCAGGATTCATAAACATGCGGAAGACGGGACGCGTCACCTAGTGTGGGCATCCCTCTGCGCGACGGCAAGCTCATCGCAGCGGTTGTTGTTTTCGTCGGCTGCGTGACCTCTCACCCATATGAACTTCACCTGGTGGATTGCGCACAGATCGAGCAGCTTTTCAAACAGATCGGGGTTTTTTGCGGGCGTCTTGTCGGCCTTCATCCACCCGCGCTTTTTCCAGCCGGTCGCCCATCCCTTGGTCATCGCATTGACCATATATTCCGAGTCGCTGTAGAGAGTGACGGCGCAAGGCTCCTTCAAAGATTCAAGCGCCTCGATCGCGGCGGTCAGCTCCATGCGGTTGTTGGTGGTCATGTACTCGCCGCCGGACATCTCGAGGCGTGTGTCCTTATATTCCAGAATAGCGCCCCAGCCGCCCGGCCCGGGATTCCCGGAGCAGGCGCCATCCGTCCAAATCGTTACTTCTTTCAAATTTCCTCCGTCTCGTCGTCCGTCTGCGGTATGGGCTCGTCCTCGTAGGTATCGTCCGGTATCTCAAACATATCCAGCTCTTCCGGCTTCATCGGCTCCTGTTCGGGCTTTGTTTCTTCGTCCTCGTCGGGGATATCCTCCTCATGGACGACGCGTGCGATGTCGATGACCGCGGTATCCTCCGCCGCACGCATGACGATGACGCCTTGGGACGATCTCCCGCAGACGCGCACCTCATCGGCATTTGCGCGGATGACCTGGCCGTCAGAGGTGATCAGCAGCAGATCGCACGGCCCGTCAATGGCGAGGATGCCCGCGAGAGGGCCGGTTTTATCGGTAAGCTTGTGGGTGATGACTCCGCCGCCGCCGCGGTGATGCCGGGGATACTGGTCGACCGGCGTACGTTTGCCGTAGCCGCGTTCGGTGACGGTGAGCAGATCGGTTCCTTCGCGCACGACGGCGGCGCCGACGACGCAGTCACCGTCGGTGAGACGTATCCCGCGCACACCCGCGGCGGTACGACCCATCACGCGCGCCTCATCCTCGCCGAAACGGATGGCCCGACCGTTTCTTGTCGCGATGATCAGGTCCTGGTTCCCGTCGGTGAGGTTGACGGACACAAGCGCGTCGTCCTCCCTGAGTATAAGCGCGCGCAGTCCGACCTTGCGCAGATTCGACAGCGCAGACAAAGCCATACGCTTGACGATACCTTCGCGCGTGACAAACAGCAGGTTGCGGTTGTCGTTTTCCGACGGTTCGACCGGCAGCAGCGCGGTGACGTTCTCGTCGGCGTCGAGCTGCAGGAGGTTGACAAGGTTAGTGCCCTTCGCGCCCCTCGACGCGGACGGGATCTGGTAGCCCTTGAGCCGGAAAACACGGCCGCGATCGGTGAAGAACAGCACGGGGTTGTGAACCCTCGTGACAAACAGCGTCGAGACGTTGTCTTCTTCCCGCAGCGACTGTCCGGAGATACCACGTCCGCCGCGTCTCTGCGCCTTGTAGACGCTCACCGGCATCCGCTTGATATAGCCCGCGCGGGTCAGCGTGAAGACATTGGTCTCGTTCTCGATGAGGTCTTCGATATCCAGCTCATCGTCCACAAGCTCTATCTGCGTCCGGCGCTCATCGGCGAGACGAGAGCGGATTTCCAGCAGCTCCTTCTTGACCTGTGCGTACTGCAGCGCGTCGGAGGTCAGGAGATGTTCGCACTCGGCGATTTTCTCATACAGCTCCTTGAGGTCAGCTTCAAGCTTTTCGCGTTCCAGACCTGTCAGACGTCCCAGACGCATATCTACGATGGCCTGAGACTGTTCCTCGACAAGATCGAAGCGATTCTGCAGGCGTATCTTGGCAGCCTGCTCGGTCTTGGACGAGCGGAGGATGTTGATGACCTCGTCGATGTTGTCAAGCGCGACCTTCAGGCCCTCTAACACGAGCGCACGCTTTTTCATGCGCTTGAGTTCAAAGCGGGTACGGCGGACAATGACCTCCTTCTGAAAGACGAGGTAGTCGGTGAGCATTTTCTTAAGGGACATGACCTTGGGCTGACCGCCGGAGAGCGCGAGCATACAGACGGAAAAGCTTACCTGGAGCTGGGTATAGGAGTAGAGCTGGTTGAGGACAACTTGTGGGTTCGCGTCACGCTTGAGGTCAACGACGATCTTGAGACCGAGGCGGTCGGAATGGTCGGCGAGGTCAGCGATGCCGTCGATGCGCTTATCCTTGACGAGGTCGGCCATACTCTTGACGAGTTTGACCTTGTTGACCATATAAGGAATCTCGGTGATTTCGATGCGGGTCTTGCCGTCCTCAGTGACGATGTCGGACTTGGCGCGCAGCTTGACGACGCCGCGTCCGGTGGCATAGGCGGCACGGGAACCGGCCCGGCCTACGATGGTACCGCCGGTGGGGAAATCGGGACCCTGGACAAACTGCATCAGCTCATCGAGGGTGGCGTCGGGGTTATCGATCAGGAGGCAGGACGCGTCGATGATCTCTCCGAGGTTATGCGGAGGGATGTTGGTCGCCATACCGACAGCAATGCCGACGGAGCCGTTGACGAGAAGGTTCGGGAAGCGTGACGGCAATACGGACGGCTCTTTATAGCGGCCGTCATAGTTGGGCACGAAGTCGACGGTATCCTTCTCGATATCGGTCATGAGGTCCATGGCGATTTTCGCGAGCTTTGCCTCGGTATAACGCATGGCAGCGGCCGGGTCGCCGTCGAGGGAACCGAAGTTGCCCTGACCGTCGACGAGCGGATAGCGCATGGAGAAAGTCTGGGCGAGGCGGACGAGGGCGTCGTATACGGAGGCCTCACCGTGGGGGTGGAAGTATTTGATGACGTCGCCGGCAGTGGCGGCGCACTTGGAATAAGGCTTATCGGGCGTGAGGCCCGCGTTATACATGCTGTAAAGGATACGGCGATGGACGGGCTTCAGGCCGTCGCGCACATCCGGCAGTGCGCGGGAAACGATGACGGACATCGAGTAGTCGATGAAAGCGGATTTCATCTGACGCTCGATATCTATCGGGATGATGGTTGTTTTCTTGGGGGTTTTGTCCATTGTGGTTACTCCTTGCGGATTTTAGCAGGGGTCATTCCTTTTGACAGATTTTATATATTCTGATGTTTCTGATATGGTCTTTTTTTTCCGCGCGTGTTTCAAGGTCGGTATACGGGGGAATGGTTTTCACGGCCGCTCATCCTTTACACGTCAAGGTTCTTCACATACTTCGCGTTCTTCTCAATGAACTCACGCCGCGGCTCCACCCGTTCTCCCATCAGCACCGAAAACGTTTCGTCGGCACTGGAAGCGTCCTCCATATATACCTTCAGCATCACTCGATTCTCCGGGTCCATCGTCGTCTCCCAAAGCTGCTCGGGGTTCATCTCGCCCAGACCCTTGTACCGCTGGATATCGTAGTCCGACCCGCTCTTCGCGAGGATCTCGTCGAGCTCTTCGTCCTTGTACGCGTAGCCTATCAGCTTCTTATTCTTCGTCACCTTGAACAGCGGCGGCTGCGCCAGGTATACATACCCGCCCTCGATCAGCGGACGCATAAACCGGAAGAAGAACGTCAGCAGCAGGCAGCGGATGTGCGAGCCGTCGACATCGGCATCGGCCATAATGATGACCTTATGGTAGCGCAGCTTCTCGAGATTGAAGTCCGCGCCGACACCCGCGCCCAGAGCCTGCACGATCGGGCTGAGCTTTTCGTTTCCGTAGACCTTGTCGAGCCGGGCTTTTTCCACGTTGAGCATCTTGCCCCACAGCGGCAGGATTGCTTGGTGCAGACTGTCGCGTCCGCCCTTCGCGGAACCGCCGGCCGAATCGCCTTCGACGATAAAAATCTCCGCGTTCCTCGGATCGCGATCGCGGCAGTCCCAGAGCTTTCCCGGCATCGCCGCGCCGTCCAAAGCGGACTTGCGGCGGGTCGCGTCGCGCGCCTTCTTCGCCGCTTCACGCGCTCGCCAGGCATTGATGCCCTTTTCCAGAATCGCACGTGCGACCATCGGATTTTCCTCAAAGTAATCCGTCAACTTCTCCGATACGACTTGATCGACCAGAGTACGCATCTCGGAGTTGCCGAGCTTCGTCTTCGTCTGACCTTCAAACTGCGCATTCAACAGCTTCACGCTGATGATCGCGCACAGTCCCTCGCGCACGTCATCGCCCGAGAGGTTCTTATCGGCTTCCTTCAGAAAATTGTACTTGCGCGCGTAGTTGTTGACGACTTTTGTCAGCGCGTTCTTGAAGCCGGTCTCGTGCATGCCGCCCTCGGTTGTCTTGATGTTGTTGGCAAATGACAGCAGCGTTTCATTGTAGCCGTCGTTGTACTGCAGCGCGATCTCCACCATGCAGTCGGCGCGTTCTCCCTTGAGGTAGATCACTTCGTCATGCAGCGGCGTACGTGCACGGTTTAACCTCTGCACAAACTGCCGGATGCCGCCGTCGTACTTCATCTCCTCGCTGATCGGTTCCTCCGGACGTTTATCCGTCAGCGAAATCGACACGCCCGCATTGAGGAATGCCTGCTCGCGAAGACGCTGCTGCAGGGTGTCATATTCAAACACCGTTGTCTCAAAAATGCCGGGATCCGGATGAAAGCGCACCGTCGTGCCGGTTTGTTCCTGATGATCGATCTTCGCGATATCGCCGACGCGGACGCCGTGTTCAAAGCGGATTTTCCGGTCGTCGGAGCCGTTGTGCGTCTCGACCTCCATCCAGTCCGACAGCGCGTTGACGACAGACGCGCCGACGCCGTGCAAACCGCCGGAAACCTTGTAGCTGCCGCCGCCGAACTTGCCGCCCGCGTGCAGCATCGTATAGATGACCTCGAGCGTCGAGGTCCCTGTCTGATGGTGGATCTGTGTGGGAATGCCGCGGCCGTTGTCCTCGACCTCGATGATATCTCCGGGAAGAAGTGACACACGGATATGCGTACACACACCCGCGAGCGCCTCGTCTATGGCGTTGTCGACGATCTCATAGACGAGATGGTGCAGTCCTGCGGCCGATGTTGTGCCGATATACATACCCGGACGCTTGCGCACGGCCTCCAAACCTTCGAGCACCTGGATCTGGCTTTCGTCATAGGAATTGGTGACTTCCAGATCCATCGGCGTATCGTCCATGTGGGTGATCTGATCTAGGGTTTTCTGTTCAATTTTTTCGCGATTTTCTTCCATATTAATTGATTCTGCCTTATTCAAACGTTCTTGTATTTCTGGCGCGCCGCCGTAGCGTTGAGGAAGCCAGAGGGGATATATAAACAGAAAAGCGGCCGTTTTCCTCGCATAAGACGAAGGATTTCGGCAGATTTTCGCTGATATTGATAACCTGACCTTTGTTTTCCGCGCGAGAGAGAAAGTCCTTTGTCGGTTGTGTGACGGTGGATGTGTCCAAATCGAAAACGCCGATGATCTGACGGTTCTTCGCCATAACCTCGGCGCCCAGGTGCAGATACATCAGGTTTCTCCTTCCTGCCGGCAGACCCGGCCGCCGCTGATGGTGAACACGCGCCGCGCGGCAACTTCTCCCGGCTTTACGTCGCACGCCGTGATAAACACCTGCCCGCCCGTGATTCCGCGCAGGACGTATGCCCGCCTTGCCGCGTCCAGCTCCGATAGGACATCGTCCAAAAGCAGCACCGGCGGTGTCCGATCCGCACGCGTGAAGATTTCCCGCTCCGCCAGCTTGCATGCCAGCGCCGCTGTTCGTACCTGTCCTTGTGACGCGTATTCCCGCGCGTTCTGTCCGTCTATGGTGAACACCAGATCATCGCGATGCGGCCCGGTCAGTACGTTTCCCGATCGCAGCGACGCTTCCTTATGCGCGATGTAATGCTCCCACAGTGCGCGTCCCAGCTCCGTGGGGGACGCCGACGGGTCGCGGATGGTTGAGACGGTTTCGTAACGGACACTGAGCGATTCTCCGCCGGAGATGTCTGCGTGGTATTTTTCGGTCAGCTCTGTCAGCGCTGTACAGAAGGACGCCCGATAGGGAATCATCCGCGCGCCGACGCAGCAGAGACGGTAGTAGAAGTCGTCAAGCGTCCCGAGCATCGCCGGTTCACGGTCGCGCAGGATGCGTACGATATGCGCATGTAGTCTGGTGTACTCGTTGACAAGCTCCCCGTAGAGTGGTCGCAGCTGTGACAGTGCCGTGTCCAGAAATCGCCGCCGCTGCGAGGACGCGCCGCGTACCAGTCCGAGGTCTTCCGGGCGAAACAGCACAACGTGAAAAAGCCCTGCTGCGTCGGATGCACGTTTCTGCCGTATACCGTTGAGCAGCGTCTGTCTGCGTGCGCCGATACGGATAGAAAGCATACAGTCCCTTTTGCCGTCGGAGAGTTTCGCATCGAGCTGTGCGGCGTCACATCCGAAGCGAATCAGTTCCGCGTCGCGTCTTGCGCGGAAACTCTGTCCGCGGGAGAGCAGGTAAATGCTCTCGAGCAGGTTGGTCTTGCCCTGCGCGTTTTTTCCCAGAAGCAGGTTGATATCTTCGCATGGTTCCAGTATGGTATCGGCATGGTTGCGAAAATCGGTGAGACGCAGCGACTGAAGTTTCATTCGACAACGTAGGTAATTCCGGCAAACAGCACGACGTCGCCCGGCCGCAGCTTTTTGCCGCGTTCGATGCAGATGTTGCCGTTGACGCGCACGAAGCTCATTTGTATCGCGTGCTTGGCTTCACCGCCGGTCATGACTGCACCCGCGAGCTTCAGCAGGGAATCCAGCTTGATGTATTCCGTATCGATATGCACAGACTGATCTGCCAATACGCTCACCTTCCAAAGGTTTTTAGTCACGCAGACGCGTGGGCATGACGAAGTAGAGATAATTATCTCCTTCCTTCGGGACGATCACGCAGGGTGACAATTCCGAGTTCAGCTGCAAAAGCACGGTTTCGTCTTTGCACACCCGCAGCGCGTCGAGCAGGTAACGGTTGTTGAAGCCGATGCGCAGACGTCCGCCGTCGATTGTATGGATTGGACACTCGTCGTAGGCGCGGCCGACGGAGGTTGTGCATGTGAGCTTGAGGGTATCGCCGTCAAATAAGAACTCTGTGTAGTTTCTGAGCGTCTCGTTGATCAGGATGGAGGTACGCTCGAGGCTGCGGATGAAGGAAGCGGTGTTGATCTCGACGGTCAGAGAGGAGGACTTCGGCAGTACGTTTTTATAATTCATGAATTCGCCTTCGAGAAGCTGTGAGGTGATGACCGTGCTGTTGATGGAGAAAGCGATGTTGCGGGAACTCAGGGAAATGGAGATGGAGTCGTCGCTGTCCGTGAGGAAGCGTTCCAGCTCGCGCAGGGTTTTGCCGGGTACGACGAAGCTGCGGAGATCGTCGGATTCGCGTTCGACGGTTTCGCTGCAGACAGCCATACGGAAAAAGTCGAGTGCGACGACGGTAAGGGTGTTGTTTTCGAAGATAAATTTGCAGCCGGTCATAACAAGGTTGTTCTCATTGGTAGAGACGGCGAAGATGGTGCCGTTGATCATACTTTTGAGCGTTTGCGAGGGGATGGAAACGGTATACTTTTGCAGCAGTACCGGCAGTTCCGGGAAGTCGACGGGATTGATGCCGATAAGGTTGAAGACAGAAGCACCGCAAGAGATGGTGGTCATGAAACGTTCGTCGGACTCGACGGTGATGATGTTATCGGGGAGGGAACGGACGATATCAAGGGTCAGTTTTGCCGGGAGTACCAGCTCACCTGGAACATGGATACCGGCGTCGACGGTGGTACGGATGCCGAGATCACCGTTGAAGCCGGTGATTTCGAGCGCTTGGTCGGCACGCAGAAGGAAGCCCTCGAGCGCAGGAATGGTGCTTTTTGCGGCGACAGCGCGGATGGTATCCTGCAGCGCATTTTGCAGGATGGCTTTTTCACAGGTTATTTTCATATCAGTCTCCTGTCTGAGCGGTCCCTGACGCGAAAGCGCGTGGGGTAGCAGATGAAGTTGTGGTCATCCGGGTAATAGAGAGAAGAATAAGATCAGAAGAATAAGTCGTAGAGAGTGGGGAAAAGGTGAAAATTGATGTACGGGTGCGTTACGCGGCGTAAAGGAGAGCATGGCTTTGATTTTTCGGGAACCCTTTTCCCTTTCGCTTTGTGGAAAACTTCGGGAGACTGTTTCCTTTTTTCCTCTATTTTCCCTTTTTCCCTGTCGAGTTTTCCACATTCCCCATTTTCATGTGGAAAACTACCCTTCCCGGATGGTCTTGATCAAGTTGTTGATGCTGGTCTTGAATGATGCGCTGGTTGTGAGCATTTCCTCGGTGCGTGCCAGAGAGGAGCGGACAGTGGAGTGGTCTCGGTCGAATTTATCGCCGATATCCTGCAGCGACAGCCCGGTCATCACACGGGTGATATAAATGGCGACATGGCGTGCCTGCATGGTTTCGGCGTCGCGCTTCTGCCCGACAATGTCCTTCTCCGGTACGCCGAAGAACGCGGAGACATGGCTGATGATATATGCGGGTGTCGGGTTGAGGCCGGGGTTCTCGCGGAAGATGTCCTCGATGGCGCGCTCGGCGGTGGAGAGATCGATGGGCGCGCCCATGAAGATGTTGAGCGCCATCATCTTCTTGACGGTTCCTTCCAGCTGCCGGACGTTGTTGGTGATCTTGCGCGCGATGAAGTCGACGATCTCCGGCAGCAGGTCGATGCGCAGGTGTTTTGCCTTTGCCATGACGATCGCGCAGCGCATTTCGTAGTCAGGCGGCGACACATCGGCGAGAAGACCCATCTCGAAGCGCGATACCAGCCGCTCTTCGAGCCGTGGGATTTCCTTCGGTGTCCGGTCGGAGGTGAGGACGATCTGTTTGTGATTGCGGTCGAGTGCGTTGAAGGTGTGGAAAAACTCTTCCATCGTGGAGTCCTTGCCGGCAATGAACTGAATATCGTCGACGAGCAGCAGGTCGATGGCACGGTATTTATCACGGAACTCCTGCATTCGGTTGCGGGAAATACAGGAGATCATCTCATTGGTGAAGTCCTCGGAAGTGATATAGACCGCGGTGCGGTTGGGCCAGGCGTGCTTGAACTCGCCGGCGATGGCGCCGAGCAGATGGGTTTTGCCCAGGCCGGACGGACCGTAGATGAACAGCGGGTTATACGTGGTCGCGGGGTTTTTCGCGACGGCGATGGCCGCCGCGTGCGCGAACTTGTTGGAAGGGCCGACGACAAAGGTGGAGAAGCTGAACTCTTCCTCGGCCGGTTCGTTAGAGGCCTGCTTTTTGCGTGCATGAACCTCATACTCCTCGGGAGTCATGACGGTGATGTCGATGTCCGCGGAGAACAGCTCACGGAACGCGTCTTTCAACGCGCCCAGGTATTTGCGCACGATGATGTCTTTTTTTATATCGTGTGTGGTCATCACGACCGCGCGGTCGCCGTCGAATTCCTGCAGTACGGCGTCGTCGAACCACGTCGCCAGCGTGACGGGTGTCATCTGCCCTTTTTCAGACAGCAGCTGGAGGATGGAACTCCAGATATCGGCGTAGGTTTTCACGTTTGGCGGATCCATCCTTTCTTATTCTCTCGGGGGTTGCTCTTCCTATTTATATCAATATGTGTACAGGGTAGTATACCACGAAACGTCAAATATTGCAAGCGTTAATTCTGAATAAAAGTTTGCAAAGTGTGCGGATCAATCCGTACTGCGAAAAGGAGATGCCCTTTGCCAAAATGACGCAGCTTCTGTTTCTGTTCGACTGCGCTGAAGCGGTTATTCACGGAATAAGGGGTAACCGCCGCCTGTAAAAGGCAGGGTTTTTGTCGCTTTTGCGCTTTGTATGTAAGCGCGGGAGATTGCTCTTGCAATCCGGAGGCACGTGTGATATAATAAGAGCTGTCTTCGAGGGTTGGGTGAAATTCCCAATCGGCGGTAACGCGGAGAAATCCGACAAGCCCGCGAGCGGTGCGCATCACCGCAGAGTCCGGTTCAAGTCCGGCGCCGACGGTTACAGTCCGGATGGAAGAGGACGGCGTACTCTGTGATATATATAACCGGGTATTGCCGCAGCAACCTTCCTCTCTTTGCCCCGAAAGACCAAATTATGGTCAGGGAGGAAATTTTTCATGCAAAACCGCAGCCATTCCGTCAGCCGTCTGGTAATCCTGTCTCTGCTTGCCGCACTGTCCATTGCGCTCTGTGTTTTCGTCCGCTTCCCGATCTTTCCCGCCGCTCCTCATTTGGAGTACGACGCGGGGGACATTCCGTTGATGTTTGCCGCGTGTTTATTCGGGCCGTGGTGGGGGCTGATGGTGACGGCGGTGACCTGTGCGGTGCAGGCGTTCACGGTTTCGGCGGCGTCCGGCCCCATCGGGTTGATCATGCACCTGTTCGCGACCGGTGCGTTTGTCGTCATCGCGTCGCTGATTTATCGCCGGAAGCAGACCGGCGCTGCACTGCTGTACGGACTGCTTTTGGGCGCGCTCGCGTCCACCGCGCTGATGATTCCGCTGAACCTCATCTTTACCCCTCTTTACGGAATCCCGATCGAGGTTGTTCAGAAGATGCTGCTTCCGGTAATCCTGCCGTTCAACGCCATCAAGTTCTTTGGCAACTCGCTGGTGACATACCTGCTCTACCGTCCGCTGCAGGGAATCTTACTGCACTACGGTAAAGATGCGCCCAAGGAGTAGCGTTCACCATATTCTAAAAGACCCCGCATACGCAGGAGTTTTCCACACACGGAGGAGAACTCCGCGCGTGTTTTTCCACAATCATTCCCGCGCGGGTGGCATGCGTCCCGCGCCTGCCGATTTCTTTACACGGGAGCTTTTCTATGTCCGACGACCGCTACGACTCCATATCCGGCCGCGCCGTTGCGGTCATCTTCACAAACGATGAGAACGGCTACACCGTCCTCCGCCTTGAAGGGGACGACGGTATGTTCACAGCCGTCGGCTGCATCCCCTGCGCCGCGCCCGGGGAGTGGTATGATCTCTCGGGCGTCTGGGGCTCTCATCCCGAGCACGGCCGTCAGTTCACCGTAGCCTCCTTCGAGCGCCGTCTGCCGACGGCACCTGCGCACATCGCCGCATTCCTGGGCTCCGGTATCCTCCATGGCATCGGTCCCGCCACCGCAAAGCGTATCGTAGAACGTTTCGGCACCGAGACTTTCGACATCCTGCGTGAAAATCCCGCCGCACTCTCCGAGGTGCGCGGCATCACCGACGACCGCGCGCTTGAGCTTGGGGAGCTGTTTTCCTTCCGGTTCGAGCTTCGCAGTCTGCTCGACTTTACCTCGCAGCTCGGTCTGCGTCCGGAGATTGCGCTGCGGCTCCATGCGCGCTGCGGCTCCGACGCGCTCTCAATGCTCACCGACAACCCCTACATGCTTGTCGACGAATCCTACGGCGTCAGGTTTTCAGAGATCGACGCCTTTGCGCTCAAAATGGGCATCCCGCCGGCATCTGACATGCGCTTTGAAGCCGCGCTCAAGGCCGTCCTCATCCACAACAGCCATTCGGAGGGTCATATGTTCCTTCCCGCCGGGAAGCTCACGCAGAACGCCGCGCACATGCTGCACCTGTCCGACTCACTGCCGCTGGAGGAAGCACTTGAGCGGCTCACCGCGCGCGGTGAGATCGTGCGCGAGGATATCCTCCGGCAGGACGCCTGCTATACCTCCGCCATGTACGAAGCCGAGTCAGAGGTCGCAAAAGCGCTTGTTGAGGCGAATACCACGGCGGCCCGCTACTCCCGTGCCGACGCCGAGCCGCTCATCTCCGGCGCGGAGAAGAATCTTTCGCTTTCCTATACGCCGAAGCAGCGTGAGGCGATGTTCTGCGCCGCCGAGCACGGCGTTATGATCCTCACCGGCGGGCCGGGTACCGGCAAGACCACCACCATCCGCAGCATCCTGCTGCTGTTTGAGCAGATGGGCTTATCCGTCGCGCTTGCGGCGCCTACCGGACGTTCCGCCAAGCGCATCACCGCGCTGACAGGCTCGCCTGCAAAGACGCTCCACCGGCTGCTTGAGGCAGGCTTCACTCCCGACCGTTCCCGTGCCGTCTTCAACCGCAATGCCGAGAACCCCATCGAAGCCGACGCACTGGTGATCGACGAGTTGTCGATGGTTGACCTGCCGCTGATGTGCGCGGTGCTCGAGGCTCTGAAACCGGGTACGCGGCTGGTGCTTGTGGGCGACGCGGATCAGCTTCCGAGCATAGGGCCGGGGAACCTGCTGCGCGACCTGCTGGCGTCGGGCGTGATTCCGTCGATACACCTCGACGAGATTTTCCGGCAGGCCCGTCAGAGCGCGATTGTCACCGGCGCACACGCAATCAACCAGGGCCTGATCCCGCCCGTACCGGAGTCTCCGGACGCCGACTATTTCTTCATGCGCCGCTTTGATGACGATAAGATCGCGGGGCTTGTGATTGCGCTGGCACGCAGCCGTCTGCCGGGCTACCGGGGACTGACCGCGGCGGACATCCAGGTCATCTCACCGACCAAGCATAAGCAGTGCGGGACGGTGTTTCTGAATCAGGCGCTGCAGTACGCACTCAACCCGCCCGCGCAGGACAAGTCTGAGCTGAAGACCGCCGTGTGTACGCTGCGCGAGGGCGACCGTGTGATGCAGACGGTGAACAACTACGAGCTTCCGTGGCAGCGTGACGACGGCAGTGAGGCCTCGCAGGGCGTCTTCAACGGCGATATCGGCGTCGTTGAGAGCTACGATGAGCGCGCGGGTCTTCTGACGGTGCGCTATGACGACAGGCTCGCGGTGTACACGGCGCAGCAGGCGGCCGAGCTGGAGCTGGCCTACGCGGTCACGGTGCACAAGGCGCAGGGCAGCGAGTTCCCGTGCGTGATCTACGTCGCCGGAGAGGCGGTGGATCCGCTGCTGACGCGCAACCTGCTCTATACCGGCTTTACGCGCGCCAAGTCGCTGCTGGTCGTTGTAGGACGCCCGGACATCGTCGCGCGTATGGTGGAAAACAACGTCCCGCAGAAGCGCTATACGGCGCTGCGTCTGCGTCTGAGGCGTGCGGCGGCGGGCAATCCGTAAGGACAATACACATGAGCCTTCTCGACAGACAATGGGAGGGATAGCGATGCTGCACGCGCTTTTTCCTGTGCGCTGTGTCCTGTGCGGTGCGCTCATCGAGCACTGCGAAGGATTTCTGCGGCTGTGTCCGGACTGTCTGCGGGAGCTTCCCCGGATCGTCGGAGACCGGGAGACGACGCTTGCGTCGGGGCTTGTCTGCGTGACGGCCGCGCGGTATACGGATTTGCGCGGTGCGGTGCTGGCGCTGAAGTTTCGGGGTCGGAGAGAGTATGCCCCCACGCTCGCGCTTTTGATGCTGCTTGCGCTGCGTCGCCATCCGCAGGACGCCGATGCGGTAACATGGGTACCGGTTCACTTTCTGCGGCGTCTGACGCGCGGATACGATCAGGGAGAGCTCTTGGCCCGCACCGTCGCGCAGGAGCTGGGGCTGCCGCTTGTCTCCACGCTGACCAAGCACCGGTATAACCGCCGGCAGTCCGGCATCGACGATGACACAAGCCGGGTGAGGAACGTACACGGCGTCTATACGGTGCGCCGCGGCATCCCCGGGAAACTGCCGGGGGATAACCCATACCGGAAGAAAAGTTCATACGGCGTCCGCGTGCTGCTGGTCGATGACGTCATCACCTCCGGCGCGACGCTCTCAGAGGCTGCCCAGACACTCAACGCCGCCGGGATCGGAACCGTCGGGCTGTGTCTTGCACGCGCGCGGGACTAAATAAAGGGAATCGGGAACTCCGGACTCGCAGCAGATCCCGTCCCCTGCAAGGTTAAAAGCAATCCGCAGCAATCCTTTGACGCTTGACTCTTCACTTGTAAGATCAGGAGGTGTATCATGCTGCTGAACGGAAAGGTCATCGCAATCACCGGGGGAGGCGCGGGGATCGGTGGGAGCGCGTCGCGGCTGTTCGCGAAAGAGGGTGCGCGCGTCGTCATTCTGGAAGTCAACGCGGAAGCCGGAGAGCGCACCGCCGCCGAAATCCGCGCGGTCGGCGGGGACGCCGTGTGCATACGTACGGATGTTTCGGATCCCGACTCGGTGCGCAAGGCATTTGAGGAAGTCGACAGGCTCTGCGGCCGTCTGGACGGACTGTACAACAACGCCGGGGTCTTCCTCGGGAAGTATGATAACCGCGTGACGGAGCTGAGTCTGGAGACGTGGGAGAAGATTCTGCGCATCAACCTGTTCGGCGTGTTCTACTGCTGCAAGTACGGCATCCCGCTGATGAAGAAGGCGGGCGGCGGTGCGATCGTGCTGACGTCGTCGTCCGCCGGCGTCATCGGCATCCCGGACTGCGATGCCTACACCGCCGCGAAGGGCGCAGCCGTCGCGCTGACACGTTCACTCGCCGTCGAGTACGGTCCCGACGGCATCCGCACCAACTGCATCGCCCCCGCCGCCATTCGTACTGAGATGGTCAAGGAGAGCAATCTCAACGACCCCAAATTCGACGAGCAGGCGTTCCTTGACCACGGCACGCCGCTGCGCCGCTGGGGAACTCCCGAGGAGGTCGCCGAGCTTGCCGCGTTTCTCTTCTCCGACCGCTCGTCCTACCTCAACGGCGCCATCATCCGTGCCGACGGCGGCATCACCGTGATGTAACGAAAGAACGTCCTCCTTCCCGGTCATGCGGAAGGAGGACGTTTTCTCACTCAAAGCGGAAGATTTCCATCTGCCCGGGCGCGAGCCAGACGCCCGCGTGGATGGCGTCGTACTCCTCGTGATAGATCGCGTCGTGGTGATGCGCTGCGAAGTCGGTATCCTTACTGCCGTTCATCTCAAGGCGATGGATGTGTTTGACTTTTTTGTCGAGCACGAACTCGAAGCGGCCCGGCTCGAAGGGCGTATTGCTGACCAGGACGGCGTACTCGCGGCCCTCGGCGTTTTCGAAGAACGAAAGGATGCCGGGCAGCCGGTCGACCGAGTGCATCCGCTTGATCAGCGGATGGGTATCCTGTGGGAAGTGGTCATAAGTGCCGTAGCATTTCCCGAAGTGCCAGGTCTTCCTATGACGCAGGGAATACAGCAGATCGCCGTGCATCGCGTGGAAGCGCTTTTGAACCCGCGCCATTGAGCGGTAGACCTCGGTCTCCTCACCGAATTCATCCACGGGAGACAGGCGGTAGTTGTTGCCGGGCATCGGGTTGTAGAACAGGAACCAGAGAATCCCGCGGCAGCCGGATGCCGCAGCAGTGTTGAGCTGCCAGCGCAGATCGTCCTCGGAGGGGACCCGGTAGCGGAAATGCCCGACGGACAGCAGCGTCGTCCACAGTTCGACCCCGGCTTCCCGTGCCATCTCGGAATACTTCTTCAGGTTGAGGAAATAGAGATCGGTACCGTCCTCTTCGGGGTTGAGCTGCGTGTAGCAGTCGTAACAGATCAGCCGGCAGCCGGAGCGTTCGGTGAAATCCTTCGCCCACAAGGGGAACTCCATGCCGCCCAGGAAACGCTCCTCGAAGCCGGGGACATAGGGGTTGAAGTTGAGGAAGGGTGTCAGCTCCGGGGCAAGCGACAGATGGATGCGGTAGGCCGCGATGCAGGCATTGAGCTGCTCGATGCCGATCGGCTCGTCTCCGATGAAGAAGCCGGCGGTGGCGGGATGGTGTCCGAAATCGGCGTACGCCTGCTCAAACGTCCGGCGGTACGCGGCGAGATCGTTTTGCGCGTCGCGGTAGTCAAGCTCGCCGACGCACAAATAGAGCCTCATCCCCTGCTTTTCGCATTCGTCCAGCAGCGCAAGCATCCGCTCTTTCTCGTCGGTATCGTAATGAAAACGGGGGCTTTGGTTCACGGTCATCCCGCAGCGCGTCCACCGTTCCACCTCCTCCGCCCCGTGGACGGAGATCGAAGGATAGTTCCAGAACCCTATTGGAAATTTTCCTGCCATGCCGGACACCTCCGTTGTTTGTTATAGACGGTTGCCTGTATTATATCGTGTACGTCAGTGTTTGTCAAGCGCGGGGCCGGATGACCGCCTCCTGCCGGGGATACGGTCACAGGAAAATCCCCTTCCCTGTTAAAAGGGAAGGGGATTTCGAGTTGTCAGGAATCAGTCGTTGGCGGCGTGCCAGGCGTCGAGCTGAGCCTGCGCCTCGGCAATGATGTTCTCGGCGCCGTTGGCGTTGAGTTTCTCATTGAACGCGGCGAGGGTCGCGTCGATGTCGGGCAGCATACCGCGGGTCAGGTCGTCCTTGTATTCTTTGATGACACCGGCGCACGCGGAGATCTCGTTCTCGACGTTGGTCGGGTCGAAGGTGAAGCCCATGTTGACGGAAGCGGCGGCGCTCTCGTTCATCATGGAGAGGGTATCAAAGAAATCGTCCTGCATCTCGAGGGGCAGGTAGCAGGTAAAGAGGTTGCCGGCTTCGGCGTGGTACCAGAAGTAGAAGCCGCGATTGGTCTTATCCTCGTTGTAGGTGCCGGTGAAGTCGACGCGCTGCACGCCGTCCTTTTCGACAAGCTTCCAGCCCTCTTCGTACGCGCCGAAGTGATAGGCGGTGGAGACCATCGGATCGGAGAACAGCAGGTTGAGGAACATCATCGAACGCTCGGGGTAATCGGAGTCGGCGTTGATCGCCTGCATGACGGCCTGGATGTAACCGGTGTAGGTGAAGGACATCTGCGGGAAGGTCATGGCTTGGTAGAACGGGATCTTGGCGCTCTCGTAGTACTGATCGGCGATAACACCGACGCCGCCCCAGCCGAAGGACATGAACTGATAGCCGTCCCTATAGGCTGTTTTGGCATCGTCGGATAGGTTGGCCCAGTCGTACGGCATGATGCCGTCGGTGACCCACTTCTTGATGATCTTACACTGGCGCTCGAACTCGGAGCTTCCATAGAGGTTGAAAACGGTAAGACCGTCAGCATAGGGTTCGCCGGCGAAGGAGGGTGTACCGGGGATCGTGGTGGCAGCGATGCTGACGAGAGTATCAGCGGCGAAGTAGGGATGCTCCCAGTTGTTGCCGCCGACAAGTGCGAGGTTCGCAGCATCGGGGATCGACTCATCACGGGCAGCCTTGAGCTTATAGAAGAATTCGTCAAAGTCATAAGCGGTGGACCACTTGATGGCTTCGAATTCTTCCTTGAGGCCGGTGGTCTCAAGCATGGTGACGTTGTAGGGAGAGGACGCGAAGACGGTGACATCCTTGTAGGTCGGCATAGCGTACAGCTCACCGTCGACGGTAGCAGCCTTCCAGACGAACTCGGGGATGCTGGCGTAGGTCTCGGCGCCGTAGGTAGCCATCAGTTCATTGAGCGGGTAGAATGCGCCGCGCTTCTGCCAGACGCCGAACGGCACGGTGGACTGGGAGGTGAAGAAGATATCGCAGGCCTGTCCTGCCATCAGGACGGCGGTGATTTTCTCCTCGTAATCTCCGTAGGAGGTGCAGTTCATGTTGATGTTGGCGTTGATTTTTTCCTCGAGATAGCCGTTGAGGTAGTTTGCGTAGGCTTCGAAGCCGGGCCGTTCGTTGATCATACCGTCGCGGTTGTACCACTCGAGGGTGACGAATTCAAGCTCGGGGGCAGCGGAGGCGGCGGTGGTGGCGGACGTCGCGGTTGTGGCGGCGGCGGTCGCGGTGGACTTGGTGGTGGCAGTAGTCGCGGCCGTGGTGGTTGCGGCGGCGGTAGTTGCGGCCGTGGTGGTTGCAGCAGCGGTGGTGGCGGCAGTGGTGGCAGCGGTGGTCGTCTTGTCCCCGCCGGACTGGCAGCCGGTCAGGATGATACCGAGCGTCAGTATGAGCGTAAGCGCGAGAGCGAGAGCTTTGCGGGTCATGGGGAATCCTCCTTGTTTAGAATATTTATATAAACGCCGCTATGTGAAGCGTTTATACCGGAAGGATGCGGCGGTGCCAAAAGGCAAACTTTTTGGGAAAGCAATCAAGCACAAAACAAAGGCTTAAGATTTGTTCGCTTTGACACAGAAAAGGGCGTGAAAAGAGCCTTTGCAAACGATGAAATCATTATAGCACAACCCTTGCGAAAAATCTACTATCTATTAATAATTATTTGTGTTTTATAAACCAGCAATTCATGTGCCTGCTTTGGAAATGGCTGAGGTGACATCCCCAGGCTGTTTGCTGTGTCCATAGGGAGCGTATCTCATCTGCGGCACAGTCCCGGAAGCCGTCTTTCCGCGCAGCGCGGATATATTATAATGCCTTTAGTTATAAATCCCCCTTGACAGACTGCCGATAGTATGGTAAAATCACCATGTTTCCGAAGACCGCACGGATGCTTTGCTTAAACGGCAGTACTGCCGCCGCGCGCAGGAGACATGCGAAAAACGAATCCGTTTTGCCGTCATGCCTTTTGTCCTTGGGAACACTATGGACAAAAGGCTTTTTTGTCCGTGTCAGCATTCCGTAACCTGAAACTCAAAGGGGTGAAACACGTTGCCTAACGCAAAAGTTCTGGAGAGCAAGAAGGAGCATGTCGCGCAGCTCATCGATCAGATGAAGAACGCGAGTGCGGGCGTCCTTGTGGATTATAAGGGCATCTCCGTCGCTGCCGACACGAAGCTGCGCCGGGATCTGCGCGCAGCGAACGTCGAGTACGCGGTCGTGAAGAACACGATGCTGCGGTTCGCGTTCGATAAGCTGGGGTATCAGGAGCTGAACCCCCAACTGAACGGCACCACCGCCATTGCGGTCAGCCAGGATGACCCGGTCGCCGCTGCGAAGATTCTGTGCGAGTTCAAGAAGAAGAACGAGAAGATGCCGTTCCACATCAAGGCCGGCTTCGTCGACGGAAAAGCGATCACCGCAGATGAAGTGAAGAACCTTGCGGCACTGCCTTCCCGCGAAGTACTCGTTTCCAAGATGCTCGGAAGCTTCAACGCGCCCATCACCGGCTTTGTAAGCGTCCTCAGCGGCACCTTACGGGGTCTCGCCGTCGCGCTGCAGGCCATCGCCGATCAGAAAAACGAAACCCCCGCTGCATAAGCGGACAACCGTAACCCATACCGGGATACGTACTTTAACTTATTGGAGGATATTATCATGGCCAGCGAAAAGATCACCAAGCTGATTGAAGAAGTCAAGTCCCTCACCGTTCTCGAGCTTTCCGAGCTCGTGAAGGCTCTTGAGGAAGAGTTCGGCGTTTCCGCCGCTGCTCCCGTAGCCGCTGCTGCTCCGGTCGCTGCAGCCGCCGCCGCTCCCGTCGAAGAGAAGACCGAGTTCACCCCCGTTCTCGCCGAGTTCGGCGCCAACAAGATTCAGGTCATCAAGGTCGTCCGTGAGATCACCGGCCTGGGTCTGAAGGAAGCCAAGGACCTCGTCGACAACTGTCCGAAGCCTGTCAAGGAGAACATCCCGAAGGCTGAGGCCGATGAGATTGCCAAGAAGCTCGAGGCTGCCGGCGCCAAGGTCGAAATCAAATAATTTGACTTTCTTTCATAAAAACCGCCGTTCCCAAATAGGGAACGGCGGTTTTTATTGACGCGGACGTATGGTTGTGGTATCATGGAATGCGTAGAGGAGGGGTGTCTGTGGAATTCCGGAAGGTGACGGAGAACAGAAAGGCGTATCTCGACCTGCTGCTGCTGGCAGACGAGCAGGAGGACATGATCGACCGCTACCTTGCGCGCGGAGAGATGTACGTGCTCGACGACGGCGGCGATACCGTGGCGGAGTGCGTCGTGACACGGGAGGACGAGGGCGTGTACGAGCTGAAAAACATCGCCGTAAGACCTGACTGTCAGCGGAAAGGATACGGCAGGCGGCTCATCGATTATGTGTGGGCGCAGTATCCGGACTGCCGGGTACTGTATGTCGGTACCGGCGATGTACCGTCGTCGCGGGCGTTTTATACGGGGTGCGGGTTTACCGTGTCGCACCGGATCGAGAACTTCTTCACGGACCACTACGACCATCCGATGTACGAGGACGGCGTGCAGCTCGTCGACATGCTCTACCTGAAGCGGGAGCGCTGTACAGGAGAAACGGATTCGTCTGACATGTGAAAACCATCTGCGGGAGTATATCTGCTGTGCGATCGCAGGTCGTGCATATCAAAACCCGTGACGCCGCTTACGGCTTTCTGACTGTTTTATCGCCGGGAACCGGTCACGCATGAAATCCTGTCGGTGCCGAAAAAAGATTTTGCGGACAGAAGGTTTTGAGCGTCTGTGTTTTTATGGTTGCGTTTTTGCAAAGGCTGTGTTATACTCAAAGAAGACACAATTCATCACAATCGGGAGGTAAAATGCCATGACCTATACCTACACAAAAACCCTCGAGACACGCTATGACGTGGACGTCTGCGTCGTAGGCGGAGGTCCCGCCGGGATCGCTGCCGGAATCACCGCCGCGCGTCAGGGCGCAAAGGTCCTCATCCTCGAGTCGCAGGGCTTCTTCGGCGGCTGCGGAACCGCTGCGCTTGTCCCGGCGTTCATGCAGTTCAGTAACGGCGTTGACTTCATGGCCGGAGGCATCGGCCGCGAGGTATTCGACCGTGTATGCATCCCCGAGCTGAGACTGAGCATCCGCGTTGAAGTGCTCAAGCGCGTCTACGATGACATGGTGCGCGAGTCCGGCGCGGACTTCCTGTTCCACACCTCGATGGTCGACGTCATCACGCGCGACGGCGGTGTCGACGCGATCGTTGTTGCGGCGAAGAGCGGCGTCTACGCCGTGCACGCGAAGCTCTACGTCGACGCGACCGGCGACGGCGATCTGTGTGCCTGGGCGGGCGCGCCGTATGAGCTCGGTGACAAGAACGGCCATGTCATGCCCTCCACCCTCTGCCAGCAGTGGATCAACATCAACTGGGACGATGAGCCGACCTTCACCCGTGAGGAACGCACCGCGCTTGTCGGGAAAGCGATCGACGACGGTGTCTTCACACAGCCCGACTTCCACCTCTCGGGCATCTGGCATACCGGTAAGAATACCGGCGGCGGCAACGTCTCCCACTGCTACGGCGTCAACGCGACCGACGAGCGCTCGCTGACGGACGCGATGGTGCTCGGACGGCACATCGTCCCCGAGTTCGAGCGCTTCTACCGTGAGTATATCGGCCGTGCGTACAAGGACGCGTCCGTCATCGCGACCGGCTCTTACCTCGGCATCCGTGAGAGCCGGCGTATCATGGGTGACTATATCCTGGGTGTCGGCGACTTCCGCCCCGACAGCACCTTCGATGACGAGATCGGCCGCTACTCCTACCCCATCGACATCCATCCGGAGATGGGGCGTGAGAACTATGAGAAGTTTTTGAAGGAGCACACCTCCATGCACCTCGGACGCGGTGAGAGCTACGGCATCCCGTACCGCGTGCTGACCCCGCAGAAGCTCTCCAACGTCCTTGTCGGAGGCCGCTGCATCTCGACGGACCAGAAGATGCAAAGCTCCATCCGCGTGATGCCGGGCTGCTACATTACCGGGCAGGCATGCGGAATGGCCGCTGCACTTGCCGCGCAGGGCGAGCAGGACATCCGCCGTGTCGATATCCGCGCGCTGCAGCAGAAGCTCGCCGCGATGGGCGCGTATCTGCCGAACGCGTAGAGGAGGCAGGCGTCATGGGACGCGCAGGGGTGAACTGTGTTCGCCCACCGCGTCCCCTTTTTTCTGGAAACAACCTCGACAAACGGGAATGAATACGGAGGTCGTTACCTGCAGAGGATATCCAGCCGCGAAGAGAAACCGATCCCCGATATAAACCGAAAGGACTGAAGACCCTATGACCTTTCGCGAAACCCGCGAGCTTGCCGACTTCGCGCTCCAGGTGCGTACCGACTGTATCCGTATGACCAACCACGGGCAGTCCGGGCATATCGGCAGTATGCTTTCCATGACCGAGATCGTCACCTACCTCTACAACCGTGTGCTGCACGTCAGCGCCGAGAATCCCCGTGACCCCAACCGTGACCGTTTTCTCCTCAGCAAGGGTCACGCCGGTGCCTGCATCTACGCCGCCCTCTGCCGTCTTGGGTACTTCCCCGAGGACTGGCTGATGACCTACTACCGTGACGACGGCAAGCTGATGGGACATATCTCCCACCATGTCCCCGGCGTCGAGTTCTCCACCGGCTCTCTCGGTCACGGTCTGCCCGTCGCCGCCGGTATGGCGCTCGCCGCAAAGATCAGGAAGGAAGATCACCGTGTCTTCTGTCTGATGTCCGACGGCGATATGAACGAAGGCTCTACCTGGGAAGCCATCGTCTTCGCCGCGCAGCAGAAGCTCGATCACCTCGTGGGGATCCTCGACTATAACCGCATCCAGGCGCTCGGCTTCTCAAAAGATATCGCCGATCTCGAGCCGCTCGAAGACAAGCTGCGTGCGTTTGGCTGGAGCGTTGTCACCATCGACGGCCACTCCTATGACGCTCTCGAGGATGCGTTCGCAAAGCTGCCCTTCGCGTGCGGCAAGCCCTTCCTCGTCATCTGCAGGACGGTCAAGGCGCGCGGGGTGCCGTGGCTTGAGAATACCGTGAAGTCCCACTACGGCTTCATCCCCGATGACAAGGTCGCCGACGCCATCGCCGGCTGTAAAGCGTTTCGCGATACGTTTGTGAAGGAGGCGGTGTGATATGCGCGGTGTGTTCAACAAAACCCTGCTCGAGCTTGCCCGTAAGGATCCCCGTATCTATATGATCCTTGCCGATATCGGCTACGGAGAGATCGAACCCTTTCGTGACGCGTTCCCTGACCGCTACTACAACGTCGGTGTCGCCGAGCAGAATATGACCGGCGTCGCGTGCGGCGTTGCAATGGAGGGCAATATCGCCGTCACCTACTCAATCGCCAACTTTCCGACCCTCCGCTGTCTTGAGCAAATCCGCAACGACGTCTGCTACCACAACGCCAATGTCAAGATTGTCATCATCGGCGGCGGCGTCAGCTACGGTCCGTTGGGGGTCTCACACCACTCCACCGAGGACATCGCCATCCTGCGTGCGCTGCCCAACATTGTCGTCTGCGTGCCGTGCGACACCTGCGAGGCTGAGGCCGCTGTCCGCGCGATGATTGCTCATGACGGTCCCTTCTACTACCGCTGCGGCTATAAGAACGAAAAGGATATCCACGACGGCTCCATCGACTTCCGGCTCGGGAAAGCCCTCACCGTCCGCGAAGGCACCGATGTCTGCGTCATCTTCACCGGCCCCATCGGGTATAACGCCAAGCTCGCCGCCGAACAGGTGCAGCGGGAGCACGGCATCTCCGTACGTCTCGTCAGCCTTCACACGATCAAGCCCATCGACCGCAACGCGATCACCGACGCCGCGCGGAACATCGGCTGTATCCTCACCGTCGAGGAGCACAACCTCTCCGGCGGCATGGGCTCCGCCGTCGCCGAAGTCCTTGCCGACGAGGGCTGTATCTGTAAAGTCAAACGTCTCGCGCTGCCGGACGTCAACGTCTCGCTCGTCGGGTCGCAGGAATGGCTGCGGGACCGGTACGGCCTGGGCGTCCGCGGGATCGCCGACGAAATTGTCAAACTTTCCGGGAGGTAATCTGTATTATGATGAACAAGGTTCTTCTGATTCTCGCCGATGGGATGCGTCCCGACGCGATCGACCGATGCGGAAACCCTTATGCCGCCACGCTGATGAAAGAGTCTGCCTATACGCCTGCCGCGCGCACCGTTTTCCCGTCCGTCACGCTGCCGTGTCATATGTCGCTGTTCCTTTCCGTCGAGCCGGGACGCCACAATACGCTCACCAATACCTATGTCCCCCAGGTGCGTCCGATCAACGGATTGTGTGAGACGCTGCGGCTGCATAAAAAGCGCAGCGCGTTTTTCTACTCATGGGAGCAGCTTCGTGACCTCACGCGGCCCGATTCGCTCGAGCTGTCCTACTACGCAAACGGCCATATCTTTGGTTACGAGAAGGCCAACCCGATGGTGACCACTGCGGCGATCAATCACATCCGTGAGAGCGCGCCGGACTTTGTGTTCCTCTACCTCGGCTACCCCGATGCCGCCGGGCATGGGTTCGGTTGGATGGGGAAAGAATACCTCGAGAGCGTGCGCGAGAGCATCGAGCGGATGGAGCAGATCATCACGACGCTGCCGGCGGAGTACAATGTGATCGTGACGGCGGATCACGGCGGACATGAGCGGATGCACGGGACGGAGCTTGCCGAGGATATGACGATACCGCTGTTTTTGCGCGGGGAGCGGTTTGCGCCGGGCGCGGATATTCCGAACGCGAGCATTCTGGACATTGCGCCGACGATCGCGGAGCTGATCGGGGTACCGAGGGATGAGGACTGGTGCGGTAAATCGCTGGTGTAGTGCGCTCCGCGTCCAAACCCACGCACCATCCCACCCCGCGCCATGAAACAGCAGCCGGAAAAGTACACGAAGCTGAAAAAGCTGTGCTCTGCTGCCTTTACTTTCTGCTTTTCATTCTTCACCTTATTCAGGAGGGATTTTCATATGAAAATCACCGAACAGACACCGTCGGTGCCGCAGTATTTCTCGTGGATCAACTCGACCAACGAAGGGTCGACAGAACGTCAGACGCTGATCAACCTGGACTACTTCGCGTGGATGCTGCGCACCTACGGGATGCAGCTGGCAATTTACGCGTGGGACGCGGGAAACCTTGACGGCGCGTCCGGGACATATGAGAAGCTCGACGGCGAGAAGCTGAGGAAGCAGTATCCCCGCGGCTACGGCCCGATCGCCGCACGCGCCGGAGAGCTGGGCATCCGTCTGGGTGTCTGGGGCGGTGCCGACGGCTACGGCAATACGCCCGAGGAGGAGGCTGCCCGCCGTGAGCTGTTGGTCTCGCTGTGCCGGGACTTCCGCTTCCGGCTCTTTAAGTTCGACACCGTCTGCGGATCGCTGCGGCCGGAGAAGCAGGACGCCTTTGCTGAGACTATGCGTCAATGCCGGAAATACAGCCCCGACCTCATCGTCCTCAACCACCGCAACGACCTCGGCTACGCCGGGGACGCCGCGACCACCTTCCTCTGGGGCGGTGTGGAGACCTATGTCGATGTCTTCCTCCGCAACGGGAAGACCGCACCGCATAACCGTGAGGGCGCGCTTGAACGCGGACTGGTGCCCGGACTGCGGCGGCTAACCGAGGATCACGGCGTGTGTTTATCCTCCTGCCTCGACTTCTTCGAGGATGACCTGGTGCTGCAGGCGTTCAACCGCAGCTTGATTCTCGCGCCGGAACTGTACGGAAACCCGTGGCTGCTGCGCGACGATGAGCAGCCCCGGCTTGCGCGGATATTCAACCTCGCCGCGCGATGGGACAAGCTGCTCGTACACGGCATCACGCTGCCGGAGAGCTACGGGGAATACGCCGTCGCGCGCGGCGATGCTCATACCCGCATCCTCACATTGCGCAATGCGTCGTGGGAACCGCTGACCGTCCGGGTGAACTTCGCGGAGGTCGGGCTTGCGGAGTGTGCGAAGGTCATTGTCCATGAGCGTCACCCGTATGAGCGCGCGCGGACATATGCGTATAACGAGCCCGCCGAGGTCACCGTCGCACCGTACCGCGTCAGTCTCGTCGAGGTCGCCGATGCCGCGCACGCCGGGTGGTACCTGACCGACTGTTGCTACGAGGTCGTGCGTGAGCTGCCCGGAGAGCCGGTCGAGGTGAAGCTCCTGCGTGCCGACGGAGAGGTGCGGCTGCATCACGGAGATACGGAGCGCGTACTGACCGAAGCCCATCTGGATGAGACGCTTCCCGACCCGGTACGGCTGCTGCCCGGTATCGTCGACCATGTGCCGTACTCCGCCGAGACGCTTTATGAGGCAACAATGTTCGCGCTCGACAACGATTCTCTCGAGTACCGTTCCCTTCTGCGTTCCGGTGAGACAAAGGTGCCGGAGGTCAAAGCGGCGCGTGACGCGTTCTTTGATCAGGACACCTACCGTTTCCGGGGCTGCGAATCGCGCGCGCTGTTCGACGGCAATGACGCGACGTTCTTTGATACGAAGACAAAGTGTTACAATATCCGCGTCGACGGCGGCTGTCTGCGCGTGGACTTCGGTGCGGTCATCGACGCCGACACGGTCGAGCTGACCTGCTTCGAGATCGACGAGCCGACGCGGGAGATAATGCCGCAGACATACCGCGCCAATGCCGAGTATTCCCGTGACCTGACGGCGTTCCGTTCGGCGCCGCACCTGCACATCACGGACGCCGGTGCGTGCGAGGCGCCGTCGGTGATCCTGCGCGTCCACAACATCGTACAGCGTGCCGGACGGATGAAAAAGGTCACCTACGCGGTCGGCGCGCTCAGATACTTCCGGCTGATGGATCCGCCGGACCGGATTTACCACGTCAGGCTCTACAAAAACGGCGCAGAAGTCAAACCGGAGACACCCCATGCAAACAACATGATGGCGCATCCGCGGCGTCGGCCGGTCGTAGACATGCGAGCGCAGACGGTCACGCTGCCGGACGTCCTCCCGAGAGGCGCGTACCTCGCGGCGGCACTCGAGGGTGTACACGGCAAGGAGGGCGCTTATGTCGCGGCGGTCTGCGAAGATAAACTCCTCGGCTTTCCGACGCGTGCGCCGTCGTATCCGTCCAATGTCTGGGAGCACATCGTCGCGGCGACCGACGCAAACAACACGTACTACCTCCCGCTGACCTCGGACATGGCGGGTAAACGCGTCACGATCTGCACGCTCGCTGTCTGCGCGGAACACCTGGCGTTCCATACCGACGTATGGCTCTGCGCGGGCAATCTCGCGACGGAGGGTGTGCGCGTGATATACGGTGCTGCTGACCAACCGCGTGCACTGCCCGGAGCCATATGAGCGGACGCTTCGGCTGCGGTGCCTGTTCGCGAACGCCGCGCGGGCAGCGTATCTCAGAGGCGGGTTCGGGGACTGAGCGCATGGGAAAGATAACCTGAAAATTAACGGCGCGCGGCTACTTTCCATAGAGGACAGCCGCGCGCTTTTCGTAGAATTGCATATTGCATTTGGAACGTTTTTGGTGTAAACTGTAGAAAAACATACGGGAGGCTTTGGAAGATGTCGGACAAACCGAAGGGAAGGTTCCGGACATTTCTCGAACGCAAGAAAATTTCGATCACGCCGCGCGCGTACTTCCTCGATGCGATGAGCGCGATGGCATTGGGTCTGTTCTCATCGCTGCTGATCGGCACAATCTTCGGGACACTGTACACCTGGACGAACTTTGCGTTTCTGGACACGGTCGCGGGCTACGCGAAGCAGGCGACCGGTGCCGCGCTGGGCATCGCAATCGCGTACTCGCTGCATGCACCGGCGTTCGTGCTGTTCTCGGCGGCGGCGGTGGGCATCGCGGGCAACATGCTCGGCGGACCGGTCGGCGCGTACCTCGCGACGGTGGTCGCAACGGAGCTTGGCAAGGCCGTGTCCAAGGAGACGAAGGTCGACCTGCTGGTGACTCCGTCGGTGACGATCATCGCGGGGACGCTGGTGGCGATGTTTGTAGGGCCGGGGGTCTCGGCGGTGATGACGGCGTTCGGAAAGTTCATCATGTACGCGACGGAGCTGCAGCCGCTGTGGATGGGGATGCTGGTGAGCGCGACGGTCGGGATTGTACTGACGCTGCCGATCTCGAGCGCGGCGCTGTGCGTGATGCTGGACCTGTCGGGGCTGGCGGCAGGTGCGGCGACGGCGGGCTGCTGCGCGCAGATGATCGGGTTTGCATTCATGAGCTTTCGTGAAAACCGCTGGGGAGGCCTTGTCGCGCAGGGCTTGGGGACGTCGATGCTGCAGATGCCGAACATCCTGCGCAACCCGCGCATCTGGATTCCGACGATATTGACCTCCCTGATCACCGGGCCGCTGTCGACACTGGTGTTCAAGCTTGAGAACATCCCGGTCGGCGCGGGCATGGGGACATGCGGACTGGTCGGCCCGCTGGGGATTCTGACCGCGATGCCCGACGGCGGCACGCGGATGTGGGTCGGGATTGCGCTTTTATGCTTCATCCTGCCAGCGACCCTGACGATGGGATTCTCGTGGATTCTCGAACGCATCGGATGGATTCGCCCGGGCGACTTGAAGATCGACAGCTGAACGGATGATAAAAGCTCCCGTTTCTCACGAAACGGGAGCTTTTGCGATACTTGCAAATCACATTTGGCTGGTCGTGAAACACTCACGACCGGAACGACATTGCGGCATAAATAGCGGCAACCATTTGTTGGCAGCATGAAAATAAGCTCTAAAGCAAAGAAAAGGGTCTAAAATCTAAGTTTTAGACCCTTTTGTGCTGGTCCGAGTGGCGAGATTCGAACTCACGGCCCCTTGAACCCCATTCAAGTACTCTACCAAACTGAGCTACACCCGGATGCTCTCTCAACAGCACTTGTCCATTATATAATACGAAATACGATTTGTCAAGAGCTTAACACGGGTTTTCATGAAATAAAAAGAATGTATGAACCCCGTCTCCGGGCAGACTCATTTCTCCGACTCGATTTGTGCCAGCAGCCGGTCACGTGAGCGGTCAAGGAAGCGTCCCCAGGCGGTCGGGTCGACGAACGCGTCCGTGTCACCCGCAATCAGCCGCAGATAGCGCGTCTGCTCGTCGTTGTTTCCGACATGGTTCCCCAACAGGATGTCCACCGGCTCCTTGCGGACACGCTCGAGGCCCTCGAGAAATTCCCGCCTGCAATCAAAGCTCAGGCCATAACGCATGAGGAAGTCTTGCGCCATCGAGTTCACGCCGACGCCGCCGTGCATCCCGAAGCGCTTTCCGGCGTTCTCGAAAAAGTACGACATGCACCCCGGCGTATGTCCGGGCGTCGAGATGCAGCGGATCGAGATGCGCCCGAGCGTGATTGCGTCGCCGTCATGCAGCGGGACGTCCGGCGTGAAAGCCTCATTGTACACGTACCCCAGCTCCCGCGCCCAGGTCAGGTCGAGCGTACCGTCGGCGTACGGGACATCCGGCGCACCGATGTACGTCTTCGCGCCGGTGTATTCGCGGAGCGCTTTCGCCGCGCCCAGATGGTCGTAGTGGCCGTGAGACAGCAGCAGAATCTTCAGGTCGAACGGGTCGAATCCCAACCGCCGGATGCCCTCAAGCACCAGGTACAGCGTGTGCGGATAGCCCGTGTCCAGCAGAATCAGCCCCTCGCCGGTGTCGATCAGATGCGCCGACGCCGGAACCGTGCCGACAAAGTACACGTCGCCGTAGATGCGAAACGGCGTCATGGCGCCTTCCCATGGCTTTATCATCACTTGCCCTCCAGAGCGTCCACCGCACGTTTGATGTCGTCGCCGTTCTCGGTCAGTGCGCGGGCGGCGGTCGCGTCATCGCAGCCCGTCACCGCTGCGATGATGCGCTCGGCACGCCGGCGCAGCTTGATGTTCGTCGGCTTCATGTACAGCATGTAGTTCCCCCGCACGCGTCCCAGCTTCACCATCACGCCCGTCGACAGCATGTTGAGCACCATCTTCTGCGCCGTGCCCGACTTCATCCGCGTCGAGCCGTTGATCACCTCCGGCCCCACCACCGGCGTGATCGGATACTCTGCGCTCTCCGGCAGCGGCGTCCCGGGATTCGTCGAGATGCCCGACGTTACCGCGCCCATCTCCCGCGCCCATACGACCGCCCGCACCACGCTCGGCGCGTTGCCCGATGCCGACAGCCCGACCAGACAGTCGCCCGCGTTGAACCCGCGCTCGGCGAGCTGCCGGATGCCGATGTCCGGATCATCCTCCGCGCCCTCGACCGCCCGGAATACCGCACGATCTCCGCCGACCATCACGCCCTGAACCGTCTCGTATGATACCCCGTACGTCGGCGGACATTCCGATGCGTCCAACACGCCCAGACGTCCTGATGTTCCCGCGCCCAGGTAAAAGAGCCGTCCGCCCTGTTTCATCCGCTCCGCGATCGCATCGATGGCGGCGGCGATATGGTCAAGCTCCGCCTCTACCGCCAGTGCGACCTTCTTATCCTCATCGTTGAACGCTCTCACCATCTCGGCGGTCGTCATCCTGTCGATGTCCTTTGTCCGCTGATTTGCTTTTTCCGTGGCCAATGCGTCGTAATCCGGCATAGATACTCTCCCTTTTTCTATCCGTTGAAACTCTGACGGAAGCGTGCGCGGAAGTTTTCCGTGACCGGTATGCCCGCGAGCCGCGCAGCTTCGCATACCGCACCGAACACCGGCGGCAGCGATGGGAACGTCAGCGTCAATCCGGGAAGCCGCGCACCTGCCATCACCGGCAGGACGTCGCGGCGCGTCCACAGGCCGCCGATGCACACAACCGCAGGCTCCGTCAGTCCCGCGCGCGTCCGTACCGTCGAGACGATCTCCGCAAGATAGTCCGCCGTACGTTCGAGAAGCTGCACGGCGGTCGGATCCTGCACGTCGTACGCACGGAATACCACCGGCGCGAAGGACGCGATATACCGCTTGCCCTTCGCGTAGATATCCGTCAGCAGGGCCGTCGGGGAGCCGCCGAGCGCCTCCTCCAGATACTCCGACAGCGGCGACGCTTCCGCGCGGCCGTCGCGGACTCTCAGCGCGTGCATGATCGCGCCGGCACCCAGGTCGTAACCCGAACCGGCACCGTCGAACAGGTACCCCCATCCGCCGCAGCGTGTGAGTACTCCGTTCAGCCGTGCGAACGCCGACGACCCGGTTCCCGCGATGACCGCGCAGCCGTCGCCCGATAAAGACTCCGACGCGATGGCGTTCACCATGTCCGACGACACACCCAGCGGCGTCTGCGGGTACAATGTACGCAGCATCGCGTACAGCCGCTCCGAAGAGTCGCCCGACGAGCCGCCCGACAGCCCTGCGAAAAGACCGTCGGGCGCGTTTTCACACAGTGCGGAGAGGCCCTCACGCAGAACCTCCCCGGCTTTCTCAAAGCCCAAGTCAAAGGGATTGCTCGCGCCGCGTACAAGCTGCCGCAGCACCGTGCCGTCCTCCCGCGCAAGGACGAACGCCGTCTTCGTACCGCCGCCGTCGATGCCTGCGATTGTCTTAGTCATGAGCCTTCATATTGAGCATCGCGCGCAAGGTAATGTCGCCCTGCTGCGGCAGACCTTCGTGTCCGAAATCCCTGTAGATTTTAATCTCCTTCGGCGCGGTGATTGCGTTGTAGATTGCAAACTGCGTCGACGGCGGGCATGTCGAGTCCATCATCGTCGCGAACAGGATTGTCTGCGCCTTGATGCGTACGGCAAGCTTCGAGACGTCGATGTAGCCGAGCATGTTCCAGATTTCATCGATGCGCTCGTGACGCGGGTCGCGGTGGCGCAGAAAGTAGGACAGCTCGTCATACGCGCCTTTCGCGAGATCCATCTCCCACACGCGCTTGTAGTCGGTGAGGAACGGACACGCCGGTACGCACAGTGCCACACGCGGCTCGAGCGACGCGCACGCGACCGTTAAACCGCCGCCCTGTGAGCCGCCCATCGCACCGACGCGTCCCGCGTTGACCTCCGGCATCGACATCAGGATACGCGCCGTCTGTGCGCAGTCGAGGAAGACGTTGCGGAAGTAGAGCTGGTCGGGATCGAAGGTCGACAGGCCGCGGATGATCTGACCTTTGAAGGTATTGCCGGAGACGACCCGGTTGTCGTCGGAGAAGCCCATCTGACCGCGCGCGTCGAGCGCGAGGACGAAGAAGCCTGCGTAGGCGTAGGCGAGCTTGTCGTACCAGTCCCCTGCGCTCCCTGAGTAGCCGTGGAACATGCAGACGCCGGGATGGTTCGCGGTGGGATGCTCGGGACGCAGGAAACGGCAGCAGATGCGCGCGCCGCCGACACCGGTGAAATAAAGATAAGAACATTTTACTCCCGGGGCTTGAAAATCAGCCGGTTCCAGTGTATAATCAAGAGAACAGGCATCAAGCTCGGAGAGCGCGCGATCCCAGTACGCGTCGAAATCCTGCGGGCGCGGATTGGTCCCTTTATATTCGCGGAGACGTTCGATGGGCATGTCCAGAGCGGGCATAAACAGCACTTCCTTATAAAATATATTGGGGATCAAATGAGGTTTTTAACCGCACTGCAGAGAGGGAGCGGTCGATACTTTCTCCCGTCAGGCGCGGGCAAGACGGTTGAGTGTCGCGGCATCGCGGAGGAATACCTCCGGGTCATCGCCGCGTACGAACTCAAGGATCAGCGCGCGATCCTCGTTGCTTGCGCGCAGCACGTCCATGTAGCGGTTCCAGGCGTCGATACCCGCCTCGAGCGTGTCGCGCTGGATAGAGCCGTTCTGATGCGTCCAGGCAAAGACGTGGATGTTTGCGGCGTACGGCAGTACGGCAGCGAGCGCACGGGCGTTGACTTCGGCGGAATCGTAGACGACGGGCTGCCAATAGGTGCGGAAGTTGTCCATGCCGACCTCGTGCATCAGACGCAGCGTCGAGGGCAGGTTGTCGGTGAGGGTGTTGCTGTGGTACTCGGTGGCGACGGTGACACCCATCGACGCGGCGTCGCGGCACAGCGTTTTCAGCGCGTCGACACATGTACGGCGGGCGTCGCCCTCGGCCTCCATCGAGCCGAGCCTCCCTGCCCAGACCCGCAGCATCTTCGTCTCCATCGCCGCGCACAGGTCGAGCACCTGATTTCCCACGCCCAGATCGTCCGCACCGGGACGGTAGTAGGAGCCTAACGACAGCACCTGCAGACCCGCCGCGCGCGTTGCCTCCGCGATCTTCCGCGCATCATCCGTCAGCCCGGGCTTCACATGGCCGTCTCCGCCCCACTCGATGCCGTCGAGCGCAGCTTCCTTCGCAAGCTCGATGATCCGTTCATACGGCAGCGCGCGGAAGGTGATTGAGGTCAAACCGGTATAGAACATAGGCAGGATTCCCTCGCTTTCAAAAGAAGGATTGTGTACAGTATACCATACGGAGGTTCGAAATGCAATACCCGAACGTGAACTTACAGGTGCTGACGCCATCTCCGCAGCCGGTCGACCCGGACATGCTGCGCAGGCTTGTCCGTCTGGACGAGACTGCCGACCCGGACGACCTCAACGCGCTGGAAGACCTGCGTGTACAGGCGCTGAACATTGCGCAGCCGAAGGCGGCGTACACCGTCGTGCCGATCGATGCGCACGGTACGGACGTGACGGAGCTTGCGGGCGTACGGTTCACGTCGGCGCTGCTGGCGGAGAATCTGCGCGCATGCGATGTCTGCGTGCCGTATGTGGCGACGTGCGGGACAGAGCTCGACGAATGGGCGGACTGTCTGACCGACCCGCTTGCGCAGTATTGGGCCGATACATTGATGGCGCAGTATCTGCGCCAGGCACATGCCGCATTGAACGACGCGATGCGCGAGGTCTTCGGCGGCGCAAAGTACGCGAGCATGAACCCCGGGTCACTCCCGCAGTGGCCGATCACCGAGCAGAAGCCGCTGTTCACACTGCTGGGCGGCGTGCCGTACTCCTCAGGTATCCGGCTGCCGGAGGGTATCGGCGTACGGCTGACGGATGCGTGCCTGATGCTGCCGGCAAAGAGCGGGTCGGGCATTTTCTTTCTCAACGAAACAGGTTATGTCAACTGCCGGCTGTGTCCGAAGGAACGCTGTCCGAACCGGCGCGCGCCGTACGAGAAGCAAAACACATAGGAGATACGCATGAGACTGCTGCACACATCGGACTTGCATTTGGGGCGCAAGCTGGGAGAATATACGCTTGCGGAGGATCAGCGGCGGATGCTGAAAACGCTGACGGAGATGGCGAAAGACACGAAAGCGGACGCAATCCTGCTTGCGGGAGACCTCTACGACAAGTCCGCGCCGTCCCCGGAGTCAGTCGCGGACTTCGACGCGTTCGTCACGGAGCTTGCGCGGATGGACGTGACGGTCTGCGCGGTGGCGGGAAACCACGACTCACCAGAGCGCGTGGCGTGCTACGGGAGCCTTCTGACGGCGGCGGGCGTCTACCTCGCGCCGGTGTACGAGGGTACCGTCATGCGCGTGGAACTCTCTGACGCGTACGGTCCGGTGCACATCCATCTGCTGCCGTTCCTCAAGCCCGCGCAGGTGCGGCGGTTCTTCCCGGACGAGCCGACCGCGACAACGTGCGACGCGGTGCGTACGGTGCTGCGTCATATGCCCTACGACCCCGACGTGCGCAATATTCTGCTGACGCATCAGTTCTACACCCGCGCGGGCACAGCTCCGGCGCTGTCCGATTCGGAAAGCGTCTATGTCGGCGCGACCGACAACGTCGACGCGGAGCTTCTGGAGGGCTTCGACTATGTCGCGATGGGGCATCTGCACCGTGCGCAGACGGTCGGCTGCGAGAACTTTCGCTACGCTGGGTCGCCGCTGAAGTATTCGGTATCCGAAGCCTACGACGAAAAGAGCGCAGTGCTCATCGACCTGGGCGAGACATGCCGAATTGAGACGCTGCCCATCACCCCCTTCCGCGACATCCGGGTGCTGCGCGGGCCGATTGAGAAGCTGCTGGACGACGGCCGTGAGTCGGCGGGGGATTTTGTCGCGGTGACGCTGACGGACGCGCTGCCGCCGCCGGATGCGCTGCAAAGACTGCGGGAGGCGTTCCCGAACCTGCTGCGGCTGGACTACGCGGCGCTCACTCCGACGGACTCCCCGACTGCCGCGTCGGACGTCGCGCAAAAAAGTGTGGAACAGTTATTTCATGAGTTTTACGAAGCCCAGACCGGTACGCCGCCCGATGAGCGACAGTCCGCAATGATCCGGGAGCTGTTGGAGGAGACACTATGAGGCCGCGCCGACTGACACTGTGTGCGTTCGGACCGTACGCCGGTGAGACAACGGTCGACTTTGACGCGCTGAACGGGCTGTTCCTTGTGACCGGCGATACCGGCGCGGGCAAGACGACGCTGTTCGACGCGATTGCATTTGCGCTGTACGGTACGCCGTCGGGGTCGGTGCGTGAGGTCGGAGGGCTGCGCTCGGACTACGCGGACGCCGATACGCCGACCTATGTCGAGCTGACTTTCTCGCTGGGAAAGGATACGTACACGGTGCGGCGCAGCCCGGAGTACGAACGGCCGCTCAAAAACGGCAAGGGGACGCGCAAAGTTCCGGGCGACGCGGTACTGACCTACCCCGACGGGCGTGCGGTTACGGGCATACGGACGGTAAACGACGCGACACGGGAGCTTCTGGGGCTGACCAGAGAGCAGTTCGCACAGATCGCGATGATTGCGCAGGGGGAATTTCAAAAGCTGCTGCTGTGTAAATCCGACGACCGCGCGGCGATTTTACGGCGTGTGTTCGGGACGGAAAACGTGAAGCTGTTCGCGGAGAACCTGAAGGCGCGGACGTCTCAGTTGAACGATGAATACCGGACGCAGGCGGCGCGGCTGCTGCAATATGTCTCCGAGACGGCGTTCACCTGTACCGCGGCGGGCGATCTGCGTACGGTATGCGGGAAGCTCGACGAGGCAATCGCGACGGATACCGCACTTGAGCAGACGCTCACGCAGACGCTTGCGGAATGCGAGGAACGTCTGCTCAAGGAGACATCCGCGTATGACAGTGCCGCTGAGATCAACGCACGGCTTGAGCGCCGCGATCTGTTGAATACGCAGCTCACCGCGTTGCTGTCGGAACGTGCGCAGCGGGATGCGGATACGCGGACGCTCGGTCTGGGTGAGGCGGCGCTGTACCGTGTGAAGCCCGTGGAGGATGCGTACCTCGCGGCAGTTACGGCGGCGGCGCGCACCGAAGATGCGATCGTGCAGCAGACGGCGCGTGTGGAGGAGCTGACGGCTGCGTGCAAGAATGCGCAGGCGGACTTTGACGTGCAGCAGATGCGTGAGGACATACGCGCAGAACTGAGCGGCAGACTTGCGATGCTGACGGCAGCATATGAACTGTACGACGCGTACGACCGTGAGACGCTGGCGTGGAAGAAACTGGCGGTTGATCTGCAGCATGAGATTTCCGCGCGCGGTGTGCTGGGTAAGAAGCGGGATGACGCGCAGGCGGCGCTGGACGCGTGTACGGAGCAGCTTGACAGTCTCTCGGACGCGGATGCGGCGTATGAGCGTGCGCAGGCGGAGCAGGCACGGCTGGAGCATGATGCTGCAGCGCTGCGGACGCTCTCCGACACCTATACGGCGTACCGGAGTGCGGCAGATGCGCTGACACAAGCGCAGGAGGTCTACCGCGTACAGGCGGAACTGTACCGATACACGTCGCAGCGGCTGACCGAGACGGAGGAAGCGTTCCTCGACGCGCAGGCGGGAATGCTGGCGCGGCGGCTGGAGCGTGGGAAGCCGTGCCCGGTCTGCGGTTCGACACGGCATCCGCATCCGGCGCTGATGGACATGGACGCTCCCGACGAGGCGTATGTAAAGGTCCGGCGGGAGCATGCCGAACGTCTGCGGAAGGATGCCGAGCGCGCAAGTCAGGAAGTAGCGGCAAAGCTTGCGACGTATGAGGCGGTTGAGGCGGGACTTGCAGAGGATGCGAAGCCGTGGGAGATGACGCTTGAGACGGTATCCGATGCGCTGCCGGTAAAGCTGCGGGAGATGGCTTCTGCACGCAAAGCCGCAAAGGAGATGGTTGCCGAATGTGCGAAACGTGCAGAGCGGCGTGCGGAGCTGGCGCGGACGCGGGTGATCTGCGACGGCGCACTTGCGGATTGCACGCAGGCGTACAACGAAGCCGACGCGCGTGTGGCGACGCTGACAGTGCGTGAAGCGCAGGCGCGGACGGCGATGGAGAGCCGTCATGGTACGCTGCCGTATGGGGAACGTGCGGACGCGGACGCGGCAAAGCAGGAGACCGAAGAGCTGCTGAACGCGGAGAAGACGGCGTATGCAGATGCACAGACGGCGTGGCTGAACGCACGTCAGGCGCTCGACCGTGCATCGGAAGGTCTTGCGGGACTGCGGACGCGGTTGGCGGATGAGACCGCGCGTACGGAGACATGCGCGCAGGCGTACCGGGACGCGCTGGCAGCGGAAGGGTTCGATGAGGATACCTATCACGCGGCACTGCGGACGCGGGAGGAGCTCACCGCGCTCAGGGAAGATTTGGCGGCGTACGAGACGACGCTGACCGGCACACGTGCGCAGTATCGGGAGGCGTGCGACGCGGCGGGCAATGCGGTCTATGTGGAGCTTGCGGGCACGGAGGAGGCGCTCAAGAATCTCCGGCAGGAGCGCGGCGAACTTGTGCAGCGTCAGCGGGAGGTCTTGACGCGGCTCGGCACACACACCCGCGTGAAGGCGCTGCTCGACAAAGAACTGCCGAAACTGGAGGCGCTGACGGGCGACTATTTGCGGATGAAGCAGCTGTCGGACGCGGCGAACGGGACGCTGACGGGCGTGCGGCGGCTGGCATTCGAGCAATACATCCAGGCAGCATTCTTCTCGGAGGTGCTGGACGCGGCAAACATCCGCTTCGGAAAGATGACGGACGGACGGTTCGTTTTGAGACGGCGTGAGGACGCGGCGCGGCTGTCGCAGTCGGTAGGGCTGGAGCTGGACGTGCTGGACCGGTACACGGGCAAGCTGCGGCATGCGACATCGCTGTCCGGCGGCGAGAGCTTCATGGCGTCGCTGGCGTTGGCACTGGGAATGTCGGACGCGGTACAGCGTGCGGCGGGCGGGATCCGGCTTGACACGATGTTCATTGACGAGGGCTTCGGCGCACTCGACGCGGAGGCGCTCGATCGCAGCCTTAGGGTGCTCTCGACGCTGACGGCGGGTGACCGGCTCGTCGGCGTGATCTCGCATGTCGAGACGCTGTCAGAACGCATCGGACAGCGCATCGTCGTACGCAAGACCCCGCGCGGCAGTTCGGTAACCATTGAGCGTGACGCATAAGCACCAATATGGCTGAAAACGACAGAAAACGACCGCCTTTCTATCCGAAAGGCGGTCGTTCATTATGCTTATGTAATCAATCGACGATGCGCCGGGAACCGACGTAGCGGTTGGCATAATAGGACTCGTCGAGGCTGGTAATCTTGACGTAGTCGCCGGGGGAGGATGCGTGGACGAAGTTGCCGTCGCCGATGTAAATGCCGACATGTCCGATGGAGTAGCCAGCGCGGGAGAAGAACACCAGGTCACCGGGCAGCAGGTCTTCCTTCGTAATCTTCGTGCCGTTGTTGATCTGCGCGGCGGACGAACGGTTCAGGGAGTAACCGAAGTGTTTGAAGACATACTGCGTGAAGCCGGAACAATCGAAGCCGCCGGTCGGGGAGGTACCGCCGTAGACATACTTGACGCCGATATAGCCCATCGCGTACTCGACAATCTTCGCGCGTTCGGAGGTTGTGGTCTTCTTAAGAGCAGCCGCGACGTCAGCGGGGTTAATCGTCTCCTCGATCGTCGCATAGTTTCTGGAGTTCGGGAGGTCCTCGGTGATGCGCGGGTCAAGCGCGTTGGGATCGGGGACATCCGCGATGCCGTAGACCAGACCCAGCAGCTTGATATAGTCGGCGGACATATAGCCCTCGTACTCGGAAAAACGGATATAGTACCAGCCATCGGTATAGCCGAGCAGACGAACCTTTGTCCCCGCGAGCAGCCGTGTGATGCGTTCTCCGTCGGTGGACGGTTCCGCGCGCATGTTGACGGTCGCCCCGGTGCTTGCCTTCACGGTGGCGTAGCCGATATCAACGTAGTAGTTCTGATCAAATGTCACGTAGTCGACAAACAGGAAAGCGCGCTTGCCTTTATAGTCGATACTGTACCAGTTGCCGACGCGGCCGGTGATTTCGACGGCGGTACCGCGCGTTACACGTCCGACCTTCTCGGACTTGACGGACGTCTCGGAGCGGACATTGAGCACATCTGTATCGATTTTCCCTTCAAGGGCAAAGGACATCACGGTCAGGCTGACGCACAGCACGACAATCAGCAGCAGTGTGCGCAGCAGCTTTGCGGCAAGCGGGTTTTTTTCGATTCGCATCGGTATACTCCTTTACGAAGAAGGAAGACAATCACTCAGTTTCGTCCGCAGCGAGGGCACGCTCCAGCCAGATCGCACCGATTTCCAGCGCGTCGTACAGTCCGCCCTTTTCTCCGTGCTTGACGATCTGATCCAGCGGGTTCTCGGTCTCGGCGGTCTTCAGCAGCGACACTCCCACACGCGTGGCGATGTTGAAGTCGTTCTGCATGCTCGAATCGAGCACGCGCAGCATCACGATGTACGGATCGCGCATATCGCCGTAATACAGTTCCTGTCCCTGCCGCAGCAGCGGACGGCCTTTGTAGACCAGAAACTCCGGGTTCTTTTTCGGGGTTGCCGCCATTGTCTTTCCTCCGTTAGTATGAAAGGCACCTCTGCGATCCACCGCCCTCAAAGGCTGTAACCGCTTTGTTACCGTTTCGTAATCATTATAACACACTCTGTCATTTTTGTAAAGAGGAAAATTGCAGAAAATCAAAAAAATTTTAATTTCCCGATTTTCAGTCTTTACAGAACTTTTATGCAGCATTGATCGCAGACTGTGCTGCAATAGCCGCAAAGTACGCACTTTTCGGCGTCTGGCACCATATGGCCGTCCACAATTTTTGCCGCGTGCTGACCGCAGCGCTCGACACATTTCCCGCAGCCGACGCACCATTCCTCGACGAACAGACGCCGTTTTTTCGCGTGGAGCGCGGCCTCCTGCTCCGGGGTGAAGGAGCCGGTCATGAAGTAGTGGAGGTTTGCGTCGACCTCCTGCTCGTCCTGCATCCCGATGGCAACAGATGCCACAGGCAGAGAGAGGGCGTAGTCCAAACACGCGGCGGCTTTCTTATGGAGGTTGCCGCCGCCGAACACCTTCATCGTAAAGACACCCAGACCCGCGTCGACCGCCCTTCGCACGGCCTGCTCCATCTGATCGCGGGTGCCGTCGACGATGCCCCAGCCGTCGACGTTCAGCAGCGGGAACACGACGTCCAGACCCCATGACACGGCCGCGTCGACGGCGGCGACGTAATGCGTGGAGATGCCGACCGCGCGGATGATGCCGCAGCTCTTTAAACGGTACAGTTCCTCGAGCGCCTCCTTGTGTCCCCGCAGTGTGTAGACGCTCTCCTGCTCATGGAGCATGAAGATATCAATGACGTCGCGGTCAAGTTCCCGCCGGGCTTCTTCGACCGCGTCGAATGCCATCTGCCTGGTGTAAGCGTAGGACTTGGATGCGATGATGATGTCGCGATCGGTTCTTTTGAGCGCGGCGCGCACCTGCGGGTAGACCCGATAGAGCTGTGCGCAGTCGACGAAGGTGATGCCGCGCGAGAACGCGTAGGACATCACCTCAGCGGCGCGTTCCACGGGATAGTTTCCCTGCAGCGGCGCCATCGAGAGGCTGCCGTAGCAGATTCGTGAGACGCGGATGCCCGTCTTCCCGAGCGGGCGGGTTTCCATTTTCTGCTCCATGCGTTATTCCTGCAGGTAGTTGCGCACCAGCTCCTGCAGAAGTTCATCGCGGTCAATCATACGGATGAGCGCTCTGGCGTTTTTATAGTTGGTGATATAGGTAGGGTCTTCGCTGAGCAGGTAGCCGACGATCTGATTCACGGGGTCGTATCCTTTTTCAACCAACGCGCCGTAGACCATCAGCAGGATCTCGCGCATTTCCTTTTCCCGATCCGCGTTGAGCTTAAATTTGATGGTATTGTCGAACACGCGTCTTCCCTCCAGTCGGACATTTTGAAAAAGGCCGGGTCTATCGTAAAGCCACGGCTTTTATATTCCACCTTAGTATAAACCATATTTCGTCGGTTGTAAAGGGCTTTCCGCGGGTTTTTTCTCTTTGTTACAAAATTGTAAGATAACGTGCGGATAAAACCGCCCGCATGAGCCGGACTTCCTGTCCGAACCCACGCGGGCGGCATTCTGCGAACCCTACGGGGGTTAGTACGCTATCGGCTGCGCGCTGCCAGTCAGCGTTACCACCGCGGTCAGCACACCATCCCCGCCGCGCTCCGCACTCACCGCGTCCGGTCCTACTCCGCCGACATAAATCTGATACGCTCCCGGTTCAATCACCGCGCTGCCATCCTGCCCGATCGTCGCAAGCTGCCGTGCCGGAATCTTCAGGTCGATCGTCTCGCTCTCACCGGCACCCAGCGCTACCCGCCGGAATCCCGCCAGCGCGTACATCGGCCCGATTACCTTCTCGCTGCGATGTCCCACGTAGACCTCCACGACAGCCTCCCCGTCGTAGTCGCCCGCGTTCTCCACCGTCACGCGCATCTCAATGTCCTTCCCGACCGCCAGCACCGGCGACACGATCAGATTGCTGTATTCAAACCGCGTATATGACAGCCCGAACCCGAACGGGAATTCCATCGGCGCTTCGGCATACCGATAGGTCCTTCCCTCAAGCGTATAGTCCTCAAATGCCGGCAGGTCTTTTATATCCCGCACGACGCTCACCGGCATACGTCCCGACGGATTCGTATCGCCGAACAGCACCTCGCCGAGGATCTCGCCGCCCGCCTGCCCCGGATACCAGACCTCCAGAATCGCCGTGCAGAGGTCTTCCTCATGCGTCAGCGTCACAGGCCCGCCGTTGCCCAGGACGAGCACGATCGGCTTCCCGACCGCCGCGACCGTGCGTAAAAGCTCCTTCTGGACCTCCGGCAGCTCGATGCTCTCGCGGTCGCCGCCATCGCCTTCCTCGCCCTCGAGCTTCGCCGTATTGCCCAGGCACAGCACCACCACGTCCGACTTTTTCGCTGCGAGAATTGCCTCGGGCAGCGGGTCGTACTCGTACTTCCCGTGCGGCTTCACGTAGCCGCAGCCCTGCGCGTAGATGACGTTGTCCTCACCGGCTGCGTCGAGGATGCCGCGCAGCAGCGTCGTATAGGTTTTCGGCGTGCCTTCGTAGTTCCCGAGCAGCAGCTCGCGGGAGTCCGCGTTCGGGCCGATTACCGCGAGCTTTGTCCCGATGCGCAGCGGGAGCAGGCTGTCCCGGTTCTTCAGCAGTACGAACGACCGCCGCGCAGCTTCACGCGCAAGCTCGGTGTGTTTCTCACAGCAGACGAGCGAACCGTTAAGCTTATCGAATTTTCCCTGACCCTTCGGGTCGAACATCCCAAGACGTACGCGCGCCTCGTACAGCAGCTTCACCGCGCGGTCGACGTCGCTCTCGGAGATCAAACCTGTCCGCAGCGCTTCGGGGAGGTTCTTATATGTGTCGCCGATGTTGAGGTCACAGCCCGCCGACAGTGCCATACCCGCCGACTGCACCGCGTTGGCAGTGGTTTTATGATGCGCATGGAAGTCGTTGATCGCGCCGGCATCTGAAACGAAGTAGCCGCGGAAGTCAAGCTCCGTGCGCAGAAGTTTTTTGATCAGCTTCGCACTCCCGGAGCACGGCTCGGAGTTGACGCGGTTGTACGCACCCATCACGCTCGCGACGTCGGCTTCCCGGATGCACGCGGCGAACGCGGGGAGGTAGTACTCGCGGAAGCTCTTCTCGTCGATCTTCACGTCCATCTCATGCCGCAGCGATTCGGGGCCGGAGTGGACGATGAAATGCTTGATGCACGCATCGACTTTATGGTGGCGCGCGTCGTCTCCCTGCAGCCCGCGGATGTACGCGATGCCCATGCGGGAGGTGAGATAGGGGTCTTCGCCGTAGGTCTCCTGACCGCGGCCCCAGCGCGGGTCGCGGAACAGGTTGATGTTCGGCGCACACTCGCTCAGACCCATGTAAAGCATCTCCGCGGCGTCGGCCTCGCCGGATTCCAGGTACGTACGCAGGTCGTTCCACCGTCCGCGCACCTCGTCGGATACGGCGTCGGCGAGAGTCCGGACGAATTCCTCATCGAACGTCGCGGCGAGTGCGAGGGGGACGGGGAAGACCGTCGCGGTACCATTGCGCGCCATGCCGTGCAGCGCCTCGCTCCACCAGTTGTACGCCGGGATCCCCAGACGCCCGATCGCCGGGCTTTCATGCTGAAGCTGCGACATCTTCTCCGCCGTCGTCATCCGCGAGACCAGATCGTTTGCGCGTGCGGTGTACGGCAGCCGTGTATCCTGATATTTTTCCATCATCTATCCTCCATGTGGCGTCTGTTTCCGCACGTGGAGATACTCCCCGCGTCCGTTTTTATTTACAGACCAATCATATCACACACGCATCCCTCTGTCAATAAAAAATCTCACTCTCTCACCCGCGCATTTCCTTTACGATTCCGCGGAACCCGTCGCGGTGGATGGTCCACACCAGTTCGGCGATGGTGCGTGCCGGTTCCTTCATGCCGCCCTTCACCCATGTCTGAATCACGCCTATCGACCCGTTCACCGCGAACGCGTACAGGTAATCCGCCGGCGTACCCGTCCACTCGCTGATGAACTGCTCGTACGCCACGTTCATCACGTTCTCCAGAAACTTCCGGTCACCGTTCTCCGAGAACAGCACCGCGCACAGATCGGCGTTTTCTGCGATGCAGCCGAAGATACGCGTCAGCGTCTCGCGCATTTGGTCAGACGCGGTCGGGATGCCGCGCAGCAGCGCCTTTATCTGGTCGAACAGCTCGTTCTCAATCTGTTCGAGCAGGTCGTAAGCGTCCCGGTAGTGGGCGTAAAACGTCGCACGGCCGACTTCCGCGCGTTCACACACCGCCCGTACCGTGATTTTCTCGATCGGCTGCTCACGCATCAGATCCAGAAGCGCCGTACGCAAAACCTGCCTCGTATACCGCACCCGGCGGTCAGGCCTTTTCATTGACATAACGCAAATCCTTCCCGTTCATAAAAGTTTTACAGCCGTTTCCGTACATCCCAAGAGCAGGATGTACGTTTCGGAACATTCTTTCCTGGACTGTGTGTTGTATTTCGAACACAATGTCATTATAATATACACAGTTGTTTTTGTCAAGCTGACGAAAGGAGACGCGTTATGGAAAAACTTGCGCGGTTGATATTACGCCGCCGTACCGCCGTAATCGTGACATTTCTGGCGCTCGCGGCTGTCGCGGCAGTACTGTGGACGGGGGTGACGGTCAACGACTCGATGGCCGACTACCTGCCGGAGGATGCCCCGTCGACCGTCGCGCTGCGGACGATGGAGGAAGAGTTCACGCAGAGCGTTCCGAATGCCCGCGTGATGGTGCCGGGCGTGACGGTGCGGGAAGCGCTCACGATCAAGGAAAAGCTCGCAGCGATCGACGGCGTCACGCAGACACTGTGGCTCGACGACGTGCTCGACCCGCTGACGCCGGTCGAGGTCGCCGACCAGGACATTGTTGAAACCTATTACAAAGACGGTACGGCGCTCATCTCCGTGACCATCGAAAACGGACGCGAGATCGAGACAATCGCCGAGATACGCGCGCTCATCACAGACGCGGGCGCGATCGAGGGTGACGCCGTGCACTCAGCCGTCACGCGTAAAATGGCCGGGTCGGAGGCACTCAAGGCAGCGCTGTTCCTCATCCCGTTGATTCTCGTGCTGCTGCTGTTCACCACGCGCTCCTGGCTCGAGCCACTGCTGTTTCTTATGTCGATCGGTGTATCGGTGCTCATCAGCATGGGGATGAATTTCTTCTTCGGCGATATCTCGTTCATGACATCGTCGGTTGCGCCGGTGCTGCAGCTCGCGGTATCGCTCGACTACGCAATCTTCCTGCTGACGGCGTACCGCGAAGCCCGCGAGACCGAGTCTGACCCGATGCGCGCGATGCTTACCGCGATGAAACGCAGTTTCACGTCGGTGTCGGCAAGCGCGCTGACAACAATCTTCGGCTTCCTTGCGCTGGTATGCATGCGCTTCCGCATCGGTGCAGACCTGGGGTTGAACCTCGCGAAGGGCGTCGTGCTCAGCCTGATCTCCGTGATGGTCTTCCTTCCGGCGCTGACCATCGCCTGCACGAAGCTCCTGGATCGTACCGTGCATAAATCCCTCCTGCCGTCGTTTGACAAGCCGGCGCGGGTAATTACGAAGCTGCGCATCCCGGCGCTGATTCTGGTGCTGATTTTCGTCGTACCGTCGTATCTCGCACAGTCGAGAAACCTCTTTACCTACGGCATGGGCGAGCTGGAGTACACGACGCGGGAAGCTGCCGATGAGCGCGCCGTCCGTGAGACCTTCGGGCGCTCGGTCGCGACGGTCGTGCTGGTACCGAAGGGCGACCCGGCACGCGAAGCGCTCCTTTCCGACGCGCTCACGGATATCCCGCATGTCACCGGCGTCGTGTCCTATGCGTCGACGGTCGGTGCACAGATTCCCACGGAATATCTCGACGCCGATACGCTCTCGCAGTTCTACTCCGACAACTACGCCCGCCTGATCGTCTACGCCGATACCGAAAAGGAAGGCGATGACGCGTTCGCGGTGGTCGAGGGCGTGCGCGGTGCGGCTTCGATGTATTACGACGGCGCACTCACCCTCGGCGAGAGCGTCAGCCTGTACGACATGCGCGACAGCATCACCGCAGACGCGACGCTGGTCAACTGGCTCGCCATCGCCGCGATTGCGCTGGTGCTGCTGCTGACCTTCCGCTCCATCTCGCTGCCGGTCATCCTGGTGCTGACGATCGAAACGTCGATCTGGATCAACCTCGCCGTGCCGTACTTCAAGGGGACGGTGCTGTGCTACACCGGCTTCCTCATTATCAACACCGTCCAGCTCGGCGCGACGGTCGACTATGCCATCCTGTTCACCGACCTTTACCGCGAGTACCGCCAGACACTCCCGCCGCTCAAGGCTGTGACGCGTGCGGCATCCTCTGCAATGCCGTCAATCCTCACCTCCGCGAGCATCCTCGCGGGAGCCGGGTTCATCCTGCAGTTTGTCTCCACCAACGATATCGTCAGCCAGCTCGGGGGGCTGCTCGGACGCGGGACGGCTTTATCCGCCGCGATGGTCTGCCTGTTCCTGCCTGCTGCGCTTACCTTCCTCGATCCGGTCATCCGCCATACCACCCTCGGCTTTCTCAAAAAGGAGGACGTGAAATGAAACCTTTAAGAAAAATACTCCCCATACTCCTCGCGTTCTGCCTGCTGTTCGTACCATCCTTCGCCGCGTCCGCGTCTGAGGTATCCACCGGTGACGCGGAGATCGCATCGCGTGAGGAGGTTATCTACGCGAACCTTGCGGCGGACGGCACCGTGCGGCAGGTCTACGCCGTCACCGCGCTCAACGTCTCCCGTGCGGGCACCCTCACCGACTACGGTGACTACAGCCATGCGGTCAACCTCACGTCGACCGACCTTCTCACGCGCACGGATAACACCGTCAGCGTCCGCGCGGACATAGGGCGGCTCTACTACCAAGGCTACCTGACGCAATCTACGCTGCCGTGGGATATCCGTATGGTCTATACGCTCGACGGCACCGACATCACGCCGGACGCGCTTGCCGGGAAATCCGGGAAGCTCAATGTGACAATAACGGTGACACCGGCGTCGGATGCTTACTGCGCCGACTACATGATGCAGATCACCGTGACGCTCGATGCGGCGTTATGCGAAAACCTCGAGACCTCCGCGACCGTCGCGAATGCGGGCGGCAACCGGGTGCTGACGTTCACGGTGCTGCCGGATACGAAGGGCGTGTATACGCTGACGGCGGACGTGCGGGACTTCGAGATGGACGGCGTGACGTTCGCGGCGCTGCCGATGTCGTTCACGCTCGGCGACGTCGACCTGGGCGGCATGACGGAGGACTTCGGCAAGCTGTCCGATGCGGTGACGAAAATCGCGGACGGTGCGGACGAACTTGCCGAAGGTGCGCGGGAATTGACGGATGGTGCGAAGGAATTCGCGGACGGCGCGTCATCCTTCGGCGACGGTGCGCAGGAGCTCACGGAGAATGCCGCCGCGCTGAGCTCCGCCGCCGCACAGATCAGCGACGGACTGACGGCTCTCGCGAACGCGTCGGACAGTCTCGAGGGACTTTCGCAGCTTTCACAGCTGTCGACGCTGCCGGACGCGCTGAAGAAGCTGTCCGGTGCGCTGACGTCGGTCGTGAGCGGACTGCGGACGCTTTCGGAGAGTTATAAGACGGCGTACGCGGCACTCGACGCGGCGGTCACGGCACTGCCGACGGAGATGCTCGATGTGACAGCGCTCGCGCAGTCGAAGGATCCGGCGGTGCTGGCACTCGTCGGGGCGTATACGGAGCAGTACAAGGCGCTTGTAACACTCGCGGAGACGTACAAACAGGTGAAGCCGGCGTTCGACGCGGTCAGCACGAATCTCCCCACCCTTGCCGACGGCGTCGCTAAAACGCAGGCGGGACTGAATACGCTGGTGACGTCGCTTTCGGGAAGTCTCGGCAGTCTTGAGGGACTGTCGGAGCTGACCGAGCTGGGCGACGGGCTGAAGACGCTCTCTGACAGCTACGGCACTTTCTGCAAAGGGCTCGCCGACTACGCCGACGGGATGAAGACCTATGCAGACAGCACGGCATCCCTCACCGACGCCGCCGCGAAGCTGCACGACGGTACAGCATCCCTTTCCGACGGAGCGGAAACGCTGGCAGACGGCACCCGCGAACTCGCCGACGAGACGGACGGACTGGAAGATACCGTGCGCGAAAAACTCGACGAGCAGCTCGAGGCGTATGACCACAGCGATTACATCCCGCCGTCGTTCGTCTCATCCCGCAACGAAGGTACCGCGTCGGTGCAGTTCGTGTTCAAGACCGATGCGATCCGCGTGCCCGACGCGCCGGCACCGACAGTCGAGAAAGCCCCCGCGACATTCTGGACAAGGTTCCTGGATTTATTTCGGTAAACAAAACAAATCCCTCTCCCGATGAATAAAACGAATCCCTCTCCGGTAACCGGAGAGGGATTCGTTGATACTCACTTGCAGTACTTTCTGAGGAAGTTGACCGCGAGGGTGATATCACCGACGGGATCGCTGCCGACCTCGCGCTCGATGCACAGGTAGCCCTTAAAGCCGATCTCGTCGAGCGCCTTGCAGTAGGCGTCGAACGGGACGTCGCCGGTGCCGAGCGGAGTCTCGATGAAATACTGGACACCCTCGATGCCGGTCTCAAGCTGCGACTCGTCGAACGCGCCGTAGATGATCTCAGGCTTGGTCTTGATGAGCATACGGCCGTCTTTCGCGTGGGTGTGGACGATATACGGCGCGAGGTTCTTCACGGCGCCGGGGATGTCCTCACCGATGACCATCGCGAGGTTTGCCGGGTCGAAGTTGACGCCCATACCGCGCGTGCTCAGGCTGTCGAGGAACGTCCGCAGAAGCGCCGACGGTTCCGGCCCGGTTTCGATGGCGAACGTGCAGCCCAGGTTCTGACCGATGCTGCCGAGTTTCTCGCACGCGTCGTGCAAGACACTGTAGCGGCGGATGGATGTGTCCTCCGGCACGACGCCGATGTGCGTGGTGACGATGTGGCAGCCGAAGTCGAGAGCCATCTCCATCACACGCTTGGAGCGTTCGATGCGCATGGGATTCTCGGAGGGATCCATGAAACCGTGACCGCCGAAGTCGCCGCATAAAGCGGAGAACTCAAGGCCTAAGTCCTGTGTATACTTCAGAAGCTCACGGCGGGCAGCCTTGTCCATATTCTCGGCCGCGGTCTCACCGTCGGTTGCCTGAAGCTGGATGCCGCGGCAGCCGATCTCGGCCGCCTTCGCGATGCTCTCACGCAGAGGCAGGCGGAAGTTGTTGGAGCGGACGCCGATGGAAAAATCGTACATAGCGGAGACCTCCTGAAATGATTCGTCGACGGTATTGTACCATAGCGCACGCGGAAATGCAAGGACGATTTCGAAGGTCTTGGGGAAAATTCCCGCTGTTTGGTAAAAAACACTGGACTTTTCTTCCGGAGGGTGTTATAATAAAATATCACTGACGAACAACGCGTGTATAAGACATCACACGCAGCAGTTGTATCTCATCGTTTTCAGATAGAAGGAGCGTATGCAAATGGACAAACCGTTTGACGTAGTGGTATGCGGCGGCGGCATCGCAGGAATTGCTGCGGCGGTTGCGGCGGTGAGAAACGGTGCGAAAACCTGTCTGCTCGAGAAGGAGTATGCGCTCGGCGGACTCGCAACGCTGGGCTTGATTGTCATTTACCTTCCGCTCGACGACGGCGACGGCACGCTGATGTCCGGCGGCATTGCGGAGGAGCTGTTGAAGCTCTCGTATAAATACGCACCTGTCAAGAGGCTTCCCGATGAGTGGAGGAATCCTGCGTCCAAGGCTGAACGTGCGGGCAAGCGCTACCAGACCGAGTACAGCCCCGGTGCGATGATTCTCGCATGCGAGGAGCTTCTGTTAAACGAGGGCGTCACGATCTACTACGACGCGCATGTGACCGGTGTCGTAAAGGACAGCGAACTGTGCGGCGTGACACTGTCCACCAAACGCGGTCCGCGCGATATCCTGGGACATGCGTTCGTCGACTGCACCGGCGACGCGGATATCTGCTGGATGGCCGGCGAGCGTACCGTCGACGATCCTACCAACGTCCGCACCGGCTGGCACTATACCTACGACGGTACCGACCTCCGTCTGCGCGGGTTGAGTGACCCGCTTTACGGCGAGATCCCCGCGACGTCCCGGCGCTACTCCGGCACATTGCTCGAGGACATCTCGCAAAACGTCATCGACGGACGCCGATTCATTCTCGACAACCTCAAGAAGCTGCGCGAGACAAACCCCGACGTATACCCGTTCCTCATCCCGTCCTACCACGGCCTGCGCATGACCCGGCGTCTCGCCGCGGATTTCGAGTTCTCCGAGGATGCCCACGAGCGCGTCTGGTTCCCCGACGCCATCGGAATGATCGGCAACTGGAAGCGTCCGCATCTGCGCTACTCCCTTCCTTATTCGGCAATCGCGGGCAAACGCAACGACAACCTCTATGCCGCCGGACGCTGCTGCGCCGCCGAAAAGAGCGGCTGGGATCTGACGCGCGTCATCCCCACCTGCTCCGTTACCGGTCAGGCTGCCGGAACCGCCGCCGCCATCCGCGCACTCACGGGGAAACCCGTCGAGGTCGCGCCGCTGCAGGAGACGCTTGTCCGTGACGGCGTTATCCTCGACCGTTCGCTGATGGATACGGTCTACGGCGGGTAATGATACACATAAGGCTTCATAAAGGCAGGGGAGACGCGGATATGTACGACTGCATCATCTTTGGCGCGGGGCCTGCGGGTCTCGCGGCGGCATTTGCGGCGGTGGAGAACGGTGCCGATACGCTGCTGGTCGAGAGCGCGGGATTTGTCGGCGGCATGTCCACCGAAGGCATGATCAATGTCTTCTGCGGCGATGCCTCCTGTGCGCTCTATAACGACATCTATAAAAAGCTCATCCGCCGCATCGGTCACCGCAAGGTCTACGACACCGAAGCACTCAAGGCGTACTATCTCGAGCGCATCCAGGCGATTCGTCTGAGGCTTCTGCTTCATGCGCGGTTCCTCGATGCGAAGGTCGCGGAGGGAAAGATCGAAAGCGTACGCATCCTTGAGAACGCGGGCATCCGGGAACTGCGCGCACGGACGTACATCGACGCGACCGGCAACGGCGATGTCGCGTATAGCTGCGGCGTGCCGTTCACGCTCGGGCGTGAGAGCGACGGCGTGATGCAGCCGGTGACGGTTTATGTGCGCATCGGCGGGATCGACACGCCGGCGTATATGGAGCATGTCGGGAATGAGCGTGAGGAGCTGCAGCGGAAACTGACGTGCGCGGGCGAACGGGGTGAGCTGGCTCCCGAAGCATGCGCGCTGCGTCTGATTCCCGACTTCCACGACGGTTTCATCAACCTGAACATGACCAACAGCCTGAATACGGACGGCACCAGCTCGGAGGAGCTGACGCGTGCGGAGCTCAATTGCCGGGCACAGATTCCCGCGATCCTGCGGTTTATCCGCGGGAATGTCCGGGGCTGCGCGAACGCGTTCGTCGTGCAGACAGGCGCCTATGCCGGTATCCGCGAGAGCCGCCACTTCCACGGCGCCTATACACTCCACGAGGACGATCTCAGCGCCGGACGCGTTTTTGACGACTGGTGCGTATCCCGTGCGGACAACCAGTTCAACATCCACAATCTGACCGGCGCGGGCGCGGACAGGACTTCGCAAGAGTGCGCAAAACGCTATACGATACCCTTCCGCAGTCTGGAACCCCAGGGCATCTCAAATCTGCTGCTGGCAGGCCGCAACATCTCCGGTACGCATATGGCACACGGCAGCTACCGCGTGATGCCCATTTGCATGGCGATGGGTCAGGCTGCAGGGACCGCCGCCGCGCTTATAACCCGGAACGCACGGGACGACTTTGCGGCGCTGGATATACACGCGCTGCAGACGGTATTGCTCGAACAGGGCGTGGAGAAGCCCGATGACGAAACTGTCTCATAAGGAGAGCCGAAGATGAGCCAAATGGCCTGCGCGGTGGTGATTCCCGCGCTCAACCCGGGAGCGGAGCTGATCGACTACGTACGGGAGCTGCTTGCGCGCGGTGTCCCCTATGTGGTTGTGGTCAACGACGGCAGCGGCGCGGCATATACAAGGGTCTTCGACGGCATCCGTACACTTCCCGGCTGTGTTGTGCTGAAGCATGATGTCAACCGGGGGAAGGGCTGTGCGCTCAAGACTGCGTTCCGGCATATACTCGCTGACCCGACCTTCGCGGAAATCACCGGCGTCGTCACCGCGGACGCCGACGGGCAGCACCACATCGACGACGTCCTCCGGCTGATCGCGCAAACCGCGTCCGACACGGAAAACATCCAGCTTGGCACCCGCAACCTGCGGCAGGAGCATGTCCCCAAGCGCTCGAAGCTCGGCAACCGGCTTACAAGCTTCGCGTTCCACCTGCTCTACGGCGCGCGGCTGGAGGATACGCAGACAGGACTGCGCGGATTTCCCCGGGCACTTCTTCCGTGGTGTCTCAATATCCCCGGCGACCGTTTCGAGTATGAGATGAACGTCCTTATCCGTGCGGTGCATGACCATGTACCCTTCCGCGAGACGGAGATTCAGACCATCTACTACGACAACAACGCCGGTTCCCATCTGCGTACCGTGCGCGACGCGTGGCGTGTGTTCATCATCCTGATGTCCGGGCTGGGAAAGTACACCGCCGCCGCCGCGATCTCCGCCGTGCTCGACATCGGGATATTCTGGGTCTCTTACCGCTTTCTGTTTGCGAAGCTTCCCGAGGCGACCTGCTTCCTCGCGGCGACCGTCCTCGCGCGCGTACTGTCGTCACTCGTGAATTTTACGCTCAACCGCCGCTATGTTTTCAAATCGCTGCGCAAAAGCGCCGACAGCATGATGCGCTACTACATTCTGTGGTTATGCCAGATGCTCGCGTCCTATCTCGGACTTCTCGGGCTGCAGGCGGTCATCCGCATCCCGGCGGTCGTGCTCAAGGCGTGTGTCGACATTGTGCTTGCCGTTGTGAGCTATCAGGTGCAGATGCGGTGGGTATTTCATAAGAAGGAAAAGAACGCGGTATGAGGCAGGGAGGTTTTTTTAAGACTGTCCGGTTTCTGAACCGTCTGCTGCACCCCGGTTGGCAAGCGGAGGTACCGCCGCCGTCCGGGGCGCGCGTGTACATCTGCCGCCATAAGAACATGCAGGGGCCGCTGATGACACTCACCTTCCTGCCCTTTCCCGTGCGCACCTGGGTCTACTACGTCTTCTTCGACCGCAAAACCTGTTACCGCCAGTACGCCGACTACACCTTCTCCAAGCGCTATCATATGCCCATGCCCGTTGCACGGACACTCGCGTGGGTGGTGTCGGGGCTGGTGAGCGCGCTTACCCGCTCGACCGGCGCAATCGCCGTACACCGCGGTACCGTCCGCATCCATGAGACATTCCGTGAAAGCCTTGACGCGTTGAAAGCCGGGGACAGTCTGCTGGTTTTCCCCGACGTCGACTATACAAGTGAGGACGACGCGATGGGCGCGATGTACGAGGGCTTCCTGCTCTTAGGCCGTTCCTACGGCAGGGCGACGGGGAAAGGCCTGACGTTCATCCCGCTGCACATCGACGAGCACACGCGCCGCATCGTGCAGCTCACACCGGTGACCTATAACCCGGCTGCGAAGCCCGCCGACGAAAAGGCCCGCGTCCGCGAGGCGCTGCATACACAACTTGCTCAAACCACAACCGATAACTGACAATAAGGAGACTACTGCTATGGCTGTCATCGCCCCGTTCCAAGCGCTGCTGTTCCGTGAGCGCGGCGCCGCGCACTGCTGCCCCCCCTACGACATCATCTCCCCGGCGCTTGCCGACCATCTGCACGACGATCTTCCCGCCAACGCCATCCGCCTGGAACTGCCGCGAGGCGACGGTGATACCCGCTATGACAATGCCCGCAAAACGCTCGACCTCTGGCTCGCCGACGGGACGCTGACCGAGTACCCCAGGGCCGCGTATTACGTCTACGAGGAGGAGTTCGACGTCCCGGGCACATCCGAACGCCGCACACTGCGCGGATTGATCGCGCGGGTGAAGCTCGAGGAGTTCTCGAAGGGCATCGTCCTGCCGCATGAGGAGACGCTGTCGAAGGCGAAGGAGGACCGCTTCCGGCTGATGCGCGCGACTGGCTGCAACTTCTCGCACATCTACTCGCTGTACGTCGACGACGACCACATGGTGACGCCGGTGATGGACAGCGCGGTATGCGGGAAGAAGCCTGACACCGAGTTTGTGTATGAGGACGGCGTGACGCAGCGGCTGTGGATGGTTGAAGACGCGCTGTCGGTCGAGCGGCTGACGGCGGGCTTCAAGAACAAGAAGCTCTACATAGCCGACGGCCACCACCGCTACGAGACCGGTCTGCGCTACCGGGATACGGTGCGTCAGGAGAACGGGACGGACGACGCGGGCGCGGCGGAGTACATCATGATGACGCTGGTGGACATCGACTCGGAGGGCTTGGTCGTGCTGCCGACGCACCGCGAGCTGTTCGGGCTGGAGATGAACGTCCCGGCGTCACTGGAGAAGATTTCGGCGCTGTGGGATATGGAGAAGATCGATGCTGCCGACGCACAGAAGGTGCTCGACGCGGCAAAGAAGGTCACGACGGTGTTCGTGACGCCGGATGGCGCGTGGAAGCTGACGCTGAAAGATGACGATGCGGTTGCGCGCGAGCTGCCGGAGAAGTCGGCGGCGTACTGCGCACTCGATGTTGCGGCGCTGCACACGCTGATTCTCGACCCGGTCTTCGGAATCGACGCCGAGGCGCTGCGTACGCAGAAGAACCTGCGCTACACGAGAAGCGCGTCCGAGGCCATCGCGAATGTCAAAGACGGTGCGTGCCAGGCGGCGTTCCTCATCCGTCCGACGCGTGTGCGGCAGATCAAGGACGTCGCGCAGGCGGGCGACAAGATGCCGCAGAAGTCGACCTACTTCTACCCCAAGATCATCACGGGGCTTGTGATGAACCGCTTCTGAGGATACAGTGATGAATCTGCCGGATCTTTGCGGCTTTGAAAAGACCGTACGCGACTGCATAGGTACGCGTGGGATTGCGGGCTGCCACGTCTGACCGGACTACCCGTGCGGTGTAACGGCAGAAAACGCGTCCCCTCCGTATAACGAGAAGGGGACGCGTTCATTATGACGGGATATACGGGTCAGAACGGCTCCGGGACGGGCGGCGCTTTCTTTTCCATCGCGACCTCCCGTCGGTGGATAAAGTAGACAATCCCGCCCAGCAGCATGATGAGCAGTCCTGTAATCGTTGGCATAAACTGGTTGTTGAGCATGTGCATCCCAAAGACACGGAAGTCGACGTCGGCGGTGCGCAGCATGAACTGTGTGGCGAACAGGTTTCCCAAGATCGCGCCGACCATCGAGAGCGTCGAGCAGAAGCTGAGGTAGATGGTCTGGTTCTCGCGCGGGATGTTGTAGAATGCCATATTCGACATGACGAGGTTCACCGCCGGAGAAAACAGGAAACACAGAAACACAACCACCGGGTAGAGCCAGATGCAGCTCACGTTGACAAACGAATGCCCGCAGAAGAACAAGCCGTACATGATCAGCACCTTCCAGAACACCGCGAGCCACGAGGTCCTGTTGATGTACCTTGCCCATACCGGCGCGAGAAACATCGTAATCGGTACGTACATCGCAGAGCAGACGCTCAGGAACGAGTAGTTCACCTTCAGCGTCTCGAGCATGTAGACGGTGTAATAGGAACCCGTGGTGGTGGCGAAGAAGTTCCACAGGAAGATGATCAGAACGGAAACGAGGTAGCGCTTGCACTTGAACGGTTCGGTGAACAGCATGGCGATGTTCGGCGGGGTGCCCTTCGGGTACTCATATTCTTTCACCCGTGCCAGCAGCCAGATATCCAGCGCCGCGAACCCGATCGCCAGTCCGCGCAGCAGCATAAAGCCGAGCATATCCAGCCCCCGCGCCTTGAATGCGTCAACAAACACGCCGCCGCCGAGGATGAAGATGTACGCAGCCAGGTTCACAAGCCGCGTGTTGATCGAGAAGTAGTTGGCCCGCTCCCTTTCCGGTACGCTCTGCATGTGCCAGATCGAGAACCCAGGACCGGTAAATGCCGATACCGCGTTGAGCAGCGCAACTACACCCAGTATGATGTACACTCGTGTACGGTCAGGCACCGGCAGGTTCGCCGCTACCCCGATCACGACGATGTTCAATATATGGATGATGATGCGCGACCAGATGAGCATCTTCTTGCGCTTAGCGAACCGTTCCAGAAACAGCGGACTGAAAAGCTGCAGCAGGTTGCTGACATAGGTCAGGATATTGATCAGACCGATCTGGACAGTCGTGGCATTGAGCAGAAGGAACAGACCGGTGAAGAAGTTGCCGCCGACGAGGTTCGCCTGTATGCTATTGGCACAGTTTTCGGCGATGATCATCGCGCGATTTTTCGCCAGCTCATCCTCCGGCATCAGCCGCAGCCTGATGTTATATTTGATTTTAGCCCAGTCTATCTTCATAAGTACCCCACTTAATAACAGACATCCCGGGGGACATACCCCCATAAGTCCATGATAGAGCATCCGGCGCGGAAAAGCAAGGGGAATCTGATCGTCTTTTTCAACAATTTGCGCGGGCGACTTTTGTTACATTTGACATCAAACTCTGTATTAGAGGTATATTACTCATGGAATACATGGAAGTCAAGCTCTACACGAACACCGCGGGCATCGAACCGCTGACCCTGGCGCTGTCCAATATCGGCATCACCGGCTGCTGCATCGAGGATGCCGCCGACTTCGAAGCCTTCCTGCGCGACGTCACGCCCCACTGGGACTATGTCGACGAATCCCTCATGTCCCGCCGTACCTCCGAGACCAACGTGCGTGTGTTCCTGCCGAAGAACGCGCAGGGGATGGAGCAGCTCGCGGGTGTCCGGTCCATTGCGCGGGAGATGGGCGCAGCCGGTCTCTATGGCCGGATGGATGTCGAAGTCTCTCAGGTATGCGACGAGGATTGGGCCAACTCCTGGAAGCAATACTTCAAGCCTCTGGAGGTCGGCGAACGATTCCTCATCAAGCCGTCGTGGGAGACATGCCCGTCGACCGAGCGGAAGATACTGGAGATCGACCCGGGGAACGCGTTCGGCTCCGGGACGCATGAGACCACCAAGCTGTGCATTGCGCTTTTGGAGAGCGCCGTGCGGCCGGGCGACAAGGTGCTTGATATGGGATGCGGATCGGGAATCCTCGCGATCGCGGCGATGCTGTGCGGCGCGGGAGATGTGACGGCGGTGGATATCGACGAGGCTGCCGTGATCACCGCCGGGGAGAATCTCGCGCGGAACGGGTTTACCGCGTTCCGCGCGGTACAGGGCAACGCGCTGGGAGACGACGCGTTCGCGGAGAGTCTGGGGGAGGGCTATGGGGTGATTCTCGCGAATATCGTGGCGGATGTGCTCATCGGGCTGCGCGGGTGGTTTTACCGGTGGCTGAGTGAGGATGGGACGCTGATCGTGTCGGGGATTATCGGAACGCGTGCGGAGGAAGTAAAGGCAGCGTTGGAGAGTGCGGGCTTCAGAGTGACCGAGACACGCAGGGAGAACGACTGGACGGCGTATGAGTTAAAGAAAGCTTGAGGTGCGCTCCGTTCCTGTCCCGCGTACAAGAGATGAATCTCAAAAACTCACTTTTTCACGAAAAAGAAGCGCGTCCTGCTCCCGCCCTTCCCCGTGCAGCGGAGGACTGTACGGACAACTCAAGATATCCGAACCAAAACCGGCAATAAAAAACAGGAGACGTTCTCCTTGCGGAAAACATCTCCTGTTTTTATGTTTTTCGGAACTTTGAATGACACCGCATGTATGCTTTACGCTGCATCCTCTCGAAAATGAGATATCCCGCAGGACGATTCCGGCTGCATAATGAGCGATGAACCCGCAGCAAAGCGTCGTAAAACGCTTGTGCATAGCGGCAGCAGAACTCCGTTTATCTTTTGGAGAACTGAGGTGCGCGACGGGCTGCCTTGAGACCGTACTTCTTGCGCTCCTTCATACGCGGGTCACGGGTGAGGAATCCGGCTTTCTTAAGAAGCGGGCGGAACTCGGCGTTGGCTGAAAGGAGTGCACGGGAGAGACCGTGGCGGATAGCGCCGGCCTGACCGGTAACACCGCCGCCGACGACGGTGCATTCAATATCGAACTTACCGAGGGTATCGGTGGTATTGAACGGCTGGCGGACGACCATCTTCAGGGTTTCGAGACCGAAGTAGGTATCGATATCGCGGCTGTTGATGGTGATCTTGCCGGTGCCGGCGGGATAGAGACGGACGCGGGCGACACTGGACTTTCTTCTGCCGGTGCCGTAGAAGTACGGCTTCTTACTCTGATACATCGTTTACTGCTCCCCCTTACGCTTTCTTCTCGGCCCAGACTTCGGGCTTCTGCGCCTCGTGGATATGCTCGGCGCCCTTGAAGACCTTGAGGCGGCTGAGTGCGGTACGGCCGATGTGGTTGGACGGGAGCATTCCGCGCACGGCGATGGTCATCGCGAAGTCGGACTTCTCCTCCATGAGGATGCGGTATTTGACTTCCTTCAGTCCGCCGACGTAGCCGGAATGGGTACGGTAGAACTTCTGATCGCTCTTTTTGCCGGTCAGGACAGCCTGATCGGAGTTGATGACGATGACGAAGTCGCCGGTATCGACGTGCGGTGTGAACTCGGGCTTATGTTTCCCGCGCAGGAGCATAGCGGCGGTAGCGGCGGTGTGTCCCAGCGGCTTGCCTGCCGCGTCGAGAACGTACCACTTGCGCTCTATGGCTTTTTCGTTTGCCATATACGTTGACATGAGTGAACCCCCATAAAAAACTGCCGGGAGACTAAGACCCGACGGCTGTTGATTTGACTGCAGCGGTGATAACCTCACACGCCACAATCGAGCATATTACTTATATCACATCTCTCCCCTTTTGTCAAGGGGTATTTTCGAATAATTTCATTTATTTTTCGCAAGCTTCCAATTGCTCCCTCAAACGCGCGGTTTCGCGGGTTATCGGGTTGCCCGCATGCAGATTTTCACACGGCTTCTCCGCATCCTTCCCTCTCTGTCGGCGTACCGCATCCATTCCTTGAGCGGAATCCGCGGCTCTTCTGCACCGGAGATGCCTTTTCTTTCTCTTAAAAGTGTAATTACTGCCGCCGCATATATATTATGTCTCAAAAATTTGTGACAGAAGTGCCTGAAATCCGTCCAGAACCGCGTCTTTGCTCTTTTCAGAGCACTCCGGAAGCCCGTACCAGTGCGGTGCCAACGCCGACTCGTAATCACCTTCCGCGAGCGTCTCCGCCGTCGCCAGGTAGCCGTACGTCCCGTTCGCGCACTCCACCACGTACCGACAAGCGTCTGGTACGTGGTGGAGCAGCGCGTTCACCGCCGCGCCCGTCTTCGTCAGCACCTCGAACGGCAGAAACGCGAACGCTATGCCTCCAACCGTCAGCACGCTCAGCGGAACCGTCAGCGTGTTCTCCGCACGTCCCGCGCGTACCTGCGTCAGTGCATGCCGGTGCCACAGAAGCTCTCTGAGCGCTATGCGTTTACAGACATCCCCGTCCGGTGTGCCCGGCATCGCATAATACCCGCGTTCAAGTTCCGCGAGCTTCTCCGTCAGTATACACATGTCCGGGTACGCGCGCATCGGCACCGTAACCTCCCGGAAGTCCGCGTGTGCGCTGCCGTCCGCGCATGGGTTCCCGCACGCCAGAGCCTCTTTGACGCCGCGTACAAGCTCCCCGCCGACCAGTTCAATCCGCTCATCAAACGTTGCATCGTCGGGCAGCTCCGGCGTGTATGGGTTGATGTCGCCGCACGCACCCTGCAGGTACAGCACCGGGATGTCGAACGCCCGTGTCAGCACACCCGGAAAGTCCGCGGAGATTCGGTAGTCCGTCCGGATGACCGCGTGGCATGCGGCGTTTGCGAGGATGCCGCGCAGTGTGTCGGATGCGTCGTAGAAGCCCGCCGCGCGGATCCGGGGATCGTGTGCCGACCGTCCGCGCCGGTTATGCGAGTGCGTCAGCTCTCCGCCGAAGCCCGCGCGGAAATGTCCCGGAACCGCCGAAGCCAATGCGTCTTTCGCCGCCAGCCCCGCCGTCTCTCCGACGCGCGCCCAGTACAGGCCGTTGATGGGCATATCCGACAGCACCCCGCATGCCGGCCCCGCATGCGTATGCGTCGCGCAGACTGCGGTGTGTGCGTATGGGACCCCCGTCAGTGCTGCGATGTGTTCCCGCAGCGTGCCCGCCAGCGTTCCGCCGAATCCGCAGACATCAAACTGTGCAATGAGATACCGGAAATCCCCCTGTACAAACGCGCAGACTTTCACATACAGCCGGTCGGCAATGCCCTCTGCCGCATGAAGACGGAAACCGTAGCCATCCTGATAGACCTGCCCCGGATCCGGCGTGATGTCCCGTGCGGCGAATCCACAGCACAGCGTGTCCATGAGTACCACTCCTTATATACGGATGCGGAAATAACCTGTCTCCGCACGGACGGTGTTTTCAAATTCCTCATCCGAATGCCCGCCGAAGACCGGCAGCCGGTGTAATGCCGTGTACGGCCGCTCGATCGTGTACCCGCGCTTCACAAGCGCCTCCCTGCACGTCTCACAGCGGATTCCGTCGCAGCGCAGCAGCAGCGTTCCCGCCGTCGGCAGGTGTACCGCGCGCATCCTCGGGCATGGCCATTCATTTGACAGCAGCTTTTCGCATACTGCCGCGTCCCGGTCGAGCGCCGCCAGTGTCTCCGATAACACCGCGCACGGGAACTCCGAAACCCGCAGGTTGCCCCCGATGCGTGTGTTTACCACGCTCTCCGACGCGCCCGACGTGTACGGACGCCCGCAGTTGTGCGCCGCATAGATGCGGTCAAACATTGCCGTGTCATCCACAGCGGCGATACCGATGTGGTTCGCGCCGCAGCCGATGCCGTAGACCGCTGCCGCGCATTCCTCTGTTTTCGGCAGTGCATCCCGCGCATATAGTACCAGCCGCTCCCGTCCCGCTGCGTACGCAAGCGCCGTCAGATCCGGCTGACCGAGCGCTTCACAGAGGACCGCGCGCGTCCGGGCGGTGATATGCCGTTCCGCGCTCATCGGCGACAGGCAGCCGGTGCGGTAGTCAATGTCTGCGAAGACCGGCGTAGCACCTGCCATCAACACCGTGTCCGCAAGAATGCGGTCGCAGTATGCCGGCAGGATTACCTCAAACCCCTCCACGTCCAGGCCTCGCAGCACCGCTTCCAGTGCTGCCTGGACGGAGTACGTCAGCAGCGCGTGCGATACTCCGAGCCGCTGTGCAATCAACGTGCCGCCGTCCACCGAACGCGGCCCGATCGTTCCCCATGCGTGGTTCAGTGTCTCCTTCAATGCCTTGTTCACGCTCACACCTCCCTCAGTGCGTCCAGATTATCATAGACCTTCTCAATCGCCCGTACGACGTCCGCGAGATCGTCCGGCGTTCCGAGAAGTGTCGGGGGTGCCAGCCACGCGCCCTCGTGTCCCGCGACGTAATCCGTCACCGGCGTGTTGTGCGGCTCGTTCACCCCGGATGTCGCGTACAGCGGACGGTAGCCCGTCGTCAGCGGTATGCCCTCCGCCACCACCGCTTCCACAAACCGGTCGCGCGTCACGCCGCGGAGTTTGTCCTCATGGATGCGGATGAAGTACAGGTGGTATGCGTTTGATGTTACGCGCGGGTCTCCCGGCATCGGCGAGACATACCCCAGCGGCGCGAGATGCGCGTCCAGGTACGCCGCGCTCTCCTGACGGTAACGAAGCTGCTCGGGGAAGCGTGCGCTCTGCGCATTCAAGATACCTGCGCAGTAGCCGTTTATACCTGCCCGTACGCCGATGTGCGTGTCGTCGCCGCCGGACAGTATTACCCGCAGCGTTTCGTGCAGCACGGCATCCGTCGTCGTGATGATGCCGCCTTCGCCGCAGGTCAAGTTTTTCGAGTTCTGACATGAGAACGCCGCCGCGGTTCCGTACGCCGCGATGCTCACACCGCGCCACGTCGCGCCGACCGCCTGCGCCGCGTCATGAATCAGTGCAATATTGTGTTTCTCAGCGATTGCGCCCAGCGCGTCGCAGTCCGCCGGACGTCCTCCGACGCTCACCGCCAGGATCGCACGGGTATGCGGCGTGATCTTCCGCGCGACGTCGGCGGGGTCTATATTGTAGCTGTCCGGCAAGATGTCCGCGAAAACCGGCACCGCGCCGACGAACCGGATCGCCGCGTACGACGCGATGAATGTGTACGGCGGCAGAATCACCTCATCCCCGCGCCCGATGCCCAGCGCGCGAAGAATCAACTCGATGCTGACCGTCCCGCTCGCGGTGGGCAGGACGTACGGCACCCCGCAGTAGTTTGCGTACCATTCGGCGAAGCGGCTGCTTTCGTCAAGCGTGGGCGTCCGATAGACACGGTCGAGCGCGGCTTCCTCCGTATGGTCGTGGATCGGCCAGCGCGGGTAGGGCTTCTTACGGATGGGCTTTCCGCCCAGAACGGCAAGACGCATTAGTATTCCTCCTGACTTTTGTTCATGGCATAGCGTGCCGCGCCCATCTCCGGCGGAGTTGTCAGCGGCGCGGCGGGGCTGTTCGGATACAGTTCCACGAATCTCTGTGTGAAACGTTCCCGGACGCGTGTGGAATGCTGGAAGACGCCGCCGTACAGACCCACCGGGCAGTCCTCTCCGACCTTCCTCCGCAGCGCTGCGGCATACCGGATCAGACTGTCCGCAGCCGTGTCGAGGACATGACATGCATGGGGGTCTCCGTCAGCGGCGAGTGCGTCGACATCCTTTGCAAATGCCGCGACGGCGTCCTTGGTGCAGGCGGGATCATTGAGAATGGCGATCAGGGATCGCGGAGAATTTACGTTGAAGTGGGAGAGCGCAACGGCGGTGAGGGCGGGGGAGGCCTCTATTCCGTCGGAGGCGTCGAAGACATATGAGAGCGCGCGGGAGGCGATGTCGTAGGCGCTGCCGGGGTCGGCGGTCGGATGTCCCCAGCCGCCGGCGACGTGGAGGGCACCGGTACGGTCGAACGCAGCGGACATCGAGCCGGTGCCGGCGATGACCAGGACGCCGGGCGCGCCGGCGGTCAAGGCATAGAGGGCCATGAAAACATCGCTTTTCATGTAGATGGGGGTGGTTTCGGGGAGGACATGAGTTTCACGGAGAGCGGCGAGGAAGGCATCGCGCGCGGGGTCATCGGGGGAGTCATCGAGGGCGGGGTTGCCGATGGCAGCGGCGGCGATGGGTGCGGGAAGAGAGGAGATTGCACAGGCGAGGTTGGCGACTGCTGCGGACAGGCCGACGGTATACTGGTTGAGCGGGCCGGCGGAGGTAGCAGCGATGACCGTGCCGGTATGAGAGAGGACGAGCAGGCGGGTTTTGGTTCCGCCGCCGTCCACGCCGAGGTAGAGCATGGGAAGCCTCCGATCTGACGCGCATTCCGCGTCCAAACTCCCGTACAGGAGATTCCGCAGGAATCTCCAAGAGCTTTTTCTTGCCGCTTCTTTTTCGCGAAAAAGAAGCGCGCATCCAAGCTCCCGTACATTAAAACCGCAGTGGACAGGCAAGAAGACATACCGGAAAAATTCCGTAATTACTGAGACGCTTTGTGCGTCCGCGTGCACTGGGTTTGGACGCGGGACTCTCCGGGCAGCGCCAACGCAATCACCACCGCGCAAGCTGCCGCCAACCCGCCCGCCGTCATGTACGCCGCCGTCATCCCGCTCAAATCAATAATCGCTCCGCTGATCACCGGCCCAAACAGGATCCCCAGCCCGTACAGCGCCTGATAAAACCCCATCACCGTCGACTTCCGCGTCTCGTCTACCCCGAGGATCACCAGCCCCACCAACAGCGAATCCAGTAAAAAAGTGCAGAACCCCGAGATCGCCAGCGTAACGTACAGTATCCCCAGAGACGTCACAAACGGTACCACAAACCCTGAGAATACTCCCACAATCACCAAGCTGCCGGCCAAAACCGCACGCGTTCCCAATGCCTTCATCAGCTTATACGATACCGCCGACCCGATGATTCCAAAGAAACAATACAGCGTGTTCAGGTATCCCAAGGCCGCGTCCGATGCCCCCAGCTTCTGCGCAATCAACGGAGTGAATGTGAATGCCGTCGCGTACTTCACGTAGAAGAACACAATTCCCGTCAGTGTCAGCAGAATCAGCCGCCGCGTCAGGATTGCCTTCAGCGGCACCTGAACGTCAGCCGGACTCTCCCGTACACACGGAGCCGCTTCCTTCAGAAACGGCGACAGTGCCAGGAAGCAGACCGCCCCGACCCCCGCCATCAGAAACGGCGCCAGATAGCCGTACGTATCTGCCAGCAGTCCGCCCGCCAGCATCGACACAAGCTGCGATGCCGAGTAGACCGTCATCAGCACCGTCATTGCGCGGCCCGAATCCTCCGGCGGATACTCCCGCGCGTATAACACCGTGTACGGTACCCATGTCGACGCGTGCGCGCCGCAGAGTGCCCGGCAGATCAGCAGTGAAAGCGGCGACGGCACCAGAAGAACCACCAGAGCAGCCGCCAGCCCGCAAATCACCCCGCCGACAATGAATACCTTCCGCCTGTCGAGCTTGTCAGAAAGCATCCCCAGAGGCAGACGCAGCAGAATCATCGTCAGCCCGTACGCCCCGCCGATCAGCCCGATCATCGTCGGCGTTGCGTTCAGCGATTTTGCGTATGCCGATACGATCGGCACATACGGATATACTGCCGCCCAGTAAAAAAACGTCAGCGCAAATAACAGAAGCGACTTTTTCGATAACAATGCGTTTTTCGTATTGTTCATCTCACAACAGGAAGGTATTCTTCACACGCCGCAAATCCTCACCGCGCAGCTCGATGACCTCAAAGCCGTTCTCTATCCGTGAAACCGCCGCCGCCGAGTACTTCTGCTCCATCTGCTTGTACGTCAGCCCCGTGCACAGAATTGTCGGCAGCCCCGCGATCTCCCGCGCGTTCAGCAGCCCGAAGAACGCCGCTGCCGTCATGTTTCCGGGCGCCTCTGTTCCCAAGTCGTCCAGGATCAGCACGTCACAGCTTCTGTACCGCGAGAGTTCCTCAGACGCCGCTTCACTTCCGCGGAAGCGCTCCTCTTCGCACAGGTCGAAGTAGCGCCCCGCGCTGATGTACAGTGCCGTCAGCCCCTGACGCACCGCCTCCGACGCCACGCAGACGGCCAGCGTCGTCTTCCCGCAGCCCGCGTCTCCCATCAGCAGCAGCCCGCGCCTGCTCAGGCTCAGACGCGCCGCGTAGTCCTTCACCCGCTGAAGCTGCTCCCGGCGTTCCCTGCGTGACATCTCGTTCTCATCAACACCCGTGACAATGAAGCCTTCCTCGTTATATCCCGCAAACGTCGCCGGAGTTCCGCCAACGCTCACCCGCAGTTCCTCGGCCAGCTCCTCCCGGTACAGCTCCGACAGGCAATCGCATAAATTCCCGTCGTGAAAGCCCGTGTCGTCGCACACTTTACATGCCGGACCGGCGTACAGATAGTCTCCCGGATACCCGTGTGAAATCAGCAGCGTCTCACGTTCTTTCTGCAGCGCCAGGTTCCGTTCCCCAATCTCCTTCACCCGACGCTCGACCGCCGATGTATCCAGATTCAGCGCTGCCCGCGCGATGCTTAAGCCCGTCATTTGCATTTCCCGCGTAATCTCATCAATCCGCGGCAGTTCCTCCGACAGTTTCTCCGTACGTCGTGCAAGCTCCTCCCGACGTGCCCGCGCGCGGTTGTTGTATCGCTCCACTGCCCGCGCCATCACCCTCGCGTCCTCGCTCATTTCTGACGCCTCCCCTTTTCTTCCAGATACGCCTGACGCAGACGCTCGTAGTACGCGTCATCGTCCTGACGCCGTACGGACGATTCTCCGCGCGGCGGACGGCGGTCTCCCCGCTCCACATCCTCCGGCGTCCGGTAGCCTTTCTGCTTCCAACGGTTCAATATCCCGTTCGTGTAACTCCACGAGAACGTCCCCTTCGACGTCACGTTCCTGTCATACGCCAGCGCGATCAACTCCACCGTGAATCCTGCGTCCAGCCAGCTTGCGATGTAGTTCCGCTCCGTCGGTCCCAGCGCGCGGTCGGTGATCCCCAGAGCCCGCGCGACCTGCATGCACGCCGATTTCCTCTGCGTCTCCCACGCAATGTACGCTTCCGCTTTCTCCACTGTGTACAGCTCCCGCTCTGCCCACAAAGCCGCCTGCGATGACAGCGCCTTGAACCGGACCCCCGTCTTCCGGATGTCCTCGCCGCCGACGTAGTTTAAGAGCATCAGGATGACCTCCGGCGGCAGCTTGTAGTAGTCGTAAATCTTCAAAAGCTCTCGCAGCTCCCATTCCTTCAGCGTGCGTCCCAGCTTCTTCTCGCTCTCCTCGCGCAGCCATCGGAACGAGAGGTCAGCCGTCAGCGCCCGTGCCAGTTCCGGCGCCGTGTAGTACACCTCCGGTTCCGACTTCTTCGGCGGCTTCGGCTGTGTCGTTTTATCCGCCTGCGGGTCAGGCTCCAGTGCCGCGATCGCACCCACGCCCGCGAGCGTCCGTACCGCTGCGTCGTACCGCTCCGCGCTCATCCGCAGATCGATTGCCGCCTGCGCGGGCTCGGCCGTGCCGCCGTGACACATCAGGTAGAGATAGAGAAGCGCCGCGTCTCCGTCTCCCGTCGCGTACAGCCGCCGCGCCGGTTCTCCCGGCAGCGCATAGGCCGCTCCGCCGTATTGTATATGATAATCCCGCATCTTTAACTCCCTCTCATTTTCTGCTCACAGTATAACATACCCCGCGCTCGATTGCAAGGTTTTATACCGATTTCGTGCACACAATCTTCCCATATTAAATTTACGGGAGCATCTTTAAATAGGATGGGAAAACAGTATCAGAATGTGTGCACAAGGCGTTTGACATGTGAACCGGGATGTGGTACAATATCGCAGGAGGGGTGAGAGCTGCGTGGCGAAGAAGGATGATCATCCGTACAGAGCGGGTCGGGACTGGCTTTATAACCTGCGCAAGAGTACGCCGGGACGACTTTACGTGCTGTTCGGGCAGGAGGATTTCCGTAGGAAGGCTGCGCTCGACATCCTGAGGGAGCGTTTGGTTGACCCGGCGCTCGCGACGTTCAACTACCGGCGCTTTGAGGGGACGGGTCTCACCGAAGAGACGCTCGCCGACGCGGTCAACCGGCCGCCGATGATGGCAGAGCGGACGCTGATCGTGGTGCGTGATCTGGACGTCTATAAAAACAAGTGGGTTGAGAACATCGTCGACTCACTGCCGGAGTACGTCTGCCTGGTGTTCGAGTATGATCTGCTGGAGTGTAAAACGGACGGACGTCTGAAGATCCACAAGCTGCTGACGAAGAACGGCGAGCTGGCGGATTTTGTACAGGCACCGCCGGGAGAGCTGACAGCGTGGATGAAATCGCGGTGCGCGGAGCGGAAGGTACGCATCCCGCAGGACGCGATGAACGCGCTGACATTCCGCTGCGGCGTGGGGATGACGAACCTCGCGCATGAGATCGACAAACTGTGCGCGTACGTGACGAACGGACACATCACACAGGAAGACGTCGAGGCGGCGACGTGTGCGGTGCCGGAGGCGCAGGTCTTCAAGCTGTGCGACGCACTCGCCGAGCGGAACAGCGGCTATGCGCAGCGGCTCTTAGACGAGCTGGAGCAGGCGCGGCAGGAGGCGATTCCGACGCTTGCGCTTATCGGGCGTCAGATGCGCCAGCTCTACGGAGTGCGGCTGCTGATAGACAGCGGCGGCGGTGTGAGTGCGGTGATGGAGCTGTGCGGGCTGAAGTACGGCAACCTGGCAGAAAAACTGCTGCGCTCGGCGCGGAAGCTGAGCCTGACAGGTCTGCGCGAGGCGGTGCGGCTGTGCGCGGAGACCGACGCCGCACTCAAGAGCACGGGTTTGGACGGCTTCACGCTGCTTCGGGATCTGGTAACCGAACTGCACCGTGCGCTGGCGTGAGCTGCGCACTGTGGGGATGACTCGGCGGCGTGCGGGGATAATCGTGACCTTACGGAGAATGATAAAAGAGGGTTGTGTCATGCTGCGAATCCGGGAGGCTATCGTCGTCGAAGGGCGTTACGACCGTCAGAAGCTGGCGCCTCTGGTCGACACGGTGATCGTCGAGACGCGCGGCTTCGGTATCTTCAACGACCGCGAACGGCTTGCGTATCTGCGCAGACTCGCCGCGACACGCGGACTGATCATCCTGACCGACAGCGACAGTGCCGGTCAGGTGATCCGAAACTACCTCAAGGGTTCCATCCCGACGGATCGTTTGCGCCACGCGTTCGTCCCGGAGCTTCTGGGGAAAGAGCGGCGCAAGGATAAACCTTCACGCGCGGGAACCCTGGGCGTTGAGGGGATGCCGTCGGAGGTGTTGCTGCGCGCGCTGCGCAGAGCCGGTGCGATCATCGAAGATGAGGATGCTCTGCCGCCGGTACGCCTCACGAAAGCCGACCTGTACGCTGCGGGATTATCCGGCGGTGAGGGCAGCGCGTTACGGCGTGCGGAACTGTGCAGGCGGATGGGATTCCCCAAAACCCTTACCGCAAACGCCCTGCTCGACGCCCTCACCCTCTCCACTCGCGTCGACTTCGAGCAGACCCTGCGCGAGATGGATGCGGGGAGTGCCGGTACCTTATAGACCATCCGCAGACCGCATCCTGAGAATCTTACACAAAGGAGCGCAGCCCGTGGAGAAGACACCGCGTATCACCACCTATAATGAAACCTCTGTCCACGCCGCGCTTAAGTGCTATCTCGACCCCGACACCGCACACCATGAGGTACGCATCGGACGTCATATTGCCGATGTGCGCAATGACTCCGGCGTCTTTGAAATCCAGACCAAAGGTTTCTTTCGCATCCGTAAAAAGCTCGAGACGCTGCTGACGGTCTGCCCCGTCACGCTCGTCTACCCGGCCGCGGCCTTGAAGCGCATCTTCTGGATCGACCCGCGTACCGGTGAATTGACCCCGCCGCGCACATCGCCCAGACGTGCTACCTTCTTCGACCTCTGGCGTGAGCTGCCGAGCGTGGCAGAGCTGCTCTCCGACCCCGGCTTCTCCGTACGCGTGCTGCTATTATCCCTCGATGAGTACCGCGCGCTCGACGGCTACGGCCCCGACCGGAAACACCGCGCCTCCCACGTCGACCACGTGCTGCGTGAGGTCTCCGGTGACCTCACGATCGCGTCGCCCGACGGTCTGCGCGCACTCATTCCCGCAGACCTTCCCGACGGCTTCTCCTCCCGTGACTTCGCCCGCGCCGCACATCTCTCGCTGTCCGTCTCACAGAGCGCACTCCGCGTCCTCAACGCCGCCGGGATCGCCGAACGTACGGGACGCGATTTCACAGGATACCACTATCATATCACAAAGGAGTAACATACCATGACAAAGTCCCAGATCGCTGCGCAGGGCTACACCATCCGTGACCTCTGTCGTGACCCCGCATCCACCGACGCTGCCTTCGCACGCGTCAAGAAGGTCGGCTACGACGCCATCCAGATCTCCGGATTCTGGCAGAACGGCGTCGAGAACCTCGCCCGCATCGCCGACAAGAATGAGCTCCAGGTCTGTGCCACCCACATCGGCTTCCAGGAGATGGTTGACGACCTCCCGAAGGTCATCGCCAACCACAAGCTCCTCGGCTGCACCTACGTTGGCATCGGCGGCATGCCGCTCGAGGCCCGTGAATCTCCCGAAGCCTGCCGCGCGTTCGTCAGGAAGTTCAACGAGATCGGCTGCCGGCTCCGCGATGCCGGACTCATCGGCATCTACCACAACCATAACTTCGAGTTCGCCTCCTTCGGCTGCGAATCCCTCATGGACATCCTTTATAATGAGGGCGACCCGGCATCCTGGCAGTTCGAGATCGATACCCACTGGGTTGTACGCGGCTTCAACGATCCCGTCAAGTGGATCCGCAAGGTCGCCGGACGAATGGACTGTGTCCATTTTAAGGATCTCCATAACTATAAGGAAGGCCCTACTTACGCCGAGATCGGCGAAGGCGTCCTCAACTGGCCCGATATCATCACCGCCTGTCGTCTGATCGGCGTCAAGTGGTACATCGTCGAGCAGGATACCTGCCCCGGTGATCCCGTCGACTCGCTCGCCATCTCCTACCGCAATATGCTGCGTATGATCTGATTGTGTTACAATTGTGTTACACTTTGCCGGATACTGTTGACTTTCCGGAGGGGTTTTGTTATAGTGTACATGCCGACCCTCTGCATAGGGGGAAGGGCAGAATTATTAAGGAGGAAAACAGTCCATGAGAAACCTTACAAAGGTTCTCGCGCTGGTCCTGAGCCTGGCATTCGTGCTGAGCTTCATGACCGGCGCAATCGAGATCGTCGCCGCGTCGAAATTC